>Ga0207864_1000117_pt1 | contig 127648 bp, 105 predicted proteins | sample HigsolmetaAR202D_FD_184834 | JGI IMG/M metagenome (GOLD analysis project Ga0207864, IMG submission 184834) | Ionic liquid and high solid enriched microbial communities from the Joint BioEnergy Institute, USA - AR20-2-D (SPAdes) (version 2) ...
GTCTCTTCCCCCGTGCCGTCCGTGGGAGTCGACGGAGGAGTCGTCGACGAGCTGCCGCAGGCGACGAGGAAGAGGACGGCGGCGAGATGCGAAGCATGGATCTTGTCGAGGTGGTTCATGGCCGAAAAAAGGGCGAGACGAGTGGAGCCCATCGCGCGGCGCTCGCGTTCACCGCGCGCGGGTGGAGGGAGACGCCTCCTCGAGGCGTCGGATGCCGAGCTCGGACGAGCCCGGAGAAGAAGGCGTGCTCAATCGCAGGTCCGCTGCCAGGCGCAGCGCGACGGGAACTCCATGCACACGAGTTCGCCGATCCCGCCGTCGCTGCAGACGACGCCGATCTCCGGCTTCGGACCGCAGCCATCGGCCGTCGGGCAGGGCGTGGTGCTCGGCGGAGGCGCGCAGTGCGTCGTCCATCTGCACGGAGCTCCGTCTTCGCTCCCGCACGTGTTGCCTCGGAAGTTCGTCCCGATCGGGCAGATCTTGGGGCTCGGGGCGACGCCGCACTCTTCGTCGGCGCACTGCCGATAGCTCGCCGACGTGTCGTCCGACCAGTTGCAGCTCGGTCCTTCCGGCTTGCAGTGCGGGCTCGCGAGCAACGCTGGAGCGTCCCCGCACTCCGCCGCGGTGCACGGAGCGCTGATCCGCACCCGGCCGTCGTTCGGCTGCGGCTGCGGGTGGATGTTCTGGGGACCTTGCTCCGGCGAGCTCGACTCGCAGGCCGCCGCGACGGCGAGCACCAGAGGCAGGCAGAGCAAGCGACGCATCACGAGCTGCCCACAAGCATGGCTCAGGCCATTCGGAAATGCTCGAAATTCCTTCGGTCATCCTCGCAATATGTCTCACGAGTGTCTCACTCCTGTATCGGTGACCATCCGGTGATACATTCATCACCGTGCGCGCCGGGGACACGATCGCCGACCGCTACGTCGTCGTGCGTCCGCTCGGCGAAGGCGGGCTCGCGAGCACGTTCCTCGTGCGCGACCGCGCCTACGACGCCGACGTCGTGCTCAAGCTCGTCGCGGCCGACGCTTCGTCGAGCGAGATCCTGAAGCGCGAGTTCATCGCCCTGCGCTCGTGCAGCCATCCCCGCCTCGTCCGCGTTTACGACTTCGGATGGTGGCGCGACCGCGGCGCGCCCCGTGCGTTCTACACGTCGAGCCTCGTCGACGGAGCAGACATCCGGACGTTCGCGAAGACGGCGAGCTGGGACGCGCTGGCGCAGCCGATCGGCGACGTCCTGTCCGCGATCGGATCGCTGCACCGGCGCGGGCTCCTGCACGGCGACGTGCACCCCGGCAACGTCCTCGTCGATGCTTCCTCGCGTGGCGTGCTCATCGACCTGAGCTGCGTGCGTCCGCTCTCGAACGAGCACGCGCACGACGTCTCGGGCACGGCCGGCTTCGTCGCGCCCGAGCTCTTGCGCGGGGTCGTCGATCGCACGGCCGATCTGTTCGCGCTCGGGAGGACCATCCAGGCCCTCGACGTGCCCCTCCCCGCTCGCGTCGAGCGCGCGGTCGCACGCCTCGTGGCCGAGCGGCCGGAGGATCGGCCGCGGAGCGCGGAAGAGGCGGCCGCGGCCCTCGGCGTCCCTTGGACCTCGCCGCGCGCGTCCGATATGCTCGGCGGCGCGATCGTCGGGCGGGACGACGCGCTCGCGCGCCTGCGCGGCGCGCTCGACGCGCTCGTGCGCGGCCGCGACGCCCCACGCACGATCGCGCTCGCAGGCGCGGACGGCGTGGGTCGGACGCGCCTGCTCGAGGAGCTCAAGGCGGAGGCGCAGGCGAAGACGCGGACGGTGCTCGTGCGCGGCCGTCGCGGGGCGCTGTCGACGCTGCTCGAGATCGCGTCGGGCTCTCGGGCCGACGTATCGACGACGTCGTCGGTGCTCTCCGCCCTCGAGCACCTCTCGACTCGCCGCGAGCCGGTGCTGCTCCTCGTCGACGACGCGGAGGCGCTGCCGCCCGACGAGCTCGAACGCCTGCGCGCGCTTTTGCGCTCGACGCCCCGCGGTGGCCCCGTCGCGGTCGTCGTCGTCGCGAACGGCACGCTGGCCGCGTCGGCGGAGCTCACCATCGCGCTCGAGCCGCTCGAGCCGCGCCACGTGCGCGCCTGGCTCCGCGCGGAGATCCCCGAGTCCGCGCTCGACGAGATCCTCCGCGCGACGGGCGGCTACCCGAAGGAGATCGCCGCGCTGCTCGGCCAGCTCGACGACGGAGCGTGGGGATCGCGGACGCTCGCGCGCGCCGTCGCGAACGCCGCCACCGCTCGCGGCGAGCTCCACCTCGACGACCTCGACGACGACGCCCGCGCGCTCCTCGCGAAGATCGTCGCCGCGGGGACGCTCCCCGGCGCCGGTGGCCCCGCGCTCGAAGCGCTCGTGCAGCGCGGGCTCGTGTCCGTCGATCCGGCCGGTGTGCGCCTCCTTCGTCGCTCCGATGCGCCACGCGCCGCCGCCGCGCTCGGCACCCACGCGATGCGAGCCGCGCACCGCGAGCTCGCAGCGGCCGCGGAGGCGGAGCTCGCGGACGCTCCCGAGCGCGACGACCGCTTCGCCGCGCTCGTCGTCCACCTCGCGGCGTTCGATCCGGAGGAGGCCGCGCGTCGCCTCGCCTCCGCGTCGAGCCGTTCCGCCGTCGCGCTCCGTCCAGCGGCCGACGCGGTGGTCGGTGCGCACCATCGCGCTTCGCCGGAGGTTCTCCTTCGCTGCGCCGAGATCTACGCCGACGCGGGCGAGCCCGCGCGCGCCCTCGGTCTCGTCGCGCGTGCGCTCCGGCGGCGCCCCGGGCAACAGCTGCAGTGCGCGCTCCGAAGGCTCGCGGGCCAGTGCTATGCCCAGATGGGCGACAGCCGCCGCGCCGCGACCGTCCTCGGTCGCCTCTTGCCCGGCGTGATCGGCGGGCCGGAGCACGCGCGCGTCGCCGCGGCGCTCTCGCTCGCGCTGCTCAAGCGCGGCGCGGACGCCGAAGCGATCGAGGTCGTCCGCGCCGCGCTCGAACGGACGGACGCCGAGCCCAACGTGCGGCTCGATCTGCTCCTCAACGGCGCGTTCGCGAAGAGCCGGACCGGACGGACGGCGGAGGCCCGCGCCGACCTCGCCCGCGCGCGAGAGATCGCGGACGGGACCTCGCCGCGCGGGCGCTTCCGGCTGGCGAGCGCGACCGGCTTCGTCGAGTACGTCGCCGGCGAGACGCCGGCCGCGGTGCGCGCGTACAAGCTGGCGCTCGATCTCGCGGAGCAGAACGGCCTCGACGACCTCGTGGCGTCCGCCGCGCTGAACTACGGCAGCGCGTGCCACGAGCTCGGCGACCTCGGACGCGCGCTCGAGGCGTACCGGCGCGGTCATCGCCTCGCCGTCGCGCTCGGAATGCCGACGACGGTGGCCACCCTCGAGTTCGACCGCGCGAAGGTGCACGCCGACATCGGGAGCTGGGATCTCGCCACGCGCCACGCCGAGGCGGCGGCCGACGCCGCGCGGCGCGAACGGATGCCGCTCATCGAGGCGGGCGCGGCCGCCGTCCTCGCCGAGGTGGCTTCGGCGCGCGGCGACCACGCCGCCGCCGCCCGCTGGCTCGACGAAGCCGAGCGGCTCGCCGCCGGCGCGAGCGAACGCGAGCTCCTCGCGCTCGCGGTCCAGCGCGCGAAGGCGCGCATCGCGGCCGGCGACCTCGCGCTCGCCGCCGAGGGGCTCTCCGAGTGCGAAGCCATGGTCCGCGCGGTGGGCACGCGCGACGCGGAGGCCGCGTGGCTCGGGGCGCGGGCGGCGATCGCGCTCGCCGAGGGCCGTCCGTCCGACGCGTCGCTCGATCTCGAGCGCGCCATCGAGCTCGCGGACGCGAGCGGCCAGCGCGGCCTCGTCGCGGAGCTGGAGGCGCGGATCGCCGACGCGTTCCTCGCGGCCGGCAGCTCCTTCCTCGCCGACAGGCACCGCGCGCGCGCACGCGAGCTCTGGGAGAAGACGCTCGCGTCGCTGCCGCCGGACCTCCACGACGCGTTCCGGCGCCACCCTGCCCGCGCGGCCGTCTTCGCCGCTCCCGAGACGCCGCCGCGCGACCTCGTCCCGATCGAGGCACGGCGCTTCCTCGAGATCAACCGCCGGCTCAACTCGGCCGCCTCCACGACCGCGGTCCTCGAAGAGACCATGGACGCGGCGATCAGCCTGACGAACGCCGAGCGGGGCTTCTTGCTCGTCGACACGGGCGGCTCGCTGAAGGTGGCCGTCGCGCGCAACGTCGATCGCGAGACGATCCGCCAGGGACACCTGAAGCTCAGTCATACCGTGGCCGAGCGGGTCGTCCGCACGGGCGAGCCGGTGATCACCGTGGACGCCGCGTTCGATCCGCGGTTCGCGCGCTCGCGGAGCGTGCACGCGATGAAGCTCAAGTCGCTCCTCTGCGTGCCGATCCGATCGCCCGACGGCATCCTCGGCGCCATATACGTCGACCATCGCTTCACGTCGGGCAGCTTCCGCCCGGAGCTCGTCGACGTACTGCTCGCCCTCGGCGACCAGGCCGCGCTCGCGCTCGTCAAGGCCCGGCTGGTCGAGGAGCTACGGAAGAAGACGCGCGAGCTCGAGGAGCGGAACGCCGAGATCGAGCGGCTCGCGCGCGGTCAGGCGCTCGAGATCGCGCGCCTGAAGAAGGCCATCGACGACGAGCGCCGCGGGCCCGACCCCGCACGCCGCTTCGACTACGGCGACATCGTCGCGCGGAGCGCCGCGATGCGCCGCGTGCTCTCGGTGCTCGACCGCGTGATCGACACCGACATCACCGTGCTCGTCCGGGGCGAGAGCGGCACGGGCAAGGAGCGCATCGCGCGCGCGATCCACGCGAACAGCGCGCGGCGCGGCGGGCCGTTCGTCGCGATCAACTGCGGCGCGCTCCCGGAGTCGTTGCTCGAGGCCGAGCTCTTCGGATACCGGCGGGGCGCGTTCAGCGGCGCCACGCGCGACCAACCCGGCCTGTTCGTCACGGCCAACGGCGGGACGCTGCTGCTCGACGAGCTCGGCGAGATGTCGCCGTCGATGCAGGTGAAGCTCCTGCGCGCCCTCCAGGAGCGCGAGGTCCGCCCGCTCGGCGCGTCCGACGCCGTGGCCGTCGACGTGCGCGTCGTGTGCGCGACGAACCGAAACCTCCTCGAGGAGGTGCGCGCCGGGCGCTTCCGCGAGGACCTCTACTACCGCGTGGCCGTCGTCGAGGTGGAGCTGCCCCCGCTGCGCGATCGTCTCGAAGACGTGCTGCCCCTCGCCGAGCAGATCCTCGCGCGCCTCGCGACGGAGCTCGGCCGCCCGGCGGCGAGGCTCGATCGGAGCGCCGAGCGGGCGCTCCTCGCCCACGACTGGCCCGGAAACGTCCGCGAGCTCGAGAACGTCCTCACGAAGGCGTTCCTCCTCGGCAAGAGCGGCGTCCTCGAGGCGGGCGACCTCGAGCTCGGCGAGAGCGCGCCGCCCGAGCGCCGCCCGAGCGCCGCCCTCCGCGCGCGCATCGTCGCGGCGCTCGAGGAGACCGACTGGAACGTCGTCTCCGCGTCACGTCTCCTCGGCATTCCCCGCCCCACGCTGTATCGGAAGATGCGGGCCCTCGGGATCGAGCGCCCGCCTCGCGGCCACGCTCGAGAGGGTCGGCCATGAACGCGCGCCCGTCTTTTGCGCCCCTCGCCCGGCCGAGGCTATCGTCGGAGTAGACGTGGACCTCTACGCGTGGATCGACACGTACCTCGATCACCTCCGCGTCGAACGGGCGCTCGCCCGCAACACGCTCGAGGCGTACGCGCGCGACCTCGGCGAGCTGGCGACGCACCTCGGCGAGGACCTCGCGCGGGACGTCCGCAAGATCGACGCGACGCACGTCCTCGACTTCGTCGTGAGCTCGAGCCGCAGGGGCAAGTCCGCTCGCTCCAGCGCGCGCCAGCTCTCCGCGATACGCGGCTTCTTCCGTTTCCTCGTCCGCGAGCGCGCCATCGCCACCGACCCGACGGAGCTCGTCGAGCGCCCGAAGCTCGCGCGCAAGCTGCCGCGGGTGCTCTCGTACGAGGAGGTGAACCGCCTCCTCGCCGCGCCCGCCGAGGACACGCCGCGGGGTCTCCGCGACAGCGCCATGATCCATCTCATGTACGCGTCCGGCCTGCGCGTCAGCGAGCTGTGCGACCTCGAGCTCGGCGATCTCGATCGGCGCGTCGGCACCGTCTCGCCCCTCGGCAAGGGCGGCAAGCGCCGCGTCGTGCCCGTCGGGCAGATCGCGCTCGAGCGCGTCGAGCGCTACATCGACCTCGTCCGCGTGCACAACAAGGGCGCCGACAAGGACAAGCACCTCTTCTTGTCGCCTCGGGGCAAGCGCTTCACGCGGCAGGGACTCTGGAAGCTCCTCAAGGCCTACGCGCGAGCGTGCGGGATCACGACGCCGATCTCGCCGCACAAGCTCCGGCACTCCTTCGCCACGCACCTCTTGAGAGGCGGGGCGGACCTCCGCGCCGTGCAGGCGATGCTGGGACACGCCGACCTCGGGACGACGGAAATCTACACGCGGGTCGCCCAGGACCACGTCCGCGCCGCCTTCGAGCGTGCCCACCCCCGCGCTTGAGCGTCCGGTCCGCGACGGCGGGCCCGGGCGGCAGGCCGCCGCCGGCGCTCGAGATCCGCGCGAAACACGTCTCCGAGCGACGGTGCGCGACGCCGGGCCCCGAACGCGCTAGGGTGAAGTTCGACGATGCCTGCTGCCTTCTCGGTCATCGAGCCGTCTGCGGAGGAGACACCCGTCATCGTCGAGGTACCGCATGCCGGGCTCTGGGTCGACGGTCCGGCCCTCGCGACCCTCGCCGCACCGGCCCGCTCGATCGGCCGCGACGCCGATCTGTTCGTGGACGAGCTCTATGCCGAGGCGCCGTCGCGCGGCGCGACCCTGATCGTCGCGCACGTCTCTCGTTACGTCATCGACCTCAATCGCAGCGAGAAGGACGTCGACGTCGAGTCCGTCGAGGGGGCCCCGCCGGGCGCCCGCGCGACCCGGGGCATCGTCTGGCGCCTGACGAGCGACGGCGTGCGCGTCCTCGACGCGCCGCTCCCTCGGCACGAGCTCGATCGGCGTCTCGAGACGTACTACCGCCCGTACCACCGCGCGATCGCGGCCGCGATCGAAGCCAAGCGCGCGCGCTTCGGTTACGCGGTCGTCGTCGCCGCCCACTCGATGCCGAGCGTCGGTCGCGCCGCCCACGGCGACACGAACGCGCGTCGCGCCGACGTCGTACCGGGCACGCGCGGCCGGACGAGCGCGGCCCGGCCGTTCATCGACGCCATCGACGCGCACGCGCGGGCGAGCGGCTTCACCGTCGCGCACGACGATCCGTACCAGGGCGGATTCACGACCCAGCACTACGGGCGCCCGAAGGAGGGCGCGCACGTCGTCCAGGTCGAGCTGGCGCGCCGCCTCTACATGGACGAAAAGACGCTCCAGAAGAACGCCAACTTCGCTCGCATGCAGCAGTTCTGCACCGAGCTCGTCGCGTGCGTCGGCCGCACGAAGCCCTGACGCGCACGGGCCGCACGAACGTGCGAGAGAGCACGGGCGCCCGGCGGCGCCGCATGCTCTCCCGTTGGCGTCACGCGACGAAGCGCGCCGAGGCGGCTACTTCTTCGCGGCGGGCGGCTTCGGCAAGCTCTTCGGATCGAGCTGCGCGACGAGCTCGAGATCGTTTCCGTAGGTGACGGCCTGCACGATCTTCTTGTCGGGCCCGATCTTCGCGATCGTCACCTCGTGGATGGTGAAGCTCTTGTTCGAGGGCGCCATCCCGAACATCGTGCCCTTGTGCGTCCCGGAGAACGTCCCCTCCTCGACGACCCAGTCGCCGAAGCCCCAGACGTTCGTGGTGGCGAGCTTGCCGTCCGGGACGGCCTTGAAGAACGTCGAGGCGTACTTGCCGATCTCCTTCTTGCCCTTCGACGGGTCGAGGAGCGTGACGTCGTCCCACGTCGCGTCGTCGGTGAAGAGGGCGGTGAGATCGTCGACCTTCTTCGCCTCCCACGCCTTGTTGATCTTCTCGAGCACCTCGACGTTCGCCTTCTCCTCGGGCGAGTCCTTGGCGACGACGACCTCCGGCGCGCCCGACGGCAACGCCGGGACGGCGCGGCCCTTGTCCTTCGAGATGCCCGTCTGCGAGAGCACCGTCGACACGTTGAAGTACCGGTGCTCCTCCTTGATGAGGCCGTCGGGCGAAAACCAGTAGATGCTGGCGCCGGTGACGCCGACGGGCTTCTCGCTCGCCTTGAAGCCCATGAAATCGCCCGAGTGCGTCGCGTTCATGACCCACTCGGAGACGACGACCTCACCCTTCACGAAGACGCGGGACTCGCCGAGCTTCGCCTTCGAGAACGCCGTCGCGAACTCGGTCATCGACTTCGTGATCGCCTCACGACCGACGAGGTCGGGCTCGCCCGGCCGCTTGATGACCGCGTCCTCGGTGTAGACCGCGGCGTACTTGGCCGCGTCGCCGGCGGCGAAGGCCTCGGCGAGCGCCTTGCCCGCGGCCTGCTGGAGCTCCGCGAGCGACTTCTTCGGCGGGGGCGCCGGAGCCTCGGCGGTGGCGGCCGTCGGAGCCGGCGGCACGGGAATGGGCTCCTGCGCCGGAACCTGCGGCTCCGGCGTCGACTCCCCTCCACACGCCACGGCGAAGGCGGCGAGACCCGTCAGCCCGACAAGGAAACGGAGCGCAGTGTTCTTCATCGTAACCCCTCGATTTTCTTTACGTTCGGCGGGACGTTCGCCCCTGGCCTCCCCCAAGAGCTCGGCCATTTGACGGCCATCGAGACGGCAAGGTCAAGGCGTGCTTGACAGAAGGATGACTTTCCGCCAAGTTCCGCGGCCTTTCGAGGGCTTTACGTCATGGCGAAGAGCGACATCACCGGCAAGCGCAAGCTCAAGGCGCAGAACGTCTCGCACTCCAACATCAAGACGAAGCGCTGGCAGAACATCAACATCCAGACGCGGCGCGTCTACGTGCCCGAGTACGACCGCTTCGTGACGCTCAAGCTGACGACGCGCGACATCCGCACGATCGACAAGATCGGCGTCCTCGAGTACGCGAAGCGCTACGGCGTGAAGCTGTAGCCCGTCGTCGTCCGCCAGCGGTCGGCCGGAGCCGAGCAACAGCGCGCGGCGCTCGTCGAGCGAGCGCACGCGTGCTCGGCGTTTTGTTTCCTCGCTTTCGCGGAGCGATCAGCCACGCAGCACGGACGCGGTGCCGTTCGCGTGTGACAACGCGACGAGACGCGCCTCGCCATGAGCCTCGATGCGCTCGTCCGTGAGCAGGCTGTCGATCGCTTGCGCGAGCACGTCGTAGGCGTCCGCGGCTCCGAACGCGCAGAAAGCCACCTCCGGCGCCGCCGCCGTCCCCACGAGCGCCGCCGGTCCCGCCGCGGGGCGCGGCTCGCCGGGACGCACGCGCGTCTGCCCGCGCCGAACCGGCTCGGCGAAGAAGGGCGCACGCAGGCCGAGGTCGCCGAGGAGGAGGCCTTCCGTCGCCTCCTCCCAGCACGCGATGGCGAACGTCGCGTTCCTGTCGACCGCCGCGACCGCGCGGACGCGCGCGACGTCGACCTCGTGCGCCGGAGGCACCGGGACCGTGCCTTCGAGCTGCGTCCACGGGAAGGTGACGAGCACCTTCGGCCCCGGATCGCTCGCCTTCTTCTTCGAGCCCTCCGCGGAGCGAGCGCGGGGCGCGCCTTCGGGCCCCGAGAGCTCGACGCGGCTCGCGCGCTGGACCTCGGGTCGAGGCGACGCGAGGTCGTCGCTCGTGAGCAGGCCGCCGCTCGGACGTCCCGCGGAGGCGAGGAGCTCGCTCGCGAGCGGGCGCTCCTCGATCGCGCGCGGCCCGCGCGAGGCGATCCGCGAGAGGATGTCCGCGCGCGGCGTCCCTTTCGCGAGCGCCACCGCCGGGCCGAGGACCTGCGCGAACGTGGCCGTGCCCATCGACGCGATCGCGACGGCGAGGGCGGCGGGGAGCCAGGGGACGCCGACGCGCGCGGCGTCCGGGATCTCCTCCGCGCTCGTGAACCCACGCGGGCGTGGGGCGCCGATGCCGGGCTGTCGGACACGCCCGTCGATCGCGACGAGACCCGCGCCGCCGCCGCCGACCAGGAGCTGCACGGGACCGAGCAGCACGCCCGGAGAGACGGCGCAGGCCGCGAACACGCCCGCGACCACGGCGTCCACTGCGTTGCCGCGACCGAGCAGCTCCTCGGCTGCAGCCTCGACCTCCGGGGCGGACGCGACCGCCGCCCTTGCCTTGCGCAACGCCATCTATTCGTCCTGCTCGTCGTCGTCGAACTCGGGCGGCGCGCCCCTCGGACGGACGAGCCGCGTCAACCCCCCCGCCTTCTTCGAGCCCACCTCGCGGACGAGACGGCGGAGCGTCTTCGCCTCCTTGAGGGCGCTCGCCGTCTCGATGATCACGTACGCGTCGCGCCGGTCGAGGAGCGCGCGCGCCACCCGCTCGAGGGCGGCCGCGCTGTACGATCGCGTCCCGCCGAGCGCCCGCAGCCGGCCGAACGCGACCGGCCCGGGCGGAACCGGATCCCGGTTCGGGTCGACGGAGAGGACGACGCCCCACCGGCTCGCCTGGACCGCCGCCTCCTCGAGCTCCCAGGGCCCGCTCGGCTCCCATACGACGGTCGCGACGTCGCGCGGGATGCGCTCGAGCACCGCCGCGAAACGGTCTCTCCAGAGCTTGCTCGGCGTGACGTCCGGCGGCGTCGGGATGACGAACAGACGCGACTGGAGCGCCTGGCCCGTGGCGAGCATCGCCTCGAGCTCGGCCTCGAGCGCGTCCGACGGCTTGAGCCGCCCGAGGTTCGGTCCCGCGACGACCGCGAACTCGAAGTGCGGAGGCACCGTCCGGCGCCAACGCCGGAGCGTGGCCGCGCTCGGCGCTTGGCGCAGCTTCGACGCCTCGACCCCGCGCACCTCGAGCAGGTCGAAGCGCTTCGCGTAGGCACTGAGCTCGCCGCGGAGCTCCTTCGCTCCGACGTGCAGACGGGTCGCTGGCATGGGAAGCGACCCTATAGACTACTTCCGCGTCCGGGAGAACGTGCCGCGTGGGACCTCCCTTCTCGCGGCTCGTCTTCGGCTTCTCCCGGGCCGTCCCTGCGGACTCAGCCGCCTCCGAACTGGAACCACTGCGTCGGGTGCGCCCGCAGGAAGCGGGTCATGCAGTCGGCGAGATAGACCGCGACCTCGTCGAGCGTCGCGTCGGTCGCGTTCCGGTCGAGCGTCCTCGGCTCGAAGACGTGGACGACGTACTCGCGGAAGCGCCGCCGCGCGCAGAAGATGGGCAGGATCGGCGCGCCGGAGAGCTGCGCGAGCCGAAGCGGTCCTTCGGGCACCTCGCCCTGGACGCCGAGCAACGGCGCTTTGCGCGTCCGCATGCCGGGGACGACGCGATCGAGCTGGAGCGCCACCACGCCGCCGTTGCGGACGTGACGCAAGAGCGGCAACGACGCGAGCGGATCGCCGACGTGCGCGATCGAAACGCCGCCGCGCCGGCGCGCCTCGTCCTGCAGGCGCCCCGCGCGGGCGTTCGGCTCCGCGTGCGTGACGAGCATGACTTCCAGCCCGAAGCTCTTGCCGAGGAGCGGCCCCGCGACCTCCCAACCCGCCGTGTGCGCCGTCACGACGATCAGCCCGCGCTTCTGTTTCACCGCGGAGCGGACGTTCCTCTCGCCGATGATGAGCGCGTTCGGTCGCTTCGGCCCGCCGGGCGCGTCGTTCGAGAGGACCTCGGCGAGGCACGAGGCGTACGTGCCGAACGTGGCGAGCACGTCGCGCGCATCTCGGAGCGGAGAGGCCGGACCGCGGACGCGATGGAGGTTCCGGCGCACGGCCCGGCGTGCGGACGGGACGAGCACGGCGGCGGCCCAGCCGAAGACGAGCGGTCCGTACGCGAGCCACCAGTCCGGTCCGCGGGTCGCCCCCCACCGCGCCGCTCGACGGAGGAAATGCGCCTCGTGGAGCGCGGGACGGTCGCGCGTGCGCTCGGGGACGACTGCGGCTTCGGGTGCTTCGTCGACGATGGCCGGCGTCTCGTTCACTTCCTTCGCAACCTCGCTGTTGGTCTCGGGATCTTCGCGCGTCGCCCGTCGGGCAGGCGCCGCCGGGCGACGGACTGGGGCTTACGCCTGGATGCCGCGCGATTCCACCCCAAACGGAACGCTCGAGCGAGAGGATCCGTGCGCGATTTGCGCTCACTCGTCGGATACTCTTCGGCTACGAAAGCACGGTGCGCGCGCCGCTCCTCCTCTCGCTCGTGCTGTGCTGTGCCGCGCTCCCGAAGGCATCCTTCGCGCAGCCCGCGGCGCCCGCCGAGGTGGTCCCGCCGAAGCTGCTGGACGAGGTGAAGCCCGCGTATCCCGAAGGCGCGACCGGCGACGCCTCCGTCGTCCTCGAGATCGTCGTGGGAGCGGACGGCTCGGTGGAGAGCGTCGACGTCGTCGAGGGCACCGAGCCTTTCGCGTCGCGAGCGACGCAGGCCGCGAGGAGCGCGCGCTTCGAGCCCGCGAGGCGTGCGGGGCAGCCGACGGCGGCGAAGATCCGCCTCTTGGTGTCGTTCCACGCGCCGCCGCCGGCATCCGCGGATCCACCTACGGCACCGCCGCTGGACACCCGCCCCGTCCCGACGAGCCCTGCGCCTCCGCCGCCCGCGCCGGCACGTGTGGCGAAGCCCGCCGACGTCGAGGAGGTCGTCGTCACCGGCCGCCGCGACGAGCCACGAACACCGACCGAGCACCGGCTCGGGCGGAGCGAGATGCGCCTCCTGCCCGGCGCGTTCGGTGACCCGTTCCGAGCGATCGACGTCCTGCCGGGCGTCGTGCCGATCGTCTCGGGCCTGCCGTACTACTACATCCGCGGGGCGCCGCCGTCGGCCGTCGGCTACTTCATCGACGAGGTCCGCGTCCCGTACCTGTTCCACTTCGGCCTCGGCCCCGGCGTCATCCAGCCGGCCCTCGTCGAGGAGGTCGCCCTCCACCCCGCGGCCTATCCCGGGCGCTACGGCCGCTTCTCGGGCGGCATCGTCGCGGGGACGACGCGCGATCCCCCGAAGGAGCTCTACGGCGAAGGGCAGATCCGCCTCTTCGATGCCGGCGCATACGTCGAGGCGCCGCTCGCGAACGGACGCGCGACCGTCGGAGTCGGCGGGCGCTATTCGTACACCGCCGGGCTCGTCTCGCTCTTCGCGCCGGACGTCACGATCGACTACCGCGACTACAACGCGCGCTTCTCCTGGGCGCTCGACGATCGGTGGCGTCTCTCGGCCCTCGCGATCGGCTCCTTCGACTACGCCTCGCAGGTCGAAGAAGGCATCGAGGAGGTGTACTTCGCATCGGAGTTCCATCGCCTGGACCTCCGCGCGGACCGGCGCGGCAGCGACGGCGCGACGACCCGCATCGCGACGACGTTCGGCATCGATCGCACCCGCCTCGAAGACGCGCGCTTCGCCCAGAACCTCGTGGCGGGCGTGCGTGGCCGGCATCGCTGGCCGGTGTCGCGCGAGGTCGAGGTCGAGCTCGGCGCGGACGTCTTCGCCGAGCGCTACAGCGGCGACATCCCGAACCGCTACTCGGTCTCGCGGCGGGCGTACGAAGAGGCCCTCGAGCTGTTCGGTGCGCGCGTCGACACCGCGACGGGCGCGTGGGCCTCGGCGACGTACAAGCCGCGTCCGGGATGGGACCTGACGGGCACGCTCCGCGGTGACGTCTTCACCAGCGACGGCGCGGCCGCGGTCGGGCCGAGCCCACGCGCATCGATGCGCGTCCCGGTGACGTCGAAGGTCGCGTTCCTCGGCGCGCTCGGGGTGGCGCCACAGCCCCCCGCGTTCGCGATCCCGATCCCCGCGATCGGCTATCGCCGGCTCCCGGGCGGTCTGTCGTTCGCGTACCAGAAGAGCGCCGGCGCCGAGCTGCGCCTGCCGTGGCGCTTCACGTTGAAGACCGTGGGCTTCCACCACAGCTACTTCGACCTCCGTGCCTTCGCGCGCAATCGCAACGACATCGAGATCGAGATCGTGCCGACTGCGGGCGAGCCGTCGTCTCCGACGCAGGCGTACGGCCTCGAGGTGTTCCTGATGCGCAAGCTCTCCGAGCGCTACTCGGCGTTCGCGAGCGGGACGCTCTCGCGAGCCGTCCTCGGCTCGACGCGGACGGAGCCGGCGGGGGTGAGCCCCTTCGATCGGACGTGGGTCGCCCAGGTCGGCGGCGTCGTCGACCTCGGCCGCAACTGGCGCGCCTCGGCGCGCTACCTGAGCTACGGCGGGTGGCCCAGTGACGAGCCGGGCGTCGGACGCCTGCCGCCGTTCCATCGCCTCGACCTGCGGCTCGAAAAGCGTTGGATCTGGGGCGAGCATCGCTTCATGGGTTTGGTGCTCGAGGGGCTCAACGTGACGGCGAACGAGGAGGTCCTGGCGACGACCTGCATCGAGGGCCGCTGCCGCCACGAGGAGTTCGGCCCGGTCGTCGCGCCGAGCATCGGCGTGGAGGGCGCACTGTGAGCCGCTCGACGAAGCGTGTGGCGGCGCTTTTCGGAGCGCTCCTGTCGATCCCGGCATGCGTACCGGCGTCCGAAGCGCCGCCTCCCGCCGGAGCCGCCGGGGCTCGGCTCGAGCCTTCCGCCGCGGCGCGCGGTGAGCCGTTCGAGAGCGACGGCTGGCGGGTGACGGTCGAGAAGCTCGTCGTGCGCGTGCGCATCAACGCCTTCGGCGTGCGGTCGAACGGCTACGGCTGGGACACGTACATCGCGGACGTCATGCGGCCTGCGGAGATCTTCGCTCCGGGCCTCCGTGTCGGCCCGGCCCGTGTCCAGGTCGAGCTCGCGACCCGGAAGTTCTTCCGCGAGCAAGGGACCTGGGACGCGGAATGGGACGATGCCGTCGTCCTCCCCGGCGTCGCCCCCGACGACCTGCGCTGGCTCACGGATCCCGTCTTCGTCACGCCGTCGTCGTTCGAGGCCGCCTCGAGCGCTTCGGTCCTCGTCGTCCTCCGAGGCGAGCGCGGCGCCTCCCGCGTCACGGTCCGAGCCGCCCTCGAAGTCGACTCGAGGACCGATTCGCCGGTGGGGTCGTGCGCCGGAGACGAGGACGAAGAAGCCGGGTGGCCGCCCGGAGGAGACGAGGACGTCCGCCGGCCTCCGCCGCCGGAAGAAGACGACCCCGTGGTGGACGTCCGAGCGAACGACGTCGTCTACGCCCCGTTCGAGGTTCGCCCCGAGGAGGTGTTCCGCTGCGAAGTCGGCTTCGGCGAGCTCGCCGCCGCCGACACGAACGGCGACGGCGTCGTCGACAACGACGAGCTCCTCGCGGCACCCGCCAGGAGCTACGCCAGCCTCCGCCAGATGCTCGACGTCCGCTTCGGCGTGCTGCTGCGCCCCGTGAAGCCGTGAGCTCCGGCGGGGAAGGCCCAGAGGTGTCTCCCGCCCCCTCCCCGTCTCGATCAGACGCGCAGAATCTCCGGGTGCTTCTCGAGCAGCCTGTCGAGCCACGCGTTCGCGACCTTCTCCTGCATCGAGTTGGCGCGGAGGCGATCGGACAGGTGCTTGAAGTCGACCGCGTCGAGATCCTGATCCTGGTTGAAGCAGGAGAAGACGAGCAGCTCCTTGCCCGTCTTCGGATCCGTGTGCTTCTGGAGGCACTGCGCGCAGATCTCCTTCATCATGCACTGCATCGGCGAGTTGATGCTGCCGATCGCGACGTGCAGAGGATTCAGCATCGGCGCGAGGACGCCGTGGCGTGCCTCCTTCACCGCCGCCATCATGCGGTCGGAGCCGATCGCGATGATGCGGTTCACCTGCGAGAGCTTGATCTTCCGCTCGCCGACCTCGCCCTTCCCGTAGGCGACCATCGCCTGGACGATGTTGCCGCGGAAGTGCGCGTCTTGCGGGCGGCGAGGCGTGATCTCCGCGCCGGTGTCGGTGCACCAGATGACCTGATCGGTCCAGCGCTCGATCTCGTCCTGCTTGAAGAGGTCCTCGCCCTTCTTGTAGCCGGCGAAGTAGAGGACGGTGTTGCCGAGCGCCTTCATCGCGCGCGCGATCGAGAAGAGCACGGCGTTCCCGAGACCGCCGCCGCAGAGCATGACGGTCTCGTTCTTCTGCACGTGGGTCGGCGTACCGGTCGGGCCCATGACGACGACCGGCTCTCCCGGGCGCAGCGCCGCGCAGAGGCGCGAGGAGCCGCCCATCTCGAGGACGATCATCCCGAGAAGGCCCTTGTCCTCCTCGACCCACGCGCCGGTGAGCGCGAGGCCTTCCATGCCGAGGCGCGTGCCCTCGATCACGGGGGCGAACGACTCGTAGTTCTGGAGCCGGTAGAACTGGCCGGGCTTGAACTTCCGCGCGGCCATCGGCGCCTTCACGACGACCTCCACGATCGTCTTCGTCAGGCGATTCACCTCGACGACGCGCGCGACGAGCGCCTCGTCGAGCCGCTCGAAGAAGCTCGCGAGCTTCTGATCGCGCTCCGGCTGGTCGTCGGGCGACAGGTTCGCGACCTCGGGGAAGAGCGCCGCGACGTGCTTGAAGCCGCGCTTCGCGCTCGCCATCGCCTTGACGACGCTGCCCGCGTAGTACGGGTGGTTGTCGCCGTAGAACGTGACCGTGCGGCGACCGTCGCGCAGGTAGCTCGTGAAGAACGCCTCCGGGGCGCGGCCCTCGACGGGGGTGAGGACGACCTTGCCGTCCTCGAGCTTCGCCGTGTGCGCCTGGAAGTACTGCTTCTTCGCGTCGAGCGCGAAGGTGCCCTCGTACTCCTTCTCGTACATCGTGTTCGGGCTCGTGCCCGCGGCCACGCAGACCGTCCGCGCCGGGATCTCGACCTCCTCGCGATCGCCGGTGTTCTTGCGGAACTTCACGGCCTTCACGTGGCCGTACTTGTCGAGCACGGCCTCGATCGGCGACAGGTTCTCGATGTAGCGGACGCCCTCCTCGAGGCTCTTCTGCACCTCCTCGTGGTTGAGGCGGTACGCGGGAGACTCGAGGACCGAGCGGCGGTAGACGAGCGAGACGCCGCCCCACTTGTCGAGCAAGGGCTGGATGCGCGGATCGCGCCCCTCCTTCGCCGCGCGGGCGCGCTCCTCCTCGAGCTCCTTTGCGTGCTGCAGCTGCACCTGCAGCTCCTGCCACTCCTCGTCGTCGAACATCGCGCGGACGGCCTCGGCGCCCTTCTCCGCGACGAGCTGATGGACGCGCTTGGCGACCTTCTCGATCTGCACCGGGTAGTACGCGAGCAGCTCGGTCGCCGTGTCGATCGCCGTGAGGCCTCCGCCGATGACGACCGCGGGGAGCTGGATCTGCAGGTTCGCGAGCGAGCTTCGCTTGTAGGCGCCCGTCAGCTGCAGGGCCATGAGGAAATCGCTCGCCTTGCGGATGCCCTTCGCGAGGTTGTTCTTGAGATCGATGATCGTCGGCCGCCCCGCGCCGGCCGCGAGCGCGACGTGGTCGAAGCCGAGCTCCCACGCGTCCTCGAGCGTGAGCGTGCCGCCGAAGCGGATGCCGCCGTAGATGCGGAGCAGCGGCTTGCGCGCGAGCGTGATGTAGAGGAGCGTGAGGAAGTTCTTGTCCCAGCGGACGGTGATGCCGTACTCGCTGACGCCGCCGAAGCCGAGCAGGGTGCGCTCGTCGAGCTCCTCGTAGAGGACACCGAAGTCCTTGATCGGCACGGGCGGCGTCGTCGCGTCGCCGGTGAGCTCGATCGGGAGCGGCTCGATCTTCAGGCCGTCGATGGCGACGACACCGAAGCCCTCGCGCGTCAGGTGGTGCGCGAGCGTGTAGCCGGCGGGCCCGAGGCCGACGACGAGGACGTTCTTGCCGTTGTACGGCAGCGAGTACGGCCGGCGCACGTCGAGCGGGTTCCAGCGCGTGAGCAGGCCGTAGATCTCGAGGCCCCACGGGAGCGACAGCACCTCCGTGAGCACGCGCGTCTCGACCTGCGGGATGTTCACCGGCTCCTGCTTCTGGAAGACGCACGCCTTCATGCAGTCGTTGCAGATGCGGTGGCCGGTGCCCGGGCACATCGGGTTGTCGATGCACACGATCGCGAGCGCGGCGAGCGCGTCGCCCTCGCGCCGCATGACGTGCATCTCGCTGATCTTCTCGTCGAGCGGGCAGCCGTCGAGCGAGACGCCGAGCGGGTTCTTCTTGACCTCGTTCGTCTTGTTGTCGCGCAGGCCCTTCGAGCAGGAGTCCTTGTCGCGACCGTGGCAGTAGAGGCAGTAGTCGATCTCCGCCTCCACCTGACGCGGGTCGGCGCGGCGATCCGTGAGCGGGAAGCCGTCGCGCTCGCGCCGCTCGTCTTCGGGGCCGACGAACAGCTCGGGGAGCTTCGGCTCCGGGCGCCGCAGCTTGACGAGCTGCTGGAAGTCGACGGCCTTCGCAACGTGGAGCGACGGCCAGTAGTGGGCCGGATCGTGGTGGTCCTTGCGCCTGTGGGCGAGCCACGCCTCGATCGCGTCGAGCGCGAACGCCACCACCCTCTGGTTCTCCGCGTCCGTCGGCGCCGCGGGATCGGCGCAGGCGCATGCCTCCTCGCTGACCTTCGACGCGTTGTAGCTCGACTGGAGCGCCGTACGCACCGTGACCGCGCGGGCGCGGAGCTCGTCGGTCCACGACGCGCCGCCCGCCTTCGCGGCCTTGCGCGCGGTCTCGTCGACCTCGACCAGCAAGAGCACCGCCTTCGCGACGGCGAGCTCCTCGTCCGGGTAGCTCTGCGTCCCGCGCAAGAGCGCCGCGGCGCGAGCGGGATCGTTCGTGTCGCCCCAGAACATCGCGGCGATCGCGGCGGTCGCGACCGCGCTCGCCTCGGCGAAGGTGCCTTTCCACGCCTTGCCGGCGCCCTCCTTGAGGACGCGCTTCTTCGCGAACTCCGCCTTGAACTTCCACAGCGGAGAGCGATCTTTGACCTCGCTCGCGAGCGTCGCCGCCTCCTTCTCGACGCCGAAGAGGCGCGCGACGAACGCGCCGACGTGCGGCGCGACCGAGACGACGACGTCCGAGATCTCCTCGGGCTTCATCCCGGCGCCTTGCGACGCACGGTACGACTCGTACTTGCGCCAGGTGTCGGGCGCCTTCTGCGCGAGCTCCGTGCAGAAGACGTCGTAGAGATCCTTCAGGCGCTGGGGGACGAACAGGTCCGCGAAGCGGAAGCCTTCGATGCCGAGCGGCATGTCCGAGCTCGGCAGTCCCTCGGGCGGCGGAAACGATTTCCTCTGAACGCGAAAGGAAGGCGAGGCGACGGTCACGGTTTCTCCCTCACTCGTCGTCTTTCTTCTCGTCGCCTGCGCCGGCCTCGGGCTCCGCCGGCGTGAACGCCGTCCTGGCGAGCTGGCCCTCCTTGAAGCCGAAGTAGATCTCGGCCTGCTCGAACATGAACTTCTGCCCCTCCGGCGAGGTCAGGTCGACGCGGTACGTGTTGACGTACTTGACCGAGTCGCGGACCCACATGTCCCACGCTTCTTTCGAGATCTCCTCGTAGATGCGCTTGCCGAGCTCGTTCTTGTAAGGAGGCTTCGCGAGTCCGGGCAGCTCCTTACCGAGCTTCCTGCATTTGACGAGACGGGGTTCGCTCATGGCAGCGGCTCTTTACCTGTGCGGCCCGCCGGGCGCTAGCCCATGCGTTCGGCCGAGCTCCGCCGCGCGCCTCTCGACCGACCCTCGAGTCAGGCGAACGGCAGGCCGAGCTGGTAGGGTCGGACCGAGCGGACGTCGAGAGCGACCGGGGACGTCCCGGGCACCACGTCGACGTCGATGCGACGCGCCCGCGACGCGACCACGTCGAGCGCGCGCTCCGGCGTGTTGTTCGATCGCGAGAGGTGTCCGAGCCAGAGCCTCGACAGCCTCGACCCGACCAGCCGCGCCGCGAGCTCCGCGGCCTGCTCGTTCGACAAGTGTCCGAAGCCGCCGCTCACGCGCCGCTTCACCACGTCGGGGTACTCGCTCGCGGCGAGCATCTCCGGGCAATGATTCGCCTCGACGAGCGCGGCGTCGCAGTCGGCGAGGAGCGCGACGAGGCCGGGCGTGACGCGCCCGACGTCGGTCGCCACGCCGATGGCGGCGTTCTTCCCGGCGACGCGGACGGCGACCTGCGTCGCATCGTGCGGGACCTGCACGGTGCTCACCGTGACGTCGCCGATCCTGAAATCGCGCCCGATCTCGTAGCGCCGGACCTCGACCGGATCGCCGGCTCGCCCGGACGTGGGCGGAGGCGGAGGCTCGAGGCCGGCGTGGAGGTAGAGCGGGGTCTGGAAAACGGCCGCGAGCCGGTCGGCGTGCGCGTAGTGGTCGCCGTGGTGATGCGTCGCCACGATGCCGTGCAGGTCGCCTGGGCGGAGCTCGATGCCGAGCTCGGCCAGACGTGCGGCGACGAGGCGCGGCCCCACGCCCGCGTCGATCATGACCTTCGTGCCGCAGGACTCGATGAGCAGCGCGTTACCGCTCGATCCGCTCCCGAGCACGAAGGCGCGCACGAGGCTCTACATCGCAGGCTGGGCTCGGTCTGGCAAGCGCTGCGATCGCGCTCGCGCTTCTCGTGCCCATCCGTCGGAGCCGGCTCCGCCCCGCGACCGGGGGCGCTCGGCGACGGCCGTGCACTCCGGCCTCCGATTTCGGCGACTTTCGGCGTAATGTCCCCGTCGAGTGAGCACCAAGGCCTGTCCTCACTGCGGCGCCGACTCCCCCGCTCAGGCTCGCTTCTGCGGGCACTGCGGGCGGACGTTCGACGTGGCGGCCCAGCCCGGCCCGCGCGCGATCCCGAAGACGATCGACGACGCGACCGCGGATCCCCCGCCCGTCGCGTCCCCGCACGCGGGCGCGCGTCCCGGGATGGCGACCGTGATCGGACACGCGGTCGCTCCGGTCGCCGCTCCGACGAATCTCGGCCAGACGCTGTTCGATCCCTCTCCTCGGGGATCGAAGCCCGACGACGCGCCGAGAGCTCCCGACGCGCCGGAGCCGACCGCGAGCGCCGAAGCCGCGCCGCAGCCGGCGCCCGCAGCGAGCCCCGAGCCGAAAGACGCGCCGGCGAAAGGGCGTGAGCCGGCGCTCGGCAAGACGATGGTGCTCGGCGGCTCGGTCGACGCGGCGGCGCCCACGCCGGCGGGCGCGTCCCCGACGGATGGCGCGGCGCAGTCCTCGGACGCGACGAAGGCCCCCCAGCGCGAGAGCCCGCGGAGCCAGAGCCCGCTCTCGCAGAGCGTCAACGTGGAGGGAGGGGCCCGTCAGGCCGCGATGCCGGCGCTGGGTGACAAGCAGACGATCCTCGGGATGCCTGCAGTGGGCGCGCCGGCGAACGCCCCGGTCGCAAACCCGCAAGCGCTCCCCTCCGCGATGAAGACGATGCTCGGCGTCGCGATGCCCGGCATCGCACCGACGCACGAGCGACCGCCGGAGCCGCCGGGCCGGATGGGGACGCTGCTCGGCGTCGCGGTCCCCGGAATCGCGCCCACGCGTCCGGGAGAGCAAGGCGCCTCTCCGTCGGCACCGATGCACCCCGCTCCGAGCGCTCGCGTCGACGAGGCGCCGCCGCCCATCGTCCCGCCTCCCCCGCCGCTCGTGGTGGAGCCGCTGCCCGAGCCGCCGCGCCCGGTCGCGAAGAAGGGCGTGCCCGCCGTGGCCGTCGTCGCGATCGTGTTCGTGATCGTCCTTCTGATCGGCGGCGGCGCCGCGCTCTTGGTCCTCCGCTCCGGCGCGCCCCTCAGCGCGCAGCCGCAGCTCGACGAGACGGGCAAGGAGTCGCTCGCCATCCGGTGCGAGTCCTGCCCGGACGGGACCGTGATCGCGCTCGGCGCGTCGTCGACGAAGGTCGAGGGCGGAGCCGCCGTTCTTCCGCTGCCCGCGCCGCTGTCGATCGGCGACAACCGGCTCGAGGTCCAGATCGATCGACCGGGCGCTGGGCGCGACGAGACCGTGAAGATCCACGTGCCCGTCGCCTACCGGGTGAAGGCGGACCTCTCGACGCTCACCTCGACGCCGCCGGCGATCACCGTTCGCGTCGAGGCCCTCGAAGGCACCGAGATCACCGTCGACGGTCAGCCGGTGACCCTCGACGCGTCCGGCAGAGGGTCGCGATCGATCGACGTCGCAGGCGAAGTCGAAGGCACGAGCAGCGAGCAGAAGGTGCTCGAGCGGACGATCCCCTTCACGGTGAAGCCGAAGGGCTCCACCGCACCCGAGAGCGGTCAGCTCGTCGTCCGCGCCACCATCACGCCGCTCCACCTCGACGCGCCGGGCGTCGAGCTCTTCACCGATCGTTCGACCGCGGCCGTCGTCGGGCAGACGAAGCCGGGCGGAACGCTCTCGATCGACGGGCAGTCGGTCGCGGTGGACGCGCAGGGTCGCTTCGCGGTCCGCGTCGAGCTCCCGGCGCAAGGCGACAAGACGCTCACGCTCGTCGCCAGCGCACCGCCGCTCGCGCCGCGGACGGCGCGCGCGAAGGTCGTGCGGGTCGCCTCCCTGGATGCCGCCGCGAAGACCCTCGATGCGCAGGGGCCGATCGGGGTCGACACGTTCGGCGCCGACACGGCCGCCAACGTCGGCAAGCTCGCGGTCGTCGAGGGCGAGGTCCTCGAGATCCGCATCGCGCAGGGCTACACGGTGATGCTCGTCGAGGAGAAGCGGGCGTGCTCGGCCAAAGGCGCGTGCGTCGTACGCGTCGTGCACGGCGAGGAGGTCAGAGCCGCGCGCGGCGCCTCCGTCCGTGCCTACGGACGCATCCTCGGAACCGTCAGCTCGGGCGGGAAGAACGTCCCCGACGTGGAGGGCGTGCTCGTGATCGTCCGAACGGGAGCGAAGAAGTGAGCGCGTCGCCCGCGTCGTCGAGGAGCCTCGCCCGCGCCTTCCGCGCACGCCCGTGGCGCGCGGTCGCGGCGATCGCGGCCGTCGCCGCCGGAGCCGGTCTCGCATTCGGGCTCCGCGATGCAGAGGCCCAGCGCATCGATCCGCGGCGCCCCACGGTGCTCGTCGTCGGGCCGCCTCCCGGCGCGTCGCCGATGCACCGGGTCGACGCGCGCCGTAGCGGCCTCTCGAAGACGCCGCTGCCGTCCGGCACGCTACGGCTCGCTTGGCGCAAGGCGACGGGCCTCACGCTCGAACAACCGGCCCTGAGCGGAGGCGACGGCACGCTGGCGGTCATCGCCTCGCGGGGCGACGTGACCTTCCTCGACGCCGACGGCGAAGAGCGCGGGATGGTGAAGGTCGGAGCGGCGCAGGTCGGTCCCGCCGCGCTCACGTCGGACGGGACGGTCGTCTTCACGACGGGCACCGGTGACGTCATCGGCGTTCGCCGCTCGCTCGCGCGCGTCCGCTTCTCCACGCGCATCGGCGGCGAGCGAAACCCGGCCGCCGCGCCGGTCGCCCTCGACGACGGCGGCGTCGTGGTCGCGACGATGACCGACCTCGTCGTCCTCGACGCGGAGGGGAACGTCCGCTCGCGGAGCGCGATCCCCGAGCCACCAGGTGCTCCCCTCCTCGCTTCCTCGGACAAAGTGCTGGCCGTGACGACCTCGGGCGCGGTCTACGGCTGGGCGCCCGGTCGCGAGCCCGTTCGGCTCGGCTCCTTCGGTGGGCGCGTCGACGGCGGCGCCGTGCTCGTCGACGACACGACGCTCCTCGGTGTCGTCGACAACGGCCAGCTCGTCGAGGTCGACCTCGCGCGCGGCACCCGGTCCACGCGGGCGATCGCGCAGACGGGCCTGTACGCCGGTCCGCCCGCGGCGCGGTCCCTCGGGAAGGGCCGGTCGCTCGCGACACTCCTCGCGCTGAGGATGAGCGCGCCGACGCAGGCGCGCCTCCTCGCCGTCACGGTCGATCCGAGCGGCCAGGAGCTCGTCCGCGCGCCGATCGCCTCGTTGCCGCCGATCGTCCTCCCCGACGGCGGCAGCGCCCCGCAGGTCGCGCTCCCGAGCGTCGGCACGCTCGTCGACGCGCGCGGCGCGATCGCGTTCGCGACGACGGAGGGGCAGATCGGCGTCGTCAGCCCGGAGGGAGCGGTCGAGACGATCGGCGAAACGGTCTGCTCCAGGGGCACGCGCTCCGGCGTCATCGGGCTGACGCCGTTCGGCGACGGCGCCTTCGTCGTGACGTGCGAGGGCGGCGTCGTCGCCAAGATCGTGAGCGCACTCGCGACGGTCCCGCGGCGGCCGGTACCGCCGGGAAGCTCGGCCGGACCGGACGTCCAGCGGCCCGACCCGCGGGATCCCGAGGAGTGAGGCTTCGGTCCTCAGCTTCGAGAGGCTCCAGGCTCCGGGCTCCAGGCTCCAGATGCACGAGCGGCTCTTCCGCCTGCGCTCGATGGTGCCTCCCCGGAGAGCCTGAGCCTCTGACGCTTCCTGCTGAGGACTGAGGACTGCGCGCCGGCGGCGCGCCACCTGGCACACCGCAAGAATTCTGCCTATAGTCCAGGCATGATCACGCTTACGGAGCGCGCTGCGGCGAAGGTGAAGGAGATCGCCGAGGCCGAGGACCTCACCAACCAGGGTCTTCGCCTTCGCGTCGTCGGCGGAGGCTGCGCCGGGTTCACGTACGACCTCTACTTCGAGGACCAGACGACCGAGCTGGACGAGCAGTTCGAGGACAAGGGCATCAAGCTCTACGTCGATCCGCTGAGCTACCAGTACCTCGAGAACACCGAGATCGACTACGTGGAGGGCGTCCACGGCTCGGGCTTCAAGTTCAACAACCCGAACGTCACCGGCAGCTGCGGCTGCGGCTCGTCGGTGAAGTTCTGATGCAGGGCAGCTCGCGGTCCTCCGCACGGAGCGAGCCTCCGTGCCGTGGACCGCTCACAGGCCAGCCACCGGTGGCCTCGTGCTCGGACGCACGGCCGGGTCGTCCCCCTCCCCGAGGCCCGGCCCTCGTCCGTCGAGGGCGACGCTGCATTCCGTGAAGGAGCGATGCGAGCGCTGATCTCCCTCGCCGCCACGCTGGCGCTCGCCCTGGGCTGCGCGGCCTGCGAGAAGACGAAGGAGCCCGAGCCCGTCCAGAAAGCCGCGGTGAGCACGACGCCGGCGCCGGCGAAAGGCCCGGGATCGCTCGCGGTGTCGAAGCCGGCGCCCGAGCGCGTGGTCGCCATCGGTGACCTCCATGGCGATCTCGATGCGACGCGCCGCGCTCTCAAGCTCGCCGGTGCGATCGACGACAAGGACGCGTGGATCGGCGGCAAGCTCGTGGTCGTCCAGACGGGCGACCTCATCGATCGTGGCGACGACGATCGGAAGATCCTCGACATGATCGAGCGCCTCGAGGACGAGGCGAAGAAGGCCGGCGGCGCCGTCGTCGCGCTCGTGGGCAACCACGAGATCATGAACGTGGAGCTCGACTTCCGCTACGTGACGCGCGGCGCGTTCGCCGCGTTCGCGGACGTGACGCCCTCCGACGAGAGGCTCGCGCAGAGAATCGCGGGCCTCGAGCCGATCCAACGCGGGCGAGCCCTCGCCTTCCTTCCCGGCGGCCCCTACGCCCGCATGCTCGCGCGCCGCCCCGTGGTCGCGCGTGTCGGCGACACGATCTTCGTCCACGGCGGCGTCCTGCCGAAGCACGTGCGCGCAGGGCTCGACGAGATCAACGAGGGCACGCGCGCTTGGCTCATGGGAGAGACGCGCAAGGTCCCCAAGGAGCTCACCGCCGAGGACGGCCCGCTCTGGACGCGAATGTACTCGGCGGCTCCGGGCCGCGAGGAGTGCGCCAAGCTCGACGAGACGCTCCGAGCCCTCAACGCGAAGCGCATGGTGATGGGCCACACGGTGCAGCGGCCCGGCATCACCCCGGCGTGCGACGAGAAGGCTTGGCGCATCGACGTCGGCATGTCGAAGTTCTACGGCGGTCCCATCGAGGTCCTGGAGCTCCGCGGCGATACGGTGAAGGTCCTGAAGGAGGGCCCGCGCTGAGGGGGCTCGGCCTTCACGATAGTGACCACCGGCATTCCCCAACCCGACCATCACGGCGAGCGTCGAGGCCGGAAAGCCCGGAATTTTCCACGCTGAGCGCGTGGCAGCGTCCTTGCTTCATGGCGGCCGAAGGCCATGAGGTACTCGTCGTCATGGGCCCTCGTCATCGGGCTCGCGCTCCTCGTCGGTTGTGCCGGTGAAGTCTCGTCACCGCGGCCGTTCGAGAGCACGAAGACGAACGTCGACAAGAAGCGCTCGCGCACGCCAACCGACGGAACGGACGACGACACGTCGCCGAGCGAGGGCGACCCGCTCCCCTCGGATGGTGTCGACCCCAACGACGTCGAGCCGCCGCTGCCGCCCGGCATGCCGCCTCCGGACACCAACTGGCTCGGGGGCCTCCCGAGCACAGATTGGGTGGAGTTCGGAGGCTCGGGCTTCTGCAAGTACCGCGCTCGGCTCGTCGACGTACGCGTGACCGTCCGGCTCACGGCGACCGGCCGGATCGCGACGACGTTCGTGACGGCCACCGCGGAAGAAGAGGGCCTCGACGGCTGCGAGCTCGAGACGATCGCGCCCAACCTCCACAAGTACACGTACTCCCCCGAAGCTCCGACGGAGGGCCCGTTCACCACCAAGAACGTCTCGGGCAACCTGCCGGCGGTCGAGATGACCGGCGAAGTCGTCATCACCGATCCGACGAAGGGCACCGCGACCCTCCGCTGGCGCCGGACCGACGTAGGCCCGCCGCTCGACTGGAAGCTCACGGCGCAGGTGCCGCTGGTGAGGACTTGAGGTCAGGCCTCAAACCTCAGGCCTCAGCGGTGAGCCGGTACACCGCCCCCTTCCGCGAGGCTGGCCGCACCCGTGTCCCCTTCGGTGCCGAGGCATGCATGCAACCTACACCCTTTCCTGACGTCGGTAGGAATGTGTGCATCCTACAAACGCGGGGCCTGAGGCCACCAAAGAGCGCCGTGGCACATGCCCTGTCAGGGGTGTCATGGCGCAGGACGGTGGCCCAAGGCCACTGCACGACAGGCCCGAGAAAAAGGCCTCGTTTCGAAGTGGCATGGCGGTTGCCGAAGCGTGTGGCATGCGCCCGGCTCGCCTCTTCCTCGCGTCTTTCCTCGCCCTTGCTTCTCCGCTCATCGCCTGCGGCGGCCTCGTGGACGATGAAATGTGCACCGCCCTTCCTTGCGGCCCGGCTCGCGAACCGCCGCCTAGGCAGCCGGAGCCGGAGCCCGAACCCGTGCCGGACTCCGAGCAGGAGGACGGCTCACCGTTGACCGCCGACGCCTCGGCCGAGCCGTGCGTGCCTCCGTATCACGTCGAGACCGACGACGGCCGCTGCGTCTGGTCCTGCTCCGAAGGCACCCAGCCCGACCCGAACGGCACGAACCCCAGAGCCGACGAATGCGTCTGCCAGCCCGGCCTCCAAGAGGTCGGAAGCGACGAGTTCGGCCGCCGGGTGTGTCGGTGAGCGGGAGTCCTCGGGCCTCGGGCCTCAACGAAAAGCACTTCTCGCCCATCGGCGCTGACGCTGACGGCGCCATGCCCTTCCCAACGTCGGTAGGAATGGTTGCAGCCTGCACACTTTCCCAACGTCGGTAGGAATGGATGTGGTGTACATCTGAGGCCTTCATGAGGCCCGAGGCCCGAGGCCTCCTACCGGCGGAGCCAGAGCGTCCAGGCCGAGAGCGCGACGATCACCCCCCACGTCGCGGCGGTGCCGAAGACGCGGAAGACGTTCGGGGCCGGGCGTGGGAGGCCGTAGGCGTGGGCGAGGCGGCCCAGGAAGAGGAGGCCGCCGGCGATGTGGAGCCAGAAGCTCGAGCCGCCGCAGAGCTCCGCGAGGAGGAGCATGAGGATGCCCAGTGGGACGAACTCCGCGTTGTTCGCATGGACGCGGCTGGCGACGAGGAGCGCTTCCGAGCTGCCCAAGCCCATGGAGATGTTCTCGCGCCGGCGGACCACCGAGACGTGCGCCGCGAGCCCGATGTTGAAGATGGCGTTCAGTGCTCCGTAGAGCGCGGTGACGGTAGGGATCTCCACGCGCGGATCATCGCGGATCGCGCGCCATGAGCCCAAGTGATTCGCGCAGAACATGCCGGCGCCGACCGCCGGTGACGACCGGTAGGAGGTGCCAGCCGAGCTCAGTAGCCGAGGATCGGGCCGAGGCGGCGCTCGATCTCCTCGGGGGTCGTTCCCGAGCGGCGGGCGTAGTCCTCGACCTGGTCGCGGCCGATCTTGCCGATGTTGAAGTAGCGCGACTCCGGATGCGCGAGGTACAGGCCGCTGACGCTGGCTGCCGGCACCATCGCGAGCGTCTCCGAGAGCGTGATGCCGACCTCGTTCGCACGGAGGAGCTCGAAGAGCTTCTTCTTCGGCGCGTGATCGGGGCACGCGGGGTAGCCGAACGCCGGGCGGATGCCGCGGTACTTCTCCGCGATGAGGTCCTCGTTGGAGAGGCGCTCGTCGGGCGCGTACCAGCGGCGGCGTACGCGCTCGTGCAGCATCTCCGCGAACGCCTCGGCGAGCCGATCGGCCAGCGCCTTGGCGATGATGGCGCTGTAGTCGTCGTGCCGCTTCGTGAAGTCGGCGACGAGGTCGTCGACGCCGAGGCCGGCCGTGACCGCGAAGGCGCCCACGTGATCGGCGAGCCCGAGTCCGCGCGGCGCGACGAAGTCCGCGAGCGACAGGTGCGGCCCCTTGTCCGCGTCGGCTCCGGCCGCGGCCTTCGCCTGCTGCTGGCGGAGCATCGGGATGCGCACGAGCTCCGTCTTCCGCGACGCGTCCGTGAAGAGGACGAGGTCGTCGCCCTCGCTCGCGGCGGCCCAGAAGCCGAAGACGCCGCGCGCTCGGAGGAGCTTGTCCTTCACGATGCGATCGAGGAGCTTCTGCGCGGCCTCGTAGAGGTCCCGCGCGGCCTTCCCCTTCTCCGGATCGTCGAGGATCTGCGGGAACTTGCCCCGGAGCTCCCACGCCGTGAAGAAGAACGTCCAGTCGATGTACCTCGTGAGCTCGGCGAGGTCGGCTTCGACGGTCTCGACCCCGAGGAACGGCGGCGGCGGGAGCGCGTCGAACGACGGCTTCGGCGCGTTCGCGCGTGCCTCGGCGAGCGGGAGGACCGGGCGCACGCGCTTGCCGGCGTGGAGCTCGCGCAGCCTCGCCTGCTCCGCGCGGTTCTCCGCGTCGAACGCCGCGCGCTTGGCCGGGTCCATGAGCGACGTCACGGTACCGACCGCGCGCGAAGCATCGAGCACGTGCACCGTGGCGTGGTCGTACTCGGGCGCGATCTTCACGGCGGTGTGCTGGCGGCTCGTCGTCGCGCCGCCGATGAGCAGCGGGATGCTCATCTTGCGGCGGTTCATCTCCTTCGCGACGTAGACCATCTCGTCGAGCGACGGCGTGATGAGGCCCGAGAGGCCGACCACGTCCGCCTTCTCCGCGATCGCCGTGTCGAGGATCTTCTCGGCGGGGACCATCACGCCGAGGTCGACGACCCGGTAGCCGTTGCAGGCGAGGACGACGCCGACGATGTTCTTGCCGATGTCGTGCACGTCGCCCTTCACGGTCGCCAGGACCACGGTGCCCTGCACGCGCGCGCCGGTCCGCTGCTTCTCGGCCTCCATGAACGGCTCGAGGTAGGCGACGCCCCGCTTCATCACGCGGGCGCTCTTGACGACCTGGGGCAGGAACATCTTCCCCTGACCGAAGAGGTCGCCGACGATCCTCATGCCGTCCATCATCGGCCCCTCGATGACGTCGAGCGGCTTCGGCAGCGCCTTGCGCGCCTCCTCGACGTCGGCCTCGATGAAGTCGACGATGCCGTGCACGAGGGCGTGCGTGATGCGCTCCGCGTACGTGCCGCGCCGCCAGGCGAGCTCGTCGACCTTCTTCTTCCCGGTGCCCTTGAACTTCTCCGCGAGCTCGACGAGGCGCTCGGTGGCGTCCGGCCGGCGGTTGAAGATGACGTCCTCGACGTACTCGCGCAGCTCCGGATCGATGTCCTCGTAGACGACGATCTGCCCCGCGTTGACGATGCCCATGTCGAGGCCCGCCTTGATCGCGTGGTACAGGAACGCCGAGTTCATCGCCTCGCGGACGACGTTGTTGCCGCGGAACGAGAACGACAGGTTCGAGATTCCGCCGCTCGTCTTCGCGCCGGGGCACCTCTCCTTGATGATGGCGACGGACTCGATGAAGCTCTTCGCGTAGTCCGCGTGCTCCTCCATCCCCGTCGCGATCGCGAGCACGTTCGGGTCGAAGATGATGTCGCTCGGGTCCCAGCCGGCCTTGTCGACGAGGAGATGGTACGCGCGCTCGCAGATCTCGACGCGCCGTGGGGTCGTGACCGCTTGCCCCTGCTCGTCGAAGGCCATCACGACGGCGCCCGCGCCGTAGCGGCGGATCTTCTTCGCCTTCTCGAGGAAGTCGGCCTCGCCTTCCTTGAGGCTGATCGAGTTGACGATCGCCTTGCCCTGGACGCACTTGAGGCCTGCCTCGAGGACCTCCCACTTCGAGCTGTCGATCATCACGGGCACGCGCGCGATGTCGGGCTCGGTCGCGATGATGTTGAGGAACTTCGTCATCGCGGCGGGGCCGTCGAGCATGCCCTCGTCCATGTTGACGTCGATGATGTTCGCGCCGTTGTTCACCTGATCGAGCGCGATCTGCGTCGCCGTCTGGAAGTCCCCGTTCTTGACGAGGTTCATGAAGCGGGCGCTGCCGGTGACGTTCGTGCGCTCGCCGATCATGATGAACGTCGACCCCGAGCTGCCGGCGCCGGACGCGTCGCCGCCCTCGCCCGCGCGGCTCGAGCTCGGCCCGATCGTCAGCACCTCCAGGCCGGCGAAGCGCGTCGGCTTCGGCTTCTCCGGCGCCGGCGGCTTGCGCGGGCGGAGGCCTTTGACCGCCTGCGCGATCGCGCGGATGTGATCGGGCGTCGTCCCGCAGCATCCGCCGACGACGTTCACGAGGTTCGCCTCCGCGAGCTCGCGCAAGAGGCGCGACGTGATCTCCGGCGTCTCGTCGAACTCGCCGAGCGCGTTCGGCAGACCCGCGTTCGGGTAGCACGTGACGTACTCGGGCGCCCGCGCCGCCAGCGCCGCCACGTACGGGCGCATCTCCGCGGCGCCGAGCGAGCAGTTCACGCCGACGCTGATGGGCCGCGCGTGCGCGATGCTCTCGTACCACGCCTCGACGAGCTGGCCGGACATCGTGCGTCCGCTCTTGTCGATGATGGTGACGCTCAGCATCACCGGGAGGCGCCGGCCCTTCTCCTCGAAGACCTCCTCCATCGCGACGATGCACGCCTTGAGGTTCAGCGTGTCGAACGTCGTCTCGGGCAGCAGGATGTCGACCCCGCCGTCCATGAGGCCCCGGATCTGCTCGGCATAGGCAGCCTTCACCTCGTCGAACGTGACCGCACGGTACGAGGCGTCGTCGACCTTCGGCGAGAAGGACAGCGAGCGGTTGAGCGGTCCGATCGACCCGGCCACCAGCGCGACGCGGTTCGGGTCCTTCTCGAGGGCCGCCTTCGCCGCCTCCTTCGCGATGCGTGCCGAAGCGACGTTCATCTCGTATGCGAGGTGCGACAGACCGTACTCGGCCTGCGCGATCGAGGTCGCCGTGAACGTGTTCGTCTCGACGATGTCGGCCCCCGCCGCGAAGTACGCGTCGTGGATCTCGCGGACGACGTCCGGCCGCGACAACGAGAGGAGGTCGCTGTTGCCCTTGAGGTCCGTCGGGTGCGACTCACGCCCGTTCTTGCGGTAGTCGGCCTCGTCGAGCCGGTAGCGCTGGAGCATGGTGCCCATCGCTCCGTCGATCACGAGGATCCGTTCGTCGAGAAGGGCGCGGAGCTTGTCTTCGGTCAGCAAGGGCTGTGGGCTCCCGATGGAAGGTCGAAAGGAAACGAGCGTCTTTAGCCGGGCTTTTGGCCGAAATCCCTCGGGATGGCAAGCAGAGGCTCAGCCGGGCACGACGTTGCTGGAAACATGAGGTAGCTCCCTCCGTCCCGTTCCCGAAATCCCTCGAAGCGCATCCACCGTCTCCGAACCCCCAGCAAGCCCGACCACCATCCCCATCCCGGTTCCCCATTCCCCCGAACCCGCTACGCTGCGCCGCGTGAGCTACAAATCCTTCTTCCGCCGCTTCCTCGAAGCCGCGCCAGAGCGCATCCACTTCGCCGCGCACAGCCATCACCTCTGGCCCGACGTCAGCTTCGATGCTCACGTGAAGGCGTGGCTCGATGCCGCACGACTCGCGGACCGCAAGTGGGACGTCGTCTTCTCCGACGTGCTCCCTCGCGCGCAGCGCCACGTCGCGAAGCGGCTCGGAACGTCCGAGCCGAACGCCGTCGCGTTCGCGCCGAACACGCACGAGCTCGTCATGCGCATCCTGTCGTGCCTGCCGTATGGCCGCGCGCTCCGCGTCCTCACGACCGATGCCGAGTTCCACTCGTTCGCGCGCCAAGCGTCACGGCTCGAAGAAGACGGCCTGCTCGCCGTCACGCGCGTCGCCGCCGAGCCGCATGCCTCCTTCGTCGAGCGCTTCGCGGCGGAGGCATCGAAGCCGGGCTGGGACCTCGTCTATCTCAGCCACGTGTTCTTCAACTCGGGCTGGGCAGTGCCCGATCTGTCGCGCATCGTCGCCGCCGTGCCGCGCGAGACGTTCGTCGTCATCGACGGCTACCACGCCTTCGGCGCGATCCCCGTCGACCTCTCGACGATGAAGGACCGCGTCTTCTATCTCGCCGGCGGTTACAAGTACGCGATGAGCGGCGAAGGCTGCTGCTTCGTCCACGCCCCGCCGGGCTACGGCGACCGGCCGCGCGACACCGGCTGGTTCGCGGCCTTCGGCGCGCTCGAGGACGCGCAGGCGCCGGGTGCGGTCGCCTACGCGCCCGGCGGCGCGCGCTTGTTCGGCGCCACGTTCGATCCGAGCGCGCTCTACCGCTTCGTCGCCGTGATGGACTGGCTCGACGAGCAGAAGCTCGACGCGGCCGCGATCCACGCGCACGTCGAAAGGCTCCAGGAGCGCTTCGTCGAGCACCTCCGGAAGGAGTCCCTCCCCGTGCGCGAGGATCAGCTCGTCGTCCCGCTCTCGGAGAAGAGCCGCGGCCAGTTCCTCACGTTCCAGACGAGCGCGGCGAGCGACATCCACCAGCGACTGCTCCGCGCCGACGTCGTCACCGACGTGCGCGGCGATCGCCTGCGCTTCGGGTTCGGCATCTACCACGACGAGACGGACATCGACCGCGGCGTCGCCCGCATGCGTGACGCTCTCGCGTGAGCACGCGCGCGACGCCGCGACCTCGACCGCTCGCCGCTCTCAGCCGAGCTGCTCGAGCATGGTGGCGGCGTCGCTCACCTCGAACTTCTTCGGCTGCTCGACGTTGAGCTGCTTCACGACGCCGTCCTCGACGAGCATCGAGAAGCGCTGCATGCGGACGCCCATGCCGGCCGCGGTCAGATCGAGCTCGAGACCGAGCTTCTTCGCGAATTCGGCGCTGCCGTCCCCGAGCATGCGGATCTTGCCGATGGCCTTCAGCTCACGGCCCCAGGCGGCCATGACGAAGCCGTCGTTGACCGACACGCACCAGACCTCGTCGACCCCCTTCGCCTTCAGCTGCGGGAGGAGCTCGACGTAGCCGGGCACGTGCTGGGCGGAGCACGTCGGCGTGAAAGCGCCCGGCAGGCCGAAGATCACGATCTTCTTCCCGCGAACGGCTTCGGCGACGGACACGCTCTTGGGCGCTGCGGGGCAAGCGTCCCCGAACTCCGTCGACTCGTAGAGGGTTGCGTCCGGAATGCGGTCACCAATCTTGATGGACATGGCCGCCCCTTGTGACGGACCTGCGTCCGCGCCGCAAGGGTGTTCGCCGAACGCCGAGCGGGGCAGCATGCCCCATCTCGATCCGAAGCTCGGATCAGTGACCGTGTCCACCGCCGGGGCCGGTCCACGGAGGCGGCGCGCCCGTGGACGTGACCTGGATCTCCGCCATGAACCCGAGCTCGGCGTGCTCGAGGATGTGACAGTGCGCCATCCACGTGCCGGGGTTGTCGAAGTAGGCGACGATCGTGATCGGTTCGTTCTCCGGCACCTGCACGGTGTCGCGTAGTCCCGGCCAGTCGGGATGCTCGACGCGGAAGAACTGGCCGTGCAGGTGGAACGGGTGCGCGATGCCGCCCTTCGCGTTCACGAGGCGCATCCTCATCGTCGTGCCTTGCGGCACCGTGAGGATCGGCTCCATCCAGTGCGACTCGCCGTTGATGAACCACTGGGCGCTCGCGCCCTGCTGGACGAAGTCGAACGACATCTCGAACTCTTGCTTCGGAGCGCGCTCGGCGACGTGGGGCTTCACCTCGGGCCACGGGATCGTGCGCGGTGCGTCCGGACCGTCCTCGACGTCGACCGCGAACATCGTCGTCCGTTCCTTCCCGTCGTCGTGCACGAGCGCGACGGACCCGGCGGTGTCGTACGAGACCTCGACGTCGAGACGACCGCCGACGGCCAGCGTGAGCTCCTTCGGCTCGAGCGGCGCCTCGAGCAGGCCGCCGTCCGTCGCGATGAGGCGCCAGCGCGCGCCCTCGATGCGGAGCCTCATCTTCCGCGCGTTGGCGGTGTTCACGAGCCGCCATCGCTCGACCTGCCCCTTCTTCGCGGACGCCTTCACCGTCTTGGCGTTCTTGCCGTTGGTGAGGAAGAGGTCGCCGTAGCGCCCGGTGAGCCCGTCGAGGCCGTCGAGCTTCGGCGGGGCGATGTTCCCCTCCGCGTCGAGCGTCACGTCGTCGAGGACGAGGAACCGCTCGAGGTCGTAAATCGGATCGAGATCGTCCTGGATGACGATCGGCCCGTACAGCCCTCGCTCGAGCTGGTCGTGGGTGGAGACGTGCGGGTGGTACCAGAAGGAAGCCGCCTCCGGCACCTTGAACTGGTACGTGAACGTCCCGCCCGGCGGCACCGGGTCCTGGATGCGCGGCGAGCCGTCCATCGTGTCCGGGATCCGCAGGCCGTGCCAATGCACGGTGGTCGGCTCGTCGAGCGCGTTCTCGAAATGGACGATGACCCTCTGCCCGGGGCGCGCCCTCAGGACCGGTCCGGGCACGGTGCCGTTGTACGCGAGGACGTCGATCTCCTTGTCGTCGAGCACCGCGCGCGCCTTCCCCGCCCTCAGCCTCACCTCGACGATGTCCGGATCGGGGTTCTCGTCCTCGAGCGCCGGCATCCCCCAGATGTCCGCGAGCGGACGCCGCGACTTCGCGCCGTCGTCCGCTCCGCCGTCGGTGACACGCCGAACCTTGGTCGCGTCGGCGTCACCGTTCGTTCCGCAGGCCACGACGACCAGCAGCGACAAGACGGCTACGAAACGCATGCTCCAAGTCTTCCACGCGTCGCGCGCGCGCCGAGTCTCACCGGGACAACGCAAATGCTGCGGGGGTTCGGCGCCCGCCATCTCGACGCTCCAGACCGGTCACCTTCGTGACCTTCCCGTCGACTCACGCGGCCCACCGCGCGGCCCCGCCTCCCCGAGGAGCGCGGTCTTTTCCATTGATTTCCTTGATATTTTCACGATCTGCCGCGCCTCGTCCCGGCGGCGTCCCGCGAGCGCCGGCGCCTCGCCGGGGGCCCCTTCGGGCTGGCCCGCCACGTGCTCTCTGACGAACGGGAGGACGAATGGGAACGGAGGATGTTCGCGGACTCGGACACCGGCGCCTCGCGACGGTCGCCTGGATGATCGCGACCGTCGCGCTCGCCGGATGCGTGGTCGACTCGGTCGATGACCCCTCGTTGAAGAAGTCTCGGAGGGGGCAAGACTCGGCGGAGGAGGAGACGGGCTCGCCCGAGCGGGGCGCGTCCGCGTCGGGAGATCCCTCCTCGGACGGCTCTTCCGGGTCCTATGGCTTCTTGCCGGGAACCGCGAAGTTCAGAAAGCGCCTGACGGGCGCCGACCTCGACACGGCCCAGCGGTGGCGCGTGGCGGGGACCGATCTCGGGATCCCCTACGTGCTCGAGAACGGATCGATCGGCTACCTCTTCGGCGACACGTTCGGCTCGGCGTGGCCGGAGGAGGGGAACGACTGGCGCTCGCCGGTCATGCTCCGCTCCAACGTGCACCCGAACGCACCGGGCGGGATCGTCTTCGACAGCGCCGCGAAGGTGGCGGGCAACGGTCGAGCGCCCGAGCTGTTCTTCAACGCGCACGACACGAGGAAGGTCTGGGGGAACCCGCCGTCCGAGTTCACGGCCATCCCGAACGACGGCATCAGCTTCCCCGAGACGAAGCGGCAGATCATCTCGTTCATGTCGGTCAACCACTGGGATCCGAACGGCCTCGCGATGTGGCGCACCGGCTACGCGGGTCTCGCGTACTCCGACAACGGGAACGACTTCGTCCGCCTCAAGGATCCCATCTGGCCGAACAACGAGGCGAACACCGACCCGTTCCAGATGTGGACGATGCAGCGCGACGGCGAATGGGTCTACGTCTACAGCGTCCGCGCAGGCCGTCAGTTCGGACCGATGATGCTCCGCCGCGTCCACTGGACGAAGATGTTCTACAAGGAAGAGTACCAGTGCTGGGGCAAGAACGGCGCCGACTGGGGTTGGGGCCCGACCTGCACGCCGCTCTTCGAAGGGTTCATCGGCGAGCCGTCGGTGCGTCGTCTCTCCGACGGCACGTGGGCGATGACGTATCTCAACACCGTGATCGGCTCGATCGTGTCGCGCAAGGCGACCCGCCCCGAGGGCCCCTGGTCGAACGAGAAGATCCAGCTCACGACGTTGGAGGAGCCGGCCCTCTACGGCGGGTTCATCCACCCGTGGTCCACGTCGAAGCCGAACGACCTCCACATGATGGTCTCGAAGTGGACCCGCGGCCCGGACGGCCGCAGCACGGCCTACCACGTCAGCCATTACGTGGGCACGCTCTGAGCCGAGCCCCCTCGCTCGCGCGCACGGCGCCCGCGTCGAGCCCCGCGCGCCGCGCCGCCGTCCACTCCCGGCGGCCGGCGCGTTGGGACGTGACGGGCGACCCGTCGTATCATGCGGCCCGTGCGTCGCTCGTACCGCATGGCCGTCATCGCGCTCGGCGCCGCGCTCGCGCTCTTCGAGACGACGCCGGCCGCCGCGGAGCCCACGGCGGCCGATCGCGCGACCGCACGAGCGATGCTCGACGACGGCTACGCTCTCCTCTCGAAGGGCGACGCCGAGGCGGCGCTCAAGCGCTTCATCGGCGCCGACGCGCTCGTGGGCGCGCCTTCGACGAAGCTCGCCGTCGCGCGCGCCCAGTTCGCGCTCGGACAGCTCGTCGAGGCGCACGACACGCTGACGGCGACGCTTCGACTCCCCGCCCCTGCCGACGAGCCCGTCGCCTTCAAGCGCGCCCGCGCGGACGCCGCAGAGCTGCTCGCGCAGACGACGGCGCGGATCCCCGAGCTGACCATCTCGATCGTCGGCGCGGAGGGGCAGCCGGTGATCGTGCGCGTCGACGACGCGATCGTCCCCGTGGAGGCCCTCGTCGCGCCGCGACGTCTGAACCCCGGCCGCCACACGATCGAAGCGTCGGTCGACGGCGCGAAGGTGAGCGCCGTCGCGGAGCTCGCCGAGGCGGAGAAGGCGACCGTCACGCTCGACCTCACGACCGCGATCGCGTCGACGCCGGCGGCGAGCACGTCGCCCGATGCGCCGGCGGCGAGCACGCCGCCCGATGCGCCGGCGGCGCCACGCCGCGAGGCAGCTCCGTCGGCACGCTCCGACGACCGACTGCCCTGGGTGTTCGCCGGCCTCGGCGTGGCCGTCGTGGGCGCGGCCGTCGGGACGACGGCGGGCTTCGTCGCGCTCGGACGGAAGGCGGACGCAGAGGCGAACGGCTGTGTCGACAATCGCTGTCCGCCCTCTGCTCACGCGGACGTCGACGCGGCGAAGGACATGGCGACGGTCTCGACCATCGCCTTCGTCGCCGCCGGCATCGGCCTCGCCGCCGCCGCGGTGACGTGGCTCCTGCCCGGACCGAGCGCGAGCGCGGCGCGCTCCGCGCCGGTGCGGATCGGCGTGGGCGTCGTCGAGGGCCGCTTCTGAATCACCGCCCGCGCTCCGCGCGATAGATGTGGATGGGGCCCGCCCACGCGTTCGAGTGGCGATTGCTCGCGAAGTAGAGGACGCAGCCGTCGGCGGACACCCACGTCGGGGCGTCGTAGTCGTGGGCCCCGTCGGGCACCGCGAGCTCGGTCACGGGGACGGGATCGCCGAACACGCCGGCGGGATCGTCGCGGTATGCCGTCCAGATGCGCTGCGAGCCCGGCGCGGCGTCGCGATCCGACGAGAAGAAGATGCGCCGCCCGTCCGCCGAGAGCACGGGGTTGCGATCGAGCGCCGTCGGCGAGTTGATGCGTGCGAGCCCCGTGGATTGGAAGCCGTCGACGACGTTGCCCGTCGCGACGTAGAGATCGGGCTGCACCGCGTCGCGCGGTCCCATCCGCGTGTAGAGCAATCGGCCGTCTCGGGTGAGGAACGGATCGCGCTCGTCCTCGTTCGCGAGATCGAGCCCCGGGACGTCCTGCGGCGGAAGGAAGTGGGCGCCCGGATCGGGACGCGTCGCGAACTGGATGCGCGAATCTTCGACCCCCGCTTGCACGAAGATCGTGAGGCCGTCGGGCGTGACGGACGGATCGCGGTAGTTCACGCCCGGCGCGAGCTCGATGAGGGTCGGCTCGCCGAACTTCGCGCTCGGATCCGGCCGCGTCGCCACCCAGACGCGATGGATCATCGGGTCGCTGGTTCCCCTCGTGCTCTGGAAATAGATCGTCCGCTCGTCCTCGGTGAGACGGGCGTCGGCGTCCTCGTGCGGGTCCGGGCTCCAGAGCTCCTCGACCGGCACGATCCGCTCGAACGGCTTGTTCGGGTCGCAACGCTTCGGACGTACCTGCTCCACCCCGTCGCCGTTCCCTGGAGGAGGCGCCGCGTCCGCGACGTCGTCGACCTTGGTCAACTCGTCGATCCCCGTGAGGAGCCCGCATCCCGCGAGCACGATCGGGGCGAGGCAGGGGCCGACGCCGACTGTCCTTCGACGGATCACGAGCCGCTAGTGTACCGAGAGTCCACGTCCGCCGGGCCGGCGAACGCACCTTCAGCGAGCCTCGGGAGTCGTGCAGATCGGGGCGACGAAGCTTCCCCGCAGCGCCACCTCCCCGTCCGCGTCCGCCACCTCGAAGGTGCCCTCGACGCTCGACTCCGTGCGCCGGACGATCGTGATCGTGCCCGCCACCTTGCGCGCCGCGACAGTGATCTCGCCCGAGTCGTCATGCTCGCCGGTCTCCTCCTCGAGCCACAGATCCGAGTCGTAGGTCCCCGCCGCGATCGGATCGGGCGGCTCCGCCGTCGACGTCCGCGAGACGAGCAGACGGAACTCGTTCCGCCGCCCATCGGCGACGCGGTCCTCCTCGCCGAACGCGACGACGAGCGTGCGTACGTACCGCGTCGGCCGGCCTGGAGGCGTGATCGCGTAGAGGTGCTCCTCCGCGACGACGTCGACGGGCTCGGCACGAACGCCGTGAAGCTCTTCGAAGGTGAACGGCTCGCTCGGCGCCTCGACGAGCGCGCCCGAGTCGTACGGCGCCGCGCATGCGACGAGCAGCGTGGAGGTGAGGCACAGCGTGGAGAGCAGACGGTCCGCGACGAGCATGACGACCGCTCGGAGTGCAGTGACCGCGCCAGTCGAAAATTCCAGAATCTCCGCAACTTGGGCGGCCGACGATCAGCGGCCCGCACCACTCGTGATCTCCGGGCTCACCCCACGTCAGAAGCCGTAGTCGTTGAAGGACGGCGCCGCTCTCGGGATCGAGCGCCGATCCGTCGGCGGGCGCGAGGTCGGGGGGCGCGGCGTCGTGGTCCGCACGGGCTCGCTCGAGGCGACCGGATCCGGATCGAGCTCCAACGTCTCCTCGGACGACGCCGAAGCGGTGGCCGGCTCCGCCGTAGGCGCCGGCTCCGTCACCGGAAGGAACGCGCTCGCCGGAGCCGAAGACGCCCGCTCGCTCGCGCCCCCGGCGTTGCCGGCGGTCGGGGCATCGTCGCTCACGGCCGCGTGCGCGAGGAGGAGCACGAGCGCGACGACCGCGACGCCGAACACGCCGAGGCCGATCCGCTTCGCGCGCGACGATCCGTCCTGCGGACGCGCGCCCACCCGTCGCGGCACCTCGGATGTCCGAGCCGGTGCCGGAAGCACGCTCGTGATCTCCGTCGTCACGCCGTCGGGCTCCAGCGTCGCGCTCGGCAGCGTCGGCTCGATGGCGCCGGGCAGCGTCGGCGCCGCGTTCGCCCCCGGCAGCGTCGACTCGGTCGTCGTGAGGAGCTCCTCGGCGGTCGTGTCGAGCTCGTCGGACGGCGGGATCGACGTCCGTGCGACGACCTCCGTCGGCGCCACCTGCGAGTCCGGCGGCGGCATCGAGGGCCTCCCGAACGCACGGACGTACGCGGCGACGCCGGCGTGGCTCTCGATCTCCACCCTCGCCTCGTGGAGCGCGGCGGCGAAATCCGCGCACGTGGCGAAGCGCTCGTTCGGGTCGACGGCCATCGCGCGCGCGAGGATCCCGGCGAGCCACGCCGGCGCGTCTTCGGGCAGCGGATCGGGATCCTGCCCCAGCGCGAGCATGTACATGCGCTGCATCTGGGAGGGCGCGTCGTACGCGAGCGTACCGGTCGCGAGCAGCCGCAGCACGGCGCCGACGGCCCAGATGTCCGCGCGACGATCGACCGGGAGCGACCGCGCCTGCTCGGGCGCCATGAACGCGGCCTTGCCGAAGACCTGCCCCGTGGCCGTGTCCGTCCCCAGGCGGCCCTGGGCCTTCGCGATGCCGAAGTCGATCAGCTTCGATTTTCCGAGCTCGTTGACGATGATGTTCTCGGGCGAGACGTCGCGATGGACGAGCATGCGAGGCTTGCCCGCCTCGTCGGTGAGCTCGTGCGCGTACTGCAGGCCGTCGAGGACGTCGAGGACGATGCGCACGACCACGGGCAACGGCACGCGCGTCTTCGTCGCCTCGGCGTGGTTCAGGAGGCGGCGGACGCTCGGCCCGTCGATCCACTCGAGCACGAGAAAGAGCAGCCCTCCTTCGTCGACGACGTCGAGGACCTGGACGATGTTGTCGTGGTGGATCGTCGAGATGATCCGAGCCTCGTCGAGGAAGCGCGCGCGGTGCGCCTCGCTCTCGATGAGCGAGGGATGGATGGTCTTCAGCGCGACCTTCCGCTCGAAGCCGTGCGCGCCGCGAATTCGACCGCGGTACACCACGCCCATGCCGCCCGTCGCGACACGCTCGTCGAGGACGTACCGACCGAGCGTCGTCCCGGGCTCCGGCAGGTCGATCGCTCCGCTCACGAAGCTCAGGGTAGCAGGCGTCGCGGTCGATCCGCTCACGTCGACTTGTTCGCGTGCCGCGCGCGGAGCTCCTGGAAGTAGCGGCGCGCGAGGCCGGAGGCGGCCGCGGCGCGGGCGACGGTCCCGTGCACCGCGACGAGCCGCGTGACGTAGCGGCGCTCGAACTCGGAGATGACGCGCGCTCTCGCGCGCGGGAACGGCAAGTCGTAGACCTCGTCGAGCACCTCGTCGAAGGACGGGAACTGCGCCGAGGAGGCCCGCGGATCCGGCTCCGGCCGACCGAGGTCGCTTTCGCCGAGCGCGAGCTGCCGGGCGACCGCGTTCGCGAGCTCGCGGACGTTGCCGGGCCACGAGTAGGCCTCGTAGCGCTCGATGAGATCCGGCGGCAGCGCGTCCGGGTTTCCGCCGTACATCTGCCAGAAATGATCGACCAAGAGCGGGATGTCTCCGGTCCTGCGCCGGAGCGGAGGCAGCTCGATGCGGCCCACCGCGAGGCGGTAGAAGAGGTCGTCGCGGAAGCGGCCCAGCTCGACCTCGGTGTCGAGATCGCGACGCGTCGCCGCGATCACCCGGACGTCGACGCGGATCCAACGCGAGCCGCCCACGCGCTTCACCTCGCCGCGCTCGAGCACGCGTAGGAGCTTCATCTGCAGGTCGAGCCGGAGCTCGCCGATCTCGTCGATCAGCAACGTCCCGCCGTGCGCCTCCTCGAAGACGCCGCGGCGCGTGGCGACGGCGCCCGTGAACGCGCCCTTCTCGTGTCCGAAGAGCTCCGACTCGACGAGCGACGGCGACACGCTCGAGCAGTCGAACACGACGAACGGACCACGCGCGCGCGGGCTCGCCTCGTGGATGGACTCCGCCAGCACCTCCTTGCCGGTGCCGGTCTCGCCTTCGATGATGATCGGGACCGAGCTCTGCGCGAGCGTCGCGACGCGGGGGTAGAGCCGGCGCATCTCCTCGCTCGCTCCGAGCACGCGGCCGAAGCGGATCGATCGCGAGCCGGGCTCGCTCGACGCCTGGGGCGCGAGCTCGAAGCGCACCGTCGTGTCGCCGAGCACGAGCGTCTCGCCGCCGCGAAGGAGCGCCTCGACGATCTGCGTGCTGCCCAAGAACGTCCCGTTCGTCGATCCTTGATCCTGGACGCGGAGCAGCGGCCCCCCGAGCTCGAGCGCCAGATGGCGTCGAGAGACGAGCGGATCGTTCAGCTTTACCTCGCACGCCGGGCTCGTCCCGACGAGGACGCGCGGCGGGCGCGATCCGTCGAGCAGCGCGGTCATCCCGGCGTCGGGTCCGCCGATCACGCGCAGCTGCCACGAGGCTCCTTCGGGCCGGAGCGGCGGCGGCCGGTGTCGGCTCTTCGTCGCGGTCGGTTCGATGGCCATGACCTCTTGCGGTCTCCTCTCTCGACCCTGCACGTGAAGCATCGATCGATCCAGCCCAAACGTGCGCTGGGGCGCGGCCACGCCTCGTGTTTCTCGGCCTCCGCGGCGGCCCGCCGACGTCCGTGGGGTGAGCCCGGAGATCACCGCCGGCTCGGACGCTCCCGCGAGACGTCGAACGAGACGCGTTCGTGATGCGCGTCGTCGGTCCAGCCGTCCGCGGAAAACCGCGCTCCCGACGGCCGAACGGCGGCGCACGCGGGCGCGCACGCCCGCGGCACCGGCGTTGCTCTCGGTCCTCGCATGCACCCGCGCCGCCTCGCTCTCGTCGTCGCGCCGCTCGTGGCCGTCTCGCTCGTCTGCCTCTACACGTTCGTGCTCTACCCGCTCCGCTTCGCCGACGGCGGCGACCCGCGCCTGCCGGACGACGTGGTCGCCGCGCTCAGGGCGGTCGTCGCGCTCGTCGGCGTCGGCTGGGCCGTCTACTGCGCCTTCCGCCGCGCGACGAAGCGACCGCTCGCGCCGCGCTCCGAGCTCGGGGTATGGGCAGGCCTCGCCGTGCTCGGCGTCGCCGGCTACCTGCGATTCGGCGACGTCGGCTACGTCCGCGGCTATCACCGCTGGGAGCTGTTCCACTACTACCTCGGCGCGAAGTACCAGAGCGCGCTCCGCTACGACGGCATCTACGCCGCGACCGCCGTCGCGCAGGCCGAGACCTCGCCGGCGATGCGCAAGGAGGTCGAGTCGCGCTCGTTCCGCGACCTCGCGACGGACACCATCGTGCCGGCGAGGGTCGCGCTCGAGAATGCCGACGCCATCAAGGCGCGCTTCACCCCCGAACAGTGGGAGTCGTTCAAGCGGGACGTCGCGTGGCTGCGTGACACGTGCGATCCGCAGTGGTGGGCGGACATCCAGCGCGACCACGGCTTCAACGCGTCCCCGGCCTGGCTGCTCCTCGGGCGCGCCGTCGCCTCCATCGCGCCGGTGGGCGACACGTCCTTCCGCTGCCTCGCGGCGATCGATTTCGTGCTCCTCGCCGCGCTGTTCGCCGCGATCGCGTGGGCGTTCGGGCCTCGCGTGGCGTGCATCGCCGTCGTCTTCTGGGGCACGCAGTGGCCGTTCGACCGCACGTTCACGTTCGGCGCGCTCTTGCGACAGGACTGGGTGTTCCTCCTCGTGCTCGCCGCTTGTCTCGCGAAGAAGAGGTACTACGCCCTCGCCGGCGCCGCGCTCGCGTACTCGGCGGCGATCCGGCTCTTCCCCGCGCTCTTCTTCGTGCCCGTCCTCGCCGCCGCCACTACGCGCTTCGTCGTCGCGCGACGAAGCGCGCGCCCCGTCCCGTCGCGGGTGCTCCGTCCGTTCGCGAGGTTCGTCGCCGGAGCCGCGGTCGCCGTGGCGCTCGTCGGTGGCGCGAGCATCGCCGCCTTCGGCGCGAAGGCGTGGCCGGAGTTCGCCCACCGCATCGCCGTGCACGAGTCCTCGCCCACGACGAATCTGATGGGCGTCCGGACGATCGCCGCGTTCGACTGGGCCGAGCGCGTCGACGTCACGCGCGAGCGCGGAGCTCGCGACGAGTTCGCGCGCTGGAAGCGGCTCCGCCACGAGAGGCTCGCACGCCGCGCGCCGGCCCTCGCCGTCGCCGCCGCGGCCTGCCTCGTCCTCGTCGTCTGGGCGGCGCGCCGGCGCCTCCCGCTCTGGATGCTCCTGCCGCTCGGCCTGCCGCTCGTCATGGGGTGCACCGAGCTCAGCAACTACTACTACTCGGCGTTCCTGCTCTTGCCGCTGCTCGCGCAAATCGGCGCGACGTTCGAGATCGTCGCGCTCGGCACTTCCGCGTTGAGCGCGCTCTTCGTCACGTGGACGCGCGTGTCCGAGACGTACGACTCGCGCTGCTACTTCCAGTCGTGGGTCTTCTTGCTCGCGTGCGTCGCGGCGGTGCTCCTCGTCGGCATCAAGCCGGCCGCACGACGGTCGATCGCACGCGAAGAGCGGGAAGACGGAAGGATGATTCTGGGGTTGGACTCTCGACGCGCGTGAGCCCCCTTCGCATGCTGCCTACCGCGTTGAAACTGCTGAGCTTTTGGTCGCATGCGGCAAGCGGCCGCCGATCGCCAAGTGCGGCATTCTGCCACCTTGCGCAGTGCCGCGGCGATGATTTTCCTCGCGCTCGCAAAAACGGGGGTGGGCTTCCCAGGAGGCTGATCTATGCGCATTGCGCTCGTCTCGACGTGTGCATTGACGACCCCTCCACGGGCTTATGGCGGCACGGAGTTGGTCGTCGCGAACCTCGCCGACGCGCTCACGACGCTCGGCCATGACGTGACGGTCTTCGCGACCGGCGACTCGAGCCCAGCCGGGAGGCTCCGGCATCACTTCCAGACGCCCGTCTGGCCCCCGAACGACGTCGCGGAGCTCCGCCATGCGACCGCTGCATGGCGCGAGATCGCGAAGGGCGGCTTCGACGTGGTCCACGTGAACCACGCGATGGCCCTGCCGTTCACGCACTTCTGTCGCGTGCCTGCGGTGCTCACGCTCCATCACGAGCGCGTGCAGTCTCTCGTCGACCTGTACGGCGACTTCCCGAACGTCACGTACGTCGCGATCTCGCGGCGGCAGCAGGAGCTGTCTCCCGAGGTGCCGGTCGCGCACGTCGTCCACCACGGCCTCGACCCGAGCGCGTACCCCGCCGGCGAAGGCCGAGGCGGCTACGTCGCGTTCCTCGGGCGCTTCGCTCCCGAGAAGGCGCCGCACCTCGCGATCGACGCCACGCTCGCGGCGGGCATGAAGCTGCGCATGGGCGGCGCGCCGCACGAAGTGTCCAAGGACTACTTCGAGCGCGAGGTCGCACCTCGCCTCGCGGCCGCAGGCGACCGCGTCGAGTGGGTCGGCGAGGTCTCGCACGCGCCGAAGGTCGCGCTCCTGCGCGATGCGCGCGCGCTCGTCTTCCCGATCCAGTGGGAGGAGCCGTTCGGTCTCGTGATGATCGAGTCGATGCTCGTCGGCACTCCGGTCGTCGCGCTCGCACGAGGGAGCGCGCCCGAGGTCGTCGAGGACGGCGTGACCGGCTTCGTGGTGAAGTCGACGGACGAGCTGCCCGACGCGATCCGCCGTGCGGCCACGATCGATCGAAAGAGGTGCAGGGAGCGCGCACGTCAGCGCTGGTCGCACCTCCGCATGGCGAGCGACTACGTCCGCGTCTACGACGACGCCATCGGAAAGGGCATCGGCGCGCCGACCCGTCCGCGTACGGAGAGGTACAATGGCGCCGCCGTCGATGCCGCCGAATGACCAGCCCAGCGCCACGACGATCGCCGACGGTGAGTGCGAGCCGGCTCCCGCCGTGCTCGTGCTGCCGACGGCCGGAGACGTAGAGCAGCTCGTACGCGCCCACGGGACGACGTTCCTCGTCACGAACCGACGCGGGGACATCGCGCCGGCGGGCGCGCGCGAGCTCGGCTTCTTCTCGCAGGACACGCGGCACCTCTCGCACCTCGAGCTGTCGATCAGCGACGCGGAGCTCGTCCACCTCTCCTCCTCGTCGCGCGGTGACGCGTACAACCAGATCGACCTGATGGCCTCCGGGCTCGAGCCGGGCGACGTGCTCGACGACCCGCAGAACTTCCTCCACGTACGCCGGCGCCAGCTCGTGGACGAGGAGCTGGTCGAGAGTATCGAGCTCACGAGCTTCCTCCGGCAGCGCACGGTCGTGAGGCCGCGGCTCGAGCTGGCCGCGGACTTCGCCCACATGTTCGAGGTCCGCGGGGCGCGCAGGCCCGTTCGGGGCGTCCTCCAAGCGCCGCGCGTGACCGAAGACGTCATCGAGCTCGCCTATCGCGGTCGCGATGGCAAGACGTATCGGACCCGCATCGAGCTGTCGCCGCGGCCCTCGTCGATCCGGCCGACCGGGGCGCAGTTCGAGCTCGCCATCGAGCCGGGCGAGACCGTCACCGTCACCGTCCGCGTACGGCCGTCGCGATCCGGAGGGCGCGTGACGAAGGGCGCTCCGTTCGAGGAGCGCGCCGAGCGGCTCCGCGCCGAGGCCGAGGAGATCCGCTCGCGCTCCGCGCGCTTCGTCTGCGACAACGCGACGATCCAGCTCGTGTTCGATCAGTCCGCCAGGGATCTGGCCGCCCTCCGCACGCGCATCGGGCCGCACGAGATCGTCGCCGCGGGCATCCCCTGGTTCTGCTGCCCCTTCGGGCGGGACGCGCTCATCGCGTCGTACTCCGCGCTCCTGCTCGATCCGGAGCTCGCGATCGAGTCGGTGCGCGCGCTCGCGAGCTACCAGGGCAAGACGTTCGACCCGGAGACCGAGGAGGAGCCCGGAAAGATCTTCCACGAGCTTCGCTTCGGCGAGATGGTCGACACGCGGGAGATCCCGCACCGGCCGTACTACGGCGCGATCGACGCCACCCCGCTGTTCGTCATCGTCACCGACGCCGCGTACGAGATCACCGCCGACCGCGCCTTCCTCGAGGACATGCGCGCGCCGGTGCTGCGCGCGCTCGAGTGGATCGACCAGCGCACGGAGGAGGGCACGCGCTTCGTCACGTACCAGCGCCAGAGCCCGCGCGGCCTCGACAACCAGGGCTGGAAAGACTCGCGCTCCGGCGTGTCGTTCCCCGACGGACGCCCGGCAGAGCCCCCGATCGCCCTCGTCGAGGTGCAGGGCTACTGCGTCGACGCCTACATGCGCGGGGCCCGGATCCTGACCCACCTCGGCGATCACGAGCGCGCGAATCGGTACCGCACGCTCGGAGAGCGCCTACGCGACAAGATCGAGTCGGAGCTCTGGCTCGAGCACGAGGGCCGGTACGCGTTCGCGATCGACGGGCACGGCGCCAAGCTCCCCACGATCGTCTCGAACGTCGGCCACCTGCTCTGGTCGCGCGTGCCGCGCCCGGACCGGGCCGTCGCGACCGCGGAGCTGCTCACCGATCCCCGCTCCTTCTCCGGTTACGGCATCCGCACGCTCGCCACCGGACAGCCGGTCTACAACCCGCTCAGCTATCACAACGGCACGGTGTGGCCGCACGACAACGCCCTCATCGCGAAGGGCATGGCCAACTACCGCCTGACCTCGCACGCGACGCGCATCTTCGAGGGCCTCGTGGCGGCCATGTCGTCGCTGCGAGATCACCGCCTCCCGGAGCTGTTCTGCGGGCACCGGCGCGAAGGCGGCGAAGTGGTCCAATACCCGGTCGCGTGCAGGCCGCAGGCTTGGGCCGCCGCCTCGCCGTTCCTCCTGACGCAGGCCATCCTCGGCATCCACATCGACGGCCCCAACAGCCGGCTGTCGATCCGCAACCCGAGCATGCCGCCGTCGATGAAGCGGATCACGCTCGAAGGGCTCCGCGTCGGCGCCTCGCGCGTCGACATCCGCTTCCGGCAGGTCGGCAAGCAGGTCCACGTCGAGCGCCTCGACGTCCGCGGGCCGCCGATCCGCACGGACATCGAGCTCGATTGACGGGCTCGGCGGGCGGCCGCGCCGATCACTTGGCGAACGAGCGCACGACGGCGACCAGACCGTCGAGCTCCGGCTTGCCCGCGAGATCCGGGTTCGGGGGCATCGCCGCGCTCTTCCCGACGGCCGCCCCGCCGTTGACGATCACCTTCTTCAGCTCCTCGTCCGTGACGCTCGCCTGCCAGCTCTTGTTCGTGTAGTCGCGCGGCCTCGGGTCGAGCGCCGCCGCCGCGGGCCCGTCACCCTTGCCCGAGGTGCCGTGGCAAGGCGAGCAGCGCGCCTCGAAGAGCGCCTTCGCTCCGCTCGACGCCGCGGTCTGCTGCGCCTGCTGGCCCTCGCGCATCGGCTCCTTCTTGTCCGGCTTGCTGCAAGCGACGAGAGCGGCACCGAGCGCGATGCCCATGACGAGAACCTGGAGCTTCATCTTCGTACCTCGTTGTGGTTGTCGAAGTCGGCTCGAGTGCCTTGGCCCGAGCGTGGTCATGGCGACGAAGGCGCCTTGCGCGGCTCGAAGGCCGAAGGGTCGGCCAACCACCGCGTACGACAGGACTCCGAGCAGAAGAACGCCGTGCGCCCGCCCGCTTCGGCCGAAATCGCTCCCGGCCCGATGCGCACCTGCATGTGACAGACCGGATCCTCCGCGACCGCCTGCTCCTCTCGCGTGGGCTCGGGCTGCGCGGAGCTCTTCCGCTCGAGCACCCAGGTGACGAGGGCCTGCAGCCGCTCTTCGTCGAGGACGTCCGCGTAGGACGGCATCCGCAGCGGATAGCCCCTCACCCGCTTCGCGTCGGGCTGCAGGATCGACTCGCGCACCCACGCCTCGTCCGCGACGACGACGAGGCCGCTGTCGAGCTCGCGGCGCCGGCCGCGCAGGTCGACGAGCGGCGGGGCCAGCTCCGGGCGGTCGTGGCAGTTCGCGCAGGACAGCACCCGATAGAGCTCCTCCGGCGCGGTAGGCAGAGCGGCGCCCTTCCCTTCCGCGCCCAAGAGCTCGCGGACGGCCCGCTCGAGCGCCGCGAGCCCGCCGTCGTGCTCGCTGTCGAACACCCCGCGCACGCGTCCGGCGCCGTCGACGAGCAAAAAGGCGCTCGTGTGGAGGATGGGGTCGTTCGGGTCGTTCGTCTTCTCCGCGGCGACCTTGAACCCAGCGGCGAGGCGCGGGAGCGTCTCTTCGTCCGTCGCGAGCAGAGACCAGCGCGTCTCCTCCGGCGCCCAGCTCCGCGCGTAGGCACGCAGGACCTCCGGCGTGTCGTGGGCCGGATCCACCGAGAAGGACACGAAGCGGACCTTCACGCCCGCGAGGCGCCGCTGCAGCTCGACCATCTTCGTGGTGAGCAGCGGACAAATCGTCCGGCACTGCGTGAAGACGAAGTTCGCGACCCACACGTCGCCGGCGAGCGACGCACGCGTCACAATGTTGCCGTTCTGGTCGACGTAACGGAAGTCGGGAGCGTCCCAGAGCGGCGCGAGCGATCGGGCCGCACCTCGCTCCGCGATCGCCTCCGCCGGCGCGCGGGGCGACCTGTACGCGAGACCTCCGACGACGAAGAGCCCGCTCAGCGCGAAGGCCACGACGAGGGGGACGACGAGGCGCTGCATTCGCGCCGAACAAAGCCACATGTCGCGCGATCTCGCAATCGAACAATCCGGATTTCTTCGGGCTGCGCACGACATGCGCAAAGCGCAAAACCTGCATCGCTCGACCGTGGAACCTGGCGCGAGGATGCGGCAATCGCGCAGCTTTCGTGCGCCGACGCGAAGCTCATTCGCTCGATCGTCGAACCACGGGCATGCAACAGACGGACTCGCGAACCACGCCGAGAACGCCGAATCACCTCGACTCGGCGAGTCGAGCTCTCGGAGCCGTTCGGCATCTCGTGCTCGCGCTCGTCGCCGACGCGGCCATCGCGAAAACAGGACGGCCCGCCCCCTCCTCCAGTGGACGAAAGCGGGCCGCATCCTCTCGTGCTGCCGACGCTCACTGCGCTTCGAACGTGATGGTCTGCAGCGAGCTCGCAGGCGAGCTCGTCCTCAGCGTGATCCCCGTCGAGGTCCCGTCAGCGTAGCTCAGCGGCATCGCGCTGGATCCCGCGAGGTGACCGAGGTGCCGGATGCGCATGGTGCCCATCGAGAAGTTGTTGCTGTCTGCGGGGCGGTACGACGGAATGTCGATCAGCGACGGGATCGCACAGCCCGCCTTCACCTCGAAGAACGGGTCGAGCGACGTCGCGTACCAGTGGTTGGTTGTCCAGGACGCCGTGGATGCCCGGCTCGACCTTGGAGAAGCAGTCGTTCGCCGCCCGTACGCTTCGCGCGCGAGCTCACGCCCAGCGAGGTCGCGGCGCTACCGTGACCTCGCCGGACGGCGAGATGCTCAAGACTTCTCCATCGCGGCCATGCGGCGCTGGATCTCCTCGGGCGAGACGAGCTCGACGACGGCGCAGATCGTCCAGCGATTGCCGCACGGGTCCTTCACGCACGCGCGGCGGTAGCCGTAAAACTCGTCCTTCGGCTCGCTGAGAGAGACACCGCCTGCAGCGAGAGCGCGCTGGTACGCCGCATCGACGGCGGGCCCGTCGTCGACGTAGTACGAGAACGCGCCGGGCATCGGCGGATCTCCAGGAAGCGGCTCTCCGCACATCACGACGGAGTCGCCCAGTCGGATCTCGGCGTGCGCGACCGAGCCGTTCGGCCCGTCGTAGCGCTCGACGACTTTCCCGCCGAAGGCAGCCTCGATGAACGCGAGGGCTTCTGCCGCACCGGGAACGACGAAGGCCGGGGTGACCGTGTGATGACCATCGGGACGAGGGAGCTTTGCCATGGGTTCCTCCAATCGACGGAGGTACATGCCCGGCCCGAATGACAGGGGACTGTCAGCTTTCGGTCACCCTCGTCCGAATTCGTCACGACGCCGCGCCGTGTCGTCCCGGGCGGATCAGTGATGCACCGGCCGCTGCTCCGACGCGTGGCTCTCGAGGACCTCGAGGAGCAGCTCGTTCGTCCGCTTCGCCCTCGCCTTCAGCGCCGGCATCCGCTCGACGACCTTCGCGCGGAGCTCCTGCCGGCGGTCCCACGATCGGTCGATCTGTGCGATGAGCTGCCCGATCCCGATGCTCTCGAGCGGGGGCGACTCGAGACCGAGCTGCTCGAGCAGCCCCGTGACCTTCGACGCGTACGGCAACGCGGTGAACGGCGTCCCGCGGAGCGCGGCGAAGATGAGGAAGTGCAGGCGCATCCCGACGGCGAGCTCGAAGCGACCCATGAGATCGAGCACCTGCCCGGGCGAGTAGCGGCGCCGCAGGATCTCCGCGTGCTCGGAGTTCTGCATGTGCGCCACGACGCCGTGGCTGTGCTGGACGTCGATCTTCTCCATCGGCACGAACACGACGTCCGCGCCGTAGCGCTCGATGATGTAGTCCGCCGCGTTCGCCAAGAGCTCGTGGTAGTCCTCCGGGTCGAGGTCCGGCGCGGCCGGGCCCGGCTCGCGCACGGAGAAGCCGACGAGCGGCCGATCGAACGCGACGCCCTCGGAACGCAGCGCCTCGATCGGCAGCTCCTCCTCCGTGATGAGCAGCGCCGGATCCGCGGTCAGGTGGATCTCGCGCGTCACACCGACGTCCTCGAGCAGCCGATACCCTTGGCGATCGCGCACCGACACGACCGCCGCCTCGTTGAGCGCATCGCGCACCGCGCGCCGTGACGACTCGCGCTCGAGCGGACCCGCGCTGATCGCGTAGACGACGACGGGGATCCCGAGGTCGTGCGCGACGAAGACGTCGCGGAGGTACTGCTCCGCGTCCGCGTCGTAGAGGATTCCCCCGCCGCCGAGCACGAACACGTCGAGGTCCTGGATGACCTCGCGCACCTCCTTCCGCGTCATCGAGCGCGGCTCCACGGAGCGCTCCACGTCGTGCCGCGCGAGCGTGTCCGCAGGGTTGCGCGAGAACACGGTGATCTCGGCGGGCACGGAACGCCGGAGCTCCCTCAGGATCCCTTGGAGGATGGCCTCGTCGCCCAGGTTCAATCCTCCGTACGACCCGGAGATCCCGATCCGTACCTTCGTGTTCGCTTCCATGGCGCCTCAAACGGGGGTGATCTTCGGCCACTCGATCTCGACCCCCCGATCGACGAGGAAGGACTGGAACTCCCGGAGTAGCCGCGGCGTGTTGCGTACCGCGCGAGGCGTCACGTTCCGCTCGAGACAGAACACGCTCAGGTATCCGGCGACCTCGCCGACGTTCCACTCCGTCGGATGCACGCGGAACGCGCCGTTCGCGATGTGCGACACGCCGAGGTTCTTCCCTCCCGGCAAGAGGTTCTCGACGCGGATGGGGATCATCGCCCCGAGCGGGATCTGGTACGGCCAGCATCCGATGTCGAGGTACGGCTTCCCGCTCACCGTGGGATGCAGGTCGATCCGGTAGCAGCCGACGCCGACCGAGTCGTCGAAGGGCTCCGCGCCGTTCTTCCGAAGCGGGTACGCGATGTGCTGCTCGAGCACGGTGAACTCCGCGCGGAGCCTCCGCGCCTCGCGCACGTAGGCCGTGGGCGCGAGCCCGTCGCGCGTGCTCCCCACGACGTCCCCGCGCAGGCGCAGCCCGGGGTAGCCGATCCCGCCGTCCGCACGCGGCGCCTCCGTCTGTAGCCAGTAGAGGAGGCTCAGGCTGAGCTGACGCCCTTCCTCGAGGTGGCGATCGCGCGTGGCCTCGTCGACGCCGATGACGGGGCCGAACCAGTAATCGTTGTGCGGCCAGTTGACGATCGTGACGTCGCTCCGAGCGAACCCTTCCACGAACTTCGACCGGTCGAGGATGCGCCGGAACGCCCACCACGACTTGCCGTCCTTCTCGGCGAAGAGCGGCCGGCGGAGCAGCTCGTGCGTCTCGGGGTCGACCGTCGTCCAGTCGAAGAGCGGCCCCGGCCAGCCCTTCGGGCGCAGCGCCTTCCAACGCTCGTACTGCGCCGGTTTGTCGATCGTGTGATCCTCCCCGGGCAGGTACTCCATCGCGAAGCAGACCGTGAAGGCCTGGTGATCGACCGGCGGCGGGTCCTCCTGCGCGTGCGGCTCGCCCGTATCGGCCTGGCGCTCGGGCCCGACGACGTGCTCGACGCCGGCGAGCTCGAGGAGGTCGCCCAGCGGCGTGCCGTCGATGAAGTACGGCGCCTCGACGAAGCGGTGGTGCCCCGTGTCCATGTCGAGGAGCTCCACGCGCGTCACCCGATCGCCGTCGGTGGAGGCGGCGATCGGCCTGTGCTCGCGCAGCACCCGGAGCCGTCCGCTCAGCTCGTGCGCGTTCATGAGCTGGTGGAGGAAGCCGACCGCGATGCGCGGATCGAAGCAGAGCCGGCTCACCCAACCGTTTCCCGGGTTCAAGAAGCGCTCGGCGCGCGCCTCCGGCGTGAGTGGGACGTGCTCCCGGTAGTAGTCGCGGATGCCACGCCGGAGCCGTCGATAGCTGGCCGTCGAGCCGAACGTCTCGATCCACGGATGCTCGTCCGGCGGCACGGCCTGGCTCGTGAGCTGACCGCCGACCCAGTGCGTCTCCTCCGTCAGAACGACCCGACGGCCCAGGCTCGCGGCGGCGATCGCGGCCGCGCACGCGCCGAGGCCGCCGCCGATGACGGCGACGTCCGTTCGGATCTCCCTGACACCGTCACGCATCCGTCCTTCCTCGCTTCGGCCGCGCGGCGACGTCACGCCGGTCGCGGATGCGATCGTCGGCGAGCAAGCGTCGTGCGCGATCGCTCGGGCGCCGGATACGTGACGCGACCGTCCTTTACGCGCGCGAAGCTCGTCATACGATGCGAGCTTGAGCGCGACACGCCCGTCACGTGCTCGACCCGCGCCCCACGCGCGACGAGGACGTCGGCCAGGAGCGAGCGATGGCACCGCCACGGCACGGCCTCGGCGCACATGAGCGCGACCCTCCGTTCCGAAGCGAGGGCGCGGAGCTCGGCGAGGCCCTCCTCGAGCTCCTGCGTCTGCATGTAGTCGGCGAACCCGCGGAAGCTCGCGTTCCGCCATCCCGTGTTCGGCGAGCCCTCGCGCGAACGGCGCAAACCTCCGAGCCGCGGGAGATGGACGTAGTCGATCCCGTGGCGACGCAAGGACTCGCGGAGCGTTCGCCCGTCGAACTGCGGGTTGTGCCCCGACCGCGGGATCGTACGGACGTCGACCACGAGCGCGATCCCGAACGAGCGGAGCATCGCGACGAGCTCGTCGAGGGAGCGCGTGGAGTGGCCGATCGTGAAGACGTCGATACCTGCCCAGCTCGCCTCCGAGCTCGAGGAGGAAGGTCGCCCCATGCGCCCTCGCGCGGCAACGCGCGGGCCACGCGGACGGACTCACGCCCGACGTGACGTCCGCGGGAACATGCCCGGGCGGCTCCGCGGGAAGCCCGCGAGCTCGCGGAGCACGTCCATGGACGTGACGATGCCGAGCAGCCGATCGTCGCGGTCGAGCACGAGCAAGCGGTGGACGCCCTCGAACGCCATGATGCGAATCGCCCGCTCCATGGGATCGTCCGGCCCCACCGCCAAGACCTCGGGCGTCATCACGTCACGCACGAGCCGCATCTCGTTGCTGCCGCCGTAGTGCTCCGTCAGGTCGCGCATCGTGATGATGCCGACGATCCGCCCGTCGCGCTCGCACACGGGCGCGCCGCTGATCTGGTGCTCCGCGAGCATCTCCGCCGCGCGCCCGAGCGGCATGTCCGCCGGCACCCAGAGCACGTCCGGTTCCATGACGTCGCGGACTTTGCGCATGGCCCACCTCGCGTGGCGCGCAGATACATGCGCCGTGCCGCACGAGCGCGCGTCCGAAGCAGCGCCGCTGCACGGCCCCGAGCTCGTGCGCACCGGCGTCACGGGGCCGCGCGAACGGCGGCGCTCACTGCGAGAAGATGACCGCGCTGTACGGTCCGAGCTCGAACGATCCGCTCTGGCCCATGCCGTCCCGACCGCCGCCGTTCGCGTCGATGTCGAGCGTCCGTGTGTTGCCGAAGTCGCTCGAGTAGCCGTTCCAGTCGCTGTTGAACCGGACGTACCAGCGACCGCCGCGCGGGAAGCCGATGCGGTAGTCGGAGAACCAGCGGCTCGAGAAGTTGGCGACCACGACGACGTCGTCGCCGGGGCCTCCCTGGTCCCAGCGGTGCCAGGCGATGACCTTGTCGACGTCGTTGACGTGGAAGACGTTGACGTGATCGCCGCGGAGGCCGCGCGTGTTGTCGTACCAGTTGCGGCGCAGACGGACGAGGTCGCGGTAGAGCTGCGTGATGCCGTGGTACGTGTGCGCCTTGCCCCAGTCGAGCGCCCTCTCGGCGGTGAACCAGCCGTCCTCGAGGAACTCCTGCCCCTGGAAGAGCATCGGGATGCCGGGCGACGTGAACATCACGGCGGCGGCGAGCGTCGAGCGCTTCTTCGACGCCCAGCTCGAAGCGTTGCCCGGCCAGATCTCCTCCGGCAGGCGCTGCTTGCCGTTCGCCACCTCGTCGTGGCTCTCCGTGTAGATGACCCTCCGCGTCGCCTGCCCTCCGAACGAGTGCGTGATCGCGTCACGGACGGCGGCCATGCTCCGCCAGGCGTCGTTCGATTGGACGACCGCCTCCCGGATCGGGTGGACGAACGAGCCGTCCCACTGCGCGTCGAAGCCGAGGCCGCCCTCCCACGTCGGCTTCGTGACCCAGTCGTGACCGCCGAAGTCCTCCGCGATCTGGATCTTCCAAGGCTGCGACTTGGCCTGATCCATGACCCAGCGGAGCATGCTCACGCCGTCGCCGATGTCACCGGTGCCGTCGCCGTCGATCGTGCGGATGTACTTGGTCCCGTCCCAGCGGAGGCCGTCGGCGCGGTACTCGTGGAGCCACATCATGGCCATGTCCTTGATGTAGTCGCGGACCTCGCGCCGGCCGTAGTCGGGTCGCGTCGCGCCCCACGGCGTCCAGGCTCGGTGGTCGGTGTAGAAGTACGCGCCGCCGTGGCCGAGGCAGTTGCCGTCGATGCACCACATGGGCAGGTCGGTCGGTCCCCAGTGGTTCGCCACGACGTCGATGACGACGCCCATCCCGCGCGCGTGCGCGGCATCGATGAACGCCTTCATGTCCTCGGGCGTGCCGAACGCGCTCTCCGGCGCCATCGGCTGGCTCGGGTTGTAGCCCCACGAGTGATCGCCGGGGAACTCGGCGACCGGCATCACCTCGAGCATGTTGACGCCCAGGCCGGCGAGGTAATCGAGCTTCTCCATCGCCGCGCGCCACGTGCCGACGTGGTGGCCCCAGCCGCGCGCGAACGAGCCGATGTGCAGCTCGTAGAAGACCATCTCGCGGAACGGCGGGGTCGAAAAATGCGACGTCCACCAGTACGCGCCGGGATCGTGGATGATGCTCGCCCCCGCCGAGTTCTCCATCCGCGCGGCGCGCGGATCGGCCTTCCAGAAGCGCGATCCGTCCTGCGCCTCGATCATGTACTTGTACTTCTGCCATCGCCGAGCGCCCGGGACGTCGGTCGAGAAGTTGCCGTTGAACTCGTTGCCGAGCTCGTTCGCGTGCGGGTTCCAGCCGTTGAAGTCGCCCGCGACCCAAACGCGTCGCGCGAACGGCGCCCAGATCCGGAAGGCGACGCCGCCGTCGTAGAGCGTCGCGCCCATGCCGCCGTGCTGGCTCGTCGAGAGGCCGCGCGCGCTGTAGGCGCTGCTCCGATCGACCGACTCGGCACCGACGTCTGCGCATCCCGTCGCGCCGCCCACGAGGAGCGCGAGGGACACGGCGAGCCAGCGCGCGGTGCGAATCGGCGACCCCTTCATGACGTCACTCCGATCGGAGGCACGCGAAGCTACGTTCAGAGCGCGCGTCCTTTGCCGACTCGCGAGCGTCTCAAGCGTCGATCGGTCTCACATGTCGGTACATGGGAGGCCTCGGGCCTCGATGGCTCGATGCCTCGCTCGTCGTCTTCGGCGGCCACGGCGTGTGCTGCCGGCAGTCCTCATCGCGCGACGGCGATCACGAAACATGCAAGGACGTGCGCGAAAGCGCGAAGCCCTCGCTCGCGCGAGGGCTTCGTGGTCGACGTCGTCCGTAAGCCGAGTTCTGTTCCGCATCGAGGTCGCCCCCGACGCGGTGGCGATCATTCCTCTAGGACGACCATTGCTGGGCGTCTCGAGCAGCCTACCCACGGGCTCGGACGAGCCATCCTTCACCGCCCCTCGGACCTCGCGATCCTCGGAGCGGCACGCCCGCCTACATGGCCTTGCTCCCGATGGGGTCTGCCGTGCCGTCCCCGTCACCGGAGACGCGGTGGGCTCTTACCCCGCCGTTTCACCCTTACCTGGCGGGTGCCTTTCGGCGCCGGCCAGGCGGTCTGTTCTCTGTTGCACTTTCCTTGGCGTTTCCGCCACCGGGCGTTACCCGGCATCGTGCTCTGTGGAGCTCGGACTTTCCTCCCGCCGCGGTTGCCTCTCGGCCCGCGGCCGGCGATCGCCTGAACGGCGTCGACGGAGGAAGAATGGGCTCACCGGCGCGCTTTCGCAAGGTCTTCCGGCACGCTCTTGCTCACGCGGCCGGACGGGGCGCGTGCGCGCCGGCGCTCTCTTCGTCCGTGCGCGCCCCCCGCTCGTCGGAGCGCACGAACGCGAGCATCGTCACGAACGGGACGACGACCATCCCGTAGCGCCCAGCTCCGAAGAAGACCGCATGCGTCGCGGCGGTCGCGAGGATCACCGCCGCCGAAAAAGGCACGACGAGCGGAGCTCGGCCGAGCTCTCTCCATCCGAGCGCGGTCACGGCGAGCGCGAGCGCGAGGTACCCGATGGTCCCGGGCACGAGCACGCAGGCCAAGAGCCCCAGCGCGACGAGCGCGGTCCGGATCGCGCCGAGCGCACCGGTGCGGCGCGGGCGCATCTTCAGCACCGCGACGAGCGCGGCCGCGAGGAAGAGGCGCGACACGAGCGTCTCGAAGGCGCCGAGCGCGAGCTTCGCCCTCTCGGGGAAGCTCGAGGCATTCGAAGCGTGCAGGTACCACGGCGCCGCGCCGAAGTAATCGAACGTCATGCGGAGCTTCGCAGGCGCGCGCGCGAGCCATTTCAGCGGCTCGCGCGCGATGACCTTCATCGCCTCGCGCCCGAAGCACGCGTCCTTCGCCGCCTCCTGGAACACCGTCTTGCACGCCTCCGGGACGGTGATCTCGTGCCAGCCTCCCGTCTCCGTCTGCGTGCCGATCGCGAGGTTCCAGCCGCCGTTCACGCTGACGAGCGCGCATCGCTCCATGCGCACGCAGTTGCGCGCCGTCCACGGGGCGCAGATCGCGAGCGCCGTCGCCGTCACGACGATCGCGCGCATCGCGGTACGACGGAAGCCAGCGTACCGATGCTTCGAGGCGGTCGCGCCGGAGGTGCTCGCGCTGGACGCGGCGAGCCAGCCGAGCACCGGCGCGAGCACGAGCGACTGCGGACGGACGAGCGTGGCGACGCCCATGAGGACGCCGGTCGCGACGATCCACGGCCGAGGCTCGAGCGCGACGCGCGCGCGCGCCGCGAGGGCGGCGGCCGAGACGAGCAGCGAGGTCGTCACGCCCTCCGTCATGACCGCCGCGGTGTACGGGACGAGCACCGGGTGCAGCCCGACGGCGAGGCCTCCCGCCAGGGCGAGACGCGCAGCACGTGCCGTGGCGCGAGGCAGGAGCGACCAGGCCGCGACGGCCGAGGCCGCTCCGAGGACGGCATTGAGCGCCATCGCCACGGCAGGCTTCGCGCCGAAGACGGCGTAGCCGAGCGCGACGAGCGCCGGATAGCCGACGGGATAGTGCGCCGCGTACGTGACGACGCCGTCGGGCCAGACCCAGGTGTAGCCGTGCCCCTCCGCGATGCGCGTCGCGATCTGGTGGTAGTACGTGCCGTCGGCCGCAGGCGGGAATCGTCCCGCGGCCCAGACGGCGACCGCGACGCGGACCGCGAGCGACACGACCGCGACGATCAGCGCGTCGCGGCGCGGACCGCTCACGGCCAGAGGCCCAGTCGCTCGAGCGCCACCATCACCTCGCACGCCGGCAGGCCGACGACGTTCGAGTACGAGCCCTCGATGCGCGACACGAGGCCGGCGCCGCGGCCTTGGATGGCGTAGCCACCGGCTTTGTCCTTCCCTTCGCCGCTCGCGACGTACGCGCGGACGCGCTCCGAGGTGAGCGGCCGGAACGTGACGCACGTCCGTACCGTCTCTTCGTGGAGCGTGCGCGCGGGCGACTCGGGCGCGCCGATCGCGAAGCGCGTCCACACCTCGTGGGTCCGGCCGGCGAGCCGCGTGATCATGGCCTCGGCGTCTTCGGTCGAGGTCGGCTTCCCCAGGATGGCGCCGTCCGCGATGACGATCGTGTCGGCGACGAGCACCGCGCCGGCGGCGGACGCGACGTTGACCCCCTGGAGCGTATCGCCCCGCGGCGGCTTGTCCGTCTTCACGAAGGCCTTGCTCGCCGCGGCGAGCTTCGCGGCGACGATGCGGACCAGGTAGGCGTCCGGCGGCTCTTCCGGCAGGGCGACCTCGTCGACGTCGACCGGCATGACGAGCGTGGGCACGCCCAGATTCGCGAGGATCTCGCGGCGCCGGGGCGATCCGCTGGCGAGGAGCAGCGGCTCGGCCTCCGAGAGGGGCCCGCGGACGAGCGGCGGCGCTGGCGAGGCAGGGGCAGGCATGCGATCCGGTTCTTTTTCCCAATGAAGCCGCGAAGGCAAGTCTGGTATGGTGCCGGCCAGCTCATGCGAAGCGCAAAGGCACGGGAGGCCGTGGCCGCGGCAGCTCTCCTGACCTCGTTGTTCGGAGCAAACTCCGCGCACGCACAGCCTTCACCGGAGTCTGCGCAGTGCCACAACCCGCTGACGAGCACGTGCATCAACAGCGACACGTTCTGGCCGCACCCGGGCCCGCAGCGCTTCGCCGCAGTGGGCGGCACGGAGACGGTCGCGGAGCGGCAGGTTGGCTTCGGCCTCGTGACGACGTACCAGTCGCGGCCGATCATCGTCCGGATCGCGTCGCCGGGCCCGGGCGGCAGCGATCAGTTCGTCGTCGACGATCAGGTCAACGCCAACTTCCTCTTCGCCTACGGTGTGACGAACCGGCTCGAGCTCGGCGCCGCGTTGCCGATCACGCTCGCGCAGAACGGCGCCGGCACGAGCCCGCTCACCGGCGGTCGCGGCCTCCGGGACACCGCCGTCCGCGACGCGCGGTTCGGGCTCACGTACGCGCTCGTCCCGCGTGTGCGCATGGATCCGGCGACGGCCGCGGCCGAGGGCGGCGCCGGAAAGAGCTTCTCGGTCGCGGGTCGCATGTTCTTCTCCGCGCCGATCGGGGACGACTCGGACTTCGCGGGCGAGCGGTCGGCGGTGTTCGTCCCCAGCATCGCGGCCGACTGGCGCGTCTCCCGCTTCTTCACGGGCGCCGAGGTCGGCGCGCGGATCCGCCCGGTCACCGAGTTCGCGGGCGCGCGCGTCGGATCGCAGATCACGACCGCGCTCGGCGCCGGGTTCGACATCCTCGAGCGGGACGTGCTGTCCGTGCTCCTCGAGGGCCGCGCCTATTACAACTTCCCGGAGCAGCACGACACGCAGCAGTCCGCATTCGGGCCGCGGAGCATCCCGAACGGCAAACGGATCATCCCCGCCGAGTGGATGCTCGGCGTGCGGTCGGCGCCGCTGCTCGCCGGCGACGTCTCTTTCTTCCTCGGCGGCGGCGGCCCGCTCCCACTGAGCGATGCCGCGATCACGGTCCCGAGGTTCCGCTTCGTGCTCGGGGTCACGTACGCGCCGGTCCAGCGCGACACCGACGGCGACGGGGTCCCCGACCGCATCGACCGCTGCCCGTCGCAGCCCGGCGAAAAGAGCAGCGAGCGCCCCGGCTGCCCGCCCGAGGAGACACCACCGACGACACCACCCGCCCCGCCGACGAGCGGCAACGCTACGCTGGAGACACCTCGATGACGGTCACGACGTCCAACGCCCGCCACCTCGTCTTCCGCCTGACCGAGCCGGCCCGCCTCCCCGACGCCCTGCTCGGCGTGCTCCGCGAAGAGGTGGTGGTGGCGGGATGGATGCGTGCGAGCGGCGTGCTCTCCGACGTGCGCATCCGGGCGCTCGGCTCCGACGGGACGCGCGCCCTCTCCGGGACCTTCCACGCCGTCGTGCTCGAAGGGAGCGTCGGCCTCTCGCAGGGCGACGTGACGTGCGGGCTCCGCGCCGTGCTCTCGCGCGAGACCGACACGGGCCTCGAGACCGTAGCCGGCGAGATCGTCGAGGCGCGCGTGGGCGCCCTCGAGGTGCTCGTCACAGCGCTCGACGACGTGACCGCGACGCGCTCCGCCGGTCCGGAAGGCGTGTGGCTTCTCGAGCCCTCGGGCGCGCAGCCGCGGGCCGCGGCCGCCGCTCCGGCACCGGCTCCGTCGGCCCCTGCGGCGGCGTCGTCCGCACCCGCCGCAGCGCCGTCCGCTCCGGCGGCGGCTCCATCGGCTCCGGCGGCGGCCCCGTCCTCGCCGGCCATCCCGCCCGCGCGCCCGAGCGAGCCCGAGCCCGCGAAGCCGGCGGCCGCGCCGAGGTCGACGTTCGGCGGCACGCTTCCTTTGCGACCGGTGAAGCCGGCAGTCGTCGAGGAGGAGGCGATCTATCCGGACGCCGGCGACGTCGTGGAGCACTTCGCCTTCGGCCGATGCGACGTCGTGAAGAGCGACGGCGACCGCCTGCACCTCCGCCTGGGCAAGGACGGACGCATCAAGGAGATCGCGCTCGAGATGCTCAAGGTCACGCCGCTGCCCGCCGTCGAAGGATCGACGGGCAAGCACTTCCGGCTCGACCGCAAGCTCTGATCAGGGCTTCACGATCCCGACGTCGTAGCGAAGGTCGGGGAACGGCCCACGCGCGTTGTAGAAGACGAGCGTGTCGCTGCCTGCGACCGCGAGCGGGACGGACGCCCACGGCATCCACGTGCACTCGGAGACCTCGGTCCCCGCGCTCGTCGTGTGACGCACGCTGCGCCCCGGACGCCCCTGCGGCGTCGTGCACTGCTCGAGCTGCACGATCGAGCCGTCCCCGACGAGGTGAGCGAACGCATGGGGACCGCCGGACGGGCCGAGCGTGGTGAAGGTGCCGGTCGCGAGGTCGAGGATCCGGAAGACCGCGGGGTCGGCCCCGCCGTCGACGACGAGAACGAGCTCGCCGAGCTGCTCGACGACGCGGACGGCGGAGCCCAGCGTCGTGGCGGGCGCGCTTCCGTCGAGCTTCACGAGGAAGCGCTCCTGTGTCCCGCCCGTGTGCGTCGCGAAGACGCCGAAGGCTCCGCTCTCGCTGACGGCGATCGGCTCGAAGCCGTAGCGGAGCTCGTCGCGCGAAGCGGCCGTGCTCGAGACGAGCACCGTCGCGTCGCCGCCCGCGCGCGGTCGCTTCACGAGCTCGCGAACGAAGCCGCCGCCGGAGGCCTCGGTCACGCGCGAGTAGAGCACGTCCGGACCGAGGTCCGTCACGATGCCGAGCAGCGGAGCAGAGTCGAGGACCTTCTCTTCTCCGGTGCGTGGATCGACCGTGCCGATCGACTGCCGATCCGGCGCGACCTTGAAGCCGACGATGCGCGTCCCGTCGAACGGAGCCTGCTCGCGGGTGCCGCCCATCCCGAACGCGAACGACCTCCAGTCGACATGGCGCTTGGCGGCGATCTTCGCGAGGTCCTCGCCGCCGACGTCGACGAGGATCAACGTCTCTCCCGTGTCGTCGGGGACGTGCCCGACGAGGGAGCTTCCGGCCGACGACCACCGCACCTCGGAGCTCGGGACGCCGACGTCGAGCGCGACCGGCTCGGCCGAGCCCGTCACCGGCGCGACGAAGAGGAGCTTCGAGAGCTCACCGTCCGCCGCCGAGAACGCGACGTGCTCGCCGTCCGCGGTGAGCATGAGCATGCGCAGTGCGCCGGGCGCTCCGTCCACGCCCGTCGGCGCGGCGGCCGAGAACGTCCGGCCTCGCTCGAGCGCCCAGTCCCGTACGACGACGTCGATCCCTTGCGTCGCCCGCCCGAGGCCGTCGACCGCGCGGCGGATGCCGAACCAGAACGCGGGTCCCTTCGCGGTGAGCCGCTCGACGCGATCGCCCGTGGCGTACGTCGTCACCTCCGTCTGCGTGCCCGTCGCGGTCTCCACGCGGACGATCCGACCCGGCGTGCTGCCCTTCGGACAGAGATCGAGGAGGAAGTACTTGCCGTCCTCGGACCGGACCGGCTCGCTGCACGCCTCGTCGAACTGGCTCGTCGACAGATCGGCTTCGGCGCTCTCGAAGTCGTCGGTCTCGTGCTGCGGCGAGCAGCCGAGGGCGAACGAAGCGAGCGCTGCGACGAGGGGTCCTGCAAGCCAGGGCGATGCGTCTCGGATGTGCACGTGGGTGGGTGTAGCACCCACCTGGTAGGCTGCCAGGTCGAAGAAGGCAGTCAGGGGAAGTCAGGCTGCGAGCGCCGAGGAGGCTCCGGGCTCCAGGCTCCAGGCTCCAGGGAGAAACACGTTGCGTCTCGCGCATCTACGCCCGCCCTCACCCGCGGACGCGGGCGGGGCGGTCGCCGACGCAGAGGTCGGTGCCGGGCTTCGAGTGTGCCCACTTCACCATCGCGATGGCGACCGGCTTGCCGGACAGCGGGCCGAGGACGGCGCTCTTCACGTCTCCGACGGCCGTACCGTCCGGGGTCGTGACGGGATCGCCCGGCCGCGGGACGTCTTCGCCTTCGAGGTCGAGCGGGACGAGCTTGCGCTTCACGTGCCCTCGGTTCTCGAGCATGTAGACGACCTCCTGCCCGAGGTAGCAGCCCTTGTCGAAGGACACGGCGAGCTTCTCGAGCGCGGCCTCCTGCGGGTAGAGCGACGCGTCGACCTCGACCCCGAAGCGCGGAAGCCCGTGCTCGATGCGGATGGCTTCCCACGCGGCGTCGTCCCCGACGGCTCCACCCGCATCCGCAACGACGCCGGCGATGCGACGAGCGAGGTCGTCCGCTTCGGCGGCGGGCGCCGCGACGATCGCTCCGCCGTGCCCGGTCAGGTCGAGCGCGCCCGAGAACGGCGCCGCGAGGGCGTCGGCCGCCTCGCGCGATCGCGGGCCGACGAAGAGCCAGAACGCGAGATCGGCCGCCTCGAGCTCGGCGTCCTCCATGACCAGGTGATGGTCGAGCGTCGCGAGGGTCTGGTCGCGGAGCGTGGCCGGCACCGCGAGCGCGAGCACGTCGTCCGCTCGCGAAGGGACCACGTACATGTCCGTCTGCATGCGGCCCTTCTTTTCGACGAGCAGACCGTAGAGGCTCCTCCCGGGGCCGAGCTTCGTCACGTCGCAGGTGATCATGCCGTTGAGCCAGCTCACCCGGTCGCTTCCGCGGACGATGATGCCGGTGCGATCGGCGGCCTGGACGGCGAAGACCGCCTCACGTGCGGCGCGAGCCTCGCGCTCGCCGGTTCTCGTGCCCATGGCCCCTCACCTTGCGCCATCCGCGACGGCGAGAAAAGCTCGAACGCGAGCGACCTTCCGCTCCGACGGGCGCCGGCGGGCGATTTTCCGCAAGACGACCCGCGAGGCACGAGAATTCCACGGGCGTCGGCTTGACGAACTCCCCTTCCGGAGGTCAGGCTGCGAGCCCGAGAACTGTGATCGGGAAGCTCGGGCCAGGCGACTCCGGGTCCCAGCGACTCGACGGTGGACGGCCGCATCCCAAGCTCGCGGCAAGAAGCACATGCCCGGCATCGGAGTGATTTTCAACCCGCGCAGCGGCCGCAACCTGCGAGACCCGGACGCCGGCCGCCGGCTCGCCCGCACGCTCGGCGATCACGGCGTCGTCCGAGAGGCGCGCTCGATCGACGAGCTCTACCGGGTCGCCGAAGACTTCCGGCGCCTCGACATCGACGTGCTCGGGATCAGCGGCGGCGACGGCACGAACGGCACCACGATCACCGGCTTCCTCGACGTCTACCAGGGCAATGCGCTCCCGCAGATCGCGTTCCTCCGCGGCGGGACGATGAACACGGTCGCCAACTCCGTCGGCGTGCGCCGCGGCCGACCGGAGGGGCTGCTCGAACGGCTCTGCCGCGCGTACGTCCAGCGTGCAGCGCGACCGCTGGCCGACGTGGAGCGCCACGTCATGTGCATCCGCGCCGAGGGAGCGCGGCCGCTCCGCGGCGACGGGAGCGGCGGCCCCACGTCGATGCGGTCACCGCCGATGGCGGTGAAATACGGCTTCAACTTCGGTACGGGCGTCGTCTGCGGCTTCCTTTCCGAGTACTACGGCTACGGAGAGCCGCCGAGCCCCCTCGTCGCCGCGAAGACCCTCCTCCGCGGCGTCGGAAGCGCCGCCGTGGGCGGCGAGATGATCAAGCGCATGGCCGAGCCGTTCCGCGGCTCGGTCGAGCTCGGCGACGGGACCGTGTGGCCCGAGCGCGACTATCTGGCGATCGCCGGCGGCACCGTCGACCAGATCGGCCTCAACTTCCGGCCCTTCTACCGCTACGCCGAGAGGCCGAACACGTTCCACCTCCTCGGGATCTACACGTCACCGATGGGGTTCGTCCGGCAGCTCCCGCGCATCTGGCGGGCCGCGCCGATGCAGCCGGGGCATACGTATGAAGCCGTGACGGACCACGCCGTCATCCGCTCCCCGCGCGCGCCGCTCCGTTACATGATCGACGGAGACTTGCACGAATGCGCCGGTCCCCTCGTCGTCTCGATCGGCCCGCGCGTACGCATCGTCGTGGGGACCTGACTTCGCGGGAATGTGCAGCCATACCGCGGTGTTGGCTCGCGGTGTGAGGGGCCCGTCGCGACCTCGATCCGCGGCTGGGCTCGCTTGCGTGGATCGGCCCGCCCCTTTAATCTGCGACCGAACATGAGGCGTTTTTCGGCCGCCGTGCTCGTGCTCGCCTGCCTCCTCGGCGTGGCGGCGCCCGCGCGCGCGCAGGAAGGGCCGCTGACGCCGGACGAGTCGGCTCGGCTCGCGCGTGGCGAGACCGTCGTCCGCGAGCAAACGGTCGAGCGGGGCGAGCGCCGCTACATCGGCGGCCTCACGTACACCGTCGTCGACGGCACCGCGACCGAGGTCGCGAGCATCCTCGACGACGTCGACGCCCTCCGCCGCGTCCTCCCGAAGACGAAGCGCGCACGCCTCGTGGGCACGATCGGCGGCGACAGGCTCGTCGAGCTCGTCTCGGGGAACGCCCTCGTCGAGGCCGAGTACACGATCCGCGTCCGTCGGACCCGCGACGAGGTGCGCTTCTGGCTCGAGCCATCGCGGCCGCACGGCATCGACGACGCCTGGGGGTTCTTCCGTTACCAGCCGTTCGTCGGCCCCAACGGTGAGCCGCGGGTCCTCTTGACTTACGGAGTCCTGGTCGACATGGGACCGGGCCTCGTCCGAGAGCTGTTCGAAGAACGCGTTCGCGCGGCGCTGCTCTCGGTCCCGCAGCTCGTTCGCCGTGAAGTGGCCGAGCTGAGGCGACCCTGACAGAGATGCTCGCTTCGCTCTCGAGAGTCTTTGCCATCGCGATGAACACCTATCGAGAGGCCGTGCGAGCGCGCGTGCTCTTCGGCTTGCTCGCCGCCGCGCTCGCCGCGAGCGCCTACTCGCTCGTCATCGCCGCGATGTCGATCCGGCAGGGCATGCGCATCGTGGCGGACATCGGGTCGGCCTCGATCTCCGCCTTCGCGGTGCTCGTCGCGATCATCCTCGGCGCCACCTCGCTGTACCGCGAGCTCGAGCTCAAGACGGTCTTCCCCATCCTCACGCGCCGGCTCCGGAGGCACGAGTACGTCGTCGGCAAATACCTGGGCATCCTCGGCGTTCTCTTCGCGTTCGTCGCGATCGACGGCGCGTCGGTGCTCTGCATCGTCGCGATCCAGTCCGAGGTGAACGTGCCCCTCACGCTCGCGACCGCGGGCTCCCTCCTCGGCGTGCTCGGCTTCGCGCTGTGGCGCGCGAAGCTCGCGCGCGTGTTCGTCGTCCTCCCGTGGTCGATCCTGGCGTTCGCGACGATGGCAATCGTCTCGGCGAGCGCCGGCGCCGAGCGCCAAGTCGTCCTCGTCTCGGCGTGCCTCACCGCCGCCGAGATCGCGATCGTCACGGCGATCGCGATGCTGTTCTCTTCGTTCTCGTCGCCCTTCCTCACGGCCATCTTCACCGTGATGGTCTTCTTGGTCGGGCGCTCGGCGGACACGCTCTCCAACCTCCCCGCGCGGCTGTTCGGCCCGATCGGCGGCATCGTCCGGTCGCTCGGCATCGTCGTCTCGAAGATCGTGCCGAACCTGAACGTCTACGTGCCCGCACGTCCGATCCTGCTCGGACAGGTCCCCTCGATGTCGCTGACGAGCTACCTCCTGAGCGCGTGGGCGAACGCGCTCTTGTACGCGGGGGTCCTGCTGGTGCTCAGCGCGATCGTCTTCCGGCGGCGCGACTTCCAGTGACGCAGGTCGACGCACGAGCCGCTGCCGCGACCGGGGCCGAGGAGGCGCGCCCGTCCCGGTGGAACGCCGTTCGGCGACCGTCGTTCGTCGCGGCGCTCGCGCTGCTGGTCGTCGTCACGGCGTGGATCACGCGCATCCGCGAGGGCAACCGGGCGCTCGCCGCGTGCGACGAGGCGCTCGCGCGCGCCGATCGGGTCGAGGCGATCGTCTTCGCCCGCGCGGCGGCGGAGGCGCGCTGCCCGACGTGCACGTCGTCGGAGCTCGGCTACGCCCGGCTCTACGCGATCGCGAAGGACGCAGAGGCACGTGGCGACCACGCGGAGGCCGTCGCCGCGTGGCGCGCCGTGCGCGCGGCAGCGCTCGGCACGATCGTCCTCGATCGCTCGCCGTCTCGACGCCAGCGCGCCGACGTCGAGATCGCGCGCCTCGAGCACCGGATCGACATGGCCGCGGCCGCCGCGGGAGGTACGCCTTCACCCGCCGCGACGGAGGAGCGGCTCCGCGCCGCGCTCGCGACGAACCCAGTACCCTCGTCGGCCGTCTTCGCCTTCCTCGCGCTCGGCGGTGCGCTCTTCCTCGCCGGCGCGGTGCGTTTCGCGCGCTCGAAGACGCTCGCGTGGGGCGAGCTCGCCATCGCCGCGACGGGCATCGTGCTCGCCGCCGTCGGCGTGCTGATCTTCTAGCTTCGGCCCGCGCCAGGCGGGGTCAGGCCGCGCGCGTACGGAGCAACGCCGAGTCCGGAACCAGCCGATCGGCTGCGACGGGACGCCGCTCGGCCGTCGCCTCGCAGTCCTCGAGGTAGTCCTCGATCATCGTGCGGATCATGCCGTGACAGGCGCCGCAGTCTCCGCCGGCCTTGCACGCCAGGGTCACCGCTTCACGCGTCGTCGCACCGCCGCGGATCGCGTTCTCGACTTCAGCCTCGGTGACCGCCATGCAGACGCAGACGTACATCTCGGGCTAAAGATAATGAAAGCCGTTTTCATTTCAAGAGCGGAGCTCGTCCCCCGTCGAGCTTCCCACGAAAGCAAGAAATATTACGCGGACTTGACCAACGGACATCGACCCCATCCGTGGGGGCCGAGCCGGGGCCTTCCGCCGCGCTAGCTGCGGATCTGCTGCGAGAGGTACTGCGCCTCGCCGACCTGCTTCACGAGCTCGAGCTGCGCCTCCAGCCAGTCGACGTGCTCCTCCTCGCTCGTGAGGATCTTCGTCAGCATGGCCTCGGTGCCGTTGTCGCCGAGCTGGCGGCACGCCTCGATCGCCTTGTTGAGGAGCGGGATGGCGACCTGCTCGACCGCGAGATCGTTCTTCAGCATCTCGACCACGGTCGTGCCGATGTTGAGCTTGCCGAGACGCTGCAGGTTGGGGAGCCCCTCCAGGTAGAGGATGCGCTCCGTGAGCATCTCGGCGTGCTTCATCTCGTCGATCGACTCCTTGCGGATCTTCTCGTGGAGCCGTTCGTAGCCCCAGTTCGCGCACATCTTCGCGTGCAAGAAGTACTGGTTGATGGCGGTGAGCTCGCCCGTGAGGATCTCGTTGAGGAGATCGATGACCTTGGGATCGCCCTTCATGGCGTCCTCCTTCGCTGAGGTTCGTCGCACGCGGACTCGCGTGCACTTCGAATCCAGCACCGCGAGCGCACGCGTGCAAGAACAGAACGTGAAAGCGATTCTGAGAATCGCTTTCGACAAGCGTCGCGCTCGTGCCTCCACGAACGTCGATGCGCGCACGCGCCGACGTGCATGATGCAAGCGCACGAGCTCTCGACGGCGCGAGCGGAGGCTCTCGCCTTCGACGCCGTGCGCGTCAGTACGGCAGGCGAGCGCCCGGCACCGATCCGAGGGTCCGGCACACGAGCCGATCGAGCTCGTCGCAGCAACGGTCGATCGCGAAGTCGCAGACGCGATCGTCGTCCGCGCGCCACGAGAACCGCACGTTGGCCGGGGCCGCGTCGTGGGTCGGGCAACGGACCGCCGCGAGCACCCTGCGGAGCCACTCCTCGTAGGCCTGCTGCATTCGATTCGTCGCCATCACCGCCTCCCTCACCGCGAGGCCTCGAGCGGTCGAGCCTCGTGCCGTGCCCGGATGCATGCGGGTTGCCGTGCCGGCGCAGACGCGGTTTCTCGACGTGGATCGCCGGGCACGCTGCGGTTCGCCCCGGCGCACGAGGCCACGCCGCGCGGCGGCGAGCGACGACCTCGAGCACTACACACCGCATCCGTCAGCGATCGGCCGCGAAGTCGAGGGCGACCCACACGTCCACGCCGTCGCGGCCGATCCGGTGCGAGCCGTTGACGCGAAACGTGACGCACTGGCAGCGATCGCGGAGCTCGAGGCCGGCGCGCGCGGCGACCAGCGCCTGCGCCGTCACGTCGGCGTCCGCGCCGATGCTCGTCGTGATCGCGCGCGCCCACGGGACGACGAGGCCGGCGCCTGCCGTCGTGCCTTCGCGGGCGAGAAGGCCCGCGGGGACGTCGAGGGCCGGCTCGGACAACGCACGCGCGAGGACCGGATCGATCCCTTCGCGCGTCGCGATGTTCGAGAGCACGCGCGGGCCGTCGCTTCGACCGAAGCGCAGCCGCGCGACGACGACGTCGCCTCCCGGCATCCCTCGCACGGGGACCACGTGCCCCGTCTCGACCTGAGCGCCGAGCCAAGGGATCGATCCCGAGAGGCGCGCCCGCGCGAGCGGAGACGGGCCTTCGTCACCGTACGCGGCGCCGCCCGCGACGGCGACCTCGACCGCCTCGCGACGCCCCCAGCGGCCGAGCGTCGACGTGAGGCCCGTCTCCGTCACGGGCGCCGTTCCGGACACCGTCGCCATCGCTCGTCCCGGCAGCGTCCCGAGGATCGCGTCCCCCCGCGCGTGGAGCACCGACGCCGCGACGAAGGGCTCGATGACGTGGACGAGCGGATCGTTGCGCTCGTACGGATCGTCGTGCGCGGAGGCGAACGCCCTCACGAGCGGCGCGCCGACGTGCAGGCGCGCGCTCGCCGCCTGATCGCTCCCGTTGCGGCGCCCTTCGGCCGCGACGTCGCCGGCCGCACGCGCGCCGAGCGACGCCGCGAAAGGGCCGAAGGTGGTCCCGCCCAGCGCGCCGATTTCGGCGCGCGCATAGCTGATGCTGTCGGGCGTGATCGGCGGCGGCTCCCTCGCGACGGCGCTCGCGGCCGCGCTCGAGACACGCAGCGCGCCGCCCTCGACGGTGGCGTCCCACGTGATGGTCGAGAGCACCGCGCCGGAGGATCGGAGCGCGACGAACGGGCCCGACGCGTCCACCGCGGTGAGATCGCCGCCGCGCCGCGTGACGGCTCGGATGCCCGTCTCGGCGAGGATGGGGCCCACGCGCACGGCGCCGGAGAACGCGGCGCGGTCCCATGGCTTCGCCGCCGCGTCGACGTCGCTCGTGGCGGCCACGCCACGCCGTCCTCGGAGGACGTCGGCGTCCCAGGCGACCGTGAGGCCGTCCGCGCCGCTCGCGCCTCGGGCGTCGACCCACAGGCCGTCGTCCGCGGAGCCTCCCGCGTCCGGCCACGGCAGCAAGGGAGCCTGCGCGCCGGGCAAGCGGTCCCAGCGGATCCGAGTCGTCGCGACCGGCGACCGGAGGCGAGCGTCGGCGACGAAGCCGCCGCGCGTGTACGCCCCGCCGCGAAGGTCCAGCGCGTGCTTGTCGCCGCGATCGCGCCACGGCAGGTGCACGCCTCCTCCCACGAAGAGGCCGTCCTGGCCGCGGTACGCCACGTCGGGCGGGAGCAGCCCGATCTTCTCGTCGGACCGCATCCAGAACCATGGCAGGTACATCACGGGTACGCCGTAGAACTCGAGCTTCGGGTTCTTCAGGATCAGCTCGCCGGGCGGCGCGACGATCGCCTTGTCGAACTCGATCGTCAGCGGCGTCCCGAGGCACGGGCAGAACGCGAGCCGACCCCGGCCGTCGGCCTCGATGCCCCACCGCGTGCGCGTGAGCCGGATGCGCTGGCTGCGAAGATGGAACGGCGGCGAATCGATGCGCACGTCGCCGGACAGCTCGAGGCTGCGCTCGCGCGCGTCGAAGCTCACCACCTCCGCGCGCGTCTTCACGAGGCCGCGCGTGCCGAAGGCTTCCTCTTCGAGGCCGTCCAGCTCCTCGGAATCGTCTTCGTGCAGCGCACCTGCCTCGCGCGCGGATGCCGTGCGGGACGCGACGAAGACGACGACAGCGAGGCAAGCCGCAGTCGCTCGCATCCAGGCTCGGCGCGGTCGCCCTTCAGGGCTTCGCCGGCGCGGGCTTCGAGGCCCGCTTCGTCCGCGCCGCCTTCGCGGGAGCACGTCTCGCGATGGGCTGGGCGATGGAGAGGTAATCGCCCTTCGGGAAGTCGATCGTGAGCATCGCGGGCTTGTCCCCCGACGCGTCGTTCATCTTCCACGTCGGCGTGACGTCGGCGCGGAGCTCGACGACGAAATGCAGATCCTGGCCCTGCGGAACGAGCCGCGCGCGATACACCGGCGTGTTGAAGTGCACCGTCACGAGCGCGTTCGTGTTGTTCCAGACGCGCGGGCTCGCGCCCTTGAGCACGTACGTGAGCGACCCGTGCGCCTTCCGCTCCTCGACGGGGACGGCCTGCGAGAGCGCGACGAACAGGCGCGAGCCGCCGTCGCTCGTCTGCTCGAAGCCGGGCATGTTCACGACGGGGCCCGTGCGGCGGTACTTCACGCGCGGCGCCCCCCTCCCCGACTTCACCGGCCGGTCGCTGTACGCGTAACCCGCCGCCGGGATGCTCGGCTTTGCCTGCTGCTCCGGAGTGTCCGGGTTCGGCCCGCTGCCTTCTTGCGGAGGAGGCAGCACGTCCGGCATCTGCGCAGGCTGCGCGTCCGCGCGGCCGACCAGGCCGAGGGCGACGCTCGCGGCGACGGCGAAGGACAAAGCGCGCTTCATGGTCACGATTAGAGCACGCCGGAAGAGCGCGCTACAAACCGCCCGTCACGTTCGGCCCGTCGCGCCGCCACGCTTCGATAAGCGCGCCGCGGACGGCGTGCGGGCGATCTCGACCGTGGCGCGCGGGGGCCTTCGGCGCGCCCGCGAGCGCTCAACGCAGTTGCCAACACCCGCTCGCGCTGCTACCGGGTGCCCCATCATGGACGCTCTCCCCGCCACGGAAATCACGGCACTCCTCGGTCGCGGCACGCGGTTCGAAGGCAAGCTCTACTTCGAGGGACGTGTCCGCATCGACGGCATCTTCAAGGGTGAGATCAAGAGCGACGACACGCTCATCATCGGCGACGGCGCGGAGGTGCACGCCGAGATCGACGTCGCGACCGTGATCATCCGCGGCGGCTCGGTGCACGGCAACGTGCGCGCGACCCAGGCGATCGAGATCCACGCGCCCGGAAAGCTGATCGGGAACATCAGCTCGCCGTCCCTGTACATCGAGCGCGGCGTCGAGTTCCAAGGCTCCTGCCGCATGGACGTGGACAAGCCCGAAGAGGACAAGTCCGCGAAGGAGTCGAAGGACAACGGCAAGGACGACGCCCGCGCGTCGCGGGAGAAGGCGGATCAGCCGCGCGCGTGAGCCGTCACGTCCACGCGGCCGCACGATCGCCGCACCTGCTCGCGGTCCTCGCCGCGACGGCGCTCGCTTGCGCGCCGGCGTCCGACCGCCGCCCCGCCCCGCCGCCGAGGCCCGTCGCCGCGCCGCCGTCCGACGCAGGCGCCGAAGCGGCCGCCCCGCCGGAGCCCGCCGTCCCTTCCCTCGACGAGCTCGCGGCCCGCGGCCCGACGGACCTGCCGCTCATGCGCGAGGCGCTGCGAACGGACGACGTCCTCTCCGCGCCTGTCGTGCTCGAGGCCAAGTCGGCCGACACGTGCTTCCGTGCGCTCGTCGCCGCGAGCGCCCCGGTCCGCGCGTGGTTCGAAGACGACGCCCGAGCCCCACGCGGCGCCCACGCCGAATCCGCCGGCCTCGTCCCACCGCGCGGCCCCGCGTGCGCGCGCAAAGGCGAGCGCCTCCGGTTGGTGGTCGAGGCGTCGTCACCGAGCGTCGTGGCGCGAGCCGTCGTCTGGCAGTCTCCGTGAAGGAGGCTCCAGGCTCCGGGCTCCAGGCTCCAGTAGCGCGCGCTTCGCGCGCGCATCCTCAGACGCTGAGGACTGAGGACTGAGGACTGAGGACGGACGCGCCTGAGGCCTCCTTCGAGGCCCGAGGCCCGAGGCCTGAGGCCTTTTTCAGCGCCCCCGTCCAATCATCCGCGCCGGCGGCCGGGAAACGAATCGGCTCCCAGCGTCGAAGAACCTCCACGGCTTGTCCGCCCACACCCCCGCGTAGGCCACCCCCACGCGAGGCGTGACGCCGATCTTCGGCCTCCGGTCGCGCGCGGCGAGGAAGATGCGGTCGCCGGCGACGAGGTCGATCGCGTCGTCGCGTCGTGTGATGCCGAGCGCGCGCGTGAGCCTGCCGGGTCCGTCGGTGCCGGCGCCGTCGGGGAGTCCGGAGATCGGCTCGACGGCGCGCACCAGGACGGCGTGCCCCTTCCCCTCGCCGAAGCAGACGACGTTGAAGCAGTCGTACATGCCGTAGATGAGGAAGACGTACGCATGCCCCGGCGGCCCGTAGAGCGTGCGTGTGCGTCGGGTCACGCCGGCGCGCGCGTGGCAAGCGAGGTCCTTCGGCCCGCGGTAGGCCTCCGTCTCGACGATGCGGGCGACCCGGATCTGGTCCTCGTGACGCACGACGAGGCGGGTGCCGATGAGCGCGCGCGCGAGCACGAGCGCGTCCCGCTCGAAGAACGCGCGCGGAAGAGGCACGAGCGGATGCGGCGGATCCGCCCGCCCGAGAGGCTGTCGCTCGAGCTCGAGGCCGTCGACCACGGCCCCATTCTAGTCGCCCTCTCGGGCCCGCTTCACATGACGAGCTCGATGTCGACGCGGCGATCGCGAGCCCAGCCTTCTTCGTCGGTGCCGGTCGCGTCCATCTCCCCGCGCGACGTCACGCGCATCTGGTCGCGCCCGACGCCGAGGTCGACGAGGTAGCGGTGGACGGCGTTCGCGCGGCTCTCGCCGAGGCTCATGTTGTACTCGGGCTCGCCGCGAGCGTCGGCGCGGCCGATGAGCGTGACCGACCTTCCCCGGAGCGGGCCCGTGGTCAGGCACCGGGCGACCTCGGCGAGCATCTCCCGGTCTTCTTCCCCGAGCGCGGCCGAATCGAACTCGAAGCTGGGCGCGACCGTCTTGTCCGCCGCGCGCGGCGCGATCCCGCAGGCCTGCGCGATGCGATCCGAGACGCTGAGGCCGGGCGTGTAGACACTGGGCTTCTGCGGCGAGTCTTCGTCCGCGTCGGTCCGACCCTCGAGCGGCCCGGCGGACGTCGTGGTCGTCTGGCCGACCGCCGGCTTCTTCGCGAGCTCGTTCGGCGATTTCGCCTTCTTCGACGAGAAACCGGGCGAATCGCACCCGACGAGCGCGAGCGCAGCGACCCCGGCGAGCAGTGGGAGGGCGCGGACATGGAAGGGAGCGAGACGGTGTGCCATGGTGCGGGATCGAACCAGCACCGGCCGCAAGCGGCCAAGTTACGTGTTAGGTATCTGGCGCGATGGACGTCACCGTTTTCCTCGAGCCCGAGATCGATCTGCCGCGCCTCGTGCACATCCTCGATGGGCTCGGGCACGAGGGGCGCTACCACACGATCCGGACCTGGACGAAGCGCCATTACCAGCGCCTGTTCGAGGCCGCGAAGGGCTTCCGCCCGCTCGACCTCGACTTCTTGGTCCCGGACGGCGTGGGGTCGCTGGTCGAGGTCATCCACGACGGCCAAAACACGCTACCGATGTTCAAGCGCTTCCAGAAGCGCTTCACGAAGGTCGAGGGCGAGGACTTCCCCATCGCCGGCTACAACCACCAGTCGATGCAGGCGCTGACGGGCCCGGGCTACTTCGCCGTCACGAAGGGCGAAGGCGAGCACGAGGGCGAGCTCGTGTTCGACTACACGAAGGTCCCGAAGCAGAAGCCGGAGAGCTGGCCGGAGATCCGCGCGAACGACGGGCTCATCAGCGGCATCGTCAACGGCGGGATGATCGATTACCTGCGAGGGATCTCGCAGCACGTCTCGATCGGCGTCGCGTACAAGAACGGCAAGCACCGCAATCAGTGGTTCGCGCTCGTGCGGAGGGATCCGACCTGACGCGCGCGGCGCCGCGCTCACGAGGCTGGGAAGCACGTTGTCTCTCGAGCTGCGCGTCATCGAGCGCATCGCGGAGGTACCGGCCGCCGAATGGGACGCGCTCGTCCGCGAGGACGCCTCGCCGTTCGTCGAGCACGCCTGGCTTCACAGCCTCGAGGAGGCCGGCTGCGTCGGCGGACGTACCGGCTGGCTCCCGCACCACCTCGCCGTGTACGAGGGCGGAAGGCTCGTCGCCGCGGCGCCGGCCTATCTGAAGACGAACAGCGAAGGCGAGTTCGTCTTCGACTGGAGCTGGGCCGACCTCGCCGATCGCCTCGGCGTCCCGTACTACCCGAAGCTGATCCTCGCCGTCCCGTTCACGCCCGCGACGGGCCATCGCGTGCTCTGGCATCCGTCGAAGGACCGCGCCGAGATGGTGGCCGCCTTCGCCGGGGCGCTGCGGACGATCACGAAGGAGCTCGGCCTGTCGGGCGCGCACGTCCTCTTCCCCGAAGAGGCCGAGGCGAACCTGTGGAGCGAGGCCGGCTTCATGGCGCGCAGGGGCGTGCAGTACCACTGGTCGAACGAGGGGTTTGCGACCTTCGAGGACTTCCTCGCGACGCTCCCGCAGAAGAAGCGCACGCAGATCCGACGCGAGCGGAAGCAGCCCGCGATGGACGGCATCACGATCGAGACGCTACGTCCCGACGATCTCGCGGGCCCGAGCGGCGCCGGCATCGCGCGGACGATGCACGATCTCTACCTCACGACCGTCGACAAGTACTTCTACGGCCGCCGGTACCTGAACGCGCGCTTCTTCGATCTGGTCCGCCAGCGAATGCCGCACCGCCTCGCGTGGGTCGTCGCGCGCGATCGACGCGGAGAGATCGTCGCGGGCGCGTTCAACGTGAAGAAGAACGGTGTGCTCTATGGCCGCTACTGGGGCACGACCGTCGAGCTACCGTTTCTGCACTTCAACGTCTGCTACTACCACGGCATCGAGGAGGCGATCCGCGAGGGCCTCACGACGTTCAACCCGGGCGCCGGCGGCGAGCACAAACGCGTCCGCGGCTTCCGGCCGACGATGACGTGCTCGGCCCACCACATCGAGGAGCCGCGCCTTCGCGCCATCCTCGACGCGTTCCTCGAGAGAGAGCGACGCGCCGTCGCCGATTACATCGCCGGCCGCGACGACGCGTGAGCCCCGCGCCGTGCCCACGTCGGCACCTCGCATCCGACATCACCCCACGCCGGAGCCATAACCCCATGATCACCCTCGGGAATCCGCCCGGCGGCGTCCATGAGTGCTCCCGGCGTGATCCAGATCAGCCCGCCGAAAACGCCCGATCAGGCCTCGTGGGGGGTGATCCCACATCGGAACGGGGTTGGTCCGGCGGCTGCACTCAGGTCGGGCAGAACGCGGCGGCAGCGAAGGAGCCAGACCAAATGAAGACGATCAACCTTCTCACGATCTCGGCGGCGATTGCTCTCACCTCCCTCGCCTTCTCGGCTGGATGCTCGGCGCCCCCGGTGCCGGACTTCGAGGAGGACGAGGAGGAGATCACGGCGACCAAGAAGAAGAAGAAGTCGAGCGACGACGACGAGGAGGAGTCGAGCTCGAAGAGCAAGTCGAGCTCCTCCAAGAACCCCCGTCCGACGACCGACAACCTGCCCGACGAAGATCTGCCCCCCGGCGAGGAGTTCCCCGGCGACCAGCTTCCGCCCGGCGCCGAAGACCAGGCCGAGGCGTGCTTCTTCGACTGCATCGCGGGCAATCCGACCGCACAGCAGATCGACGCTCAGCTGGGCGCCTGCTACGAGCAGTGCTCGGAGACGGACAACGCCTGCCTGCTGCGGTGCGACCAGCTGATGGACCAGCTCTGTTCCCGAGCGCCATCCGCCTGCGACCTCCTCTTCCAGTGCTTCGATCAGTGCTTCCCGGAGTGATACACGGCGGTACGGCGTGATGGGCTACGCACCGATTCGAAAGGCGTCCTTCGCCTTGCGGATCGCCCCGAGCGCCTCGGCGGGCGAAGCGTCGGGCGAGATGCCGAGCGTGGCCCGAATCTCTGGCGACTGCGTGCGCAGGAAAGGGTTGTACGCGAGCTCGTCCCCAATCGTGGACGGAACCGTGGGCCTCCCCTCCTTGCGGAGCTGAGCGGCCCGCTCGCGTGCCCGAGCCACCGCCGGGTTCGACGGCTCCACGTGAGCAGCGAATCGGAGGTTCGACTCCGTGTACTCGTGACCGCAGAAGACGCGCGTGCGCGGATCGAGCGAAGCGAGCTTCGAGAGCGACGCGTGCATCATCGGCGGATCGCCCTCGAACAGCCGTCCGCAGCCCCCGACGAACAACGTGTCGCCGGTGAAGACGACGGGATCGTCGGGCTCGTGCGTGACGACGTAAGCCACCGCTCCGAGCGTGTGCCCGGGGATGTGGAGAGCGCGCACGCGGAGGCGTCCGATCTCGAACGTGTCCCCCTCTTGAAGGTACTGCGTCTGCCCCGGAATGCGTCCGCGATCACTCGTGTGGCCGTAGACGCGATCGATCCCGAGCTTCGACCGCACCTCCTCGTTGCCGCCCACGTGATCCCAATGGTGGTGCGTGCTCAGGATCGCGACGATGCGCAGGTCCTCCCGGCTGCTCGCCGCCGCGCTGACGTCACGACGGCTGTCCTGCGTGCCGGCGCCCTGCTCGATCGCGGACAGCACCGGCCCGGCTTCGGACACGTCGACGATCGCCGCCTCCTTCGTCTCGCGACAGACGAGGAGGTACGCGTAGTTGTCGGAGAGGCACGGGATCGGGACGATGCGCATCGGTTCTCCTTGGCCGCCCGCCGCCGGGCTCGGCCGAGGCCGGGCATCTTAGCACTCCCGCCGCCTCCCCCTTCCGCTCGGGCTCGGGCCTACTTCCCCTTGTTCACGTAGGCCCGGTTGAGGCAGTTCGCGCCGCAAGCGTAGGGCGGGACCTCGACGATCGATTTCGAGAGCTCGCGATAGCGCCGCGCCATCTCTTCGAACTGCTCGCCTTTGGTGATGGGGTTCTTCTCCTCCGGATCGGCCGCGAGATCGAAGAGCTTGAGCGTCTCCTCCTTCCCGAAGGCGATGATCTTCAGGTTGCCGCGGACGAGCGCGCGCCGCTTGTCGTTGTCGCTCGTCATCGGAAGGTCGAGGACGACGTCGCGCTCCTCGGGCTCCTCCTTGCCGATGATCTCGGGGACGAGGCTCTTGCCTTCGAGCGACAGCACGCCTCCGTCGACGCTCGTCTTCGGGTCGACGCCGAGGAGCTCGAGGATCGTCGGCGCGAGATCGATCGCGCTGCGCGGCACGTCGATGCGCTTCGGCGGGACGCCCGGCACGACGAAGAACAGCGGGACGCGCACGAGGTTCTCCCAGAGCTCGAAGCCGTGCGCGTGCTGTCCGTGCTCGCCGAACGCCTCGCCGTGATCGGAGGTCACGATGATGACGGTCCGCTCGCCCCACGGCTTGCTGGCGACGAAGTCGAGGAGCTTGCCGACGTAGCGGTCGGTGAACGTCACCTCGGCGTCGTACTTGTCCCGAGGCTTCGGCCCGTACGACGGGATGCCGTCGGCTTCGTGCGAGACGTACATGTCGTGGGGATCGAGGAAGTGGAACCAGGCGAAGAAGCGCTTCGTGTCGAGCTCGGGATCGGAGAGGAGCTGCTCGGCGAGCGCTTCGTGCTTCGGGCTCGTGACGTTCGGGTCCGTCTCGTTCTTGAAGACGATGCCCGGGACGATCTCGTACTTGTCGAACCCCTGCTCGAACCCGGCGTTCTTGAAGTACCCGTGCGCGTGCGCCGCGATCGTCCGCACGCCCGCCGCCTGGAGCACCTCGGGGAACATCACGTTCTCCGGCGGGTACTTCCCGAAGAAGTAGCCGCTCCGCTTCATCCCGCTCGGGAGGCGCCCGCCGAGGAAGCCGCCCAGGCTCATCGACGTGTACGAGGAGATCGAGTACGCCCGCGTGTAGCTGACGGCGCGCTTCTCGAGCTCCGTGAGCCGCGGCGCGATCGGACGCGGATAGCCGGCCCACGGCATGTCGGCCCGCAGGCTGTCGATCGAGATGACGAGAACGTTGTAGTCTGCACGCAGTTTCGGCTCCGCCGCGCCGCCGCCGGCGTCGGCGGCCAGCTTCTCGGACGGAGCGGCATCGGCCTCTACGCCCCCGGTCGATGAGGCGCTCACGCCGTCCGCGTTCGAGGCAGAGGGCCCCGGCGTCATCGTCTTGGACCGCCCGCAGCCGGCTGCCGCGGCGATGGCGAGGCTCAGGCCGGCGAGCATCCTCGCGGAACGACGAAGGGAAATACGCACGCGAGGAACATCACCGAGGACGCTCCCGCATGCAAGGGGCCGCACCTCGAGCTGCGGCCCACGGCGACTGCGCAAAGCGCTACCTATGACATTGCGATCCTGGTCACTCGCGCGAGTTGCGAGGCGTGTTGCAACGGCTTCACACGCCGGCAACTTTCCTTGCGGGCCGCCGCTCCAGCTTCTAAGTTCCTACCGCTTGCGCCTGGGCGCCGTCTCGCCCGAGGAGCAGTCACCTTCCGGGAAGCCACGACCCCCGAGACCGCCACTAAGGAGTAGGTACCGTGATGCGAACCAAGTTGCTTCGTTACAGCCTTGCTTCGATGACGCTGTTGGGCGCAAGCCTCGGCGTCTTCCTCGTTGCGTGCGGTGATGACGACGACACGGTCACGCCGCCGCCGTCGGAGAACGACGCGAGCACTCCCCTCCCCGACAGCAGCACCCCGGAGCAGGACTCCGGCGGTCAGGACGCGGCGCCGCAGCGCGATCCGGCGCGCATCCAGTTCGTCAACGCCGCGACCGACTTCGGGCCGAACAACGAGAGCGGTGGTCTCCGCATCTGCTTCGCGCTCTCGCAGGACGGCGAGAACTTCACGATCGCGACCCTCCCGGCGCTGCCGGAGGAGAGCCCGTCCCCGAGCGTCCCGCCGGGCGCGTACATCGGCACGGGCGGCGCGGTCCAGGGCACCGGCACGGACATCTCGGGCTTCCACATCCAGCCGTACATCATGAACGCCGGCCGCCTCTTCGCGCGCGGCGTCGTGAAGCCCGGCCCGGGCGTGCCGAGCACGGCGTGCTCCGATCTCCTCTCCGAGAACTTCGACGGCGGCGTCCTGAGCGAGAACGGCCCGCTCGTCGAGAACGTCGACTACTGGAAGCTGCCGGTCATCCCGGCGGGGACGTTCCAGCCGGAGAAGAGCTACATCCTCGTGCTCATGGGCTGCACGCAGGACTCGACGGCGATCCCTGCCGCGAAGTGCGGCGAGGGCTCCGACGCCCTCGACGGCGGCCCCGGCATCGGGAACCTGCAGGTCAAGATCTTCGAGGTCGACCGCGCGACGGCGATCGAGGCCGGCAAGATCGGCGCGCAGTTCATCCACGCGTCCCCGGCCGGTGATCTCGCCCTCACGAAGGGCCCTGCCGCCCTCGCCTTCGAGCCCGCGTTCATGAAGGACAACGCCGATGCGGGCTCCGCCACGCCGATCTCGACGGGCGCGGTCGAGGTGGGCCAGAAGACGGACCTCGTCCAGGTCGAAGGCGTCGACCCGGCCACCGACTTCTTCGCGTTCAACCCCAACGCGGCAGCCAACCCCCTCACCCAGCCGGCGATCCTGCCCCTCGCGCTGGTTCAGGCGGCGACCTACCCTGCGGGCGTGCCGGACGGTGGCGAGATTCGCACGGGCGCGGCCTTCACGTTCATCGCGGTGGGCGACCCGGAGGAGACGACGACCCCGGAGAACCCGAACCCGAAGGCGTTCCACTACCTCGCGTTCCCGAACAATCCGCCGGTCACGGCCTACAAGCCCTGATCGCTGATCGTCGGGTCTGACGCGCACGGCGTCGCTCCCTCCGCGGAGCGGCGCCGTCGCCTTTTGTCGAGAAGCTTCGCCGCCGAGCGTGGCGGTCCGTTCTTCCGTCGACGGCAGCCGGTGGGAACCCGCCCCGCGGTCGCGCGCGAGGCGCGGCAGGTCGGCAGAGAGACTCCCTCTCGCCGGCGAAACGCGAAGCGTCTCGTCCGCTCTCCCCGCCTTCCTGTCTCCCCTCCCTGCCCGAACCTCAGAACGGACAGGACCCCGCCTGGAAGTCGTCGTTCGTGAAGGTCGGCGTCGGGTCGCCGTCCTTGACCGGGACGAACTGGCAGATGTTCCTCTCCGGCTCGAGGGTGAGCGGGATCGGCACGGTCACGTTGCCGTTCAGGCGCGCGCAGAAGCGCTCGGTGCCGAAGAAGCCGGTGAGCTTCACCTGCTCGATGACGACGTCGCGGCCCGTGATCGGGTTCGCGTCGCCGGGGATGTTCACGGTGCCGAGCTCGACGGTGTATCGGCCGTCGGCGGCGTCGACGTTCGACGAGGTCGCGGGCGCCTCCTTCTTTTCGCCGGTGACGCCCGAGGCCGAGACGGTCTCGGGCGGGCCGCCCGAAGACAGCTTCAGCGCCTGGAGCGAGAGGCTCAACTTTCCGCCCCCGGCCGGATCGGGCTCGAAGCTCGTCTCCGTCCAGAAGTTGAAGACCTTCGACACCTGACCGAAGGCGAGCTGCGAGAGGCAGGCGCCATAGTACGTGCCCTTCACCGCCTCCGTCGGAGGAGCCGAAGCCTCGAAGCCGCCGCCGCCGCCGTCCGTCGACGGCTCGAACGCAGCCGCGCGCTTGCCGTAGTCCTCGAAGTCGTCGTGCGGGTGCGGGATGCAGGCGAGGATCGTGGCCGTCGCGGCGGCGAAGGCAAGCGGGTAGCGGGCGCGCATTTCCAGGTGGTTATTAGCGGCGGGCATCGCCGCGTGCAAGGCCGACGGCCAGCTCGCGCAGCCTCGCGGCGACGCATCGCCGACCTCGCGGTCGCTCGGCCCGCCTTCCGTGCTCGCCGTCCGCGCGCATCCCGTGCGCCGGTCACGCGTCTCTCGCCGCGAGCCCCGACGACGACGCCGCGACGACGGCCCGGCGGATCGCCCCCCACGCCGCGTGCGGATCATGGTAGGGGACGGGCCACCATGAGCGCCCAGCTCGCGTCGCGTCCTTCGGTTCGTTTCGGCTTCAAATCTGCCCTCGCGGCGGCCCTGTTCGCCGGGGTCACGCTCGCTCCGAGCGACGCCGAGGCCAGCGGTTACCTCACGGCCCGCTTCGGCGCGGATCACGGCACGCCCGCGCAGCCGAACGCGTTCGCGATCTACTTCAACCCCGCCGCGCTCGGAGGAACGGAAGGCACGACCATCACGGGCGACGTCTCCGTCCTGCTCCGCTTCGTGCGGTACAACCGCACGGCCGAAGCGCTCTCGCCGTCGAACGACGCCTTCCTCGCCGATCAGAGCTACATCGACGCGAACACCGGCGTCGCGAACCTCACGAACCTCCTCGCGCTGCCGTTCTTCGGCGTCACCAGCGACTTCGGTACGAAGAACTTCCGCGCCGGCTACGCCGCGTACGTCCCGTTCGGCGGCCTCGCCACGTGGACGCGGCGCGACGGCGTCCCGGGCGTGCCCGGCTCGGTCGACGGCGTGCAGCGCTGGCACAACATCAGCGGCCAGATCCTCGCCATCTACAACACGTTCGCCGCGGCGTACCGGTTCGGCAAGGTCTCCGTCGGCTTGAGCGTCAGCCCGATCATCCACAACGTCGTCACCGTCCGCGCCCGCAACCCGGACGGCAGCGACGACACGATCGCCAACGGCCAGCTCGTCGAAGGGCGGTCGCTCCTCGACGCGACGGGTTTCAACCTGTCCGCGTCGGCCGGCGTCTACTACGAGCCGACCGAAACGCTCCGCTTCGGCCTCTCGTACCTCGCGCAGCCGGGCTTCTACAACGGCGGCGAGACGCGCCTGAGCGGAACGCTCCAGACGAAGCTCGGCTCGAACCCGGTGACCAAGCAGGACATCGACTTTTTGCAGAACTACCCGGACATCATCCGCTTCGGCGCCGACGTGAAGGCCACCGAGCGGCTCGTGCTCCGCGGCGACTTCGAGTTCGTCCGCTGGAACGTGTTCGAGCGGCAGTGCGTCGTGAACCCCGGGGCGGACTGCAACGTGGCCGACGACGGCAGGGACCTGTCCGGAGGCCAGGTCATCCTCAACGTCCCGCGTCGGTGGAACAACGCGATCGGCCTGCGCGTCGGTCCGGGCTACATGCTCAACGAGAAGACCGAGGTGTTCGGCAGCCTCGGGCTCACGACGTCGGCGGTGCCCGTCGAGACGATCGACGCGTCGACGATCGACTCGACGCGCCTCTACGGCACGGCCGGCGCGAAGTTCGCTCTCACGGAGAAGCTCGCGCTCGCCGCGAGCTACAACCACATCTTCTTCTTCCCCATCAACACCGACGGGAGGAACGACCAGAACATCGCCGCGCACCCGGCGAGCTCGCCCGGCGGCGGCGACTACAACGCGTCGCGCTCGCCGAGCGCGGACGGTAACTACCGCTCCCAGATCGGGTTCGTGAACGTCAACGTCGCTTACACGTTCTGAGGTCGTGATGCGTTCGCTCGCTTCGCTCGCTGTGCTCCCGCTCGTCTTCGCGGGCGCGTTCGTCGCGTGCTCGGAGGACACGCCGAAGCCGCTCGGCGGAGAGGACTCCGACGCCGGGCCCGAGGCCGGCGCCCCCACGCTGGATACCCCCAGCCTGCCGTGCACGGACCCCGCCGACTCCGTCTACGGAGACCCCGGCCCGCTCACGGCCGATCCGAGCGCGCGCGGCACCATCGTGAAGTGCGCCCGGGAGGCCGACCTCTCGAAGGAGGAGATGCAGGCGAAGCTCACCGAGCTCGGATACGCCGGCAAGCCCCTCACGAGCGGCGCGCGGGTCTACAAGATCGCGTACCGGACCGAGCGCGGCGACGCGAACGGCACGCCGGGCGTCTCGAGCGCCATCGTGTACGTGCCCGACACGCCGCGCGCGGACAAGCTGCCGGTCGTCGTCGCCGCTCGAGGGAGCCGCGGCCAGGCGGCGCGCTGCACGCTGTCGAAGTTCGATCCCTCGCTCGAGGGCATCAACGGGGACGCCTGGCGCATGATCTATCCGCTCGTCGGGAGCGGCTATGCGCTCATCGTGCCCGATCTCGCCGGGTACGCGAACTTCGGCGCGCCCAACAATCCGCCGAGCGCCTACGCGCAGGCGGCCGACGTCGGCAAGAGCACGCTCGACGGGAGTCGCGCGCTCAAGCAGCTCTTCCCCGCCCTCGACGACAAGGTCGTCCTCGTGGGCCACTCGCAAGGCGGGCACAGCGCGCTCTCCGCGCTGGCGATGGCGGAGTCGTACGGAGCCTCCGGCGAGATCGTCGGCGTGGCGGTGTTCGCGCCGCTCTGGCTGAGCCAGCGCTCCTGGGGCGCCGTCCTCTATCGTCCCGCCGGACAGGACTTCCCCCTCGCCGAGTCGTCCGTCGGCGCCGTCAGCGTCTGGTACCACTACACGCAGGCCGAGCTCCTCGACGGGCCCGGACAGGGCAAGGCGCTCTTCAAGCCCGAAGTACAGGACGGGATCGAGGCGTTCGTGAAGAACGAGTGCTGGGGATCGACCAAGCTCGCCGAGCTCGGGACCTATGCCGACGAGCTGTTCGATTCGACCTTCGTCTCCGAGGTCGCGTTCTCGGCCGCCGCCGGGGCGCCTTGCACGAGCGAGCTCTGCGAGCGGTGGATAGGCCGCTACACCGCCGATCGCCCGCATCTCACGGGCAAGGCGGCGCAGGTGCCGATCCTGATGGCGTACGGGCTGAAGGACACGACCATTCCGCCGAGCCGGATGAAGTGCGCGCTCGATCGACTCCAGGCGGACGGCGCGAAGCTCAGCGTCTGCGTCGAGGCGGAGGAGACCCACGGCGGCATCGTGTCGTCGAAGGGCGACTACGTCGCCGACTGGATCGCGAGCGTCGTCCTCGGCGGTCCTGCACCCGCCGCGTGCGCGGCGAACGAGTCGGCGCTCACGGAGCCGTGCGCGACGCCGCCGCCGAACGATTGACGAGCGGCACCGCCGCTCGTCTCCAGGCTCCAGGCTCCGGTCTCGAGGGAAGACGCGAGGGGCGATGAGGGCGCGCGCCTTCGCAGCGCTGATTGGGTTCGCGCTGGCGCTCGTCCCCTCGCCCGGGCGCGCCGACGACGCCCCCGAGCCCGCGCCGGCTCCGCGCGAGTTCACCCTCGACGTGTCGTCTCCGGCCACGGCGATCGACCGGAGGCCGCCGCCGGGGCTTCCTCCTCCCCGCGCGAAGACCGTGGAGCTCCTGCCGCCGACGAAGCCCGTCGGCGACAAACCCGAGAAGGAAGAGAACGAGCTCGCCGGCGCTCCGATCATCGGCGGCAACACGGACATCGGCTTCCAGGTCGGCGTCGCCGCCACGTACACGCGCGTGTCGCCGCGCTACGTCCCGTACCGCTGGAAGATGGACGGGCTCTTCTCCGCGAGCATCAAGGACGGCCCGCGCGGGCTCGAGGCCGCGCAGCAGAGCCACGACCTCCGCGTCGACGTCCCGCGCGCGGTCTGGGGGAAGGTCCGCGTCATGCCCGCGGTGTTCTTCGAGCGCACCGTCAACGCGGGCTACTTCGGCGTCGGGAACGACACCCGCGCGCTGAAGATGCCCGACGGCACGTACGGCAGTCGCTACCAATACATCCACCAGGAGATCCGCGCGCGCGTGAACCTGAGGTCCCCAATCAAGGGGCCGCACAGCGTCATGTACGGGATCACGCTGCGGAACGTGAACCCGTCGACCTATGCCGGCAGCAAGCTCGACCTCGACGCGCGCCGCCTGACGGAGGACGGCAAGCCGTACATCCGCGGCGTCGAGACGTTGAACCACGCGATGGTGGCCGGCGGCTGGGTCTACGACACCCGCGACAACGAGATCACGCCGAAGCGAGGCTTCTTCACCGAGACGGCGCTCCGGCTCGGCGGGGCGACCCCGACGCGCGCGGGCGTCTACTACGGAGCCGCGAACGTCGTCCTCCGCCGCTACGTCCCCCTCGGCGGCGAGTGGGTCTTCGCCATGCGCGGGCTCGTGGACGCCATGTTCGGACAGCCCGCCTTCTACGACCTCTCGCAAGGCGGACCGTTCATCCCGATGGACATGCCCGGAGGCCCACAGGGCGTCCGCGGCGTCCCGAACGGACGCTACCAGGGCCTCGTCAAGGTCGTCGCGAACGCCGAGCTGCGCGTCACGCACCTCCGCTTCCGGCTCTTCGGCGACGACTTCCGCGTCGGCAACGTCGCCTTCGTCGACACGGGGCGCGTCTTCTCGAGGTACGGGCCCGACCCGCGCGACGGCAAAGGGCTCGGCCTCAAGTACGGCGTCGGAGGCGGGTTCTTCGTCGTCTGGGGCACGGCGGCCGTCTTCCGCGTGGAGTTCGCGTACTCGCCCGACGCGACGTCGGTGAACCCGAACTTCCCGCTCGGCATCTACGCCGCCGACGGCCAGATGTTCTGAGCGGCGCGCTGCCCGACCGCCATGCGCGACGCGTGAAGCGCCCCCGCGAAAGCGCCGGCGAGAGCGGAGCTCGCCGGCGCGCCCGCCGTCAGGCGTCGATGCTGATCGACAGCTTCTGCCGCAGCGAGAAGTACTCCTCGCTGACGGAGAACACGACGATGTCCTTCATGCGCTCCTTCACCGGGACGCTCGAGGTGTCCTCGGTGGCGCGGATGGCCTGCGTCGCGATCTCGAGGTCGTGCGCGAGCAGGAGGCCGACGCGATCGGCCGTCAGGTCGATCGCCGCCACCCACTTCTTCAGGTCGAGGGCGCCGCCGGTCTGGAGGAGCTTCGAGACCGCGCTCGCGAGCTTCTCCTTCTCCGCGCCGACGAAGTCCTGCGCCATCGCCTGCATCGCCTCGCTCACCTGCCCCATCAGATCCGGCGAGACCGGGAACTGCGGGACGCACAGCTTGATCGCGGCGAAGAGCCAGGCCTTGAGGCCCGTACCCGTCGGCACGAGGTGACGGACGTAGAAGCCCGGACGGAACGACGTGAGGTGCCGGCCCGCCAGGAACGCGAGGGTCTGGTTCGCGATCGAGCTGTCGAACGCCCCCTGCCCCAGGACGATGGCGGGCGTCCGTGCGTGGACGATGCCGAGCGTCCCGGCGTCGTTCGGGTTCTGGAACGTGAGCACCGGCGGCATCGCGAGGACGCCCTGCGCGTAATAGAGCGTCTGCGACACCGGGTACGGATGCATCGACGTGTCGATCGCGTAGCGCGGATCGAAGCCGAGCTGCTCGATGGGCTGCGTGCGCAGCCGCACGATCGTCGGCTGGATCATCGCGAAGATGCGCGTGAGGATGGGGTCGAGCTCCCAGTGCATGAGGAGCTGCCACGCGTCGTCGTCGAGGGTGGACTGCGCCGGCGCGGCGTTCTCGGAGCGGTGCTTGCGGTAGAAGCGCTCCTCCTCCGGCTCGGCGAGGCGGAGGATCGACAGCGCCTGGCAGAGGCACCAGGCCGGATCGGCCCGCTTCGCGTCCGTGTAGAGCCGGCGGAGGACCTTGTAGCTCTCGACGCGGTACGGGTTCTTGCGGAGGAGGCCGGCCTGCGCGGCGACGGCCTTGTCGAGGTACTGCGCCGGATCGGCGGCGTAGATCTCGGCGAGCTTCTCGGCGCGCGCGCGGTTCTCCGGATCGAACGCCTGCGCGGCCTCGAACGCGTCGACGGCGAGATCCGGCTCGTCGAGGAACTTCTGGTAGAGCTCGCCGAGCTTGTCGAGGACGCGCACGATCTTGTCGCGGTCCTGCGCGACCTTCGCCTGATCGAGCTGCTGCTTCAGCAGCCGCTCGACCTGATCGTACTGGCGCTTGTGGCGATACAGCTCGATCGCCTCGTTGAGCGCCTTCTCGATCGTCGGGTCGAACTCGAGCGCGCGCTCGTAGAAGTCGAGCGCCTTGTCGACGTCGTTGAGATGACGCGACGCGATCGTCGCAGCGGTGTGCATGTACTTCGCCCGCTGCTTCGGATCCTCGACGAAGTCGGCCAGGCGGAGCACGACGTCGACGAGCTTCGCCCAGTCCTTCTCCTCCGAGTAGAGCTGCATCAGCTTCGCGAGGAGCTTGCGATCGTCGGGACGCTCCTCGAGGGCCTGCGTGTAGGCCTTCGACGCGCCCGCGCGATCGTTGAGCTTCCCGAACATCACGTCGCCGATCTCGAGCAGGAGCTCGAAGCGCTCCGTCCCGGTCGCGAGCTGGAGGCGCGAGCGGCGAACGGCGAGCGCGTTGTGCCAGTCGCCCTTCTCGTCGTAGACCTTCGCCAGCGAGCGGTACGGACGCGGGTTCGACGGATCGAGGTCGATCGCCTCGCGGAGCGGCTGGATCGCGACGTCGAGCTCACCGGAGCGACGCGCGCTCTCGCCGAGGTGATAGAGCGCCTCGGCGCGCTCGGAGCCGGCGAGCTCGTGGCCGTGCTTCTTGAAGAGCTCCTCGTGCATCCGGAACGCGCTCTTGGGATCGCCGAACTCGAAGAGCGCGTTCGCGGCGCGCGCGACGGCGTCGACGTCCTGCGGAGCCAGCTCCTTGAGCGCCTCGACGGCGGCCATCATGCGCGGGTTCGTGACCGGCGGCGGCGGCACGGACGCGGGCGCCGTCGGGACGACGGAGATGCGCGCCTGGCTCGCCGGCCCGCCGCCGATCCAGTGGCTGCTCGGCGGGCCGTCCGGCAGCGACGTCTGCGAGAGCCCTCCCGGCTGCGACAGCGGCCCCGACGGCGCCGGTGCGGACGGCTTCGGCTGCGACTTGCCGAACGCCTCCATGAAGCGCACGAGCACGCGGACCGCGTCCTCCTTCTCGAGGACGTTCGCGCGACCGACGAGGCTGTCGTAGTGCTTCGTCGCCTCGATCATGCGGCCGGCCTCGAATGCGAGATCGCCGAGGACCATGAGCGCGTGGGCGTTCGAAGGATCGAGCTCGATCGCCTTCTTCGCCGCAGCCTCTGCCTTCTGCGGATCGACGAGCTTGAAGTGGTAGACCTTCGCGAGCTCCGCCCAGAGGCGCGCCCGCGCGAGATCGCTCTCGGCGGTCTGGAGCTCACGCTCGACGAGACCGACGACGGCGAGCCAGTTGCCACGCTGCGCGTACGCCTTCCGGAGCGCCGCCGCCGCGCCCGGATCGCGCGGGTTGGCGTCGAGCGCGAGCTTGTAGCGCTCGATCGCGCCGTCCTTGTCGCCGCGCGACTCGAGCAGCCGCGCCGCGCGCATCCACTGCTCGCACTTCGCCTCGGGCGTCGGCGCCTTCATCGCCAGCGCCTCGATGGCGCTGAGCGCGGCGTGCGCGTCGCCGCTCGTCTCGCGGAGCTGCGCGAGCGCCTCGAGCGCCCCGGCGTGCGCCGGCTGGATCGCGAGGACCTGCTCGTACGCCTTCATGGCGCGCTCCGGCGAGCCGATCTGCTCGGCGAGCGTGCGCGCCCGCGCGAGGAGCAGGTCGATGCGCCGGTTCGGATCCGTCGTGACCGAGGCGTGCTTCTCGTAGAGCTCGCAGAGCGGCTCCCACTTCTGCATCGCGCGGTAGTGGCGCGCGAGCGCGGAGAGCGCGCCGTCGTGCGCGCCGTCGATGCGGAGGATCGCCAAGCACGCCTCCGCCGCGGCCTCGTGATCGAGGAACTCCTCGTCGTGGAGCGCCGCGATGCGCTCGTAGAGGTTGATCTTCTGGCGAGGCGTGGCGGCGACCTCGATCTGGCGCTCGAGGACCTCGAGCAGATCGCGGTACTTGCCCGTGCGGTTGAAGCAGCGATCGAGACCCTTCAGCGCGTTCAGGTTGGCGGGATCGACCGCGAGCACGGCCTCGTAGCGACGCGTGGCCTCCGCCAGATCGTTGAGGTGGTCCTCGTAGACCTCCGCGACCTTCACGAGGGCCTCGGCCTTCTCGACGCCTCGTCGGGCCTCGGCGCGGCGCTCGAGCACCTTCGCGAGCGTCGTGAAGTCGCCCGTGCGCTCGGCGATGCGGGCCATGCCGTCGCACGCGCGCGCGTGCCCCGGATCGTCCGCGAGGATCGTCATGAAGATCTCGCGCGAGCGATGCAGATCGTTGAGCCGCGTCTCGAGGATCTCGGCCGCCTCCGCGCGGAGATCGCGCGCCTTGGGCGCGCTCGCCGTGACGTCGGCGCGCCGCATGAGGATGCTCACGAGCTCCGGCCACTGCTGGGCGCGCCGGTAGATCTCGGTCATGCCGTCGGCGGCGGCCTCGTTCACCGGATCGGCCGCGAGCACCGCCTGGTAACCGGCCAGCGCCATGTCGGCGCGGCCGATCTTCGTCTCGTACCAGCGCGCCGCACGCATCGTGAGCGCGACGTAGTCGGCCGGCGCGAGGGTGCCGCCCTTGAGCGTCTCGCTGATCGTCGCGAGCTGCTCGTTCCAGACCTGCGTCTTCGTCCCGCAGAGGCGCTCGACCTCTTCGGCGTACTCCTCGTTCGTCGGGTCCTCGCAGAGCGCCTGCGTGAACGCGACGACGGCCTGCTCCGGATCGTCGAGCTCGTTCGCGTAGAGGCGCCCGATCTCCGCGAGCGCACGGGCGCGCTCCTCGCCCGGCGGCGCCGACTGGCTCTTCGCGAGGAGCATCTCGACGACCTCCTCGTACTTGCCGAGCGCCTTGCGCACGTCCTGCAGCGCGACGAGCGCGATGTCGTCCTGCGGATCGAGATTGACGATCGCCGCGAACATCGCCTCCGCACGTCCCTTGTCGCGCCCGGCGCCGTCGTAGATGCGGGCGGCGCGGAACAGGAGGGTCTTCTTCGTCTCGCGCTCCTCCGGGGTGAGCCCTTGCAGCCGTGCGGCCGCGGCACCGAAGGCGTCGCCGACGCGGATCGGGTCCGCGCCCTGGTCGACGGCGTGCTCGAGGTTGAGCGCGACCTCGAGGTCGCGCGGCGAAGCGAGGAGCTTGTCGATGAGCTCTTCCACCTTCTCCGGCGAGATGACGCCGCCGACGCCGAGCGTCACCGACGCACGGCCGATCGAGTCGAGCGCCTCGAGGAGCGCCCCGGCGTCCTTCGGGCGGCGCGCCGGATCCTTCTGGAGGAGCGAGAGGACGAACTCGTCGACCTCCTTGCTCACCCAGCCGCGCGGGGCGCGACGGCTCGGCGGCTCGGGCTCGGTCGACAGGTGCGCGAACGCGGCGTCCGTCGCGCTCTCGTGCGGGAAGACGGGCTTGCCCGTGAGGAGCTCGTAGAGCACCGCGCCGAACGCGTACACGTCGCTCTTCGCGTCCGCGGGACGACCGCGCACGATCTCGGGCGCGACGGTCTTCGGCGAGCCGTACACCGCGAGCAGCCCGGTGTGGCCGTTCGCGGCGATGCTCCGCAGGCGGAGCCGGTCGCTGCCGAAGTCGATGAGGCACACGCTCGGCAGCCCGTCGGGGCCCGTGGAGACGAGGATGTTCTCGGCCTTCAGATCGCCGTGGACGAGATGCGCCTTGTGGACCGCGGCGAGCGGCTCGAGGATCCCGCGCAGGATCGGCCGGAGCTCGGCGAACGCGACGGGCCCCGTGCGCGCGAGGCGCGCAGAGAGCGGCTGCGCGTCGACGTACTGGTAGCCGACGTAGAAGACGCCGGGCTCGATCTCGCCGGCCTCGAGGTGACGCGGCAGGCCGGGGTGATCGACGGTGCCGACGAGGCGGTTCGCCGTGAGGAAGCGATGCACGGCGCGCCGATCGCGCGAGGCCTCGCGACGGAGCACCTTGAGCGCGTACACGGCCTTCGCGCCGCCGTCCTGACGAACGGCCTGGTAGACGATCCCGAGGTCGCTCTCGCCGATCTTCTTCTGGATCGTGAAGTCGCCGAGCTGCTTGCCGACCGGCAGCTCTTCCTTCCCGAGCAGCGTGACGATGTCACGCACGCGAGGATCGACTTCCTTGCGCGAGTGGAGGATGACGTCGACGAGCGCGTCGATGCGATCGCCGTCGAGGCAGCGCTCCGTGAGAGCGAGGGCGAAGCTCCCTTTCGCGCTCGCGCCGCCGACCTCGGACGGGGCGAGGCCGAGGAGGCGCTCGCTCATCTTCGTCATCTCCTCGAGCGTGAAGAGGCGCTCGAGCTCAGCGCGGACAATGTCGATCGTCGGGTTCATGTGCTGCTGTTCCTCGCGGAAGTCGACCCCGCCCGCACGGAGAGCCTCGCGCCGAGACCCCCTTTTGCGCTCACGGGTGAACGAACGGCGGCGGGAGCTTAGCGGAAAATTCCGCGTCGAAAGCTCAAAAAGCACCCCTTGGACGATGCCGCGAAGCGTTGATTGTCCTCCGGAAATTCCGCTCTTCGCGGACGTGAGCACCCGCGTCTTCGAAGCGTCTCAAACGCACGTGCCCCTCGCCCTTCGCGCACGAACCGTGACGGCCCGGACGTCGACGCACACGTGTGGCTCGTCGCGCCGCCGACGCGATCCGTCGCCTCGCATCGCTCACCCCGCGCTCCGGCGCGGCGGAACGGTCGGGCTCACGCGGCTCGAGCCCTGCCGTCGCGACGCCTGCACCGAGCTCGGGCGCTTGGCCTCGAGCAGGCGTCAGCGGCCCAAGAGGCGACGCAACAGCGCGACGAACGCCTCCCAGAGCGTGGCGGAGCGGGGCTCACGGACGCGATCGAGCAACAGGTGCGCGCTCGCGCGAGGGACGAAGCTGCCAGCGCACTCTCCGCAGCGAAGGAGCTCGACTCCGGCGACGAGCTCGTCGTCGGCGGCGTCGGGGAAGCGATAGAGCTCCGATGTCAGCTCGCGCATGCAGCGCGGGCACGACGGCGTGCCGCCCTCGGGTATGCGCTCGTCGAGCATGCCCGGCGGCGGCGTGCCGCGATCGACCCGCGCGGCCTCCGTCTCCGCCGCGAGCGTGTGGACGTCGCCGTCGAACCAATCGACCCACAGGCCTCCACACGTATCGCAGACGTCCACCTCCGCCGAAGGCACGGACTCGCAGCGCATCGCGTTGCCGCAACGTGGGCACCGGACGATGGTGCTTCGATAAGCGGGCCCGCGGCCGGACAGATCCACGTCAGGCCTCCGGCCTCGGGCCTCGGGTCCGGGGGCGGGGCTCGGAAACGGAGGAGACCCTTCGCATGCCCACGGGACGAGACGATACACCGCCGAGCCGCTCCCCGAGCATCTTCGAGGGCGGCGCGCTCTGCGGCACCGAGCCTCGGCCCGAGCCAGCGCGCGACGCTCCACGCGAGCTCGGCTCAGTGACTGATGTGATCGCGCGTGATGCCCGGGTGCGTCGGATCACCCGGCTCGTGCCGCGGGTTCGACGTCTCGCGGGTCCCGTCGCGACCGACGAAGTTGATGAGGATGTCCTTGTCGTAGAGGAACTGGTCGCGCGAATCGTACGGGACCGCGTGGATGCCGGTGTCCATGCGGATGGCGTCGCACGGGCACGCCTCGACGCAGAAGCCGCAGAAGATGCACCTGAGCTCGTCGATCACGAACTTGACCGGGTACCGCTCGTAGCCGCGACGCTTGTCGCCCTCGGGGTACTCGCCCGCCTCGATGTAGATGCACTGCGCCGGGCACGCGGTCGAGCAGCAGAGGCACGCGACGCACCGCGGGCTCCCGTCGTCGCGGACGGTGAGCCGATGCACGCCGCGGAAGCGCTCCGGATACGGACGCTTCTGCTCCGGGTACGCGATGGTCGTGATGCCGTCGGCCCAGCGCTCCGTGACCGGATCGGGGCGGGTGCCGCGGATCAGGTCGCGCGTGTTCTTGAACCAGTGGCGCATCGAGGTGCCGATGCCCCGGAAGATCTCGGGCAGGTACGACTGCACCGTCGGCGTCTTCTCGACGTACTCGACCGGCTTGGCGTTCAGCGGAGCAGGGGGCTTCTTCGGAAAAGCTCGAGGCATGACCGCGCGAGACCTTAGCGCCTAAGCGTGGATGGTTGAAGGGATATCACGGAGGCTCCAGGCTCCGGGCTCCAGGCTCCAGGGATCGGAGCCTGGGCTCGGCTGAAAACTGGAGACTGGGGTCTGGAGGCTGACGTCAGGCCGTGATCGGCGCTTCCTTCGTGCCGCCCGCAGCGGCGGCGAACTTCGCGCTCGACCCGACCACGGTCGGCTGACGCCGCGGCGTGCGGAAGAAGCCGACGAGCGCCCAGATGACGAGGCCGGTGATCGCGGCCGCCGTGAAGCCCTGCGTGATGTCGGCCGCGAGCTTGAGGCCCGCCTGCACGCCGTCGCCGCCCGCCTGGAGCGCGAGCCAGACGATGCCGGTCACGAGGATGTTCGCGAGCGACGCCGGGAGGAGCACGGTCCAGCCGAGCTTCATGAGCTGGTCGTAGCGGAAGCGCGGGAGGCTCCAGCGGACGAACGCCTGGATCCAGCAGAGCACGATCGTCTTACCGAAGAACGCGAGCACGCTGATGATCACCACCCAGATGTGCGGCATCCGCTGGTGGAGCAGCACCGTCTCGCCGAAGGCGATCGTGATCCCGTCTCGGTGGAGGAACGGCAGATGCCAGCCGCCGAGGAAGACCGCGACGAGCAGCATCGAGCTCGTCACGACCTCCATGTACTCGGCGAAGTAGAACATGCCGAACTTCATGCCCGAGTACTCGGTGAAGTAGCCGCTGACGAGCTCGCTCTCCGCCTCGGGCAGGTCGAACGGGATGCGCTTCGTCTCCGCGACCGCCGCCGCGAAGAAGAGGAAGAACGCGAGAGGCTGAACGAAGATGCCCCACGTATTTTCGCCCTGCCAGAGCGCCATGTCCTCGAGGCGCACCGACCCGTAGATCATGAACGCGCCGACGAGCGTGAGGCCGAGCGTGACCTCGTAGCTGACCATCTGGCTCGCGGCGCGGAGGGCGCCCATGAGCGAGAACTTGTTGTCGCTCGCCCAGCCGGCGATCGCGGCGCCGACGATGCCCTGACCCGCGATCGCGAAGACGTAGAGGATGCCGACGTTGAGCGAGGCGATCTGGAGCGGGATCGCGTTCGCGGCGTTCGCGATTCCGTGACGCGGAACGGCGGGCCACACCCTCTCGGGCGAGAAGCCCTCCGGGCAGACGCCGTTCGTCATCGCCGCGAACTCCGTGCCCTTCTTGCAGACCGTGCGAACGATCGACTCGGGAACGATCGTCTCACCGAACGGGATGACGGCGGTGAGCGCGACGACGGACGCGAGCGCGAGGATCGGCGCGAGGCTGAAGAGCAGCTTGTCCGCCTTCGGCGGCATGAAGTCCTTCTTCGTGAAGAACTTGAGCCCGTCGGCGGCGGTGTGGAGCAGACCGGCGACGCGGATGTAGAACTTGCCGATCTTGATCCCCGCGCGGTGCGGACCCATGCGGTCCTGCATCAACGCGCCCCCGCGGCGGTCGTACCACGTGAGCAGCGCCGCGAGGTTCACGATGAAGCCGACCATCACCAGGATCTTGATGACGGTCCAGAGAAGCTGCGTTCCGTTCATGATGAGAGTCTTCTCGCTGGATCAGGGAGCGGGCGACGGCTCCACCGCGGGGGCGCTCTGAACGGCGGCGGCGCTCACGGTGAGCTCCTTGCGGATGTCCTTCAGCTTCGTCCAGGTGGGCTCGAGGCCGAGCGCCAGCGCGAGCGCTCGGAGCTGCTCCCACGCGGGGCGCGAGGCTCCTTGCGGCTCGAGGGCCTTGTCGGCGACCTGCCGGAAGCCCTGGCGGTTGACGTAGGTGCCCGACTGCTCGGCCCACGACGTCGCGGGCAGCACGACGTGCGCGGCCTCGGTGAGCGCGCCTTCGTGGGCGGCCACGGTGACGAGCGTGCTCACCATGCCGAGCGCCGTCACGTCCTCCGGGTCGTTGCGCGGCGTCACCCCGCCGAGCGCGATGATCTGCGTCACGCGCCCGCCGCGGATGTCCTCGATGAGCTGCGGGAACGGACGCAGCGACGGGACGAGCTCGACGACGCCGGCGGTGTTCGAGTTCTTGTCCTCGTCGATGAGGATGTCGTCCTTGTACCCGGGGCCCGCGCCCGTGACGTAGATGTTGCTCGAGCCGGCGAGTCGCGCGACCTCGCGGAGCGCCCAGTTGTCCTCCAGCGAGTGCTGCGCCGACAGGACGAAGGCGATGCTCTCGCGCGAGGTGTCGCTGAAGCGCTTCGTCACCTCGGAGAGCGCCGCCTCGACGGTCACGGTCTTGCCCTTCACCTTCGCGCTCGTCACGCGACCGACGTGCGCCGCGCGGTACGAGAGCATGCCGCCGTCGCACATCCAGTACTTGTTGACGGCCTCGTTGTCGCGCGGGCGGTAGCGGTACGCCTTGTTGTAGCGCGGGTCGTAATCGAGCCACGCGTTGCAGCCCGTCGCGCAGCCCTGGCAGATGCTCTTGGCCGAGCGGAGGAACCAGACGCGCGCCTTGAAGCGGAAGTCCTTCGTCGTGAGCGCGCCGACCGGGCAGACGTGCTCGGTCATGAACGTGTAGTGCCCGTCGAGCTGCCGTCCGGGCGCGACGCAGATCTCGTTCAGGTTCCCGCGCTCGCGCATGTCGAGCACCGGGTCCTTCGCCACCTCCGCCATGAAGCGGATGCAGCGGGTGCACATGACGCAGCGCTCGGCGTCGTAGACGATCGTCGGGCCGAAGACGACCGCCTTCGGCTTGTGGATCGGCTCGTCGCGCATGCGCTTCTGCGTCTTCTGGTGCTCGAGCCAGTAGTCTTGGAGCTTGCACTCCCCCGCCTGATCGCAGATCGGACAGTCGACGGGGTGGTTCAGGAGGAGCAGCTCCTGGACCGTCTTGCGCGCCTTGAGGACGTGCGGGCTCGTCTCCGAGAGGACCTCCTGCCCCTCCACCGCCGGCATCTGACAGGCCGGCTGCAGCTTCGGCTTCTGCGCGGGCCGGTAGTCGTTGATCGAGGGGTCGAACTCGAGGACGTCGAGCATCATCGCCCGCTGCTGCGGGCCAGGCTTGATCTCGACGAGGCACATACGGCAGTTCGCCGGTGCGCTCAGGCCCGGGTGCCAGCAGTAATGCGGGATCTCGATGCCCTGTCGGGCCGCCGCCTTGATGATGCTGTCCCCCGGCTCGAAGGGGATCTCTTTGCCGTCAAGCTTGAAGGTGGGCATGGAGCTCGGTCGGTGGCCCGGCTTCGAAGCGGAACCGTGAGCACACCGGTGGCCGGGGATTTACGCCGAAACCCCTTTGCGTGGAAGGCATTTCTCGCGCAGCGCTCCGGCAAGAGCCCCGGCCTCGGCCCATCCGTCCTCGGCTCGGCTCGCCCGCGCGCGATTTCCGCCGCCCGACGCGCGCGACGCCGCTCCGGCTCAGGGCAGCTCGATCAAGCCGAGCCTGGCCAGGCGGGCGAGGATCGCGTTGACCTCTTCCGCCGGCATCCCGGACATGTCGACGATCGCGCTCGCGGTGTTCCGTCCGTCGACGAGCGACAGGACGAACGCCGCCCGCGAGTCGATCGGCGCTTTGGCGACCGTGGCCCGAGACGCGACGAGCTTGGGCGCGCCTTCACGCCGCGTCGTGCGGGCGAGCTTCACGGCGGCGGCGCCGACCTCGTCGACGGTCACGGGCGGGCGGTTGCTGCGCTTGCGGTGCGTCCCCGTCGTCGCCTCGGGCGCCCACGCGCGCTGCGGGCCCGTGGCGTCGGCGGTGCGGACGCGCTCGGACCGGACGGGCTCGTCGTCGGGCTCCTCGCGCCGAATGCTGTCGCGGATGCGCTTGGGCCGCTCCAGCGTCGTGAGCGGCGGCGGCGGGTCCTCCTGGCGGAAGCTGTCGCGGACACGCTGCATCTCCGCGCTGTCCGTGCGGGGGAGCTCCGCTGGCCCCAAACCAACCTGAGTCTTCGTCCTTTTGCTGGGTGGCTTAGGCGGCATGCGTTCCTCCTCGACGGAGGGTTCTCCCCTCCCCCCCGTGCGAAGACCCTCTTCGATGAGGCGCCCTCTTTGCTCGGGCGTCAAGCGGCGCGGAAGGAAATCACACCCGGCCTGGCGGTCGTGGTACTACGATGTACGTTTTTGCCTTCGGCCGCCGCCCGGCCGCCCTATCGCCCTCGGCGAGTCTTCTTTCGCGCATGGCTTCGTCTCCCGCTCTGACCGTCGCGTCCCGTGAGGTCGGGGCGATCGCACGGCTCGCGACGCCCATCGCGCTGGCGCAGTTCGGGCTGAACGCCATCAGCCTCGTCGACGTCGCGATCCTCGGCCACGTGTCGGCGACGGAGCTCGGCGGCGCCTCGATCGGCCGATCCATCAACTTCGCCGCGATCTCGCTCGGCATGGGCGTGGCGGCGGCCATGGAGCCGCTCGCGTCCCAGGCCGTCGGCGCGGGCGACCACGAGGAGGCGTGGCGCGCGCTCGTCGCAGGCCTCATCGGCTGCGTCCTCGTGTGGATCCCGTGCTCGATCCTCGCGTTCGGCGCCACCTGGCTGCTCGCCCCGCTGGGGATCGAGGCCGAGCTCATCGGACCCGCGCGCGCGTTCCTCGTTCCGCAGCTCCCGGGGATGCTCGCGTGGAGCGTGTTCTTGGCGGCCAAGGCGTTCCTCCAGGCGCACGAGCGGACGATGCCGTCGCTCGTCGCCGCGGGCGTCGCGAACGTCGTGAACTTCGTCGCCTGCAATCTCCTCGTACGCGGCGACGACGCCCTCGTCGCGGCCGGCCTCCCCCCGCTCGGGCTGCCGAGCCTCGGAGCCTTCGGCGCCGGCGTCGCGAGCTCGATCGCGACCATCACCCTCGCCGCCTGGGTGCTCGCGGCGGCGTGGAAGATGCGGCCCGCGGGCGCGCGGCGCTCGCTCCGCGACGCGCCGATCCGGAAGGTGGTGCGCATCGGAACGCCGGTCGGCCTCCAGCTCCTCGCCGAAATCGGGGTCTTTTCCCTCGTCGGCGTCCTCGCGGGCAAGCTCGGCCCCATCGCCGTCGCGGCTCACCAGATCGCTTTGAGCCTCGCGAGCTTCACGTTCATGGGCGCGCTCGGGATCAGCAGCGCGACCGCCGTGCGCGTCGGTCATGCGATCGGCGAGGGCCGCTCGCCGCGTGCCGCCGGTCTCGTCGGGATCGGCATCGGCGCTGCGTTCATGTCCGCTTGCGGGGTGGTGTTCCTCCTGGGACGGGGCCCGCTCGTCGGCGCATTCACCGACAACGGCGAGGTCCTCGCGCTCGGCACGACCTTGCTCGTCGTCGCCGCGGCGTTCCAGCTCTTCGATGGCGTGCAGGGCGTCGCGGCCGGCGCGCTCCGCGGCGCCGCCGACGTGCGCTTCGCGTTCGTCGCGAACGTCGGCGCGCACTGGCTCGTCGGGCTCCCGCTCGCGCTCTGGCTCGCCTTCGCCGCAGGCCTCGGCGCTCAGGGCTTGTGGCTCGGGCTCCTCGCCGGCCTGACCCTCGTGGCGATCCTGTTGTTCTGGCGCTTCGTGGTCATCACGAAGGGCAAAATCGCGCGCGCCTAACCCGCGCGTGACCCGTGCGATCAGACGCTCGAGTCAGCCGCCAGGAAGGCTACTTCGCTGGCGCTAGCTCACGCTGACTTGCTGAGGACCGAGGACTGAGGACTGAGGACTCGCAAACCTGGAGCCTGGAGCCCGGAGCCTGGAGCCTCCTCGCTCAGTGATCGCACTCCCCGCCGATCATGTTGAGCGATCCGAACACCGGAATGATGTCGCTCAACATGCCGCCGTTGATGAGCTCCGAGAGGCCCTGCGTGATCGGGAAGCACGGCGGACGGATGCGCACGCGCCACGGCGTGCCGGTGCCGTCCGAGACGATGTAGAAGCCGAGCTCGCCGTTACCGCCCTCGGTGTACGAGTAGACCTCGCCCTTCGGGACCTTCGCGCCCTCCATCACGAGCTTGAAGTGCTGGATGGTCGCTTCGATCGTCGTGTAGACGTCCCTCTTCGGCGGGAAGACGAAGCGCGGATCGTCGACGTTGACGGGCCCCTCGTCCGGCATGCGGTCGCAGCACTGGAGGATGATGCGCGCGCTCTGGCGGATCTCGCCGAGGCGCACGAGGAAGCGATCGAGCGTGTCACCGCGCGTGCCCACGGGCACGTCGAAGTCGACCTCGTCGTACTTGAGGTACGGGTGCGCCTTGCGGACGTCGTACGGGACGCCCGTCGCGCGAAGGCACGGGCCCGTCCACGACAACGCGATGGCGTCCTTGCCCGAAATGGCGCCGACGTTCTCGAGACGGTCGATGAAGATGCGGTTCCGGAGGAGCATCCCCTCGCCCTCCTCGACGAGCTTGAGGATGGCGGGGATGGCGTTGCGGCACATGTCCTTCAGCGCCGGCGTAGGCGGATGCGCCATGCCGCCGATGCGGCCGAAGGAGTGCGTGAGGCGAGCGCCGGTCTCCTCCTCGAGGATGTCCCAGACCATCTCGCGCGCCTTGATGTAGTAGAGGAACGGCGTGAAGGCGCCGAGCTCCATGGCCATGGCGCCGTTGCACGTGAGGTGGTCCGAGATCCTCGAGAGCTCGCCGAGGATCATGCGGTACCACTGGCAACGCTCGGGCACCTCGATCTCGCAGAGCTTCTCGACCGCGAGCGCGTAGCCCACGTTGTTCAGCATCGGCGAGACGTAGTTCAGGCGGTCGACGTACGGGAAGACCTGGTTCCAGGTCCCGCGCTCGCACATCTTCTCGAAGCCGCGATGCAGGTACCCGATCTGGACGTCGCTCTTCACGATCGTCTCGCCGGAGAGCTCGAGCACGATGCGCACGGTGCCGTGCATCGCGGGATGCGACGGCCCCATGTTGAGGTGCATCGGCTCGGACGGGAGCTCGAGCTCGCTTTCCTCGAGATCGAGATCGATCGGCTCCATCAGCTCTCTCCTCGGTCGACGGCGAAGACCCTACGGCCGAACGGCATGCCCTCGTCGGGCCCGAAGGGCGCCAGCTTGTCGAGCGGCACGCCCGCCTCCTCCTCCGTGCGGTACGGCACGAGGGGCTGCGCCTTGTTGGCGGGGTAGTCCTTGCGGAGCGGGTGCCCCTCGAACTCGGGGTAAAGGAGGATCCTGCGCAGGTCGGGGTGACCCTTGAAGGTGATCCCCATGAGATCGTAGGTCTCGCGCTCGAACCAGTTGAGGCCGACCCACACGTCCGTGAGCGTGTCGATCTCGGCCTTCTCGCCCTCCGCGTCGCCGACGCGCGCCTTGAGGCGGAGGCGGTGACGCTTCGAGATCGAGTACAGGTGCAGCACGACCTCGAACCGAGGCGTCCGGTCCGGGTAGTCGACCGCGCACAGGTCGACGGCCATGTCGAAGGCCATCGACGGGTCGTCTCGGAGGAAGCGAGCGATCTCCTTCCACCGCTCCGGGCTCACCACGGCGGTCTCGTCGCCGAGATGCGAATGCGTCTCGAGGACGGCGTCGCCGAACTTCTCCTTCAGCGTTTCGAGGACGCGCTGGCTCATGAGTTACCTTGTTCGAGCGACGACTTCTTCCGGAGCTGGACGAGGTCGCGGACCGGGTCTTCGCGCGGCTTCACGATGCCGGGCCGGCGATCGCCGGTGGCGCCCCGCTGGATCTTGTCCTGGAGGAGCATGAGGCCGTCGAGCACGGCCTCGGGACGAGGCGGACAGCCCGGGACGTAGACGTCGCAGGGGATGATCTTGTCGATCCCCGGAACGGTCGCGTAGTTGTCGTAGAAGCCGCCGCAGCTCGCGCAGGTGCCGAACGCGAGGACCCACTTCGGCTCCATCATCTGCTCGTAGATGCGCTTCAGGACGGGCGCCTGGCGCTGCGAGATCGTGCCGACGACCCAGAGCAGGTCGCTCTGGCGCGGCGAGAAGCGCGGGGCCTCCGCGCCGAAGCGCGCCGAGCCGTCGAACCGCGGGCTCGTGAGCGCCATGAACTCCATCCCGCAGCACGCGGTCACGAACGGGTACTTGAAGAGGGACCACTTGCGCGCCCACGCGAGGAGCGCCTCGAGCTTCGTCGTCGCGAAGCCCGACGTACCGCTCGCGCCTCCCTCGATCGTGACCTGCCTGGTCGGTTTCAGCTCTCCCATTCGAGGGCTCCCTTCTTCACGACGTACACGAGGGCGACGATGACGACGGCGAGGAAGCCGAACATCGACCCGAGACCGAGCCAGCCGAGGCTCTTGAACTGCACCGCCCACGGGTAGATGAAGACCGCCTCGATGTCGAACACGACGAAGAGAATGGCGGTCAGGTAGAACTTGACGCTCAGCTTCAGGTGATTGCCGCCGGAGCTCTCCGAGCCGCACTCGAACGGCTTCATCTTCTCCGGCGTCTTCTCCAGCTTTCCGCCGAGGAACGTCGCGCCGGTGAAGAAGAGCAGGGCGAGGATGATCGACACGGCGATCATCAAGAACATCGGCAAGTAGGTCCCGATCATCGGTGTCCCTTCAGGTGCCTTGGTCGAGGAGAGCAGAGAGAGGCTGGCAAATCACCGACATCACGAGCGTCTCGGGGCAGGCGCCCCGCTCCAGCCTACGCCGGCGAGTCCGCCGTCTTCTAGTGCCGACCGCCTACCAAAGTCAACGATGCCCGCGAGATCCGGCCTTTCTCGCCGCCACCGCCTGGTACCCTCGAAGGGCTGCCCGACGGTCCGACCGCCCCCGGCGAGCCGTAGGAACGCTACTATTCGGCGCGGACGGGATGACGCGCTACAAGCCGGAGTGCTTCCCGAGCAAGTGAGCGAGCCATGGCCATCCGGAAGATCGCGACCATCGGGCACCCCGTCCTCCGTCAGGTCGCGCGGGAGCTCTCGCGCGACGAGCTGCGCTCGAGCGAGGTCCAGCGGTTCATCGACGACCTCGTCGAGACGATGCGCGACGCGAACGGCGCCGGCCTCGCGGCGAACCAGGTCTACGAGCCCATCCGCATCTGCGCGATCGAGATCAAGAACAACCCGCGCTACCCGTACAAGCCCAACTACCCCCTCACGATCCTCGTGAACCCGGTCGTGACGCCCACGACGGACGAGACGTTCATGAGCTACGAGGGCTGCCTCAGCGTGCCCAACCTCCGCGGCGAGGTCCGGCGCTTCACGGCCGTGCGCGTACGCGCTTGGGATCGGAACGGCGACGACCTCGACTTCGAGGTGAAGGGCCTGACGGCCGGCACCTTCCAGCACGAGGTCGATCACCTCGATGGGAAGGTCTTCCTCGACCGCGTCGAGGACACGAAGACGCTCACGACCTGGGCCGACTTCGAGCGCTTCCACATGGCCGCGTTCGTCGAGCGGGCGAAGGCGCTGGTGGCGAAGTACGGGAGCTGACAGCAGGCTCAGGGAAGCGCCCGCACCTCGACGTCGTCGATCCGGATGTCGGCGGAGCCAGGGTCCTCGTCCGTGAAGAACATCCCGACGCCGACTTCGACCTCGGTTGGGTCCGCGTCTCCGAAGAACGTCCGGTCGGAGTCTTCGACGATCGTGGTCCCATCCACCTTCAGGGTCCCCCGATACGCGCCGTCCTGAAGGCGGCGAAGGGTGATTTCGGCGACGTAGGGCCTGTCGAGCTCGTATTTGATGGGCGCCGGACTGGCCTGATACGAGTTTTCCGGGGGCGGCGCGTTGCGATCGAGGCAAGGACTCAACGCCGTGCCCTTCGGGCAGTTCTCGTACGCCGCAAGACCGAACTCCATCTTCGTGCGGCTCCCGCCGACGAGGACGTCGTTGATTTGAATCGCCCCGATCACGCCGTAGGCGAGCGTGTTCTGCACGATCCGGAACTGGAACTTCAGGGTGAAGCCCGTCCCGGAAGCGAAGGAAGTCGCGACACGCTGCCAGATCACGGCCTTGCGCGACTGGCTCGCGTTGTTCGCGACGGCCTGGAGCTCCTTGTCGGTGTCGCCGAAGCGCGACCAGGTCCCGTGCACCTGCTCTTGCCTCGTCCAGTTCTGCCAGGCCACGGAATCGAAATCGTCACAGAAGATCGCGCCGACGCACCAACCCCCGGCGTCGGCGTCCGCGTCCACGCCTCCGTCATCGGTGACGCCCGCGTCCGGCTCGGCATCCGGCGTTCCGGTCTCTTCGGTGCTCGCGTCTTCGGGCTCGGCGTCGAGCGTGCCGCTCGTTCCCGACGTTCCCGACGTGCCGCTCGTTCCCGACGTTCCCGACGTGCCGCTCGTGCCGGTCGAGCCCGACGAGCCGCTCGTGCCGCTGCCGCTGTCGACGGTCGCGGCGCCCTCGGCGAGCTCGTACTCGGCGTCGAGACCGGCGATCGAGTTGCACGCGGCGACCACGCCGCCGCTCCACAGCGCGAAGAATCCGAAGAGCCGCGCGCCGCTCCGACCCATCAGAAGCGCCCCCGCAGCGAGACGAACGAGGGCGTGAGCGAGACGCCCACGGTCGGATGGCTCGTCTTCGGCGAGCCCTTCGAGCCGGTGAGGAGGGCCGTCACTCCGACCGCCGCGCCGACGCCGGCGACGACGAAGGAGACGGTCGAGATCGTCCCCATCGCGCGGCCCGACGCGAGCTCCTCGTTCACGGCGTCGAGGTCCGCCTGCGTCGCGCATCGCTGGTTCGGGCACATGTCCTTGGCGGTGCTGCCGGCGTTCAGCGCCATGATGCCGGTGATCGTCCCGAGCGCCGCTCCCGCGAGCGCCGCACCGAAGCCGACGAAGACGAGCGGGCTCGGCGACGTGCTCGTCGGCCGGGACGACGCATCCGAGGCCGGCGGCGCCGGCGTCGGTTCCTGCGGCAGGGGCGGTCCGCCGACGTCGACCTCGAGGCTCTTCCTCTCCCCCTCCCCGAGGCTCACCTCGAACACGCCGTCCGGGTATCCCTTCGCCTTGACCACGAGCTTGTGGCTCCCGGGATCGAGCGGGAGCGGGATACCGAGCGACGGCCGCCCGAGCGCGATCCCGTCACGCTCGACGACGGCGTCCTTCGGCGCGTTCGGCGAGAGCACGATCGTGAGGCGCGCGAGCCGCGGCTCGAGCGCGGTCGCGCGCGCTTCGGCCTCCTCTTCGATCGCCCGCGCGCCTTCGGTCTGCGCGCGCGCTCGCGCGTCCACCCAGTGCCCCATCGCATCGGCGAGCTTGCCGAGCTTCTCCTCGCAGTCGGCGAGGTTGATGAGCGTGATCGCCTTCGGATCGAGGCGAAGGCTCTCGAGGAAGTGCGGGACCGCCTCCTCGCACTTGCCCTCCTGGGCGAGCGTGTAGCCGATCTTGAGCTGCTCGCGAGCCACCACGGGATCGCCCGCCGCCGCTGGAGCCTGCCAGAGCAGGATCGCCGATGCGACCACACCCGCGCGAATCGAGCGCATGGCGCCAGTTTACCCTAGAACGGCCGGTAAACGTCTTTGCGGGAAGTCGTCGTCGATCCCGGCCTCTTCGTCGGCGACGAAGCGCCCTGCTTGGTGGTCGGCGCGGCCGTCATGGGAACGCGCGACGACGTGCTCGTCTTGGCCGCCGAGGCCGAAGCCGTCGACGTGACGCTGGCGGTGCCACGGGCAGGCGTCGCCGTGCTCGCCGTCGCCGGACGCGACGGCGGCGTCGGACGAGCGGTCGTGACGGGAGCCGGCTCGGTGACCGTCGGCGGCTCCGGCGTCGTGCTCGCGCCGGTCGTCGCGGGGGCGACCTCGCTCGCCGGAGCCGGCGCTGCGTTCAGCGCCACGGGCTTGCCCGTGGGCTGGGACATCGCCGCCTGCGACGGGTTGGTCGTGCGCACCGCGAGCACGAGCACGAGCATGCTCATCACGACGAGCAGAACGCTGGACGCGACGGCGAACGGCAGGAGCCACTTCCTGCGTGGCCGGAAGATCTCGTAGACGCCGGGGTTCGACGTCAGCGACATGTTCGTGTCGCTGATGCGGTCGCTGCTCGCCGACAGCGCGGCGAGCTGGCTCAGCGACGACGAGTCGCGCGGCGTCACGAACGTCGGGAGGTGCGGGCTGCTCGGGGTGCGCTCCGGCGGCGGCGTCGTCGACGTGCCGATCCGGCGGCCCGGATCGTCGCGCACGCGGGCGAGCTCCTGACGCATCGCCGTGGCGGACGGCCAGCGATCGTTCTTGTCGAACGCCAGGCAGCGCGCGACGAGCGCCTCGACGTTCGCCGGGACGCCGGGCAGCGCGCGGGCGAGCGAGCGTGCGTGCAGCGTCGCGGCCTTGACGAGGTGCTCGGAGCTCGTCTCGGCGATGTGCACGTGCTCGCCGGAGAGCAGCGTGAAGATCGTCGCGCCGACGGACCAGAGGTCGGTGCGCGCATCGACGTCGCGCGGACGCGACAGCGCCTGCTCGGGCGGCATGAACGCGGGCGTGCCGACCATCTGGCCCGTCTTCGTCGACGTCGCGGAGTTGTCGTCGGTCAGCCGCGCGATGCCGAAGTCGAGGACCTTGAGCACGCCCGACTTCGTGAGGAAGAGGTTCGACGGCTTGATGTCGCGATGGATGATGTTCTTCGCGTGAGCGACCTCGAGCACCGCGAGGAGCTGGTCGCAGTAATCGAGCGTCTCCCACATGTCGAGGCGGCCGCCCGCGCGCACGCGACGCTCTTCGAGCGACTCGCCTTCGAGGTACTCGAGGACGAGATACGGACAGCCTTCCTCGGTCTCGCCGTGATCGAGCACCTTCACGACACCGGGGTGATCGAGCACGTTGCCGAGCTGCCCTTCGCGAACGAAGCGACGGCAGACTTCTTCGTGGCGACTGAGATGGTCGTGGAGAACCTTCACCGCGACCGTCTCCCCGTCGGGCGTCGTCGCGCGATACACGACCGCCGTCCCGCCAGCCCCGACGATGGACTTCAAGTGATACTTGCCGCCGAGAGTCCGCCCGAGTCGATCTCTGGCTGAACCGCAGTCGACGTCCATCGTTTCCAACGTATCAGGTTGCCGACCAGTTTGCGACCACGCTTGCGTGGGTTCCGACCAGAGAGCTTTTGGTGACCTTGTGAGGTTCACGCGCACCTCGGAGGTCGCGACGGAGGCTCCAGGCTCCGGGCTCCGGGCTCCAGGACGTCACGTTGCAACCGTCCGTCCGAGAAACGGCGGCGAATGAGAAACAGACCAAGCTCGATAGGGATGACCGCCGGGCCGTGAGCGACGCTCCGTCCAGCACGCACGCTTGGCGGCGTGCAGGTGAGTGCAGCGACCTCCGTGCATGTGGCGCCCTCACTGGAGCCCGGAGCCTGCGTGACGGATTCGGGTCCGAATCCGTCACGCTCAGCTGGCCTTTTCCACCGTCAGCAGCCTCGCCTTCCACGCCGTGAGGGCCGGACCGAGCTTCGCTTCGACGGCGCGGATGTCTTCCGCGAGATCCTTCTCCGAAGCGCCGGCAGCGAGGGCGTCCTTCAGGCAGGCGAAGGCGGCGACGTAGCGGCCTCGTTGGAGGAAGGCGCGGGCGAGCGGCGGGAGGACCTCCTGCGGGAGGCCGCCGAAGGCGAGCGCGCGGCGGAGCGGGCCGATCGCCTCGCCCGGGCGATCGTTCATGAGGAGCGCCTCGCCGAGGCGGCGGAACAGCTCCGCGGCCGCCATGCCTTCTTGCGCGTACTGGATGCCGATGCGGAAGACCTCTTCGGCTTGCTCGATCTCGCCGACGTGGACGCACGCGGAGCCGAGCAGGCCGAGGCCCTTCGCGATGAGCGCGCGTGCCTCGGGCGCGAGCATCTGGCCCTCGGGCGTCCGGAGGAAGATCGCGAGCGGCGCCGGCCACGTGCCGAGCAGCGCGATGACCTTCGGCCACTCCTTGCGGAGCGCGCAGGCCTCGGCGTCGGCGACCTTCGAGAGGTCGATCGCCGAGCGCGCGCCGGTCGTGACGCGATCGAGCTCTTCGCGGACGTGCGCTCGGATCCGCAGGCGGAAGGCGTCGAGCTCGTACTTCTCCTCGACACCGTCGTGCAGGACGGTGATCTCCGGAGGCGTGCCGTTCTCCGGATCGATCGTGAGCGTCACGAGCGAGTAGCCGTAGAGCGGCGCGAGGAGCAGGTAGCGGACGCCGATGTAGAGCTGGATCGCCTCGATGTCCGTGTCGCGCTCCGGGACGGGCGCCTGCTTCTCCTCCTCGACGAGGAGCGCGCCGACGAGGCGCCGCCGGAAGTCGGCGAGCGTCAGCCGCTGGGGCTCGAGATCACCCTCGGCCTCCGCCGAGCCGACGACGAAGTCGACGAGCGTCTGATCGGGGCTCCGCCGATCGATCGTGAGCGCCGTGATGCGCGCGCCGACGATGATGGAGAACGCGAAGAAGCGCTCGCCGACGATCTCGCAGAGGGCCTGGAAGCTGCCGATCCCCTCACCGATTCGCTCGAACCATCCGTCGGTCCGCAGTGCATCGAGGGGGAACTGTTTCTTGGCGGGCATGAGCAACGAGAGTGCCTCGGGGTGGCGAGCGCGCGTGCCTAGGATCTCATCAAATGGCTCGTGAAGTCACGCCGTTCTTTGGCGAGCGGCCCGCCCAGTGGATGCAGACCGGCTTGACACCGCATCCCTCGCAACGCACCGCGTCCCGCCTCGACGGGCAGCGCTGGAGCATCCCCATGTGACACAGCGAGAAATCGTACCGGGTCGGGTCCTCCGCGTCGAAGCGCGCCAGGGCTTTCGTGATCTCGACCGCCGTCTTCCACGACACGTCGCGCCGCTTCGTGAAGCCGAGGTTCCGGGAGAGCTTGTGGATGTGCACGTCGACCGGCATGACGAGGCGGCTCGTCGGCACGTCCCAGAGGCCGAGGTCGATGCCGTCGGCCGGCCGCACCATCCAGCGCAGGAACAAGAGCAGGCGTTTGGCGCCCCCGCCCGCTCGCGCGTTCGAGAGCAAGCTCACCGGCCCGCGGCGGTCGGTCTTCTTCGACGTGCCCGGCAGCGGCAGGCCGCCGGCGACGCGGATCCGGTCGCAGAACGACGCGAGCGCTTCTCGAAGCGCTTCGTGAGGCTCTTCCGGAAGGGCGCGATCCGCGTCGCGCAGCGCCCGCGCGAACGCCGCCCCGAGCGAGCCCTCTTCGCGCTGGATGCGCCGCGCTCCGGCGAGCAGGCGCGCGACGTCCTCGCCCCGGAAGACCCGATGCTTCCAGCCGTCGAGCGCCGCGCGGAGCGCCCGCTCGTCGTCCGCCGCCGTCGACGGGCTCGGGCCGACGCGGTCGAGCAGCTCGGCGACCTTGGCGCGGATGGCCTTCACGTTGCCGAACGCGAGGTTCGCGGACACGAGCCCGACGAGCTCTCGGTCCGCGCGCGTCCGGAAACGATGCACGAACTCGACCGGATCGGCCGCACGCCGCGCGCGGAGGTCCTCGCGCGCTCTGACCGCGTCGAGCGCCGCCTTGATCTTCGCCTCTCGAGGACCGAGGGCCGGCACCGAGCGCTCGCTCACAGCTGGAGGTCCTGATCCTGCGGCGCCGGCTCGCGCTGAGCCGCCTTCTCGGCGCGCTCGCGCTCCGCGGTCACTTGCGCGAGCCGCGCCCTGGCGATCGGGAGCCAGCGATCGTTTCGCCGCGAGGCGGCGCGCACCCACTCGTCGAACGACCGCTCCGCGAGCAGCCAGTGCTTGAGCGCCTCGCGCGCGGTCTTCGCGTCGCGCGCCCGCGCGATCGCCCCGAGCCCCTCGTACCAGAAGACCTCGTACGCGGGTTCGAAGAACACCGTATTCGTGTCGCGCAAAAGCCCTTGCATCCCCATCGATCGCTCGACCTGGAGCGCGAGACGCGCGTGGTGCTCGGCGCCGGCGCGATCGCCGGAGCGATCGAGCGCGATCGCGAGGCCCCACATCGCGAGCGGTATGGTCTCGCGCGGCGGCATGCGGCCGGCGATGCGCAGCGCTTCGCGGTAGAGCTCGACGGCGTCCTTCAGCTCGCCGAGGTGCATCTGCGTCTCGGCGAAGTTCAGCGTCGGCGTCGCCCGGCGGACCTCCTCCGTCTCGAGGCGGAGCACCTGGACGTACGCGTCCCGCTCGCAGACGTGATCGCCGATGTGACCGCACGCGATCGCGAGGCGGAACCAGCCGTCCTCGGCGGCCGGGTGGTCCGGGAAGTCCGCGATCGCGGCCTTGTAGAGCTCCGCGGCGCGCGGATGGTTCTTCAGCGCGAGGTGCACGTACGCGAGGTCGAACCGGAGCGGCGCGCTCTTCGCGAACTCCTCGGGGTGGGTACGAGCGAAGCGTTCGAGCCGAGCGAGCACCTCGAGGAGCTCGCGGTCGCCGATGCGCCGCTCGATCGGCCGGCTGAGCCACCTCTGCACGGCCACGTGCAGGTCGTGGGCGGCCCCGACGCCGGGGTCGCGCGCGCGCTCCCAGACCGACGGCGGCGTGTCGGCCCGGGCGGCCGTCGCCCCGGCGAGCATCGCGAGGACGAGGCCGAGCGTGCCGAGCCTCCTTCCGAGGCTCGAGCTACGCCGGTTCGACGGATCCGATCGCTGCGCGCTCACCCGGCGGTCCTCCGAGGCCCGGCAGGCTTCTTCTCGGGCGGAGGCTTCGTCGCGGGCGCCGGCTTCTTCGGCGGCGCCGCCGCGCCCGCGTGCTCGCGCGCGTGATCGCTCCATGGGCCTTTCCCGCCTTCGCCCTCGAGATAGCGCCGCCACCCGTCCTTCGCGAGCCCGGCGTCGTAGCCCTCGAGCGCGATCGCGAGCAGCGCGTCCGCCTCGTGAGGAACGCCCGCGTCGGTGAGCGCGTCGGTCACGCGGGGATCCGACAAGAGGGGCCTCGGATCGGAGCGAACGCGCTCGGCGAGCACCGCCTTCGCCTCCTCGCGCAGCCCCGCGCGGTCGAGCGCGAGCGCGAGCCCCGCGACGGAGGCGATCTGCATCGCGTCCTGCGCGTCGCGACGCGCCTGGCGGAACATGGCGATGGCGGCGTCGATGCCGGCCGGGCCTTGCGCCATGACGGTCATCCCCGCCTCGAACGACGCCGACGACCGCTCCTGCGCCGAGAGCGCGGACGTCCGTGGAAGCGCGGCTCGGTACGCCGCCGCCGCCTCCGCGAGACGGCCCGTGCGAGCGTTCGCGCGCGCCCATGCGAGGAGCGCGACCGGATCGTCGAGCGCACGGTCGTCGCGCCGCTTCGCTTCGGTCAGCGCCGCGAGCGCCTCCGCGGGCTTGCCGAGCTTGAGGAAGGCGCGCCCCTTGAGGACGCACGGCGCGGCGCGGCCCGGGAGCAGCTTGTCGGCCCGATCCGCGATCTCGGGCACCTCGCTCACGAGCACGCCCGAGCCGGGGCCGACGAGCTTCGCCGCCCCGCTGGCGAGGAGGTCGCAATAGGGCCGGAGGTTCGGCTCCTTCGCGCGCTCCCACGCATTCGTGGCGCGGAGCCCGTCGCCGATGCCGCACTCGGCCGGTCGCGCCGTCCCGAACGCGCTCCGGGCCGCGGACGGCTGGAGCAAGAGGACGAGGGCGAGGGCGGCGGCGTTCATGACCAAGCTCCCCAAAGCTAGCAGGGATCGGCGGTCGAGGGGCCCGAGGCCCTCGACCCGAGGTCAGCTCGCGAACGGATCGCGCAGGACGATCGTCTCCTCGCGCCGCGGGCCGATGCTCGCGAGGACGATGGGGCAGCCGGTCTCTTCCTCGATGAACTGCAGGTACTCGCGTGCGGCATCCGGCAGCTCGTCCATCGTGCGCGCTCGACCGAGCTCCTCGCTCCATCCGCGGAACGTCCGGTAGACGGGCTTCGCCGTCTCGAGCTCGTCGATCGGAAAGTCGAGCGTTCGCCCGCGCGGCGTGTCGTAGGCGACGCACGCCTTGATCTCGTCGAGGCCCGTGAGCACGTCGAGCTTCGTGATCGCGAGCCCGTCGAGGCCGTTGACCGACACGGCATGGCGGAGCGCGGGCAGGTCGAGCCATCCCGTGCGTCGCGGGCGTCCCGTCACGGAGCCGAACTCGGCGCCGACCTTCTGGATACGCTCACCGACGGCATCGTGCAGCTCCGTGGGGAACGGCCCGCCGCCCACGCGCGTCGTGTACGCCTTCACGAGGCCGATGACCGCGTCGATGCGCGTCGGGCCGACGCCGGCCCCGACGCACGCGCCGCCGGCGGTCGGCGTCGAGGACGTGACGAACGGGTACGTCCCGTGATCGACGTCGAGCAGCGTGCCTTGCGCGCCCTCGAGGACGACGCGCTTCTTCTGGCGGATCGCGCGCTCGACCATCGGCTGGGTGGCCGCCAGCATCGGAACGATGCGGGCGCGCGCCGGCTCGATCGCCTCGAGCACCTCGTCGACGGAGGGACCTTTCTCCCCGTACGCATGCAGCACCGGCGCCCACGCCTCGAGCGCGCGCGCGACGAGATCGCGCAGGCGTGCGGGATCGCGGAAGGCACCGAGCGGGACGCCGCGGCGCGCGACCTTGTCCTCGTAGCAAGGGCCGACGCCGCGCTTCGTCGTGCCGATGGCGCCCTTGCCGCGTTCGCGCAGCCCGTCGACGAGCACGTGATACGGCAGGATCGCGTGCGCGCGATCGGAGACGACGAGACGCTCGCTCGCGTTCACCCCGCGCTTCTCGAGGTCGTCGAGCTCCGAGACGAGGCTCTTCGGATCGATGACCATCCCCTGCCCGAGCACGCAGGTGACGTCGGGCCGAAGGACGCCGCTCGGCACGAGGCGGACGACGAGCTTGTCCTCGCCGACGACGAGCGTGTGCCCTGCGTTCGGACCTCCGCCGTAGCGCACGACCATGTCGGCGCGCTCGGTGAAGATGTCGACGATCTTGCCCTTCCCCTCGTCGCCCCACTGGGCGCCGACGATCACGACGGCCGGCATGCGCGGTTCCTTCTGTTTCGACGTTGTCCTGATTCGAAAACGAGATGACGAACGAAAACGCCCCCTGGAGCCTGGAGCCTGGAGCCCGGAGCCTTCCTGCTCACCTGCTTACCACGCGGACGACGTCGTCGATCGTCATCGTCTTCTTGGGGTCCTCGGGCGGCTCCTGCCAGACGTACGCGAATCCCCACGAATCCGCGTACGCCCGCGCTCGCTCGACGTCGGCGACCGCGACGGCGGGGACGCCGCGCGCACGGAGCTCAGCGACGCGCGCTTCGGAGGCTTCGCCCACCACGACGACGCCGCTCCGGCGCGGCCGAGTCTCCCGCGTCGCGCGGATGGCCCACGCGAGCGCGTCGAGGTCGAGCCCCAGGCCGACCGCAGGGAGCGGCGAGCCGTAGCGCGCCAAGAGGTCGTCGTAGCGACCTCCACCGCCGATGGGCTCGCCCGGGCCCTCCGCGTAGATCGAGAAGATCGTACCCGTGTAATACGAAAACCCGCGCACCTCGCCCGGATCCGCCGAGAGGTACGTACCGAGGCCGCGCGCGGTCGCGGCGTCGAAGAGCGCGAGGAGCCGCCGCGCGGGCGCCTCGGCGCGCGTGTTCGCGAGCAGCGACACGGCCTCGACGATCGCCTCGCGGCCGCCGTGCAGTCGCGCGAGCGCGACGACGCGAGGTCCCTCCGCGAGGCCCTCGCAGAGCTCGGCGAGCGACGGCTCGTCCTTGCGCGCGAGCGCCTGCGAGATCTCCTCGGCACGCGCAGACGGCACGCCGGCGAGCAGCTCGCGGACGATGCCCGCGTCGGACACGTCGATGGTGAACCGCTCGAGGCCGACGCCCTCGCGCAGGACGTCCGCCGCGAGCGTGAGGAGCTCGAGATCGCCCTCGGCGCCGGCGACGCCGCAGAGCTCGACCCCGACCTGGGGGAACTGACGGTGCTTCTTCGCGCGCGACGCGCGCCGCCGGATCACCGTGCCTTCGTACGCGAGGCGGAACGGCGGCTCGCGGTCGGCGAGGCGTGTCGCGACCATGCGCGCGACCTGCGGCGTCATGTCCGGACGCAGCACCGCGACCTGCCCCGACTCGGGCTCGATGAAACGGATCACGTCGTCGGCGGCCGACGCTCCGAGCCCACGCTCGAGCACGCTCGCGAGCTCGAACGCGGGCGGCGTGACGAGCCGGTAGCCGTGCAGCGCGAGGCGCTCGAGGACGGCACGCGACAGGTCACGCCGCGCCGCCGCCTCCTCGGGCAAGAGATCGCGCATGCCCGGCGGGAGCGGATGCTCGAGCACCTTCGGGCCGAGACGTGGAGAGCGATGCCGATCGTCCGGATCCACGTCGGGAGCACGTCGCACGGCGTGCGGAACGCGTCAATTCGGTCGTCAGAACACGCCACGCACGCCGGCCCACCCGGCGCCGATCTCCGGCAGCACGCGGAGACCCGACCGCTTTCGGTCGCCGGACGCGCGGGCGGCCACGCCGACCGTCGCGCTCGACTTCGCGCTCGGCGCCGTGAGGTAGAGGAACAGCCCGCCCGCGAGGAGCGCGCCTCCTGCGATGAAGCTCACGGTCGAGATCGCGCCCGTCTCCGAAGCCCGGTCGCGCTGCTCGGGCGTGCACGACGGCGGCGCGTTCGGATCGCCCTCGTACGCGGGCTTGCCGTCGGTGCATTCGTTGTTCAGCGTCTGCAGGCCGTAGACGGCGCCGACGGCGACGCCGACGACGCCGACACCGGCCGTCGCGAGCCCGAGGATCCGCTGGAGCGACCCGTCCTTTCGGTCCTCGACCGGGGCCGGGGTCGGCACGGGCTTCGGCTCGGCTGCCTCCTCTTCTTCGGCCTCGGCCGTGGTCTCCTCCACCTCGCCGCCCGGCGGCATGTCCTCCATGTCCGGCACGGGGATGCGCTGCGGGCGATCGCCCTTCACGATCGTCACGAGCTGGACGACCTGCTTCTTCCCTTTCGCCCGGAACGTGAGCTTGCGCTGCCCGGGCTCGGCCGCGAATGGCTTGCCGAGCTCCGCCTCGGGGACGCGACGATCCTCGACGAGCACCTCCGTGAGCTCGACTTTCGTCGTCGGCTCGATCACGACGCATGCGAGCGATTTCTCGAGCTCCGCCATCCGCGCGCGCGCGAAGTCTCTCCGGTCGTTGCGTTTGAGCTCGATCGCCTTCCCCTCGGCTTCCTTGAACTCGACCCAGGCTTGCCAGATCGCGCCTTGCTCTTTGTGGCACCAAGCGAGGTTGAGCAGCGTCCCGAGCTGATGGTCCTTCCGGTACGCCGCCTCGAACTTCGGACAAGCCTCGCCGAAGCGACGCTCCTCCATCAGCTTCTGCCCCTCGCGGAAGAGGCGCTCGGCGTCGGCCTCCTTGTCGATGACCGGTTGCTGGCCCGCCGCCGTCGCCGACCAAGCCGTCGCGAGCACGAATGCGACGAGGCACGAGAGCCGACGAGGCGTACGAAGAGCCACGATCCTGGGAGTGTCGTTCATGTACCGGAGCGGGTCTGGGGCAAGCCCGGAGGCAGTCCCTTCCCGGAGGTCGTCGACTTCTTCGTCGGCGACGAGGCTGGGCGTGCGGCCGGCTGGCTCGGCTTGGACCGCTTGGTGGACGCCGTGGACGTGGCCGTCGCCGACGCGGTCGGCGCGGGCGGCGGAACGGGAGACGCGCCGAGCACCGTCCCCGGCGGCGACACCGCGAGGCCCGGCAGCTCGTTCTCCACCGACACCGTCGGGACCGTGGCAGCGCGCTGCGCCGCGATGCTCGCCGGATCGACGGCAGCCGCCGGCGGATCGACCGCCTCGCCCTCCGCCGCGACCGTCGCCGTCGAAGCCGCGCCCCGACGCTCGACGAGCGTGAACCCGATGAGGACGAGGCCGATCAGCGCGGCGGCCGCGCTGATGCCGACGATCCACCGCTTCTTCGACTCGAGCGCCGTCACTGCGACGGTGCTCGCCGTGCCGTTGAACTCCGGCTGGATCGAGTCGAGGCGTCGCGACGAGAGCGGGATGCGCTCGATCGACGAGCCCGGGCTGCGCAGACGCGTGGCGCTCGTGGCGTCGTCGAGGTGCGCGCGAGAGAGCGTCGCCTTGATGCGATCCGCGGACTGGATCCACGAGCCCGAGCCGTACGGGACGAGCGCCTTCGCGAGCTCGGCGACGTCCGGATAGCGATCGTCGCGGTTCTTCGCGAGGCACTTCATCACCACCTGCTCGAGCCCTTCGGGCACGCCCGCCACGAGGTGACGGATCGGCGTCGGTTCCTTCTCGAGGATCTGGGCGAAGGTCTCCTGGAGCTCGTCGCCGCCGAACGGCATCGAGTTGGTCAAGAGCTCGTACATGCAGACGCCGATCGACCAGATGTCCGTCCGGTGATCGACCGTCTTCGGGCTGCGCACCTGCTCGGGAGACATGTACGGCGGCGATCCGAGCACCGCGCGCCCGCCCGTGAGCTGCGCGGCCCTCCTGCCGACATCGCCGTCCTGCGACTTCGAGATGCCGAAGTCGAGGATCTTGATGACCTGCGTGCCGTCCTCGCGATTGGCGAGGAACAGGTTCGAGGGCTTGAGATCGCGATGGATGATCCCGCGGGCGTGCGCGTGCGCGAGGCCCTCGAGTGCCTGGAGGATGTAATCGACGACGAGCCAGCGGGGCAGCGCGCCGCGCGTATCGACGATGTGACAGAGATCGGCGCCCTCGAGCAGCTCCATCACGATGAACGGGAGCCCGTCCGCGCCGACGTCGACGTCGAGCACGCGCGCGACGTGCTCGCTCTGGAGCTTCGCGAGCGATCGCGCCTCGAGGAGCAGGCGTGACTGCGCCTCGCGATCCGCGACGTCGTGGTAGAGGAGCTTGACGGCGACCCGTTGGTCGAGGAGCTGGTGGTAGGCCTCGACGACGACGCCCATCCCGCCCTCGCCCAACAGGCGCTCGACGCGGTACTTGCCGGCGATGACGTCGCCGACCTTCAGGAGCGACCGGCTCGGGTCCGATGCGGACCGAGCAGCACTCCGCTGCGATCGCGCGAGCTTCGCCGCCATTCGAAGAGCAATCGTAGCGTCGTGCCAGGGGCGCCTCCAAGTGAGAAAGCGGAGCTTTTTTGCGAACCTCCTCCCCCGCTCTGTCGGCTCTTGTCGCCTCTTTGCGCTCTTTGGGCGCCGGGGTCGATCTCCTCGCTCGGCGCGTCCGACCAGGACGCCCCCGACTCCGAGCTCGAGTCCGCGCGACGGGGCCTCGGCCCTCTCCTCGTCGTCCACTTCCTGCGCGTCCTTTTTTTTGGGGGCCTGGCGAGTTTTCCACAGGCCCACGGGACGGCGGCCGGCCTGTTGGGGGAGGCTTCATCTGTCGGGAAGGCAACAGGTCTCCCGACGCGGCCCATGGCCGAAAAACGCCGTGAATTCGCGGCCCCGCCCGTCCGATCACGGTCGGCACGGTCGTCGCAATGAAGGGGTTCCACCAGAAAGGAATCCCATCATGGCTTTCGCCCTTCAGCGCGACACCCTCGACGCCGCGGTCAACGGCGACGCCGCCGCCCTCGAAGAGGTCCTCAAGACGATCACGCCGCACGTCGAGCGCCAGCTCTTGCGTTATCCCGTCAGCGACGAGGACCGGCGTGATCTGCTCCAGGCCACGCTCATGCAGATCGTTCGCCGCCTCGGATCGTTTCGCGCGGAGGCGAGCTTCTCCACGTGGTTGTTCCGCGTCACCGCCAACGAGGCGTTGATGTTGATGCGGTCGCGGCGCCGGCACCGAGCGCGTTTCGTCGAGGGGCTCGATTGGGAGGACCTCGCGACGCTGCCCGCCGTGAACGACAACGATCCGGACGGCGATCTCGGCATCGGCGCGAAGCGGCGCGAGGAGCAAGTGCGCGACGCGCTCGGACAGCTCCCCCAGGATTACCGCGACGTCGTCATCGCTCACTATCACATGGACCTCGGGCTCCAGGAGATCGCCGATCGCCTCTCGATCACGGAGAGCGCCGTCCGGTCGCGGCTCCACCGGGCGCGCTCGCGGCTGCGCTCGCTGCTCAAGGACCGCGAGCTCGACGCGTACACCGCCGCGGCGTGACCGGAGCCGTCGGGGACGCCTGCCCCGAGATCGGCTAGGAAGAGCGTGTGACGTCTCACGCTCCGGACGCCCCGAGCGCCTCTGCTCTCTCGTCGAACGCGCCGCGCCCCGCCGCGTTGCTCTTCGATCTCGACGGCACGCTCGTCGACTCGAAGCGGGACATCGCCGATGCGGTGTGCGCGGCGCTGAAGGACGTCGGGCGCGCGCCCCTCCCCGTCGAGGCCATCGTGCCGATGATCGGGGACGGAGCTCGGGCGCTCGTCACGCGGGCGCTCGGCACGGACGCCGCCGACACCGCGCTGCTCGAGCGGACCCTGTCGTGTTTCCAACGGGCCTACGCCGCTCGCCCTTGCGTCCACACCACGCTCATGCCCGGTGCGCGGGAGGCGCTCTCCATCGCGCTGCCGCGCGCGGTCGTCACGAACAAGCCTCGCGCGATCACCGAGCTCGTCCTCGAGAGCCTCGGCATCGCCGGCGCGTTCTCGGCCATCTACGCCGGCGGGGACGGACCGCTGAAGCCGGCGCCGGACGGCGTGATCGCCGCGGCGAACGCGCTCGGCGTGCCCGTCTCGCAGGCATGGCTCGTCGGCGACGGCCCGCAGGACGTCCTCGCCGGGCGGGCCGCCGGCTGCTTCACGGTGGTCGTCCCCGGGATCGCCGAACGGTCGCGCGTCCTCGAGGCGCGGCCGGACGTCGTCCTCGCGTCGCTCGGCGAGCTGCCCGCCTTGGTCGAGCGCGCGTCGCGCGCGTGACGCATCGACTAGGGCGGCGGCTTGACCTCGATCTCCTTCAGTCGACCGCGGAAGGCGTTCATCCGCTGGATCGCCTCCTTCAGCTTCTCCTTGTCGCTGGACAGGTCCTTGCGCTCGTCCCAGTCCGTGGCGAGGTCGAAGAGCTGGTAGTTGGCGCCGCCGAAGTGGATGAGCTTCATCCCGGGTGAAGGTCCGAAGATGAATGCGCGCCGCACGCCGTTGTACGGCCCGCGCGGCATGTCGATGTACACGTCGCGCTCCTCGTGCTCGGCGCCCTCCGGGAGGTAGACGTCGTCGAGCAGGCTCTTGCCGCGCAGCTCGTTGGGGTCCTCCGGGAGCGGCACGCCCATCAGCTCGAGGATCGTGGGCGCCACGTCGATGTGCGAGCGCTTCTTCGACACCCGCCGCGGCGGCGCGCCCGGCACGTAGACGACGAGCGGGACGTGCACGAGCTCCTGCCAGAGCTCGGAGCCGTGCCACATCATCCCGTGCTCGTAGAACGCCTCGCCGTGATCGGCCGTCACGATGATGGCCGTCTCGTCGGCCCACGGCTGCGACGCGACGTAGTCGAGCACGCGGCCGATGTGCTTGTCCGTGAACCAGACCTCTTCGTCGTAGAGCTTGCGCGACGTCGCGTACGGGCCCTTGCCGGTGAAGTCCGGAGCGCCCGCGTGGGAGACGTACTGCGCGTGCGGATCGAAGAAGTGGAACCACGCGAAGAAGCGATGCGGCTTGCCGGCGCCGCCGTCGGCGGGCTCCGCGGCGGGGGCGCCGCCGTCCGCGTCCTCCGGGGCGACGCCGAGGGTGTTCTCGGGCCGCTCGAGGAGCTTGAGCGCGAGGTTCGCCATGCGGTCGCTCGTGATCGAGTTGTCGTTGTCGGCCATCCCCGGCGGGATCGCCGACGTGTCCCAGACGTCGAAGCCCTGCTTCAACCCCGACGAGGGGCGGAAGTACCAGTGGCACATGCCGGCGAACGTGCGGATGCCCGCGTCGCGCAGCCGCTCGGTCACGAAAGTGTTCGCGTCGTAGTACGTGTTGAAGTGACTGAAGTTCGTGATCGTCTCGCTCGGGTACTTGCCGATGAGCATCGGCCCGACGGACTTGCCGGTGTACGACGCCATCGAGTAGGCCTGCTCGAACACGGTCGCCTTCTCGGCGAGCTTGTCGAGGTTCGGTGACGTCGGCTTGTCCCAGCCCATGAAGCCGAGGTCGGGCCGGAGCGTGTCGATCGTGATCAGGATGACGTTGAAGCTCTTGTTCGGCTTCCGCGAGCCGGTGTCCGCGCTCGTGACGGCCGTGGGCTCGGGCGCCGGCGCGGGCGTGTCGTCGCCGTCGCAGTCCTCGTCGATGCCGTTGCCCGGGATGTCGAGCGCGCCCGGGTTGATGCGCGCGTCGGCGTCGTTGCAGTCGCCGCCCGCGAAGCTCGCCGAAAATCCGTCCTTGTCCCGATCGGTCGCGCGCCGAAGCACGGCGAGCGCCACCTTCCCGAGCGGCGCGTGCTTCTCGATGCCGCGCGCGACCGCGGGCGGCTCGCCGATGCTGGCGGCGGCGTGACGGCAGAGAACGACGAGCACGAGGTGGAACAGGACCGACGCCACCGCGGCCCCGAGCGGCCGAATGTCCGGACGACCGCCGGCATCGGCGAGGGGCAGGCGCGCGAGGACGGTCGGCACGACGAAGGCGCCGAGCGCGATCAGCCCCGCGTTCACGACGGGCCGTAGATCGAGCTCCGGCCTCTTGAACACGCCGAAGATCCCGAGCGCGCCGCCGCTCGCGCCGCTCGTGTCGCCGATCGCGATGCCGAGCCCGAAGAGGCCCGCGACGATCGCCAGGGCGATGCTCCCCGTGAGCGCAGGATCGAGGAGCCGCGGGACCGAGGCGCTGCCGAGCGCGAGCAAGCGCCGGACGAGCGGGAGGAGAGCGAGCGCGATCGCCCCGGCGGCGAGGAGGATGCCCACGGAGCCGACGCCGACCGTGAGCCCCGCTTCGGCGGGCTTCCCGCTCCCCATCGCGGCACGCGCGAGGTGGGCCGTCGCGACGCACCATCCGAACACCACGAAGATCGCGAGCGGCAGGGCCGCCGCCGCGCGGAGCCGGTCGAGGACCGCCGCTCCTCGGAGGGCGGCGAGCATCTGGAGAGGACCGCGCTCGCCCGCAGGCTGCACGAGGAGCAGGAGCACGCCGACGCCGGCGCCGATGCCGAGCGCCACGGGCGAGAGGAGGCCGAGGTCCGCGGCGACGAGCCCGCCCATCGGAGGCAGCGGCTGCTCGCCCGCGTCCGTCGCGGCCTTCACGACGACGCGAGCCTCGAGCAACGCGACCAGGATGGCCGCGACGGCGGCGCCACCGAGGGCGAAGACGAGGCGCAGGATCGCGCGAAGCACGGTTGAGCTCTCGAGGCGTCGACGAGGTCGACGGGGCAGAAGTCGGGGCCTCCCCAACCTACTAGACAGCCTCGCTCTTCGCGAGGGGTTCGGCGCGATAGGCGGCCCGGGCGCCGAGCCGACGCGCGGGCGCGCCTAGGAACGCCCGTGGGCCGCCTTCGCCAGCGGGTGCGCGGCGTCGTAGACGGCGAGCAGGTGCGCGATGGAGACGTGCGTGTAGCGCTGCGTCGTCGAGAGCGACGAGTGCCCGAGCATCTCCTGGATGGCGCGGAGATCGGCGCCCCCGTCGAGCATGTGCGTGGCGCACGTGTGGCGGAGCGCGTGAGGATGCAGGTCGGGGCGCCCGAGCGCGACGAGCCCGTAGCGGCGGACGATGAGCTGCACGGCGCGTGCGTTGAGGCGGCGGCCGCGCGTGGAGACGAACACGGCGTGCGGATCGAGGTAGCCCGTGCGCGGATGCGCGAGCTCGCCGCGGACGGCGAGCCACCGGCGGAGGGCCTCCTCCGCCTTGCTCCCGATCGGCACGAGGCGCTCCTTCCTTCCCTTGCCCATCACGCGGACGGTGCGCTCCGCGAGCGAGAGGTTCGCGAGATCGAGCCCGCACGCCTCCGAGACACGCAGGCCGCCGGCATAGAGCAGCTCGAGGACCGCGCGGTTGCGCGCCGCGACCGCCTCCTCCGCGCGGAGCGCGCCCGTGTTGTCCGGCGTCGGGCTCTCGACGACCGCAGCCGCGTCCTCGGCGGAGAGGAACGTCGGCAGCTCGCGCCGCGCCTTCGGCAACCCCAGCTCGGCGGCCGGGTTCGTGTCGGCATGCCCCTTCTGCTTCATCCAACGGCAGAAGGCGCGCACGCTCGCGATCTTCCGCGCGATGCTCGTCGGCTTGCACGTGCGCGCGAGCTCGCCGAGCCACGCGCGGAGGACGTACACGTCGAGGCGCGGCGTCGATCGCCGCCCGGGGCGCTCGCGCGCCCGCTCCTCCACGAATGCCAAGAGCGCGTCGAGATCGCGCCCGTACGCGGCGACGGTGTTCGGCGACGCGTGCTTCTCCGCGGCGAGGTGGGTGATGAAAGCGGCCTTGAGCTCGCCGAGCGAAGACACGACGGAGAGCTTAGTCGGCCGCATGGACGACGGCCACTTCGGCGCCGCTCCGCCCGCGAAACCCGTGAGACCGAGCGGAGACGACCCGACTCGGAAGCGGCGCAACCGCCCGTGAATCGAGCGTGCTCCGTCGAAGCGACGGGTGACGACGCCTCGCGAGCGGCGGGTACGTGCACGCCGAAGTGCTAGGCTGACGTGTCTTGCTTCGGAAGCTTTGGCAGAAGGTGAAGACCATCTGGAAGCTCGCGAAGTCGGAGCGAGCTTCCCCACGCGAGATCGGTTGGGCCGTCGCCATCGGCGCGTTCGCCGGGTGCACGCCGGCCGTCGGCTTTCACGGTGCGCTCGCCCTCGCGCTCGCGACGGTGCTCAAGAAGAACCGCCTGTTCGCGTGGCTCGGGTCGCGCGTCTCGAACTGGCTCTTCCTCCCGTTCATCGTGCTCGCGGAGGTGCAGGTCTCGCATCGCCTTCGCACGGGCGAGTGGCTCGCCCTCGATCGCGACACCGCCCTCGAGCAGGCCCCGGCGCTCCTCCTCGACTGGTGCATCGGCACGATCCCCGTCGGCATCGCGATCGCCGGCGCGCTCGGCGTCGCTTCCTGGGCGCTCGCCGTGCGACGCGATCGGCGGCGCGCCGCGCAAGGCGCCGTGGGCGACGCCGCGCCCGTACACGCGACGAAAGAGGCCGGCGTGACGAGCGGTCCCGTCCCCGAGCCGTGAAGGCGGCGATCGGCGCGGCCCACCCGCCGCCGATCGCCGGGCCGCCTCAGGCCGCGCAGGCGCGGAGCACGTCGTCGACCTTCTTCGGGATCGACGCGGTGAGGTTCTCCGGATCGCCCTCGGTGACGAGGATGTCGTCCTCGATGCGGACGCCGATGCCGCGCCACTCCGGCGGGACCTTCTCGTTGTCCTTCGAGATGTAGATGCCCGGCTCGACGGTGAGCACCATCCCCGGCTCGAGCGGGCGCGCCTTGCCGCCGACGTAGTAGTTGCCGACGTCGTGCACGTCCATGCCGAGCCAGTGACTCGTCTTGTGCATGAAGAACGGCTTGTACGCCTCGTCCTTGATGAGCTGCTCGACGTCGCCCTGGAGGAGCCCGAGCTTCACGAGGCCGCGGGTGATGACCTCCACGCACGTGCGGTGGACCTGCTCGAGCGTGTTGCCCTTGCGGACCTTGTCGATCCCGGCCTCCTGCGCGTCGAGGACGAGCTCGTAGATGGCCTGCTGCTGCTTGTTGAACTTCCCGCCGACGGGGAACGTCCGCGTGACGTCGCTCGCGTAGTAGTCGTACTCGCAACCGGCATCGATGAGCAAAAGATCGCCGTCCTCCATCTTCCGGTTGTTCTGCCGGTAGTGGAGGATGGTCGCGTTGTTGCCGGACCCGACGATGCTGCCGTACGCGGGCCGCTCGGAGCCGTGCATGCGGAACGTCTCGAGGAGCATCGCCTCGACCTGGAACTCGTGCATGCCCGGCTTCGTGCTCTTCATCGCGCGGATGTGCGCCTCGGCCGTGATCTCGGCGGCGCGGCGCATGGCGGCGAGGTCCTCCGGGCCCTTGAAGAGCCGCATCTCGTGCAGGATGGTGCCGGGATCGACGATCTCGACCGGCCACGAGAAGCCGAGCTTCGCGCGCGCGCGCGCGCGGTCGACGGCCTCGAGCACCTTGTCGTCGAACTGCCGGTTCAGCCCGAGCCGGTAGTAGAGCCGCTTTCGATTCTGGAACAGCTTCGGGAGCTCTTCGGAGACCTTGTCGATCGTGAAGGCCTCGTCGGCGCCGTAGTGCTCCTTCACGCCGTCGACGCCGGCGCGCGGCCCGTCCCACGTCTCGCGCTCCGGATCGCGCGGGCGGACGAACATCGTCGTCTTCTTCTCTTTGGCGTCGAGGACGAGCACCGTGCTCGGCTCGGTGAAGCCCGTCAGATAGAAGAGGTCGGAGTCCTGCCTGTACTCGTGCTCTACGTCGTTGTTCCGCGTGAAGACCGGCGCCGCAGCGAAGACCGCCACGGAGTCTTCGTTGATGGCCGCGATCGCATCGAGAAACGCAGCCCTCCGCTTCGGGTAGAGATCGCTGTGGCACGTGCACATGCCCTTTCCTTGCCACGGCGGCGGTCGCGACACAACGCGGCTCGCGGTGACCGTCGCGAAAGGGCGACGCGACGCTACTCCATCAACGAGAAGAGGACGAACAGGCCGCCCAGGATCGCGAGGCCCGCGAGCGCGAGGAGCAAGAACCCCGAGAACTTGCCGATGGTCGGGGCGCTCTTCTTCCACGCCGTGCGCGTGAGCGGCGAGCGCCCGGGCGGCGGCGGCACCGACCCCTGGAGGACCGGCATCGGCGGCGGCGGAACGCTCGGGTCCTGAGGCTTCGGCTGGTAGTGGTAGGCGACGATGCCGGCCGGCGGCGGCCCGGGGTCCACGGGGACGGCCGGAGCTTGCTCCTTCGGACGCGGCTTCGGAGCCTTCGGCTCGGGCGTCATCGGGGCGCTGATCTGGACGCCCGGCATCGCCCGCCGCGCCGCCTCCGGCAGCTCGAGCGACAGCACGGTCGCGCCGACCTTCAGCATGCGCGTGCGGTCCCACTCGACGCGCGTGCCCTGGTAGACGGCCGACCGCCCGAGCCACGAGCCGCGGGTCGACGCCGCGTCGAAGATGAAGATCTGGTAGCCGCGCCGAACCAGCTTGAGGTGCTCGCGGGACACCTCGCGGTCCTCGAGCACGAGGTCCGCCTTCGGGCTGCGGCCGATGACGTACTCGTGGTTCTCCGCCGTGAGCACGAGCTCCTTGCCGACGTTCTGCCCCTCGACGACGCGGATCCGGGGCACGTCGATCGCGCCCAGCCCCTTCGGCAGCGCACCATCGAGCGCCAGCACGACGCTCCCGATCTGGATGTCGACGCCCGGCGAGACGAGGCGCCGCTGGCCCGCGTCGAGCGGCACGTCGCCGACGGCGCAGTCCGCCCCGATGGCGGTCACGGCCTCTTCGTTGATCGTGGCGTGCTGGTCGTCGACGCCCGGGACGTCGATGCGAACGTCGCACGACGGGGCTCGCCCGATGGTGAGCTCCCGCGGCCCGAGCTCGATGTGCCGCGTCTCGCGGAAGGATCCTCCGGGAGGGACGACCAGATGCACGCCCCGGTAGTGTCGCACGATCCGCCGGGGTCCTGAAGGTGTCGTGACGAACCGATGCGGTGCGACCCGCGCGCCGCCCGGTCGGGCGCGCGCCGCTCGGCCGCGCTTTCGGCGCACTCTTTTTGGCCCGGGCGACGCCGGCGCGGGACACTTCGCCGTGGAGAGAACGAAGCCCATGGACGATCGCCGCCGCCGCCGTAGCTCCGATCCGCTCGTCGCTCTGCACTACCAGCTCAGCTCCACGAGGGCGCGGAACGACCTCGACGCCATCGTCGTCGCCGACCCTTCCGGGGTCGTCGTCGCCGGCGCCGGATCCTGGCCCGTCTGCGAAGAGCTCGCGGCATACGCTCCCTTCTTCGCGGACGGTGAATGGGCGTCGATGACCGCGCAGGTCTCCTCGAGAGTGGAGGCCCTGCGGCGCGAGGTCGAGGTCCGCTCCGTCGCGATCGGTTCCCAGCACGTGCTGCTCTGCGCGCGACAGAAGCGCCGGAGCGAAGCGACCGAGGTGAACGCGACGAGCGCGCACGACCTCGACGAGGCCGCACGCGGGGTCTGCCGCATCCTGAGCGCCGCCGCCTGACTGACGCGTCGCGTTGACGCCTTTCCGGGCAGGGACTAAGCACTCGCCATGAGCGACGAGGAAGCTCCGCCCCCTGCTCCCAAGGAGAGCGACAGCATTCCGCCGCCCGACAGCCCGAACGAGCGGCGACGGCGTCGGCTCGAGGGGGTCATCCCGGAGATCGTCCGTCGTGCCGTCGAGCTCGGCGTCGAGAAGGCGCAGGAGGCTCCCGACAACCTGAAACAGTTCGTCGGCGACCTGAAGCTGCCGAAGGAGATCGCGCACTACCTCCTCTCGCAGATCGACGAGACGAAGAACGGCCTCTTCCGCGTCGTCGCCAAGGAGATCCGCGATTTTCTCGAGCACACGAATTTCGCGGGCGAGCTCCAGAAGATCCTCACCACGGTGCAGTTCGAGGTGAACACGACGATCCGCTTCACCCCGAACGACGGCCGACCGTCCTCCCCGCCGAAGGAGACGCGAGCGAGCGACCTCGACGAGGACGACGAGGTCGCCGACGGCGACGGAGACCAGCCGAGCGATCGCCGCACCCCGCTGCCGAAGCCCGAAGTCCGCACGGCCGTGCACGTGCGCCGCGACGAACGACGCCGTCGTCGCGATCGAGGCACCTGACCGCCGCCCTCTTGGAGTATGCTCCCGGCCATGAGCAAGCCGCTCCGGGCGGGGGGTGAAGTCGATAGCTGGTGCACGAAGTGCAAGCTGGTCCTCAATCACCGCATCATCGCGGTGGTCGCCGGCGTCCCCGTGAAGGTCGAGTGCTCGACGTGCGGGTCCCACCACAAGTACCGCGCACGCGCGCCCGGCGAGAAGGCCCCCTCCTCCGGCAGCTCTTCCCGCGCATCCGCTTCGAGCTCGTCGTCGAAGACCACGCGCACCTTGGTCACGAAGGCCCAGCAGGCCGCCCTCGATCGCGAGCGGTCGTGGGAGAAGGCCATCGCCGGCAAGGCCTTGAGCGAGTTCAAGCCCTACCGCGTCGACGCGACGTTCTCCGAGGGCGACCTCGTTCGCCACAAGAAGTTCGGCGACGGCATCGTCACGAGGGTGCTCGACCCGAAGAAGGTGGAGATTCTGTTCCGGGACGAGCCACGCACGCTCGCGCAGGGGCTGACGGAGTAGCAGGCGAGCTGAGGCTCCAGGCTCCAGGCTCCAGGCGATTCGGTTCTCGCGGCGCCTCCCTCCCCCATTCATTCCACGGCGACGCCGTCGTGTGAGCGGATCGTCGCGTTCTGCGAGGGCGGCACAACCATCGAGCGCCCGATGCTCCTCGAGCGCGCACGAGGAGAAGGGCTCCGCAGCTCTGCGCCCCCTGGAGCCCGGAGCCTGGAGCCTCTTTCCTCAGTACTCGTACGGTCCACCGTACTCGTACGGTCCACCGTACTCGTACGGTCCACCGTACTCGTACGGTCCGCCTTCGTAGCCGTACTCCCCATACGGCATGCCGCCGTACGGGTAGCCGGGCACGCCGCCG
>Ga0207864_1000118_pt1 | contig 126720 bp, 96 predicted proteins | sample HigsolmetaAR202D_FD_184834 | JGI IMG/M metagenome (GOLD analysis project Ga0207864, IMG submission 184834) | Ionic liquid and high solid enriched microbial communities from the Joint BioEnergy Institute, USA - AR20-2-D (SPAdes) (version 2) ...
CGGGCGGATCAATGCTATCTGCGTCGGTAATGCCTGCCGCCAAAACCGTAACCGTACAGGTCTCACCCGTTGGCAGATTGCTGGTCGGATCAAGCGTGACACTGCTGGCGGGCGATGCCTCCACTATACTAAAGGTCACCACGCTCGAACAGGCGATCGCAAATGAGCTTGCGTTAAAATTCACGCTCTCGCTAAAGTTGATCACGATGTTGGTATTAGTCGCCAAATTCGTTGCGCCATCGCTGGGCGTGGTGCTTGTGACCGTCGGCGGATCATCGTTCACCGTGGTGAAGCTGAACGTGTAATCGCTCGCCATCACATCGGGCGGGTCGCCAGCGTCGACATCGTGGATCTCATCGGCCACTACCGTCACCGTACAGAGCGTATTGATTGGCAGATTAACGTTGGGCGTCAGGGTAAATACCGTCGCAGGCGAGGCCGACAAACTGAAGTCCATGGGCGTGCCCGCACAGACCAACTCAAACGAATCGCTGGTCGTCTGCACACTCTCACTGAAGGTGACCTGGATGGGCGAGTTGATCAGCACATCGATCTCGTCCGTATCAGGAGTGGTGCTCACCACTTCGGGTGCGGCGTCGGTCGTGAATGTGAACGTGTAATCGCTCACCATCTCATCGGGCGGGTCGATGGTGTCGGCGTCCGTCACCTGATCTGCGGCCACCGTCACGCTACAGGTAGTAGCCAGTGGAAGAACGGTGTCTGGCTGCAAGGTAAACGAACTTGCGGGACCATTGCCTGTCGTATTGGTCAATGCGATCGAAGTGCCAACCGGGCATTCGAGCGTGAAGGCGTTCGCCGTCACATTCACCTGCTCGCTGAACACCACCGTAATCGCAGTATCGATGGCTTGTTCTGTCGCATTATTCGTAGGGGTGTGGCTCTGCACAGTTGGCGCGCTATCCAGCGTGGTGAAGCTGAAAGTGTAATCGGCCTCCATCGCGTCGGGCGGATCGGCGCTGTCATTGTCGGTCACTTGAGCCGCTAAGACCGTCACCGTACACTGCGTGCCGACCGGCAAGTTGCCCACAGGATCAAACTCAAAGCTCGTCGCTGGGCCATTGCCCGTCAGGTTCGTCAATGAGATACTGCTGCCACAATTCAATGTCACAGGAGCGGCACCGAGAATCACGGCCTCGCTAAACGTGATCGTGATATTGCTGTTGAGCGCCACATCGATCGTGTTGTTGGCCGGCACAGTCGAAGCGACCTTGGGCGCGGCGTCGGTCGTGAAGCTGAACGTGAAATCGCTCGCCATTGTGTCGGGCGGATCGCCAGCATCGTCGTCTGTCACCTCTGACGCCACCACCGTCACGGTACAGGTGGTGCCCTGCGGCAGCGCGGCACTGGCCTGAAGCGCGAACGTTGTGGCCGGACCTGTGCCAGTGGTATTGGAGAGCGTGATCGGGGCACCCGTCGAACACACAATGGTGAAGGCGTTGGCGGTCACATTCACCGGCTCACTGAACCCAACCGAAATGTTGTTCATATCGAGGGGCAGATCACTCGCACCATCGACAGGGGTTGTAGCAGTTACGGTAGGCGCGGCATCGGTCGTGAAGCTAAACGTGAAATCGCTCGCCATTGTGTCGGGCGGGTCGACGCTATCGGCGTCCGTCACCTCACCCGCCACCACCGTCATCTCACAAGGGGTATTCGGTGGCAAGGCAGCATTCGGCTCCAACGTAAACGCTGTTGCCGGACCCGTGCCCGTGGTATTGGTCAGTGCAACCGCCGTGCCTGCCGGGCATACGAGCACGAAAGCGTCGGTGGTCACATTCACAGCTTCACTAAACGTGACAGAGATCGATGGTATCGTTGTCACCTCTGTTGCGCCATCGCTTGGCGTCGTGGAGGTCACCTCTGGCGCAGCATCGGTGCTAAAGCTGAAGGAGTAATCGGCCACCATTGTGTCGGGCGGGTCGATGCTGTCGTCATCGCTTACGCCATTCGCAAACACCGTCACCGTACAGGTCGCGCCAGGCGGAAGACCTGCAGGATCGAGCTCAAACGCAGTCGCTACCCCAATGTTCAAGACCGTGTAGCCTTGGGGCGCACTCGCGCACACAAAGTCAAACGACGCCGCCGAGGGGATTTCTACTGGCTCGCTAAAGTTAATCGTCACCTTTGCATCTGTGGCCACGCCAGTCGCAGCATTCGCAGGGCTTGTACTCACCACTCTGGGCGGCGCCTCGACCGTAAAGAAGAAGAACTCGTCGGCCATTGGCTGATCGGGCGGATCGACGCTATCGACATCGCTGATCTCGGCGGCGACCACCGTCACGCGACAGAGCGCAGCTTCGGGCAGCGAGTTGTTCGGCGTGAGCGTATAGCTTGTCGCCGGGCCTGCACTGAGCGCAAAGGGCAGCTCTGTGCCAACCGGACACTCCAGCACGAACGAGTCGGTCGTCGCATGCACACTCTCGTTGAAGGTCACCTCGATCGTGCTGGAGGCTGCGACGGGGTTGGTGCCGCTCACCGGAAGCGTACTCACCAGCTTGGGCGCCGCATCGGTGGTCGTAAAGCTGAAGCTGTAATCGCTCGCCATCGTATCGGGCGGGTCGATCGTATCAGCGTCGCTCACCTCGGCGGCCACAACCCGTACCGCACAAACCGTCGTCTCGGGCAGGTCGCTCTCGGGCCTGAGCGTAAAGCTGCTGGCCGGCCCACTGCCTGTGCTATTGCTGAAGCTGATCGGCACCCCAACCGGACAAGCCAGCTCAAAGGCGTTCGGCGAAACAGTCACCGGCTCGCTAAAGTTAATCGTAATCGTGGTATTGGCGGGCACCAGCGTGGCATTATTGGCGGGTGTTGTGCTCACAACCCGTGGGGCGCCCTCGACTTCGAGCGTGACCGTAGCGCTATCGTTGCCCGCGCTGTTGCTGGCCGTGTAGCTGAAGCTATCGCTGCCGCTGTAGTTGCTGGGCGGCGTGTAGGTAAAGCTGCCATCGGCCTGGATCGTAATAAGGCCGCCAGCCGCAGTTGTGCCGTTAAAAGGCTGCACGCTGGGGTTGGGCGTGCCATTATCGTTGCCAAGCAGGCCCGGCGCACCGATCGTCAAAGGAGTGTTCACCAAGGTGCTAAACTGATCCGGCATCGCCAGCGGGCTGATCCGCAGCGAACCCTCCAGCAAGCTTGTGTTCGGGTCGAGCGTATCGCTGATCAGCAGATCGCTCAGATCGAGCGCGCCCGTATTGGTGGCGGTGATGGTGTAACGGATCGTATCGCCCGCATCAGCGCGCCCATCGCCATCGTTATCCAGCAACAAGCTATCGCTTTTGCTTACCTGCAGTTCAGCTGTCGCAGCTGGTGCCTCTTCGAGCAGCGCGTGCGCTCCCTCGTCGGAAGAGTGCGCGAAGCTAGGGTCAGCCATGGGCACGGCCTGTATCCAGATCAAAATAAACGTAAGCAGAAAGCGGAACGAGCGATGATGGCGATGCACCCAAGAACCCGACTGCGCAGCTTGCATGGCGTAGACTCCTTTGTTAAACCCGCATGGCCTTAGCAAATCCGTTTGATTACTCCAATGCTCTGGCGGCGAAGCTGCTAGCTCCCATTCGGCTTCTAGCGCGTCCGCCTTCGGCTATCAACAGCTCGCCCATCAAAACAGGGTGCTATCTGCCTGCGATGAGAGGTCGCCCAAAACCCAACGATACGATCTCACATTCGCTTTAAAAAGCTTGAAAAGCTCTTGTTTCTTATAGAGTTTGAAGCACACTAAAATAAGGACTACAAACGCTCACAAGGGTGAGAGCAGATGTAGCAGAAGGGTGTAGCGCTTGCCTGTAGCCCGCCGTACGATTGATGCTTGTAAAGCTGGGAGCAAGCGAAGACTCCTCTTGTTTTCAGGGATAGAACGATACGGTAGATTATGTCGATATAACAAGAGAAACAAGAAAGAGGGACCTCTAATAGAGGGGTTAAGCATATATTGGTCGTTTTAGGCTATCATCTTTTCGATTAATGGTCAATATCGAGTTTAAGGCATATAAAAGCTATATTCTTTTACAATCTTCTCCATAACATTATTGATCTTCAACGACGAAGATTTAGAGAAATAATCCCATGTATAAAGTTAAATGAGCGATATAAATTAAAACTATTCTAGCAAAGCCATAATACGTAGATATTACACCCCGTTTATTATCTTACAAATCGGTGACACAAAATCTTAGCCTAAACTTCCTCGTTCTTCGTTTTCTCGTGCTGCAAGCATGCAAGTCTCTAGGTAAATGTAGTCCTAACAAAGGCGAACTCTTTTAAGTCATATCAGCTAACAAAAAGACCAGCCGATTTAAGGGCTGGTCTTAAAAGATGGTACAGCTCAGTACACTACTAAATCAATTTAATTCAAAATCTCAACCTACTCTTCGCGCGATTCTCAACCATCAGGTGTGCTTCCATCAGCTCAAGCGCTCTTGGCTCGCAATGCGATACTGCGGGTAGCGATAGGTATCCGGGCTCTTCGAGCTATGGGGCGTCTCAATACAGCTATGCTGCTCGACCCGCAGGCGGTGGGAGCCTTGAAGGCTGCCATCGGACGAGCGAAAGTCGATCTTTACATCGAGCCAAGGAATTGCTTCGCCTTGGGCGTCGGCCGCTTCGTAGGAACCTTGATCGAGCACTTCAGCTTGTTTGAGATAGTCGATCCACGCCCAACCATAGCGCACAAAAAGCTCGCGCTCGGCGGCCTGCACAAAGGGGTTCTCGAAACCGGCCCAGCCACGATAATGCTCATAGAGATCGCTGGCGACACCGTTGCGCTCGACGATCTGATCGGCCTGCTCGCGATCGATATAGGCCCAATAACGAAACTCCGGCATATCTAAGAAGGTCGGCGCGAAGACATGCCCGCCGAAGTGGCTGACGCGCCAAACCCGCACCGGACTCGAGGCTTGCTCGGCGCTCTGGCGCATATAGCGATAGAGCGGGTAGCCGAACTTGGCGCAAGCGGCATCGACCGCGCCGTGGGTGCAAACCATCAGATCGCGCACCTTACTGGCGGGCAACAGGTATTCGGCGAAGCGCGACAGCGAAGCGGGTTCGACCAGCAAGGCCCAGCAGAGCGGGCCACACGCTTGCTCGGGAACCAGATACTCTTCTTGTTCGAAGGTGGCGAAGGCTTGCTCGGGGCGGCGATAGACGATCACTCGTCGCATGCCGGGTTGCGAGTAGGCAGGGTCAGGCGCGAGGAAGAAAGTGGCCTTCAGAATCGGCTCGCCGCGCTGATACGACTCAATAATCAGGTTGCGGAAATCGAGCAGCTCCTGCGGCAAAATACCGGGCGTATCATACATCGTTTCCGGCCAGGGCAAGGGCAGTTCAACCCCCAACACCATCTCATACGAGTGGGCCTGACCAACAGGGTCAAGGTTGAGTTGGCGGGCGCAGACCGAGCAGAAACGAGACAGATCTCGAGTTTGAGACACAGTAGTCAATCTACGATCTCCTACGATAGAGCATTGGCAGCAACAGTTTTGCCACAGGCATCGCCTCGGCCAAAGACAAGCTAGCTGGTTGCAGCGAGCCAGATCGCTTTAGGTTCAGTTAACAACAGGTGTTAGTCTATGCGAATATTTTCTATTTGTCAAGTTTTTACTTATATAAACATTTTTATTCAATGTAAGCATATTGGGAGCACATAAAAGGTAAGTCTTGTACAATAGGCTGAACGGTTTATGGCCCGATAAACGGAAGGTAGAGAATAGCATGCACTATCTCAATCTGGGCTATGATTCGACCAACTACTACCTCCTGCTGGCCCAACCCAAAGCGCTCTTGGTAGATATCGGCTTCCCGCAAACCCTGGCGAAGCTCCAGCATAGGCTCAACAGCTACGACCTCCAGCTCAAGCAGATCGGCTATCTGCTCGTGACCCACTACCATCCCGACCACGCCGGATTAGCTCAAGAGCTCAAAAACGCGGGTCTGATGCTGATCGTGCTCGAAGAGCAACTGGCAGCCATCCCGCAGTTGGGCGGCTACCTCAAAGCGGAACACAACTACCAGCCGATCCGCCTCGACGATAACCGCGTGATCAGCTTTGCCGAGAGCCGCGCCTTCTTGGCCAGCATCGGCATTCAAGGCGAGATCATCGCCACGCCCGGCCACTCCGACGACAGCCTGAGCCTCATCCTCGACGATGGCAAAGCTTTTACCGGCGACCTACCGCCGCCCTACCAAGCCGACGAAGCGGGCGGCCAAGTGCTGGCAAGCTGGCGAACCATCCTCGCTAAAGGCGCTCAGCAGATCTACCCGGGCCACGGGCCAGTGATCCAACGAAGCTATATTCAAGGGCTGATCGACGCACTCTGATAGCCCCTGAATGTAGGCAACCCCTGTTGATAGCCGAAGGCGGACGCGCTAGAAGCTGAATGGAAGGTTAGGACCCCTCCGCCAAAAGAGCAAACAAAAGCAGCGTGCTCTCAAGCGCTTGTGTACTCGGCTGTCACAGCGCGGCGCGTTCTCGGGTATACTGATTTTTCACAAGCACGGCTACTGAAAATTGTAAGGAGAATTGTATGGGCAAGGTACGATGGGGTATGATCAGCACCGCCAAAATCGGCGTCGAAAAGGTGCTTCCGGCGATGAAGCAGGGCGAATCGATCGAACTGCTGGCCTTGGCCTCGCGCGATCTGGCACGCGCCCAAGAGGTGGCGGCCCATCTGGGCATTCCGCGCGCCTACGGCTCGTACGAAGAGCTGCTGGCCGACCCCGAGATCGACGCGATCTACAATCCGCTTCCCAATCACCTGCACGTTCCGCTCACCATCAAGGCCATCGAAGCTGGCAAGCACGTCTTGTGCGAAAAACCGATCGCGCTCAGCAGCGCCGAGGCCCAGCAGCTGCTCGAAGTGGCGCGCCAGCACCCCAAGATCAAGGTGATGGAAGCCTTTATGTACCGCCATCACCCCCAGTGGCAGCGCGCCAAACAGATCGTCGACGAAGGCGGCATCGGCGAACTGCGCACCATCCAGTCCTTCTTCTCCTACTACAACAACGACCCCAACAACATCCGCAACCAAGCCGAGATCGGCGGCGGCGGTTTGATGGACATCGGCTGCTACAACATCTCGCTGTCGCGCTTTATCTTCGGCAAAGAGCCGCAGCGCGTTCTGGGCATCGCCGACTTCGACCCCGACTTCAAGACCGACCGCCTGGCATCGGGCATCCTCGATTTCGGCGACGGCTGCAACGCCACCTTCACCTGCTCGACCCAGCTAGCGGGCTATCAGCGCGTCAACATTTTCGGCACCCAAGGCCGCATCGAAATCGAAATCCCCTTCAACGCGCCCAATGACCGCCCCTGCAAGCTCTGGTATCAGCACGACGGCAAGATCGACGAGATTCAGTTCGATACGGTCGATCAATACATGCTGCAGGGCGAGCTCTTCTCGCAGGCGATCTTAAACGACACTCCCGTCTTTACACCGCTCGAAGACGCTGTCAACAATATGCGCGTGATCGAATCCATTCTCAAGAGCAATGCTGACAGCGCTTGGGTGACACTCTAGGCCCGAATTGTAAAGAGCGTTTCCACCGACAGATGGGGAAACGCTCTTTCTCTTTGCTCGCTATGTTTACAATTCAGGCGGCAAGGCTGCTAGCTCCCATTCGGCTTCTAGCGCGTCCGCCTTCGGCTATCAACAGCTCGCTCCAACCAAGAGGGCGTATCCGCCGGCGAGCGCAGGCCTTCGAGCGAAATCGACATGCTTCTAGCCCCAACCGACCGCTTCTGGAGCTTTTGAGCTTCAGCAGAGCGAAATAGTTCTACTGTTGTTGGGCGTTCAGATCATCCCAAAACGGTTCGCTCAAATAGCGAGCCGCGCTATCGCAGAGGATGGTCACCACAACGCCCTCTTCGAGGCGGCGCGCCACGCGGATGGCCGCAGCCACATTGGCCGCCGCCGAAACGCCTACCATCAGCCCTTCGCTGCGCGCCAACTGACCGACCATCTGCAGCGCCTCTTCGCTGGTCACGATCTCTTCCTCATCGGGCAGCTTGGGGTCGTAGATGCCGGGCACATAGATCGTGCTCGCCATATGCTTGACGCCTTCCAGAGCGTGGTAGGGGCCATCGGGCTGCACCGCGATCAGCTTGATGGCGGGGTTGTACTCGCGCAGACGACGCGAGGTGCCCATAAAGGTGCCGCTGGTGCCCATCGCGGCCACAAAGTGGCTCACTTGGCCGCCGGTCTGCTGCCAGATCTCGACGCCAGTGGTGTTGTAGTGGGCCGCAGGGTTGGCCGGATTGTTGAACTGATCGGGGTAGAAGTAGCGCTCAGGGTCGCTCGCCACCAACTCGCGAATCGCGCTGATCGAGCCGTCGATACCCTCGCTGGCATCGGTCAAGATCAGGTTGGTGCCGAGGGCGCGCAGAATCCGCTTGCGCTCGGCGCTAGCATTGGCAGGCATGGCCAGAGTCACTCCGTAACCCAGAGCCGCGCCCAAGGTCGCATAGGCGATTCCGGTGTTGCCGCTGGTCGCATCGGCGATCTGCACGCCGGGGCGCAGCAAGCCGCGCTGCTCGGCATCACGCAGCATCCACAGCACGGGCCGATCTTTGACCGACCCACCCGGATTATACCATTCAGCTTTGGCATAGATTCGCACCTTGGGCGAAATATCGGGTGCGACCCGCGCCAACTGAAGCAGCGGGGTGTTCCCTACCAGATCTAAAACGCGGCTGCGAGAATCAAAAGCGACCTCTGGTGTCGATATCATACAGTTCCTCTTCGCTTGTATATGCCAAAATCAATCTATATTATCTTGCTTCTGCTTATAGTATAGCTTACTTCATAAAGACAATCAAATAAATTAACTACCTCTTTCTCATAGACAGCATTTGGTTTGACAAGCATCGTTATTCCTGATACCGTAAGCCTACATCAAACTACTTTTCTCTAGTCGAATCAAGGAACGAATGATGAGTGAGCAGGAATCACGTGTTGCCATGGTTGTTGTGGCACACCCCGATGATGCTGAGTTTATGTGCGGCGGAACGATGGCCGCTTGGGCCCGTGAAGGCTGGGATGTCTATTTGGTAGTTTGTACCGATGCTTCGGGCGGCGGCCCCGACGAGGCTACCGATGTCGGCCCCGAAGCTCGTCGCAAGATCACCGAAACGCGCCATAAAGAGCAGTTGGAAGCCGCCAAGATCTTAGGGCTGCGCGATGTCATCTTCCTCGACTTACCCGATGGCGTGCTGCAACCCACCATCGAGCTGCGCCGCGAGCTGGTACGTCAGATGCGCCGCATCCGCCCGACCCGTTTGATCTGCCAAACCCCCGAGCGCTCTTGGAAGCCACAGCTCTCGATCGCAGCTTCGCACCCCGACCATCTGGCGGCGGCCCAAGCGACTCTGGCTGCGGCCTACCCGGCCTCGCAAAACCCCTGGGACTTCCCCGAACTGTTGGAGGAGGGTTTGAAGCCCCACAAAATTCGCGAGTTCTATATCGGCGGTACCCCCGAGCCAAACTATGCGATCGATGTCAGCGAGACGATCGAGCAGAAGATCGCCGCTCTGCGCGCGCACGATAGCCAGCTTGGCGCCAACTTCGAGCGCGTCGAAGAGAATGTGCGCAAACGACTCGCCAGCCTAGGCCAAGCCTACGGCATGAGCTATGCCGAAGTCTTCCACCGCACCGAAAACTTCTAAACATACCTAAGGCATCAAAAGAGGAAGCTCCTAATATCAGGGCTTCCTCTTTTTTGTGACTTGTGAGTCTCCTACCGGCTGTTTTAAGCGATAGAAACACCACTAGCATCTCTATTAGCGTTTGTGTAACAAGCCGATCTTTGCACCGAGATCGGTTTTTTTGTGCCCGTCAAGCAATAATAAAATGAGACCTACTTCCTTAGTTAAGCTGATTGAGAGCGTTGGTGTTAAGAAGTGTAGATATTTGATTTATGTGAGTTATGTGATTTGGAATATTTCTGTATTATGATAAATATCTGTATATTTTGTGATGTATTGCTGAAAATAAAAGGAAAATACTAGAATAATCAATAAAATGGGGTTATACTTATTCTACATAAAGCATAAGATATAATTTCTATTGATAATCAATAATTGCTGATTTTAGTTGTTATTCTGTTTTATTGTAGAAGATTTCCCCTAGCAAAGCAGTGGAAGAACCTACACTCTACTTAGGAGGGATAGCATGCAGATAATCAGAAACATCATCATTAGTGCCGGAGTATGTCTGATTGGCCTGCTCTTTGTGGCTTGTTCGGGTTCGCTCCAGAGCGCGCAAGTTAGCCAAGCCACTCCCGAGGCTACAGCTATTGAGAGCAGTGCTACTAAGAGGCGCACTATTAAAGCTACTACTTATAGCACCTACACACCATCAATGCCCCGTCCTACTTCTACTCCTCGCAAACCTACAAATACAATTGCTCCAAGCCCAACCCTTAATACCACCCCTGTTGCGGATCTGCTTGGGCTACCAATGACCCCTATCACCAGCCCACTCTCCGAGCAGCTTCAATTACCTCCAACTGATCGAGCTTGGGTTCGTCACGACGGTGGTTTATATGCCCTGACAGAAGAAGGACCAGTTCGCTACTCTCTTCCTTATATGTCCCTCATAGCTATTTCACCTAATGGGAAATATCTTATCTCCCGTGTTGAGACAATAGGATTCGATATTTACGATGCTGAACGAGTACGAAGTTATCGCATTTCCTATGCCCCTTCAAGTTTTATTTTTTCAGATGATAGTAGCCAAGTCGCCTTTACGGTCTATATAGATCACGCGAATTGGTCGGTTCTGATTGTAGATCTTGAGACTGGTGTGCTTCGCCAAGCATTTCACTCATCCCAATGGCCAAATTATACTGATAGTAAGTTTCCTATCTTGCAGGAATGGAATGCAGCAGGCCTTTTTATGAAGATTAACGACTATAAAGTTGTAGGAGCGTATTACGACTATGAGCTATTCGATCCTGATAGTTTAGAGTTTGAAACGATTGGATCGCATTACATGTGGGGAGCAAGCATGTCTCATAACGGTCGTTTTGTCATGTTAACAAAGTTTAGGGGAGTTCCTGAGATGCATATAGATCATGATATTCTAGATCTGTTACTGATCGATCGCGAGAATAACTCAGAGATGCTTATTGATGAGGGATACTTGACACTTAGTGGTTTCTCACCAGATGATCGTTATTTTGTATACACTCATGTTCCCAGATACAATGATATTCACAAAGACGAGGATCAAACGTGCTATGTTAGATTTCTCGATATGGATACAAAGGTCATTAAAGAGCTTAAGTTAGGCGACACCATTTTGCAACGTGACTTCTGTTCCGTCTATTGGCATGGGAAGGAGCAACTGCTCCTAAGAATTTTCGACGAAGACAAGGTGAAATATTACCTGGTTCCGATCAAAGATTTCGATCGTGAACATCTTGACCTGATTGCAACTATGCCATATACGCCTTCAACTGACAATTTTATTCGTTACTTTACCGAACCTCGAGTTTTATACCTGCCTCAGGAATAGTTCTCTACAGCATTAAAAGACCGATCGGACTTGGTGAAGTGCTAAGTCCGATCAGAACATTGCATACGCTCTAAGTGCTATTGGTTTGCTAGCAGAAGATTTCCCCTAGCAAAGCTGAGAGAAGAGCGCATTCTCTACTTAGGAGATTACCATGCAGATAATCAGAAACGTCATCATTAGTGCCGGAGTATGTCTGATTGGCCTGCTTTTTGTGGCTTGCTCGGGTTCGTCACAGAGCGCGCAAGTTAGCCAAGCGACTCCCGAGGCGACTGCTATCGAGCGCAGCGTTAGTGAAGCGACTGCTACTAAGAGGCCGACTATTAAGGTCACCGCTTCCCACACTCGCACGCGACCAACGCAGCCTCCTAGTCGTACTTCGATCACAATGACACGTACCATTGGCCCATCATGGAGCTCCAATACAACGCCTGTTGCTGATCTGCTTGGTTTGCCCGCCACTCCGATTACTAGGACTCACTCTGAACAAGCCTCCCAATTTTTATTTTATCCTCATACCGGAAAGACCTCGCCTGATGGACGATACAGTGCCTTGTTCATAGGCGAAGGGCTTGATATTCTTGATAAAGGACGAGTGCGAAGTTATCTGATTTCCTATCCCTATAAGATTTCAGACCTCATTTTCTCGCCCGACAGTAGTCAACTCGCCTTTAAAGTCGATCTAAATCCAGACAATTGTGCAGTTTTTATTGTTGATTTAGAGGATAGAGTGCTCCGTCAAGCATTTCATGTCTCCGAATGGCCAAACTATACAAACCGTAAGTGGTTTAGCCTTCAAGAATGGAATGCAGCAGGCATTTTGATAGACCTATACGATATACATGTGGGGAATAAGTTAAGTAATGAACTATTTGTTCCTGAAACCTCGCAGTTTGAAACGATAGGATCTGGCGACATAGTTAGCTCAATGATGTCTCAAAACGGTCGTTTTGTCATCCAAAGAAGGAATAAAGAACACCCAGATCCACCTGAGAGTGAGGATACTGATATATTTTTAGTTGACCGAGAGAATGATACAGAACACTTTATTGACGAAGGTATGATTAGATTTAGTGGATTCTCGTCAGGTGATCGTTATTTTGCCTACTCTCATTTTATTGAGAATGGCAAATATCGAGTTGTATTGCTTGATCTGGATACAATGACCGTTAAAGAGCTTGTGTTAGACCGAAGCCTAGGCAGTCTTCGTTCAGTGGAATGGTATGGGAACGAGCATAAGTTGCTCTTGACTATAAGCCCCCAGGATGGGGTTATCAAGTATTTGGTGCCGATCGATAATTTCGATCTCGACCATCTGACCCCGCTTTCAACTCCATAAACTCGGGGCCAAAATAGCCCTGCATTTGTAGGACAGTTCAGGAATAGCTCTCTACAGCATTAAAAGACCGATTGGACTTGGTGAAGTGCCAAGTCCGATCAGAACATTGCATACGCTCTAAGTGCTATTGGTTTGCTAGCAGAAGATTTCCCCTAGCAAAACTGAGAGAAGAGCGCATTCTCTACTTAGGAGATTACCATGCAGATAATCAGAAACGTCATCATTAGTGCCGGAGTATGTCTGATTGGCCTGCTTTTTGTGGCTTGCTCGGGTTCGCTCCAGAGCGCACAAGTTAGCCAAGCCACTCCCGAGGCGACTGCTATTGACCCGATTGCTATTGAGAGCACCGCTAGTGAAGCGACTGCTACTAAGAAGCCCACCATTAAGGTCACCGCTTCTCACACTCGTATACTAATAACGCCCAGCCCTACTCGCAGACCTACAAATACAGTAGGTCCAAGTCCAACCTCCAATATCACCCCTGTTGCAGATCTGCTTGGTCTACCAACAACTCTAACCACTAGGCCTCGATCCGAACAAACCGGATCTACCGCTCGGATTGTATTAACTTCACCTGACGGACGCTACCAAGTCTCTGTTATAGATGAAACGGGGCCAGAGATCCCTAACCATGAAACGGGTTTCGATATTCTTGATGAAGAGCGGGTGCGAAGTTATCGTTTCCCCTATAAATTCTCCGACCTCGTTTTCTCACCTGATAGTGACCAGCTTGCCTTTCAAGTCTATCTAAATCAAGAGAATTATGCGGTTCTTATTGTAGATCTTGAGGATGGGGTGCTTCGCCAAGCATTTCACTCTTCCCAATGGCCAAACTATACCCGTCGCAAGCTGTTTGGCCTGCAAGAATGGAATGCAGCAGGTATTGTTTTGCGGATAATCGATATGGATGTCGGGAATCAGACTGCAAATTATGAACTATTCAATCCTACTCGTTTAGCGTTTGAAACGATTGGTTCTGGTTATCCTTGGGAGACAAAGATGTCTCACAATGCTCAGCTTGTTATGCAAACAAGACTTAGGGAACATCCAAGGCCGCATGATAGTTTCGATACCGATCTATTTCTGATTGATCGTGAGAATAATTCAGAACAATTTATCGATGAAGGTGTGATTATCTTTGTTGGAGGCTTCTCGTCAGATGATCGTTATTTTGTCTACATTCATTCCGCCATGAGTAGTGATGAAAAAGATCGAATTAAATTGCTTGAACTGGATACAATGACCTCTAAAGAGCTTGTGTTAGAGCAAGGTCGCCTTGGGTCAATAGCGTGGTATGGAGAGGAGCAAGCGCAGCAATTACTTCTAAATGTGGAACACGAGGGTGAGGGGACCCAGTACTTAGTGCCGATCGATAATTTCGATCTCGATCATCTGACCCCGCTTTCAAATACGCCATAAGCTACAGTCTAAAAAGCTATCGACTTTTCGATCGGTATCAAGGCTCGTTTTGGCATGTAGGGTGTTATTGGGAAAAGCTACAAGATGGCTTTTGGCTATCTTTGAGCTAGGAGGAGCGAGATGCAGACCATGAGAGCAGTTGTGCTTGAAGCACCTGGCCCTCCAGAAGCCTTGCAGATTCGCGACTTGCCTATTCCAACCCCGCCGCCAGGCTGGGTGCTGATTCGGGTAAGAGCCTTTGGAATGAATCGCTCAGAGCTGCATACCCGGCTCGGTTTAGCCGAAGGTGTAACCTTTCCTCGTGTATTGGGGATCGAAGCAACGGGCGAGGTTATGGCCGCGCCAAGCGGAGAATTCGCGGTCGGGCAGCAAGTGGCTACCATGATGGGTGGTATGGGCCGCACCTTCGACGGTGGGTATGCCGAGTATACCTGTGTACCTGCTGGTCAAGTTATCCCTTTTTACTCCTCGCTCGATTGAAGCATTCTTGGAGCTATTCCCGAAATGCTTCAGACCGCCTATGGCTCTTTAACGATCGGACTGGATATTCAAGCCGGGCAATCGCTGCTTATTCGTGGTGGCACATCGTCGGTAGGTATGGCCGCCGCTCTATTGGCAAAGCAGCGCGGTTTGAGCGTACTCTCTACCACTCGTCAGCCCGAGCGAGCCGAGTCGCTTCGTGCCCTTGGCGTTGATCATGTGCTGATCGATACTGGCCAGATCGCCGATCAAGTGCGCTCGATCTGGCCGGCTGGCGTTGATACAGCGCTTGAGCTAGTTGGCACCCCAACCCTGCCAGACACCTTGAAAGCTACCACTCTGCATGGTGTGGTCTGTTTTACTGGAATGCTGAGCAATCAGTGGTTAGTGCCCAACTTCTACCCGATCGGCTATATACCCCGTGGCGTGCGGCTGACCGCTTATGGTGGCGAAGCATCGGATCTACCCGCCCAAGTCCTGCAATCCTTTCTGGATATGGTTGCTGCTGGCCAAATGAAAGTGCCACTTTATTGGACCTATCGGCTTGATGAGATCGTTACAGCTCATGCCGATATGGAGGCCAATAGAGCGACTGGAAAGCTAGTAGTGCTACCTTAGGCTCTGTAAGCTAAAGAAAAGGTCTTACTTAGGCTTTGATGTGCAGCCCTTATCTATCATTCGCGATATTTAAAGTAATGTAAGCAGAATCTATGCTACTTCCCATACTTGCAGCACTCCATCCCTTCTATTGGCCAAATAGAGAGAGCGAACTTGGCACTCCACCAAATCCGGTCTTTCTATAGTCTTAACGGGCGCGTAGATGTTGCGGCGTTTGCGACTCAAGCAGGGCAGGATTAGTGCCTGTCACCTTCAGGCCGCGTAGCTCGGCGTGGTTATTGGTCTCGTTGCTCTCAAGCACGACTCCAAACGGGCCGCCCAGATTGTAGCTAGCGACATAGAGAGCGCTTGCGCCAGTGGTAAACCAACCCGGCCAGATCGCATAGCAGCCTTGGGCAGCTTGCTGGTTAAAGAAATGCTTTAACCCGGCGCAAGGCTCTGCTCAATCTTCCATACCAGACCATAACTCGGCATCATAGCACAGCGCTCGTTCCACATCTGATTTGTGACCTTCAGCTGGTTAGAAGGATTGATGTAGAGATCGGCCCAGAAGTGCTGGACTGGCGCAGCGCCTTGATTGCTGACCGTCACCACGATCCCGACTGGCTCACCCGCTCCAAAGTTGGTTTTATTGGGCCTGAGTACGATCTTTGCCACTAGATCGGTGCGGCCAACTTACTTGATCACAGGCAAATAGACCGAATTCTCGTTTCTTGGAATCGCTGTTGGTGTTCGCGTAGCCGTAGGCTGCATGGTAGGGCTTGGCGTATAAGTCGCTGTTGCTGTATAAGTCGCGCTCGGAGTGCGAGTTGCCGTCGAGCTTGGCGTAGTGGTCGGAGTGTTCGTAGGAGACGCAGTTGGTGTTGCTGTTGGCGTACTGGTCGCCGTTGGCACAGGCAGCACCGTCACACTAACGCTCGCTACGTTGTCGTTTGGGTTGGTATCTTGGTATGGGCTCGGCATGTAAATGCGCGCAGTATTGGTTAGCGTGCCGATAGCGCTCGGGTCCACCTCCGCCTGAACGGTGTAGACAAGCAAGCCACCGACCGGCAGGCTCACCAGATCGACAATATCGCCCGAGCCGCTCGCAGCACTCGGCGTCGCGCCAGCGCTGCCCACCGCCGTCCACGTCACATTGTTCAGTTCAAGCCAGAGGATTAGCCTCTGACCGTTCAAATCGATCACATCACTAGTTGAGTTGTTATTGGCGCAATCGATCGCCTTATTCAGGTTCATAATCCTTTCAGCATTCGTAGCGCCCGTCAGCGTATAAGGAAAGTTGATCCCACTACAAGGATTATCTTGTTGAAGTTGATAGCTAAAAGAAGAACCGCCTGCGTAACTTATACCTTTATCTACAAAGTGTGCAGTTAAGACCGTAACTACAAAGACGATCACGAGGGCTAGATTGTTTGATCACATTGGTAACCTTTAATGGAGACAAGTTAGAAGAAACGCAAAGCCTTGAAAACGAAGCCAGCTAAGAACAGCCATGTATCCGTTAGCGTGTATCGAACAACAAGCAGATCTGTAATAGAGGTGTAGTCTTCTGGCTCTATATGTAGAGGTTTCTGAGGTGTTTTACAGAGGATATGGTAACAGTCCGTTTTGCTGTTGAGGTAGACCGAGGCACCGAGAAGCTCGCGATCTTGTTGGGGAAGGCCCTCACCTATCGACAGCTCACCGCAAGCAAGCACTATCAGCAGACCCTTGGCGGACCTGTCACCCCCGTGATCTTAGCCCCACCAGGCCGACGAGCCGCCCAAATTGCTCGTGAATGGCAAGAAGGCTGGCCCAATGGAACGGGTGTTATCTCAACGCCTGTCAAGGCGACACTCGCAGACTTTGGTGCATTGTGGGGGCACTATCTTACCCTCAAAGATAGTCCTGCCAAACCGATGAGCCTCCTAGGCAATCTTATTCCATCGGTTGACGCATGGGCACAATTGGTACGACATTGGATACCAGGTGATGTGACTGGAGGTACGACAGAGGCCCGACAAGCGTGATAGAGCAGGATACCTTTGCCCTATCCCTTTCAGTTCCCTTTGCAGTATCCTTTTGGAGAATACGTTTGCCTATACCTTTGGAGATACCTTTGCATATACTTCTCAGTTCCTAGGACAAACAGACCAACCGCATCAGGGCGGGAGATACCGAAGCACTAGTATAGTGTCTCTCTCGCCCCTCCCTCGCGTAAACACCGCAGATCAGTCCTCGCAGTTTAGTCGCCGCCTCCGCCGCTCTCTCGATGTTTTCGCCGCTGGTCCCCGCCCCGCAGCGACCAGTGACAACCCACTGCTGATACTGCGACCACACTGCTGGCCTAGCGACCATGCCTCGCTTCCGCTACGAAAGTTCCGCGACACCCAATGAAACGCAATGAAGACTCAATGACAATCAATGATCTTCGATGAAAAGGCGGGTGTGTGGAAGAGCTCATGTGATGGAGGCGCAGGAACGAATCTCGATCAGCTGACGGTCTGTCGGGGGTGGATCGCGTTCCACCGGTGGTGCTGCGGGGCGGGGAGCAGCGTGCTCTATCTGGGCAAGCCGCTTGAGGCGATCGGGTGGGATTGGGGTGGTATGCCTATCGGCAGAGGCGGGGCAATAGTTGGGGAATGCGTTCTGTAAGTAACGTTTTTTTATTTTACGGTATAAACATCTCGCACAAGATGAATAAAAAAACATCAAAGAGCGAAAAAAGGAATCCCAAAGCTTCAACAAGGCATATAAATATCGTGTAATGTTGCGGTTGACACCCTATCTTATCTATTTTATTTTTACCTCATACCATTTCAGGTAGTATAGAGGAAAATAATGAGATAATCAAAAAATGGTAGTGTTATTTATGTACTTATCACCTTGATGAGTGTGGGAAAGGAGGATGGACTGAGGAACTTGAACGAATCTCGATCAGTTGAAATGGTGTCGGGGGTGGACCACGTTCGATGAGTGGCACTGTGAATGCGAGGAGCAGCGTATGCCTAGGAAAGACAGCTTGAGACGATGATGTCAGTGGTGGTGCCTTATCAATTGGCTTAGTGGTGTTGGTAGTGACAAAATACGTTCTATGAGTGTCGCAGTATGTAATTGGAACGCCTTTTATCGGTATTCATTTGGTCAATTTGTGGAGATTCTTATCCTAAAAAATATGACGTATCAAAGGTATAAAGGCTTGCAAGTGCGTTTTTTGAGATGTGTAAATAAAATAATATTGGTTGACAAATTTATTTTATTATTATATTTTAACCTTTGTAATACCTGAGATTGTAGTATATCTCACAAAAGACAACCCTTCTAGGAAATAGCGGCGAGAAGCTGTTAGCTTTGCTATACCTAAAATGAGGTGTACATACTTCTTATTCTCTTATGTGGAAGTAGCGCTATTTCATCTCTCTATAGAGAGATCATTACACAATTACGTAGTTTAGATAGTGATAGATAGTTGTATCTGAATCAGGTAAAGGAAAGGGGTAGCCATGAGGTCCAAGAATGCCATCTATTATGCTCACAAAAGAATAAGTACTTCCAACTATTTGCAAAAAGTGAGAGTCATTTTACATTATCTTATCATTAGTAGTATTTGTTTTAGTGTGTTCCCTACGAGTATTAGCGCACAGGCCTCTGGTCTTTTTACCCGTATTGAAGATAGTTCGGGGCTTATTACCAGTACTGGAACCTAGGCCCAAGCAACCTTGACTGATGCAAGTGGTGGAACTGGAAAACAATCAAATACCACAAATAGTACTCTTAGCTTTACCTTTACCGGAACGTGGATCAGTATTGGCTTTCGTACATCGACAAATACTGGTATTGCTGAAATTCTCATTGATAATGTCAGTCAGGAATTTGTTGATACTTATAGTCGCCTCAATAGCACAAAAACGCGTATCTATGATAATCTCACTTCAGGCTCGCACACTATTACTGTGCGCGTCAATGGAACGCGTAACCCCTTCTCAAGCGCTAATTGGATTGTTGTTGACTATTTTGATACCTAGGATGGAAATACCTTACTGAGTGGAACCTTCGAACAAGATTCCGCACGTGTATTTAAAAGTACCAATTGGACTAATCAAACAAATACCAGCGCAAGTGGAGGAAGTTACATACGTAATGGCTCCAATGCTTGGTTTGCCTTTACAGGAACTTCGATCAGTTTCGATACAGTTGTCGAAAGTGGCGCGGGTCAGGTGGAAATCCTCCTGGATGGTGAGAGCCGTGGTGTTTTTGATATCTATGATTCAACGCTCTCACCCCGTTCGTTCAGTTTCGATAACCTAGATAATACCGTACATATTATTCAGGTCCGGACCTACCAAGGTCGTGCAATTGTGGACGCATTTCGCACCCCAGGAACACCGCCTTTTATAACGTCTCCAAATACAAATGGCGTGGTTCGCTACGAAGAATATCATGCTTCCGTCTTATATGATGAACAACCTTTTGGTACATCAGCTACGAAGTGGGTAAGCGTTGCAAATCCGAATCACCTAAGTTTTGGCTATGGCGTTTATACCGACAGTGCGAACAGTAGTATCTCGCTTGATTTTGCAGGACCTTGGCTCAATATCGGATTTATGGGCACGACCAATGGCGGCGTTGTTGAGATCTTTGTAGATAATGTGAGCTTAGGCACTATTGATACCTATCGGCGTGTCACCGAGACGGGAAGTGCAACCTTTACCGATTTAGGAAGTGGTAGTCACTCAGTAACCATTAAGACCATTTCTCGCCCTACAGGCACGCTAGGTGGCGCTCGTTTCCATTTTGATTATATTGATGTTTGGGACGGAACACCTCTTCCTTCAGCAACAATTGATCATACAAGTTCACTCATTCAGCGAAGCCGAGATTGGAGCTTGCAGACTAATACGATTGCACAAAATGACTCCTATCTTCGTGATGGGCAGACGATTTGGGGCTTTTTCACTGGAGATAGCTTCACTCTTAATGGTATTGCTGATACAGGAGGCGGAATGGTATTGCTGATACAGGAGGCGGAGTTGCAGAGGTCTTTGTTGACAGCAATTTGCTTGGAACAATTGATTTCTATAACCCCTCAACTGTTAGCCGTGCCTGGTCCTTTGATGGTTTTGGAACTGGTGCACATGTTTTCCAAGTACGTTTCTACCGAGGAAACGCTCGTTTTGATACGATAACAACTCCTGGATCTGCTCCATTTGTGGAATGGCCCAATCCAACAGGGGTCGTTCGTTATGAAGAAGATCATACGGCCTATCGGTATGGGAATCTTCCGCTCAACCGGGCCTCGACTGTTTGGGCTACATTTACCAATGATCGTTTGAGCGGTCGGAATGGTGTTTGGACTTCCAATGTTGGCGCCACTATTGCCTTGACCTTCACAGGTACGTGGGTAAATATCGGTTTCTTTGGGAATCCTAACTCTGGAACCGTTACTGTTTCGATTGATGGTGTAAGTCAAGGCACAATTGATACCTATCGCACAAGCGATCAAGCATTTAATGTTCTTTATTCAGAGCTAAGCGCTGGAACGCATACTATTACGCTGAGTTTGCTCGGAACACCTAGTGGACGCCGGATGCACCTTGATTATATCGATGTTTGGGATGGCACCACAATCCCATCGGGTACATTTGAACATGATCATGAACGTGTCTACCGAAGTGGATCGTGGGGCTATGTTGCTGAACCAAAAGCAAGTGCTGGCTCATATATTCGCAATGGATATAGTACGTGGTTCCATTTTACTGGCGACACGGTTACCTATCAATCGTGGATGACAGGCGGAACGGTCGATTTAGTGGTAGATGGGATAGTAGCGGAAACGATCTCCCTTCAACCGACCAATGCGGGATTACGAGCCTGGACGTTAACGGACCTAGGAACTGGGCCGCATGTCCTTGAGGTGCGTTATGTATCAGGCACCCCCGGTTTTGATCATGCAGCTATACCTGGTCGACTTGCAGGGGCAGCTCCAGCACATGTGTGGTTAGCAACTGCCACAGATACCAGTATGACTGTTGCGTGGGATGCAGCCCTAGCCGAGAGTGGTATTGCAAGTTACGATGTCTATGTTGGTGATGCCTTAGCAGGTACAAGTACCGCGAATTCTTTGGTTGTGTCGAATCTCTTGCCTGGTACCTCATACGAAGTGTCAGTAGTTGCCCGTGATACGAATAATCAAACCTCTGACCCTTCAGAGCCGGTAGTTCTTTCTACGACGGGAACAAACCCAAATATTACACTCGTTGCAAGCCTCTCTCCGAGTTCTGCCACGACAGATGAGAAGGTGATAAGCCTTGTTGTTGAAGCTCGTGATCAGAATAATAATCTGTTCCAAGTTATCGTGGTACAGTCAAGTTAGAGGGATCAAGTCCCACAACAGGCTTAGTAGAAACATATACCTTTACTTCTGGCGACGGTGGCCGCCGTGTCTTCTCAAACTTTGGTTTTACCGAGGGAGGCTCTCAGTCCATTACCGTTACGGATAAGTATCTGCCCTCATTGACAGGGACGAGTAATAGTGTTGCTATTCAAGCCGTTCGATTTGAGCTCCTTCTCTCTCCTACCACCATATTTGCAGGTGAACCAACCGTCTCAGTCACCCTCAACGTGAAAGATGATCAAGGGAATCTTCTTACAAACTATGCAAGAAGTGTAACCTTTACCAGTTCAGGCACTATCAGTGGCTTACCACGAGGAGGTTTAGGTGGCAATCCCTATACCTTTACCTCCAATGATGCAGGCAGCCATACCTGGACAGGGGTGACCTTTAATACCGCAGGACAACAGACAATCACCGTATCTGATGGTATTCGATCAAAAACTTCAGATCCCGTTACGGTCGAAATTGTGAGTCTTGCCATCAGTACAAACCTGAGTACCGTATTTGCAGGGGAACCAGTTCTCTCTGTCACCGTTGAGGCGCAAGATACAAATGGAGACCCTGTAGCAGGCTATCGGGGAACGGTGACCTTTACCAGTTCAGGTACCATAAGCGGCCTTCCACGCGGTGGCTTAGGTGGCAATCCCTATACCTTTACATCCAATGATGCGGGTTCCCATACGTGGACTGGGGTCACACTCAACACTGCTGGCAGTCATACGTTGACTGTATCCGATGGAAGCCGCACTGCAACCAGTGATCCTATCACCGTTCAAGCGATTCATCTCGAGATTACAGCGAGTACAACAACCGTTTTTGCTGGTGAAGATACCTTAGCGATAACCGTTACCGTACGTGATGATCAAGATGCGATTGTGCCAGGTTATCGGGGAACGGTGACCTTTACCAGTTCAGGTACCATGAGTGGCCTTCCACGCGGTGGCTTAGGTGGCAATCCCTATACCTTTACCTCCAATGATGCGGGTTCCCATACGTGGACGGGGGTCACCCTCAATACCGCAGGCAATCAGACCATTACGGTATCTGATGGAACACGCACAGCTACGACCGATCCCATCACGGTTAAGACGGTTTCGTTGGTACTAACCGTAGAGCCAAAAGACGTATTTGTGGGATCATCAGCCATTACGGTAACAGTGGAGGCACAGGATGAGCTTGGACAACTTGTGCCAGGCTATCGCGGAACGGTGACCTTTACCAGTACCAGTGCTTTTGAGCATTTGCCGCGAGGTGGCTTGGGTGGCAATCCCTATACCTTTACCGCTGGAGACGCCGGACGACATATTTGGACAGGGGTAAAACTGTACGATCCGGGCTCCCATACCATCAGCGTTTCTGATGGAACACGCCAAGATACCTCAACTACTTTTACGGTAAAAGATGTTGTGTTGTCCATGGCGGTGAATGTCACCGATTTCTACGCCTCGTCTCCAATCACGGTAACGGTAGAGGTGCGTGATGAGTTTGGTGCGTTGGTGCCGAGTTATCAGGGTACGGTTACCTTTACGAGCACAAGTACCTTTACTGGTCTACCTCGTGGTGGATTAGGTGGGGGAACCTATCAATTCGATAGTGAGGATGCAGGTGTTCATATGTGGTCGTCAGTGATGCTTGGAACAGCTGGCTCACGTACGATTGCAGTCTCAGATGGATATCGTCAAGCCACGAGTGCGGCACTTACCGTTCGTGAGGTTCATTTCGATGTCGCATGGGATCGTAGCGATGTCTATATGGATGATCGCGTCATGAGTCTGACGATTATTGCAAGAAATGATGCGAATCAAGTTGTGCCCGAATATCGTGGTGCTATTGATATCAACACAAGCGTACCAAGTGCTGGTCTACCCCAGTCTGAATTTCAAGCGACGCCGGACCATGTCTTTGACGAAACCAATCAGGGAAGTGTGACCTTTGATACCGTAGCCCTCCGAGAAGTTGGTTCACAAACCGTCACCGTTGTTGATCGTTTGAACCCAACACGATCAACAACCTCTGCTCCCGTCTTGGTTGGCATGCCGCCTGATCCAACACCCATCCCAGCAACAACCTCGCCTATTTCCTATACTATTCCTTTGTATCTCGATCCACCAGCATTACCCACTTATGCACTAGGTTGGGGTATTCCTTATCTGGCAGAGAATACAAATACGGGCCTGAACTATTGGAGAGGCTACCCTGAGGAGGCCATTCCTGCTGTAGAGGGAGCAATCTATGTGGTCACTGGCGTCTCGAAGCGTGCTCCAGGATCTTTTGGGTGGTCCACCTTCTATCCCTGCCCATGGTTTGCATGGGAAGATCAACTCACAGATCAGCGCCAAGAAGGCGGAGGTTATCAGGGCCCAACCCATGATACAAGCGCCGCTCATTGGGGCTTTACCGCATGTGGTGCATGGAGCGATTCCTTCAACTTTGGTGCTGCGGTCGACTCAGGACCCTATATTACCGATTATGATGAAGATCTTGGGATGAGCATCGGCGCTCCAGAAGGTACCCAGGGTACCCATATGTCAATTCAAGGTGCAGGCAACACGATCGGTGATTTTAGCTTCTCAGCTACGCCAGCTGGTACCGATATTTGTATGACTCCAGGTGCAGGAAGTTTTGAGGCTCCACCAGTTGCTGATCCTATCGATACTCGGAGTGGCCTCTTCTATCTTTCAGAAACCGATCTGGGTGTAGCAACGGGGTGTAGTGAGATAAGTCTCCACTTTAGTCGCCACTTTAGTATGGCCCATCCTCATGCAAAATCTTTGGGAGCAGGGTGGACACATAACTTTGAGAGCCGGATCACCATTATTGGTAAACGAGCACTGGTGCAAGGTCCGAATGGCGGGTTCGTTGTATTTGTTGACCGAGGACCAAGTCACGACGTATATGCAGGCCCAGCTGGTGCGAATCAAATTTTAGTAAAACGGCCTGGTGGAGGTTGGGCGCTTGTTCACCTCAACCGTCGCGTCGATATCTATGACGCTGATGGCTATTTGATTGCGCAACAAGATCCAAATGGCAATCTCCTTCGCATGACCTATGAGAGCTACTCGTGGATGGCTATCAATGGATCAATCTGGAGTGGACGACGTTTAGCGCGTGTCGATGCGGAAGGCGATCGTTACATTTGGTTTGGCTATGACTATTACAATCCCCATCGTCTCAAGATGGTTGGAGATACTGGTGGGCGTCTTGTGCGCTTTGGTCATGATGAGATTGGTCGCTTGAGCTCGGTGACCGATACGATGGGTGGTGTCTCACACTATACTTATCAAGAACAAGGCTGGCACATGCTGTCGAAGACTGATCAACTCGGCAAGACAGTTTTTACCAATACCTACGATTCGCGTGGTCGAGTGATCCATCAAGTCAATAATCTCGGCCAAGATATTGAGCTATCTTATGCGCTGGTGCCTGATACCGAAGGACTCACGACAGGAAGCAAAGGTGCTCCCTATCTGCTTATTACCACAGCAACCGATCAAATCGGAGCGCAAGCGACCTATACCTATGGTGCTGATGGATTATTGCGCCGCATGGTTGACCCTGCTGGTGCGGTGACCACCTTTGAAAACTACACAAGCACCCGCAAACCGCAGCGAGTGATCGATGGATTAGGCCGTGTAACGACCTTTACCTATAATGCGCAAGGCGAAGCGCTTACCGTAACGAATGCCTTAGGGCATACCTATCAGGTTGAGTATAACGGCTGGAAACAACCCACCAAGCTGACCGATCCACAAGGTGGAATCTATAGCTTGACGTATAGTGGCCCGAATCTGACCCAGATTCAAGATCCTTTAGGGCATACGCAACACTTTACCTATACGACCCAAGCTGGTTGGAAGGGTATGTTAAGTGCAATCAGCGATGCTGAAGGACAGACAACCACACTGACCTATACAACCGCAGGCGATATCGCTGCAATCATCAATGCCTTGGGTCAGCCGACAAACTTCCAGTATGATGCACTTGGGCGGCCAATACATATTCAAGAGGCAAACGGTGCGCTGACCTCAATCAGTTACGACGCTGCTGATCGCGTTGTCGCCATAACCGATGCGCTCAGTGGAACTGTCTCGCTGAGCTATGATGCGCTCGGACGGCCAACTCAGATTACGGACCAAAGCAATGCTACAACCGTAATCACCTATGCGCTCGAATTAGGCATGCATCCTGCCCGTATTCAAGACGCCAAGGGTGGTGTTGTTCAACTTGAATATGGACCTTTGGGGCGGCTGATTACGGTCACAGATCAGCTCGGCAATCAACAGATCCAGACATATGACCAAGCGGGACGGGTACGTAGTGTGCGCGATCCTCTCGGAAATGAGAGCTCTTTTGCCTATGATCTTTTAGGCAATACGACCGTGATCACAGATGCTAATGGTCATGCGAGTACCATCAGCTATGATGCGCTCTCGCGACCAATTGAGCAGCGAAACGCAACAGGCCAATTCTTGCAGTATGGGTATGATACCTTAGGGAATGTCAAGACTATTACTGACACGCTTGGCGCTACGGCTGTAATTACCTACGATATGCTGAGTAGGCCTCTCTTGGTAACCGATCAAGAGGGGCGAACCAGCCAGTATGCCTATTCGCCGCTTGGATATACGACATCAATTACCGATGGCAATGGCATTGTAACGCGCTATCTCTACGATCAGCTTGGACAAATCACCGAAGTAATTGCCAATGCCAAACCTGGTCATGCCGCTGGGGTTGATGTCAATGTCAGTACCGCTTTTGTCTACGACGCAGTTGGTAATCTGCGTGAGGTGATCGACCCACGTAACCAGATCACCAGCTTTGACTACGACCTTTTGGGGCAAGTGACGAGTCTGACCGATCCCTTACAGCGCACGATGAGCTATAGCTACGATCCTCGCGGTCTCCTGAGTCGCTGGACCAAAGCCGATGGCAGCGAGATCGACTATAGCTACGATGCCCTTGGGCTGGTTACAGCTATTAGCGCACCCGATCAGAGCAGCCACTACAGCTACGATGCGCTTGGTCGCTTGACGGAGATGCACGACCAGAGTGGCACCACCGGTTTCGCCTATGATGCGGCAAGTCGCCCCTTGACGGTGACCTTATCATTGGGAGGAAGTGTCAGTTATGATTACGACGCGGTTGGTAATCGTACCAAACTGATCTACCCCGATGGACGAACAGCCACCTATAGCTACAATGAGGCCAACCAGATCGTACAGATCAACGACTGGAGCAGCGGCGTTACCAGCTATAGCTACGATAATGCAGGACGACTTAGTCAATCGACGCTGCCCAATGGGGTAGAAGCCAGCTATACCTATGATCGTAGTGGGCTTGTGACTGAGATTCACTACACAAACCCGCAAACAACGACCGTATTGGGTTCCTATCAGTATAGCTATGATGCCAGTGGGCGACGCAGCCATGCAATCGAAGATGGCAAGGTGATCACCTACACCTACGATGGGCTCTACCGGTTGCTGGAGGCGGAATACACTACTGGCGAAGCGTATCAGTATAGCTATGATGCCAGTGGTAATCGGCTCACAAAGCAAGAGCCGGGCGAGAGTGTTACCGCAACCTACGATGCTGCAAATCAACTGCTCAGTCTGAATGGGGTACCCGTCCAGTACGACGCCAATGGCAATCTGACCAATGATGGCCAAACCAGCTACCAGTACGATAGCTATGACCGTCTGATCCAAGCGACCACGGCGCTGTCGCAAACGACCTTTGGCTATAATGCTAATGGTGACCGTTTATGGCAGGCCACCGATGGAATATCGACCAGTTTTACGCTTGACTTAGCAAGTGCGCTGACGCAGGTGTTGGCCAGCCATCAGCAGGGAACAAGCAGCTTTGTTCTGCCGGGTGTTGGCCAACAAAACAATGGGGTTTGGAGCTATCTGCATAGCGATGCACTTGGCAGCGTTCGCCTGATGAGCGATGCCAACGGCGATCTGCTTTCGCGTATGCGTTATTCGCCCTTTGGCGAGCTTGAGGAGCAAGTTGGGCCACAAGGGATCTTTGGCTTTACTGGCGAGCCATCTGACCCAACGGGCAATCTGCTCTATCTGCGTGCTCGCTACTATAACCCTAGCTTGGGCCGCTTCCTAACCCAAGATAGCCTGATCCCCGACCCGCTCAATGGCCAAGCATGGAATACCTACGCCTATGTCTACAATGATCCGATCAATCTGGTTGATCCGAGTGGACATATACCATTACCAATCATAGTAGCGGGTGCTGCCTGGGGATTATATGGTGGGGCTAATATTTTGGCTCATTATAACCCCAGCTTTAATGATTGGTGGAATAAGAGAGACTGTAGCTGCTTTGAACCTAAGTGGCCTGCTAATCTGTTAAACGGACCGCTGGTCAATGTGGATAATAGTGGCATCGTAGCAAGTACCATTTCGGCAGGAATAATTGGAGTAACGACGAACACTGCCGAATGGGTAACTGTCGCTTTTAAAAAACACGCTCGTATTGTGGGAGAGGTATTCGGAATGCCAATCAGTACCCCTTGGATTCGCTATGGTACTGTGAAGGGCTCACGAGAGGTTATGGATAAAGTGTGGCAAGGCCCACTGAAAACTACTAAGGGTTGGATTCAAACTCGTAAGACGCCTGTTGTAAAGCTACAGTGGGCCAAGGGACCTCTAGGAATAGGTACGGGACTAACTGCTGGTATGCTTGTAGAAGGAGCGATACAATTAGGAAAGGATTGGTTGCAAAACTGCTTGACTCCCAAAGATATGGCTTGGAATGCCTTATTAACTGGGACCCTTGCTCTTATACCAGGAGGTGTTGGCGCAGGCGCAACAAAACTTGCAATGCGCTTGGGCACACCCACATTAAGGGCAACTGCTATTGGTATCGGTACTGGAGCAATAACAGGTATAGGAATAAATATAGGAATAGAGAGAGCATTTCCTGATGGAATCTTAAACAAATAATCTAAAAATGACACTGTATGCCTATACAAGAATAAACATTCTTGTATAGGCATAACAGTAAGTCTTTAGACTATTGTGTGTCTTAAAAGTAAGTGAGTGAAGATAATAAATCTCGTATATCATCTGAGAAAGGTATTTACTGCGATGACAAATAGAATATGGGCCGCTATATTTATTTTCGTGTGTTCTGTCTGTACATACTTGGTTATAGTCTATTTAGAACTGCCATTGTATATACTTATTCCTGCAATTCTATCTGGAATAGTATTAGGTGTGTTCATGTTTGTTGAACATATCATCAATATAAAAATAAAAGGTAGAGGCTATGCCCAATCTGAAAATAAAAGGCTTGAAACGCTCATGATTATAATATTGATGGCGGTATTTCTTTTGGCCGCTTTGTTTCTTCCTGAAAAAGTCTTTTACGGAATCATACTTGCAAGTGGGATATCAACTATAATTTATTTGACCGGATTAGCTATTATGGAATAAATCCTCTTTTTCAGAGTATAAATATGTAGTTTGCTCTATCTGCGTGCTCGCTACTCTAATCCCAGTTTGGGCCGCTTCCTAACCCAAGATAGCCTGATCCCCGACCCGCTTAATGGCCAAGCAGCGATGCGATTGCCATGCCTCATTACCGCCAGTGCCTGCTCCTCAATCTTGTCAATGAGCCGTTGAAACTGGGCATCGCTCAGGGTACCGTACATCACAAACTCAGCCACCTTGGATGTCGTACCAGACTTTTGTGGCATGCAGGTGCCCGCGTAGTTTCCGGCCTCTCGCAGATCGATCTGCTCATGGTTGAGTGTCGCTAATACCACAGCCCCGTGTAGCGTGCTTGCCGAGATTACAAGGCCATATCAACGTTCGAGATTGTCAAAATAGGCCCGCTTCATCCCCTGTTTCGCCCAATATAATCAACCGATCTGTATTAGCGCATCACTGAATTTCATATGCTCTCTCGCTTCGTGTTGCCTGCAATTCCTGTTGTCATTATGCTACCGCCCTTGCATGCGAATAACCCACGAATTTTCCCATTTGCCTCCCTTTTTCACAAAATCGTACACAAATCCAACACCTTGAGCGGTAGTGTCTCTGAATACAAAAAACGCACACCTATTCGTGTATTCAGGAGGACACCATGACCGTGACCCAAGCAAAATCAAAAACCGAACTGGAAGACTGGGCACAGCTCGATGCCTGGCGACGCGGCTGGACGACCAACACCGTTGCCTGGCTCAGTTCATCGCAGAACAAGCTGGAGGCCGAGCAAGCGCTTCAGCGCTTTAATCGGGTAGTGCAGCAGCATATCGGGCAGATCGTCGCCAATCCTCACGTCAAAGCCGTCTTTGTGAAACGTACGGCAGGCCAGCCGCTTACCACACCCGAGCAAGAACTCTATGACAAAAGCCTCTGGAGTGAGATCTATAACGGTGTTCCACCAAGCCTCTCCCGCCAATACCACGAAGACGACGTATTGCAACGGGTACAACGGATCTTCGACGAGCGCACACGCTGATTCGGCGTTGGGCTGCGGAATGTCGGGAGGCATGACGCATGTCGGAGGGTGGAACGCGGTAGCCCCCTGACAGGCGCTCTGCAAACGTCCGTGTATCGCATCTGATAGCGGAATGTCGTAGGGTCAGGCTATTCGTGTCAGGGGTAGAACATGATCCACCCTTGACAACCCAAACAGAAAGGAAATGGTATGAGTTCATGGCGTGGTCATATGTTGATCGGAGCAACGGGAGGGCTGGCCCTAGTGCGTGTGTTGCATGCCACTGGTCACTTCCCTGTGCTGCCCGATATTCCACCATTGGTCGTTGAGACGGCGATCATTGGAGGATCGGCTTTTCTTGCCCTGCTGCCCGATATTGATGAGCCGAACAGTTGGATCGGGCAGCGGGTGCAGCTGGTGATGATGCTGGCAGGCATTGTCTTGGCCTTAGTGCTCGCGTTCGGCTTGGAGCTATCCCTTCAGTGGATTGCGATCTATGCAGCGGTCGGGATGGTTGTGGGCAAGTTGGCAGGTTGGCTCTTGCTGAAAGCGATCCGTACCGCAGCGGGAGGGCATCGGCGGCTGACCCATAGTCTGCCGCTCACTTTTGTGTTGCTGCTGGCCACAGTCGCGCTCTGGGTGAGCGGCTTTGGCTTGTGGAGCGTGATCCCGCTCGCGGTGGCGTGGGGCCAGATCTTACATGTTTTGGGTGATCTACCTACGCCCGCAGGTGTACCGCTGCTCTACCCCTTTAGCCAGCAGGATTTTGGCTTGCCGCAGCCGCTTTCGAGTTTTGGGGAGGGCTTGGCCGCCATCAGCGCGATTGCGGTCGCCTCCATTTTGATTTGGACATGGGTGTAGCGATGTGTTTGCAATGGTGTCATGTGCGCAGGCTGATTATTGATAACGATTTGCCCTGTAGCGGCTGTACGCGTTTCCCTGCCTTTCTGTTGCCGGATAACGAGAGCTGCGAGAGATGCCAGCATCGGCGTGAGCAGGATGACAAACCCGCGTTCTGTTCGCTCTCACAAATGCCTTTGCCAAAAGCAGGGCGCTGCTGTCACTGGAATGCCGAGGTCGACACCCGTAGCGAGATCATGCTCACCACCGCTGATGTCGCACCTGATGTGCTCACAATCTGGGGCGTGGACACGGTGGCCAAGCTATTTGCGCGCAGCGAAACCGCGCCGGACTATGAACCAGAAGACAACAACAGCGTTCGCATTAACCTCGACGACTTGGCCTTGCCCTTTGTCTATGGTGTACCTGCTGCCCAGTGGGATGATGCCCTTGATGGGCCTGCGATTGTGCAGGGCGAGCAGCCACCAAGCGAGCTTGGTCATGCCGTGCTCGCGCTCTTGGAAGCGGATCAGCAGAACGAGCAGGAGTATCAGCAGGCCCGTATTGCGCTTGCAAAGCTGCTAGAACAGCATCCACTTAAATCGTTACCGATGGCGTGGCAAGAGCTGGTCGCCTCAGCGCTTCAATTGACCGAAAGGAGTTGAGCGATGTCTTTTTCTATTGCCTTAGCGGGCAAGGGTTCTGCTGGCAAAAGCACCCTGATGCCCTATCTGATCGACGCCCTGCGCACCATCGCCCTTGATGCGCGGCTGCTGGTGATTGATGCCGATCCTCATATGAGCACCTGTTCGTTGCTGGGGATAGAACCAGTAGCAACGCTCGGCACACTCCGTTCGCACTATGAGCGGGAGCTGGCACGCGGCACCAGCCTGCTCGATGAAACGCGGGTGGCCTTTGCCGAGCGCCAAATGGGAGCACAAGCCCTTATCCATGCCGATGGCTTCGATCTGCTGGCACTAGGCCACTGGGAGCCGCTTGGGTCGCAATGCACCGTCAATCGTGTGCTGGAGCGCTCGCTCGAAGGCTTGGCGGGTCACTACGATATTGTGCTGTTTGATCACGAGGCAGGGATTGAACAGATGGGGCGCTTTGCTGCCATTCCGCTCGATCTGCTCTTGCTGGTCGCTACGCCTGAGCCACTGTTTTTGGATGTGGCCGCTCAGATTTTGGAGCGCCGCGCTGAAGTCTCGCGCTCGGTTGGCCAAACCTGGCTGGTGATCAACCGCATGCAGGAGGGGGATCTGGCTGATCCTGATTTTGTGACCTGTATTCAACGGCTTCCTGTGGACATGATTGCCGCGCTGTTGCCGGAATCGCCTGCCCTGCGCCGCCTCAGTCGGGGCCGACACTCACCCTGTGCGCTTGACCCTCACGATTACTGGGCCATACGGACACGCGCCATGTGCAGCCGCGTTGCCATCGAAGCGGTACGAAAAGGTCTGAGCGATAAACGGGCGGCATAGGTAGAGAAGCGTAATGGAAATCTGCAACCACTAGGAAAGTGCTTGAAATGTCGGGGCGACAGAACGCATGTCGTGCTTGTGCTGTCGGGGCTGACGCACCTATGCTGATAGCAAGCCGTACAAACAGAGAAAGAGGTGTTCTATGGCCCGAACGCGAAAAGCTGCTGCGCTCAGTGTAGGCAGTGTGCATCAGATTGACCCCAACCTGATCGACGAAGATCCCAATCAGCCGCGCCAAGAGTTTGATCAAAAAGCGCTTGACGCCCTCACCCAAAGCGTTGGTGTGTATGGCGTGACCCAACCGCTTGAGGTGATACCGCTTGGTGATGGCCATTACCGACTGGTCGCTGGCGCACGTCGCCGTCGAGCGGCCTTGCTCGCGGGCCTCAAAGCCGTGCCCTGTCTGATCAGCGAGGTCCACAGTAGCCTGGTCATCCGCCAGCGCCAATTGTTAGAGAACATGCAGCGGGCTGATCTGACCCCGCTGGAGCAGGCCCAGAGTTTGTACACCATCTGGCTGCATGAGCAGATCCGCGCCATCGAAGCCGAGCAGGGGCAGGATGGCAGTGCGACCGAGGCGTTATTGGCAGACAGCCCTACACCAACCGGCCAGATCGCGGCGCTGGAAAGCCGTGTGTGCGAATTAGCAGCGTGTGAATCAATGGCGATCTATAGCGGTGCAGGCAGCGTGCGGGTGCCCTGGCAGCGGGTACTCGAAGGCGCTGGCCTTGGCTCCATGAGCGAGGCGGCTCGTAAGAAGCTGCTGGCGGTCTTGAAGCTGCCTGCGGCGGTGCAGGATGCGCTTGCAGGTCGCGATGTAAGCGCACGCACGCTTCGCGATCTAGCCAAACACGACGAAGCCGATGCGCTGGAACTGATCGAGCAGGCCAGTGAACAGGGCGATGGCGATATCGGAAGCGCTCTGCGTGAGGTGCTCGATACGCCGCTAGAGCAGCCAGTCGTTTCGGCTGGAAAGAGCTTTGACGAGCGGATTAACGAGCAGGGTGGCGGCTTTTCCTTGGATGCGCTGACTGGTGATCTGGGAAGCGAGAAGGAACGAGATGAGGAGGATGAGCCATTGCTCACATCAAGCGGAGGGACAGCAGCGTGTTTGGTTACGGATCAGGTCGCGCCGTCGCGCGGCTCGCCGCCACCAGCGAGCGCGACGATCTGGCCTGAAGATGATGCGTTGGTTTTGCGCGAAGGCTTGGAAGCCTGCCTTAGCACCGTGATGGGGCTACCCGATCGGCGCTTTAGTGGGCCACAGACACGAGCATTGGGCGTTCTGTGGCGGGACTTGAGCGAGCGTATGCAGGCCGCAGGAATCGACGACGATGGCACGACGCGCTAAACAGGAGCAGCAGCATATCAGCTTGCCATCGGCGGCGCTGGCCGAAGGCGTCCAAGCGCCCGAGCTGCATGTGCTCGCGGTCGCTGAGATTCAGCCAGCCGCTCATAATCCGCGCAGCGATGCCGCAAGCGATCTGGATGGCCTCATTGCTAGCCTCGCCAGCGAGCGCGAACCCTACCTTGTGCAGCCGCCTCTTGTGGAGCAGCTTCAGAGTGGCACCTATCGACTCATCTCAGGAGAGCGCAGGGTACGGGCAATCACCGCAGCAGGCTGGCAGCAGGTGGCTTGTTTGGTGCAGCCACCCATCAGCCCGATTGTAGCCCACAGTATGCGCGTGGTGGAGAACCTCCATCGGGTTGAGCTGCACCCGCTCGATAGTGCGATCGCGCTCAAGATCGCATGGCTCACCGAAAACGGACTGGCGTTAGGAGCGAAAGAAGTCATTCACGCAATCTTGGCCAAAGAGCAGCAGCCGCTCGATACGCTGCTGGAGCTGGAAACGGTCACCAAGGAAGCGGGCTTTGCACCGACCGCTCCGCCCATTCCATGGCAAGCGCTCTTGGATCGGCTTGGCTTGGCCATCAAACGCGAGCGCCTCGATAAGCTCTTGCGGGTCTTGGCGCTCACCCCGCAGGTGATCGAGCTGGTGCGGCCATTGAGGTTAAGCGAAGCATCGCTGCGCGCGATGGGCACCCTCGACGATGAGGACCAGCTCACACTCGCGCGAGCGATCCAAACCGATCAGCATCTGCAATCCCGTATTCGCCGGATCGCCCGACGGGTCAAGCAGAAAGGCTACCCGATTGCCAAGGCGATTGCCGAGGCCCAAGGCCGGATCTATGATCCCAATCACCCCGACAGCGGTGAGGCAATTGGGCTTGAGGATCTCTTTGACGATCTGGAGGAGATCGACGAACGAACGGCAGGGGAAGGTCAGCGATCTGGTCGCGCGCGAAACCGAGATGATGATAGCGATTTTAGCGATGATGAAGCGAAAGAGGAGGCACAGGAACTTGGGCCTGAAGGAGCCGATGCCGTCTTGCGCCTGCTCGATCTGGCCGAGCAGCTGCGTGGAGCAATCACAACCATTCGTAAGCAGAGCGGAGGCCGAGCGCCCAGCGAACTGCCGCCGCCTTGGGGCGAGATCGCACAGGAGGCACGCACACTTATCGAACAGGCGTTTCACACTTCTCTCTAAGACCTCACCGACTCTCACTGAACAGCAAAGGATACAATGCCATGTCATGTGAAGGATCACAAGGAGCCTTTTTTAGTCATCAAGCGGGCCAAAGCGCGGTGTCGGCTGCCTTTGGCGGCAGCTCTGAGCAGGCCCAACAGGCATTAGAGCAGGTGTACGCTTTAGCGCGTGCCCAAGCTGAACAGGCCAAAATCACCAGTAAAACGGATCGGGTCGCAGCGCTGCGTGCCAAGGCCGAAGATGAGCAGGCCAAAGCCGCAACCAAGGCGCTGTTTGCCCGTATGCAACAGATGGGCCTCAAACCGCCCGCCCACTCCAAATCGGGCCTCCCCAAGCGTGATGCCCAATATGGCTATGCCGCCATCGAGCGCACCTTGCGAGCGATTGAAGGTCGCACCGCACTACCCACACTGGCCAAGCAAGTGCGCGAATCGCTGGAGCAAGAGCGCCGAATTAGCGCCATCTCGATCACGCGCGGCAACTTGGGGCGCTGTGAGAATTGTGGCCGCTTTGCCAGCCGTACCACCGCCCATATCTGTCCCCAAACCGCGAGCCCAGAAGTGGTGCAACAAGCCCTTATGCGGCGGCTTGGTGTACCCGCAACGGCCTATCCAAGAAAGGATCTCCAAGCCCTGATTGCGCAAGCCCAAAACGGCGACCTGACCATGCGCCACAACATCACCGGCGAGCGGGTCGCGGTCACCCTTGATGGGTTAATGGTTGCGATGCGGGGCAAGGCCACTGCTGATACAGGTACGTTTTGCATCTCTTGGTGTCGGCTGGCGAACCGACCCCGAAGGCCTGCGGTGGGAAGAGATGCCTGCTGCGCTATGTCCCGCAGCCCGCAGTGATCATTGCATATTCGTTGTTGGAACTGTGGTGCTGCCTCACAACAGCATCACAGTCTTTAGGTTTCTTTGCAAATACAAGCATTGAACTGCTTGGCTTTGCGATGATTCGACATCCTATTGGTGATATTTCCCCCAGATCGTTTTGAGGGTCATTTTTCGTGATAAGGATGCCGAATACACAAAAAGAGCTTCTAAAATGGTGGAGATGGGGGGAGTCGAACCCCCGTCCAGAAAACTAGGTCATAAATATACTACAAGCTTATCTCGTTGTTTTTAGCTCGCCCGCGGCCATACAACGAGCAAAACGGCCTTTGGGCAAACCTGTTTATCTTAGTCTAAGGCTAACAGGTGCTCACCCTAGACGCGCCCCGACTAGTTGACGCTCGGATCCTCACCATCGGGGTGAGTGAGGGCGAACGCGCTACTTAATTAAGCAGCGTAGGCCAGCTGATAGGACGGCTGGGCCTTGAAAGTGTTTTTGGCAGTTATTGCCGGTGCCCCTTTAACGAGACTGGGCGGCTCGACTTGCAATTTATGACTTTCATTCCCTGTCGAAACCAGACATCCCCGAGAATTACGGTCACTATAAGTATACCATTTGTGCTAGTCAGGGTCAAGGGTTTTTCTCGGTCTTTGGAAGGACTTATGCGGTTTATTATGCGACTCGCAGCGCTTGAATTGCGAGGAGTCGTTTGACAAGGTTTCTGTTCTAAAGACGGGCAGAAAATCGCCCTTGACAAATGGTTCGGTACCGAATCATAATTAGTTCGGTACCGAATGAATGGAGGAGTAATTGGATCATCTAGCCAACAGTTCAGCTGCAGCCTGGATAAAGAAGTACTACCTTGCCAGTCGGGAAGTTATGGAAGCGAGTCTTCGGCCATACGAGATCGGCTCTACCCAATGGTATGTATTGTGGGCCTTGGTCAATCATGGGCCTCGTCTGCAGCGCGAGTTTCTCGATTTGCTGCAAGTGGAGAAATCGACGCTCAGTGAGATTGTAAGCGCCCTAGTTCGCAAAGGGCTGATCGAGCAGAAGCCTGCGCCGAACGACCAGCGCCAGCGGCTATTGACCTTGAGCGATGCCGGGCGCCAGCTTTGGGAAGTTCTGCCCGACCCGCTCGAACTGATTGTGAAAACGAGCTTTGAAGGCGTATCGGAGGCTGATCTAGAGACCGTGGTTCGCGTGCTTCAAGGGGCTACGCAACGGCTGAACGATCTTATGGAAGGAATGAAGCAATGACAATTCTTGTAACCGGCGGCACGGGTCTGGTCGGCTCGCGTCTGCTGCAACGTCTGCGAGAATCGGGTCTGGAATGCCGTGCGCTCGTGCGCTCTAGCAACAAACTGCCAGCCGGAGTGGCGGCGATCGAGGGCGACATCCTCGATCCGAGCTCTCTGGCAAGCGCGCTGGACGGCGTGAGCGCCATTATCCATCTGGCCGCCGTGTTCCGCACAAACGATGAAGCGCTGATCTGGAAGGTCAACTTGGAAGGCACGCGCAACCTGATCGCGGCGGCGAAGCAGTATGCTCCTGATGCACGCTTCATCATGGCGAGCACCAGCAATGTCTACAACGTCAACAACCCCCACCCGGGCCGCGAAGACGACCCCGTCGAGCCAACACTCGCCTACCCGGCCAGCAAGGTGGCAGCGGAAAACGAGCTGCGCAACAGCGGCCTCAACTGGACGATCCTGCGCTTCCCCTTCGTGTACGGCGATGGCGACGGGCATTTGGAAGAGCTTCCCAAGTACGTGGTCGGCAAGTGGCATCCTGCCCAGCGAATGAGTACGATCCACCATCGCGACATCGCAACCGCGATGGAGCTGGCCTTGGCTGGCGCGATGGACGGGCGCATCGTCAACATCACCGACGAGGCCCCGACAACAGTCTATGAGTTGGTCAGGCTGGTCGGTGCGCGCATGGAGCCATCTTCCGAGCCGCTTGCCAACCCCTGGTATCTCTACGTCGATGGCAGCTTGGCTCGCAGCCTAGGCTTTCAGCCTAAGGTCAGAACGGTCTATCAAGCCGTTCAAGAGCAGCTGCTCTAGCCTAAGCCTAGCGCCGCCTTGAGGTCGACGAGCATCCCACACATCTTCTGCCTACGACACAACACCACTAGGCCCATCACTTGAATACTCTGGCGTTATGGGCTGCTAGCCCCCATTCGTTCCTTACCGCGTCCGCCTCCGGCTATCAACATCCCGCCCATCAAAAGAACGTCGTATTATCAAAGCCTCACTGATAGACAGCGAAAAACGAGGAAGCCACTCTGCCGAAGGCTCTGTGTTGACAAAGAATAGCGAAGCAGAGCTGATATGAAATCCGCTTGAATCGTTGTATTTTGGGGCGGTCTCGCGACACCCAGCTACAACAGCTGGGTTACGGACGAACTGTTGGTAGCCGTAGGCGGACGCGCTAGCAGCCTGTTTTGGGGAAAGAGAGCAAACCGCCAGCGTGCTGAAGTGATCAACCGGATTTGGAGAGAACCTAATCAACCGGATTTGGTATGATCAGTCGGATCTGGTATGAAATCCAGAAACCTCATAAACAGCAGTGCAACAAAAAGCCCTCCACAATTTTGTTGGAGGGCTTTCTTATGCATTTATGGCGACCCTGACGGGACTCGAACCCATAACCTCTTGCTCCGGAGGCAAGCGCTCTATCCATTGAGCTACAGGGTCTAGCTGCCAAATACACAAATACGTGATATAACATACCACTCAAGGCATATTATACCACGTACTAGTTTGGTCGGGGTGAGAGGATTCGAACCTCCGACCTCAGCGACCCGAACGCTGCGCTCTACCAGGCTGAGCCACACCCCGATAATGGTGCCGAAGGCGGGAGTCGAACCCGCAAGGAGTTGCCTCCAGTGGTTTTTGAGACCACCGCGTCTGCCATTCCGCCACTTCGGCTTAGTGCCTCGTCATTAGTGCTCGGCTCAACGCTTGAGAGTATAGCGTATAGAGCCGAAATTGTCAAATCGATTCTGGTAAGAATCCAGACCCACTAACGATGCACATAGATCCATTCGATAAAGAGTACAGCCAGTGCCAGCAGCGTCAAGACCGGCCAGAGTTCGCGCCCACTGCTTTCGGCTTCGCCGCTGGCCGTGGCGGGTAGTGGTGCAGTGCTGATCTGCGGTGTGTTTTGGCTGCGCAGATCCGATTCGCTGGGGTTGCCAATGTTGACAGCGACACGAGCGTTGTAGAGCACGCTGCCATCTTCGCCTAGCTCGCTAATGCTATAAAAGCCTGCTTGGTTGAGGTTTTCGAGTATCAGCTCGCTCTGGCCCTCGTACAAGCTGGTTTGGCCATCGGGCGCGCTCACGCTGATGGTGCTGGCGCGCGGGCTGGCTCGCAAATGGAGATTGTCGCCAACATTAAGCGCGCTTGGCAAAGCTTGAGGCGTTAGGTCGCGCACAGTGCGAGCCACCAAAAGCGGGAAGGCCAGACGAGTTGGCAGGTTGGTATCGCGCAACGAGAAGGTCCAGACGGCGATCTCGCTCTGAGCGATGCGATGGCGCAGAATCAACGGTGTTTCACCAGCGCTGAGCAGCATCTCACCCCACTCGCTGTCGATCTCGGCTACCGTGGCTTGGCGCAGGGTGTCGAGGTTCAAACCACTAAGCAAGCTGCCGCGCTGAAGCAGGTTGGTCGAGCTGAGCGGTCTAGTTGAGCGTACTTCGATCAAATTGTTGCCGCGCGGCGGTGAGATCACCAAAACGCCACCTGTGGGCCATGTCTCTGGCAGATACTCTTCAAACACGGTCAGATCGGCTTGAGAGGCGCTTTGCGAGCTGGCGTATTGGGCGGGCGAAATGGTAGCAACGCTGGCGCCCGGCACAGCGCTGAGCGCGCGGCGCAATAAATCGCTATTGTCGCTCGCTTGAGGATCGGCTTCGTTGGCAGCAGCGCTGGCCCGTTCGCTCACCAGCAGAATACGCAGCGGGCGCGCTTGGGCCAAACTTAGGTGTGCCACATCGTCGATATCCAGCGCGTCGTTGCCGTCGATCTCTAAACGCAGCTGACTCGTGCCAGCAGGTACCATCCAAGTCAGCTCAGCCTCGCCATTGGCCGGGAATTCCACAAAACGCTCGTCGATCTGTTGCTCGTCGGCGATCAGGCGGGCCCAGGTCTCGCTCGATTGGTTGGCGTAATTGGCGATGCGCGCATAGACGTGAATGGGCGCGGTACGACTGTTGCTGCGGTTTTGAGCCGCAAAGCTAACAATCGCTTTGTTGGCTTGGTTGGAGCCTACTTGCTGCCAACGCACATTGGCCGAGAGCACCTGTTTGGGCGCGCTCGTACCGAGCAGAGCGTTATCGCTGATGATCACCACTTGGCCTTGGCGCTCTGGGTCGAGCGCAGCCTCGGCAAGGGTCAGCGCCTCCGACAAGTTGGCGCTGCCACCGGCTTGAAGACCGTTAAGCGCACCAAGTAACTCCTGTTGGTTTTCGCTTCCTCCTCGTGCGATCAGCTGGGCATGGCTGTTCATCGCGATGATCGCAACTTGATCGTTCGCGCCAATGCGGTTGATCAGTGAACGCGCTTCATTTTGGGCCGTTGCAAGGCGCGACCTGCCGCCATCGATAGCTGCCATACTGGTCGATGTGTCGATAATCAGTACAAGCTGCTGCCCGCCCGTGCGAAAGATCGTCGAGATAACTTGGGGGCGAGCTAGTGCCAAGCCTACCAAAAGCGCTACCAAAAGATGGAGCAGCAGAAGCAGTGTGAGCGGTAAAATACTGCTGCGTCGTCCATCGGGACGACGAGGCATGTTTTGCCACAGCAGCAGCGAAGGCACCGTAACACGGCGACGGCGTTCGCGCAGCAAGTGAAGCAGCAGAATGATTGGAAGGGCGATCAGCGCGATCAGGCCCAAGGGAAAGAGAAAACTCATCGTTCTATAATCTCAGCGCCAATGCGACGAGTTCGCGCGGACGCCTCTTAAGTGAGAATGCGACGCAGACGCAGATAAGGAATGATCTGTTTTTCGAGCGGCCATGTGGTCAGCAGACGGGCATAGGTTGCGCCACGTCGTGCGCAGCTTTGGGCGATGCGCTCTTGCCAGGTTCGCAGGTTTTTGTCGTAGGTTTCAAGACTGAGCGAGTCGATGGTGAGCGCCAAACGCTGGCCGGTCTCATTATCTTCGAGCTCGATCGGGCCTTGCAGCGATGGAGCGATCTCTTCTGGGTCGAGCAGATGCACCACAACCACCTGCCAACGAGGCGGCGGCAAAGCTTGCAAGGCCTCGGCCAAACCATCGCTGAGCAACAGGTCGGAACAGAGCACTAACAGGCCGCCACGCGGGTGCTGGCGCGCATAACGCTGAACTAACTTAACGATCTGAGTGGCGCTGGTCTGCTTCTGGGTCTGCTTGGCGTTGCCTGCGGTAGTGTTGATAAAGTTGAGCATATCGGCGATACGGCTCTTGCCCTGAACCGGTCCGAAGCTCTGGAGGGTATCGCCATTGAAGTAGCTGAGGCGTAGGCGATCGCTATGAGCCAGCGCAAGATAGCCGATTGCACCACCTAACCTCTGAGCGACCCACAGCTTAGAAGGTTTGCCCCAGCGCATACTGGCCGAGTAGTCGAGCATAATATGCACATCGATATCTTGCTCGGTCTCGCCCAACTTCACCAGCACATGCTCTTGGCGGGCGTAAGCGTTCCAGTCAACGTAACGCAGGTCGTCGCCTGTCGTATAGGGGCGGTGTTCGCTAAAAATCGGCGATGCGATCTGTTGGCGGCTCTGGTGCTCGCCGCTGGCAGGGCGACCGCGTAGCGTGCGCTGAGCCTGCAAGCCAAGCCGCTCCATGCGGCGCAGAAAGGCCTCGTCGAAAATCGGCGCTTCTTTGGTATTAGTCTGTCGGCGAAAAATAGTCTTGAACCACATCGCGATCTTCTATCGGAATACGGAGCGGATCGTCGTCCGCCTCAATCAGACCGGCATCACCTGCACCCACATCGCGGGTCGAACCGGAGCCACTTCCAGCGGGCGCGACTTGTGGATCAACATCACCTTCGGCGCGCGAGTCACCGTCGCCCTCTGCCTCAAGGTCCATAGGCACGCCCGGCACATTGAGGCGATCGGAGCGCTGTTCGCGCTGCTCGCCGGGGGTGCTGCTGTTGCCCGCCCCAGAGCCTTGACCTTGACCTTGGCCCTCGGCTTGGCCTTCACCTTCGCTCTCAGCCTGTGCTTGACCTTGGCCTTCGCCTTCAGCCTCGCCTTGACCTTCACCTTCACCTTGGCCCTCACCAGCTTGAGCATCGGCGGTCTGCTGACCGGGCTGGCCTTGTTGTTCGATCGCACTGGCTAGATCATCGATCGCCGTTTGAGCGCGTTGGCCGCCCTGCTCGAGGTTGTCGGCGATATCGCGCAGCTGTTCGGCCAAGTCAGGGTTGCGGCCCTCGATCTCATCGGCAGCATCACGCAACGAATCGCCCAATTCTTCGCGAGTATCGGCCGAAAGTTGGTTGGCTTGGTCGGCTAATTCGCGTAGACTGCGAGCAGCAGAAGCGGTGTCGCCTTGGTCGAGCGCATCGGCTGCGGGGCGGGTTGCACTTTGATCGCGCAGGGCATCGGCGATCGCTTGAAGCGATTGGCTATCGCCCGGAGCGCCTTGACCTTCGCCTGCGCCGTTTCCAGCCTCTTGGGGCTGACCGGGCTGTGGGGGCATCTCTTCTTCGGGAAACAGCTCTTCATCTTGCTCACGAACCAGCTGGGGCAAGGGCAGTGGCGCATTTTGGGCCAAGCCATCGTCTGGATTAAGCAGCATAAATAGGCCGCCTACTACCAACAGCAAGGCGACAACAGCTACGATCTCAGACCACGGGCGGCGCTGGCGGGTATAGATAAAACGTCGCACATGGGCCATGACTTGGCGGGTATCATCGACCAAATAAGCGCCGACCGAGCCGGGATCTGGTCGTTGGGGCAATACTTCGAGCGCTGTACTCAGTTGGTCTTGCAAGTTGAAGCGTTTATCGAGGCGGCGTGCAACCTCCTCGGGCTTCATGCGCGGGCGCAAGCTCAAACATAAGCCGAGCAACAGCGAGCCCAACAGCACCAATAAGATCCAGTTATAGCCGATCTCCCACTGCCAGATCAGGCTTCCGCCCAGCAAAATCGAACAGACCGAAAGGCCGATCCAAAGCGTGCGCAGAATGGTGCGCAAGGTCTGGCGTGACCAACGGTCAGCAGCAAGGCGGCTCAGTTGTCTCGCAAGGGGGTTGGTATTCATTGTTCGCCGTTCGGCCCGATTCGTTTAATTCCGTTTCAATCTAACGTTTTATTCAGTATAGGTGTGATCGCTCGGGCCTGTCAACAGAAAAAGGTGATAACAAGCTGATGCGCAGTTCGGCTTGAAGACATATTATTCGTAGTGAGCGGCGATCGAAAGCTGAACAGCGTTAAGAACTCGGTTGATTCGGCGTAACAAATTGCTATTGGCCTCCGGTTGAATAGGTAAGGTATTGGGTAGATCCATGGCCGCGTCGATCAAAGCATCGCGGAAGAAAAGGGTTGCCTCCAAGGCGGCGGTCAACGGCATACCGAGCGCGCGAGCGCTAGCAGCGTATTCAGCACCGATCTTCTCAGCCTCGTGTAAAGCAGACACTTCGTCGTCAGGTGAGGAGACATATCGTAGTACAATACCCATAAGCCGCTGCCCGATATTGCGCTGTTGTAAACGCACTTCATCGCTGATCTGGCTAGTCCAAGCTAGCTCATCGTGTCCGAGCGCGCTACGTGTGCGCACAAGCGCTTGTTGAGCCCAAGCCCGTTCGCTACCCGGCAAGACTCGCAGGCGCTGGCGGTTGTTATTAAATTGTTCGATATCGGCTCGCGCAAAACGACGATGCCCACCCGGAGTGATGCTCACGGGGATTTCGCCAGCATCGGCCCAGCGGCGGAGTGTACTCGGATGCACTCCTAACATGTCGCTCGCTTCTCGCAGTGATAAAAAGGCAGATTTATCATTTGATTTGTGTGTTGGCATATCTGTATGCTCCCCTTAGATTGAGCGACGTTGTGGGAAGAGCTGCCAAATACATAAGAACTATCGGTATTCTGGGAGGCCACTTCCTTAACAAATTCCAACTCATCACCAGCGCCAATAATGCTGTGATGAATCAAATCGATCTCGGCTCTTGAAAATCCGTCTTAACTTACATTGTAACGAATTTAACGAAGCCTGCAATCACTCAAAAAGTGCCTATTAGAATTGACACTTGTGCAACGTTGTGATAAATTTCTCTTGTACATAGTTTTGCATAGATTTTATAGTTTTTGTTTAAATATATAGATCTTATGAATCTCTTCCTAGTTGGTCTAGATCACTCCTCTGCACCCATAGCCTTGCGCGAGCGATTGGCGTTCACCGCCGATGAGGTTCGCAAGGCTTTGACTCTTCTTACCGATGTAGGAGGAGGTCCCTTACAAGAGGCGGCGATCCTGTCTACTTGTAATCGTGTTGAGGTCTATGGGGCTTCCGCCAAGCCGGTTCAGTTCGAGCAAATCGCCCGCTTCTTGGCAGATTTTCACGAGATCCCCTACGAAGATATCGTTCCATCGCTGCGCATGCATCAGAATCTCGATGTGGCTCGTCATTTATATGAGACCGCAGCGGGTCTGCATTCGATCGTGTTAGGTGAAGCCCAGATTCAAGGTCAAGTGCGCAACGCTCTGCAATTGGCGCAAGAAGTAGGAAGCAGCGGCGCTTATTTAAACGCCCTATTCCGCTTTGCCCTCACAGCTGGCAAGCGGGTACGCAGCGAAACCGCCTTGGGCAAGGGAGCTGCCAGCGTGTCGCAAGCAGGTGTCGAACTGGCCCGCCGCCTTTTGGGTGGTCTGCGCAATAAACGAGTTTTGTTGATTGGTAGCGGCTCGATGGCTGAATTGGCGGCTAAGAATCTGCAAGCCTATGGTGCAAGCGATCTTACCATCGCGAACCGCACTTTTGCGAACGCCCAGCATCTGGCTGAACAGTACAACGCCCGCGCGATCGCTTACGAAGATTTCGCGGCCTATCTAGCCCACGTTGATATTGTGATCAGCGCTACATCATCGCAAGAGCCGATCATCTCGTATGACATGGTTCGTAAGGCCCTCGCTGAACACAATGCACAGCAAGAAAAGCCCCAGCATCCCTTGTTGTTGATCGACTTAGCTGTGCCGCGCGATGTAGAGGCCAGTGTTGCAGAGCTGAGCGGCGTGCGTTTAGCGACCGTCGACGACCTGCAAGGCGTGGTAAATGCTACTCTCCAGCAGCGTCAACACGAACTCGAACCCGCCCGAGCGATTGTGCAAGAAGAGATCGACGCCTTTGAACGTTGGATGCGCGAACAAGAGACCTTGCCAGCACTCACCTCGCTGCGCCAGCAGGCCGAAGAGCTGCGCCAGCAAGAGGTACAACGTGCGATGCGCCGTTTAGGAGATCTCTCGTCGGATCAGCAGCAGGCGATCGAGATCTTGACCCAGAGCTTGGTCAACAAGCTTCTGCACAACCCTACGCTCCGTTTGAAGCACGCTGCGGCCGCCGGTGAAGGCTCGCGTTACGTTGAGATGATGCGCGACCTGTTCGCGTTAGATATGCATTAAATCGTGCAAGCAGGCTGAGACGTGGCACGAGCTAAGGTGCCGGGTTTCGGCGTGTCTTGCATTTCGCTTTTGAGAAGAGCCTTCCATCAGCCAGCGCGCTTGGTGGAGTGAACGAGAGTAGAAATAGATATGGAACGAAAACTTATTATCGGCACCAGAGGTAGCAAGTTGGCGCTTGCTCAATCGGAGATGGTCGCTGATAGCTTGCGTAAGGCCCACCCCGGCCTCGAAGTCGAATTGCAGATCATTAGCACAGTTGGCGACCGCACCCAAGCATCGGGCATCGCGCTCTCGGCAGTCGGCGACAAAGGCTTGTTTATCAAAGAGTTAGAAGTCGCTCTGCTAGAGAAACAGGTCGATCTCGCGGTGCATAGCTGCAAAGACCTCCCCTCTGTAACCGCCGACGGCTTGAGCTTAGCGGCCTTCCCCGCGCGTGAACAGCCCTGGGACGCGCTTGTGTTGCCTGCTAATGCCCCAGCCCCAGCCCAGCGCGAAGTCGATCAGCAGCTTTCGGTTCTGCCGCCCAACGCCCATGTTGGTACCAGCAGCTTACGCCGCACCAGCCAGCTTCTGGCCCTGCGCCCCGATCTACGCATCAGCGATCTGCGCGGCAATATCGACACACGTTTGCGCAAACTCGATGAGGGCCAGTACGATGCGATTATTCTGGCCTCAGCCGGCCTCCTGCGCATCGGCTTAGAGGCGCGCATCAGCCAATACTTTCCGGCCGATCTAATGGTGCCCGCCGTCTCGCAAGGTATTTTAGCCATCGAATGTCGCGCCGACGATAGCGAAACCCTTGCACTGCTGAGCGTGCTCGATGATCCTCAAAGCCGCAAGGCGGCTCTGGCCGAACGAGCCTTCCTGCGCCGTCTGGAAGGCGGCTGCCAAGTGCCGATGGGCGCTAACGCCCAGTTGCAAGCCGATGGCAGCCTGCAGATCAAAGGCATGGTCGGCTCGCGCGATGGGCGTACGATCATCAAAGGTGTGCGTAACTCGGCTGGCGACCCCGAAGCGCTGGGCGTGGCCCTCGCTGAAGAGCTCTTAGCCCAAGGCGCGGCCGCCTTGATAGAAGCGCTCTAGAACGATGAGTGGGGCGCTTACAGGTTGGCGAGTGGTGATCACTCGCGCCGAACAGCAGGCGGCCTCTCTGGCCGAGCGTTTGCGAACGCTTGGAGCCGAGCCGCTCTTCTTCCCGACCATCGCCTTCAAAGCACCCGGCGATCTCAGCAGCTTCGACAACGCCCTTGTACGCAGCGGCGAGTTCGACTGGTTGATCTGCACCAGCGCAACCACCGTTCGTTTTATCGACCAACGCCTCCAGCAACGCGCCGATCTCAAGCAGAGCTTTCAGCAGGCGAGCCAACTACGCATCGCTGCGGTCGGTCCCGCTACAGCGACAGCCTGCCGCGAGCTGTTAGGCCGCGAAGTCGAGCGCGTGCCCGAGCGTTTTATCGCCGATTCTCTGGCTGAAATGCTCGGCGATCTGCACGGCCAACGGGTGCTTTTGTTGAACGCCGATCTGGCTCACCCCAAGCTGCAAGAGCTGTTGACTCGCGCAGGCGCTCAGGTGGAGCGTGTGATCGCCTACCATACCGTCGCAGCGGAAGGTGGCGTCGACCTTGAATCGCTTTTGCGCGCTGGCAAAGTCGATGCGATCACCTTTGCCAGTGGCTCGGCAGGCCGTTTTTTTGTTGAACGGCTCAGCGCAACCGCCCTTGAGATCGCGAAACGAACCGTTATTGTAGCCATCGGCCCTACTACAGCCAACGACTTGTCTGCTCTGGGAATCCAAGCGACCGTAGTCGCTTCGACCTATACCGAAGAGGGCATGCTCGCTGCGCTGCTCGACTATATTGACAACAAGAATGAGGTTTAAGCATGGGATCGTTCCCCGCTTTAAGGCCGCGTCGTCTGCGCCGCACACCCGCTCTGCGCCGCATGGTGCGCGAGACGACACTTAGCCCCGATAATCTGATCTATCCGCTCTTTGTGCGCCACGGCGAGGGCATCCAACGCCCGATCGTTTCGATGCCGGGCCACTACCAATGGTCGGTCGATACGCTCAAAAACGAGGTGCGCGAAGTCGCCAGCATGGGCATTCCAGCCGTGCTACTATTCGGCATTCCGGCCCATAAAGACGCCCAAGGCAGCGAGAACTACGACCCCAACGGTATTGTGCCGCAAGCGATTCGCGCCATCAAAGAGGTTGCGCCCGATCTGGTGGTGATCTCGGATATGTGTTTTTGTGAATATACCGATCACGGCCACTGCGGTCTGCTCAACACACCCGAATCGCCCTATTATCACGAGCAGTTGGGCGAGGGCTATCTGCTGAACGACGAGACGCTCGAGCTGTTAGGCCGCGCTTCGGTGGTGCACGCCCAAGCGGGAGCCGATATCATCGCGCCCTCTGGCATGCTCGATGGCATGATCGCCGCGATTCGCTCGGCCCTCGACGGTGCCAATCAGCAGCACACGATCGTAATGAGTTACGCCGCCAAGTTCGCCAGCGGCTTCTACGGCCCCTTCCGCGACGCTGCCGAAAGCCCGCCCTCGTTCGGCGACCGCAGCCAATACCAGATGGACTACGCCAACACGCGCGAGGCTCTGAAAGAGGTTGAGCTCGATGTGGCCGAAGGTGCCGATATGTTGATGGTCAAGCCAGCCGGTGCCTATTTGGACATTATTCAGAAGGTGCGTGAGCGCTTCGATCTGCCTTTAGCTGCCTATCAGGTTTCGGGCGAGTTCAGCATGATCAAAGCTGCGGCGGCCAATGGCTGGATCGACGAAGAGCGTGTGGCTTTAGAGAGCCTCTACGCCATTCGCCGAGCTGGTGCCGATATGATTATTAGCTATTTCGCAAAGGACGTGGTGCGCTGGCTCAGTTAGGCCGGTTCACACCTTTGCTTGTGAAAGGTTGGTATGCAAAACGACCGTTTATTACGCGCTTGTCGCCGAGAAGAGACCGACCGCACACCGATTTGGTTGATGCGCCAGGCGGGCCGCTATCTGCCCGAATTTCGCGCCCTGCGCAACGATTACGACTTTCTGACCCGCGTTAAAACGCCCGATATCGCTGCCGAACTGACTCTGCAACCGATTCGCCAGTTCGATCTCGATGCGGCGATTATATTCTCGGATATCATTCCGCCGCTGGAGGGCTTAGGCTTCCAGATCGACTTTAACCCGGGGCCAGTCATTCACAACCCGGTTCGTTCGAGCGCCGATATTGCTGCTCTGCGCAAGAGCGACGCCCGCGAGTCGATGAGCTTCACGCTCGAAGCGATCAAGATCGTCAAACGCGAGCTGAACGATCGCATTCCGCTCTTCGGCTTCAGCGGCGCGCCCTTCACTTTGGCGAGCTATGCGATCGAGGGCGGCCCGTCGCGTGACTTTAAGCGCACCAAGCTGATGATGTACACCCAGCGTGAAGATTGGTTCGCGCTGATGGACAAGTTGACCGATCTGGCCAGCGACTATCTCGTGGCCCAAGTCGAAGCGGGCGCCGATGTGCTGCAGCTCTTCGATAGCTGGGCGGGCGCGCTCGGCCCATTCGACTACAGCGAATACGTTCTGCCCTTTGTGAAGCGCTGTATCGACGATGTGCGGGCGAACCTAAAGGCCCAAGGCCGCTCGGTTCCAGTCATCTACTTCGGCACCGATATGAGCAGCATGCTGGGCGTGCTGCGCGAAACCGAAGCCGATGTGCTAGGCGTCGATTGGCGCGTCTCGCTCGACGAGGCATGGGCCCAGATCGGCCCGGGCTTCGCTATTCAAGGTAATCTCGATCCGCACGCTCTGTTGGCACCTTGGCCCGAAGTTGAGCGCCGCGCACTCGATATTCTGAACCGCGCTGCTGGTCGTCCGGGTCATATCTTCAATCTGGGCCACGGCATTCTGCCCGATACACCCGTCGACAATGTGCGTCGCTTGGTCGAGCTGGTTCACAGTTACGAATAGCTGTTAGGTCCATAGTTGTGTTTCAAGGTGGCGAGTGCGCAATGTGCTCGCCCTCTTGTTATCTAAGAGAAAGTGATTATAACCATGGCGGTATCATTCGATCGTTCTAAACAGCTTTTTGAAGAGGCCCAACGGGTTTTACCGGGTGGAGTAAACTCGCCAGTGCGCGCCTTTCGAGGCGTCGGCGGCTCGCCGCTCTTTATCGAGCGCGGCCAAGGCCCCTACATCTGGGACGCTGATGGCAACAGATACATCGACTATGTACTTTCGTGGGGTCCGCTGATCGTCGGCCACGCTCAGCCCGATGTGCTCAAGGCTATCACCGATCAGGCAGCGCTCGGTACCAGCTATGGCGCGCCCACCAAACTCGAGACCGAGCTGGCCGAGCAGGTTATCGCGCTGATGCCCAGCATCGAGCAGGTGCGTTTTGTGAACAGCGGCACCGAGGCCACCATGAGCGCTTTGCGTCTGGCGCGCGCCTACACGGGCCGCAACAAGATCGTGAAGTTTAGCGGCTGCTACCATGGCCACGCCGATATGCTGCTGGTGCAAGCTGGCAGCGGCGTCGCGACCTTGGGCCTGCCCGATAGCCCAGGTGTGCCCGCCTCGACCACAGCCAGCACCCTCACCGCCGAGTTCAACGATCTAGAGGCCGTCGAGCAGCTCTTCGCCGAGCATGGCAACGACATCGCCGCCGTGATCGTCGAACCGATCGCAGCCAACATGGGCTTTGTGCTGCCCAAACCCGGCTTCCATCAAGGTTTGCGCGAGCTGACTCGCAAGTACGGCGCGCTCTTTATCTTCGACGAAGTGATGACGGGCTTTCGTGTTTCGCCCGGCGGCGCGCAAGGCTACTGGGGCATCGATCCCGATATCACCTGTTTGGGCAAGGTGATCGGCGGTGGCCTGCCGGTCGGCGCCTACGCTGGCAAGCGCGAGATTATGCAGACTGTGGCGCCCGCTGGCCCGATGTACCAAGCTGGCACGCTCTCGGGCAACCCCTTGGCCATGGCGGCAGGTTTGGCGACCCTACGCCAAGTCGCCGATCCCAAGATCTTCGATGCGATCGTCGAGAGCACCACGCGCCTGGCCGACGGTATTCGCCGCATCTGCGCCGAAAAGAACATTCCGGTTCAGGTCGCCAACTTGGGTACGATGTTCGGCTTCTACTTCCTTAAAGAGCACGGCCAGCAGATCAACAGCTATAGCGAGGCGCGCGCATACGCCGATACCAAGCGCTTTGGCGAGTTCTTCTGGAAGATGCTCGAGCGGGGCTGCTACTTCGCGCCTTCGCAGTTCGAGGCCTGTTTTGTCAGCTCGGCCCACACCAACGAGGTGATCGACGAGACCTTAAAGGCCATTCGCGAGGTGCTCTAGCTCGTTTGCGCTCCGTCATCACAGGTTCTGCTTAACGAAGCATCTGCTTGGGCTGGCGGAGAGGTCTTTTCCTCCAAGAAGAGCACAAGCGCGCGCGTCCGCCTACGGCTATTAGGTCGGCCGTCCAACGCGATAAGGTCTGTAGATAGCGAGCATCTTTGCAGCAGCGTAGCCGCAGCGCAAACAACGAAATAGCGTTGAAATCATTGAGCGGGGAGCTGCGCGATCGCGCAGCTCCCCTCATAGCACCGTGTCGTAGTGGAACTCTCGTTGGTAGCCGTAGGCGGACGCGCTAGAAGACTTTTTTAGGGGACTATACCTATTACGCCCAATAAACAGGCGGAGTTAGACCAATAGTCGAACTCCGCCTCTGTTTGTGTGCGAAACAAACGACGTCGATTATGATTTGCCGTTGCGGCGCGCTTCGCTGGCGAGGGCCTGTGCGATACCGCTCTGGAGCGAGCTGAGGGTGCGCAGATTCGAGAGATCGACGCCCAAGTTCACCAGGGTTTGGGCCACTTCGGGGCGAATACCGGTGATCATGGCTTCGGCTCCTAAGAGCTTGATCGACTCGGCGGCTCGCACCAGCACATTCGCCACCTGGGTATCGACCATCGAAACGCCCGTGATATCGAGCACTACCGTCGAACCGCGAGTCTCGGCCACGCCGTAGAGCAGTGTGTCCATTACGCGCTGAGCACGTCGCGAGTCCATCACACCGATCAAAGGCATCACCAAAATGGTGTCGGTGATCGGGATCAGCGGCGTAGAAAGCTCGTCTAAGGTGCGCTGCTGGGTGCGAATGATCTCGTTTTGGATCATCGCCTGACGCTGCATCTCTTCTTCGCGACGCTTGTCGGTTACATCTTCAAACAGAATGGCGATCTGCTGATCGGGCAAGGGGAAGGCACGCACATCGAAGACGGCCGAGATAGTCTCGTCATGGTAGGGCGTATCTTTGATCTCTACGGCCTCTTGATTGACCACTACATTACGATAGACAGCGAGTACTTCGTGGCTCAACATACCAGGGAAGATCTCGCCAATGCGCTGTCCGATATGAGGGCGCAGTTCCTTGCCACCTACAAATTTTGAAGCGGCGGGGTTACAGGCGACCAGTCGTAGCGAGTGCGCATCATCGATATCATCAAGGCGATAGATCAAAAGACCCATTCGCATATTCTGAGTGATCTCAACCAAGCGACGACGCTCTCGATCGAGCTGATACAAATCGGTGATATCGCGAGCGGTTGTAAAGATCTCTTGGGTCTCTTCGTTAAATATGCTTCTCCAGGTCAGGTGCACAATGCTTCCATCTTTACAGATGTAGCGATTGTGAAACGCCTCTACGATTTCTGACTGTGCTTTGCTTGCAAAGAAGGCAATGCTAGCATCACGATCATCAGGATGCACAAAATCCAAGAGAGGCTTTGTTTGGAGCTCTTCTAAGCTATAACCCAAGGTTCGTAGCGCTGTTGGATTGCAGCGTTTGACGTAGCCTTGCAGATCAACGACAAATAAGAGGTCTAAAGCTCGCTCGAATAAAATCTGGTAAGTAATTTTTTCCTGTGCTTGTGCTTCTAAGGCGGCTACACGCTCACGAAGCACGCCGATATCAGTTGTCATAAGAGTGTTTATCCTTAGTTCCCTCAGGCGATGGCCCTAGGGAGGCCTATGTTACGATGATTGACGAGCTGTTTAGCGGCGAAAACGATTTGTAGAGGCCTTATGCTCTTTTTCCATAGCCAAAGCAATACCGTTCTGAAGCGAGCTGAGCGTTTGCAGATTGCCCAAGTTCACCCCAAGTCCGATCAAGGTTTGGGCCACCTCGGGGCGAATGCCGGTGATCATCGCTTCTGCGCCGAGCAGTTTTACAGCTTCAGCCGCGCGGATCAATACATTTGCCACCTGAGTATCGACCATCGAAACACCGGTGATATCGATAATGACCGTATCGCAGCGGGTTTCGGCCACACCATGCAAGAGCGTGTCCATAACACGCTGAGCGCGGCGCGAGTCGAGCGAACCGATCAGCGGCATAATCGTGATCGAGTTAGTGATCGGAATCAGCGGTGTCGAGAGCTCTTCCAAGGTATGCTGCTGCATACGAATGATCTCTTCTTGGATGAGCGACTGACGCAAGGCTTCCTCAGTGCGGAGTTGCTGAGTGATATCATCAATCAGAACGCCGATATGATCATCTTCCAACTTGTAGCAATCGACTCGATAAGCCCAGACCAAGTCCTTGCCTTCGATCTGGAAGGTGCTTCGGCCCTCGGGAATCTTACCGGTAGCAACCGCATAATAGCGGTCGATAATATCTTGATCGATCTGGTGGTTGTAGAGATCCTGAATGGTCTTGCCGATATAATCAGCTTTTTTGTTGCCCCCAAGCAACTTGAGTGTTGGCTCGTTGAGATCTACAAGTACCAGGCTGGCGGGGTTGTTGCGATCAGCGAGGCGATAGATCGAAACGGCGGTGCTCATCTCCTCGATCACCTCGGCCAAGACCTGGTATTCTTGATCGAGGGCGCGGAGTGCCGTGATATCACGAGCGCTCGCATACATGCGTTGGCGCTCTACATCGCTGCTGACATTCCATTGAATATGCTTGTAGCTGCCGTCTGCAATCTGATAGCGGTTCGAGAAGGCGATCAGGTTATTACCTCGGGTAATCTCTTCTGTTACCTTTAAGGTGTTCTCGCGATCGTCGGGGTGAATGAAATTGATGAACGGCTGAGAACGGAGCTTCTCATCGCTATAGCCGAGCGTTTCTTTCAGGGCATCATTATAGGTTACAAAATAACCATCAAAATCGATGATACAGAGCATATCGATCGATTGTTTAAAAAACAACTCGTTCGTATAACTATCGGCAATCTGTGCTTCAAGCTCCGCGATGCGCCGCTCTAGTTGAAGCACTTCGTCTTGTTCTTGGCTTGGTGGTTGTGCTAGGGAACTCATACATCCTCATGGTTAATTGATTGCTACTACAGAGGTTGGCAATAAACAATCACTTAAACAAATATTTTAATTATTTGCAAAATAAAACTATTTGTAATAAAAATAAGAAATATTATTACAATTACCGTAATTGTTTGGGTTTAGCATCAAGAATGACCATTCCATCGATGTATTATACCAACTAGAATAATAATAATATATGGTTCTCTAGTACTGGTAAAAATAGGTAATCATATGATTAAACGTTATTAACAAAACAAAATGAATCCTAATAGCTTAGAACAATGTAATATAATTCACTTTGTTCAGATCAAAGATATGCAAATGCAATAACTTTGATAAATAAAAGGAATAGATAAGGAAAAACAAGTAAAGTTGAGAATAGATAACATCATTCTTAGCATCTTTATTTTGTAAATAAAGCTAAATCATATTTTACCAATCGTATACTCTTTTGCGCTTGTTTTTGTTAGCTATAGTTGCAACATCTATGGAAAGAGGCGGCTTGACGAGGCGATAGTGGGGTGATTGTGCGGTAAGCGACTTTGTTGCCTAACTTCGCATGCAATAACACGCAGGAATGTCGTGTTAGGCACAACGTTCCTGGTGAGCTTTGTAAGTTCGCTTACTTGATATTAAATTTGATTACTTGATTCTGTGTTGGCTTTTAACAGAGTGGAACTTGAGTATGTTTGTTGTGCAAGATTTCGCGCGACAAAGCGAAATCTTGCACAACTCGTTCGCTTATTTTATCCTTTCCCTCGCCTTGCAGGAAGAGAAGTCTTTAAGCGAATTTGGTATGAAGGAGAAAGCGCTATAAGCGGGTTGAGCGCGCTTGACCCGTAAGCGTTCTGCCCTCTAGAGCGTAGGCGTAAGCGACGCCGCTTTGCAGCGTGCTGAGCGTGCGTAGATGTGAGAGATCTACCCCCAGATGGATCAGGGTTTGAGCAACCTCGGGGCGAATGCCCGTAATGATCGCGTTGGCACCCAAGAGCTTGACAGCCTCGGTAGCGCGCAGCAAAACATTCGCTACCTGACTATCGACCATGGCCACACCCGTGATATCTAAGATCAAGGTGTTGCTATGCAACTCTGCGATGCCGTTTAAGACGCTTTCCAAGACATTCTGGGCACGCCGGCTATCGATACTGCCAATTAAGGGCATAATCGCGATCGTATCGGTGATGGGAATCAGGGGCGTCGAGAGCTCGTCGAGTGTGCGTTGTTGGCTCTTGATGATTTCATCCTGAAGTTTGGCTTGGCGCAACGTCTCTTCTTCTTGCAAGCGCTGCGTGATATCCTCGATCAAAATGCCGATCTGCTGGCCGTTGAGCGGGAAGGCCAAAATGCGGTAGTAGACCTCTTTACCAGTGGTTACACAAGTTGTTTTGAGGTCGACGGGCTGGCGCGTGCTAAGGATCTGATGATAACGCTCGATATCGTTGAGAAAATCGACTTCAGCGAATGCCTCTTGAACCGAACAGCCGATCTTTGAGGTGAGGTCAGGCTGATTGATCATCAACCCTGCAAAAGGGTTAGCCGCGATCAGTTTGAATTCGATCGGCTGCTCATCTTGGCACAGTTGAATAATAAGCATGCCGAAGCGCAGATTCTGGGTAATGTTGAGAAAGAGCTGACGTTCTGCCTCACGCTCCCGAATAGCGGTTACATCGCGCGCGGTTGCATAGACCTCTTTGCGCTCATCGTTGGCAAGGCTATTCCAAAGGAAGCGAACATAGCTGCCATCTTTGCGTCGATAGCGGTTTTCAAACTGGCGTACCTTCTCACCCTGAATAACGTTCATGATCTTCGATGCCGACTTAGATAAGTCGTCAGGGTGCGCAAATAAGAGTAAGCGTTGAGAAGTTAGCTCTTCAAAGGTATAACCAAGCGTCTTCAACATCGCTTCGTTACAGTGTTTAAGGTAGCCGTTGGGTGCTACAATGCAGAAGCAATCGAGCGCATGTTCGAAGAAGGCTTTTCTTGAGCGACTCAAGGCAACTTCAGCCTCTAATTGTGCCAATTCTTGGCGAAGCGCTGTGATATCAGAGCCGTTTGTCATGGCTAGCAAGCTCTCCTCTTCCCTGCTCGACGTGGAGTCAAGGAAGGCTATAGTCTCATTTCTTACGTTTAGGCTTTTGTGCCTAAGGCATAAGCAAACATAATCGGGGGCCGTTTAGCGACGCTTGGCGTGGGCCGACTGCTGGCTAAGCGCGAGCGCAATGCCGCTTTGCAACGAAGCCAGCGTCTGAAGGCCCGACAGGTCGACGCCGAGACCGATCAAGGTTTGGGCGACTTCGGGGCGAATTCCTGTGATAATAGCGTTCGCACCCAAGAGCTTGACCGCATCGGCAGCGCGAATAAGCACATTCGCGACTTGGGTATCGACCATCGGCACGCCTGTAATATCGATGATAACTGTGTTGGCCCGTGTCTCTGCTATGCCGTTAAGCAGGGTATCCATCACGCGTTGAACACGCCGCGTATCCATCGAACCGATCAGAGGCATAATGGTGATCTCATCGGTGATGGGAATGAGCGGCGTCGACAGCTCTTCGAGGCTGAGCTGCTGCATGCGAATGATCTCGTTTTGGGCCGACGCTTGGTGTTGGGCCTCTTCTGCCTGCACCTGTTGGCTGATATCTTCAATAAAGATCGCGATCTGATTATTGCTCAGCGAGTGGAACGTGATGTTATAGTACTTCTCTTGTTTATCATCCCTGTAGCGATGGCTATAGCTGCCCGGTGCATAGCTGCCAAGCGCGATAGAGCGACAGATTTCAAGCTGTTCGTCGGTGATGATGCTGCCAAAACTCTCGGCGAGTCGCGAACCCTGTTGAAGATTGAAATTTTGGAGCAGTGTGTTTGCAGCTTTGTTTGATGCAACGTAGACTAGGGACTGAGCGTCATCTTCTATAGTGAGCTCGTAGACCAGAACAGCGATATGCAGCGATTCGATCATACCGCTGAGCGCTCGATGCTGCTCTTCCTGAATACGTAACAGCGTGATATCGTGAGCAGTAATATAGATTTCCTTGAGCTGAAGGTCGCTGCTGCAATCCCATTGAATGAGGTGATAGGCTCCACCTGCAAACAAATACCGACTTTCAAAACTGACGGTCGTGCTCTTGCTGCTCAGCTCCTCTAAGTGGGCTAAGGTCAACTCTTGATCGTCAGGATGCACGAAATGGATAAATGGGTTGCCGTTAAGCTCCTCTTCACTATACCCGACATTCTGTTTAAAACGAGGGTTAAAGGTTTTGAAATGCCCATTAAATGAAAGAATACAGAGCATGTCGAGTGAATGGGTGAAGAAGAGATCATGAACTTCGTTAGCGATAAGCTCTTGTTTGAGTTGAGCGATACTCGTCTGGAGCTGCGAGATTTCATCGCTTTCTCTACTGCTCGATTGGAATATTGGGTTCATACAGCCTCATGTCGTTCGATCGGGATATACACAAGGATTGGAGATATATCGCCAAAACGTTTTATTATTGAATAAAATATTTTTAGGTCATTAATAATAGATGTAATGTCAGTTGAGATATAAATGACCGCTCAAGTATTATGTTCGTGATTATATCCTATTATCCGTAATTGTACAGAAAGATAAGATTCTGTTTCCTGATTATAACAAGATCAAATCAAAGCTTAACACATAGATTATAGAATACAAAATATTACTATTTTTGTTTAAATTTCAAATTAAACCAATAAACAAAAATCAATCACCGATAATTCTTTGCTATTGATGATTAGAAATTAAGAACTTCACTTAATTAAGTGTATGGATATAGTATGCCATATTCCTGTTACAATATTAATACATTTCTTAACCAAAAACGAACTTTTTCGACAAAAATAGCATAAGGAGGCATAAAATGGCTGAAAAAAGCCGACGCGAGCGTGTAACCGAAATGGTACGTCAAGCGCAGAATGCAATTTGCAGTGCGTTTGAAGAGATAGATGGTGCAAAAACCTTTGAATCGTTCACTTGGGAGCGACCCGGCGGTGGCGGAGGCACGGCCCGAGTTATGACCGATGGAGCCGTTTTTGAGCGCGCTGGCGTAAATGTTTCGGCAGTAGAAGGCAGCGAAGTGCCTCCTTCGATCTGGCAGAATCGTCCCCAGACCAAGGGACATCCCTACTTCGCAACCGGTATCTCGATGGTGGTGCACCCGCGCAACCCTTACGTGCCGGCCTTCCACGCCAACTATCGCTACTTCGAGGCGGGCGACGACTGGTGGTTCGGTGGCGGCGCCGATATGACTCCCTGCTACGGCTTCGAAGAGGATGCGCGCCACTTTCACAAAACACTCAAAACCTTTTGTGATGCGTTCGATCCGAGCTACTATCCGCGCTTCAAAGAGACCTGCGATTCTTACTTCTTTATCAAGCATCGCAACGAGATGCGCGGTGTAAGCGGCATCTTCTTCGACAACCTGCATTTGGATGGCGAAGATGGTTGGGAGAAAGGCTTCGCCTTTGCGCAAGCGGGCGCGAACGCGATTCTGCCGAGCTATATGCCGATCGTAGAGCGCCGCAAAGACACGCCCTATGGTGAGCGCGAGCGCTCGTGGCAGCTCTATCGCCGTGGACGTTATGTCGAGTTTAACTTGGTCTACGACCGTGGCACCGTCTTCGGCTTGCAGACCAACGGCAACATCGAGGCGATCTTGATGTCGTTGCCGCCGCTGGTGCGCTGGGAATTCAACTACAAACCCGAGCCGGGCTCGCGCGAAGAAGAGCTGGTGAGCAAGTTCTTGGTGCCGCGCGATTGGGCATCGGAGTAGGCGGTTAGGCTTCTAGCTCCCATTCGGCTTCTAGCGCGTCCGCCTTCGGCTATCAGATGGGAGAACCTGCCCTCATCCCCGACCCTTCTCCCGCAAAGGCGGGAGAAGGGAGTTTTGTTTCTCGGCTTTTCGTTTTCTGCGTTATACCAAATCCGGTAGATGACTTACTTTTTGGCCTTCGGCAGAGTGGAACTTGTCTCTTTTTCCTGTTTTTGTGTTACAAGAAGGCGACTCTGTAAGCGAATTTGATATTACCAAAGCGCAAAGCTTGAAACGTATGGAAGCGGCGGGGCAGCGTTGCTGCTTGCTGCGTGCAGCAAGCAGGTCGCAGCGCAAGCTGCGAGGGCTAGAAGCCGAATGGGTGGAACGGATGTTGGTAGCCGTAGGCGGACGCGGTTCGACCCTTGTTTGAGGGAAAGAACCTCTACGCCAAAGTGTGAATGGTGAACAAAACGAGGCCCTGCTGAAAAAGCGGAGCCTCGTTTGTTTGTTTGGCTACAAGCTGCTGGCCGAAAGGCTAGCTGGCGTTGCGACGCGCCGCAAGCTCTTCGACCGGCACATAGTCGAGGTCGTAGCCGAAATAGCGCGGGCCGACCAGCTCGAGACCCATGGGAGTGCGCCACTTCTCGTTGCAGGGCATAGCCATCACAACCACGCGGAAGCCGTAGCGCAGGCTCTCGGTGGTGATCGGCTCGCCGGTCTCGGCATCGAGGATGGTGATCAGGTCGGGCACGGTCGCCATGACTTCGCCATCTTTAAGCGCGATCAAGAACTCGTTCTGGAAGCGGATCTTGAGCGTGCTGCCCTGATCTTCGCCGATGCCCACAATGGTGGCCTCGCCGCGCGCAAAGCCCGTTTCAGTGCGGCGCTCGATGTCGCTGATCTTGCCCTTGAAGAGCTTGATACCGTTCGAAACCTCGAGCACGGTCGCGACCGGATCGGTCGAGTTGCGGCGCGCCTCGCGAATGGTGGCACCGATCTTTTCGGCCAGCGAGATGGTCGCGGGCACGGCTGCTTCGCGCATCTGCTTGCCGGTCATGGTGAAGCCTGCGATCATAGCCGAGCTGCCCATATCGATGGTTAGGCTGCGAGCCAGCTGCTCGGTCCACTTGTTGCTGATAGTGTTGATGACGGCGCTATTGCCCTTCTCGTCGGCGATCGCCAAAGGCGTAGCCCCCAAGCCATAGATCGTGAGGGTGGTCATTTGCAGCTCGGGGAAAGCTCGGCCCATGCCGTCGGCGTCTACGACCGGCAGACCAACCCGAGCGGCCAAAGCGAAAGGCACGGTCGAGTTGAGACCGCCCGCCTCGGCCGACATAATCACGGTGATCTTGCGGCCCAAATAGCTCTCCAAGGCTCGGAAAGCCGTAACGATCTCGTCGCCCGAGGGCAGCTTTTCGACCATAACCGTGGGCGCGCCCATCATGGCCGCTATGCCGATCAGATCGTCGTCTTTGATCTCGTCGAGGCTGAGGAGCTGAACCGGGCCGCATTCGCGCATAGCTTGGATCGCCATCAGCTTGCCGATGTAGGGATCGCCACCGCCGCCCGTTCCAAGCACAGCCGCTCCTACAGCCACATTTTCTATATTTTCGATATCGAATGTACGCATCGTTCCGCCTTTATCGCTTCAGTTTCAAGTACGCTATCGCTTCGTCTCTTACGACCGGATCTGGAGATCGCCAACTGCCTTAACGCGAATGCGGGTGGCATTGCCGGGCAGGTAAGCGAGCGGAACATCCTCGACGTCGACGATCTGGATGCTGGCGGGGTCGGCACCTGCGGCGGCTGCCCGCGCGATGGCCTCCTCACGAGCCTGTTGCAGGGCGGCTTCGCGAGTCAGCTCGACCAAGGTGAAGATCTTGTCGACTTCGCCGCTGATCTGAGCGATAGCTGCGCCGACCGCATTGGCAACCGGGTAGTGATCGGGCTTGACCAGTTCGGAAGCACCCTCAACCTGATCGCGCACCAAGATGCTGCCGCCGCCGACCACGATCACGGGCAGCGCGGTCGCGCTGGTCTTCATGCGATCGACCGCCTCGGCGACCATGTTCTGGATGCGCTCGACGGCGCGCTCTACCAAGCCTGTGTCGAGATCGGCCACCTTGCTGCGGTCGCCGAAGTCGGCCATGCCAGCCGCCACCGCGATGTCGCTGGCGGTGAGCTGCTCGCCACCGAAGATGCGGGCTTTGCTGGTGATCTCGTAGCCGACCGAGCGCGGCCCAACCGCCAGCGGCTCTGTCTGCACAATGCTACCGCCGCCCAAGCCGATCGAATAGACATCGGGCATGCGGAAGTTGGTGCGCACACCGCCGATCTCGACCGCCACCGACGATTCGCGCGGGAAGCCGTGCGAGAGCACGCCCACATCGGTGGTGGTGCCGCCGATGTCGACCACGATCGCATCTTTGAGGCCGCTCAGGAAGGCGGCGCCGCGCATGCTGTTGGTCGGGCCAGACGAGAAGGTCAGGACGGGGAACTTTTCGGCGAACTCCGAGCTCATCAGGGTGCCGTCGTTCTGGGTCAGGAAGAGCTGGGCGTTGATGTTCAGCTCTTTCAAAGCGTCGCGGAAGGCCTGAATAGTTTTGCGACCTAGGTCGGCCAGACAGGCGTTCATAATCGCGGCGTTCTCGCGTTCGAGCAGACCGATGCGCCCGATCTCGCTGGAGACGCTGAAGGTTACGTCCGGCAGCTCTTCGCGCAGAATGGCTGCGGCCCGCTGTTCGAGCTCGCCGTTAACAGGCGAGAAGACAGCCGAAACCGCCACAGAGCTAATGCCCTTGGCACGGATATCGGCGGCGATCTGGCGCAGTTCAGCCTCGTCGAGCGGGGCGATCAAGCGGCCATCGACCTCGTAGCCGCCGTGAGCCAAGTAGGCGTGATTGCCTAGCACATCGCGCAGATCGCTGGGCCAATCGATCATAGGAGGCAGGCCCTTGGTAGCGGGCAAGCCCAAACGCACAATCGCCGTCTCGGTCAGGTCACGGCGCTGCACAACAGCGTTGACAAAGTGGGTGGTGCCGATCATTACGGCGCTGATGTCGCTGGTGGCTGCCTGGGTCTTAGCCAGAAGCTCGCGCAGGGCTGCGGTGATGCCAGTGGTCACATCGCGGGTGGTGCCAGCTTTGACCCAGCCGAGTACGCTCGTTCCCGACATAAGAACCGCGTCGGTATTGGTGCCGCCAACGTCGATGCCTATTCGTAGCATACGAACCTTTCTTATTTCAGAACTCCCTTTAAGCTACAGCGATGCTATCGCGTATAGCTGGAATAGCACATCCTGTTTGTGTATATTGTGGTCTTCGCAGAGCAGAACTTCGCTTTTGTGTTGTGAGGGAATAGCGAATACAAACTAGCATTGGGTGCGAATTGGTTCGCGCCCGACCTCACAGATCAGAACGATGCTTCAAAGCTCGATTGGATGTGGGGCAATTGTATAACTCAAAGCCATTTGTGGCAAAAGAGTGGCTCCGATCAGTATGCTGATCGGAGCCACAACGTTTTTATTATGCAGCCGGACGCACAACACGCCCTTGCTCGTCGAGCGCACAGCCATAGGCTTTGAGGCCCTCGACCGTGACAAGGCCTTCGTCGAAGTCGGCCTGCACCATTTCGAGCGGGCGCTCGAGCGGGTTGCCATAGCCGCTTCCGCCAGCGATCTCGATCGTCATACGCTGATCGAGCGTGCGCAACACAACCGGTCCATCGAAGCTATGCGGGTCGATCTTCTCGCCCTTTTCGCTGAAGTAGGCGCCAGCCCGACCGCCCGGCAAACCACCAGCTAAGCCAGGTTGATCGGTGAAGCTGCGCTCGACTGGCGCGCTGGTTTGGACGGGCAAGCCGTCGTCGTAGAGTTTGCGCATGGTCAGCACTTGGCCCAAACCACCACGATGCTTGCCCGGGCCGCCGCTATCGGGGCGCAGGATCTTCTGCTCAATCACGACTGGGGTGCGCGATTCGAACAGCTCGACCGAGGTGTTGGCAGCACTGGTGGGGTAGAGCAGCGCGCTCTTGCCATCGCCGTGGGCGCTTGCACCTTGGCCGCCGCCCTGCAAGAGGTGATCGTTGAAGAGACGGCGCTCGGCGTCGTAGCCATAGGCAGTCATGCTCATGGGCATGCCGGTGAAGGCTTGGACCCGTTCGGGGATCACCTCGCCCAATGCGCGGAAGATCGCCGGAGCGCAGTGCCAGCCGGTGTTGGTGCGTTGCGCCACCGAAGCCGGATAGCGACAGTTCAGAATGCTGCCTTCGGGAGCGATCACCTTGATCGGACGGTAACAGCCTGCGTTGGAGGGCGTCTCGGGGCTGAGGATACACTTCAGGCCATAGACGCTATGGGCGGCGGTGTAGCTCATAGTGCAGTTGATCGCGCCGTAGGGCAACTGAGGCGGCGCACCCTCCCAGTCGACCAACAGCTCATCGCCCGTCACCACCACGCGCACCGGCAAAGTCAGCGGCTCTTCGATGCCGGGGAAGGTGATCGAGCTGCGATATTCGCCATCGGGAATGGCACGAATGGCGTCGCGCATGGCCTGTTCAGAGCGGTTCTGGATCACATTCGCCAGCTCGGTCAGGTCCTCAAGGCCGTATTCGTCCATAAAGGCCAGCAGACGGTCGGCACCGACTTTGTTGGCGCTAAGCTGAGCCTGAATATCGCCCAAGACCATCTCGCCCTTGCGCACATTCTTGTGAATGATGCGGAAGAGATCCTCGTTCGGCTCTCCGGCGCGGTAGAGCTTCATAGGCGGGATCTGCAGACCTTCGTCGTAGACCTCGCGCGCCTGGCGCGAGTTGAGCGTGCCGCCGATGTCGGAACAGTGGGCGATCGAGCCGATCAGGCCGACGATCTTGCCTTTGCGGAAGACGGGCGTAACGATCGCGACATCGTAGAGGTGACCGGCGCACATCCACGGGTCGTTGGTGATCAAAATATCGCCCTCTTTGAGGGTTTCGGGCGGAAAGTAGTCTAACAGGAGCCGCACCGCTTGAGGCAGAGTGAGGTTAAAGACCGGCATCGAGCGGTGGGCATGGGCCAAAGACTCGCCGCGCGCGTCGAGCAGTTCGCAGCCGAAGTCTTGGGCGTCGCCGATGATCATACTGAAAGCCGTACGCCAGAGGGTGATCCAGCACTCTTCGGCAATATTCGTCAGTCGACTCCACATGATCTCTAGCGAGATGGGGTCGAACGGAGATTGAGTTGTGCTCATAAGAAATTCCTCGTCTTAGGCAAGCCGGATTCGCAGATTACCGACCTCGTCCACCGTCAGCGTATCGTTAGGGCCGATAACCGTCGTACTTTCGCGCTCTTCGACAATGGCCGGTCCGACGATCGGTTTGCCAACAGGCAACAGATAGCGATCGTAGACCGGAGTCGGAATGTAGCCACGACCTGCGAAATAGGCCAGTCGCTCTTTCTTGAGCGCGCCCTCTACGGTCAGCGAGGCATCGAGTTTGGAAGCTGTGCGGCCCAAGCGTTCGATCGGAAGCGGCCCGCTGGCGTGCAGACGCCAGTTCAAGACCATCGAGACATAGCCGGGAGGCACCACGCCATAGAGACGGGTGTACTCTTCTACAAAGGCTTGTTCGATCTGAGCGGTCGATTCCTGCGACAGCATGCCATTAGGAATCGGCACATCGATATCGTGGAACTGGCCTTCAAAACGCATCTCGGCGCGGCGGATGAAGATAATCTGCTCGGCTGCGATGCCCGAAGCGGCCAAGACCTCACGCACCTGCTCTTCCATTTCGCCATAGAGCTGGTTGACAGCTTGCCAATCGCATTCGCTCAGCTTGGCGGGGAAGGAGCGCACCAGCTCGAAGCTGTTAGGCGCCACCAAGAAGCCCAGCGCAGAGGCAGCGCCCGAAGCTTGCGGCACGATCACCTCTGAAACGCCTAAACGGCGGGCGACCTGTACGGCGTGGGCGGGGCCAGCACCACCGAAGGCCATCAGAGGGAAGCGGCGTGGGTCGCGGCCCTGCTCGATGATATGGACGCGAGCTGCAGCGGCCATGCTTTCACATACGATCTGGTGGATACCCCAGGCGACCTCTTGATGACTCATATTGAGCTGTTCGCCTAAACGAGCCAAGGCCTGCTCGGCGGCAGGCAGATCGAGAGCCATCTTGCCGCCCAAGAAGAAGTTCGGATCGAAGTAGCCCAAAACCAGACAGGCATCGGTCACCGTCGCCTCGCTGCCACCTCGGCCATAACAGGCCGGGCCGGGCATAGCGCCCGCGCTGGTCGGGCCAACCTTGAGCAAGCCCAAGCTATCGACGCGTGCGATCGAACCGCCACCAGCGCCGATCTCGATCATATCGACCACCGGAGCCTTGATCGGAATACCCGAGCCGCGCTTGAAGCGATGGACGCGGGCGGCCTCCATGCTAGGGGCGACTGCGATCTTGCCATCTTGGATCAAACAAGCTTTGGCGGTTGTGCCGCCCATGTCGAAGGCCAAAAGCTGATCGAGGCCGGCCTGTTTGCCCATAAAGGCGGTGACAAGCGCGCCACCGGCCGGGCCTGACTCGAGCAGACGGATGGGGAAACGGCGCGCGATATCGGGCGCGGTGAGACCACCGCTCGACTGCATCAAGTGCAATTGGCCCTTAAAGCCAACTTCAGCCAGCGCTTTGCTAAAACGCTCGAGGTAGCCATCCATCAAGGGTTGGACATAGGCATTGGCGACAGTTGTGCTGGTACGTTCATATTCACGGATCTCGGGCACAACCTCCGAAGAGACCGAGATCGCAAGCGATGGAAACACGCTGCGAATACGCTCGGCGATCGCGCGCTCGTGGGCCGGGTTGCGGTACGAGTGCAACAGACAGATCGCGATCGCTTCGACGCCCTGCTCGACCAGAGCGGCAACCTGCTGCTCGACTTCGTCGAGATTGGGTGCTTCAAGCACCTCGCCATCGCGCGACATGCGCTCGTTGACCTCGATTCGCCAGCGGCGCGGCACGTAAGGCTCTGGGTATTGCAAAAAGAGATCGTAAATATCGTAACGCTGCTCGCGACCCATTTCCAAAATATCGCGGAAGCCACGCGTGGTTAACAGAGCGGTTTTGGCCCCGCGCGCCTCGATGATCGCGTTGGTCACGAGCGTTGTGCCGTGAACGAGGGTTTCGACATCACTAGGCGAGAGGTTCTGCAACTTGAGCAACTGAATAAATCCGTTGAGTGCACCCTCGGCTGGGTCGTGAGGGGTGGTGAGATGTTTATAGAGCGTGATCGAGCCAGCGGCATCCATCAAAACAAAATCGGTGAACGTTCCACCGATGTCAATACCTACACGGTAACCTGTCATAGCCATTCATACCTTATCCAAGGCGAACAGCGTAGATCGAACGCCGAAACCTTCGATCTACGCTGTTGCAGAACAAAATGCAAAGAAGCCTAACTGCAATACGCAGCTAGCTACTTATCGGAGAATCGAAAGAGCTCTAGGGAGTTTGGAGCTTACCATTGGAATAGATCCTAAAAGGCCATGCGACTGCTGTACTTCTGGTACAACGCAAATTCCATAAGGAACAGCGGAGCAGCATCGTGTGTGTAGCAGGATCACACAAGCGCTCACAGTCGCATGGCAGGGAAGATTTCTGCTGACTTTTCGAACTAGCTCTCTTGCTGTTCGAAGGGCACATACTCCATATCGTAGCCAAAGGCTCGCGGTCCAACCAAGGCTAGACCTTCAGGAGTGCGCCAGACGGGAGGTGCTGGGATAACCAAAACCGTCACACGGAAGCCATAGCGCAGTTCTTCCACCGAGATCGCCGACCCACTTCGTTGATCGAAGATGCCGATCGTGTCGGGCACTGTCGCACAGATCTTCGAATCGATTTGGGTCAAGAGATATTCATTTTGAAACTTCAGCTCGAGCGTTTGGCCTTGGTATGGGCCGACTCCGCTGATCGAAGCCGAGCCGCGCGCAAAGCCTACATCCGAATAGCGCTGAATATCGAGCACTTTTCCTTCAAACAGAACGTGGCCATGCAAGATCTCTTGAAGCAGACGGATCGGCTGCTGTTTCAAGTGGCTGGTTTGCATCGCCTTGCCGATCGCCATAGCTTGGCTGATCGTATCGCGAATGGCCGCCTGTTTGATCTGTTTGCCGCTGAGCGGATAGAGCGCTGTCGCCGCGCGAGCGCCCATATCGGTTGTGATCGAACGGGCGAACTGTTCGACCCAATAGTTGTTCACGGTATCGATGATGCAGCGGTTGCCGTTGTCGTCGTGCAGCGCCATGGGAGCCGCCGAAAGCCCATAGACACTGAAGCTGGTCATCTGTAGCTCGGGCAGCGCTCGCCCCATCGCATCGGCATCGACCACCGGAAGCCCTTCGCTCGCCGCCACAGGCAGAGGCGTAAGCGCATTGGCACCACCGACTTCAAGCGACATAATCGCGTCTGCTTTACGCCCAAGATGCTCTTCGAGAAAGTGCAAGGCGTTGGCATGAGTATCTTTGGCAAAGAGATGTTCGATCGCGACTGTTGGCGCACCCATTCCACAGAGCGAGATCACCAAGGCATCGTCGTCAAGCTCATCGATATTCAAGAGCTTGATCGGGCCGTGCCTACGGACAGCCTCTAGAGATTGATGGAGGGTCGCATAGGTCGAACCGCCACCTCCGCCCGATAAAAGCGCAGCCCCTAGCGCCAGATGCTTAATATCTTCTTCGTCGATCAGGCGCATTCGCTTACCATACCCTTCCCAAATCGCCAACAGCCTTGACCCGAATACGCGTTGTATTGCCGGGCACGTAACTGAGCGGTATCTCCTCTACCTCGGTGACTCGGATCGTGCTCGGATCTGCTCCGGCGTTGATCGCACGGCTGATCGCCTCTTGGCGCGCCTCTTTCAGTGCTTCTTCACGCGGAATCTGCGAGAACGAGAAGATCCGATCTGTTTCGCCACCCATTTGTGCGATCGCCGCACCGATTGCATTCGCAACAGCGTATTGATCTGGAATGATGATTTCTGTGATGCCGGGCAGACGATCTTGAATGAGAATACTACCGCCACCGACGATAATAGCTGGCACTGGTTCGGGACTCATGCGCATACTATCGACTGCATACGCGATCTGCATCTGAATCGTGTCGACAGCGCGTTTAACCAAGTTGGCAGGCAAATGCGCAACAGCGTTGCGATTACCAAGATCAGCTAGTCCGGCGGCCACGGCGATATCGGTTGCCGTTAAAGTGTCGCCGCCAAACACCAGCGCACGTTTCGTAAGCTCATAGCCAACACTGCGCGGGCCAATGCGCACCTCGTTGCCATCGTATTCGACAATGCTGCCGCCGCCCAACGGAATGCTATAGACATTCGGCATACGGAGGTTGTTGCGCACGCCTCCGATCTCGGTCGGCGCCGAAGTCTCGTGAGGGAAGCCGCGCAATAACAGACCCGCATCAGAAGTCGTTCCGCCGATATCCATCACGATCGCGTCGGTAAGGCCGCTCAAAAACGCGCCGCCTCGCATGCTGTTGGTCGGGCCACAAGCAAAGGTCAAAACCGGATAACGTTCGGCAGCTTCATCGTTCATCAGCGTGCCGTCATTTTGGCTGATATAGATCGGTGCCTGAATCGACAGTTCGCTGAGCGCCTGCTGGAACGAGTGCATCATATCGTGAGCCAGATCGAGCAGACAGGCGTTGATAATCGCTGCGTTTTCGCGTTCGATCAGACCGATTCGCCCAATCTCGTGCGAGAGCGTGATACGCGCCTCGGGCAGTTCGTCGCGAATGATCTCGGCCGCCTTAAGTTCAATATCGGTATTGATGGGCGAGAAGACCGCCGAAATTGCGACGGAGCGAATGCCTTTGTTGCGCATGTCGCGCGCGATCCCGCGCAACTCGTTTGGATCAAGTGCTGAAATAGGTCGACCGCGAAACTCATAGCCGCCGTGAGCCATATAGACGTGGTTACCGATCGCCTCGCGTAGATCGCTGGGCCAACCAGTCATAGGGGGGAAGGAACTGGTCGACGGTAAACCAAGCCGCACAACACCAACCGGCATAAGGTCCCGACGTTCGATCAGCGCATTGAGACAATGGGTGGTGCCGATCATCACCGCATGGATCTCGCTCGTATTGACGCGAGTTTGTTGCAACATGGAGCGCAGTGCGGTGCTGATGCCACCAGTAATGCTGGGCGTCGTTGGTGTTTTATACGAAGCCAACACCGTCGCGTGTTCCATCAACACGGCGTCGGTATGTGTCCCACCAACATCTATTCCAATGCGCATCCCTACTCCAGTAGTGTTTTCAAAATATGTAAAAGCTCTGAAGCTCGTTTACAAGCGTCTGGTATCGCTTTTTCCGCATATCCGCTCGCTCTATCACAAGCCATATACGATTACGTGCAGAGCATTACTAAAGCGATTGCTTGTTATTTGTATGTTGGCAACTAGGACTTTGTCGATGAGTCACAAACAGTTTTGCCCAATCGCGCTAGAGATAAAACCATTTAGCTCATATCTTGCTTCAGAAAGAAGCTGAACGATCGAGTGAAACCTTATTGAATAAATGACAGAGATCTACGTTGTTTGTTTTCTAGTCTTTGATTAATGTGCCCCAAGTGTACAATGGATTTGAATGTTCGTCTACGTTGCTAAAAAACAAACCGAAAACATTTGCTTTGTGAAAAAGAGACAATCACCCAAGAAATAGCGCACAAATAAGGCTTACAGCTCATCCTACCGATCATATCACAATTCTGGCGGCTTGGTCGATTCCGCAAACAAGGCCCCAAGCGCGTCCGCCTCCGGCTATCAGGGTCCCGCCCGCAACAACACACGTCTATCTGCACCGAAGCCGCCCCCCCAAAATCCCTATGCATTAGCCAAAAGTCGTGTCGGCAGCAACAGACGATCGTTCGCATACCATCGCGGGATTATCCTTGAGAGCACAGAACGGGGAGCATTCACCCCCTCGCCCGCAGTGCGGGAGAGGGGGTCGGGGGGTGAGGGCAGATAACGCCGACCGTATGTCGATTTGTGGCTAATGTACAGCCCCAAAATCCAACGAGAGCATTTCGAGCATAGTCAATCGGTTTGAATGCGCTCTAAACGGATTTTTCATCAGTTGGCGTTGGGCGACGAAACGCTGTGTTTACAGTGAAGAAGTCACGACGAACGCAGCGAAAGGCTCGATGGTTTGAATGGATGGACGGCGCTTTGGTAGCCGTAGGCGGACGCGCCAAAGACTGCATGGAAGGGAAGGATCTTTTACGCCTTGTGATGAGCGATTGCCCACATGTACGCACGCACAGCGCGTAAGGCCAATGGCGGCTGAAATCGCACCGCATGTTTACTACATTTTGTAATTTTCTTCAGCGCTCACAGCACAACAAGGGCTGTATCAACAATGATACAAGACGCTTAGCCCTGAAGGCGGGCAAGTTTAGTCGCGATATGGTAAGCCAGACGGTGTGGGCTACTAAAAGGATTGAGTTCGAGGATCTCTTCGACGCGCTGTAGGCGATATTTCAAAGTATTGGGGTGAATGGTTAAGATATCGGCAGTGACATTGAGCGCGCCGCCCTGATCGAGGGCCACTTCGAGCGTATAGACGAGATTGGTCTTGTTGCGTTGATCGTAATCGATCAGATTGCCCAACAGGTTACGCAACCACTCTTGCACATCGCGACGGGTCGAAAACTCGCTGAGCATAATGAGAAGTTGGGCTTCATCGTAGATGATAACGCCATTGTTGTTGAGAATACGCCGCAAGCGCAGCGCTCCTTGGGCCGTTCGATAGCTGGTGCCCAGTTCGAGCGGCGAATCGACGATCTTGCCAACCGCCACAAAGGCGAAACGATAGCCTTGGCTATAAAGATCTTCGTAGAGTTCGCGACTGATGCGTTGAAGTTCGCGCTGCATATGCTGGGGCGAGCCAGAAAGTTTGACAAACAACAAGAGATCGTCGTTGTATTGGCTGATCAGGGTGCTCGGGCTGATTTGACGCAGCACTTGAATGGTAACGTAAGGAGTATTGGTCGTATTGCGGTTGGTGTTGGCCGGAATCTCTTCTTGATAGACTTGAATAACCGCGCGACAGTGGTTTAAGTCGAGGCCGATCTGCTCGGCATCGCGCAGCAGTTTGCTCTCGTCTTCGAAACGGTTGTTGAGCAGCGCCTCGATCAGCTCTTGTTGACGCTGATGCTGCGAAGCTGCGAACATGTTGTGGCGCATCAGCTCGAGGGCGATGATCGAGCTAGCTTGATCGAGCATGCTCTGGTCTTCACGCGTGAAGGCTTCGTCGGCGAGGGTTGCGATCCAGCCGGGGCGCTGCACGCCGGGCAGGGGAGAGATCAAGATCCGTTGGATCTGTACACCGTTGAAGGGTAGCTCGAAGCTGCGAGCGCGAACGGGTCGATTGTGTACGATCACTTGATACCATTCATAGGCTTGAGTTTCGTCGAGCCCGTAGGAGGCTTGGCTTAGGTTTTGTGCTCCAACCACAAATACGGGGCGACGAAGACGATGCGACGTGGCGCGTACCAGATGTTCGAGCCCGAAACCACGCAACATCAGATCAACTAACTGCTGTTGAAAGAGGCGCTGACGTTCGAGAATCGCGTTTTGTTCGTGCATAAGTGCGCTCATTAAGGCTCCTACTATTTCGCCTTCGGAGAGCGTGCTTGTTAGCTCGATCAAAGGGAAACCGAGTTTATCTGCCAGGGCAATCGTTTCGTCAGCAAAGCTGATAGTTTGTTGGCTATGCACTATCAGGCCCGAGCTCTGATGGCTAGCTAGTCTGTGGATCTGATCGCACTGTGCTTTGATATTATGCTCTAAGCAGGAGAATTGGGTAGTGTTGTGAGTGATATACAGCACATAGCGATCGGTGTTTAAGGACCCATCAAGCAACGAGACCTGTTCGATTGGCCGTTCTAGACCAGCATGCCCTGCGTGAATTGTGGTATGCCGTAAGGCCTCGATCTCTAATGCTTGTGCAACGGTAATGCCCATATTTCTACCCACAACAACATGTTATAGAACAACGTATTTGGCTCTTACGTGCTGTGCCAACGACCTCGGATGGCGTCTGTTGTTAACCAACAAGGTTACTTTAACATGCAGACTAAAGGAGTGTGATACCAATTGAGGATATCATACCAAGCCGATCTATAGATTACGAGGTGCAAAAACTATACCTCAGATGGGCTTTGGATGCAAGGCTTTTTAATGCACAATACCGCCTTCAAGCTTCGTTTGTAAGATAAAATTATTAGTCAAATTTATGAACGTGTTGCGTCTTTATTCTTTCTCCTTCAAGCAGAACAGGGTTCAGATAAAAAAACCGCAAAAGGTTCTAAGGAGTTTCGCCTATCGCAAAAAACTCCTTAGACCTTCAACAGATTCCTCTAATCGACCGCAAGCAGTTTAAGCATTTACAACAGGCCGAAACTTTGGGCGTTTTGTAACAATTGAAGGCGCAAGTCCTCCTCTTCAAGCCCGCGCAAAGCTGCCAAACGGCTAACCACAGGCAGCATATGGCGCGGGAAGCCAAGTTCGCCGCTCAGCCACTCGACGCCGCTGGGGTTATCTGTCTCGCTCAAGAGCTGAGTCAGCGGAATGCGCTGGGCCAGCTCTTGGATCAAAGGCGACGAATCCAACTCGACCCCGATCGTAAACAGACAGCCCAGCTTGATCAGTTCGTCGGCGATATCAAGCGGGCCAGAATACCAGTGAATGATCGCTCGCTCGATCGAATACTCTTTCAAAAGCGCTACGATCTGAGCTTCCGCCCCTTTGGTATGCAGATTTACGAGCTTGTGCTGGCGGCGAGCCGCTTCCAAAAAGTAGCGTAAGACGCGCTCTTGGGCCGGATACGAGCCGATAGGATCTTCGACCCAGACTGTATCGAGTCCGAGTTCGCCCAACATGGGGCTAGCCTCGATCAGTTCATCGAACTGATCGAGCTGATCGACGTAGGTCGTCGCGCGCCAAGGGTGAATGCCAAAGGTCGGCACGACCCACGGGCTGCGCTGGGCGATCTGGCGGCTGCGCTCGTAGCTGGGCGGATCGACTGCAACAGCGATGCTGCGCATAGCGAAGCGCTCAAGCTCAGCCAGCACCTCATCGAGCTGCTCATCACTATAGCTATCGATATGGACGTGGGCATCGAGATAACGCACATCTTTAGCGCTCATGGGGGTTCTCTTTCTAAAATAGTGTACTTTTTTGGCAAAGCATGTATAGTTTAAGACAGAACGTCGTGCAGCATGGCGCTTAATGATGAAATGAGGTGAAGGATGTTACGACCCGGACCTTATGTCAATGCCCCTGCCTTTCCCAAGCACTTGACTTGGCTAAATAGCGAAGGCGAACTTGAGCTAAGCGCACTGCGCGGCAAAATCGTCTTGCTCGAATTCTGGACCTATTACTGTATCAACTGTTTGCACAATCTGCCCCAACTGCGCCGTCTGCTCGAACTCTTCCCCAAAGAATTGGTGATCATCGGCGTGCATTCGGGTAAATTTCCCGCCGAACAAGCCAGCGAGCATATCCGCTCGGCCATCCTGCGCAACCAGATCACGTGGCCGGTTGTCAACGATCACGAATTGCAGATCTGGAGCGAATATGCCATTAAGGCTTGGCCGAGCACGGTCTTGCTCAACGAACGGGGAAAGATCGTCGCGCACCTCTCGGGCGAATTCTTGGCCGACGAACTGGCGCCCAGCATCCGTGAGCTGATCGCGCAAGCCGATGCCAAAGGCAGTCTCAAGCGCGGCGCCTTCGTGCATACCCGAGAGCCCGCGCAAGCCAGCGATCGAGCGCTCAGCTTCCCGAGTAAATTGGCGCTTCACCCAGATGGTAGGCTGTTTGTCGCCGATAGCGGGCAGCATCGCATTCTCGAACTGCAGCTCGACGAGCGGGCCGAAAAGGCGACCCTGCTGCGCAGCTTCGGCTCGGGCAAACCCGAACTCTACGATGCGATCGGCGAGCGAGCGGGCTTTCAGCAGCCCCACGGCCTCGCACTCAACGGCGATACGCTCTATGTCGCCGATAGCGGCAACCACGCTATTCGTGCCATCGACTTAAACAGCGGCGCAGTGCGCACCTTGGCGGGCACGGGCAACAAAGCTCACAGCGCCACACCCAAACGTCAACAAGCCGCTCTCAACACCGAGCTGCGCTCGCCTTGGGATCTACTCTTTCGCGATGGGAAGCTCTATATCGCCATGGCTGGCTCGCACCAGATCTGGAGGCTCAGCAACGACTATGAATTGGAGGCTTGGGCGGGGGTCGGTTTCGAAGGTCTGTTAGATGGGGCGCGCCTCGGGGCAGGCTTCAACCAGCCGAGCGGCTTGGCCTGTGGGGTCGGTCAGCTCTTTGTGGCCGATGCCGAGGCCAGTGCGATCCGCGCTATTCCCTTTGAAGGCCAAGATCAGGTCACAACCTTGATCGGCCAAGGGCTGTTCAGTTTCGGCGACCGCGACGGTAGAGGCGACGAGGTGCGTCTGCAACACCCGACCGGTCTGGCCTATTACGGCGGCATGCTCTTTATCGCCGACGGCTACAACCATAAGATCAAGCTGCTCGACCCTAGTCAGCGCCAGGTCTCAAGCTTGATCGGCAGCGGTCAGGCGGGCGACCAAGATGGCCCCTTCCAGAGCGCCAGCCTCTACGAACCCGACGGCCTAGCGGTTTATCTAGGGGCTGATCAGCCCATGCTCTTGATCGCCGATAGCAACAACCATCTGATTCGGGTGGCCGAGCTGACGACGGGCCAACTGCGAACGCTCGAGTTGCAGGGTGTAACAAGCATGAGCTCCAGCGCCGGTCTCGGCCAGCGCGAGCGACGCCTCTATGCACAGGTGCGTGGCGAGCGCTTTACGCTCCAGCTCAAACTTCACTTGCCGCCCGATCGCAAAGCCAACCCAGAAGCGCCCTTGCAGATTCGCCACCACGAGCGCTTGCTGAGCAACGTCGCAGCCCCATGGGAAGGCCGTACCCTAACGCTCGATCTGCCGAGCGAGCCGAAACTCGCACTCGACCTTATGGTCTATAGCTGCGATCGCGAACAAGAGCAGCTCTGCTACATTCAACACGAGCAGCTGCTGTTTGAAATCGAACGTAACGATCAGGCGGGCGACAGCTTAGAGATCGAGCACAAGATCGTAGCTTGAGCACGGCGAAAAAAAAAGGAGGCCTAACGGCCTCCAGATCTTTCTGTGTTCATAGCTTGACCTAAGCGGGAACGGTATTCGGAATACTCAAGCGTTGTCCGGAAGCGTAGCTTTCGCCTAAAGCAGCTTGGCCCACAACGCGCTCGTTCAGCTTGCCTAGCGGGACATGCTCAAGCGTTGTAGCTCGCTCAAAGAAACGGTTACGGGTGCGTGCGAAGCGATTGAAGCGCAGATCATCGCGTATCAAGCTCATACCGACGCAATATTTGCTGCCAGAACCCGGGCGGACACCCATGCGCCACAACAATTGGTCAGCATAGCCGCGCCCACGAGCCGATTTGATCTCTAACAAAACAACATTTTCTGAAAGTCGCGCGATCCAGTTATCACCTTCGCCAAACATAAGGTTTAAGTCACACGTTACGCGCTCACCACCAGCATTGGCGGGACCAGCGAAGGTTACACGCTGATAGGTGTTATGCAAGGTTGGGATCAAATTGAATTGCATATCTAAGCCATAGGAAGTCAAATGTGAATGTAAAAAGGCTTCGGCTTCTGGGGTAATCCTGCGGCTATCTTCTCGGTTATAGTTGATTTTATATTTTACTGTCTCGTTACGCCCGTTTTTAACTTTGAGTTCAAACACACATAAACCGGTGTCGTAAATGCGGCTACGCGACTTGAAGCGCTTGCGGCGACCCTGCACATGACACCAATAGTTATGTAAATCTTCTGTGTCGAAATATTGCGTATCGTAGGAGAAGATGCGCCGACCATCGATCTCCATCACGCTATAGGTCTGGCTCAGAATTTGGGCGAATTCGACGAAAATAGGCCAGGGGACAAAATATTTATTATCAGCCCGTTTCTGCAATCCCGCTCGGGCGTTGATCTCGGCGAGTGAGATTGGTGGAAACAGGCTGGTAACCTCACTAATATTATTCGTCACTTGAACCTCCTGCCGATCTCGGCGTACTTCGAGTTGATGTGCAGCTCCGTGGTTTAGCAGATCTCCTGCAAGGGGTAGCACCACTCCCTGTTGTTTTCATTCAGGTCAGGCATCAAAACACACATAAGGGCGGGAATACGAAAACTCTTTCTTCGTATTCTCCGCTGTGAGCACTACACATCTTTGTGGAGCTGTTCGTACAGGTTACTTAGTTGCTACATTGTTGAGCCGAGTTTAATATTCTCTTCATATACTCTTCACATTGATACAATAAACCCTTGTAATGAAGAAGAGATAAACCCCTTACGCCATTAATATGAAGATCTGCTTATCTAATTATTCAACCAGAGATAAGCATTCTAGCGCTCCTAATGCCAATAATCCTCCGCACTTCCCCAAAATATCTTTGAAAAAGTGTGTTATTTCTTAACTTTATAGGCGTCAAATAATCTAAAGAGTGCTCTGAGCTGCGGCATCAAGCACGTCGATGGCAAAGCGTAAGCGAGGCGGCGTGGCGGCCCCAAAGCGAGCGCGTCCAGACAAATAGGCCTCTGCGCCGATCGACAGCTTTCGAGCAGATAGAGCGCTTTTGCAGGAAAGTGTGTAAAGCTTTGGTTTTTAGCCTAGCATAGAGAGCGAGAAATGGTACAATGGAACTAAGATTCCGATATAAACCACTCCGGCTTGTAGCTAACTACGGGAGTTATATGCGCCCACTTGCACTGCTCTTATTGAGCTTAGTTTGCTTTTTAGCAGCCCAAGGGACAGGCATTAGCATCTTCTTTCACCTCTTTTATCTACTTTTAGCCCTATTGGTGCTTTCCTACATCTGGGCATGGTGCAATCTACACGGTCTTGAGCTATCGCGCGAAGCCTTCACCCATCGGGCCCAAGTTGGCGAAGACGCTCGCGAACGGCTCACTATCTATAACACTTGGCGTTTCCCCAAACTCTGGGTCGAACTACAAGATCATTCGAATATGCCCGATCATGGCTCGGGTTTTGTGGCCTATCTGCCGGGCAATGAGTATCGACGCTGGTCGGCCCGCACGCGCTGCAATATGCGCGGCAAATTCACGCTCGGCCCCGCCACCTTGGTAAGCGGCGACCCCTTCGGAATCTTTCGTCTTGAGCGCACCTTCCCCGCCACCAACGAGATCATCGTCTATCCACAGACGGTCGATCTGCCCCACTTCGAGCTGCCAAGCGCCGAATTACCGGGCGGCCAAGATCTGCGTTCGCGAGCCTACCACGTTACACCCAACGTCTCGACGGTGCGCGAATACGCGCCGGGCGATAGCTTCAACCGCATTCACTGGCGCAGCACAGCCCGCACAGGCCAACTGATGGTCAAAGAGTTCGAGCTTGACCCCAGCGCCGACATCTACATTGTGATGGATATGCAAGAGCGCGTGCAGCAACAGCTCGCGCCAAACCAATTCGACGAGCACGGCGACAGCGTGCGCGATAACGAATCGACCGAAGAGTACGCCGTCAAAACCGCTGCTTCGATCGCTCGCCATTTGCTTGACCGCAACCGCGTGGTAGGTTTGATCGCTTGGGGCCAGCACCGCGAGGTTATTACACCCGAACGGGGCGGTCGCCAGCTCTTCAAGATGCTCGAAGCGCTTGCGGTGGTGCGCGCTTATGGGGCACACCCCTTGGCCGAAGTACTGGTAGGTGAAAGCAGCCGCTTTGGACGCAACTGCACGCTGGTGATCATTACGCCCTCGCTCGACGAGCGCTGGGTCGGCAGCTTACAGCAGCTGGCCGATCGCGGAGGCCGCGCTGTAGTAGTCTTGATTGACCCCAAGAGCTTCGGCGGCTGGGTCGATCCTCAACCGCTGCTCAACCGTTTAGCCAGCCTGCGCATCCCCACCTACATCGTGCGTCAGGGCGACTCGCTGGCCGATTCGCTTCGAGAGCCGCTCAATACGGGGCGCTGATTTCGTTCACTTTAACAAAAGCCGTAACGCAAACACACGAGGAGTCTATGCAGTACGATATCATCTCTCTGGAAGGAATGCGTTTTATCGGTCATCACGGTGTCTATCAAGACGAGCGAAACCTCGGGCAACCCTTCGAGGTGTCGCTTGCGATGGCCTGTTCGACCCGTGTTGCAGGGTTAAACGACGATCTCAGCCAAACCGTCGACTACGCGCAAGTCTGCCTACAAGTGCAAAAAATCATCGAAGGCGAGCCTGTTCACCTGATTGAAACGCTGGCTGAACGCATCGCCTCCACCATTTTGAACCAGCACGAGCAGGTCTTCTCGGTGCGGGTCAAAGTCGCCAAACCGCATGTGCGCTTGAGCGTCCCAGGCGTGGTGGCCTCGGTCGAAATCGAACGCGACCGTTCTAAGATCCAGCCTTCATAAGTTACTTAATTAAGTACATTGACAATCTGAACTGATTCGCGTATCATCATTCCCAAGCGCTGCAGCAACACATTCAGAGCATCGATCAAACGCTCGATCAAGCCAAACGGCTTGCTTTATACATAGGAGGTGAGCGAATGAGTTCGTTTCGAGCCTTTGGGATCTCTGCTAGCCCTTCGCCTAATTCTCGCTCGCAGATTTTGGTCGCACGCACCCTCGAGCATCTAGCTCAGCTTGGGGTCGCAGGCGAGCTACTCGATCTCAATAGGCTGCCCGCCGAAGGTCTGCTGGCCCGCACGCGCGATACGCAGATCGACCAGACCATTCAAGAGGTCATCGCCAGCAAGATCTTAATCTTCGGCACACCCGTCTATCGAGCCAGCTACGCTAGCCAGCTCAAAGCCTTTCTCGATCTCTTTCCTCAAATGAGTCTGCGTGGCGTTGTGGTTGGGCTGATCGCGACCGGAGCCGGGCCCGCTCATCTTTTAACGATCGACCATACCTTGCGCCCGCTCGTCGCGAGTCTGGGCGGTTTAAGCGCTTCGCAGGGCATCTATGTGGTCGACACGCAGTTCCCCGATAAAACACAGCTTCCCGATGCTATCGATGCTCAAACGGCGATTTTAGCTCAAGAGCTTGTGGCATTGGCAAAAGGCTACGCCAGCCTGAACGACACAAGCAATTAATATCGAATTCGCTAGATTTTTCTATTTGGTCTTCGGCAGAGTGGAACTTGACTCTTGTTGTTGTGTGAAATTTCGCGCTGCAGCGCGAAATTTCACACAACTCTTTCTCCGTTTTCGCTTTTTCGCATTGAAAGAATGCAAGTCTTTGAGCGGATTTGGTATAGGTTAGGACAAACGAAACGCGGTGGGTTTGAAGCTGCTTAGTGCTTGCGCTAAGCAGCTCGCAGCGTAAGCTGCGACACGATACGCCGTATGGGAAAGTAAGATGTTGGTAGCCGTAGGCGGACGCGGTTTGAGCCTGTTTTAAGGGCGAGACCACACCGCTTAAGCGCGAAAATCATCAAACGCATGCGCTATCAGGATATAAAAAGAGCGATTCCGCACAGTGAGGAATCGCTCTTTTTGTAAGTTAGCTTATTCAGCTCGTACAAGCGGCAGATAGACGCTATAGATAGTGGGCTCGTTGGGGTCATTACGCACTCGCAAGGTACCCGAACGATAGGTGATAGTGTAGGTATCGCTGCTTAAGCCCGAAGCGCTTACTTGGTAGCTGCCCGCCGGACTCTGCTGGTTGGCCGTGGTTGAAAACTGAAGTGTTCCCTTGAGCGAGCTGGCAGTATCGCCCAACACAAAACCTTCATAGGTGACCGTAAACTGAGGGTTCGCTTGGCCGACCAAGCGTGTCGCATCGTTGACCGTAATCGTTAAAGGCGCTTTTGCGATCCGCAGTGTGAGCTGTTTGCTCTCGAGCACTTGGTTATCGCGTAAGGCATCTAGGCGAACTTGGAAATCGCCCGCAGCTTGAGCAGTACCCCGTAAGCGCGCGCTGGCAGTATCGAAGCTTAGGCCTTTGGGAAGCGTACCCTCTAGGCGCCACACGACTGCTTGATCGCTATCGAAATCAAACTGCTGATCGATGGCTTGACCATAAACAGCCGCCACGCTATCTGGGCCAAGAATGAGGCCAGCACTGGAGTAGATCCAAAGCTCTCGGCCACATTCGGGAGTGCTGGCCGCAAAGAAGAGCGTCTCGTCAAGCATAGTCAACTGGCTAGGATTGGATGACCCGCTGCCGGGCCAGATATCTTGAACAAGCTTGGTACCAACCTCGCTGCCATCGCTTTGCCACAATTCAACCCCACCGGACTGCGTTATAGCACTAAAGAAGAAGAAGTCACCATTGCCAGCAAACTCGTCTGGATAGCTCGACTCGCTTCCGGGATCGATATCTTTGACAAGTTTGGTGCCCGTTGCCGTGCCATCGCTGACCCATAATTCGTAGCCATGCAGCGCATCGTTCGCGCGGAAGTAAAGCGTATTTTTGAAGGCAAACAGACCTTCGGGGTTCGATGAATCCGCGCCCGGACTGATATCCTTGACAAGTTGTGTGCCCGCCGCTGTGCCATCGCTCTTCCATAGCTCGTATCCCGTTTCGTCAGTGTAAGCACTAAAGTAGAGACGACCTGCCACATCAATCAGGTGATCGATCTGAGCGGAGGCGTTACCCTCAACGATATCTTTGACGAGTTGCGTGCCTGCCGCTGTGCCATCGCTCTTCCATAGCTCAGCGCCATGCTCGGCTGTGGTAGCCACAAAGAAGAGATCTGAACCGACAACAGTGAAGTTATAGGGAGACGAATGCGCAGGCCCAGCAGCAATATCTTTGACGAGTTGGGTGCCTGCCGCTGTGCCATCGCTCTTCCATAGCTCATAACCCATCTCATTGGTATAGTACGAGAAGTAGATCTGGCCTTTGTAGGCTACTATTTCCGAGATACTACTTGCTCCTGTCAGCTGATCAGAGACAGGTTGTGTACCTGCCGCTGTGCCATCGCTCTTCCATAAGATTTCTCTCCCTGTTCGGGCTTGAGCTGTAAAGAAGAGCGTATTACCCAACACTGTCAAATTTCGTGGATCAGAAGAGGGCACACCTTCAAGAATATCTTTTACTAAGTAGGTGCCTGCCTCTGTGCCGTCGCTGCGCCACAATTCAGAACCATAGTTGCTCGTGTTGACGACAAAATAGAGTAGACCGTTCATGGCGACCGCTTCATCAAAGGTACTGCTCCTCGTTCCAGGGTTGATGTCTTTGACGAGCTGCGTGCCTTTGGTCGTCTTGTTGCTCTTCCAAAGCTCATTACCATATTCTGGGTGGTTGGCAGCAAAATAGAGCGTATCGCCCACAGTGGCTAGGATTTCAGGGCGCGAATCATCCGTCCCATCCTGAATATCTTTCAAGAGTTGAAACGAATTGTCGACTTCAAGGCTATGCAGCTCGTTGCCATAGCGCGGACTAAGCGCGCTAAAGTAGAGCTTGTTCTGGAAGGCGAAGAGGTTTGTGGGCTGAGAAGCTACGCGCTGAGGCCAGAAGTCTTGGACAAGTTGAGTTGTGGCAGCAGTACCCTCGCTTTGCCAAAGCTCACGCCCATAATCGGGGTGATCAGCAGAAAAGTAGAGCCGACCGTTCAGCGCAATAAGCCATTCGGGTCTGGCATCACCTTGGGGATAGATGTCGTGTACCAACTGTGTGCCTGCTTCCGTTCCATCGCTCTTCCATAGCTCTAGACCATGGACACCATCACTGGCGACAAAATAAAGGATGCCATTGAGAGCAACGAGCCGGTCTGGGTTAGAACTTGTTGCATTAGGCCAAATATCTTTGACTAGCTGAGTGCCCACTTCAGTGCCGTCAGTGCTCCATAATTCTGCGCCACTGTTCGGGTCTGTTGCACGGAAGAATAAGCGATCGTTGACCGGGGTCAGCTGAGTCGGCCAAGAGCTGCCTCCAGCGGAGATATCTTTCACCAACTCTGTGCCTGCTGTCGTTCCATCGCTCTTCCAAAGTTCATAACCATTAACATTGTCGTTCGCTTGAAAATAGAGCGTGTTATTGAAGACCGTCAGTTCGGCTGGATTAGCGCTCACAGCGCCAGGCGCGATATCTCTCACTATTTGGGTGCCCGCTTCTGTACCGTCGGTCTGCCAGAGTTCCGTTCCTTGAGTAGCGGTGGTCGCCACAAAATAGACTTTGTCGCGGAAGAGGGTAAAGTTCTTGGGAAAGCTGCTGGCATACTGGGTCGGATTAATATCGCGCACCAACACCGTGCCCGTTGTTGTGCCATCGCTCTTCCATAGCTCGGTACCATATTCGGGAGTGGTGGCCGCAAAAAAGAGCAGGTTATTGCTAAAGACCATTTGAATAATCGTAGACGATGCACTTCCGGCAGCGATATCGCGCACAAGCACCGTCCCCGCCTCGGTGCCGTCGCTGCGCCATAGCTCGTTCCCAGTGTTGTCATCGCTGGCGGTGAAGTAGACGTAGCCGTTCGGCCCTTGAACAAAAAAGGACGGATTCGAGGAAGCCTTGCCAGGATAGATGTCTTTCAGCATGCGTGTGCCAGCCGCCGTTCCATCGCTGATCCACAGCTCCGATCCATAATCTCGATGGCTGGCCGAGAACCAGAAACGATCGCCCGCCACAAAGGGTTTTTTAAGTTGAGGGCTTTGGCCCATAGCATTGATATCGAGCAGTTGGCGTGCTAGAGCAGTGTTCTGCTGGGCTTGGCTTGGAGCCGGGAATAGCATAAAGCTGAGCAGAAGAGCCGAAATGATCAAAAAACGCTGAGGAAATTGAAGGCGATCTAAACGAAGCAACATTGCTATCTCCTTAAAATATCGCAAAAGACATTAGGTGCGCTTTCAAGCTGAAGCTGTAGGCATGGACCTAAACAGAAGGTGAAGAGAAGCCTCAATTCGCGCATTGTGAGGCAGGCGGAAGGGGACAAAAGCTTGTGTGGAATATCGCGCAAGGCACGTGCAAATACTCCCTTGTATGGAAGGGCAGGCTGTTTATAGCGTAGATGAACAGGCTATGCTGTTAGGACTCATCTCTCGATGCTCTGACGGCTACGTCTTTTAGCTTCCATTCGATCTCTGGCGCGTCCGCCTTCGGCTATCAGAAGGGCTAGCTACCCTCATCCCCAGCCCTTCTCCCGCCAGCTGTACATTAGCCACAAATCGACATACGGTCAGCGTTATCTGCCCTCACCCCCCGGCCTCCCTCTCCCGCAGTGCGGGAGAGGGGGGTGAATGTTGAGTTCTGTGCTCTCAAGGATACTCCCGCGATGGTATGCAAACGATCGCCTGTTGCTGCCGACACGACTTTTGGCTAATGCATAGCTCCCGCCAGTGCGGTAGAAGGGAGCAAGGCAGCGCTCAGCGTTCAACAACGAAAGACGGCGTTTGACGCAGCGCAAGCAGCGAAGCGCTTGAAGATCCGTATGGATGGACGAGCGCTTTGGTAGCCGTAGGCGGACGCGGTGAGGACCTATTGAGAGCCAAAGCCCTTGCCGCTAATGTTATGTATTCTGTGAAGAGACCAACAGAGTTTGGCATCAGAACAGACAGGCAGATAAGAAACCTAGTAGATCTACTATAGAGAAACGAGCCGCGCTTGTCATGAGGCAGGCGTCCCGAGCTTTTTAGGACATTGCAACAAACGAAAAGCCCTCAAGCACTGTGACTTGAGGGCTTTTGAATGCGAAAGCGACAACTTTATTTCTTTTGGCCTCCGGCAGAGTGGAACTTGTCTCTTTTTGTTGTATGAGATTTCGCGCGAAATCTCATACAACACTTTCCCTTGTTTCCCGTTTGTTCACGTTACAAGAACACAAGTCTGTAAGCAGATCTAGTATGAATACAATGACGTTGGCGAGGAGTTTTGTTTAGGCAGCATCCGGCTCGTGAATAAGACCCTTCTCTTCGATCTGCATCAGGCTCGGCACAAAGAAGCCGATCACACACAGTAAGGTCGCCAGCGTGCCACCGCCGATCAGCAGACCGCGCACACCGATCAGCTCGGCCAAGGGCGCTGCAAAGAGCAAACCAAGCGGGCCAGCGATACCCATACAGGTGCTAAAGAGAGCCAAAGCGCGACCCTGTAGCTGGTTGGGAATGATGTGCTGCAAAATCGCCATAATCGGCCCATTGCCCATGGTGTAGGGAATGCCGCTCAGAAACCAGAACAGCACAGCCAGCCAGAACATCGAGCTTGGAGCAACACCCGTCAGAGCAATAAAAACATTCGATAGGCCAAAACCTACTAGTACGATCGTGATGCGCCGCCAGGGCAGAGTAAAAACGCTGATCAATAGGCCACCCAACAGCATACCTAAGCCACCTAAGCCATCGATCATGGCGACTTCGTTGACACCGCCACCGAATTCATCTTTGACAAACAGCGGCATCAGCGAGAAGGCGGGCATCAATACCATCACCATCACAATCGTCATGGAATAGAGCCAGATCAGGCCGCGATTGCTCAACACAAGCTCGAGTCCCGCTCGAAAGTCCTTCCACATGCCAACGTGAGCCGTATCACGACGTTTGATTTGGGGCACAGCATAAAAGATCAATGGGCTGATGCCTAGAATCGCCGTCACAACATCGATCATCAGCGCGCCCTGAAGCGGCAGAAAACCCAAAGCCAAGGCGCCCAGCGGAGCAGCAGCGACAAACATCAGACCCTGAATAGTCTGGTTCATGCCTGCGACTCGGGTGAGCCAACTGCTCGGCACCAACATCGGGGTGCTGGCCGAAGCCGCTGGAGATTGGAAGGCTTGCATCGTACTGCGAATAAACATCAATGCAAAGATATGCCAGAGCTGAACGATTTCTAAGCTGAATAAAACAATGATAACCACCATACAGAGCGCCGTGATCAGATCGCTTACGATCATAATCAGGCGACGGCTATAGCGATCGGCGACAATACCACCTAAAGGGCCGAACAGGGCTTGAGGCAGCATAGCCATAATGCTTGCGGTCGCCAAGGCGCTCGCTGAGCTTGTGGTTTGGGTGATCCACCAGACTAATACAAACTGAGTGAGCGAACTACCAATCAAGGATATCGCTTGGCCAAGCCAAATACTAAAGAAACGGGTTTGCCAATTGCTTGTTTCAAGAATGGTTTCATGTTTGATGTTTTGATTCGTAATCTGGATCGTCTCGATCGACATAGGTTAACCTCAATAAATCGCTTCGTACTAATACTCGTAACTCTTGGGGCACAATCGGTATACCTGCGATTTCGCTTAACCATAAACCATCGCAGGCTACCTGAATCGTGAGGGCGCGCTCGCGCGGCAGACCGTCGTCGATGTTTTGAATCCAAGCTTGGGTATAGATCGAGCGCGGCCCGATAAACAAATCGGGATACGCACTAATCACCCGCGTCAGGGCGAGCATCAACTCTGTCTCTTCTTCGCCCCGGTCGAAGGTCGCACGAATATAGGCGCGTGCCCAGCGCCCGATTGTGCCTTCAGGCTCTTTTTCAAGTTCTTGTTGAAAGCGCTGCTGCCAGATCTGGTCGGCACGTTCGACTAAGCCTCGCAAGAGCGCTTCTTTGGTGGGAAAGTGGTGCAGCAATCCGCCTTTGCTGACGCCTGCCGCTTCCGCCACCGATGCCAAGGTAAACTGGCTTGTTCCGTCATTAACCAACAGTTTGATCGCCGCTTGAAGCAACTTTGCCCGAGTTTCATTTGGAGCTTTCTTTGTCATGGCTTCCTCAAACCGTCCAGACAGACGGTATTATACCGTCCAGCTGGACGGTTGTCTAGAGTCTTCAGGTGGAGATCCACGCATCTCCACACTCCTTGCAGTTCAACAGATACGATCGAAAGGATTCAACGCATATTGAAGCGCTACACTGAGCGACGCAAAATCAGCATCTTGCACTTTTCGCCCGATTCCGCTATAGTGTCAAACGTAAAATTCCGGTATAAGCTGAAGATGTAATGGACTCCCTTGGGTTCACAAGCACACCAATCATCTAATCACGATAGACGTCGTAAGAACGAAAAGCGCACACGGGTCCTGCTGGTCGCGACCTTGGTGGGTATCGCTGTCTTGTCGTTGGTTTTAGTCACACTGTTGCGTCCAAAGACGCCTCAGCAGATCGCACTCGAACCGACGCTCAGCCCGACAGCGAGCGCAACCGCCGCGCCTACCCAGCAGAGCGCAGAGCCATCGCCTCAGCCCACTATGGCGCCCGCAGAGCTCGAAGAGAGCCCTGAAGCTGTTCCGATGTGGGTCGATAGCTACTTCGATCCCCAGCGCTTTAGCTACGATCACAACTTTGGTCTCGCCGAACTGCAAGCCTATCTCGACTCGCAGCCCGGACCGCTCAAAAGCACGCGCTTCCAAATCGGCAATCGTTCGCAATCGTTCGCCGAAGTGCTGATGGGCATGGCGAGCCTGTATAATTTTAATCCCAAGATCATCTTGGCCTTGTTCGAGCAGCAGGCCGGTCTGCTCTCTAACCCCAACCCAAGCAGCGAGCGTTTGGCATTAGCGGCAGGCATCACCAGCGACGGCGGACGCCACCGTGGTCTCTATGCCCAACTGCGTATAGCTAGCGTTCAACTGCGCTGGGCGATCCGCGACTATCCGCACGCCACCCAGATCAGTTTCGCCGATGGCAGCCGCATGGATTTTCGCAGCGATAGCGTCACCCGCTACGCCTTCGCACGGCTCTTGGCGCTCAGCACCACACCCGGCGGCCTCGATAGCAAGATGAACGGCTTTCTCGACACCTACGCCCGTCTGTTCGGCGACCCGCGCGAGGTACCGACCGATTGGCCCCCGCCTGCCGAGCCGTTTCTCGAATGGCCGCTCGAAAAACCAGCGCGTGTCACGTCGTTCTTCGATCACGATACACCCTTTTTGCAAGAAAACGGCAGCCTCGTATCGTACTGGGGTCGCACCGAGCGTTATCTCTCCTACGATGGGCATACCGGCTGGGACTACGCCGTCGCCCCGCCCGATGCAGTGTTGGCCGCCGCCGATGGTGTCGCGATCTTCGCTGGCAACTCGAACGACGGCTGCGGTATTGCCAAAGCGGTGATTCTCGATCATCGCAACGGCTACCGCACGCTCTACTGGCACCTCGATAGCATCGCGATCGAGCCGGGCCAAGAGGTGAAGGCTGGCGATAAGATCGGGGTCGCAGGCTCGACGGGTTGCGCCACCGGGCCGCACCTCCATCTGCAAGTGCAATATTTGGGGCGCGATGTCGACCCGTATGGCTGGTGCAGCCACGAGGTCGAAGATCCTTGGCGTCTCTATCCTAACGGTCAAGAGAGCCGTTGGCTCTGGAAGTTTGCGCCCTCGCCCTGCCCACAAGTCGAGCATCCCGAGGATGCCGACGAGCAGCTCGCCAAGCAGAACATGATCGTGATCGATAATCAGAGCGAAGGTTTTGTACGGTTGGGCAAGTGGGAGGAGAGTCCGATCGGCTACGCTGGCGACGCCTTCTACACACGCTCGCTGCCGGGCACGGCTGGGACAGCACCCTACGAGCTGCGCAGCTTGAGCCAACCCGCTATCGCGATCTGGCGCACAACTATTCCTCAAAGCGGCAACTACCACGTGCGGGTCTATGTGCCCTACTTTCTAAACGGGCTCGACGATGCCAAAGATGTGCGCTACCGCGTCTTCCATAGCGAGGGCGAAACAGAGGTCAGCATCAACGGAGAACTGTCTGCCAACGAGTGGGCCGATCTGGGCGTCTTCCGCTTCGACGAGGGTAGCCAAGCACAGATCATCCTAAGCAATTTTGCCGATGGCAAAGCCCTAAGCGTATGGGCCGACGCGATCGTCTTACAGCGTATCGACGAATAAACAAAAGGCTGACTGTTTAACAACAGTCAGCCTTCCAAACTATAGAACCGATCTAGCTTCGGAAGAGAGCAGTGATGCGATCGAGGATTCCGTTAAAGAAGCTCTGGATCTCGGCGATATTCTCACGAACTTGATCTTGGGTTGAAGCGGCAAGACTATCTTCGTTGGGCAGGAAGACCCACAGTGCGAAATAGGCCACTACGCTAAAGAGGTTAAAGAAGAGCGCCAAGATCACAAAAGCGAGTCGCACGATAATCGGGTCAAGGTTTAAGGAGTGGGCTAGGCCGCCCGCTACACCACCCAACAGTCGCTCGGATCGGCTCCGTGTTATCCGTTGCGTATTCATTCCACAAGCTCCTTTGTATATGTTCGAGGCCAGAAGTTCTGTGCCTCAACAAATCATCTCAACTGCTTGTAAGACGATATCATTAAAAAAAGAGTTGCAGATCGGGCAAGAAGATTAAACAGAAACTTGAAAAGCTGTGTTAAGATGGAGTAGTTATAGATTTATAATTGATGGCGGATCGCAGCTTCTAGATTTGATTTTTGCGATCACATCAAACGCACAACTCCGGTTGATAACCGCTTCACCTTAGCTGTACATACGCAAGCCGATTCTTCCCAAAAAGGGTTGAATCGCACTGCACCGAGAACGTTTAAGCCAAACGATAGTTTGCTCATCGGCCAAGCTATCGGTTTGGACATGGCGTTTCTGTAACCGATTGCGTTGTGGATATGCTCTCTCATAGGTAGGCAGCAGGCAGGTTCTTCGTTATGATGCTGCTCCGTGGACGCTTCTGTGCAAGCATGGAAATAGATACGATTTCATGATACAGCCTCAATCGTCTTCAACCCGTTCTATGCCTGAGAAGCCGCGTCGTCGTTCGACGATAGCTCGGAACATTGTCATCACCCTCATTTTCTGCAACCTCACCTTCTTTACCGTGATCGGCGCGATTATCTGGTTCGTGCTGAACAACGTGCTGCACAGTGCCTCAAGTCAAGTTTGGGAGTTCGGCTACCAGATCTATCGCGAGCTGCTCCCGTGGTTCCCCATTGTTGGCCTCTTAGCCATCCTGCTCCTATTGATACTATGGCTGATTATCAGTCGCCAGATGGCGCCAATAACGCAGCTTTCACACGTAGTCGATGCCATTAATCGAGGCAGATCGCTCGATAGCGCCGATCTCGGTCTCGCGCTACGCGAGAGCGGTTCCGAGTTCGCAGAGTTAGCCGCCAATGTAACCGATCTCTCTCAATCGCTGCTGCGCAGCACCCACGAACTCGAAGAAAAGAATCGCGTGTTGATGCGCACGGTCAAACGGCTCGAAGGTTTGCATCACGTCTCTGAAGTCATGTCTTCGACCTTCGATATCGACCAGCTTTTGCGCAAAACCGCCACAGCGATTCGCCAATCGTTCGGTTACGAGCGCGTCGGTGTCGCACTCTACGATAACGAAAGCCTCGTCTTCCGCTTCAGTAGCGCCGCCGAAGATAGCGCTGTATTCGCCCCGCCAACTATGGCCTCGCTGCTCGAACGACTTGTATCGGGTCGAGCGGTGTTATCGGGACGCAGCCAACAGGTCAACGACCTTTTGCTCTCGGCGCGCACGGCCCTCTTGCCCGGCTTCCCCGATGCCCGTTCAGAGCTAGCCGTTCCAGTCATCAACAACGATAAAGTCTTGGCGGTGATCGTGGTACAAAGCGGGCGGCCGAACGCCTTCACCCAAGAAGATGAAAACCTGCTGAGTACCATCGCTCCATCGTTAGGCGTAGCGCTCGCCAACAGCAGCCTCTTCCGTTCGGAACAACTGCGACGCCAGTTGGCCGAATCGATCTATCAAGTCGCTCAATCCTTCAACAGCTCGGTTATGCCCGACAACATACCGAGCCTGATGCTCGATCAAGTCGCCCAACTGCTGCCCTACGACCGCACGGCGGTGCTTATGCTGCGCTCGCGCGATTTAGAGATCGCCGAACAGCGCGGCTCGATCGGCGGTTGGCGCTGGCGCGAAGAAGACGGCGTGCTCGAGCACGACCCAGAGCTGTTGATCTTCCAAGTCTTGAAAGATGGTCGCGCTCGGCTCAACAACCGCGACGACTATCTCACACCGGGCGAACCACGCAGCGTGCTAGCGGTGCCCTTTATGCGCCAAGGCCGTCCAACCGGCATCGCCGTGGTAGAGCGCGACACACCCGACAGCTACGGCGAAGAAGAGCAGCGCGCTTTGATGGCCTTGGTGAGCCAAGCCTCGATCGCGCTCGAAAACGTCACGCTCTATGCCGAAGCCAAAGAGCGCACCGATCGCCTCAAAGTGGTCAGCGAGCTGATCGACGATGTGAGCAGTCCGGACCGTTCGCAAGTACTCAAAACCATCGTCCAAAAGATCCGCCTGTTTGTGCCCTGTGACTACGCATCGATCGCCCACTACGAAACCAGCAATCAGCGTTTCCGCCTCGATACGCTCTACGATGCCAAACGAGTCGGCGATGAAGCGCTGCCCGAGAGCGAACTCTATCCGGCTGACGATACACCTTGGAAATCGGTCTTTATCTCGGGAATGCCGAACTATACGCGCGATCTGCGCTACGGCATCTTCCCGATCGAACGCCAACTGGCGGCCAACGGTCTGCGCTCGTGTGTAGTTGTACCGATCGCAAGCCGAGGCGAAAGTTTGGGCACGATCAACCTCGCCAGCCGCCGTCCCTCGGCCTTTACCGAAGATCAGATCCGCACCCTAACCGAACTCTCTCGCTACCTTGCCACAGCAATCATCAACGCACGCGAGACCCAAGATCGCGAACGAACCGTCAGCGAGCTAGCGCGCGCCCAAGAGCGCCTCACGCTTACCGCTCGTCTGAATGCAGTCGGCGAATTAGCCAGCGGCGTAGCACACGACTTCAATAACCTCTTGGCGGGTATCTTGGGCAACGCCCAGATTTTGCTATTTGAAGTACAAGACGAAGAGCAGCGCGAAATGCTGCGCATGATCGAACGAGCGGCTCGCGGCGGCTCAGAAACCGTCAAGCGTCTGCAGACCTTCACGCGCGCCGACAGCGATACGGCCGTAAGCGAAGTTCCCTTGCACCTGATCGTGCGCGACGCGCTCGACTTGACTCGTCCGCGCTGGCGCGACCTAGCCCAAAAGCAAGGCCGACCGATCGAGGTCAAGCGCGACCTTGCGCCCGTGCCCTCGCTGATCGGGCGGGCAGGCCCCTTGCGCGATGCCGTCACCAACTTGATCATCAACGCTGTCGACGCTATGCCAAACGGCGGCGTCTTGACCGTGCGCACCTACCAAGATCCCGAGCCGTCCGACGATTTGCCACCCGATTGCCAAGTCCATGTGGTTGTCGAGGTCAGCGACACCGGTATCGGTATGTCTCCCGAAGTGCAAGAGCACATTTTCGAGCGCTTCTGGAGCACAAAAGGCGATGCTGGTACGGGCCAAGGTCTAACTGTCGTCAAAGAGGCGGTTATGATGTTCGGCGGCACCGTTACCTTTACCAGCGAAGAGGGTAAAGGCAGCACCTTCGTCTTGCGCCTGCCCGTGCGCCATGTCGACGAGCGCGATCTCGAACGCGATCGCTTCGAGCGAGCGGCCGCCCAGATCGACAAGCCCATGACGCCTGCTGGCATTCTGGTGGTAGAAGACGATGAGATGGTACGCGACTCGCTGGTACGCATCTTACAGCGCTGGGGCCACCGTGTCGTTGCAACCGCAGGCGGTATGGAAGCGCTCAAGGCGATCACGCCGGGCCGCTTCGATGTCGTGATGACCGACCTCGGTATGCCCGACATCCCCGGCTCAGAGGTGCTACGCCGCGCCCGCGAGCTCGATCCGGGCCTGCGCACCGTCTTGCTGACGGGCTGGGGCGAAGACGAGACCCACGGAGCCGACTTCGTGCTCGCCAAGCCCTTCGACCAAGGCGAGCTGCGCGCGGTCTTGCTGCAAGCACTAAGTTAAGGTCTTTAGAAGCGTCGCCGTCGTAGTTGTTACTACGGCGGCTTCTTTTATATCTGGAACCCTAGGGACGAGCGAATCGTATCTTTCTCAGGGTGCTCTGCCCAAAGTCTGTTGGAAGAAGCTCGGGCCTGCGCTATGCTACTAACAAATCTGATCGCTACGTGCCTTTTGTGCTCGAAGCGTTCTACGGCTCTTATGACAACATGCGCTTGTTATGTTCAGGGCTATGGCGGCTTGGTCTCTACCCCAAACAAGGTCTGAACCGCGTCCGCCTACGGCTACCAACAGCCTGCCCGCCACCACAGGGGTGTAGCTGGCGGCATTCCGAGCGCCCCCAACAAGCCAAAATACTAGCGGATCTCGTTGCATAGCGCGCCACTTGAGGCTTTGTTCTAAACGCGAAATAGAAGAACTAGCTTTCTTTTACGCTCGCAAACGAATCTATAGCAGTGGTCCGTTCCACTGTATGCAACGAACTAGACTATTCAAAAGGGGAAGAAGAGATTGCAAGCTCAACATACACCAAAACAGCTTCGGCGCGGCTGGTTCTGCCTCTGCGCTCTCCTGCTTCTGCTGCTAAGCGCCTGCTCACAAAGCGAACCGAGGCCGGTCGGCGAACAGGCCGCCGAGCAAAGCAGCGAGGCTGCTAACCAGCAGCCCGCAGCCAGCCCAACCCCCCAGCTCGACCCAAAAGCCATCGCTACCGGCATCAGCGAGGCGACCGCCGCCACCAAAACCGTCAACTTCACGATCAGCCTGAGCGGCAAAGCGGTCTATAGCGATCCGAACCAGAACTTTGTGCTGCTTTCGGTCGAAGGCGCTTTAGAACGCCCCGACGGCATTCTGGCCCGCTTGAAGGTGCGCAGCAGCGGCAGCGTGATCGAGGTGCGCACCGTGTCGCTGGCGGGCACCCAATACTTCACCAACCCGATCAACCGCGAATGGCTCTGCGCTGCGCCCGGCGAGCTCTTCGACCCGGCGGTGCTCTTCGACGAAAAAATCGGCGTGGTCAGCCTGATCCGCGACCGCTTCGAAGACGTTACATTGGTCGGCATCGAAGATCTGGGCGGCAAACCGCACTATCGCCTGCGCGGCATCTTCCCGGGCGAGGCCCTGCGCGCCATCAGCTACAACAGCCTTGGCGCTGGCCCAGTGCAGACTGAAGTCTGGGCCGACCAACAGACCCTGCGCGCCACCCAGCTGATCTTCGTCGATAGCGACACCGATCCCGAGCGCCCGAGCACTTGGCAGATGAACTTCCGCGACTACGACCAGCCCGTCGATATTCGTGCCCCGATCTCTTGTAGCTAGGATAATCCAGCATGCAAACCAGTCATCCGCGCGCCAACCTGATCCTTGGCCTCGTCTGTTGTGCAATCTTTCTCGGTGCGATCGACCTGACGATTGTGACGGCGGTGCTGCCGGGCATTATGCTCGATTTGAACGTCTCGATCGATAGCGACCTCAATCGGGCAGCCTGGGTTATCTCAGGCTATCTGCTGGCCTACACCATCAGCCTCAGCCTGATGGGGCGCTTCTCTGACCTTTACGGGCGGCGCTTGAGCTACCTTATCAGCCTCACGGTCTTCATTCTCGGCTCGCTGCTGGTTGCAGTCGCGCCCAACCTCAACAGCGTGATCTGGGGGCGGGTGGTGCAAGCGCTCGGCGCGGGCGCGATCGTGCCGATCTCGATGGCGCTGGTCAGCGATCTCTATGCGTTGCAGCGCCGCCCCATCGCGCTCGGTGTGATCGGCGCGGTCGATACAGCTGGCTGGATGGTCGGACATCTCTACGGCGGCGTGCTGATGCGCGCTTTCGACGATTGGCGGCTGCTCTTCTGGATCAACGTGCCCTTGGGGATGGTCGCACTGGGAGCGACTTGGTGGGCTTTGAGCGGCGTAATAGTAACGCGCGTCAAAGGACGCTTTGACTGGCTGGGCGCGCTCTGTATCGCGGGCAGCATCACGGCCCTTAACCTCGGGCTTTCGGCGGGCGCCGAGCTGGGCCAGACCGATTTTTATGGCGAGCGCAGCGCTCCCTCGCCCTACATCTGGCCGCTGGTCGGGCTAGCCATTGTGCTTTTAGCGGCCTTTATCTGGTGGGAAGGCCGCAGCCGCGATCCGCTGATCGATTTGGCGCTCTTCAAACGGCCCAATGTGGCGGCCGCCAGCTTACTCAACCTGCTGCTCGGCTTCGCCTTGGCGATCGCGCTGGCCAACGTGCCGATCTTTGTCAATACGCGCCTCGCTCTGCTGCACTTCGACGATCCCGATATTTTGCGCAAAGCCGCTTGGGATAGCGGCTGGCTGCTCTCGGCCCTGACACTCTCGATGGCGGCGGCGGCGGTGCCGGGCGGCTGGCTGGGCGGCAAACTGGGCGAACGCCTGCCCGCCGTCTTCGGGCTGATCCTAGCCATCGTCGGCTTCGGCCTGATGAGCCAGTGGCAGGCCGATAGCGGCTATCTGGCCATGTCGATCGATCTGCTCTTGGCAGGCATCGGCCTCGGCCTGCTGCTCTCGCCGATCGCCTCGCTGATCATCGCTGCCGCCGATGAACATGCCCGTGGCACGGCCTCGGCCTTGGTGATCAGCCTGCGCTTGGTCGGTATGACAATCGGCATCGCGATCTATACCTTGTGGGGTGTGCAGCGTCAAGACGAGTTGCGGCGCGCTCCCGACCCCTTGGCTAACAGCGATCCGATCAGCTTTTTGCTCAATGTAGCGGCTCAAGTTGTGGGCGAAACCTTCCTTTTTGCGCTCGCCGCTTGCTTGATCGCCCTAGCCTTTGCCTTCTTACTACGGCCCTCAAACACCAAACAAGCCTAAACAACAAAAGAGAGCAGTTTCGCCCCACAATCAAAAGCTGCTCTCTCATTACCAATTGGAAGTCAAGTCCTATGCAAACTTGTTTTCCCTAATTAAAACAGATTTTACTTGGCTAGCAACATAGCGATCACAAGTTACTTAGATTCTACGCATTTATTCGCTGATAATCTTTCTGACCAACTTATAAACATGTGATCCAGTACCTTGAGGCCAAGGCCCATTAGATTCTCTATCCATTTGCTCTGCATGTTGAATTGCTAGATTGACATGGGACAGAAGTTTTTGAGCATTATATTTAGATTTTTTATATTCACCAAGTAATTTTTCGAGTTCTATTCGACATTCACGCTCATGTAAAACCCTTTTAGGTTTTTCTTGATGGAGCATAAGCCATAACTCGAAACAAGGATTACTTATAGCAGTATAAAATCCTAGTTTTTGACAACCTTGGCAAATATCCGCCAATATTTCCTCACCCCAATTATCGACATCAATAACTAACCAAGCTTCATCTTCTTTCTCTAATCCATAGTGTTTAATATATTCTCTCAGGCGACGTAGGACATTTTGAGGTGAAGAATGACCCTTTTTCGATGATAGTACTTCAATATGGATATTTTTTCGATATTTATCGCCTCTAAAGGCCGAAAAATAGATCTCTTCCGTTTGCTCCCCCTCTGCTGCAATAACATATACTCTCCTTCTTTTACGTACAGGTTTATTACGTTTAAACCGATCCTTCGACATAGTGAGTTTTACCTCTATATTCGCTATATTAAAATCTACGACTGAAATCCCAAACTTATTATCAACAAGCCTTTAGGAGATAGCCTCAACAAAGGGTATTGCTCCGTAGCGGCCGATGAGATAATCTCGTCTTACATCCTTATCGTATCTTGCTTGAAAGTCACTAAGCGAATATAAATCAGTAGAACCATCCTCCTGTTTTTCGGTAAACCAAATTTCATCACGTCTAAGTGTTCCTAGGTCAAGAAGAAAAGTTTCATGAGTTGTAATAATTAGCTGGCTATGATTATCAGCGTTATCCCGAGCAAGATGAGTGTCCATAATAAGTTGTGTTAACTGTGGATGTAGGCTCCGGCTGATTTCGTCAACAACATATACCCTGTTGCCCTTCCCAACAGATAAATCGTAAAGCATTGGGAGTAAATCGAAGAATCGTTGTGTTCCATCAGACTCTTCATATATCTCAAAAGTTGCCTCCGCATCCTCATTATTTCTTTTGCGAGAGGTAGTTAATTTCAGTAAAGATATTTCATCTCCTTTTTTGGTCAAGGTGAATCGTCTACCATTTCTAGCCTTAACAAACATAAATACTTCAACATCAGTGGGGCTTTCCTGCACTTCTTGAAGTAGTTCTTCGGGCAGATCTGGAACAGAACTAGGATTAACCTCTTCCGTTCTTATAGCAGTAATCCCTGTTCCTGCGGCTTTTAAGAATCTAGCAACAAAATTCTTAAAGTCTTCATCAACTACAAGCCTTCTCTCCAAGAAGTGGTAGTCAGTATGCGGCGTAATAACCTGCAATGTATCGCTAAACCAACCATAAGCCGCTTGAAAATACTCGACATTTCGTTGAGTCGCTTCATAGAGGAAAGGCTGATTAGAACGAGTTCCCAATGCTACAAACTCTAAAAATTGCTTTTTACTTTTTGTAAGCTTAGCGAAAAAGCTACCAAATTCAACAATAACCTTATTATCTATAGATGTTGTTCGAGAAAATAATAGATTTTCTGAGCTGTTGCTAATGATTGACAACTCCTCCTTCTGTACTCTTTTGGCATCGACAAGAATAGTATATGAATAACTAGTCTTATCGACACGAAACTCAATCGTAAATTCAGTAGGATTTTTGAGACTTGATGAATCCAAACGAAACCGTTGAATAGGTATACTTGCGTTAGAATTTATGCCTTCTACTACTAAGGACTTAACAAACGCTATAGCCTTAACAAGATTTGATTTCCCAGAAGCATTTGCCCCATAGATAACAGCTGTTCTAAGAAGATTAGGCTGGCTGCGCGAAGAGGTTTTTACGACATGATGGGAATGAATACGCTCTAGAGATGCACACATATTCAACTTTGCCTCATCCTTAAAGGACAAGAAGTTCTTAACACTAAAGCTTATTATCATTTATCCACCCCTTCATTGAATACGAAAAAATCTCATTCGTTGTAATTTATGGAAACATTATACTATATTTATCGACATTTTTCCAAGCAAATCTGCAAGTAATAGGTAAAGGAAGAAGACGACAGGAACGAACTCTGCTACATAATTACTTGTAGCAAAGTACACTTTTTATTGAAAAATATCTCAATATGGGCGAGGATAAAAGAGAGATTCCTGCATAGAACAGGAATCTCTCAGAGTTAATCAGACGGGTTTAGGGGCGTTTAGGGGTGCGCTCGTTGCCACGCTTGAAGTTGCCGGTTACTTTGGCCATCAGCAATTGGGCTTGGTAGTCGTCGCAGCCTTCGATTTTGCTAAGGAAGCTCTGGGCCGCCTTGTCCTTCAAGATCATAACCTGCTTGCCGTACCAACTGATCGCCACCTTGCCATCTTTGAGGCTGCGATAGCTAAAAATCTCTTCCGAAAGGCGATTGCGAGCGTCTTCGCGCTTTTCCTGAGCCATGGAGTGCCTTCTTCTTTCTAAAATTCTCTTCTCTAGTCCACATCACGTCGAGCTCGTGGATAGGGTGGTTGGGCATGCTGGGCCTCCTTTCTCAGTTCAAAAGATCGCAATATAAACAGCGCTCGGCTTTAGCGCGGAAGCGGCAACTCTTCTATAACAAACAGCCCGAAATCGGTGATCAAACAGACCGGCTCGCCATTGGCATCGTAGCCCCAATAGGAACCGTACGATCCTTTGCCATAGCCCGAGGCGAACATCACAATATTGTTGGGGCTATTGGGATCGGGCTGATGCGAGAGCCACGAGCCTTCTTGTAGTGTCACTTGGGCGGCTTGGGTCAGCTCATCGAGATAGCTCTGGTTCAGTTCGTAATTCTGATTGGCCGGATACATCTTTTCAATAAAAACTTGTGCGCTCTCAGGGCCGCTAAACGAGGCCGTCGAAGAATCGACCAGATAGCCCATGGTATTGCCCGGCTCGAGCTGGCTGATATCTTCGCCCTCGGCTAAAGCTATCTCCCAGCGCACAACCTCGTTGTTTGAAAACACCACTTTGGCCGCAGCCACATCTTCCCAATCGTTCGACTCGCGGCGCGTCAGGCTCAAAACCACGGGATAGTCGCCCGGCAGCACTCGTTGGCTAAAGACCGGCGTCTGATCGCTCAAAAATGGATCGCTCGCCAAGATCTGATCGCTCGGCAAATGCAGCGTCGCTACCTCAAGGCTGCGCAAACTGAAGGTGTAGGGTGACTGATAGTGCTCTTCTGTAGCAGGAAAGAGAGCGTTCAGATCGCGAAATTGAGCCAGCTCTTGGCTTGTTTGGTTGACACTCTGTTGGTTGCGTCCTGCAGTGCTCGGCTCGGCTTGGTTCGCTTGGGGCGTGACCGCTTCGAATGAAACGAGGATCAGCGAGATCAGCACAAGCCCAACGATACCCCACAACAGAAGACGACGCCACATAGCTCAAGCTCCTAGTCTAACAATCGAAGTCTCTGCTCTGTATTGTGCCAAGCCTGTCAAGTTTTATGTAGCATCAGGCTTGCCAAGCGGCAAGTTACGGATATTGAAGAGTTCGAACTCGGTCACAACACAAAGCAATTTGCCCTCAGCATCAGAGCCAAGGTAGAGCCATAACGACCATCTTTATAGCCCGGCGCAAAGACAACAAGGTTCTTTGGGTTACCTGCTTTTGGGTAAAGCACCGCCCACGACCCTTCGTTTTGGTGGGCTGCGGTAGCATCTATCACTTCTTGAAGATAGGCATCAAAGTCTATATCCATACGCTCAGTAAACTCTTGAGCGCTCTCAGGACTAAAAAAAGGCGGCGGTTGCAGAGTGTGTAACAAAAGCAGAGATCATACCTTCACCGAAGTCTTCCGGCTTATCGCCTTCATACAACGCTCGTTCCCAACAAACCACTTCACCCTCGGCAAAAACGACTTTGCTAGCAGCGTTTTCTTCCCGATCATTGCTGCCTGTACGCATTAAGCTCAAAACCACAGGATAATCGCCTGGCTCGACCTGAATATCCAACGCTCGCGCATCAAAGGTAAAAAGAGATCTGCTACACTTAGCCGCCCATTTGGAACATGCAAAAGAGCGATCTGTTTGAAACGAATGGTAAAGGGAAAAGGGTCGCTATAGGATCGCGGCTCTTTGGGGAAAGAGCTCGTTAAGGTCTTCTACAACGGGGAAGGGTTCGCCCTCAGCTTCGGCAGATAGATCAGATACAAGCGCAGCTCCAGCAATTTGATTAGGTTCAACAGATTGAAGCTCTTGTTGGGTAGCTAGCAGGCGCAAACCAATAGAGATGATGGCAATACATCCAATTGCAATCTTTGCATTGATGCGATATTGTTGCATATGTTTGGTCGCCTTTTGATTGATAAAGCTGCACAGATCGGGCTTTTATGCTACACTCTTTGCGGAACATGTCGCATCATTGGAGTAGATCAATGACGGTTCAGGAAGTTGCTGAAGCGATCCGTAAAGAGGCGAGTAAGGTCATTGTTGGTCAAGACGAACCGTTTACCTTGCTGTTGGTGGCCCTTCTGAGCGGCGGTCACGTCTTGCTTGAAGGTGTGCCCGGCACAGCCAAAACCTTGATGGCAAAAACGCTCGCCCAGATTATTCAGGCCGATTTTAAGCGAGTTCAGTTTACCCCCGACCTCATGCCGTCCGATGTGGTCGGCACCCAAGTCTTTGAAGTCAATACAGGCCAGTTCCGTCTGCATAAAGGCCCGATCTTCACTCAGATTCTGCTCGGCGACGAGATCAACCGCGCCCCGGCCAAAACCCAAGCGGCGCTACTCGAAGCAATGGAAGAGCGCCAAGTGACGATCGAGGGCCAGCGCTTGAGCCTAGCCGAGCCATTCTTTGTGGTCGCTACCCAAAACCCGATCGAATACGAAGGCACTTATCCACTGCCCGAAGCTCAGCTCGACCGCTTTCTCTTCAAGATCCAAGTGCCCTACGCGCCCCAAGAGGTCGAGATGGAAGTGCTGCGTCGTTACGACGCTGGCTTCGACGCCCGTCGGCTCGAGAGCGCCGCTGTGCGTGCCATCATCTCGCCCGAAACCCTGCTCGAATGTCGCGCCGAGATCAGCAAGATCCGCGTGGAGCCGGGCATCATCAAATATATCACCGACATCGCCCAAGAGAGCCGCAAGAGCCTCGATCTGCTCTTGGGTGTTTCGTCGCGCGCCAGCATCGCGCTCTTACTCACCTGCAAAACCTTCGCCGCTATGCAGGGCCGCAGTTATATCACGCCCGACGATGTGAAGTTCTTGGTACGGCCCGTCTATCGCCACCGCATTATTCTCAAGCCCGAGGCCGAGATCGAAGGACTCAACCCCGATATGGCGATCGGTCGCCTCTTGGCGCGGGTCGAAGTTCCGCGCTAAGCGCCCCACAAAAGGTGTTCCGAGTCTCGCTCTTGTGTGCCTGCCCACTATTGCACAAGAGCGAGCACAGCCAAACGATCTTTCAGAGTGCTTTCTCAACCCATCTGCTTCATCATTGTCGCGCTCTAGCGGCTAGGTCCCAACCCCAAAGGAGGTTACTGGCGCGTCCGCCTACGGCTATCAGGGTTCTAGCCGCCACCTGGGGCTTATCTGTGTGTGCCGAAAGGCCACCCCAAAACCTAAGGCTACCAGTGCGACACATCGCACAAGCCAAGCTCTACCCTGCCAAAGAATAAAAAACGCCAAAAAGGACGGTGATCGTGCATATCACCGTCCTATATTCAGATCTTAGAAACCGCGCAGTTTGCTCGGCGTGATCTTAACGACTTGCGAATAGTCGTTTTTAAAAGCATCGCCGCTCATATTCAGGCTCGCCAAGCCGCGTTTATACTTCTCCAAAAAGCGCGCAAGCAACTCGGACGGCATTTCATCGACCAATTCGGCTGTGCCGGTGAGCACGACCACATCGTTGCCATAAGCATCGCTGTTGAAGTTGAGAGCGACCTGCGAGTGCTGCTTGATATTGCGCAGCTTCGCGGTGCGCGGTTGGCTAAAGAACCAGATCGCGGCTCCATCCCATATAAACCATACCGGCGTTGGCTGCGGCATACCCTGCGGATCAACCGTCGTGAACCAAATGACCTCTTCGCTCGTAAGGCGTCGGACAGCGCGCTGCCCAAACTCGGTCGTTTGATCGATCTGCATAGACTTCACTTCTCCATTCAGTGTACAAGCCCACAACACCTAGCAAATAAGTGTTAGGTTCATTGTACCCACTCTGGAGAGAATTGGCTAAAACCACAAACAGATCGTAGCGCTCTAGAAGGGAAGCGTGCGCCCTTCGGCAGCACGATAGAGCCGGTTGTTGAGAGCGCGCCCCAGACCGTCGTTTGCATAGTCGTGGGTCAAAATACTCTCGACTCCAGCACGATCGAGCGCGCGCATGCCCGCAAACAGGCGTGCGGCGATCTGGCCGAGGTCGTTCTGAGCGCCTAGCCCGTAGCCTTCCAGCCCAAGATCGGCCAGAGCCTCCAGCTCTTGCTCGGGCAACAAAAGGCCGAGGCGTCGGCCCGCCGCGATCTCTTCGTGTGCGATCTGACGCATACGCGCAATCAACGCTTCACCAGCCTGAGCCGTATTGGTGAGGTAGAGCAGGCGCGCTCGCGGCGAGTAGTGCTTGAGCAGCATGCCCGGCGCAGAAGCCGCCTGGCCCTCGGCCACCACTGGGCCGCTCTGTTCACCTTCGCCCGGCAACAAGATCGGCCCGATCAGGGCTTCGATCGCTTCTACTGGGAGACCACCTGGGCGGAGGAGGGTCGGCGGAGTTGTAGCCAAGCTCAATACGGTCGATTCGACACCGATCGTAGTCGGCCCACCATCGAGGATCAGATCGATCCGTCCCGCCAGATCTTCGAACACATCGCTGGCTTGGGTCGGGCTCGGTCGGCTAAAAAGATTGGCGCTGGGTGCGGCGATTGGGGTTCCCGCCGCTCGTATCAGAGCTTGGGCAACCGGGTGAGCGGGTACGCGCGCCGCAACGGTCGGCCCACCAGAGCTTACCTCTAGCGGAACATGCGCGGCGCGCGGAAGCACCAGAGTCAGCGGGCCGGGCCAATACTGCTCGACCAGAATACGTGCTGTCTCTGGCACAGCTTGGGTAATGCTCGCAAGTTGCTCAAAATCAGCCAAGTGCAAAATCAACGGATCATTTGCAGGCCGCTGTTTTGCAGTAAAAATTGCTTGAACCGCGCTTGAGTTTAAGCCATCAGCTCCTAAACCATAGACGGTTTCGGTCGGGAATGCGACTAGTCCACCACGACGTATGACTGCTGCTGCTTCAGCGATCACTTCTGGTTGTGGATAAGTGGCGTCGACAGAAAGCACACGTGTCATAAAATACGCCGTAGATCCCTCCTAGGCATTGTTGCCCAGCAAAAATTGCATGGTTTCGAGCAGAACCTGAGCTTGCACAGGCTCCTCAACGATAGCGACGGTCCAATCGCTAGCGTAGGGCAACGATTGTAACTCTACCATCGGCAGAGCGCTTGCGATTACGATCGGAATATTGGCAGTTGAATCGTTGGCGCGAAGCTGTTCGATCAGTGCGGCCTCGGGTGTTCCTACCCCAGGCAGGGCCACAATGAAGAGGGCGGGATGTGGTTCTGGCATCTCATTGGGCGCGCACTGAATAACGCTGTAGGTATCGCTGGGCACCAATGCTGCTAAACGTTCACGGGTGGCCGTGTCTGTTGCGACAACGGCGATCGATGTGGGCATAAAGTTCCTCGCTGTCACAGGCTACAAATGACAAGGTACTGCACAATCGTGTTTATTATACCAGCCGTGCGAAAAAAGTTATAGTAGGAGTTGAGTCCTAATCTAGTAACCATTTTCGGCCTTACAACGCCAAATAAGATTGATCATGCTAGCAGAAGAGCACCTCGCGAATCGAGGCCCAATCTAGCCATAATCAAGCTTCTTTTTCGTTGCCACTGGAATATACCACATTTTCGTACCAAGGCGTAAAAGGTCAACAATGCTAGGCTAGAAGCCAATTATTTCACGGCGACCCAAACCACTTCTACGAACTAGAATGCTAATCTGCCTAAAGATCGCTCGCAATCTGGAAAGAGCGAGAACAAGCCAAAGAGACTCGTTCCAGGCTGTCCAAGGCCAAGCAGCATCAGCAGCCATCAAAACGATCTGCCATTAGTAGGCGCGCGGATTGCGCAGCACTTTCAAACCGATAGCATGCAGCTCGCGAGGGAGCTGTTCGCGCTGCCATTGTCGCTCGGCCAGCAGCAAAGCGCTTCCGCTTTCAAGCCCGCTCAAAGCCTTGATCGCGAACGAGGCAGCATGGCTGGCATGCTCGGGCATCTGAGCACAGGCCGCCGCATGGCCCGCCGCGCGTGCGATCGCCTGCATGCTCGGGTCGCTGCTTGTACGCGCGACGGCTTGCACAGCCAGAGCCGCCGCTTGAGTCGCTTGCAGACTACGTTCGTTCTTGGCCCAAGCGCGCCCAGCTTCCAGCGCCTCATAGATGCGTGGATCAACCTCATCGCTGGGGCTCAGTTGCGTCAGCGCATGCTCAACGCAATCGCAGGCCCATTCGGTTAAGCGAACATGCTGCTCGCGAGAGAGAGGGCGTGGCATACTAGTTCCTTTCATACAGAATCCATTTGGATCGGTGGATTTTCGGGCGGTCTTATGGCGCAACCGGCTACCACCTTCGTTTGCTGGGCGGGATGTTAATAGCCGAAGGCGGACGCGGTTGGGAACGTATGTAGAGTAAAAACGTTAACGCCAAACGCTCGAAACGTACCAATCGGATGTACTATCAGTTAGCTTCAAAGCCTGCTAAACGAAACTGTTCGAGCGTCCTGATCTCTTGCCCTTGGTCTTGAATCAGGCTGAGTGTTGTGATGGAACAAGCCAGCGAAAAGGACGCTTGGTTAAGCGCATCGGCTTGGGCTTTGGCTTCGCTCATCGCATCAAAGGCGCCGATGGTGATATGCGGAATAAAGGGCACCTCTAAAATCAAGTCGGCCGCCAAAGGGCCACGATAGAGCGCATCGTGCAGGCGCACCACCTGGCTAAAGCCTTCATCTGGCACAAGAAAGAGGTGGGTCAGCGGGCTAAAATGATCTTTGACGATTATGCTTGTGCGAGCCACAAAACGAAAAGCGCTGAAGGCTTGACAAACCTGCCCGACATGCTGCCCTAATAGCTTAGCATCGATACGATCGTTCGGGAAGACCAAAGTCACATGGGGCGCGATCAACTCGAAATGCGGGTCATAACGCTCGCGAATACTCTGGATCCAAGCGCGATCATGCGGGGCAAACTTGGGATACGCCACAACTAACAAGCTCATTGGCAACTCCATAAACACTTCTCGGCGCCACTAGATCCTGATGCGCATAATAGTGTAGAATGGCGCTACAATCGATCGTATAGCTTGAGCGCTCGTTTGGTCTGCACAAGCCATGCGCTACTCTTGTCTTTTGGTATGGGTCTGTCTTGCGACCAGCCCGCTTTGATAGAAACGAAACACGATGTCAGCCCGCGATAGCATGCCCGTTCCCGAAAGCTTACAAGCCTATCAACGCCGCATTCAACTTCCAGAACTTAGCCTGCACGCCTATGTCGCTGGAAGCGGTTCGCCGCTTGTCTTACTGCACGGTTTAGGCGACGAAGCCGACACCTGGCAATATGTATTGCCCCTGCTGGCCGAGCGCCATACGGTGATCGCCTTCGACCTGCCCGGTTTTGGGCGCAGCGACAAACCGCGTCGTGCTTATACGCTCGCTTTTTACGCCCAAACCTTGGGCGCTTTGCTCAAAGCGCTTCAGATCGAGCGCGCTACCCTCGTCGGCCACTCCTTGGGCGCGGCCATCGTCCAACGCTTCGCCCTAGCGCAGCCCGAAGCAGTCGAGCGCCTGGTTTTGGTGGGCGGCTGCCTGCCGATCGAACAACATAGGCCGCCCGCTTCTTCTTGGCTCTTCCTCACGCCCGGGCTTGGCGAGCTGATCTATACCAGTCTGCGTCGTTCCCAAGCGGGAGCCTACGAGACCCTGCGCCCCTACTACTTCGATCTCGACGCCCTACCCCAAGAACAGCGCGATTTCTTAAACCAGCGCGTCTGGGCCAGAGTCTGGAGCAGCGGTCAGCGCCGAGGCTTCCTATCGACCTTCCGCTGGCTGCATATCGATGGTTATCTGCGCGCCCAGCAGTTCCGCAAACGGCTGCGCGAGCTCAATCTGCCGGTTCACTTGATCTGGGGTGAGGGCGATAAGGTGCGTCCAGTCGCTTCCGCCCAAGCTATGGCTGCCCTCTTGCCCAATGCAAAACTCGACGTGCTTCCCAATGCGGGCCATAATCTGCAACAAGAGCAGCCCGCCGAGTTAGTGCGCCTGATCGAGAGCAAGTAGCAATATGGGCACAGCGGGACACTATCTTAAACTCAACGGCCATCGCATCTATTACGAGCGCTACGGCAGCGGGCCACCCTTAGTAATGGTACACGGTTTGGCGGCCAGCACAAGCTGGTGGCGGCGCAATATCCCCTGCTTCGCCCAGCACTACAGCGTCTACGCCCTCGATCTGGTCGGTTTCGGGCGTAGCCGAAGCTGGCTGCCACTCGCTGTCGACGAAGCGGCTGAGCTACTGGCTGAGTTCATTGCAAGCTTAGACCAGCAACAAGTTGATCTTATGGCCCACTCTTTGGGCGGGCATATCAGCCTGCTGATGGCGGCTCGCTACCCGGAACGTGTCAAAAAGCTGGTCTTGGCGGCTGCGGCAGGCGGTGCGGCTATGTGGGCCAGCATGCCTTCCATGATGGGTCGAGCGCTGTTGGCAAGTCTCTACTGCGGGCCGCGCTTTCTGCCGATCGTCACCCTCGACTCGCTGCGTGCTGGCCCGCTTGTGCTCTGGAAAGCCGCCACAAATCTGTTGCAAAGCGATATTCGCCCGCTCTACGCTCAGATCCAGCATCCCACGCTGCTGATCTGGGGCGATCGCGATGTGCTGGTTCCGCTGCGCATCGGCGACCTGCTGCTGCATTCGCTGCCCAACGCCCGCATCGAGATTATTCCTAGGGCCGGGCATGTGGTGATGTTCGACCAACCCGAACGTTTTAACCAGCTCGCCCTCGACTTTCTCGCGAAAGATGCCTCAGCCTAAAAGCTGATATTCTACAAAAGAGTATGTGTTATACTGAGCACAGTTTCTCTAGACTAGAAGGAGGTTTGATGTATTCCTGGGCATTGCTGCTAACAAACGCACGAACGCGGGTGGAATCCTTCGCGTAGTTTGAAAGCAGCTGGAATCTAGCTAACGCCTCTGCCCTACAACAGCCTTGAATGGTTTGTTTTGGGCTTGTTAGCGTTTCCAGCACGCCTACTACCACGGACCATTCGCTGTCCCGTGGTGCAAGGTGCATTGCCTCTCTTGATGCTTTAATCTTCAATTGTGATGTGAGCCAGCCACGGGACAAGCCGTCGCTGGTTGTTTTTTTGCAGCATGATCGGGCCACCTAACTGCCTCGATCGCCAAAGGATACGTCACCTTGAAGAAGAGCATCTCGCGCCAGACTCATCGCGCCTTTCACGAAGGTTTCACCTGCCACAACTGCGGCATGTTTGTTTCATGCCTTTCCGATCTTTCTGGGGTTCAGAACCGCAATCATTGCCCCTTCTGTCTCTATTCGCGCCACCTCGATCTGCAGCAAGGCGGCGATCGTCGTTCGGCCTGCCAAGCCCTAATGAAGCCGATCGCGCTCAGCTTCAAGCCGAGCCGCAACAAGTATGCACGCGAACGCGACGGCGAGCTTCAGTTAGTCCACCGTTGTGTGCGCTGCCGCAAAGTCACCCTCAATCGCATTGCCGCCGACGATAACAGCGCCCTGATTCTTCAGCTCTTCGAGCACTCCTGCCAGCATCACGAGCAGCTAAGCAAGCAACTGCGGCTCTACGCTATCCAGATCGCCCAAGCTCACGATGCCGCCATCGTCAGGCGCACGCTCTTTGGTCGCCCCGCCCACGAAGACTACGAGGCCGCCTTGCTGTGATTATGTCAAATCATCTGGATACTTTCAGCGCTCTAGCGGCTTAGTTCTTTCCTTCCATTCGGTCCTTGGCGCGTCCGCCTACGGCTACCAACATCCCGCCCAACAAAAAGGGCTTCTATCTGCGCCATCCGACGGCCCGATAACAAACGATACAACCCCTGTTCGAAAAGCAGCAAAAGGTGAATGCTTTCGTGCTATGGCACGAAAGCATTCACAAATTCCTAGCTGTTTAAAATGGGAAAATATATATTGTGAATTTTAGCACAATATGTGGTATAATATAGTATGAAAATCAAAACAATCGCGCTAGGAGCAGCCATGAAGATCGTTTTGCCGGGCGGAAGTGGTCAAGTAGGCACACTATTGGCGCGCCATTTTCACGAGCAAGGTCACGAGGTAGTGGTTTTGAGTCGAGATCCACAGCCTACTGCTTGGCGCCAACTGGCTTGGGATGCGGTCTCGTTAGGCCCATGGGCGAGCGAATTCGAAGCCGCCGATGTGGTGATCAATCTGGCTGGTCGCAGCGTCAACTGTCGCTACACACCTGCTAACCGCAATGCAATTATGCAATCTCGTGTGCGCTCAACCGCCGTGGTTGGCAAAGCGATCCAACGCGCCCAACGCCCACCCAAAGTTTGGCTCCAAGCGAGCACGGCGACGATCTATGCCCATCGCTTCGATGCCGACAACGACGAGGCTACGGGCCTCATCGGCGGCAACGAGCCGGACGCGCCCGCCAAATGGCGCTTTAGCATTGAGGTGGCCCGCGCCTGGGAAGAGACGGCTCAATCGTTCAAGCTGCCAGCTACCCGCCTGGTCTTGCTGCGCTCGGCCATCGTTTTAAGCCCTGATCCGGGCGGCATCTTCGCAATGCTGCGGCTTATGACGCGCCTCGGGCTAGGCGGCCCAATCGCGGGCGGCAAGCAGTATATTTCATGGGTTCACGAATACGACTTTATTCGGGCGATCGCATGGCTGATCGACCACCCCGAGCTAGATGGAGTAGTCAATATCGCCGCGCCTCAGCCGCTTCCACAGCGCGACTTTATGCGCATGTTACGCAAAGCTTTTCATCAGCCGATCGGTCTGTTCGCCACGGCCTGGATGGCCGAAATCGGCGCAGCGCTGATCGGCAGCGAGACCGAACTGCTCTTTAAAAGCCGACGTGTCGCACCCGCGCGTCTGCTCGCCAGCGGCTTCGAGTTTCGCTATCCCGACTGGCAATCAGCCGCCCAAGATTTGGCTCAGCGCTCGTGATAGACCCACCAAGAAAACGCTCTTAAAGCTGGCAAGAAAACGCTCTTAAAGCTGGTACAATACCTTCACATTTCCAGCTTGAGGAGGTTGTATGTCTGATATAGAAGCTCTGGCTCATCTAGCTGAACTGCTGCGTGCTCACGGGCTAGAGACCAGCCTAGACGACGACGGCTGGCTTATTCCGACCAATAGTCGCGTCGCTCAGGCACCTGCGTTAACAGCCATATGGTATCCGCGCAACTACGGCGGCCAACTCGATATCCATGTTAGTGACGGTTCGTTTCATCTGATCGAGAGCTGCGCTGGCTATGGCGAGAGCGAACAAGGTCTCAACGATGGCTTTGCAAACTTTGCCTACAGCTCGCTGCATGTGATCTTGGCCGATTGTTACGATATTATCGATCCAGAGCAAGTGGCCCAAGAGATCTGGCACATCGCCGGCAAAAGTTATCTGGCCACGATCGGCAATATCGGCGGGCGCACAAGCGGCACACATTCGCCCATGCCCGAAGATATGTTTGAACGGCTGGAAGAGGCCATTTTGCAAGCCGATCTCGATCAGCCGCGCCACTGGTTTCGCTTTTTCGCAGCCCATATGCCCAGTCAGGAGATGGTCTTCGAAGCGCTGCTCAACAACCAGCCGTGGGAAGCTGGCCAACATGTATTGCAAAGCCTAAGCTGGGAACAGACTGACTATTTCTATACGATTAGGCTCTTTCTGATGCTCCAAGCCTATTCGGAAGAGTAGCTCTCGCTACAATCGTATAGCGCTCTTCCAAGCAGGATCGCTGCTGGGTCCCGCACGCCATCCGCGCTAGAACAGCTAGAGCCACTCGCCCTGCTCTTTTGAGCTTTCACAAAGCCGCCCCTCGTTGTCGAGAGGAACGGTGCGCGACCGTGCACCATCCTCTCACTGCTTTTCATCGCTAGCGTCGCCCCGTGAAGAAGGCATTGCAACAGTTTGCTTCGCAATGCCAGTGTTCCATCTCTGTTTTTCCGGCGCCCCGCGTCGCAGGCAGATAGCAGACCAATGTGGTGGAAAAGCTGTTGGTAGCCGTAGGCGGACGCGCTTATAGCCTTATTTTTGGGAAAAACCGTCGCCGTTAAGGCTACTAAAAGTGTTTAATTGTCGTTTATATATCAACAATTAATTCTTTTCTAGGAGAAACTTTTTAGAGTCACATACGTATATATAATGCGGCCTTTTATCCCCAGTAGAGAGGTTCGCTATGCTACACTTAATTATCTTTGTGGGCGTTTTTGTATTGATCGTTGGTGGAACCACGCTTTTGATCGCGAACGAGCAGCGAAAGTCTTTGATTCAAAAGCATGAATGGCAACAGCAAGATGAGTATTGGCCCGGAAAAAAACGCGACGAGCGCTGGTTGAATCCCGCTTCTAGTAGTCTCGATCAGCAACGATGGCTGCTTATTTTAGGCGCTGTGTTGGGTGTGGTTATTGCAATGGGCTTGCTCTTCTTCTTGCTCTAAACAGCAAGTTTTGTAACGGAGCGTAAGCTTGATAGCTAAAGAAGCGGTAAGACAAGTTGATACACTGAAGTAACAAAGGGTCATTTTGCAAAAGCAGAGTGACCCTTTATAGTAGAACGTAATCTGTATATGAGCTTCCCTAGCTGCTCTATTCGCTTCTGTATAGCACTCTCACGCTTAGAAAGAGTTTTGGTATGAAGGGTAAACGGCTCACTTGTATGCTGCGGGTGTTAGGCAGCTCGCTCTCCTTTTTATTTATCCTGATTCACGGCTATCTAGCGCTCGGTTTTTATCAAGAGGCTGATCGGATCGGCCTGCCAAGCGCCAACTTCTCGGGCGTGGTGCTCTGTTTAGCCAGCGCCTGTATTCTCAGCTGCGCCTTTATGATCGGCATTATCTTGGGTTGGAGCTGGCGTATCCAACTCGCGCTCTTCGCAGGCATTCCCCTTCTTTGGGCGATCGTTTTTTGGTTGAGTTAGGCCTACAATAGATCCAAATTTGCTTAGCACAAGGTCTGTCTATGCAAGTAAGTGATTTTCTACGCGACTTCTACCTCAGTCACAACGAAGACCAACGACTGCGCCCAAAACACGGCCAAGTAGAGTATCTCACCAGCATGCGCTACATTGAGAAATATCTGCGACCCGGCATGCGCATCCTCGAGATCGGAGCCGGAACCGGAGCCTACTCCTTGGCTCTGGCGCGCCAAGGTTATCAGGTCGATGCAGTAGAGCTGATCGAGCACAACCTCGATCTCTTTCGGCAAAAACTCGAAGCTGACCTTAAACTGCGCCTCTACCAAGCCAACGCGCTCGATCTTTCGATCTTCCCAGATGAACAGTTTGACCTGGTGCTTAGCTTGGGGCCGATGTATCATCTTTATAGTCAGGCAGACCAACTGCGCGCCCTCTCAGAGGCGTTGCGCATAACCAAGACCAAAGGCCTGCTCTTCGTCGCTTACTGCATCGCCGACGCTTCGATACTGACCCATGGCTTTGTACGCGGCCAGATCTTCGAACTATTCGAGAAGGGCTTGCTCGATCGTCAAAACTATCAAGCCTACTCTACTCCAGCTGAGGTCTTTCAGCTCTATCGCAAAGAGCAGATCGACGAGCTGATGAGCCACTTCGCGACTGAGCGCCTGCACTATGTGGCGACCGACCTCTTGAGCCACGTTCTGCGCGACAGTATCGACTCTATGAGCGACGAGCTGTTTAACGAGTATTTGGCCTACCACTTCAGCGTGTGCGAACGCCCGGATATGGTTGGCCTAACCAACCACAGCCTCGATATTGTGCGCAAGCTCTAAAGGCTTAGGCTTCGGGCGCGCATTTGTGCCCACCACAACCGCTATGCTTGTAGCTAGGAAGATCTCTTTTGAACTACGAGGTAGATAGTGGAAAACAAGATTACAAATGCAGAGGCCCAACAGACAGAACATGGCGTGCCTCAAAGCGCCCAAACCCAATCGAGCCACAAGTTGATCACCATCTTGTTGGTTTGTCTGCTAATCGTTCAAGTGATCGGCTTGGGCAGCGACTTGTTAGGCCAAAACGCCCAAAGAGCTCGCTTAGCAGAAAAACAAGCGCGCATCGCCGAGATCATCAACGAAAACGAAAAAGAGCGCATCATACTCGAAACACTTATGACGAGTTACGAGAAGGCAGCCTATCGCAGCAACTTAGATCGTATCGCAGAACAGCAGTTAGTCGCAAGCGAATACAGCATCCGCGCCCTGCAGATCCTCGGCAAACAAAATAATGCCATTATCGAACTGCTAGCAGACCAACCATAAAAAGACGCAACGCCCACGGCTCTGTCTCACGAGTCGTGGGCGTTGGTGTATAGCTGGTTGCAAGAGTATTAGATTTTAAACGGATTTGGTATGAACTAGTTTCGCTTATCGACTTCTTGGGCCTAAACTGCACTAAGCGGGCGCTTTGAAACCCTTCTCTTGGCGCAGCGCCAAAGCGATCGCCGCCTGCAAGGTCGAACAGGTAACCATATGCGAGAAGTCGATTCCCAGTCCGACCAAGACTTGGGCTACTTCGGGGCGAATACCGCTCAAAATGATCGTCGCGCCTAACAGCTTTACAGCTTGGGCCGAGCGAATAATTGCGTTTGCGACTTGAGTATCGACGAAAGGAACACCTGTAATGTCGAGGATCACCGTGCGAGCGCGATTCTCGGAGACACCATTGAGCAAAGTCGTCACAAGGTTATTGATGCGGTGCGTGTCAATCACACCGATCAAGGGCATAACCATCGTGCTATCGCTGATCGAAAGCAGCGGCGTCGAGATCTCGGCCAGAACTTCAGCCTGTTGTTCGATCAGGCTTTGCTGCTCGTTTATGGCCTCTTTCTCTTGCAGCTCTTGATATTTTCGCTCCGTCACATCTTGAATACTACAAACAATATGGCTGATCTTTTGATCCTCTGGATCAACGACAGGCATACAGGTGTTTAAAAGCCAATAGAGCCCTCCTTCAGGATTTGGATAGGTCATCTCATATACTTGAATCGTCTTGTGCTGAAGACAATCCTCATACATGCGTTGAACACTGGCTAATTCTTCTTCGTGAGCAAGTTCTTTCAGATCTTTACCGATAATATCAGGAGACTCGAAGCCGCTTAAATAAGCTTTATTTGCGATCGCTAGGCTGTATCGGCCGTTTGGCAACACTTCAAGCATACTCATGGGGTTAGGAAAGGCATCGATGAAGGTCTGGAAGAGGTCTAACTTAGCCTGAAGTTCAGCGATCTGTTCTGCCTGTTGAGCGATTGTAGCCTGAAGCTCTTGAATTGTGGATGGATCGTTAATCTCTGCTGCCATGGAAGCTCCTAACAATCTCTGGAAAGCTATTCCCAAACTATTAAATAGACTTTTGCTTCCTGATCACAACAATCTCGATAGGAGCCTAAGCCTATACGACCACGACCTACTTTATGAAGGGCCTAACCATCAGTACCAATAGACTTTTTTTATTGCGCTCTCCCTAGATAAAAAACAGGCTTATTTGGGTATATATGTTAATTTGAAATGATTGGTATGAACAATAGATCAAATTCTTTTCGACACATATTATATCATATTATTTTTTGAATATTATTAATATTTATCGGGTATATAGTTGCTGTATTATAATTTGTAGTATATATAGTATAGTTGTGTTATCTTTATTCCTCGCTGCAATTCCATTAGATCTTGCTTCTAGATGACATTATTTCCGCTCTTACTGTGGATTTACCTTATAATTCTGAGCTTTTTATCAGATTTGAGCTGAAACACGCTGGATCTAGCAACTATCTAAGATCATAGCTAGAAATTTTTATTTTAATTTGAAATACAAATAAAAATCAAAGGTCTAATAACTGATATAATTCGAATAAGTAAAGCGAGATGCAGAGCGAAGACTTCCGATACATCACTTGAGGATCGAGTTCAAAACCGCGCAAACTCCAGCCACACACTAAAACACCTCGTAATGCGAATACTCCTCGTTCAAAAGCCTCATTTTCTAGCGCGAATCTTCTGTTAGTAAGTCAAAATCTTTATTTGTATCGCTTTTGTTTAGTTATTAAATTAAATAATTAAACAAAAGCGATCAATACTATTTTGGATTAAATGCATAGTATTAAGGTCGATATTCAGCATAAGTATCTGATTTAAGTGGTAAAATGAGCCGAAACTCAATGTTGAGAGTTCCCCCCTTCTAAGAAGAAGAAAGTGAGACTATGAGCAACACAGGTACATCGTCATCGGAATCGACCAAAGTAGCCAAGATTCGCGAACAATTCCCCGTTCTTCAGCGATACGTTTATCTCAATACTGGTACAAATGGCCCGCTGCCCAGCACAAGCGCGCAGGTGATGCAGTCCTACTTCCAAAGCGAGCTAGAGCAGGGACGTATCGGCAAGGATGCTTTTGGACGAATGTTGGGCGAGCGCGATAAAGCGCGCCAGCTTCTGGCATCGCTTATGGGCTGCGACCCAAGCGAAGTGGCTCTGACCCACAATACCACCGAGGGCATGAATATCGCTCTGTTGGGACTTGACTGGCAGCCAGGCGACGAGGTCATCACCGCCTCGAGTGAGCACGAGGGCGGTCTGAATCCAGTCGCGCTGCTGAAAGAGCGCTACGGCGTCAAAGTTCACTACACCAATATCGGCCTACGCGATTGCGATATCTTGGCCGAGCTCGAGCGTTACCTCTCGCCGAAGACTAAGGCTGTAGTGCTGTCGCATGTCTCGTGGGCGAGCGGTATGATCCTGCCCATGCGCGAGATCAGCGAACGCGCTCACAAAGTCGGCGCGGTTGTGATTTGTGACGCAGCCCAATCCTTCGGCATGATCCCCGTTTCGGTCTATGACTTAGGCGTCGATGCCTATGCTTGCTCGGGCCAGAAGTGGCTGTGCGGCCCTGATGGCACGGGCGCGCTCTTCATCCGCGCTGACCGTCTCGACTTTTTCAAGCAGAGCTTTATGGCCTACTTCAGCTTGAAGAACCGCATGATCAGCAACGATGTGCCCTTCGAGGCTACCGACGGCGCACGACGCCACGAAGCGGTCACCATCTCGCCCGCGACTCTGGCCGGTCTCAACGCTGGTCTCGAGTGGATCGGACAAGAGGTCGGCTGGGAATGGGCTTTTGAGCGCGTTCGCAAGCTCAACGCCTACGCCTACCAGCGCCTCAGCGAGGTGCCAGACGTACAGCTCTACCTCGACGCACCCACGGGCAGTGGTCTGCTGCACTTCACGCTTGAGGGAATGCCCCCAGCTGAGCTGACCGAAGCGCTAGCAGCTAAGAACATCCTGATTCGCCATACTCCTCTGCCGCTGCTCAACCGTGTTTCAACGGGCTTCTATAACACCGAAGAAGACGTCGACCGCCTCGCCGATGCGATCCGCGAGATCGGCGCAGCGCGTCAATAACAGCGAGCGCCAAAGCTTAAGGGCTTAGAGCGCTCAGCCTAAAATATAGTCAACTACAAAGCGAGCCTTCAGAGCGACATGAGCCTTGAAGGCTCGTTATATTCTGATAGCCAATCGGTTTGACCACTTCAGCACTCTGGCGGCTTGGTCTCTTCCCCAAAGAGGTCTGCTAGCGCGTCCGCCTACGGCTACCAACAGCTCGCCCGTAAGCATAGTGTTGTAGCTGTGTAGCGAAAGACCTCCCCAAAATACAACGATTCAAGCTGATCTCCTATCAAGCATTACAATGTCGTTGACAGAAGTAATACTAAATCCGTTTAAAGACTTGATCTCTTGTAACGCAAAAAATGGGCAAGTTCCACCCTGCCGAAGGCCAAATAGAAAGTAATTAACCGGATTTGGTATAAGCCAAAATAGGTTTTATTCGACTTGTAACTGGGCGAACATGCCTGAACAAAAGCAGTGGAAAAGGATTATATGACGATTGATTATCAACGGAAGATTGAGGTGTACATACGCCAAGAAGCGCGTCCTATCGATAAATACAGCCATCAAGTACGGCTCTATCGTCTGGCCTGCCAGATCGGGGCCGGCCTCGACTACGACGACGAGATTCTGCATGCCGCCGTCTGGCTGCACGACCTTGGCGTCTTCATAGGGCATCGCCCAGAAGATATCGAGCAGTTACGCCGCTGGGACAACATAGCCTATGCGGCCCAAAAGGTACCGATGCTATTGGAAGAATGGGGCTTTCCAAGCGCCAAGATCGCCGGCGTGGTCGATGCGATTCGCAACCACCTGCCGAGCGGGAAGCCTAACAACATCGAGGGGATCATTCTGCGCGACGCTGACATGCTGGAGCAGTTAGGCGCCGTAGGCATTCTGCGAACGGTGAGCAAAGTTGGGCGCGATACCCGCTACCATACCTTTGGCGACGCGATCGCTACGCTCGAAAGCCAGCTACACAAGCTGCCCACCCAGTTGCAGCTAGCCAAAGCGCGCGAGCTGGCTCAGCCGCGCATCGCTGCTTTGCAAAGCTTTCTCGCTGCCGCCAGCGCCGAAAGCGATGGTATCGCCTGGTAATCAGAAGCCGTTTATTTTGTTGAGTTTTCGGGCAGTCTCATGGCGCACACTGCTAGCCCCGTATTGTGGCGGGCAGCATGTTTGTAGCCGTAGGCGGACGCGCTAGCAGCCTTCTTTGGGGGAGGGATTTTTCCGCCAAAGCGCTAAAAGCGATCAACTGAATTTGGTATAAACTCCATAGAAAAAAGCGCTGTTTCACCTAGCATTAGGCAAAACAGCGCTTTTGTAATCAAGCAAGCCTAGTTGATGCCAAGCAGCTCAACTTCGAAAATCAGGGTCGAGTTGGGCGGAATAATGCCCGGCACGCCACGAGCGCCGTAGCCGAGATGGGGCGGAATGGTCAACTTGGCTTTGTCGCCAACCTTGAGCTGAGCCACTCCTTGATCCCAACCGCCGATCACTTGTCCTACGCCCAGAACGAAAGTGAAGGGCTGGCCACGGTCGACCGAGCTATCGAACTTGGTTCCGTTGGGGAGCAGGCCGGTATAGTGGACATGAACCTGATCGCCAGTTTTGGGCGATGCACCATTGCCCTCAACCAACTTCTCAACCAGCAGTTCATTTGCTGACATAAATTGTTCCTTTCAGTCAGACATGGCTTCGCATGCCTTCGCTATAACCCTCGCATTCTACCATACCGTTCAAGGATTATAAGCCTTTTAAGAATAGCTCCTAAAGATTGTAGCCAAACAAAACCTATAAAAGAGGGATTAGGGCACAAATGTGGACTAGTCTCTGGAGTATACTAGGCTCTGAAAGCTAATGTTTCTAATAGCCAAGATTTGGAAATAGCCGGATGCTATACTTGGCCTATTCTGTTGTGGCAATATCTATCAATTAGGAAAGATCTATGGCACGTTTGGAAGAACTGACTCAAGGCGCGGCACTTCGCGGGATTCTGCCAGATAGAATCGTAACAATCGTAAATACTGTTCCGTATGGAAGCGATGCTCTGGTGTTGTTTTATGAGGATTCGATGGGCCAAACTGGCTCAGAATTACTTTATCGCGATGATGAGGAGCGCTTGGAGCTGGTTCAAACCGGTCGACCTTGGAGCTTCGATGGCGATGGCGCACTGTTTCGTTTAGTATCAGAGGCCCATCGCATTCGCTTAGCCCATCTCTTCGATCCGGTCTTGGCTGTGCATACCTCGCTGGTCGATCCACTGCCACACCAGATCACAGCAGTCTATGATGCCATGCTTTCGCGTCAGCCATTGCGCTTTTTGCTGGCCGATGACCCCGGCGCAGGCAAAACAATTATGGCTGGCCTACTGATTAAAGAGCTGATCGCACGGGGCGACCTACAACGCTGTTTGATCGTCTGCCCGGGCAGCTTGGCCGAACAGTGGCAATATGAATTAGATCAGCGCTTCCATCTACCCTTCGAGATCGCCACCAACGATAAACTCGAAACGGCCCGCACCGGCAACTGGTTCAGCGAACACAACCTGGTGATCGCCCGCCTCGATAAATTGGCGCGCGACGAGAAGTTGCAACAGAAGCTGCAAGCGCCCGAGTGCCGCTGGGATCTAGTGGTCTGCGACGAAGCCCACAAGCTATCGGCCACCTTCTTCGCGGGCGAAGTCAAATACACCAAACGCTATCGCTTGGGGCAGCTGCTGGGTTCACTGACTCGTCACTTTCTGCTGATGACGGCAACACCCCACAACGGCAAAGAGGAAGACTTTCAGCTCTTTATGGCCCTGCTCGACAGCGACCGCTTCGAAGGGCGTTTCCGCGATGGGGTGCATCAAGTCGATGTGTCGGATATAATGCGGCGCATGGTCAAAGAGCGCCTGCTCAAATTCGACGGCACGCGCCTCTTCCCAGAGCGCATCGCCTACACCCTGCCCTACAAGCTCTCCGAAGCCGAGAACCAGCTCTATCAAGAGGTGACCAGCTACGTCCGTGAGGAGTTCAACCGAGCCGACAAGCTGAATACAAACCGCAAGGGCACGGTCGGCTTTGCTCTGACCATTCTGCAACGCCGTCTGGCCTCATCGCCCGAAGCGATCTATCAATCGCTCCATCGGCGACGCGAACGGCTGGAAAAGCGCCTGCGCGAGCTTGAAATGCTTCATCGCAACGGCGAGTTCGAAGAAAAGGTGCTCAACCTCGAAGATCTGGAAGATCTGGAAGACGCGCCCGATAACGAGGTCGAGGAGGTCGAGCAAGAGATCCTCGATCAAGCCACGGCCGCGCGCACCATCGACGAACTGCGCTTAGAGATCGAGCGGCTGAAGCAGTTAGAAGCGCTAGCTGCGAAGGTACGCCAAAGCAGCGACGACCGAAAATGGCGCGAACTGGCGGAGCTGCTGGGCGTGATCTTCACGCCTCAGGCGATCAAAAATCGCTTGGCTGAAAGTAAAGAGAGCTACGAGGTCGGGACGATACCGCCTCCAACCTATTCGCCCGATCAGAAGCTGGTTATCTTCACCGAGCACCGCGATACGCTGAACTATCTGTTCAAACGGATCACCACCTGTTTGGGCCACGACGAAGCAGTGGTTGTGATTCACGGCGGCTTGAAGCGCGACGATCGCTTAGCGGCCCAAGATGCGTTCTGTAATGATCCCAAAGTTCGAGTGCTGATCGCAACCGATGCGGCGGGCGAAGGTATCAACCTGCAGCGCGCCCACCTGATGGTGAACTACGACCTGCCTTGGAACCCCAACCGTCTCGAGCAGCGTTTCGGACGTATCCACCGTATCGGTCAGACCGAAGTCTGCCACCTGTGGAACTTGATCGCCCAAGACACGCGCGAGGGTGAGGTCTATCAAACCTTGTTGGAGAAGCTCGAACTAGCCCGAAAAGCCTTGGGAGGCCAAGTTTTCGATGTGCTGGGCAAACTGCAATTTGAAGGTCAGTCGCTGCGCGACCTGCTCTTAGAGGCGATTCGCTACGGTGAACGACCCGATATCCGAGCGCGCCTCCACCAAGTGATCGAGAACGCCGTCAATACGCAGCAGATCCAAGATCTGTTAGAACGGAAAGCCCTGGCGCGCGATGCCTTGGATATCAGCCATGTGGCCAAGGTGCGCGAAGATATGGAACGGGCCGAGGCCAGACGGCTCCAGCCCCACTACATCGAATCGTTCTTTCTGGAAGCTTTTAAACAGCTGAACGGAACCATTCGCCAGCGCGAAACACGGCGCTACGAGATCACGCATGTGCCGGCCGTCATCCGCAATCGCAATCGCCAGATCGGCAACGGAGCGCCGATCTCACCTCGCTACGAGCGCATCGTCTTCGACAAAGCGCTGCTGACATCACCAGGCCAGCCCGCAGCCGCTTTTATCTGCCCAGGGCACCCGCTGCTCGATACGACCATCGACCTGATCTTAGAGCGCCATCGCGACCTATTGCGCCGTGGTACGATCTTAGTGGATGAGCGCGACCTCGGCAGAGAGCCACGCGTGCTCTTCTATCTCGAGCATAGCGTTCAAGACGCGATCGGCACACGCACCGGCGAGCGACACATCATCTCTAAACGAATGCTCTATGTGGAGCTGAGCGCCAACCAAGCGCCGCGCAGTCTGCACTATGCGCCCTATCTCGACTACCGGCCCCTGCGCGAAGACGAACCGCAGCCCAACGAGATCTTGGCGCACCCGGCCTGCAGTTGGATCAACCACGAGCTCGAGAAAAAGGCGCTCAGCCATGCGATCAGCACGATCGTCCCCAGCCATTTGCAAGAGGTGAAAGGACGTCAGTTGGAGCTGATCAACAAGACACGCGCCGCTGTGTACGAACGGCTCAACAAAGAGATCAGCTATTGGGATCATCGCGCTGTGGAGTTGAAGCTGCAAGAGCAGGCGGGTAAGGTCAACGCCCATCTTAACTCGCAAGAGGCGCGCCGTCGCGCGGATGAGCTGCAATCTCGCCTACAAAGGCGTATGGAGCAGCTCGACCTCGAGAGCCAGATCTCGGCCCTGCCGCCTGTAGTGCTGGGAGGGCTGTTGGTCGTACCGATCGGCTTGATCGCCGAAATGCTGGGCAAACCGATCGCAGAGCTTAGTCAGCAGCCGAGCCAGCCCGTCGATACCCAAGCGGTGGCTGCCCGCGCCCGCCAGATCGTGATGGAGTGCGAGCGCAGCTTGGGCTACGAGCCGATCGATCGCGAGTACGAGCGTTTGGGCTACGACATCGAGAGCCGCGACCCGAGCACAGGCCGACTGCGCTTTATCGAAGTGAAAGGGCGAGTCGCCGGGGCCGAAACGATTACCGTGACCAAAAACGAGATCCTCTATTCGCTCAACAAGCCCGATGCGTTTATCTTGGCTTTGGTCGAGTTCCAGGCCGACGGTACGCATCAAGTCTACTATCTGCGCCGACCATTCCAGCGCGAGCCCGACTTCGGCGTTACCAGCGTCAACTACAGCTTCAGCGAGCTATTAGCCCGTGCGGAGAGGCCATCCTAACTTGACTGCTAGCTATGCTCACCTTCGCAAACGGCAAAAGCTGTTGCGTTTTCTGTCGCAATCGGTACTAATCTAATAGAAGCACTTTTGAAGTATACGAAATCCGGTTGAAGGCTTTGTGTTGTAGCCTTCGGCAGAGTGGAACTTGACTATTGTTGTTTGAGATTTCGCGCGGCCGCGCGAAATCTCAAACACCTCTTTCCCCCGCTTTTCGTTTTTTCGCATCGAAAGAGTGTGGGTCTTTGAGCGGATTTGATATGATTCCGTTTGCTTGGCTTTGCAGGGGGCGCTCGGGCACAGGCAGACGAGCAGCCGAATGTTTGGAAAGGAGGTTGATAGCCGGAGGCGGACGCGCTAGAAGCCGAATGGATGGTTGAAGACCTCTCCGCCAGAAGAATGAAGCACCTGAAGTGCACAAGCGGATTTGATATAACGCGACTATGGACGAGCTCTTGTTGATCACACCCGCAATCGCTACCAGCATCCATCGATCGATAGCGGAAGCAAATGGCCGACAAGGCTCGATCCGAGCAAAGGTTTTGTATCAAGCGTTTCAGTTAGCAGGTAAGGATGAAGCCGAGCGCCGAGCCGCAGAAGCATAACACGCCCCAAGGCGCGAGCTTTACGATCGAACATATCGCTGGCTGTCTGGGGGGCGGTGTGGTCGGCGATGCACTGGAGGCGGAGGTTCGCTACTCGAGCGAGAGGGCACAATTCAGCACGCTCGCCCAAGTCGACTGCCTGTCGATCAATGGTATGCGCGGTGGCTTAAGTTGGCATAGCCAAATGACGCTCTTTACCGCCGAAGGCTTGATACGTGCAAAGCGGCGCATGGAGAGCAGAGGCTTTTGCGATATTGGCGGAGTGCTTTTGCATGCCTACTACCGCTGGCTGGCGTGTCAAAAACAGGCTCTACCTACAAAGGCTAGCGCTCCGACCGAAACAACGGCTGGTTTAGCACGATCGCAGGCTTAACCGCCCGCCGTGGAGCCAGCCAGACCGTAATTGTAGCGCTGCAAAGCGGCAAACGTGGCAGCCTAGAACAGCCGATCAATACCAGCAAAGGCGCAGGAGCCTTGGCGCGCATCGCTCCGGTCGGTTTGGCTGGTGGATTTAAGAGCTTTGATCTGGGCTGCGAGCTAGCGGCCTTAACCCACGGTCATGCTTCCGGCTATCTGGCGGCGGGCTTCTTTGCGCTGCTGATTGAACGGCTGGTGGCTGGCGATAGTCTTGAGCAGGCCCTCGACGCCGCTGAAAAAGCGTTGAAAGCCAAGCCGAAGCATCAGGAGTGCTTAAAAGCCGTGACTCGTGCCCGCGAGCTGGCGACGGGCCTACCCGCGAGCGCAAGCAGCATCCAACAGTTGGGAGGCGGAGCATCCGCCCCCGAGGCGCTGGCGATAGCGATCTTTGCCGCCCTAAAGGCCGAGAATTTCGCCCATGGCGTTTGGCTAGCGATCAATCATGGCGGCGATAGCGATCTTACTGGGGCGCTGAGCGGGCAAATCCTTGGCCTGCTCTATGGGGTCCAAGCCATTCCCGAGCGCTGGTTAGCCCAGCTAGAGCTGCGCAACCAAATCAACGATCTAGCCAATGACTTCTTTTTGGAGTTTAGTAACGCGCCTCAAGCCAGCTGGTTTGCAGCCGACTGGTCAAAATACCCGGGTTGGTGAGGCCCAGCCCCATTTATCCAACAAGCATAGTACAATACACGGCCAAGAGCGGCAGGCCCAGCTTGCCGCCCAAGCCAATTGTTTAGATAAGCTCTGAATATAAGGAAGAGTCGTCAGATATGCAGACCATTAAGAAAAAACTGATTGAAGTCGCTATACCTATTGACACAATTAATGAAGCTTGTGTAACTGAAGGTAGCCCATTTACGCCTCGTCATCCTCGTTCATTACACGTTTATTGGGCACGCCGACGATTGGCCGCAGCACGAGCAATGATCTTTGCCCAAATGGTCGACGATCCTTCGGCTCATCCAGAGCACTTTCCGAGCGAAGAGGCCCAAGAGGCCGAGCGCCAGCGCCTTTTTCGGATTATCGAGCAGTTGGTCTTATGGGAGAACACCACCAATGAACGAGTGCTTAACCAAGCGCGCGAGGAGATCTGGAAGAGTTGGCGGCGCACTTGTGCTGAAAACCGCGATCATCCCCAAGCAGCCGAGCTCTTTAACCCCGAAAAGCTGCCTGCCTTTCACGATCCTTTTGCAGGAGGAGGGTCACTGCCGCTAGAAGCCCAACGTTTGGGCCTAGAGAGCTATGCCAGCGACCTTAACCCGGTAGCAGTGCTTATTAATAAAGCTATGATCGAGATTCCACCTAAGTTTGCTCACCAGCCGCCAGTTAATCCCGAGGCCCGCCGTGGTCGCTTAAACCTTGACCAGCAGTGGAAAGGTGCTCAAGGTTTGGCCGAAGATGTGCGCTACTATGGCCAATGGATGCGCGAAGAGGCCGAGAAACGGATCGGCCATCTTTACCCCAAAATAAAAATCACCCCAGCAATGGTGCAAGAGCGCCCCGACCTTAAACCCTACCAGAACCAAGAGCTAACGGTGATCGCTTGGCTTTGGGCTCGCACGGTTAAAAGCCCTAACCCTGCCTATGCTCATGTCGATGTTCCGCTCGCTTCGACCTTTATGCTCTCCACCAAAGCAGGGAAAGAAGCCTATATTGAGCCAGTGATCGAGGGCGATAGCTATCGCTTCACTGTTAAAGTAGGTAAACCTGAAAATCCAGAGACCACTAAAATTGGTACCTCTGCTGGCAAAAGAGCAGCCTTTCGTTGTTTATTATCCAATGTACCAATTAGCTACGATCATATTCGATCTGAAGGTCAAGCGGGAAGAATGGGCGCTCGTTTAATGGCGATTGTGGCCGAAGGTAAATCTGGTCGAATCTATTTAAGCCCATCTCCTCAACATGAAACCATTGCTAAGCAAGCCCAACCAGAGTGGAAACCCGAAATTAATTTACCTCATAACCCTCGTGATTTTAAAACACCTAACTATGGGCTTACAGCTTTTGCTGATCTTTTTACTCCACGCCAACTAATAGCACTTAATACCTTTGCCGACCTAGTAACTGAAGCTCGTGAAAAGATCAAAACCGATGCTATTGCTGCTGGATTAGCCAATAATGATCTTGGTCTTAACCCGGATAGCATTAGTGCTCAAGCCTATGCTGATGCTGTGGCAATATATTTGGGTCTGGCAATCTCTCGGTGGACGGATTTATACAGTTCGCTCTCATCTTGGAATAGCACAAATCAAAATATTAAAAACCTTTTCTCTAGGCAGGCAATTCCTATGGTTTGGGACTATGCCGAATCAAATCCTTTCGGGTTAGGCGCATCATTTATCTCTGTAATTGAGACATTTACTAAATTGTTTCCAACAATTCCCACACTTTCTCTGGGAAAAGTAGAGCAAATAGATGCTCAGCTACAGGTAATCAGTAAAAACAAAATAATTTCTACTGATCCACCTTATTATGATAATATCGGTTACGCTGATTTATCAGATTTCTTTTATGTTTGGCTTAGGCGCTCGTTAAAGAATGTTGCCCCAAACATATTCACAACATTAACTACACCGAAGGAAAGTGAACTTGTTGCGAATCCCTATCGACATGGAGGTAAGGAGCAGGCAGAACATTTTTTCCTTACAGGTATGACTAAAGCGATGCAACGACTGGCTGAGCAAGCTCATTCAGCATTTCCTATTACCATCTACTATGCTTTTAAACAGAGTGAAACAGATGGTAAGGATGGTACCGCTAGCACTGGGTGGGAAACCTTTTTAGATGCTATCATTCGCTCCGGTCTAGTGATTACTGGTACATGGCCAATTCGTACAGAGCGAACAGATGCACTTAAGAAGAGTATTAATGCTCTTGCCACTTCAGTTGTATTGGTTTGTAGAGCACGTTCGGCAAATGCAGCAGTTATTACTCGGCGCGACTTTCTAGCGGCGCTTAAGGCCGAGCTACCGCCAGCACTGATCGCTATGCAGCGTGGCAATATCGCCCCGGTCGACTTAGCCCAAGCGGCGATTGGCCCTGGTATGGCGGTCTTTTCGCGCTATAGCAAAGTGATCGACGCTTCAGGCAATCCGCTCAGTGTGCGCGAGGCTCTAGCGCTTATCAACCAAGTTCTCGATGAAGTGTTGGCCGAGCAAGAGGGCGATTTCGACGCCGATACCCGTTGGGCCTTGGCTTGGTTCGAGCAATTTGCCTTTAACGAGGGCGAATATGGCGTGGCCGAAACCCTTTCCAAAGCCAAAAATACCAGCATTAATGGTATGATCGAAGCTGGCTTGCTAAACGCCAAGAGCGGCAAAGTGCGTCTGCTTAAACCCGAAGAGCTGGCCGCCGATTGGAGCCCGCTGGCTGATACCCGCCTCACTATTTGGGAGACCGTTCACCATTTGGTGCGCCGTTTGGAGCTAGGCGAACAGTCCGCCGCTGAGCTCTTGGGCCAACTTGGCAACCGAGCCGAAACAGCCCGCGAGCTAGCCTACCGTCTCTATACTATTTGTGAACGCAGCAAACGAGCCCAAGAGGCGCTGGCCTATAACAGCTTAGTGCAAAGCTGGCCCGAAATGCTTAAACTTGCCCAACAAAGCAGTTCAAGTAGTGTGCAAACGAATCTCTTTGGTGAGGAGTAAGCCATGGCAATTACAAATCGCGAGCGTGTTGGCAAAGCAATGGATCTGCTTAGCGAAGGGCTAAAACCCTTTGTTGAGCGCGAATTACTAGCCGAACGTGGCAAATATTGGGTCACTACTGTTACAGCCAATTGGCAAAACGAGCTCAAATGGCTCGATCAAGATACTCCTCATCTTGATACAGCGGCCTTGCTGCGTATGATGTGGGAGCAGTGGAACGATGTTTTTCGCAAAACCTTGGGCTTTGCCGAGCGTTCGATCGTAAGCGAACTGCGCGACACCCGCAATAAGTGGGCCCATCAAGACCCCTTCTCAAGTGACGATACCTACCGAGCGCTCGACTCGGTTGAACGTCTGCTCAACGCTGTTTCAGCGCCTCAAGCGGCTGAAGTTGCCAAGATGAAGCAAGAGATCTTGCGCCAACGTTTCGACGAACAGGCTCGCAATGAACTGCGCAAAACGAGCAGCAGCGCGATCGAGAGCGCGGTCACGGGTGCGCTTAAGCCTTGGCGCGAAGTAATCACACCCCACCGCGATGTGGCCAATGGGCGCTACCAGCAAGCTGAATTCGCCGCCGATCTCTGGCAGGTCCATCTGGGCGAGGGCGGCGACGAATACCGCGACCCAGTGGAGTTCTTCCGCCGCACCTATATGACCGAAAGCCTAAAACAGCTGTTAGTCGGCGCGGCTCAACGTCTAGCGGGGCTGGGCGGCGATCCAGTTGTGCAGCTGCAGACCAACTTTGGCGGCGGCAAAACCCACTCGATGCTGGCGCTCTACCACCTTGTTTCGGGCGTTCAGCCCAGTGAACTGTTGGGGGTTGATCAAGTTTTGCAAGAGGCCTTCGCTGGCGTAGAGGGCACTCCAAGTCTGCCCAAAGCCCGCCGAGTCGTGCTGGTCGGCAATAAGATCTCGCCCGGCAACCCTAGCGTCAAGGCCGATGGTACGGTGGTACATACCCTCTGGGGCGAGCTTGCTTGGCAATTGGGCGGGCGCGAAGCCTATGAGCGGGTGCGCCTCGACGATGAGCGCGCCACCAATCCGGGCGATACCCTGCGCAGCCTCTTCAACGACTACGGCCCCAGTCTGATCTTGATCGACGAGTGGGTGGCCTATGCCCGCCAGCTTCATGACCAAAATCTGCTGCCCGCAGGCAACTTTGAAACCCAGTTTAGTTTTGCCCAAGCCCTGACCGAATCGGCTAAGCTGGCCAAAAACTGTCTGCTGGTAATCAGCTTGCCCGCCTCGGATACATCTGACTCGCCCCACAACCATGCCGACGATGTTGAGGTTGGCGGCCAGCGCGGACGCGAAGCGCTTGATCGTCTGCGCAATGTGATCGGGCGTGTCGAATCCTCGTGGCGGCCCGCCAGCGCCGAAGAGGGCTTTGAGATTGTACGTCGCCGTCTCTTCGAGCCGCTGATAACCAACGAACAATTCAAAGAGCGCGATGTAGTGGCGCGAGCTTTTGCCGAGCTGTATCGCAGCCAAGCTTCAGAGTTCCCCCCCGATGTTCAAGGCAGCAGCTACGAGCAGCGCATCAAAGCGGCCTATCCGATTCACCCCGAGGTCTTCGACCGGCTCTATACCGACTGGTCGACCTTGGTGAAGTTCCAGCGCACCCGTGGCGTGCTGCGCTTGATGGCGGCTGTGATCCATAATCTCTGGGAGAAAGGCGACCGCAATCCCCTGATTATGCCCGCCAATATTCCGATCGACGAGGCGCAAGTTCAATTTGAGCTCACCCGCTACCTCTCCGATAACTGGACGCCGATTTTAGGCAAAGATGTCGATGGCCCCAATTCGCTGCCCTTGCAGATCGATGGCGAGGTTTCGAACTTGGGCAAATTCGCCGCCACTCGCCGCGTCGCTCGCACGATCTACCTTGGCTCGGCACCAATCGCCAGCGCCTCGAACCGTGGCATGGAAGATCGCAGAATCAAACTTGGCTGTGTCATGCCGGGCGAATCGCCAGCCGTGTTTGGCGATGCCCTGCGGCGTCTGGCCGCCCAAGCGACCTATCTCTATCAAGATGGATCTCGTTACTGGTACTCGACCCAGCCGACCGTCACCAAGCTGGCCGAAGATCTGACCGAGCAACTCAGCCGCGAGCCCGACCGTGTGCTAAGCGAGCTCGACAAACGCTTACGGGCCGATCTCAGCAACAAGGGCGACTTTCTGCGTATTCACCCCTTGCCCGGCTCAAGCGCCGATGTCAGCGATGATCTTGATGCCCGTTTGGTTGTCTTGGGAATCAACCAAGCTTATAGCAAAGGGGCCGACAATCTGGCTGAAGTCGCTGCTCGTAGCATTCTCGAAACGCGCGGCACATCACCGCGTATCTATCGCAATAGCTTGGTCTTTTTGGCGCCCGATCGCACCCGCATTCAAGATCTCGACGAGGCGATTCG
>Ga0207864_1000119_pt1 | contig 126529 bp, 103 predicted proteins | sample HigsolmetaAR202D_FD_184834 | JGI IMG/M metagenome (GOLD analysis project Ga0207864, IMG submission 184834) | Ionic liquid and high solid enriched microbial communities from the Joint BioEnergy Institute, USA - AR20-2-D (SPAdes) (version 2) ...
CTGGACATGGGGGCATGGGAAGGGGCGCGGGGCGCGACGGGACCGGTGGTCCTCGAGCGGTTCCCGCTGCCGGGGGGGCGGGAGGTGGACCTGGAGTTGGAGCGGTTCAGCGTCGTCGGGGCGGGGACGCGGTTCGTGGTGGTGCGGGAAGGGGGAGAGGAGGCGGCGCTGGAGTTCGATCCAGCGTCGGTGGCGCTGTTCCGCGGGCGGGCTCGCGGGTATCCGGCGTCGCGGGTCTTCCTGAGCGTGGCGCCGACCGGGTCCACGGCGAGGATCGACCTGGGACCGGGGGAGGGGCGGTACCTGATGACCGATCGGAGCAGCGCGGCCGCGCCGCTCCGGGAGGGGGAGGTGGCGGTGTTCGCCGCGAGGGCGGGCGGGGGGCTGGGGCTGCCGGTGCCGATGTGCGGCGTGGCCCTGAGGGAGGGGCACGAGGCCGAGGATGTGGACGACGCGCCACGGGAGGCCCCGCCGCCGCTGGACCCGCGGGGGGTGGGGCCGATCCTGGGGCTGCGGCAGTTGCAACTGGCGGTGGACACGGACAACGAGTACTTCAACCTCTTCGGGAATGCAGAGGAGGCGACGGCGTACGTGGTGCACGTTGTACGGGGCGGTCAGCGACATCTACATCCGCGATGTCAACACGCGGATCGAGCTGACGTTCGTGCGGCTGTGGGAGACGCCGAGCGACCCGTACAACGGGGACAACCTGCTGCTCGCGCTCCAGGCGCGCTGGACCCCGGGGATGCTCCCGGGCGTCCCGCGGGACGCGGTGCAGCTGCTGAGCGGGCGGCGGAACATCACGCCGGCGGGGGAGGCCTGGCTGAGCGCGCTGTGCACGCAGGGGTACTCGTGGGGGGCGTACGTGCTGGGGTACTTCTTCGATCCCGAGACGCCGCACTGGACGAGCCGGGACATCTACCTGGCGGCGCACGAGCTGGGGCACAACTGCGGGAGCGACCACACGGACGTGTACGGGCTGGACAACTGCGGGACGGGCCTGCCGCCGGCGCGGCGCGGGTCGATCATGTCGTACTGCGGGCAGGCGTACAGCGGGAGCGATGCGCTGTACGACCTGTGGTTCCACGAACGGACGGCGGGGCTGATGCGGCAGCACATCTTCAGCCGCCCGTGCATCGCGATCGACTGCAACGCCAACGGCGTGCCGGACGCGAACGACATCGCGGCGGGGACGAGCCGGGACGTCAACGGCAACGGCGTGCCGGACGAGTGCGAGGACTGCAACGGCAACGGCGTGCTGGACCCGGTGGAGATCGCCTCAGGGGCGAGCGCGGACGTGAACGGCAACGGGGCGCCGGACGAGTGCGAGGCGGACTGCAACGGCAACGGCATCCCGGACGCGTACGAGACCGCGCAGGACCCGTCGATCGACCTGAACGGCAACCGCGTGCCGGACGTGTGCGAGCGGGACTGCGACGGGGACGGGGTGGCGGACTACAACCAGATCCAGGCGGACATGTCGCTGGACATCGACCGGAACGTGGTGCTGGACCAGTGCCAGCGGTGCCTGCCGGACGGGCCGAACGACCTGGTCGCGCTCGACCATGCGTGGAACGTCTACGCGGGGAGCATCATGGACAGCGGGGTGTGGGAGTTCTACACGCCGGCGGGGGTGCTGATGAACCGCCACGGCGTTGGAGAGGTCGTCAGCACGGACGACCTGATCATCACGCCGGACCGGCGGGTGCTGGTGTCGAGCGCGGCCCAGGACCGCATCGTGGCCTTCAACGCCGACGGGGAGAGCCTGGGAACGTTCATCGCCGGGGGGGAGAACGGGCTGAGCGGGCCGGCGTGCATGCTGCTGACGGGGGAGGGGACGCTGCTGGTCGTCAGCCGCGGCAACGCGGCGGTGCTGGAGTACGACGCGGCGAGCGGGGCGTTCATCCGGGCGGTGGTGCCGCCGGGGACGGGGGGGCTCGTCGGGCCGCACGGGATCGCGCGGGGTCCGAACGGGAACCTGTTCGTCACCTCGTCGAACAACCAGGTGCTGGAGTTCGACGGGGCCACCGGCCTGTTCATCCGCACCTTCGTCGCCGCGGCGACGAGCGGCGGGCTGAGCGACCCGCGAGGGATCCTGTTCAAGCCGGACGGGAACCTGCTGGTCTGCTCGCGGGGATCGGACGAGGTCAAGGAGTACGACGGGACGACGGGGGCGTACCGGCGCAAGTGGAACAACAACGGCGTGCCGGGGGTGCTGTGGCTGGATGATCCGTGGTGCCTGCGGATGGGGCCGGATGGGCACATCTACGCGAGCCGGGCGCACGCGCACCGGTCGGCGCCGGGGGGAGACGGGACGGGGCAGTTGCACGTCAGCGACGTGCGGATCTTCCAGTTCGACGTGGCGACGGGGGACTTCATCCGGGCGTACGTGATGGGGGACGATACGACGCTGGTCGGGACCAGCGGGTTCGACTTCATGCCGGGGGACGATACGGACTGCAACCACAACCGCCTGCCGGATGCGTGCGACATCGCCTCGGGGGTCGGGCGGGACATCAACCTCAACGGGCGGCTGGATGAGTGCGACTGTCTGGCGGACTGGGACAGCAGCGGGACGCTGAACTCGAACGACATCAGCGCGTTCCTGTCGGCGTGGCTGGCGAGCGTCGGGGGATCAGGGATGAACGGCGACTTTGACGGGAACGGGATGGTGAACTCGAGCGACATCAGCGCCTTCCTGGCGGCGTGGCTGGAGGCGGTGAGCGAGGGGTGCTGAGCGGGGGGTAGCGAGCGCGCGGAGGGGGGCGTGAGGAGGCTTGACCCCGGGCTTGCGCCCGGGGCTCCCTTGCGCTATCGGCTCAGGGGGCGGATGGAGATGTTGCGGAACCACAAAGGCGTGCCGTGGGCCTGGAGCCAGATGCGGCCGGCGTGCGGGATGGGGGCGGCACGGTCCCAGTAGTTCTCGAGGGGGACGCGATCGACGACGAGTTCGCCGTTGAGGTAGACGGTGACGCCGTCGCCGACCATGATGATGCGGAAGGTGTTCCATTCCCCGACGGGGCGGTCGGCGACGCGGCCGGGCGAGGCGCCGCCTCGCTGGTTGTTGTACAGGCCGCCGGAGCCGGCGGGGTTGTCCCAGATCTGCACCTGCGGGCAGTCGCGGAGGTAGACGCCGCTGTCGCCGTCCCCGGCGATCTTCCAGTCGAGGCGGAGTTCGAAATCGTCGTAGACCTCGCGGGTGGCGAGGCTCGTCCAGCCGCCGGTCATGTGGAGGACGTCGCCCTCGATGCGCCAGTGCTTGAGCATCTCGGCGCGGGCGGCCTCCTCGGCGGCGGCTCGCTCCTGGGGGGACATCTGCGCGAACTGCGGCGGGTCGGCTGCGACGGGCTCCCAGGCGTCCAGGTCGTGGCCGTTGAAGAGGACGGTGAAGCCCTCGGCCAGGGTGTTCGCGTCGCCCGGCTCCCTTACGGCGTGGACCGGTTCATCGGGGCCTGGGAACCGCTCCAGGATCCAGCGGTACGGCCGTCCGCTCCCCTCCGTGAGCACGCGAACGCCGACACGGGGGAACGCGGCGAGGATCGGATCGATCCCTTCAGCGCCCGAGACGCAGAGGGCCGTCGCGAGGGCGTCGGCGGTGGTGGAGTCCGGCGCGATGACGGTGACGGTGGCGCGACGTTGCAGGCCGAGGCCGGTGGCGGGGTCCACGATGTGCGAGTAGCGCACGCCGTCGATCTCGACGAACTGGTAGGCGTCGCCGGAGGTCGAGATCGACGCGCGGACGAGGGGCACCTCCCCGGCGCCGGGGTCGGGGATGGCGATGCGCCAGCCTTCCTCGCCGGGGGGCGCCTCGCCGACGCGGACGTCGCCGCCGATGGCGACGAGGTAACTGGTCAGGCCCCTGGCCTCGAGGATGGCCGCGGCGGCGTCGGCGGCGTAGCCCTTGCCGATCCCGCCGAGGTCCAGACGCATGCCGGGCATGGCGAGGCGGACGGTGCGGCGGCGAGGGTCGAGCACCAACTTGTCGTGGCCGGTGCGAGCGAGGGCCTCGCGGAGCGCTTCCGGATCGGGGAGCACGCCGTCCTTGCTTGCTTTGCGCCACAGGGCGACGACAGGGCCGAGGGTGGGGTCGTAGGCGCCGCCGGTGGCCGCGGCGATGCGGCTGGCGTGCGAGAGGACACCGAACAGGTCCTCGCTGACGGGGACGTCGGTGTTGGCGTGGAGCGCGCACAGGCGCATGAGTTCGCTGTCATCGCGGTAGTCGGTCATGACCGCCTCGAGTTCGTCGAGGCGGTTGAAGACGGCGGCCGCGGCGGCGCGGGCGGTGGGTTCATCCGGGGCGTAGACGACGACCCGGGCGGCATCGCCCATCGACAATCGTGTAAACTCGAACCGCTCATGGCCGGATGCGGCCGGTGCGGCCTCGTCCTTCCACCCCGTCCCCCCCACTGCCGCGGTGGAGACCAGCGGCAGGCACAGACACAGACTCAGACCCGTCACCAGCGCAATGCCGCGAGCCATGCCCAGCCTCCTCCCTCCCGCCCGTTCATCGAGCCTACGCCCGAGACGGGCAGGCGTGCAATACGCCGCCGTGCTCGCGGCGGGGTCGTTGGCCGTCGCGGCGTTCGCGGAGGCGGATGGAGCCCCGCCGCCTGGGGGGTTCACGCAGGCGGTTCCGGGCGCGGCGGCGACGATCGAGATGGTGCCGGTGCCGACGCCGGACGGAGCAGGCACGATCTGGATGTCGAGCACGGAGATCACGTGGGACGTGTACGACGTCTTCGTGTACGGGCTGGAGGAGGGGGAGAAGGGGAGCGGGGGCGCCGACGCGGTGACGCGGCCGAGCCGGCCGTACATCCCGCCGGATCGCGGGTACGGGCACGCGGGGCACCCGGCGATCTCGATGACGGCGCACGGGGCGCAGGAGTTCTGCCGGTGGCTCTCGGAGAGGACGGGGCGGCGGTACCGGCTGCCGACGGAGGCGGAGTGGGAGCACGCGTGCCGGGCGGGGTCGGATGGGGCGTACTGCTTCGGGGACGATGAGGGGGCGTTGGGGCAGTTCGCGTGGTACAGCGAGAACGCGGAGGGACGGACGCACCCGGTGGCCACGAAGGCGCCGAACGCGTGGGGGCTGTACGACATGCACGGGAACGTGGCGGAGTGGGCGATCGGGGCGGACGGGAAGGCGGTGACCCGCGGCGGGTCGTTCATGGATGGCGCGGCGGGGTGCCGGTCGGGGGCGAGGGAGGTTCCGACGCGGGCGTGGAACGCGAGCGACCCGCAGGTTCCCAAGAGCAGGTGGTGGCTCGCGGACGCGCCGTTCGTGGGCTTTCGCGTGGTGTGCGAAGCGGGTGAATCGTCGAAGGGACCGGAGCCGGAGGGCGATGATGGGCAGCGCTGAGGTGAGCCGGAGGGAGTTCGTGAAGAGCGCGGCTGCCGCCGCGGCGGCAGCGGTCGTGCCCGGTGCGGCGATCGCACGGGGGGCGTGGGCGGGGGGAACGGAGTCGATCCGCATCGGGGTGATCGGGTGCGGGGGGCGGGGGACGGGAGCGGCGATCAACGCGCTGGAGGCGGACCCGGCGACGCGGATCGTCGCGCTGGGGGACCTGTTCGCGGACCGCGTCGAGTCGAGCCGGAAGCACCTGGCCGAGGCGGGGGAGTTCGGCGACCGGGCGAGGGTGAGCCCGGAGCGGTGCTTCACGGGGTTTGATGCGTACCAGCGGGTGCTGGAGGCGGGCGTCGATGCGGTGATCCTGGCGACGCCGCCGCACTTCCGGCCGGCGCACTTCGCCGCGGCGGTGGCGGCGCGCAAGCACGTGTTCATGGAGAAGCCCGTCGCGGTGGACGCCCCCGGGGTGAGAATGGTGCTCGAGGCGGCGAACGCGGCGGGAGCGGCGGGGCTGTGCGTCGTGGCGGGGACGCAGCGGCGGCACGAGGCGAGTTACCTCGCGGCGATGCAGCGGATCAGGGAGGGGGCGCTGGGGAGGATCGTCTCGGCCCGGTGCTACTGGAACCAGGGAGGGCTGTGGGTGCACCGGCGGAAGCCGGAGTACTCGGACATGGAGTGGCAGGTCCGCAACTGGCTGTACTTCTGCTGGCTCAGCGGGGATCACATCGTCGAGCAGCACGTGCACAACCTGGACGTGGTGAACTGGGCGATCGGCTCGCACCCGGAGCGGTGCCTGGGGATGGGAGGGCGGCAGGTGCGCACGGGCGAGGAGTACGGGAACATCTTCGACCACTTCACGGTGGAGTACGTGTACCCCGGGGGCGAGCACGTGATGAGCATGTGCCGGCAGATCGAGGGGACCTCGCCCAGGTGCGAGGAGGTCATCCACGGCGCGCAGGGGACGGCGGTGCTGCGGCCGGGGTCGGCGCGGATCACGGGGGCGGCGGAATGGCGGTTCGCGGAGAAGAACAACAACCCGTACGTGCAGGAGCACGCGGACCTGCTGGCGGCGATCCGGTCAGGGCGGCCGGTGAACGAGGCGCGGCAGGTGGCGGAGTCCACGCTGACGGCGATCATGGGACGGATGTCGGCGTACACGGGGCAGGAGGTGACGTGGGAGCAGGCGCTGCAATCGGAGTGGCGGCTGGGGCCGGAGACGTACGAGTTCGGCGACCTGCCGGTGGACGAGGCGCCGGTGCCGGGGAGGACGAGGCTGCTGTAGCGGCGATCGGGAAGGGCGGCCACGAAAGGGCCAAGGCGTAGAGAAGACGGGTTCAACGCGAAGGACGCGAAAGAGCACGAAGAAAGAGAGGAACGCGGAGGTCACGGAGGTCACGGAGGGAGCGGAGGGACGCGGAGGGACGCGGAGGGGGCAGATTGGATCGGCCCGGGTTCGCACAGGCGTACGAAGCGGCGGCGAACCTCGTCCACGTCCAAGCGCCGACCTCTTCAACCCCGTATCCTCCCTTTCTCTCTGTGATCGCTGTGCGTCTCTGCGACTCTGTGGCAGGTCTTCTGTTCTCAGAAGGGAGTGAGGTTCATGCTTGCACGCGGGATGGTTCTGATGCTCCTGGCCGCGGCGGCCCTGCTGGCGGCGCCGATGGGGGCGAAGGCGCAGCACAACACGCTGACGCCGGAGGAGGAGGCGGCGGGGTGGGTGCTGCTGTTCAACGGCAAGGACACGACGGGGTGGCACCAGCGCGGGGGCGGGACGTGGACGGTCGAGGACGGGGTGCTCGTGGGGCGGGACGGGCCGGGGCACCTGTTCACCGACCGGACGTACGCGGATCTGGAACTGCGGGCCATGGTGCGGGTGAACGCCCGCGGCAACTCGGGGATCTACTTCCGCACGTACCCGTTCAAGGAGAACCCCGACACGTGGCCCAACGGGTACGAGGCGCAGGTGGACCACCACGACCCGAAGAACTTCACGGGGGTCATCTACGACCGCGCGTGGCCGGCGGAGATCAGAGCGCCGATCACGCGGGACGGCGAATGGTTCGAGTACCGCATCCGGGCCGTGGGGAACCACATCCAGACGTGGATCAACGGCACCGCGATGGTGGACGCGAGGCTCGACCAGTTCGCCGAGGGGCACATCGCCCTGCAGACGCACCACCAGGGGAACCGGATCGAGTACCGGGACGTGAAACTGCTGGACCTGTCGCGGAAGGCTGAGGATGGTGCGGCCGCGACGGATCGGCGCGGATCGGCCGGGCCGGTGCGGCTGTTCTACTGCACGCACTCGGCGGGGTTCCGCCACGACGTGCTGCCGGAGACGCGGGAGATCATGGCGCGGCTGGGGGAGGAACTGGACTGGCTGGAGGTCGAGGTCTCGGACGACATCACGGAACTGGACGAGGCGAAACTCGCGTCGCTGGACGCGGTGATGCTGTACACCACGGGGCGGCTGCCGCTGGATACGCAGATGCTGACCGAGTGGGTGCGCGGGGGCGGGGCGCTGATCGGCGTGCACTCGGCGACGGACACGCTGGCGGACGACCGGGTGTATGTGGAGAAGATCGGGGGGACGTTCGACGGGCACCCGTGGAACGAGGCGGTGACGGTGGTGATCGACCAGCCGGAGCATCCGGCGATGAAGCCGTTCGCCCCGGAGGCGACGGGGGCGGAAGGGGCGAGTTTCGAGATCGCGGACGAGATCTACCAGTTCCGGACGCTCAACCCGGAGAACGTGGTGCTGATGCACCTGTCGCCGGAGACGCCGCGGGCGGAGGCGGGGCGGGAGTACCCGCTGGCGTGGTGCCGCGAGAGCGGGCGGGGGCGCGTGTTCTACACGGCGCTGGGGCACCGGCCGGAGGTGTGGCGCGACGAGCGGTTCATCGCGCACCTGCTCGGGGGGATCCGCTGGGCGACGCGGGAGTAGCGCGTCGCCCGGGGGGGCGGCGATCGGGCGAGGACGTCGTCAGGCGTGAACGAGGATGGCCGCGCCGCCGAGCTTGGCGAGGACGTGGCCCGTGCGGCTGCCGAGGAGGAGGTCCTTGAGGGCCGAATCGGCGTAGGCGCCCATGACGAGGAGCGCGAAGCGGTCGCTCTCGACGGCCTGGTCGATGAGCTGGGCCTGCCAGGCGTCGCCGCGGTCGCCGCGGTCGTCGCCGAGGGGGAGGATGAGCGAGTCGGGGGCGAGGGACTGCGCCCTGGCCAGGGATTGCTCGAGCGTCGTGTCGCCGCGGGCCATGGCCAGGACGGTGACGGGCCAGCCGGTCTGCCGGCCGAGGTCGAGGGAGAAGGCGAGGGCGGCCGCGGCAGGGGCGGTGGAGTCGAAGACCGTCATGACGCGGTTGACGGGGCCGATGAGCTGATTGGCGACGAGGACCGGGCAGGGAGCCTGCGTGGTCAGGGCGCGGGCGGTGGAGCCGAGGCCGGAGGTGGCGAAGCGGCCGGTGAGGCCGATGGCGAGCAGGTCGCCGACGCGGGAGTGGCGGACGAGGTAGTCCACGAGGGTGCCGCGGGCGATGTGGGACGTAAAGGGAACGCCGGAGAGGTGGCACTCGTGCTTGAAGGCTTCGAGGTCGTTCAAGATCTCCTTCGGGGGCTCGAGTTCAACTTCAGTGACCAGCGGCGGGGGCATGGCCGGGGGGGCGAGGGGGTCGAGGGCCATGGCGGGGCTGACCGAGAGCATTTCGGCGACGCCGGGCTCGTGGACGTAGACGGCCTCGAGCGGGGTCCGGGCCGCCTTGGCGAGCATGAGGGCGGTGTCGTACGCCGCTCGGGCCTGGCGCGACCCGTCGTAGCCGACAACAATGCGCTCGAGCATGGAGAAGCTCCCGGCCGCCCCTCCCCTCTGTTTCACTCCCCCACTCCTACCGCCCCCTTGTTCTACACGGCCCAGGGGCCCGCTGCAAGCGAGGATGGACGAAGGATCACGATGAATCGCCCGCGACGCTCCGCAGCCGATGTCCGACTCTTCGTCGCCGCCTACCCGCCGCGGGGGGTGGTGGAGCGGATGCTCGCGGCGGCGAGCAGGCTTGAACTGGCGGCGCACCGCATGACGCCGGCGGAGCAGGTGCACGTGACGCTGTGCTTCATCGGCGACACGCCGGTGCGGGAGGTCGAGGCGGTGCGGGAGTCGGTGGCGCGCTCCGTGGCGGGGGTGCCGGCGTTCGAACTGACGCCGCGGCGGCTGATCACGCTGCCGGAGCGGGGGCGGCCGCGGCTGGTGGCGCTGGAGACGGACTCGCCGCCGGCGATGCTGGAGGTGGTTCGGCGGCTGGTGACGCGGCTGGCGAGGCGCGTGCGGCAGCGGCCCGCGGAGGGGTTCCTGCCGCACCTGACGCTGCTGCGGTTCCAGCACACGGCGAGCCCCGGGCGGCTGGAGGCGGCGGTGGAGATGCCGACGTTCCCGATCGACCGGGTGGTGCTGGTGCGGAGCGTGCTGACCGTCGCGGGGGCGGTGCACACGCCGGTGGAGGAGTTCCCGCTGGGTCAGTAGTTGGGCGTGGGGGCGCGGAACTGGTTGAGGTCGATGGAGCGGAAGTACTCGATCGTCCTGGCGAGGCCCTCGCGGAGCGGGATCTTCGGCTCCCAGCCGAGGCGCTCCTTCGCGAGGGAGATGTCGGGGCGGCGCTGGGTGGGGTCGTCGGCGGGGAGGGGCTTGTAGACGACCTGCCGGCGCGAGCCGGTCATCTCCATGACGAGTTCCGCGAGCTGCTTGATGGTGAACTCGCTCGGGTTGCCGAGGTTGACGGGTCCGACGAAGTCGTCGGGCCCGTTCATCATGGCGATGATGCCGTCCACGAGGTCGTCCACATAGCAGAAACTGCGGGTCTGGCTGCCGTCGCCGAAGATGGTGATGGGCTCGCCGGCGAGGGCCTGGCGGATGAAGTTGGAGACGACGCGGCCGTCGTAGGGGTGCATGCGGGGGCCGTAGGTGTTGAAGATCCGGATGACGCGGATGTTGACGCCGTTGGAGCGCCAGTAGTCGAAGAAGAGGGTCTCGGCGGCGCGCTTGCCCTCGTCGTAGCAGGCGCGGAGGCCGATGGGGTTGACGTTGCCGCGGTAGGACTCGGGCTGCGGGTGGACGTCGGGGTCGCCGTAGACCTCGCTGGTGGAGGCCTGGAGGATCTTGGCGCGGCAGCGCTTGGCCATCCCGAGCATGTTGATGGCGCCGATGACGCTCGTCTTCATGGTCTTGATGGGGTTGTACTGGTAGTGGCCCGGGGCGGCGGGGCAGGCCATGTTGTAGATCTCGTCCACCTCGAGCCAGATGGGGTGGGTGATGTCGTGGCGGATGAGTTCGAAGTTGGGCCGGCCGAGGAGGTGCTGGACGTTGATCTTCTGGCTGGTGAAGAAGTTGTCCAGGCAGATGACGTCGTGGCCCTGGGCCACGAGGCGGTCGCAGATGTGCGAACCCAGGAACCCCGCCCCGCCGGTCACCAGAATGCGCTTCATCTTGGACACACGCACCTCCTGCTCGCCCGTGCCAGCCGGGCTCGGCTCGAAGGATACCCCGCCGCACGGGCCGGCTCACTCACGGGGAGGGAGGATCAGTCGGTGCGGCGCGCCGGCTTTGGGGGAATGGTGAGTTTGACGCCGCGGGGGAGCCGGTCGGGGTCGCGCAGGACGGCGCGGTTGGCCTCGTAGATCAGGCGCCAGAGGTTCGGATCGCCGTAGAACTGCTTGGCGATGCCGGTGAGGGTGTCGCCGCTGGTGGTGGTGTACTCGACGCCGGCGGGCTCGGCGGTCGCCGGCTCCTCCGGCGGGGGCGAGGATGTAGCGACCTGCTCCTCGACGACGCGGCCCTGGATGTTGTCGGGGTCAAGGGGGATGCGGATGACGGTCCGGCCGGGGTAGAGCCTGTCGGGGTTGAGGAAGGGGTTCGCCTTGGCGATGGCGCGCCAGTGGCGGCGGTCGCCGAGTTCACGCTGGGCGATCACCTCGAGACTGGTGTCGCCGCGCTGGACGGTGTACTCGCGGAAGGCGGGGGGCTCGAGGCGCTGGCGGGTGATCGTCTGCGCCGGATCGGGGGCGGACGGTGCTGGATCAGGGGCGGGCCGGGCAAGCAGATCGCGGGGCGGCGCGGGCTCCGGGGGCGCGGGGAGGGGGTTCTCCAGGACGAGGTGCGGCGGGGTCTCGCCGAAGGTGACCTTCGGCTCAACGGCGCGGGGCTCGTAGAGCCAGAAGGTGGCGATCCAGATGAGGATCATGACGCACGCGACCCCGAAGACTCGGCGCGGCGTGTCCGTCATCGGCTCGGCCCTCCTGCGCAGACCGGCCCCGCGCGGCGCGGGGGGCCTGCCGGGGGATTATCGGCCCGCGGCGGCGGGGAGTGAAGCGACGCCGTTGCCACCCGGCCCGGCCGCGGCGGCGCCGGCCGTGCGGGCCCCCTCGGCGCCGGGGGGCGTGGATCCGCCCTCGACCTTCTTCGACCAGACCAGCGGCGCGCCGAGGGCGACGGAGGAGTAGGTGCCGATGATGATGCCGAGGCCCAGGGCGTAGGCGAAGCCGCGGATCCCCTCGCCGCCGATGAGGTAGAGGACCAGGGTGGAGAGGATGGTGGTGGTGCCGGTCATGATGGTGCGGCTGAGGGTCTGGTTGATGGAGAGGTTGATCAGGTCCCTGGTGGCGTAGGGGAGTTTGCCGCGGTTCTCGCGGATGCGGTCGAGGATGACGATCTTGTCGTTGATGGAGTAGCCCAGGACGGTCAGGAGGGCGGCGACCATCTGGAGGTCGATGGTGAAGGGGAGGAGGCCGACGGCGCGGGAGAAGCCCGGGGCGGCGTCGAAGACGATCTCGGCGAGGGCGATCAGGCCGACCGCGGCGAGCACGTCGTGGCCGGTGGCGACGATCGCGGCGATCGAGAAGCGCAGCGAGTTGAACCGGACCCAGACATAGATGACGACGAGCAGGACGCTGAGGACGATCGCGACCATCGCCTGCGCGGCGAAGGTGCGTGCGATGGCGGGGCTGAAGGACTGGACGCTGGCGAGGGTGGTGCGCTGCGAGAGGGCGCTGGTGAGGAGGTTCCACTCGCGGTCGCGCAGCGAGCTGGCCCAGCGGAACTCGTCGGCGAAGTAACTGACGTTGGGGTCGCGGACGAGGACGACGGCGGTGCGGACGGCCTCGGGGACGCCGTCGATGATGACGATGGAGGTGCGGCGGCCGGCGGTGTCGGCGAAGTCGGGCTGGCCGCGGACCTGGGCGAGGCGGGCCTCAAGGGAGGCGAGCGTCGGGCGGGGCTGGAGGTCCTCCAGCAGGATGGCGGCGCCGCCGATGAACGCGCTGACGTCGTTGCGGATCTGCGGGCGGTCGATGCTGTCGCCCAGCGCGGGGCCGAGGATCGGGAAGACGGGGGCGTCGATGGGACGCTCGGCGTCGGCGCCGGCGAACTGGAGCTGGGGCTGAGAGTCGATGGCGTCGCCGAGGGCCTCGATGACGGCGTCCTTGACGGTCTCGGCGTCGGCGACGACGGTCTTGATGGTGAACTGGTTGGAGTCGATGTTGTTGGGATCAGGGTTGACGGCGATGACGTCGGCCTTGGCGAGTTCGGCGATGGCGGTCCCGCGGCGGGACTCGGCGACCTCGCGGATGCGGCGCTCGACCTCGGAGCGCGGGAGCTTGACGGGCTTCCCGGTCCCGTCGTCGGCCTTGAGCTGGATGGTGACGGCGGTGCCGCCGAGGAACTCGTTGTCGAGCATGTCCTTGCCGCGGACGGCGACCATGACGAGGCCGAGGACCACCACGAGGGTGGAGACGGCGTAGAAGAAGCCTCGCTTGGCGAGCCAGTCGACGTTGAGGGTGAAGGCCCGTTGAACGGCGGGGACGGCGATGGGGAGCATCGAGGCGCGGCGCCAGCCGAACTTCTCGATGAAGATGTCGAACAGCAGGCGGGTGACGACGAGCTGGGAGAAGAGGGTGGTGAGCACGCCGACGCTCATGGCGATGGCGAAGCCCTTGATCTCCTGGGTGCCGACGAGGCCGAGGACGGCGGCGACGATGAGGTTGGTCAGGTTGCCGTCCACGATGGCGGAGAGGGCCTTCTGGTAACCGAGGCGGACGGCGGTCCGGAGGTCGGCGCCGGCGAGCATCTCCTCTCGCATGCGCTCGTAGATGAGGACGTTGGCGTCCACGGCCATGGCGAAGGCGAGGATGACGCCGGCGATGCCGGGGACGCTGAAGGGGGCGTGCTGGAGGGACATGGCGCCGACCAGCAGCAGGGCGTTGACCACGAGGCCGACGACGGCGATCAGGCCGAGGCGGAAGTAGTACCCGGCGAGGAAGGCGGCGCAGAGGAGGAAGCAGAAGACGCCGGCCTGCAGGGCCTTGTTGAGGTTCTCCTGGCCGAGTTCGGGGGCGAGGATGCTCTCGCTGATGGGCTCGGGGGAGAGTTTCGCCTGGAGGGAGCCGGCGGAGAGGACGCGGACGATGTAGCGGATCTCCTCGGGGGAGAAGCTGCCGGTGATCTGGCCGCTGTTGGCGATGCGGCTGCGGAGGTTGGGGGCGGTGTAGACCTCGTCGTCCAGAAGGATGGCCATCTGGCGGCCGACGTTGCGCTCGGTCAGGCGGCCGAGGCGCTGGGCGCCGAGAGTGTCCATGGTGAAGTTGATCGCGGGACGGCCGAGTTCATCGACGCCCTGGAAGGCGCTGGCGAGGCTCCAGTCCCCCTCCTGCTCGGTGAGCTGCATGCCGGGGGCGCGGTAGGCGAGCATCCAGTACTCGCCGTCCCATTCCTCGACGACGTAGCCGCGGCCGGCGAAGTAGGCGACGGGGTTCTGGCTGAGGGCCTCGAGTTCGGCGACGTCGTTGTACCAGTTGTCGATCTTGTTGATCTTGTACCAGGCGACCTGCTCGCTGCCGGCGTTGCGCGGGCCGACCTCGCGGAGCCGCTCGCGGAGTTGCATCTCATCCGGGAGTTCGCCCGGGTTGGCGGTGATCCGGAAGTGGAGCACGCCCGCGCCCTGGAGGATGCGCTTGAGGTCGGCGGGGTCGTCGAGCGTGGAGCGCTCGCGCTCGTAGGTCTCCCAGGCGGCGACGGCGCGGTCGATGATCGGGGCGGCGGCCGGGTGGGACTCCTTGAGCCGGGTCAGGGCCCGCTCGCGAGGGCTGGGGAGCTGGACGAACTTGTTGCTGCGGCGGTCGCGCAGGCTCACCGGGCGGTCGCTCAGGCGCAGGGCGCGGCGGACCTCGGCGGGGGAGATGGTCGCGCTGAGGACCTTCTCGCGGGCCTGGGCGTAGGCGATGTTGGCGCTGGCGGCCCGGGCGGCGGGCTCGTCGAGCTTGCGCTCCTCCTCGGCGAGGGCCTGACGAAGGAGGTCGATGACGGGCTGATTCTGCTGCTCGGGGGGGAGCGCGAGCATCTCGTCGAGCTGGGCCTGGGCGGCGGCGACCCGGTCGCGCTGGGCGTCGTAGGCGGCGCGTGCGGCCGCGGCGGCGTCGTGCGCCTCCGCGGCGGCGGCGATGAGGGCTCGCCTGGTCTGGTCGTCGCCGCTCATGCGGGCGATGGCGGCGTCGCGCTCGTCGGCGGGGAGGCGGAGGATGCGCTCGAACTCGTCGGGGCTGACCCAGCCGCGCTCGAGTTCGGCGAGGATGTCCTCCACGTTCTGACGGAGGCGCTTCACCCGCTCGGTCGGGAGCGGCATCGTGATCTCGATCCGGTCGTTGCCCTGCTGGACGATGCCGATCTCGAGCTGGCCCGTGGGGTCGATGCGGTCCTTGAGGACGTCGATGACGCGCGGGATGACGTCCCGCTGCTCGCCGGGGCGGACGTCCACGGCGTAGACGAGGCTGACGCCGCCGGCGAGGTCCTTGCCCTTGGAGACTTTGCCGATGCGCGGGAAGCCCGCGGGGAGCCAGTCGTGGGGCATCACCGCCCAGGCGGCGATGAAGATCAGGAACAGGGTGAGGATGCCGTTTCGAGCGATATTCCGCATGGGCGATGGTGTCCGCAATGAACCCTGAAGCGGGCGGTCCCCCCGCCCCTCCCACCCCGTCCCTCGCTCCCCGGCCCCTGCCAAGGCCGGGGCGGTTCGGGAATCTTAAGAGGTCTTCTCGCCGCCGCCAGCGGCCTCGCCCCCGGATGCGGGGGAACCGGCGCTTTTGAGGACCTGCTGGATAGCGGACTTGGCGAAGCGGATCCGGGTGTTGGAGTTCTCGTCCACCTTGAGGACGACCTCGTCGCCGCGGACCTCCTGGACGGTGCCGATAATGCCGCCGATGGTCTGGACGCGGTCGAACTTGGAGATGCCGGCCAGGAGTTCCTCGCGCCGGCGCCGCTCGCGGCGCTGGGTCATGAACGACGACACGATCATCACGAGGAAGAAGAGGAGGAGGACGAACATGAAGGGGCCGGAGAAGAGGCCCGGGGCCTGCTGCGGCGTCCCGACCGGCGCGCCCGTGGGCGTCCCCTGAGTAGGAGTCCCGCTCTGGGCGGGGTTGCCCGGCAGGACGATCTCACCCCCGGCCGGGGCCCCGATCTCGGCCCCCCCGCCCGTCTCTCCGCCCGCCTGGGCGAGGCTGGAGACCCACCACGCGTTCAACCCCGCCCCCGCGTCGCCTGTCGTCATGCCGGTCTGCATGTTGGTCGCACCTTGCCTCTCCCCGTCCCCCGCCGATGGATCCCCAACGAGCCCAAGGCCGGGCGTCAGGGCGCTTCGGAAGCGCGTTCCCTGAGATGCTCGGGCAGTCCCGCCGCGGCGACGGGCCATCGGCGGACGAACGCGGGCCAGGCATCATCCAAGATGGTCCGCCGGATGTCCAACATGAATCGCTGGAAATACCGGAGGTTGTGCAGGCTCACGAGCATCGGCCCGAGCATCTCATTGGCCATGAACAAGTGACGAATATAGGCGCGGCTGAAGAAGGATTCCCCCCCCGGGCCGCGACGGCCGCCCCCACCAAGCGCCGATAGCCCGCCTGTTCCGCCCGCCTCCCCCCCATCCCCCCCACTTCCCCAGCCTGGGGCGCAGGCGGGGCAGTCGCACCCCTCCTCGATGGGGCGCGGGTCATCCGCGAAGGCGGCGTTGCGGAGGCGGATCTGGCCCGTGGGGGTGAAGGCGTTGGCGTTTCGGGCGTTGCGGGTGGGGAGGACGCAATCGAACATGTCCACCCCGGCCAGGACGGCGGCGAGGAGGTCCCGCTCGTAGCCAACGCCCATGAGGTAGCGGGGCCGGTCGTCGGGCATCAGCGCGGCGGTGTGGCGGACGACGCGGGCGATCTCCTCCGGCGCCTCGCCGACGGCGACGCCGCCGATGGCGTATCCCGGGAGGTCGATGGCGCAGACACGCTGGGCGGACCACGTCCGCTCGGCGAGGTCGGTCCCCCCCTGGATGATGCCGAAGAGAGCCTGGTCGCGCCAGCGACCGCCGGCAAGATGGGCGGCGCGGCAGCGCTCGAGCCAGCGGATGGTGCGCTCGTTGGCGGCGCGGACCCTGGCGGCGTGGTCGTAGCCCCTCTTGCCGCGGTCGCGGAGGGCGGCGATGCGCAGGCGGGTCTGGTTGACAGGGCCGGATTCCGGGTCCATCGACGGGGGGCAGTCGTCGAAGGCCATGATGATGTCGGCGCCGAGTTGGTTCTGGATCTCGACGGCACGCTCGGGTGTGAGGGTGACGAGGCTGCCGTCGATGATGGAGCGGAAGGTCACGCCGTCGTCGGTGACGGTGTTGAGGTCGGCCATGGAGTAGGCCTGGTAGCCGCCGGAGTCGGTGAGGATGGGGCCGGCCCAGTTCATGAAGCGGTGAAGCCCGCCCATGCGGGCGATGAGTTCGGCGCCGGGGCGGAGCATGAGGTGGTAGGTGTTGCCCAGGAGGATCTGGGCGCCGATCGCGCCGACGTGGAAGGGGAAGACGCCCTTGACGGTGGCGCGGGTGCCCACGGGCATGAAGGCGGGGGTGTCGAAGGCGCCGTGGGGGGTGGTGACGCGGCCGAGGCGGGCGCGGGTGGCAGTCGAGCGAGCGAGGACCTCGAAGCGCAGCGACGGGTGCGCCGCGGCGGGGGATGGGGCGGGGCTGGGATGGGGGATCGGGGCGGTCATGATCCGGAGCGCCTGGTGGCGCGGCGGAGCGTTTCGCGCTCCTCGGGGGTGAGGCTGTCGATGCCGCGGGCGTGGACCTTGGCGAGGATGCGGTCCACCGCGTCGCGCTCGGCCTCGGCCTCATCGCGGTACCAGCCGCGGGGGGCGCCGGCGGGTCTGCGAGCGGTGCGGCGGGTCGGGGAACGGCGGGAGAAACTGAAGAAGTCCACGACCTCGTCGAGGAAGTGAGTCCGGCGGATGAGCAGCGCCCCCGCGGCCGCGCCGCCGAGGTGGGCGGCCTCGCCCCCGGCGTTGCTGCTCTGCGTGAGGAGGTTGTAGGCGGCGACGGCGGTGAAGATGTAGACGGTGGTGCGGAGGCGCATGGGGATCGCGAACATGACGTAGACGATCTCACGCGGGTAGAGGGCGGCCGCGGCGAGGAGGACGCCGAAGACGCCTGCGGAAGCCCCGACGAGGGGGGTGTAGGGGTCGGAGAAGAGGACGCCCGGCAGGCGGAGCCCGAGGCCGTAGCCGAGGAGGTTGAGGATGAGGTAGAGGGCCGCTCCGGCGGCGCCGCAGAGGAGGTAGAAGGCCGCGTAGCGCCTGGGCCCGAGCCTGGCCTCGACCATGCCGCCGAAGAACCACAGGCCGAGCATGTTGAAGAGCAGGTGGGTGAAGTTGGCGTGGAGGAACTGGAAGGTGAGGAAGCGCCAGAGCTGGAGGTCGCTGAAGGCCTTGCCGGTGGAGAAGTGGCCGACGGCGTCGATGATCGGGCGGTGCATGATGCGGGAGCGCCCGATCTCGCCGCTGAATCGGCCGGTGCGGAGGTCGAAGAGCAGTTCCCCCGCGGCGTTGCGGCGTGCGAGCGAGGGGTCGATGATCGGGTGGTAGAGGAAGAGGGCGGGCTGGTCCGGGTCGCGCCGCTGGACGGAGCGGTCCACGACGGCCCGGTCGATCATCTCGGACGTGACTGGCACCCACTGGCCCTGGGGATTCAGCGTCTCCTGGTAGTAGCCGGTGCCGGCGGAGATGGGGATCCAGACGTTGGCGAGGACGATGTGGCCGAAGATGAAGACCGCGACGTTGATGATGATGAGCCAGGTGTTGAACGGGACGCCGCGGCCAACGCCATAGCCGCGCCCGCTGAGGCTCGGCCTGGCATAGTCGCGGTCTGCCAATCCCATCGTGCGTTCACCCTTCGAAGCGGCCACCGCCCCGCCGCCTGCGCTGACGGAGCAAGGTCCGTGCCGGTGCGGGGAGGCGTGGCGGAAGGTTATTCCGTCAGCGGCCGCGGCGTTTTCGTTCCGTGTCCCTCTGGAGCGTCCGCTTCTCGGCGCGGGTGAGGCTGGCCAGGCCGGACCTGTGGACCTTCTCGAGGATGCGGTCCACCTCGGCCTGCTCGCGGCGCTCCCGCTCCTGGCGTTTGAGGGCCTCGCGGTACTTGCGGTCGGCCTCGCGGCTGGAGGCGCGGCCGGCGCCGGGCATGCCGGCGAAGCCGCGGCTGAAGTCGTAGCCGGGGAGGCCGGCCTCCTCCATGAACTCGAGCTTCTTGCGCTCGCCGTAGCACGTCATGCCGGCGAAGAGGGCGATGCCGAGCAGGATCGTCTCGCCGCTGGTGATGGAGAAGATGCCGACGGCGATCGCGGCGACCAGGCCGACGTTGACGGCGATGGCCATGGAGCGGCGGTAGCCCAGGCGGGCCCAGAGGAGTTCCTGCACCATGCGCCCCCCGTCCATCGGGAACATGGGGAGGAAGACGTTGAAGCCGAAGAGGAGGAGGTTGGTGTAGTTCGCCCACCAGAGGGCGGCGGTCCACCAGCTGCCCGCCAGGTCGCTCGCGGCGTAGGCCCGGCCGGGTGCGAAGTAGTTGAAGAAGAGGTCGCCCCAGCCACCGCCGGCGGCGAAGATCGCGGCGCCGAGGATCGGAGCCAGCAGGAGGTTCACCGCGGGCCCGCCGGCGGTGGTGATGAAGCTCGCCTTCCAGTCGTGCGGCGGCGCGGCATAGGCCAGGCCGCCCAGGGGCCACATGAGGATCTCGTTGGCCTCGCCCCCGACCCAGCGGCAGGCGAAGCAGTGGCCGAACTCGTGCAGCAGGACCATCGTGAAGAGGCAGGCCATGCCGAGCGCCACGAAGGCGACGCCCATGACGTCGGTCCGGATCGCGGCGCGGATCAGTTCGATGGCGATGAAGAGGACGAAGAGGAGGTGGATCCTGACGCGGATCCCCGAAGCGGTGAAGAGGGGAAAGGCCCAGGCGAAGAAGTCCCCCTGGCCGAACATCCGGCGCAGCACGTCGCGGAAGCCCCCCGCGCCCCGGTCCTCGCTGTCCCAGTATCGGCGGTCCTCGAACCCCATAGATCACGCCCGCTCCACGCCCCCTCCAGCCCCCACCAGGCCCCGCCGCAGCGCCAGGAGGAGGGCCAGCATCGACTTGGCATCGACGATCTCGCCCCCGTCCATCATCCGCAGGACCCGCTCCAGGTCGAGGGCCTGGACCTCGATCTGCTCGTCCTCCTCCAGCGCCTGGCCGACGTGCCGGAGGCCGGTCGCGACGAACGCCCGCATCTTCTCGTCGGTGAGGCCGGGCGTGGTGTAGAACCACCCGAGGGGCGTGATCGACGAGGCCTCGTAGCCGGTCTCCTCGATCAGTTCCCGCCGGGCGCACGCCTCGGGATCCTCGCCCGGATCGAGCGTTCCCGCCGGGAACTCATACAGCCAGTCGTCCACGGCGATGCGGCGGTTGCGGATCATGACGACCCGGCCGTCGTCCAGCACGGGCACGATCGTGACCGCGCCCGGGTGGCGCACGACCTCGCGCTCGATCGTCCGGCCGCTCGCGTCGGCGGTGGCGACGGCCTCGAAATCGAACTTCCGGCCCTTGTGGATCAGCCGTCGTGAGACGACCCATGACTCGGTGGTGGGCGGCATGGCCAACGATATGCCGTCACGCGATGGGCCCGCCCGGGGGGAAGAGAAGACTCACCACGGAGACCCCGAGGGGGAGGTCAAGAGAAAGGCCTTCAGGCGCGACGGACGCGAAGAGAGAGCGCGAAGTAGGGGAAGGGAACGCAGAGGTCGCAGAGGGAGCGGAGGGACGCAGAAGGGGATCAGATCGGATGGGCCTCCGACCCCTCCAAGCGCAGGAACCACCCGAGAGCCCATTGGTCGCCCGGGCTCTCTGTGCTCCCTCTACGTCGCCGTGCCTCGGTGGGGAATCTTCCTCCTGCCCTTACCGGCTCCACGTCACCGAGCCGTAGACGGCGGCGTCGCCGAGATCCTCGGCGATGCGGAGGAGCTGGTTGTACTTGGCGTTGCGGTCGGAGCGGGCGGGGGCGCCGGTCTTGATCTGGCCGCAGTTGGTCGCCACGGCGATGTCGGCGATGGTGGCGTCCTCGGTCTCGCCGGAGCGGTGGCTGAGGATGGAGGCGTAGCGGTTGCGTTTCGCCAGTTCGACGGCCTCGAAAGTCTCGCTCAGGGTGCCGATCTGGTTGACCTTGACGAGGATGGCGTTGGCGCACCCCTCGCGCAGGCCGCGGGCGAGGAACTCCGGGTTGGTGACGAACAGGTCGTCGCCCACGAGCTGGATCTTCTCCCCCAGGGCCTGGGTGAGTCTGCGCCAGCCGTCCCAGTCGTTCTCCGCCAGGCCGTCCTCGATGGAGCGGATGGGGTACTTGCCGCACCACTCGCTCCAGAGCTGGATCATCTCCTCGCTGGAGGCGATGCGGCCCTTGTCGCTCTTGAAGAAGCAGTACCCCTGCTTGCCCTGCTTGGCGGCCTCGTTCCAGAGTTCGCTGGTCGCGGGGTCGAGGGCGACGAAGATCTGCCGGCCCCAGTCGTAGCCGGCCTTGCCGACGGCCTCTTCGATGACCTTCAGGGCCTCCTCGTTGCTCTTGAGGTCGGGCGCGAAGCCCCCCTCGTCGCCGACGGCGGTGCTCAGGCCGCGCTCGTGGAGGACCTTCTTGAGGGTGTGATAAATCTCCACGCCGGCCCGGAGCGCTTCGTGGAAGTCGTCGAAGCCCCAGGGCTGGATCATGAACTCCTGGAAGTCCACGTTGTTATCGGCGTGCTTGCCGCCGTTGAGGATGTTCATCATGGGGACGGGGAGGATCTTGGCCGCGGTTCCTCCGAGGTAGCGGTACAGGGGGAGGCCGCTGGCCTCGGCGGCGGCCTTCGCCACGGCCATGGAGACCGCCAGGATGGCGTTGGCGCCGATCTCCCCCTTGTTGGGGGTGCCGTCGAGGTCGATCATCGCGGCGTCGATGTCCTCCTGCTCGCGAGCGTCCATCCCCTCGACCAGCGGGGCGAGCCGCTGGTTGACGTTCTCGACGGCCCGGAGGACGCCCTTGCCCAGGTAGACGGACGCGTCGCCATCGCGGAGTTCGACGGCCTCGTTCTCGCCGGTGCTGGCCCCGGAGGGGACGGCGGCCCGCGCAACCACGCCCCCGGCCAGGCCGACCTCCACCTCCACCGTCGGGTTCCCACGGGAATCAAGCACCTGGCGGGCGTGAACGACCTGAATCTCGAAGGGCATGGGGGTTCTCCTCGCTGGTCCGACGGGTGACGGGTATGAATGCCCGGGGCGGCCGACCCCGGCCCGGCGATCATACGGTAAGGCGTCCACCGGGAGACCGGCCCGCGCCGGGGGCGGGCGTGCCCGGGGCTCGCCGGTGTGGTATCGTTCCCGGCGCGGCGGATCGCGCCCCCCCGCGAGGTCAGTGCATGCCCATCACCCCCGAAGGCTTCGAAAAGCGGATCCAGCTCCTCAAGGCGGACCTGGTCGAGCAGGGCCGCCGCGTCCAGCGGCTGATCGAGGCCGCGTTCGACGCCGCCTTCGCTCGCGACGACGCCGCGGCGGAGCGCGTCATCGCCCAGGATGAGGAGGTGGACCGGGTTGACGTCGCCATCGAGCGGACGGCCGTGCAACTGCTCAGCGACGCCACCAACGAGGGGGCGGCCCTTCAGCCGGAGCAGCTCCGCCGGGTGCTGACCATCGTGAAGGTCAACAACGAACTGGAGCGGATCGCCGACGCCGGCGTGTACGTCGCGGAGCAGGTCCCCGGCCTTCGAGCCGTCGGGCACCCGCTGCCGGACACGTTCCGCGTCATGGCCAACAGCGTGGTGGGCATCCTCCGCGACACCAACACGGCCATGGACGGTCTGGACAGCCACCTCGCCCGCGTAGTCCTGGCGAGCCAGGACGCGGTCGGCGAGTTCAAGCGGGCCCTGATGCGCGACGGGGCCCAGCGGGTGGCCAACGGCGCCATCTCCGTGGACTTCGCCTTCACGCTCCAGGAGATCGCCTCCGCGTGCGAAGACATGGCGGACCATTGCACGAACATCGCCGAGCAGGTCCTGTACGTGACCACGGGCGCCATCGTCCGCCATATGCACGGGCACTGGGAAGAGATCCCGCGCCCCTGAGCGCTCCCCGCTGCCCCAACCGCCCCTGATGAAAAGCCGCCCCGCGGCTGTGCGCCCCGGGGCGACCCGTTCCCCTGACCCTTCGGTCCCCACGATCCCTGCCTTCTGGGCGGCCCCCCAACGCGGCGAGACGTGGCCGCCGACGGGCCGTCGCGGCACGCGCATCCACGCATCAGGGGTGACTCTACCGCCGCATGGTCACCGGCTGTGCTGAAGGAAGCATCATCCCCCCGGTTCGAGGGTTTGCCCGAGCCGGGTCGGCGCGACATCGACCTTCGAGCGTGCGGATCGGCTCAAACTCGGCGGCCTCGCCGGAACGTCACCGCTTTGCGCGCGAGCAGACACCGCAACGGGAGGGGATCACCCGACCGCCTCCAGCGGTGCTGCCGATCGGCCGCTGAAACTCCGGCGCGTCAGACGTACCGGGCGATCTCCTGGGCGACCTCCATGGTCGTGTTGGACATGCCGACGTCGTAGGTGCCGACCTTGCGCTCCTTGATGACCCTGGCGACCGCGTTCTCGACGCGGGCGGCGAGGTCCTTCTCGCCGAGCCACTCGAGCATGAGCTTGGCGCTGAGGATGCAGGCGATCGGGTTGACCTTGTTCATGCCGGCGTACTTGGGGGCCGAGCCGTGGGTGGGCTCGAAGACGGCGAAACGGTCGCCGATGTTGGCGGCGGAGGCGAAGCCGAGGCCCCCGATGAGGCCGGCGCACAGGTCGGAGACGATGTCGCCGAACATGTTCTCGGCGACGAGGACCTCGTAGTCCTGCGGGTTCTTGAACATCCACATGCAGATGGCGTCGATGTTCGCCTCGTCGGCCCGGATCTCGGGGTACTCCCTGGCGACCTCGCGGAAGCAGCGCGTCATCAGGCCGCCGGTCTCGCGGAGGACGTTGGGCTTCTCGACGAGCGTGACCCGCTTGCGGCCGTTCTTCCTGGCGTACTCGAACGCCTGGCGGCAGATGTTGGTGCACCCCTGGCGGGAGACGATCCGCGTGGAGAGGGCGACGTTCTCCAGGCCCTTCTCCTTCCAGGGCTTCATCCGCGGGTTCGCGCACAGGGCGGTGTAGACCTCTTCCGGGACGGGGAAGAACTCCACGCCGCCGTACATCCCCTCGGTGTTCTCGCGGAAGACGGTGATGTCCACCAGGACCTCGTCCGCCTTGCCCTTGGTGGCGATCTCGGTGCCGCGGTAGTTGAGCGGGTTGCCGGGGTAGCTCTTGCAGGGGCGGAGGTTGGTGTGGAGGTTGAAGAGCTGGCGGAGCTTGACGATGGGGGAGAAGTAGGTCAGGCCCTTGGACTTGAGCTCGGGGGCGAGCTCCTGCATGGCCTCGTCCTGGGGCTTGCTGGTGATGGCGCCGAAGAGGGCGCAGGTGCTCTCCCGGAGGATCTTGATGGTGCGGTCGGGGAGGGGGTTGCCCTCCTTGCACCAGAACTCCCATCCGATGTCGGCGGGGACGTACTCGGCGTCGAGCCTGAGAGCATCGAGAACGACGCGGGTGGCGTTCATGACGTCGACGCCGACGCCGTCGCCGGGCATCCACGCGATCTGGTACTTGGCCATGTGGGGAACTCCTCGGGTCCGCTCGGGGCGGGGTGCGTGGCTGGAATATATCAACTCCGACCGCTCTGAGAAACGCCCCTGCGGCCGCGGGGTCGTGCGCGGTCAACCCTCTCCGGGCCTGGGCAACGGCCAGTCCGCACAGGCCGCCTCCAATGCCGCGATCAGGACGCGGACATCGCTCGTTGCCGCCGACCAGAGCCGGTTCCGATCCACTCCCCAATAGACGTGCACGAGCACGTGCCGCACGGCGACGATCTGCCCCCACGGAATGCCGGGCACGCGATCCCTCCCAGCATCAGAGACGTTCGCCGCCGGACGCCGCGCTTCCCCACGGCCCGCTCCACCACGACCATACGTGTCCGCGCCGCCGGGCTCAGCGGCGGCCCAGGGCCCCTGCACGCCCTGCACCGCCCACGGCCGGGTCGGCCAGGAGCAGGGCGTGCAGCGCCGCCATCATCCAGCGCCGTCGGCGCGAGGTGAGCCCGGAACCGAACCTGATGGTCCGGTCCGCCTCGATCACGATGAGCGGCTTGGTCCGGCCGTTCTGGGTGTAGGGCGTCTGGCCCTCGCTGATGCGCGTGACCTCGGCGGCGTTGAACCTCCGCTTCCAGCTCAATGGGCCGACGGCGTTCCGCACCTGTCCCCCGTCTCCGAGCAGGCGGACCTCCAGGCGGCCGAAGAGGCAGTGCAATACCGCCAGGAACGATCCAACGCCGACCAGAATGAACGGGGTCAGGAAGATGCACAGGAAGAGCGTCTCGCCCAGCGACATCAGCGCGCCCCCTCCCCCACTGCTCCCCTGACCGTTCGCCGGCGCCGGGAACCACGATGGGAGGGGGCCGACGAGGTTGGTATAGAGGCCGGCCGCGGCGATGAGCACGAAGATCGAGACGATCCCGTTCCAAAAGAGCGAGAAGAGGAGGATGAAGGAGGCGCCTCCGACCGAGCGGGTCGTAGCGACGAGCACCGTGGCCATCCCGTCCTGGTACCAACGGCATCCCGGCGGCGGGTCGGCCGCGAGCGAGGGGTCCGCCACCTCGGACTGCGCGACGATGTCGGTGAGCCGGGAGAGCCTCCCGCACGCGCGGCAGAGGGCGACGCCCTGCTCGATGTTGATGTCGGCAACCGCGATCGTGGCCCGACAGGCCGGGCACTCGTGCTGGGTCATGGCGGCAGTCTACCGAAACCCGACTGGTCGCGAGCCGCAGGCTCCGGCTCCCCCTGGCCCGCCACCCCGGAGGGGTCAAACCGAGGCCAGCCGCCGCCGCACGACCTCCTCCGCCCCGCCGGCGACCACCAGTTCCTGCGCCACCGGGCTCAGCGGCGGGAAGGGGAACTCGCGGCCGTCGAAGCGGATCACGCTCGCCGCGTAGTCCACCTCGATCGGGCCCGCCTCCAGGGTCGGCGGCCCGCCGCGGGGGTGCTTGGAACGAAGGTGGGCCACCAGGTCGGGGCACTCGAAGACGACGAAGCCGTTGTTGAAGGCGTTGCGCTTGTACGTCTCGGAGAAACTGGCCGCGACGACGCAGGGGATGCCGAAGTGCTTGAGCGCGGTCGCGGCCTGCTCGCGGCTGGAGCCGGTGCCGAAGTTGGCGCCGCTGACGACGACGTCGCCGGGCCTGGCGAGGGTGCGGAAGGCCGGGTCGTAGTTTTCGAAGATCACCCCCGCCATCTGCTCGGGGGTGAGGTCGTCCTTGTAGGTCCACTTGCCGGCGTAGATCCCGTCGGTGTTGAGGTTGTCGCGATCGAGCCAGAGGAGCCGGCCGCGGACGACGGAGGGGAAGCCGGGGATGATCTCCACTGGAGAGGGCGCTGAGCGCTGAGTGCCGAGCGCCGCGTCACCTGTGGTCGGATGGAGGTTCGCCGAGAAACGCGGCGTGGTGTTGGCGAAGGGGGTTGGGGAGCAGATGTAGCCGCTGATCGCGCTGGCGGCGACGACGGCGGGGGAGCCGAGGTAGACCAGCCCCTCGCGGTCGCCCATGCGGCCCTCGAAGTTGCGGTTCGTTGACGAGATGCCGACCTCGCCCTTCTGGATCCTGCCGGCGCCGAGCCCGATGCACGTGCCGCAGCCGGGGGGAAGGGGCGTGGCGCCGCAGTCGAGGAGAGCCTGCCAGTGGCCGTCGGCCTCGGCGCGGGCCTGGATGTCGGCGCTCGCCGCGGCGACGTAGAACTCGACGCCGGGGGCGATCTTCTTGCCGCGGACGATCCGGGCCGCCTCCGCAAGATCCTCGTAGCGGGCGTTGACGCAGCTCATCAGCCACGCCTTGTTGATCCGGACGCGCCGGGACTCGATGTCCGGAAGGGCGTGGATCGTCTTGACGTCGTTGGGGCCGGAGACGTGCGGGACGATGGTGGAGAGGTCGATCTCGAGTTCGACGGCGTAGCGTGCGTCGGGATCAGGCAAAAGTGGAGCGTGAAAAGTGGTCAGCGGAGACTCGGATCCATCTCCATTTCCACTTTCCGCTTTCCATTTGCCACTTTGGATCGCCCACCACCGCTCGACGTCCTCCCTCGTGTACCCGCCGAGCGAGCCTTCCCTCCGCGTCCCGGGCCGCCGGCCCGCGGCGAAGTACGCCGCCCGGCTCAGCAGGTAGTCCCGCAGGATCTCATCGAAGGGGAAGACCCCCGCCAGCGCCCCCCACTCGGTCGTCATGTTCGCGATGGACATCCGCTGGTCCATCGTCAGCGACGCGATCCCCTCGCCGACGAACTCGACCGCGTGATTCAGCACCTCGTCCTTATTGAAGAGCCCGCAGAGGGCGACGATCACGTCCTTGCCGACGACGCCGGGCTGGAGCCGCCCCTTGAGCGTGCAGCGTGCGACGGGCGGGACCTGCCACCACGTCACCCCCGTCGCCCAGATGCTCGCGGCGTCCGTCCGGACCACCGGCGTCCCCAGCGCCGCCATCGCCCCGTACAGGTTCGAGTGCGAGTCGGAGCCGACGACCATCGCCCCCGGCACCACGTATCCCTGCTCGACCATCACCTGGTGCGAGATGCCGGTCCCCGCCGGATAGAAGTCCACCCCCTGCTCCCGCGCGAACGCCTCGATCTTGGCGTACTTGCCGAGGTTCTCCGGGGTGGTGTTCTGGATGTCGTGGTCGATGGCGAAGACCGGCTGGCGAGGGTCGTGGATCCGCGCTGCGGCGCCCCCGATCTGCTTGAACTTCGGGATCACCGCCCCGGTGTTGTCGTGCGTCATCACGTGCTTGGGGCGGATCGTGATGAAATCCCCGGACCTGGCGACCTGCCCGGGGGCGAGGCCGACGGCGTAGCGGGTGGCGATCTTCTCGACGAGGGTGAGGGGGGCCATGCCCCCAGTCTACACGCGGCGACGGGCATCGGGGGTCGCCCCGGCTGGGGGCGCCCGGCGTGCCGCAGCGTCGATCGGCAGGGGTACGCCACCCGGCGCCGGGACGGATACCGTCAGGTCATGGCCTGGAAGGAGATCCGCCTCGACTCCGCCGACGCGATCATCCAGCACCTGAGCCGTGAGTCCGCCGCGGGGGCCGTCGCCTGCCGCGGGCAGGCCAGCGCGGCCAAGCGGCACCTGAGCAGCACCTTCGACCGCCTGCTGGACCCGGCGGACTCCGACCCCGCGGCGGTCCTCAAGGAGGTCTCGTCCCTGCAGGTCTTCCAGCGGCGGGCGCTCAACTTCCTCACCGCCGCGGAGCGGCCGCTTCTGGACACGATGCTGGGAACGATGCAACTGCTGCGGCACTACGGCGGGCCGACGCGGCTGCTGGACTGGAGCCGCTCGCCGTGGGTCGCGGCGTACTTCGCCTGCCAGACCGGGCGTGCGCCGGATGGGAAGGAATCCGACGGGGCGGTGTGGCTGTTCGATCTGGATGAACTGGTCCGTGCCACGCCGCGGGAGTGGATGGAGACCCTGCAGCGCATCCGGCGAGCGAGCGACCCCATGGCGTGGGCGGAGCAGTTCGCGTCGCCGCCGCCGGGGATCCACCTGGTCTACCCGGATTGGGAGAACCCGCGGATCATCGCCCAGCAGGGGTTCTTCACCCTCGCCAGCGGGTTCCGCGGGCGGCACGACGCCCTGATCGAGGAACTCGTCGGCCCCGAGCACTGCCGCAAGCTGATCATCCCGGCGAGGGCGAAGGCCGCGCTCATGCACACGCTGGCCGGCATGAACCTCACCGCCGCGGCGCTCTTCCCCGGGGCGGACGGGATCGGGCGGACGGTCGAGGAGATGCTTCGGCTTCGGATGCGGATGCCGATGGACAACGAGCTGCGGCTGATGTTCGATCAGCGGGGGATGGGCCCGGCGGCGGGAACTGCTGAGGAGGAGTGAGGGTAACGGCCAGGCGGAGCGGGCGCTTGCCGCCCTCTTCAAGGAAGTGGATCGAGTCAATCATGGCCACATCCACGATCGCCGCCGCGTCGGGGTTCTGGAATATGAAGGCCGTGCGTCCGCCGGGGGAGAGCGTCAGGGGTTCGGGGGGCTCGATGATGTACTCGCTCCCGCTCGCGGTCTTCAGGAGAAAGGGGCGGAACGGCTGCGCCCGCACAGCCTCGCGGAGCTGGTCACCCGTCACACCCCTGATCTTCCATTGAAGCCGCCCCGGATGCGAGACCGGAGCCCCGCTGCGGCACTACGCCCGCCCGGCCACCGCCGCCTCCAGGCCCTCAGGGTTCTCATAGGCCAGCCCGAAGACGGTCTGGTTGAACACCTCCAGGTCGCACTGCTCCTGACGGATGAGCCCGGTCCTGGGGAGTTTCCCCTGCCGGTGCAGGTCCACCATCGCGCACACGCCGGCCGAGGTCGTCAGTTCGATCCCCGGCCACGTCCGCCCGAGCAGCTCCACCGCGCGGATCGAACGATGGAAGTTCACCTGCTGCGGGATCGGGCTCCCCGGGAAGGTCCCCACGCCGTTGATGAACACGACGATGACGTCCTGCAGCGTCCGCGGCACGCCGTGCTCCAGCAGTTCCACCGCGGTGGCGCGGTTGAACCTCGGGTCCGTCTCCGACCCAAGGCGCAGATCCTCCAGGAGGAACTTCATCAAGTCGCGGTGACCGGGGTAGCGGATCGTCTTGTAGGCGATCGCCGTCTCCGGCCCCGTCCTGCCCTCCTCGACCAGCGTCTCGATCAGCGTTCCCACGCCGCCGGAGGTGTAGAACGCCTCGTACTCGACCCCCTCGAAGGAGAAGTTCTCCAGCCCCTCCAGCGCCGGGACCTTCACCATCTTCCCGCCGAGCATCACGTTGCACGGCTCGCAGTACTCGTTCACGACCCCCGCGGCCGACCACGTGACGTTGTACTTCAGCGCGTTGGTCGGGTACTGCGGCAGGGCGCCGACCCGGAGCGTCAGGCTGTGGATCTTCTCGAAGCGCTTGGCGACGTGGTGGGCCGCGATGGCGATGTACCCCGGCGCGAGGCCGCACTGCGGCACCAGAGCCACCTTCGCCCTCCCGGAGGCCTCGATCGCTCGCACACGCTCGGTCGTCTCGACGTCCTCGGTGACGTCGAAATAGTGCACGCCGAGTTCGTTGGCCAGGTCCGCCACGCCGGCGACGCAGTTGAAGGGGAGCATGCAGATGACGTACTCGTGCCCCTTGAGGGCGTCGCGCATCGCGGCGGGATCGGAGGCGTCGAGCTGCCTGGTGGCGAACTGCACCGGCCGGCCCAGCCGGTCCCCGAGGCGGGAAAGGTTCTCCCGCGCCCGCTGGAGGTTCGTCTCGTCCCGGTCCGCGAGGGTGACGCTGTACGCCCCACGTCCGCAGGCAAGGAGCAGTTCGGCGACCGATTTTCCAACGCGGCCGGCGCCGAGGACGAGCACATTCACCATTTCGAGACCTCCTCCAGAAATGCAAACCGAGGCGGATCGTAGCTTTATCGTCCGCCTTGACGACCCGGCCAACTCCCGTCCGGTCCCGGTCCTCATGGGCGTCCGTCCGCGGCTGGTACGATCCGCACAGGTGGGCACGCCCCGGACTGGCCCCCGTGCCGGAGAAGACACGATGCGCCCGATCTTGCACCTTGCGAGCATGCTTCTGTTCGGCATCTGGATCGCCGGCGCCGCCGCGGGCTGCGCCTCCGCCGGCATCGCCATCAAGGAGCGGTTCGGCTACGCCAAGCGGGAGCAGCTCGTGGACAGCGTCAAGGCCGCCCGCAACGAGCAGCAGGAGGCCAAGGAGCAGTTCCAGTCGGCACTGGAAGAGTTCCTCGCCGTCACCGACACGCGGGCGAGCGTCGCGGACCTTGAGGAGCGGTACACCCGCCTCAGCCGGGCCTACGAGCGCAGCCAGAGTCAGGCTGGCGACGTCACAAAGCGGATCGACGCCGTGGAGCGCGTCGCCAACGCCCTGTTCAAGGAGTGGGAGGCCGAGCTGGACGAGTACGAGAGCGAGAGCCTCCGCCGGGCCAGCGAGCGGCAACTGGACGAGACCCGGGCGCAGTACCAGCGGCTGCTGGCCGCGATGCGCAGCGCCGAGGCGAAGATGCCCCCCGTCCTGGCCGCCTTCCGCGACCAGGTCCTGTTCCTGAAACACAACCTCAACGCCCGCGCCATCGCGAGCCTGCAGGGGACCGCGGCGGAGATCCAGAGCGACGTGGAGCGGCTCATCCGCGAGATGGAGCAATCCATCGCGGAGGCGGACGCCTTCGTCCGGCAGATGGCGGGCGCGGAGGAAGGGTAATCAACCTTCGGTATGGGCTCCGGGGAGCGGGCGTGCTCTCTCGGTCTCGACCGGCCGCACGGGCAGGCAGGCCACCCGTGTCGCCTCCCCTCGCCTGAACACCTGCTCACCTCCACACCTCTTCATCCCCCGCTCCCCCTCGCTCTGACCCGTCCGCACCGTTCTCTCGCCGCGTCCGCCCGGTGCGGGTACTCGAACTCGAATCCCCCCGCGAGCAGCCGCCCCGGCACCACCCGACGGCTCTTGAGCATCAACTCCGTCTCCTTCCGGCGAGGTTGATCGCCATGTCCGCCCCGTCCACCTCCGCGGCCCACTCCCCCACCGCCCGCCCGTCCCACAGCGCCGTCCGCCACGGGGCCTGCCGCGGCGTACGCGTGAGCACCACGACCTCGTGGCCGCGGGCGTGGAAGCGGCGGGCGAGGATGCCGCCGATGTGGCCGGAGCCGCCGGGGAGGATGATCCTCATGGCGATGCGCTTCTATCCCTCAGGCGAATCCAGCAGGGTCAGGAGCCGCTCGGCCAGCACGGGCGGTCGTTTCGCTGTCCATGACTGGTCGAGAAGACCAACGCCGCTCATGTCGAGCAGGTGAACCTGATCCTTCCGGCGATACGCAGTGAACTTGATGCGCACCAGTGCATCGAGATTGAGCACCCGGAACAAGCCCAGGTCGGTCGGCCCCTCCACATCGGGGTTCGGCTCCGGCTCGCCGGCTTTACAAACTCGCCGGCAAAGACGAGATGCACGCCTTACCTGGGGCTTGCCGCCGCGGAGTCGAGGAAGATGTCCAGCCCCTCGGCCCGACGATAAACGAATCCTGGTCTCTCCAGCGCCTCACTCGCTCGCTCGAAATCGGCACGCCGAACCATGATGTCCACGTCTCGCGTGTTCCGCACCGCGGCCTCGTCCACGGTCGCGACCCATGCCGCGACGGCGTTCCCGCCCGCGACGGCGTAGTCCACGCCGCTGGCCCGAAGGGCGTGTGTCGCACGGAGCAAACGTCGGCGGCCCTGTTCCACGGCGTTGACCATCCGCTGGAAAATGACGTCCGACTTATCGGGCAATGCGGACATGCCGGATCGCAGGTTGCTCCCCCGCGACGGCCCTCACCCCCGAAGGCCGCCGCCGCGAACGGGCCGGGGCTCCCGCGGGTGCCGATCGAGCCATGCACGGGCCTTCGCCCTCGCCTCCCGATCCAGGATCGCGTGCCGCTTCTCCTCGCTCTCGATGTACCGCTGCTGAATCTTGTGGAAGTTCTCCCCGGCTCGCCGTACGACCCAAACGTCCCGATCGGCGTCCGACGGTCCAGGCCGGATTCGACGTACTCTTTGTCGGGGAGGACGTCCCGGGCCGGATCTCCGATGCTTCTCGAGCCTTCAAAGCCCCTCCTGCGCCGGGCGATCCGAGTGCGTCAGAGGCTCCATGCACCGGCGCGCCGTGGTCCCCACAGCCTCCGACGCGGCCGGGAATCGACGCCCGGCTCCGCCAGAACCTTCGCGAAGCAAGGCCCCCAGTTCGGACATCAGGCGAGGAGTGCCCGGTCGGCCGTCCGCGGAAGGTTCCAGGGAACAGCCCGATCGCGTACGCCGCGGCGTGAAGCCGGACGGTCTCATGAGGGTCGGGCACGACCGGATCGTCCACCGCGCCCCTCGCCGCGAACGTACCTCTACTTCCCCGCCATCTTCCCCAGCACCTTCGCGATGTCGAAGTCCACGAAGTCCGCGTGGTGGAAGATCCACGACTCGATCGTCCGCTCCACCTTGTCCCCCTCGTGGCTGTGGGTGGCGACGATGTGCATGACCTCGGGCGGCAGGCCGTGCTTGTAGCACATCGCCACGCCGCTGAAGGGGTGGCGGAGCAGGTCGCCGTAGCGGCCCTTGACCACCTCGCCGCGGTCGTTCTTGTCGAACTCGAGCATCTTCCCCACGTCCGCCAGCAGCGCCCCGGCGATCAGCACGTCGAGGTTCACCGGAACGCGGTCGCCGAAGACCTCCTTCAGCACCCCGGCGATGGCGATGCACTGCTTGCAGCAGCTGTTGATGTGCTCGACGAAGCGCAGGTCGATCTTCCCCGCCAGCAGCGTGAAGGGGATCGCGCGGATCTCGTCGAACGTCCACCCCTTGCCCCCGCACCCGGTCGTCAGGGCCTCGTCCCACACCGCGGCGACCCTGTCCCGCAGCGCGGCGTCCTTGATGTCCATGATGTTGGGAAAGAGCTGGGCGATGTCGGCGGTGGTGTATGCCATGGCGGAAGCATACCTCGCCAAGGACGGCCCTGTCACGTCGGCGGCCCCAGCAACCGTCGCAGCCGCGATCGGCATACATCCAACGGAGCCCCGGCGAGAGGCAGGGCTTCCAATCGCTCGTGGATCGTTTCGGCGTCCGCGATGCCGTGGCACAGAAGGGCCCCGACGTACGCGAGGTCCTTCTCGCGGCCGCCAGATCGTGGACCTCCAGGCAGAGCCCTGTGGCGCCCCCGGTGGCCGGCGTCTGAAACGGGATCAACCGGCCCTTCCAGCCACTGGACAGAATGGCGGTTTCCTCCCCGACGCCGTGTGCGTAGTAGCCGAACGTCTGATGGAGGGGGACCCTTCCCCGATCGAACCGTCGATCAACTCGGCGTCCGCCGGTGAACGGAGCGACAAGATGTCGACCTCCATCGAAACGGTGACCTCCGGCGGTGGATCGGGGTGCTGTCCCAGGATGGCCTGCGAACACCCGGTCCTGCACCTCGTGTCCCGCGCGTGATGATTGGCCGAACCAGAACCCTGCACCCTACGCCGGCCGGCATCAGAACGGCCTGGAGGCCGGCCCGCAGGCAACCCGCCCTACTCGATCGGCTCCAGCCCCTGCAATGCCCGCAGGAGCATGATCTGGCCCAGGTGGTAGCAGTCGTGCCCGAAGTGCTCGACCACGTCCTCCAGCCTGGCGCCCGGCGCCGCGATCACCTCGCGCATCGCCTCGTGCGACCGGCGGAGCCTCGCCTGCGTCTCCTGCCACGCCGCGGCGGTGGCCTCTTGAGGCTCCTCGAAGTTCCGTGCGTAGACCTCGTCGCGCGTCAGCCCGGGCCGGCCGAGGACTCTGGCGGCCACGTACTCCCGCCAGATGCTGACGTGGTTGACGTTCTGCCAGATCGAGTGCCGCCCCGGCCCGGGCCGCCACGCGGCCTGCTCCGCGGTCAGCCCCCCCACGGCACGGGCCCACGGCGGCACGCCCCTCCCCTCCGACCACGACGCATCCCACAGCCTCAGCATCGTCTCGCGGTCCATCGTCGGCACCTCCAGCGGCGCGCCCTGCCCGCCTCGGCCACTCAGGCTTGCTCCGTCCCGGCGTTCCCCAGGTCCTGCTTCCTCATCGCGTCCCAGTCTTCGCGCAGGATCGCCATGATCACGCCGTCCAGCACTTCCCCCCATTTGACGACGTAGCCCCTCATCACCCCCTCCCGCCGCATCCCCAGCTTCTCCAGCACCCGCCCCGAGGCCGGGTTCTTCGCGAAGTGCGTGGCGTACACGCGGCGCAGCCCCATCGTCTCGAAGGCGTGCCGCAGCACCGCCCTGCCCGCCTCGGTCGCGTAGCCGCGTCCCCAGTACGGCCGACCGATCCAGTACCCCAGCTCGGCCCGGTGGCGCGCGTACTCGGCGAGGTTGAGTTCAAGCCCCACGGCGCCGATCAACTCGCCGCTTTCCCGCAACGTCGCCGCCCACGTGATGGACTCCCCTCGCGCCGAGGCGCCCGCGAGCACTGCGATCCACTCCCGGGCGTCCTCCACCCGGTACGGGTGCGGCAGCCGCAGCGTCATCTCCGCGATCGCCCGGTCCCCGGCCAGCCGCTCCACCGCCTCAGCATCCGACGCCTCAAAGCCCCGCAGCACGAGCCGCGGCGTCTCGATGACCGGGCATCCGCTCTCCGCCGCTTCACCGCTCACCGCGGATCCCCTCTCGCCCATCTTCCGCCATCGGCCCGTCGTAGGCGTGGTTGACCGGGTCGATCCGCCGCATCGGCTTCTCGCGGGTCTGCTCCTCGACGACGTGCGCCACCAGGCCCGGCGTCCGCGCGATCATGAAGATGCCGTTGAACACCTTCGGATCAAGCCCCAGGTCCGCCAGGATCGCCCCGATCGCGCCGTCCACGTTGATGGGCAGCGGCTTGCCGGTGGCCGCGAAAGCACGCTCCACGGCCCGCGCGGCGGCGATGTGCGACAGCGGAACGTGGACAGCGGAAAGTGGAGATGGGGAATCCGACGTTCCACTTTCCACTTTTCGCTTTCCACTTTCCCCGTCTCCCAGCCCCGCCTCCGCCGCGAGTTCGAACAGCCGCACGGTCCGCGGGTCCTTCGTGTGCACCCGGTGGCCGAACCCGGAGATCCTCGCCCCGGTCGCCTTGATCTCGGCCACCAGCGCCGTCGCCGCCTCGTCGAGCGTCTTCCCCTCCGCCTTCGCCCGTTCGATCAGCGCCGCGAGCGTCCGCGCGCAGTCCTCGATCGCCCCGCCGTGGTGCCGGTTGATCGACATGATCCCCGCGGCGACGCTGGCGCTCAGCGTCGCCCCGGTGCTCGCCACCGTCCTCGCGGCCAGCGCGCTGGGCGGCGTGGCCCCGTGGTCGATGCTCGAGACCAGGATGGCGTCCATCAGGCGCCCCACCTTCTCGTCCGGCAGCCTCCCCGTCAGGATCAGGTACACCGCCGCGCCGAACGACACCTTCCCCATCAGGTCCGCGATGTTGTGCCCGCGGACCGCGACGCGGTTGGGACGGATCTCCGTCACCGCCGTCGTCCACACCGCACGCCGCTCCTGGTCGCTCATCAGGCTCCGGCTGTCACGCGACCGGAGGATCCGCGCCGTCGCCTCCGGCAGTTCGCCGAACGAATCGACCACCGTCGCGCCGACCTCGCGCAGCGCCGCCACCTTCCCCGCGTGCCCCCCTCGCCCCCCCTCGACGATCGCCCCCGCGTGGCTGAACCGCGTCCCCTCGCGTGCGGCCTTGCCGCCGATGTACGCGATCACCGGCTTGGTCACCCGTCCCGCTCTGATCAGTTCCGCCAGATCCTCCTCCTGCGACCCGCCGATCTCGCCGAAGAGGACGATCGCGTCCGTCTGCGGGTCCTGCTCGAACTTGAGCGCCACATCCGGCGCCCGCAGCCCCAGCACCGCGTCGCCCCCGATGTGCACGATCGTGGAGATCCGCACCCCCGCCTGGCCGAGGTAGTACCCCGTGCTCGAGGCCATGCCGCCGGAGCGGGAGATGATCCCAACCCCCGTCGGCCGCGGCGGCTTGAACCATTCCCGCGCCGACTCCGCTCGCCCGCCGATCATCCCCACCACCGCACGCCCGGGGCTCAGGATGCCCAGCGTGTTCGGCCCGACGAACTCCGCCCCAGCGCTCTTGGCCGCGGCGGCGATCTCCATCGCGTCCCACACCGGCACGCGGTCGGCGACGAGCACGACCAGCTTCACCCCGGCCTCGATCGCCTCGATCGCGGCCGGCTTGACCATCGGCGCGGGGACGAACACCACCGAGATGTCCACGCCGCCCAGCGCGTCCACCGCCTCGCCGCACGTGTTGAACACGGGGACGCCCAGGACCTCCCGGCCCCCCTTGCCCGGCGTCACGCCGCCGACCACCCGGGTCCCGTAGTCCTTCATGAGGCGAGCACGGGCCATGCCCTCGCGGCCGGTGATGCCCTGAACGATGACGCGTTTGGTTTCGTCGATGAGAATTGCCATGGATGTCTCGGACAGTGGAAAGTGGACAGTGAAAAGTGGAAATGAAGGGTGCAGCAACTAGCCGGATCGCCGGGTGCGCCTTGAGGCGGATGCACCGCGAGTGCGCACGATCATCGCCTTCCTGATGGCGAGCAGTTCGTCGGTCTCGTTGAGAAGCTCGGCCAGCCGAGCAGACTTGATCCAGCCGCGGCGGCTTACGAGCCGCAGCCGGAACCTCGATTCACCCAACTCCTTGGCGGTGATCGCCATCGTCCTGGCGAAGTCCTTTCTGGTCATCGCCTGGTCCGCCTCGAAGGTATTCGCCCCGATCGACGTCCCGCATCCGGCGACCTGATCGACAACCCGCCGAGATCGCCCCTGACGTTCGAGCGCCTCGGCCACGTCGAGCACCCGATCGGCGTACTCCGCCATCCGGCCGAGCATCTCGGGCTTCAGCCGTCCCATCAGCTCGCTCCCGCCTTGCCACCCGCGCCCAACCGATCTCCGCTTTCCATTCTTCACTGTCCACTTTGAACCGGATCGAGCCCCGGAATCTCCAGCTCCACAAACACCCCCTCCACCCCCGCCCGGCGGCACTCGACTTCGCACGCGATCAGTTCGCTGTCTTTGCCCGCGATCTCCTCCAGCGGCAGCGCCGGCGCGGGCTTGCCGTCAACGTCCTTGATGAGGTTCGAGGACCGGGAGACGACGATCGGCCCGACTTTCGCCCAGTTCGCCGCGTCCACCCACACCCGGCCGCCCCTGATCGGGAACGACACCGCGCCCGCGGTTCCTACGAACGCCGGCCGCCGCGGCTTTCGCGGCTCCCATGCCCTCCCCCCACTTTCCCGCACCAGTTCCGCGAACCTCGCCGCGATCTTCGCCGGCGGGTCCGTCTTGCGGTACCCCTCGACCTTCGCGGGCAACTCGCGGCAGGCGTCCTCCAGGATCTCCACCGCCCGGTCCTCGCTGTTCCCGCCGAGCCGGATCACCGCCGGGATCGACAGTTCCAGTTCCCAGAACGCCTTCGCCAGCCCGTAGGCCGACCAGAACTGCTCCTGGCTCGCCACGCCCGACCCCGACCCGAAGTACCCCACCAGCCCCGGCTGGCTCAGGATGATCCGGGCGGCGCGGTACACCTTCGCGCTCGACGGGTTCCCGCTCGTGTCCGTGAAGTTCGCGATCGTGAACCCCTCGTTCGTGATCGCGTCCATCGACATCATGGACCCGCCGCCGCCGGCCCCGTGGAAGCCGATCAGCCCCTTCGACCCTTCCGCCGCTCGGGTCGCCAGTTGCGCGAAGTAGAACGTCCCCCGGTGATCCGCCTGCTCGACCGCGTAGGCGATGCGCTCCAGCGCCGTCGGCGGGTGGTCCAGTTCGCGGGCGATGTCGATCCCCAGGTCCGGGTGCCGGAACACCGCGTAGTCGTCGATCGTGATCCGGCAGTCCGCCGCGACGACGCGCCCGTCGCGCGTCACCACCAGCGGGTTGACCTCGAGTGATCTTGCCTCGTGCCTCCTCGCCGTCTCGAAGATCGTCCGCACCGCCCCCACCAGCCCCTCCGCCCATTCCGGCTTGACGCCCGCGAAGATGCGCCGCAGTTCCCCCTCGTCCGGCCCGCGCACCACATCGCACGCCAACTTATGAACCCCCTGCCCGCGCTCCTCGATCCCCGACCCGCCCGTCAGCGACACGAGCAGCGCCGGCGCCCGCAGCCGGTCGTCCACCATCAACGACACGAAGAACTCGCCATCGGGCGCGATGTCGAGCCTCTCCTCCACCAGCACCTTCTCGACCGGGAACTGCACGATCGTCATTCCCAGCATCCGCCGCGCGTGCTCCGCGGCCTCCGCCGCCGTCTGCGCGAACGCCACCCCGCCGATCGCCGCCCGCCCGGTCGTCCACGCCTGAATCTTCACCACGACGGCCGGCGCCCCCTCCGCCAGCAATCGCGACGCAATCTCAGCCGCCTCCTCCGCGCTCCCCGCCGCGGCTCCGCGCGGCACAACAAGCCCTGCTCCCGCGAGCAGCGCCTTGCCCTGATACTCGTGCAGCCTGGCCATGTGATCCCTTCAGCGACACCCCCCGGGGCGGCATGCTACACCGCCGCCCGCCCGTCGCCAACGCGGCCAGACCTCCCGCACCGGCTCCCCCCACTCCCTTCTTCCCCGCCTCAGCCCATCCACACCCCCTCGAACACCTCCTCCGCCGGCCCCGTCATGAAGACGTGCCCCGCCGCGTCGGCCCTCTCCCCCTCCCCGACGCCTTCATCCCACCGGATCCGCAGGTCCCCGCCCGGCAGACGGATCAGGGCGTCGCGCTGGAGCCTCCCCGTCAGCACCCCCGCCACCAGCACGGCGCACGCCCCCGTCCCGCACGCCTGCGTCAGCCCCGCGCCGCGCTCCCACGTCCGCATCCTCGCTTCCCGCGACGAGACGACCTCGGCGATGTGAACGTTGACCCGGCGGGGGAAGGCCGGATGGGTCTCCGTTTCCGGCCCGAGCGCTGTCCCCAACAGGTCGCCGCCCCCCGGCGCACGCCCATCCAGCGGCACGCCGAACGTCACCGCGTGCGGGTTCCCCATCGACACGAACGTCCATCGCACCTCGCCCGCCGCCCCGTCGAGCGTCCACTCGTGCTCGCGCCCCGTCCCCAGCACCCGCGCCGGATCGACCGGGATCCGCTCGAGTTCCAGGATCGGCGCCCCCATGTCCACCGTCGCCTCGACGAGCCGGCCCCCTTCCGCGCGGTACTCGATGGGCAGCACCCCGCGCCCCGTCTCCACCCGCATCGGGTTCCTTGTCACCCCCAGCCGGTCGTGCGCGAACTTCGCCACGCACCGCACCCCGTTGCCGCACATCTCCGACTCGCTCCCGTCGGCGTTGAACATGCGCATCCGCACGTCGGCCCCCTTCCCCGCTCCCTCCCGCGGCCGCGCGACCAGAATGACGCCGTCGCCCCCGATCCCCCGGTGCCGGTCGCTCATGCGCCGCACCAGCGCCCGCCCCGCCTCGCCGTCGAACCGCCCCTCCAGCGCGGGATCGCTCGCCACGTCCACGTAGACGTAGTCGTTCCCGATCCCGTGCATCTTGACGAACCTGATCACGGCGGCCTCCAGACCCGCGAGATCCTACAACCCATCGTCGCCCCCCTGGCGAACCCGACCGCGGCACTTCAACAGCCACGAGTGCCGAGCGCCTCGTGCCTCATGCCGAACTCCCCTATCCCAGCCCCTGCACCACCCCCACGCCCACGGACAGCGCCAGCACCACCACCGCCACGAGCTTGATCCGGCGCACCTCGCGGTCGATGGGCAGGTCGTCCACCGGAAGCCCCACGAGGGCCCGCAGCTTCTGCTGCCGCTGCGCGATCGAGCCGTGCCGCCAGGTGAACTTCCGCCGCGGAATGTGGTTCAGGCGCGCCACCGACTCCAGCGCCCCCGCCATCGCCTCCACCGCCTCGTGCGTCACCGTCGGCGAGTCGCCGGCCAGGTGCTGGGCCGCGAACGCGTCCGCCTGCCACTCGAACCGCCGGCTCGCGTAGCCGAACCCCACCAGCACCACCGCCAGCGATCCGGCGCCCAGGGCGATGTCCGCCGCGCTGGCCGCGGCGCCGGCGCTCGGCCAGGGCACGAGCCGGGCCGCCCAGTCCGCCAGGAGGGCGACCGCGCTGAACCCCGCGAACATCACCCCCGCCAGCCACGGGATGTGCCGCCGGCGGACGTGCGCCAACTCGTGCGCCATCACCGCCTCCACCTGCCGCTCCGGGAGCGAGTCCAGCAGCGCATCGGTCAGCAGCACGTAGCGCACCGGCGCGACCAGCCCCATGACCGCCCCGTTGACCATCGACCCGTGCGTCCGCCACACCAGCAACTCGCGCACCCCGACGCGCGTCCGACCGCACATCGACTCCAGCCGGTCGCGCATCGGCCCCGCCCCCAGCGGCACCGTGTCCCACACCATGCGCATCGCGAGCGGCCCCAGCAGGAAGACCGCCGCGATGCCGACGAGGTGCCCCCCCGTGGTCACCCATTCGTGCACCCCCGGCTCGTGCACCCACCGCGCCAGCGCGGCCACCGGCCTCCAGGAAGACGGGTGCGTCCCTCCCCAGTCCCCGGCCCGGCGGAGCACGAGTTCGAACGTCTCGATCCACCCCACCACCAGCGTCATCGGCACCGCGGTCAGCAGCACGCTGTGCCGCAGGTTCGACCACAGGTAGGCCCCGCGCGACGGCACCGGGTACACCGGCTGGCCGGTGTCGAAGCGGCGCATCTGCGCCGCCTCGCGCAGCGCCCGGTCGATCGGATAGAACGACCACCACATCGCCGCGATCGCCGCAAGCGGCGGCGCGACCCCGAGCGCCTCGTCCACCAGCACCAGGTCGCCGATCGACTCCCGCACCAGGTCCAGCCATCCGAGCACGAGGATGTTGAACGCGTGCAGCGCAACCACGCCCGCGCGGCCGACCGTCACCATCCGATCGGCCAGCGCCAGCGCCCGCATCGAGCCCGTGCGGTCCAGCAGCCGCCACGCCCCCAGCAGCACCAGGTGCGTCCCGAGCGCCAGCGCCGCCAGCGGCCCCAGCGCCAGCGCCGCCGTCTCCCACCCCGACAGCCCGAACGCGCCGGTCCCGACCGCCGAACCCAGCGAGTTCCGCAGCAGCACCACCGCAAACAGGATGATCACCCAGAACTGCATCGGGCTCCTCGGCCATGGCACGGGCTCCCGGCCCGTGCTCTTCCCCCTCTTCCCAGACGCCGGGCCTTGTTGGTCTCGCCCGTCCGCCCCACGCTCATCGCTCGATCGCCCCCAGGTCCACTACCGCCCCGCCCCGCTGGTAGTAATCGACGTTCAGACGATTCTCATCAAGGCTGGTGAGCACCACGCACGAGCGGCCGTGCTTGTTCGCGTACTCCGCATCTCCCGGCCCCGGCCCGGCGTACGCCCGGTTCCGCACCGACTGCACGTGGAAGTGGTAGTGGGCCAGCGCGGTCGGCGCCTGGCGGAACATGTCCTCCGGAGCGATGAACGTCGTGTCGTCAACCCGCTGGGTCGGCCGCGGCGGGTACGCCACCGCGCGGAACCCCGCCTCCCCAAGCCCCGCGGCCACCAGCACCCCGCCGTGCTCCGTGCTCGTGTCCCGCCGGTCGGTCTCCGCCTGCTCGAAGAGCGCGCTCACGACCCCGTTGTCCCGGAGCGCCTCGTCGATCACCAGGATCGCCAGCACGTCCCCCCAGGCGAGCGACGCCTCGTTCTCTCGCAGCCGCTCGCGCCGTGCCGGCGTCGCCGTCCCTGCCTCTGCCTCGCGCTCATAGATCCGCCGCCCCGCCAGGCGCGACCGCAACTCGGCGAGGAGTTCCTCTCGCCCCGCCTTCACCCACGCCGGCCGATGCCGGGCCGCCCAGCGCACCGCCTCCGCGTGACGCACGCGCAACCCCTGGGCCTGCGCCTCGCTCAGCCCCCCCACTGCCGCGGCCGCCTCCGCCCACCACGCCGCCGCGTCCGGCTCCTGGAGCCTCAGCACCCACTCCAGTTCCGATCCCGTCACCGGTACCGCCCGCAGTTCCCGCGCGGAACGGCGCAGCGTCGCGATCATCGGGTCCGCCCCGCCGTCGCCGTCGTCCGCCGCCAGCAGATCGCGCCGGGCCGCCCCGTCCGGGTCCAGCCGCCCCAGCAGTTCCCACGCGTCCCGCCTGGCCCGCTCCGCCCGCTCCAGCGCCAGTTCGCTCAACCCAGGCGCCGGCCTCGCAGCGAAGACGCGGTACACCGTCTCCTCGACGCTCACCCCGGGGTGCAGACGCTCCAGCGCTCGCCGCTCCGGCCGCGCATCGTCCGCCGGCTCGAACACCGGCCGGGCGTAACTCCGCACGATCGCCGGCGTCAGGTCCGTCCACCCCCTCGCCGCGGCCGTCTCGCAGATCAGGCCGATCACCGACCAGTCCGTCTCGGTCGGCAGCCGCAGCCCGAGCATGTTCCGCGTGTCCGCCAGGCCCTCCTCGCGGTCGTCCAGCAGCAGCACCTCGATCGCCCGCGTCCGGATCACCCCCGGCTGGCGGGTCCAGATGATCGACTTGAGCTGCTCCCTCGCGGCCGCGCGATCCATCCGCCCCGCCTCGGCCTCCTCCCAGATCCGCTCCACCGCCCGGAGCCGCGCGCTGGTGTGCGCCTCGGGATCCTTCGCGATCGCCACCGGATCCCCCCCACCCGGCGGCGTCTTCGCCGTCCCGGAGCCGGCGCAGCCGACGAAACACCCCGCCGCGACGAGCCCGACCGCTGCGCAAGTTATGAATCCATCCCGAATTACGGCGGCCTCCCCACGCCCATCCCCCCGCCGCCCGGTGCATCGGCGTCCGGCAGTCGGTCCTGGAATCATGGACCGAGTCTAGGTGCGCCCACTCGGCCACCGTCGGCAAATCGCGTGGGCCGGAACTTTCCCGATCTTCCGTGTGGGCTTTGGTTTCCCCGGCTGACCAAACTAGAATCTCACGACGCTCTCAAGGCCCTTCCCCCGTGACGCACCCCTCGTCCCCATCGCCGACCCCGGTCTCCCCCAGGCCTTCCGCCGGGTCCACCCCCTCGGTGAAGGAGCGGGTGCACCGCGTTCTGAACCTGATCCGCCCGGCCGTGCAGGCCGACGGCGGCGACGTCGAACTGGTTGACGTCACCGCGGATGGCGTGGTCCAGATCCGCCTGCACGGGGCGTGCGTCGGGTGCCCCTCCAGCACGGTGACGCTCCAGATGGGGATCGAGCGGAACCTGCGCGAGCACGTGCCGGAGATCACCGGCGTCGAATCCGTGGACTGATTCGCCCCGCGCACAGGCTCGTCCGCTGAGCGTTCCTCCTGAGCCGCGCTATCGGACCCCCTGGCCCCGGGGGTTCCCTCTGTCAAATTCCAGGCGTTCCCTTTCCCTTGGCACCAAGCGTGGTATATTCCCCGTGGCGGCCCGCACCGGCCGCAGGGAGGTCCGCATGCTGGTCATCACAAGACGGGAGGGGGAAGAGGTGGTGATCGGAGATCCCCGCAATCCGATCGGCGTGGTGCGCATCGCGTCCATCAAGGGCGACCGGGTCCGCGTCGCCTTCGATTTCCCGCGTCAGATCGATGTGCATCGCCGGGAGATCGCCGATCAGATCATCGAGGAGCGCCCGCAGGTCATCGGCGCGATCAAGCCCAACGTCGCCGCGGGATCCTAACTCCTCCCGACCCGACCGCGCACTCGTCTCACACCCATTCACGGGAACAACGACGGCAAAAGACCCCGGCGGCCGGAGCCATCGAGGTCTTTGCTTGCGGTCACTATCGTTGGTGTTGTGCTATCTGCCCCGATGGGCAAGAAGACTTATTCCGGATTCGCCGGGACCGATTCGACGACGGGCGCGCCGTTCGCATCGAGGGTTACCGACCACGCGGGCTTTCCGGTCGAAGGATCCGAGAGGCGAACCCTCGGCAGACCGGCGCCGGTCACCTCGAGCCTCAGCAACGGGCCTCCACCGGGAGCGTTGAGCACGATACGAGGAACACCGGTAGGCGTTGCGCTCATCTCGGCGACGGATCGGCCTGACACGTCGTACAGCAGCACACTGGGGGAACCGTCCGGGCGAGCGGTGACGAGGATCTTTCCCTCGCCCGGGCCGTCACCGACGATCAGCATCCGCGTTGCAACGGCGCCGATTCTGGTCGGCATTGGAAGACGGAGCACCAAGATCACCGTTGCTACCGAAAGCACCCACGCGATCAAGATCGCCACGACAAGCGTTTGCCATCCACCTTTACGGCCTGATTCCATCAGGGACACCCTACCAGATCAACCTCCGCCCAGTCAGGACAGTTCGCCAGCTTGTGATCAAGGCATGCACAGTAGCTCGCCTTGGCATTCTCCTTTGCAGCTTCCAGAGCTTGATCACATGTAACGTAATCGATTAAGCCAACGCCCGTAACCGCGGCATTGCAGAGAGCGGCACAGGCAAAATAGGCTGGAGGATTCGGCGGGGCGAGAAGAAACACTCCACGCCCGACGAAGCAGGCGACATTCCAGATCGATATAGGCTGCACGGAACCCTTCATGACTGGATCGATGTGGACGATGTGATGAGCTCAGCATTGCGACGCACCGGTCTTGCGGTGATGCGAGGATTGCTGAGCACAGATTCCGAACCAGAATTCTGGGGCTACGTCCTAGCCATCACTGATAATCTGCTGCTGACCCAACTGCGAAAGCGAAGGGGTAATGTACGCCAAATCCAACGCGATCCAGTCTGCCCGACGCAGACCAGGGCATCGCCAATACGCGACCACCCAAGCGAGGCCGCGGAACTGCTTCGCGAAGGAGTGATGCCACACCTCGACGATGCTGATCGTGAACTCATGAATTGGAAGATGCGGGAGGTCCCCACATCCGGGATCGCCGCAGCAACGGGCCGAAGCGACGGAGCGTTGAGAACGCAATGGGCGAGACTGCGCCGGCGGCTCCGCGAGGGAGCCGCGGCCGATCACTCCGGCTTGCCGCCGCTGGTGTCGTAGACCCAGCTCTCCACGGCGCGCGGATAGTCCAGCACCTCGCCGGGAGCGAAGAAAAGGTTCAGTTCACGCTCGGCCGCCTCGGGGCTGTCGGAGCCGTGGATCAGGTTGAAGGAGTTGCTGACGCCGAAGTCGCCGCGGATGGTGCCGGGCTCGGCCTTGGAGCCGAAGGTCGCCCCCATCATCTTCCGGGCGATCCCGATGGCCCCGATCCCCCGCACCGCCAGCACCAGCACCGGGCTGGAGGTCATGAACCGCACCAGGCCGGGGTAGAACGGCTTCTCCTTGTGCGCCTCGTAGTGCTTCGCGGCCAGGTCCTGGGAGATCTGCATCATCTTGCAGCCCACGATCTGGAGGCCCTTGTCCTCGAACCGGGTGATGATGCGTCCCATAAGCCCGCGCTGAACGGCGTCGGGCTTGAGGATGATCAGCGTCGTCTCCATGTGCGTTGCTCCTGGATTCTGCGTCATCGCCCGGCCGGCAGGACTGACTGAATGGGGCCGCCCCGGGAGGGCGGAAGCATAGGCCACGCGCGGTTCGCGGCCGCCGGAATCGCCCGCCCCACGCTCGACCCAGGTGCGAACTCCCCGGGCATCCGTCGATGCCCATCCGCCTTGGAGGTCATACAACCGCGCTCTGGGCAGATCATCCTCTGCGAGCGCTACGGCGTCGTGCGTAACGGCGGAGCAGTGAGCCGGCGCACTGCGCTGAAGTCCGTTCCGTTGGTCGCAGCCTCACCGCTCGAGCCGTCGCCCCCCGGCCCGTTCTCAAGCTTCCAAGCGTCCGAGAACCGATCATCCCCGGTCATGGACAGCACGCTCCAAGCCGGTACGCTCCCCCAGGAGACGGCTCCGCGCCCCGGTTCAGGGGGTGCTACCGTGCCTCGCGAGCCGTTCGAGCCTACAGTTAGCAACTTGTTTGGAATATTCAACGTGAACAGCCAGGGAGGGCCGCGAATGCCGGGATCGGCCATCGCTGAGGAGAAGAGAACCAAATTGTCCAAGAAGAGCACCAAGCCCGCCACGAAGCGAGACAAGGGCGGGACGTCCGGGCGCGGCGCCACGGCCGAGTCGATGGCCGCGAGGCAGCGGGACATCTCCGTCTCGGAGTTCTTCGCCAAGAACCGCCACCTGCTCGGGTTCGACAACCCGCGCAAGGCGCTGCTGACGACGGTCAAGGAGGCGGTGGACAACTCCCTCGACGCGTGCGAGGAGGCGGGGATCCTGCCGGACATCACGGTGGTGATCGAGGACCTGCAGCCCAACCGGCCCGCCACCGCGAAGTCCTCGCGCTACCGCGTCACCATCGTGGACAACGGGCCGGGGATCATCCGCAAGCAGGTGGAGAACATCTTCGGCCGGCTCCTCTACGGGTCGAAGTTCCACCGGCTGAAGATGTCCCGCGGCCAGCAGGGGATCGGCATCTCCGCCGCGGGGATGTACGGCCTGATCACCACCGGCAGGCCGATGGTGATCCACACCCGCCCCAACGCCAACAGGCCGGCTCACCACATCGAGCTGGCGATGAACACCAAGACCAACCGCGCCGAGGTGACGGTTGACGTCGAGACGGACGACTTCCCGCCCCAGCGGCTGACCACGCTCACGCCCGGCACGCGCGAACTGGCCGCCCGCGGCGAGTTCCTCTCGCCGGAGGTCTACCGCACCGGCACGAGCGTCACCGTCGAACTGGAGGGGCGGTACCAGCGCGGCCGCGGTAGCGTGGACGAGTTCCTCGAACTGACCGCCATCGCCAACCCGCACGCGCGGATCGTCTTCGTCCCCCCGTCACGCGACAGCGGCGCGGAGACGGACGAACTCGACCTGCTCCCGGTCCGGGGCAAGCGCGGCGGAAAGGACCCGGCGGAGGCCGGGGCGCCCGCAGCCGGGGCGCCCGCGCCCGAAGTCCCCGTGCAGACGACGGAGACCGGCGGGGTGACGATCTTCCCCCGCGCCGTCGAAGAACTGCCGCCGGAGACGAAGGAGATCCAGCCGCACCCGAAGGGGATCGAGCTGGGGATCCTGATCCAGATGCTCAAGGAGGCCGAACTCGAGCGGCCCGGCTGCACGCTGTACAACTTCCTGCAGGAGAAGTTCTGCCGCGTCTCGGCCGCGACGGCGAGCGCCCTGTGCGAGAAGATCAAGGTCACCAGCCGCACGAAGGTCGCCGACATCGACCACGCCAAGGCCGAGGCGCTGTACAAGGCCTTCCAGGACACGAAGTTCCCGCCCCCGCCGACGGACTGCCTGGCGCCCATCGGCGTCCGGCAGCTGCTGGCGGGCATGCTCAAGGGGGTGCGGGCGGAGTTCTACGCGGCCTCCAGCCGCGAGGCGGCGATCTACCGCGGCCGGCCGTTCCAGATCGAGGCGGCGATCGCCTTCGGCGGGGAGCTGCCCGCGGACGACCCGGCACGGGTGATCCGCTTCGCGAACCGGGTGCCGCTGCTGTACCAGCAGTCGGCGTGCTCGAGCTTCAAGGCGGTCGTGGACACGAACTGGCGGAACTACGACCTGAACCAGCCGCGGGGGAGCGCGCCCGTCGGCCCGCTCGTGATCATGATCCACATGGCCAGCGTGTGGGTGCCGTTCACCAGCGAGTCGAAGGAGGCGATCGCGGACTACGACGAGATCCGCAAGGAGATGAAGCTCGCGCTGATGGAGTGCGGGCGGAAACTGGCGACCTACGTGCGCAAGCGGCAGCGGATGAAGCGCGAGGGGGAGCGGCGCGACGTCTTCGAGCGGTACATCGGCGAGATCGTCAAGGCCGTCACCGCCATCAACGGCGCCGACCCCGCGAGGCTCTACGAGCAGCTCCTCGAGCAGGCCCGGGCCCGCACCGCGGCCGCCGACCAGGTCCTCGACGAGGAGGGCCGCGTGGTCAAGGACAAGAAGGGCAGGGAGGACGCGTCGGACGACGAGGGCGTGATCATCGTCGAGTCCGCCCGCCGGGACGACGAGCACAAGCCGCGGACGGAACTCAACGACCGCGCGGCGAGGGTCGCCGCGGAGCTTGCGAGCGGCGCCTTCGGCGACGACCAGCTGCCGATCCTCGACGGCGAACCGTCGCGGCGGAGCCGGAAGCAGACGAAGAAGGCCGACGCGCCGGCGATCACGGTGCGGGCCAGGTCCGGAGCCAAGGCCGCGAGCAAGAAGAAGGCCGGCCGCGTCGGCAAGCCGTCAAAGGGGGCGTCCGCACCGGCGGCTGCGGCTGAGCCGGCCATCGCCCCACCCAAGCCCAAACTCCGCCTGCGGCTCGTCAACGGCAAACTCACCCGCGTCGATGAGCCGGGGCTGTTCTAGCAGCCGTGCGCGATCGGCGCGTGCCGCGCCCGCCCCGAGTCGCTCCTGAAGCCCGTTCCCCGCAAACCTCAATCAGAAAGACCAGAGCCGCACCATGGCCAAGAAGAAGAAGTCAACCATCTCCGCCGCCGGCCTGACCAGGCGGATCAAGGAACGCGACGCCCAGACGCGCGCGAAGATCATCGCCCTCGCCGACGACCTGGTGAAGCGGGCCGCGGCCGGCAAGGAGCCGACGATCGCCATCCCCACGCGGACGCGCTCCAACACCATCTGGAACAAGAAGAAGGGCATCCTGCAGATGGGCGACGCCCGGCAGGAGCGGCAGCTGTTCAACCTCAACCAGGCCAAGCTCTTCATGCAGTCGATGCTGCACGCCAACTCGATCAAGGAACTGATCGAGGCGGAGAAGACGCTCAGCCTGCGTGGTATGTTCTACAAGGGCCTGCACACCGTCGCCGGCACGAAGGAGAAGACCTTCGCCGACCAGAGCGAGTCCGACGGGATCCTGGAGGACCTGGAGGTCTCGCTGGGGGCGCTCCGCGAGGAACTCCACATCTTCGCGAAGAAGAAGGGGACGATGATCGGCAACATCACGATCATCGACAGCGGCGACGAGATCGACTGCCGGCGGATGGGCTCCGGCGGGTACGCGATCCCGAGCATCGTCGAGCCGGACGTGATCCAGTTCAAGAAGTGCGACGCCGAGTTCGTCCTGCACGTCGAGAAGGACACCGTCTGGGGCCGGTTCAACGAGGACAAGTTCTGGCAGAAGCACAACTGCATCCTCACCGAGGGGGGCGGGCAGCCCTCCCGCGGCGTGCGGCGGCTGCTGCAGCGGCTCAACCACGAACTCGGCCTGCCGATCTACTGCCTCCTCGATTGCGACCCCTGGGGGCACTACATCTTCAGCGTCATCAAGCAGGGGTCGATCTCGCTCGCCTTCGAGTCCGAGCGGCTGGCGATCCCGGAGGCGAAGTTCATCGGGATCCGCGCCTCGGACTACACGTCGCACAACCTGAGCGACGACGTGCAGATCGCGCTGACCGACACGGACATCAAGCGGGCCAAGGAGATCGCCGCGTACCCGTGGTTCGCCGACAACAAGAAGTGGCAGCGAGAGATCGCGCAGATGCTCTCCAACGGCTTCAAGATGGAGGTCGAGTCGCTGATCACCAAGGACATCTCGTACGTGACCGAGACGTACGTCCCCGACAAGCTGCGCCGGCGAGACTGGCTCGATTGAGCCCGGCGCCGCCGCCCGAACCAGAGCGAACGACGGAGCCCCCGCGCCGGCGGGGGCTCCTTTGGTTTCGGCCCGCCTCGCGCTGACGAAGACATGTGAGTTTCCTGTCTCGCCGCATGCCGCCGCCGGGGGGACTTATTTGTACAAGTTTGTACAAATGCCGCCGGCGGAGACAGGGCAACATGCCCGTATCTCTCCGAGGTTTTCACGGCCTGCAACAATTTCGAATGAACGCCGCTAAACTAGTCGCAGGCCGCCCGGACGCCAGGTGCGGCCTCTGTTTGGGACCGGGGAACCACGACGTGAACCGCCAACAGCACTCGCCGCGGATCAAGCCTGCGCGGCAGGCGCGCGGCCGTAATATGTTTTAAGATTGGACCGGTACGTCCGATCGATCGCACAGACATGTTCGCCAAGGAGTGCACGGTGGACAACGAAAGAGGCCTGAACAACCACGCCGGTAAGGGCCGCAAGCCGAGCGCAACGGCGGAACCCATCCCCACCAGCTTCGGACGCTGCCGCGTCCTGATCGCCGACGACGAGCACCTGATCGCCACCGGCCTCGCCGCGGCGGTGAAGGAACTCGGCCACGATGTTGTGGCAGTGGTCGGCGACGGCGAGGCTGTTATCGAAGCCGCCAGGACGCACCGTCCGGACCTGGCCCTGCTGGACATCCGCATGCCGCGGATGACCGGGATCGACGCGGCCAAGGCGATCTACGAGGAACTCGGGATCCCCACGATCATCATCTCCGCCTACTCCGACGCCGAGCACGTCGCGCAGATCCAGCGCAACGGCCTGACGTCCGGCGTCTTCGGGTACGCCCTCAAGCCCGTCTCCGCCTCCGAACTGGGGGTGATGATCGGCACCGTGCGGCACCGCGCGGCGGTGGACAACTACCGCCGCACCCGCGTCGGGCAGCTCGAGAAGAACCTCGACAACCGCCGCACCGTCGAGCAGGCCAAGTGGCGCATGGTCGAGAAGATGGGCATGACCGAGCCCGAGGCGCACGACAAGCTCCAGCGGCTCGCCCGCGACCGCCGCCGCCCGCTGGTCGAGATCGCCAGGCACGTCCTGGAGACGGACCAGCTCCCCGCCTGAGCAGACCAGGCCGCGGCCCGGGCGTCCCGTCCGTGCGTGCGTTCGATCCGCCGGCGGCGTGCCCCAGTCAGCCTGGGCGCCTCAGGCCGCGATCAGCGGCGTCAGTCCCAGTTGCCACTGCTCCGCGCTGAGGAAGAACGAGAAGAGCACGACGGTGCCCGCGCCGTCCTCGTCGTTCTTCGCGGCCAGGATCATCCGGTCGCCGGCCGAGCCTGAGGCGAGCGGGAAGGTCACCGGCGGGGCGAGCGTCACCAGGCTCACCGCCGTGGCCTCCCAGTTCCCGCCGGGGAGCCAGCGGAACATGTGCACGTCGCCCGCCTCGCCCAGGCCGAAGATGTTGATGCCGCCGTCGGTGCTCACCGCGACCTCGGTCCCCTGGCTGACCAGCGGCCCGCCCGCCGCGGCGGTGATGTTGGCGACCTCCCAGCGGTCCGGCCGGCCCGCGGCGAGGTTCTCCTCCTTCAACTGCGGGGACCACCAGTAGGTGTAGATCTCGCCGGAGGCGGTGCGGCCCGCGACGTTCAGGCCGCCCCATGGGGTCACGTAGGCGTCGAGCTGACCGACGAACGTCGGGCCGTTGAGGTCGCTGGTCATGTTCTGGGCGAGCCAGGTGTCGCGCCCGGCGATCGCCTCGATCCCCGGGGCCCACCAGTAGACGATCACCTCGCCCGCGGCGTTGACGCCCGCGAGATTGAGCCCGTCCCAGCCGGAGACGTAGCCGGTCAGGCCGCCGGTGAGGGTCGGGCCGTCGGCGAGCTCCGTCAGGTCGGTGTAGAGCCAACGGGTGAGGCCCGGGGCCCACCAGTAGTTGACGGCGTGGCCGCGGGCGTCGAGACCGGCGATGTGCACCGAGCCCCAGCTCGGCTGGTAGCTCGTCAGGTCGCCGGAGACGCCGGGGCCGTTGATCGCGGCCGTGTGGTCCACGACGGACCACACGCCGGCGACCGGATCGCCCCAGAAGTGCCAGAGGTGGCTGCGCTCGTCGGTGGCGGCGAGGTGGATGGTGCCGTCCGCGCTGCGGAAGGCGGTGATGTCCACGGCCCGGCCGCGGAAGTTGGCGATCGACGCGACGTCCTGGAAGGTCGTGACGCCGGTGACGACGTCGAGGATGCTGGCGTACGGCTGCCCGTCTACGCCGAGGCCGAAGGTGACCATCAGCCCGCCGGCGTCGATCATCGCCAGCGTCTGCGACTGGATCGCCAGGTCGCGGGCGACGAACTTCAGGGCGAGGTCCTCGGTGAAGGTCGGCAGGGTGACGACCAGTTCGCCGGTGGGCGTCCAGACGGCCTGGACCGTGGCCAGCGGGGCGGTGGTCCCCGGGCTCGTGGACCAGAACTCGACGTCGAAGAGGCGGTTGCGTGCCAGACCGGAGATGGTGAGCGTCGCCCCGGAGACGGCGCCGCTGGAGACGTTGCCGTCCTGCAGGATGTAGGCGACCCCCTGGAGGCCGTCCGAGACGCCCCAGGCGTGGATCACCCGGCCCGCGGCGGAGACGCCGATCCGGCCGGCGAGGTTCCGGGCGGAGAAGTGGGCGAAATCAATGTCGAGCGAGCCGCCGGTCAGGAAGGTCGCGAAGGCGAGCTGGAGGGCCCGCATCACGGGGGTCAGGGTGTAGTCGTTCCAGTCGAGCTCCTCGGTGTTGATCCGCAGGCCGGTGCCGAACTGACCGGAGGCGAACCCGGACCAGATCATGGTGCGGAAGAGGGCCTCGTCCTGCTCCTGGGTGAAGCCCTCGCCGTACTGCGGCCGGTTGTCGGGCCAGGCGACGCGGGTCATGCCCCACTCGCCGTTGATGATCGGCCTGGAGTCGTGCCGGTGGGTGAGCCAGTAACTGGTCAGATTGCCGTTCTCGATGGCGGGGAGGATGGACTTGTCCTGCTGCGGGTTCAGCAGCGGGCCCTCGTTGGAGTTGGTGTAGAGGTGGGGCGTGAGGGCGTCGAAGGCGCGGGAGGCGAAGATCTGGCGAGCCAAGGGGCCGCGGGGGTCGCGGACGATCGTGGAGTTGAAGACCATCCGGTCCGGGTCGAGCTGCTTGATGTACTCGCCGAGCGCGTTGATCCAGATCGCGCGCCGCCGCATCTCGGTCTCGCGTCCCGGCTCGGAGTCCCCCTCGGGGTTGAGGGTCCACTCGTAACTGTCCCACTCGCTCAGGGGCTCCCAGCCGAGGACGTAGTCGGCGTACTCGCTCTCGTTGGCCCACTGGATCACCTTGGCCATGCGGGCCTTGGCGATCTCGAGCGTCCCGGGGTCCTGGAAGAAGTTGTTGATGTCGGTGAGCGGCCCCCCGAAGTTCGTCGCCCAGGGGCCCTCGAGCCCGAAGGCCTCGTCGTAGGAGAAGGAGTCGAAGGGGCTGAAGATGATGTAGATGCCGCGGGAGCCGGCCTCGCGGAGGATGTTGTGCATGTAGGCCCGCATGTCGTCGTTGAAGACGTCGGGGTTGTGCTGGATCCAGTGCAGCCCCCGCGGCGGGTCGGGGTTGCCCTGGAAGTAGACGTTCTGGAGCTCGAGGTACACGCGCATCGTGTTGACGCCGTGGGCCTGGAGCATGTCGAAGTAGTCGGAGTAGTGCCCCTCCTTGGGAACGTCGTCGGAGAAGTTCTGGTACTTCCCGTTCACGTTGTCCCAGACGTCGCCGGGGAAGAGCTGGCGCGAGTATCCCCACGAGATGCCGAGGTGGTCGCCGACGGCGACGAACGCCTCGCCGTTCTCGAACATCAGGGTGTTGCCCATGGGGGCGGGGATGATCCGGCCGCGGTACCCGGCGTAGGGGAGGGCGGTGGTGGTGAACGTCGCGTTCCCGGAGAGGTCGGAGTAGTTCCCGGCGGCGTCGATGGCGCGGACGGCCACGTAGTAGGTCGTGCCGGGGCTCAGTTCGGCGATGCGCAGCGTCTCGGCGTAGCCGGCCAGCCGCGGCGTGTAGTTCTGGCGGAAGAGGGTCGCGCCGAGCCAGTCGGCCTCGGTGACGATCGGGGAGTGCGAGTACCGGATCTCGTATCGCGAGACGTGGCCGAAGCCGGTGGTCGTGCCGGTCGGGGCGGTGAACTCCAGGCGGGCGCCGTACGCGTCGACGCCGGAGACCGTCAGGTCCGTCACGGGCGCGGGCTTCGCTCCGGCCCGGGCGTCGATGAACATCACCTCGGCGTAGTTGATCGGGCCCCGGATGCCGGCCTGCGTGGCGGTGTAGGAGCTGTGGGCGCCCAGGACGTGGTCGTCCACGAACATCGGCTGCAGATAGCGAACCGCCGGGTCGGGGTGGGAGCGGTTGTCCACGAGGTTCCGCGCCCCGCCGTCGTTGTCCATGATGACGTCGAAGTTCATCCCCATCGTGACGCCGTGCGACGGCGCGGGCATGTTGAGCGCATCCCACGGGATGAACATCTCGATGGTCCACCCCTCGTCCACGTCGCTCGGGTCGTTCACGGTGCCGCGGATCGTCGAGGCGTAGAGGATCCCGTCGGGCATCGCGCCGCCGGGGATGACGTCGATCGCGTTGCCCATGCCGTCGCCCTTGATGTACTTCCACCGGCGCACGACGCCCGGGCCCTCCACCGGGTCGGTGGGGGCGGCGAGGTTGACGCCGATCGCCCGGTCGTCGGACTGGAAGTACTGGTCGCGGGAGCCGTCGGGATCAAAGTAGAACGTGACCGAATCGTCCTGCTCGACGTCCCAGCGGTTGTTGAGCGCGGGGTTGCCCGGGGCGCCGTCGGCCCAGATGTTGGCGTCCTCGACGTCCACCGAGAGGAAGAGCCCGGCGTCGTTGTACATCATCCGGACCCGCACGGCGCGGTCGGAGCGGGTCGCCTGGGTGCGGAAGACCTCCAGCGCGCCGTCCCACGCCCAATCGTCGAGCACGCCGTCGATGACCGCCTCGCCCCGCGGCACGGCCCAGAGCTGGTGGTCCGGAGAGATCGGGTCGGCGAGCAGGCCCGCGTTGAGCAGGACCCGGGGCTCGAGGGCCTCGAGCATGCCGGGATTCTTATCGGCGCCGGCGGCGCGGGCGATCGACGCAGCGGTAGGGCGATAACGCATCGGGGTCTCCGAGGAAGACTGGTCCGCTGCTACATCGACCTCGCCCCCGCGGCGGTCAACGGCCTCGGGCGCCCGGCGGGAGAGGATGTGACAGCTGCGCCGGTCGAACCGGCTGGACGCGGCCCCGTATACCCGGCCCGTTTGAACGGACGCTTCATCCCTGGGGGTGGACAGCCCGGGGAGACCTCACCCGTGCACGTCGCACCTCACCCCGCCGCCGATCGGGCGCGGCGCCATGAAACGCCGGCGGCCGGCGCTCCTCGCGAGGAGCGCCGGCCGCCGGGCGTGTTCATCGGTTCGTGCCCGAGAAGGCCGCGGACGCTACTGGGCCGCGGCCCCGGTCCCGCCCGTGGGGACGGCAGGATCGAAGTTCAGCGCCCGAACCAGGAAGCTCCACTGGTCGGCGATCTGCTCGATGACCTTGGAGATCGGCTTGCCCGCCCCGTGGCCGGCGCGGGTCTCGACGCGGATCAGCACCGGGTTGGCGCACCCCTGGGCGGCCTGCATGGCCGCGGTGAACTTGAACGAGTGCGCCGGGACGACGCGGTCGTCGTGGTCGGCGGTGACGACCAGCGTGGCGGGGTAGCACGCGCCGGTGCGGACGTTGTGGTACGGCGAGTAGGCGAGCAGGGCCTTGAACTCCTCCTCGTTCTCGTCGGCGTTGCCGTAGTCGCTGGTCCAGGCCCAGCCGATCGTGAAGCGGTGGAAGCGGAGCATGTCGAGCACGCCGACGGCGGGGATGGCCGCGCCGAAGAGTTCCGGACGCTGCGTGATGCACGCGCCCACGAGCAGGCCGCCGTTGGAGCCGCCGTGAATGGCGAGCCTCGCGGGGGAGGTGTACTGCTCGCGGATGAGGTACTCGGCCGCGGCGATGAAGTCGTCGAAGACGTTCTGCTTGCGGAGCCTGGTGCCGGCCTGATGCCACTCCTGGCCGTACTCGCCGCCGCCGCGGATGTTGGCGCTGGCGTACACGCCGCCCATCTCCAGCCAGACGAGGTTGCCGACGCTGAAGCCGGGCGTGATGGCGATGTTGAAGCCGCCGTAGCCGTACAGGAGCGTCGGGGCGGTGCCGTCGAGCTTCAGGCCCTTCTTGTGGGTGATGAACATCGGCACGCGGGTGCCGTCCTTGGACGTGTAGAAGACCTGCTTGGTCACGTAGTCGTCGGGGTTGAAGTTCACGCTCGGGCGACGGAAGAGCGTGCTCTCGCCGGTGACGACGTCGTAGCGGTAGATGGAGGTCGGGGTGGTGAACCCGGTGAAGGCGTAGAAGGTCTCCGGGTCGTCCGGCTTGCCGCCGAAGCCGGAGGCGGTGCCGATGCCGGGGAGTTCGACGGTGCGGACCAGGCCGCCGTCCAGGTCGTAGACCTTGACCTGCGTGTGGGCGTCCTTGAGGTAGGAGGTGATGATCCTCCCGCCGACCATGGACGCGCCGCGGAGGGTCTCGTCGGCCTGGGGAACGATCTCGCGCCAGGCGTCTCGCGCGGGGTTCTCGATGTCGATGGCGATGACGCGGCCGCGGGGCGCATCCAGGTCCGTCTGGAAGTAGAAGACCGTGCCGATGTTCCCGATGAAGTCGTACGAGGCGTCGAAGTCGTTGAGCAGTTCGACGACCGGGGCGTCGCCGATGCCCCCCTCGCCGGGCGCGAGCTCCTTGTAGAAGAACCGGTTCTTCGGGTCGGTCCCCTTCCAGACGTGGATCGCGAGGTACCGCCCGTCGTCGGTGACGACGCCCCCGAAGCCCCACTCCTTCTGGTCGGGGCGATGGTAAACCAGGATGTCCTCGGACTGCGGCGTGCCGAGCCTGTGGAAGTAGAGCTTCTGGTAGTAGTTCGCGCCGGTGAGGGCCTGCCCCTCCTTCGGCTCGTCGTAGCGGGAGTAGAAGAAGCCCGAGCCGTCCTTGAGCCAACTCGCGCCGGAGAACTTCACCCAGCGGATCTCGTCGGGGAGGTCCTTGCCGGTGTCCACGTCGCGGACGCGCCAGATGTTCCAGTCCGAGCCCGCCTCGGCGATGCCGTAGGCGAGGTGCTTGCCGTCGCTGGAGACGCTGGTGCCGCTGAGCGCCACGGTGCCGTCGGTGGAGAGGGTGTTGGGGTCCAGCAGCAGGCGGGGCTCCGCGTCGAGGGAGTCCATCACGTACAGCGGCGACTGGTTCTGCAGGCCGTCGTTGCGGGTGATGAAGTAGCGGCCCCCCTCCTTGAAGGGGATGCCGAAGCGCTCGTAGTTCCACAGCTCGGTGAGGCGGCGCTTGATCGCGTCGCGCTGCGGCACCTGCTCGAGGTACGAGTACGTCAGCGCGTTCTGGGCCTCGATCCACGCCCGCGTCTCCGGCGCATCCGGGTCCTCCAGCGGGCGGTAGGGATCGGGGACCTCCACGCCGTGGTAGACGTCCACCACGTCGGCCGTCGGAGCCGGGGGATACTCGAAGGCCACGCCCCCGGAAGGCTGCACGGACGTGGCGAAACCCGCACCGAGCGCGGCGCTTCGCCCGGGTGCTCCGACCGCCGCGACGGACGCGGCGCAAACGACGAGGACGGACCAGCTGTGCATGGGGAACTCCCGTTGTCTCGGCCTGCGCGGCGGCATGCCGCCCGGCCCGGCGGGGATTGTACCGGCACGCCCGGTCCCGGTGACACCCGGCGGCCATGTCGGGGGAACGCTCGGGGCGGCTGCGCATGGCTGCACGCACGTCAGGGCGCGGCGTTCCGCTCGATCGCGAGTTCCAGCGCGACCGCGTCGCGGACACGGGCGACGGCGCTGCCCATCAGCATGTACGCGAGGCCGAACAGCGCAATGCCCCAGTCGCCGCGGCCGCGGCCCGGGCCCGGCCCCATCAGGTACATGAGCGCCGCGAGGATCAGAACGCCGTAGATGTTCTTGCGGACGTTGCGGTATCTCCTGGCGTGCTCCGGGGACCATCCCGACGTGCGCCGCCCCAGCCCCTCCAGGCAGCGGGCCAGGCCAACGAGGCACGCCGTCGCGACGACCTGGCACCCGGCGGCCACAGCAAGCCGGGCGGCACGCGGCATGACGCCGACCGCGTCGCCCAGCAGCAGGCCGTAGCCGGCGCAGAACGGGAGGAGGGCGCCGGCCCACCTCGCGGCGATCCTGGCGTAGAGCGACGGCGCATAGCCGCCGAAGGTGTTCCCCGTCAGCAGCCACGTGCCGCGGAGATGGAAGATCGTCGCGGCAAGCAGGGCCCCGACATAGATGAGCAGGACGACCGTGCTCCCGACGACATCGCCGAAATCGACGCCGAGAGAACCCAGGAGCAGGACGAGCCCAAACGCGCCGAGCGCCGCCAGGATCATCCACAAGAACACCCGCATCGCCGCGGCCGTCAGCGACAGGCCGCGGTGGGTGCGGGCAAGCCAGGCCGGGTCGGCGCCGCGGAGCAGCGACGACCGGGCGAGGGACTTGGCGATGGGCAGGGCGCACTCGGGGCACACGCCCGCGCCCGGGAGGCCGGTGAGGTCGTAGCCGCAGCAGACGCAGACGACGGCGAGTCCGGCAGCCGCCTCGCTCGGAGCGCTCGGCCGCATCAGGTTACTGCACCATGCCCTTGGTCAGGCGCATGAAGGCCGCCTCGAGGTTCAGCGCCTCCTCGCCGAAGCGGAGGATGCGGAAGCCCTGGTTGACCAGAAGGTTGGGGATGTCGCTGACGTCGATCTTGGCGGAGGAGTCGATCGTGACCTGGATGACGCGGCTGCCGTTGGTCGCGACGCCGGGCTGGCCGTCGGTGATGGCGACCTTCAGGACGCCGCGGACGCGCTGCAGGAGCGCCGCGGCCTCCTCGGTGCGCTGCGCGACGGAGACGTTGACGACGTGGCCGAGCCTGGCCCGCTGCATGATCTGCTCGATCGTGCCGTGGAAGAGGAGCTGGCCGCGCTCGATGATGCCGACGACGTTGCAGAGCTCCCCGAGTTCATGGAGGATGTGGGAGGAGATGATGATGGTCTTGCCCATGCGCTTGAGCTCCTTGAGGAGTTCGCGCATCTCGATGCGGGCGCGGGGGTCCAGGCCGCTCGCGGGCTCGTCCATGAGCAGGACCTTCGGGTCGTGCAGGAGGACGCGGGCCACGCTGAGGCGCTGCTGCATGCCGCGGGAGAGGGAGTTGACCTCCGCGGTCGCCTTGTAGTTGAGGTCGGTCAGGTCCAGGACGTCCTGGACGACCTTCCGGCGCTGCGCCCCGTGGATGTTGTAGCAGGCGGCGAAGAACTCGAGGTACTCGGTGACGACCATGTCCTCGTAGGCGCCCATGAAGTCCGGCACGTAGCCGATGATGGGCCGGATGCGCCGGTTCATGTGGCCCACGGTCAGGCCGTCGATCGTCGCCTGCCCGCTGGAGGGCTTGAGCAGCGTGGCGAGGATCTTGATCGTCGTCGTCTTCCCTGCGCCGTTGGGCCCGATGAAGCCGAAGCAGTCCCCCTCGTTGATCGTGAGGTTCAGCGAATCGAGCGCCACCAGGTCGCCGTATCGCTTCGTCAGGTTGATCGTTTCGATCATCGGCACGGGTGTTTCTCCGGTCCCTCCCCTCCCCGCCCTCCCGCTTCCCCGGCCCCGCGCACGCCCCGGAGGCGCGGCTAGTCCCCCTGCAGGATCGGGTCGAACCGCGGCGGGTCCGCCGGGAGGGGGTAGACCCACCGCACCACCGTCCGCCCCGTCGTCACCACCGGTTCGCCGTCCACGACCATCGGGACCGGGCTGGGCGCGCCGTCGAGGTGGCCGACGATGATGATGCACGGCTGGGTGAACCACCGGCCCAGGTCCCACGTGTGCGCCGCCTGGCGGCGGGCCAGGATGCTCGTCTCGGGGACCTGCACGTTGGGGCGCGGCGGCTCGAGCATGTTGTAGAACGCCAGCGCGGTGAGCCGCTTGATGCTGTCGCTGCTGGGCGTGGCGGCGGACTCCTCGTCCGGCAGCGCGCCGTGCCTGTTCGACGGCGTCCCCGCCAGGTCGCGGAAGTACTGCTGCGTCGAGGTCGCCCGCGGCTGGGGAGCGGTGACCGCCGCGAGGTCCAGCGGCTCGCCCGGCTTCCACGGTGCGGAGAGCTGCACCGCGTGGGCGTCGGCGATCAGCGCGCCGGCGGGGGAGATGTTCAGGTGCCCCTGGCGCGGGACGACGACGACCACGACGTCGTGGAGCGGCCCCGGCAGGTCGTGCACCAGCGTGCCGCGAAGGTTCCACCATCGCTGCCCCGGCGGGGGATCGCTGAGTTTGGTGATCTGGATCTCCGAGCCCAGCGGCGCGGGCGAGCCCCCTTGCGGGAGCATCGGCGACGGCATCCGCCAGCGCGGCGCCCCGGCCCAATCGACCTGGAGCTGGCGGATGGTGGAGCGCGCCGGGAGCTCGATCGAGTCGGGCGAGCGGACCTCCACCGAGTAGCCTCGTGCATCCGGGAAGACCATCCAGTCCGCCCCGAGGCCCACGCCGGAGACGGGCGTGTCCCACGAGGTGATGGCGTTTCGGAAGTCCAGGGCGGAGCCGCCGGCCGCGGCCGCGTCGCCCGCGCCGGCGATGGAGACGCGCTGCTCGCCGTACTCCGGCAGGAGGAGGTTGGCCCACATCCGCGCCCGCTGGTTGGGCTGGCCGTAGACGTGATCGAGGAAGGTCAGGTGGTTCGCCTGCACCTTGCGGGGCCGGATCATGCTCGCCCCGCCCCAGGCGATCACCGTGAAGATCGCCCCGACGACGACGAACGCCACCCACGCGTGGTGCTTGCGCCCGATGCGGCGCAGGCCGAAGTACCCCAGCGGCCCCGCGGCCAGCCAGTAGAGGAGGAAGACGAAGAACGCCAGCAGCAGGCCGCTCGCGGCCTTGCCCGTCATCGCGATAAGCCCCGCGATGTCGCGGTCGAGCCAGCGATCCTCGCGCTGCATCAGGCGCAGCACGCCGGAACTGTCCAGTTCGTTCTTGCTCAGCAGGTCAAGACGCTTGCCGAGCACCCGGTTCCACAGGATGTCGGCGTCGATCCCGCCCATGGCGGCCAGCGCGCGGTTGAGCAGGTCCAGCCCGATGACGGTCACGGCCCCCGTCCCCACCAGCCGGCGCACCACCACCGCCTGCCCGTCCGGGCCGTCGATGATGCGGACGGCGTCGTACGCGCCGGCCCCCTGGTGGGGCTCGAGGACGTTGACGATCGCCTTGTCCGGCAGCGGCATCTCGCGGCTGGACGTCAGTAGTTTCCGATAGGGCTCCAGCGAGATCCCTTCGATGGTGCGGACCGTCGCGGCGGGCATGATGTCCGCGAGCATGTGGTCCCCCCGCCCGATCCATCCCTGCCCGAGGGGCGGGAGGACGACCACGAGGTGCCCCCCGCGGTGGACCCACTCCCGGATCGCCCGGGCCTGGAGTTCCGTCAGGTCGCGCGGCTCGCCGTCCGTGCCCGAAGCGGTCCAGACGAGCGCCTCAAGCGGGGCCAGGCCCAGCCAGTGGTCCGGGAGTTCCGAAACGCGAAGCCCGGCCACCACGTCGATCCGCTCGTGCCCCGTCGGCGAGTAGTTCAGCCCGGCCACAGGGACGAGGTACTGGTCCACGCCCGCGGCCCGCGGGCCGACGACCCCGATCAGAGCGGTGGACGAGGCGACCGGGTTCGACACCGCGGACATCGTCACCGAGATCGCCCCGATCTGCTGGCCAGCCACAAACCTGGCACGCCCCCCCTCCGTCGCCGGCCGCTCCACGGCCTCGTGGGCGGTGATCCGGAAGGTGTCCGACTCGCTGTTGAAAGGGAGCCGGGCGTAGAGCCAGACGGTGCGCTTCGACCCGGGCTCGGACGAGATTGTCCGCTCCCACCAGGCGGTGTCCCCCTCCGCATCCGGAACGGCGAGACGAACGACGACGTCGCGGTGCCGGTCGGAGCGGTTGGTGACCTCGACGTGGACCCCCGCCCAGTCCCCCGGACGGGGACGGTTGCCGATCCCGAAGCGAAGGACCTTCAGATCGACCTCCCCGGTTCCGAGGGGGATCCCCGTCGGGGCCGTGCCGCCCTGGGATCCCTGGGCCGCGGCGGAGCCCTCCCCCAAGGCAAGCACAAGCAGGGCGACGAGGAGGGCACCCAGGATGCGCATCGGGGTCCGGATCATGGGCGTGGATTGTAACCGCACTGAAGACCCTCCTGGGGCGGGCCGATCTGGGGAGTCGTGCCGACGTTCACAGCCGAGACCTGGACTCTCCTTGCGTTCATCGCCGGTGCGGCCGTCCTGTCCTGTCTCTACGCGCTCGCCGCCCTGGCCAGGGACCGCGTCGCGGTGATCGACCTCAAGGCCCAGGTGGAGCGCCTCCGTAGGGAGTACGAGGAACAGACCGCCCAGGTTGTCATGGAGGAGGACCCGGAGGTCATCCGGTACGCCAGGGAGCAGGTGGACGGGCGGGCCGCGGCCTGACTCCCCCTCATCCCTTCACTCCGTCCCTCGTGCACCCGTGCCCCCCCTGCTACCACGGGAGCCCGGTCCCGTCGTAGTTCAGGAACCGCCCCGTGTCCTCCGGGCGCAGCTGCTCGATGGTCTTGAGCATCATCCCCACGCTCTCCTCCGGGGAGAGCGTGGCGTTGGGGCCTCCCATGTCGGTGCGGACCCAGCCGGGGTGCATGGCCACGCAGATGAACCCTTCGCTCTTGAGCTCGTTGGCCATGCAGGTCGTCAGCATGTTGAGCGCGGCCTTGCTGCCACGGTAGCCGTAGCTGGAGCCCCCGTTGTTGTTCGCGATGCTGGCGAGCTGGCTGGAGATGTTGACGATGACCTTGCGCTCCCCCTGGCGCAGCCGATCCAGCAACGCCCGGGTGACGAGGACCGGCGACAGCGCGTTGATCTCGAAGACGCGGCGGAGTTCCGCGGCATCCATCTCTTCCAGCGACTTCGTGCGGGGCGACCCGACGCCGGCGTTGTTGATGAGCACGTCGATGGCGTAGCCGGAGGTCTGCTCACGCAGCGCCGCGATGCTGCGGTCGTCGCCGACGTCGAGAGGAATGACCTTCGTGGCGGCGGCCGCGAGTTCGACAGCCGCGTCCGGGTTGCGGGCCGTGCCGATGACGACCTCCCCCGCGCCCCGCCCGGAAAGTTGGCGGACGAACTCGAGCCCGATCCCGCGGTTGGCGCCCGTGACGAGGTAGGTGTGGCCCATGCCCCATTATGGCCGCCGACCTCGCCGCCGGAGCCGGCCCCCTGCGATCGTCTGATAACCAGCGGAAGGCCTCGGAACCGGGGCGGGCGGCTTTACCGGCCGCCGATCGCGGCCGATATGACGCCGGACCGAGCCTCGCATTCCGCGAGCCGCTCGGTCGTGAGCCCATGCCCATGGACCAGACGCGATCCTCACCGCCTGTACCCGTCTTGGCCCGCGTCAGCCGCGGGGGATGGTCCGTGGAGCTGCTCGGCCTGGCGTGCGCCCTGCTGACCATCGCCGCGGCGGTCGCCGCGGGCGTGTGGGCGTCGCACAGCACCCAGCGGCTGGCCGCGCAGCAGCAGCGGTCGGCGGTGAGCACGCTCGCCAGGTCGCTCGCGCCGGCGTGCGCGGCCCTGGTCGAGCAGAACGAGATCTCAAAGCTCCGCGTCCTGATCGGCGAGGTCGCCCAGGCGTCGGAGCTTCAGGACGCAGCGGTGCTCCTGCCCGACGGCGGCGTGCTGGCGCATTCCGATCCGCGCCGGATCACCGTCGCCGAACTCCCGGAGCGATGGCCCGAAGGTCGAGCGCCGTCGCTCAGCAGCGCCGGCGCGGCCTCGCAGCCCGAGGTCCGGCAGGTCGTCAAGGTCGCCGGCCGCGGGGACCTCACCGTGGTCCTGACGGCCGCGCCCACGCCGCCGGTGTGGTCGAACCCGGAGACGGTGACCGGGCTGGCGATCATCGGCGTCATCGGCCTCGGCCTGGGGCTGCTCCTGGTCCAGCGGACGCACGTGGTGGTGCGGCCGCTGCGTGCGATCCAGGATGCGCTCCGCGCCGCCTCCGCGGGCGAGACGGACGCCGGCTCGCTGACGATCAGCCCTCGCTGGGGGGCCGAGGCCGCGGCGTGGAACGCCCTCATCGCCGGACGCGAGCAGCTCCGGGCGCGCGAACTCGACGAGCAGGCCGAGCGCGCCGCGGCGCCGGGCCGCCCCGCCGACGGCCTCCTGGACCGCTCGTGCGACGTGCTCTCCCACGGCATCGTGGTCGTGGACGGCGCGACGACCGTGCGGTACGCCAACGGGGCCGCCGCGGTCCTCCTGGGCCGGAAGCGGGCGGAGATGGTCGGCCGGCCGCTGCAGGAGTCGCTGAGCAACGACGAGGTCGCCGCGCTGGTGAACCAGGTCGTCCGCGACGGCTCGCGCCGGCGCGGGTCCGTCGAGGCCGAGCAGGGGACCGGGGACGAGCGCAGCATCGTCCGCTACACCTGCTCCCGCGTCACCCCGGAGCCGGACGAGGGGCCGCTCAGCGGCGGCGCGATCCTGCTGATCGAGGACCTGACGCAGCAGCGCATCGCCGACCGGGCCCGGGAGATGTTCGTCACCAGCGCGACGCACGAGCTGCGCACGCCCCTGACGAACATCCGCCTCTACGTCGAGACGATGCTCGAGGACGGGGAGAACGACCCGGTCCTGCGCGGCAAGTGCATCAACGTCATCAACACCGAGGCCCGCCGCCTGGAGCGGATGGTCTCCGACATGCTCTCGGTCGCCGAGATCGAGGCGGGCTCGATGAAGCTCCACGAGGACGACGTCCGCCTCGACGCCCTCTTCGAGGAACTGGACAGCGACTACCAGGCGGCGGCCCGCGAGAAGGAGATCACCTTCACGCTGGACCTGCCCCCCAAACTGCCGGTGATCCGGGGCGACCGCGACAAGATCGCCATGGCCCTGCACAACCTCATCGGCAACGCGCTGAAGTACACGCCGGCCGGGGGCAACGTCACCGTCTCGCTCGAGGAGCGGGAGGCGACGATCCTGATCCGCGTCAAGGACGACGGCATCGGGATCGGCCCGGAGGAGCAGGAGCGGATCTTCGACAAGTTCTACCGCGCCAAGGACAAGCGGGTCGGGCGCATCACCGGCACCGGCCTGGGGCTGTCGCTGGCGCGAGAGGTGGCCCGCCTGCACGGGGGCGACATCACCGTGGAATCGCAGGTGGACCACGGGAGCACGTTCACACTGGTCCTGCCGGCGCCCGCCGCGGCCGCGCCGGCCGCCGCCGGTGGGCCCGCGCCGGCGGCGAAGGCGGCGTAGGTCACCATGGAGATCCGCGAGCAGCGACACGGCGCCGTGACGGTCGTCAAGCCCATCGGGCCGCTGATCCAGGGGGACGCGCAGGTCTTCCTGCAGCGGTTCAACGCGGCGGTGGCCCGCAGCCTCGGGCGCGTGGTCCTCGACGCGACGGCCATGCCGTTCGTTGACAGCCACGGGCTGGAGGCGCTGGTGGACGCCGCCGAGCAACTCGACGAAGGCGGCCAGGGCCTGCGTCTGTGCGGCGCGAGCGAGACCCTCCGCGAGGTGCTGGAGCTGACCGAACTCGCCTCGCTGTTCGAGTACTACCAGGACGTCCAGGACGCGACGAGGAGCTTCCTGTGACCCCCCCTTCTCCCCCCACACCCCCTCACCCCCCCACTCCCCCCGCGCCGGAGCCGGAGCACCCCGACCACGGGTCGTCCCCCCAGCCCGCCGGCCCCGCGGGTCCGGGCGCGGGAAGCCTGCGCCGGCACGTCCGCGTGGGCGAGGCGCTGGTGGAGGACGGGGTGCTCTCCAGGGAGCAGCTCGACCGCGCGCTGGCCGCGCAGCGGAACACCGGCCAACTGCTGGGCGAGATGCTCGTCGAGCAGGGCGTCGTGCAGCCCTCGGTCCTCGTGCGGTCGCTGGCCAAGCGGCTGGGCGTCAAGGGGTGCCACCTCCGCCACGGCCTCATCGACCCGGCGCTGCTGAAGGAGATCGGGGCCGAGGAGGCGGAGCGGCTGAAGATCATCCCGATGTTCAAGGTCCGCGGCGTGATGACCGTCGCGATGGCCGAGCCGCAGAGCCTGCCGACGATCGACCGGCTCCGGAAACTGACGGGGTGCAAGATCCGCCCGGTGCTCGCGCTGCGGGCCAACGTCCTGGAGTACATCCGGAAGTACGCCGCCGGCGACGTGGACGTCGAGGCGTTCCTGACCTCGCTGGCGGACTCCGACGTCGAGGTCATCGAGCGAGAGACCGTGGACGACGGCCCGGCGACCGACCTGGACCGGATGGTCGCCGGCAGCCCGATCGTCAACCTCGTCAACGTCGCGCTGCTGACGGCCGTCAAGGACGGGGCCAGCGACATCCACGTCGAGCCCGAGAAGAAGGGGACGCGGATCCGCTACCGCATCGACGGCGTGCTCCGCGACCTGATGAAGCCCCCCGCGGGCATGCACGCGGCGATCGTCTCCCGGATCAAGGTCATCGGGAAGATGGACATCGCCGAGAAGCGTCTCCCGCAGGAGGGGCGGGTCCACATCATCGCCGAGGGGCGCGAGATCGACCTGCGCGTCAGCTCCATGCCGACGCTGCTGGGCGAAAAGCTCGTGATCCGCGTGCTGGACAAGCAGAACCTCAAGGTCCGCCTGGAGGACCTGGGGATGCGCCTCGAGGCGCTGCAGACCTTCAAGGAGATCCTCAGCCGCCCCCACGGCCTCGTGCTCGTCACCGGCCCCACCGGCAGCGGCAAGACCACCACGCTCTACTCGGCGCTCGACCTGCTGCGCAGCCCCGAGCGGAACATCCTCACCGTCGAGGACCCGGTGGAGTACCAACTCGACCTGGTCAACCAGATCCAGACGCAGGAGGCGATCGGCCTGACGTTCGCGCGGGTCCTCCGCAGCGTGCTGCGGCAGGACCCGGACGTCATCATGGTCGGCGAGATCCGCGACGAGGAGACGGCGCGCGTGGCGGTGCAGGCCGCGCTCACCGGCCACCTCGTGCTCGCGACGCTGCACACCAACGACGCCCCCGGCGCCGTCGCCCGGCTGACCGACATGAACGTCAAGCCCTACCTGCTCTCGGGCGCGATCAACGGGGCCATCGCGCAGCGCCTGGCCCGGACGATCTGCCAGGCGTGCGCCACCAACTACTACCCCACCCCGGTAGTCCTTGAAGAGGCCGGCCTCGCCGACATGGCCGGCAGGGCCTTCCGGCGCGGCGCCGGGTGCCGCCAGTGCCACGACAGCGGCTTCCAGGGGCGGACCGGGATCTACGAGGTCATGGACGTCACGCCGGACCTGCGCCGCATGATCCACGCCGGGGCCCCCAGCCACGAGTTCCGCGCCCGGCTCCGCGAGCGCGGCTGGCTCACCCTCCGGCAGGAGGGCGTGCTGCTCGCCCTGGAGGGCAAGACGAGTCTTGAGGAGGTCCTCCGCGTCACCCACAGCGAGGACGGCGAGGAGCAGGAGCACGCCGAGGGCGCCCGCCCCGAGCCCCTCCCGGCGAAGTACATCCGACCGGAGGCCGCCTGATGAGGCTCGCCTACGAGGCCTACGACAGGGGCGGCCGGCTCGTGACCGGCAGCATCGACGCGGCGAGCACGCGCGAGGCGACCGAGCGCTTGTACGCCGATGGCCTCTACGTCACCCGCCTGTCGGGCGCGTCCGACGAAGCCGCCCCCGAGCAGGGCTCCGGGCTGCTGGCGGGGCGCTGCGGCGGGCTGAAGCAGCTCGTCGTCATCACGCGCCAACTCTCCGTGCTCGCCTCCACCGGGACGCAGGTCGTCGAGGCGCTCGCCGCGGTGGAGCGCCAGATCCCACCGGGGTCGTGGCGCCGGGTCCTGGGGGACGTGCGGCGCGACGTCGAGGAGGGCAAGTCCCTCACCGAGGCCCTCGCGAAGCACCCGAGGCACTTCGACCCGATCTACCGGAGCCTGATCGCCGCCGGCGAGTCCGGCGGCCAGCTCCCGGCCATGCTCGAGCGGCTGGCCGTGATCAAGCGCAAGCAGCTGAAGATCCGCAGCGCGGTCCTCGGCGCCCTGAGCTACCCGATCCTGCTGACGTGCCTCTCGATCGTGGTGGTGGTGGTGATGCTGCTGGCGGTGCTGCCCCGCTTCGCCGGGCTCTTCGAGGCCCTCGATGCGCCCCTGCCGCCGACGACCAGGGCGCTGATCTCGCTGAGCGAGTCGATCAAGACGTACTGGTGGGCGGTGACGCCCGCGCTCCTGGGCATCGTCGGGGGCGTGGTCTGGTTCGTCCGCTCCGCACCGGGCCGGCGGTGGATCGACAACGTCTCCATCAGCCTGCCCGTGCTGGGCCCGTTCGTCAAGGCGCTGGTGACGGCGCGGGTGGCGCGGACCCTGGGAGTTCTGCTGGAGGCGAAGGTGCCGCTGCTCGAGTCGCTGGCGCTCACCAGGGCCGCGGCCGGCAACACCCGGTACGTCCAGTTGCTCGAGTCGGCCGAGGAGCGCGTCACCCGTGGCGAGCCGATCAGCGCCGCCCTGCGCGACTCGCCCCTGATCGCCCCCGGCGTCACCGAGGCCGTCATCACCGGCGAGCGGGCGGGCAGGGTCGGCGAGGTGCTCATCTCCGTCGCCGACTACATGGACGAGGACAACGAGGTGGTGATCAGGTCGATGATGAGCCTGCTGGAGCCCGTCATCCTGGTGGCGCTCGGCGGCGCGGTGGGGTTCGTGGCGATGAGCCTGTTCCTGCCGCTCTTCGACCTCACCTCCGCCGCGGGAGGGCAGTAGCCGTGAACGAAGCAACTGCGGACAGACCGGGCGTGGGGCCCATCGGCCTGGACCTGGGCGACCGGACGATCCGCGCAGCGCAGGTCAGACGCGGCGACCGCGGCCCGGCCCTGCACGCCGCGGCCTGCATCAGACGGCTGCGGCCCGGGCAGCCGCTCGACGACGGCGAGATGCGCCGGCTGATGGGCGTCCTCGCCCGGCACGGGTTCGAGGGCGGCCGCGTCGCGGTCGCGCTGCCGGAAGAAAAGCTGCTGACCAACACGCTGGAGCACGTCGGCGCCGGCCCCGGCGCGGGGGCGGGGGCGCCGATGGAGGTGGTGTCGCGCGTCGAACTGGCCCGCGCCGCCGGGTGCACGCCGCCGCAACTGGAAGTGGCGTGCTGGCAACTGCCGGCGCCGGCGCGGGCCCGGCAGTCGTCGCACGTCCTGGCCGTCGGGTGCCTGCACTCCGAAGCGGACGCCCTGCTGGACGCCGTCGAGTGCTGCGGGCTCCGCGCCGACGCCCTCGAGCCCAGAGCGGTGGCGCTGGCGCGGGCCTGCCGCCCGCTGCTGGCGGGTCGCCAGGGGATCTGCGCGATCCTCGATGTGGGATGGGAGGGGACGACGACCGCGGTCGTCTACCAGGGCGTGATCGTCTACCACCGCTTCATGACCGAACTGGGCGTGGGCGTCGCGGCCCAGGCGCTCACGAGCGGCCTGGGGATCGACGACGAACTCGCCGCCCACCTCCTGCTCGGGCGCAGCGCCCTGCCCGGACCCGCCGAGGGCGGCCCCCGCGTCGGCGTGCGCGCGGACGCGGAGCAACTCATGAGCGAGCACGCCTCGCGTCTGACGCACGAACTGGGCCTCTCGCTCTCCTACGCCTCCCACTGGTACGCCCAGCCTCAGGTTGACGCCGTGCTCCTCTGCGGCGAAGGGGCGGCGATGCCCGGGCTGGCGGGGATGCTCACCCACGGCCTGGGGACCGAGGTGCGAGTGACGGCGCCGCGGGATCTGCCGCTCGCAGGCGCCGACGCCTGGTGGCCCGGCGAGCCCGTCGATCCGAGCCGGACGGGAGCGGAACTGATGACGGCCCTCGGACTGGCCCTGCGCTGAAGGAGGAACGCCGTGGACGGTGTGGACCTGATCCCGAGCCCGCGTCGCGAGCTGCACATGCGTCGGAGGCGCGTGCGCGCCTGGGTGGGGGTGGGGACCGCGTACGCGGTGCTGCTCGCCGGGACGCTCGCCGGCGCGGCCGCGGCGTGGCCGCGCGACCAGGCGACCCCCGCGACCACCCTCGCCGCGATCGCCGCCGAGAACGAGGCGCAGCGGCGGCAGTTCGCCCTCCTCTCGCAGGAGATCTCGCAGAAGCAGCGCGAACTCGCGGCCAACCGCGCTGTGGGCAACCAGCCGGACTGGAGCGTGCTGCTGGCGCTGGTGGCTCAAGCCCTCGGCCCCGAAGCGGCGCTGCGCGAGGTGGAACTGACGCAGGAGACCGTGGCCCCCCCCGCGCCTCCGGCCCAGACCGGCAAAGGCGCCGGCCAGAAGGCCGCGGCCCAGCCGCCGCCGGAGCCGACCCGGTACTACTCCCTGCGGCTGGGCGGGATCGCCCGTTCTCAGGTCGCGGTCACCGGCGTGGTGCGACGGCTGGAGGCCACGGGCCTGTTCGAGCTGATCGAGCTGCTGGAGACCCGGCGTGAAGGGAGCGGGGCCGACGACCTGACCGCCTTCCGCCTCCGCGGGAAACTCGGCGCCAGGAAGGAGGAGCGATGAGCGACGCCAGGCGGGCGCTGCGACGAACGGACCTGACCGCAGCGCTGGTGCTCGCGGCCATGACGGGCGCCGCGTACTTCGGCGGGCTGGAGCCCATGATGCGCGCCAAGCAGGCGCGGGCCGCGCTCCTCCAGCAGGTGGAGAGCGAGCGGAGCGACTCGCTCGAACTGGGCGCGACGATCGCCATGCTCCGGCGCGAGCGCGACGCCCTGCTGGCGGAACTCGACCGCTCCGCGCGCCGGCTCCACCCCATCTCATACCAGAACGAGCGGCTCGCGGCGATCACCTCCCTCGCGGCCGAGTCGGGCCTGATCGTCGATGAGGTCCACCCCGGCCAGGCCACCTTCGGCCCGCGTTACGGGACCATGCCCGTGCGGATCCACGCCCGGGGCGACTTCGCGCGATGCGCCCAGTTCCTGAACCAGCTCGCGGAGTACCCGGACCTGGGCATCAGCGCCCTGCGCCTCTCGGGCGCCCCCGCCGACCCGCACGCCTCCCCGATGCTGATCGTAGAGCTTGTGTGGTATGTGCTGCCTTCGGTGAAGCGGCCGTAGCAGGTCCGCCGCGCCGCGGCTTGCCTCCCGCGGCGATGAATCGTCTGTTGGAGCCATGGCAGGCACCAAAGACCGCAAGCTGTTCATCGCGGCCCTGGGCGTGTCGCTCTGTGCGCTCGCCGTGGACCGCGTCGTCTTCAGCGGGGGCGCCCTCGGACCCGTCGCGGCCGAGGCGGCCCCCGCGGCCTCTCCCAACATCGCCGCCACGCTCCAGGCCCCGAGTTTCGAGCCCGAGCCCGACGCCACCACCCTCCTCGCCGACCGGCTCAAGGCGCTCGAGCAGGAGCAGGGCCTGGACGTCTCGAAGGTCCGCAACGCCTTCTGGCTCGAGGGCGTCAGCAAGGGCCCCGAGACTCAGGAGGCGGACGATCACGAGGCGGTGATCGAGGCCTTCCGCAAGACCCACACGCTCCGGGCCGTGATGAACGGCCCACACGGCAACGTCGCGATCGTCGGCACCAGGCGGCTGGAGATCGGCGATGACCTTGAGGTCAGCGTCAACGGCAGGACCGAGCGGTTCACCCTGACCGGAACGCACGTGGGCGCGGCCGGGCGCTGGGCGGTGTTCAACTTTAACGGTCACACCGTCAAACTGGGCATGGACGCCCGCAATATTGCCGAAACAGGGGGGTGATCCTCAGGATCGCGGTCGCACGCGTCGATAGCCGTGAGCGGTCAATCCAACTCCGGCCGGCCACGAGGGCACACGGCTAATGGAGCGTCAAGCATGAACGTTGCACCTGTCCAGATTCGTCGCGGTTTCAGCCTCGTCGAACTCATCATCGTCGTCGTGATCATCGGCATCATCGGGGCGATCGCGATCCCGAAGCTCAGCCGCGGCAGCCAGGCGGCGGCCGACAACGCCCTCCGCGGCAATCTCGCCGTCCTCCGCCGGGCCATCGAACTCTACGCCGCCGAGCACGACAACACCTTCCCCAAAGTGGACACCATCGCCGAGCAGCTCACGCTGTACAGCGCCCTCGACGGCACCACCGCACCGACCAAGGGCACCCCGCACATCTTCGGCCCCTACGTCAAGGAGATCCCCGCGCTGCCCGTCGGCGCCGCCAAGGGCTCGCGCGGCATCGCCGCCGCCGCCGGCCCCGGCGTCGGCTGGATCTACGACGAGGCGACCGGCAGCATCCGCGCCAACACCACCCCGCTCGAGAAGGACGACAACAACGTCGCGTACAGCGACTATTGATGACCTTCCCCCGCACGCGCCGGCCGCCGACACGCCGCGGCACGGAGTCCTCGCCACCCTCCCGGCCATCCGCCGGGAGGGTGGTGGACGTTCAGGGCCGGACGCATCCCCCCGGAGCCCGTCATGACCACGGGGAGCACCGCGCCAACACGAACGAGGCGAGCGGCCGCCCGCCGATCCCCTGCCGCCTTCAGCCTTGTCGAACTCCTCATCGTCCTCGCCGTCGCCGGCGTCGCCGCCTCGATCGCCGTCCCCCGCTACCACGCCTCCGTGATCCACTACCGGCTCGACGCCGCGGCCCGGCGCATCGCCGCCGACCTGGAGCGGACCGCCACCGCCGCGCGGACCACCAGTTCCTCCCGCACCGTCTCCTTCTCTCACGTCGCCGTCGCCTACACCATCACCGGCGAGGCGTCGCTCCGCGGCAACGGCAGTTACCGCGTCCTCCTCGCCGACGAACCCTTCCGCATCCATGCCCTGACCGCCAGTTTCAACGGCGACCCCCAGGTCACCTTCAACGCCTTCGGCCTCCCCGACAACGAAGGGCAGATCACGATCCGCATCGGCGCGCAAGGGCGGACGATCCGCCTCAAAGCCGCCTCCGGGAAGACCGATATCAACTGAGGGGCCCATCCGGGCGACCGGGAGCGGGCCCCGACCGGAGGACCCCGTCCATGCGGCCGCCGATCCGGACAAGCCGCCGCCCCTTCTCCACCCCCACGGCTTTCACGCTCGTGGAGATGGTGCTGTCGCTGGCGATCGTCGCCGTCCTGGTCGGCGCGATGACCTCCGTGATGACGCTGTCGCTCCGGGCGATCGACGACCGGATCAACCCGGCCGGCAAGACGGTCCGTGCCGCGGAGGCCGCGGACCTGATCCTCGCCGACCTCGCCGTCGCCATCACATTCACGGAGCGAACCGAAACCTCCGTCTCTTTCACCGTCCCCGACCGCACGGGGGACGGCCTGCCCGAGACCATCCGGTACGCATGGAGCGGCGTCGCCGGCGACCCGGTGGTCCGCGAGTTCAACGCGCATAAGGACGCGGAGTTCCTGCCGGACGTGCGACTGTTCTCCCTGGCGTACATCGTGCAGTCCGAGCCGTGAGCCGAGCATGCCCCCCGCCTGGCGACATCCCGGACCCCGCCGCAGTTTCAGCCTGACCGAGGCCGTGGTGGCGAGCCTCATCGTCGGCGTGCTGATGGTCTCGGCCCTGCAGACGGCCGGGGCCGCGGTGAGCGCCCGGCGCTCCCACGCCCTCATGCGCCAGGGAGACCTGCTGGCCCGGGCGCTCATCGACGAGATCGTCCAGTGCCGCTACGCGGCCTCCGAGGACGCCGAGAAGACGGCCAACGGCGGCAAGAGCACGGAAGTCTCGAGCACCTCGCGTGCTGGCTGGAGCACGGTGGACGACTACCACGGGCTGGTGGAATCCCCGCCGAGGCTCAAGGACGGCACGCCCATCCCCGGCGCCACGGGGTGGCGCCGGCACGTCACCGTCGAGCGTGTCCAGCCCAGCACCCTCGCCGTCGTCGGCGGCCCCTCGGACACCGGCCTGAAGCGGATCACCGTCACCGCCCGGAGCCCCGGCGGGGTCGAGACGACCATGGTCGCCCTGCGCAGCCGCGACGGCATGCACGATGTCCCCATCTCTCCCGGCGCCAGCCACGTCACCTGGGCCGGCGTGACGATCGCGGTCGGCGAGGACGGCGGCGCGGTCTCCTCCGGCACCGCCCTGCTCAACCGTCCGGCCCCGTAGCCGGCGCCCCCACCACAGCGAGGACGCCCGTGATGGCCCCGGTTCCCGCAATCACCGCCGCCCCCCCCACTCCCCCCGGCCGCCGCCGCGGGTCGATCTACGTCTTCGTCCTCGGGCTGACGGCGATGACGGTGGTGATCGGCGCGGGCGCGATCGCCGTCGCCCGCCTCGGCACGCGGTCGGCCGCCGACAGCCGCGACTGGAGCGAGGCCTCCGTGCTCGCCGCCTCCGCGATCGACGCCGCCATCGCCCGGATCAACTCGGACCCGGCCTGGCGCAGCAAGGTCGTCAGCGGCGCCACGACGAACCCGGTCCCCGTCGGCCGCGGCCGCATGTCGTACCGCATCGTCGATGAGTCGGACGACGACCTGGCCCTCGGCCTGCTCGGCCCCGTCCGCGTCTACGGGATCGGCGCCGTCGGTCGCGCCCGCAGGTGCCTGAGCACCGTCATCGCGCCCGTCGGCGAAACGGGGCCGGCCGTCGAGGCCCTGCGCATGGCGGCCTACTCGGCCTCGACGATCAATCTCAGCGGCACGACCACCTTCTCCGGCGCCCCGGCCGGGTCCGGCATCGCGGCCGTCGTCGCGCTGTTTGCTAAGGTCAACGGACGCGTCGAGTCGCCGCTCGTCACGCCCCTCGGCGTGATCTCCGGCGGCTTCACCCTCCTCGACCTCCCGAAGCAGATGCCCTCTTCGAGCACGTACGACTTCTACGCCGCCTCCGCCGTGCCGATCTCCTTCGGCGCCACCGGCGGCGACATCAAACGCGTCCTGCTCAGCCCCGCGCAGAACCCCTTGGGCCCGACCGACCCCGACGGAATCTACTTCATCAGCGTCCCCAACAACGGCCGGCTCCGGATCCGGGAATGTCGGATCGTCGGCACGCTCGTCGTGAACCTCGGCTTCGGCGCCGAACTCGAGATCGGCAACTCGGTCAACTGGGCCCCCGCCTCCCCTCGCGCCCCCATGCTCGTCGTCCGCGCCGCCGGCGCGACCGCCGTCCGCTTCCGCAACGGCGCCGCCGCCCTCAACGAGTCCACCATCGGCGAGAACCTCAACCCGCCGCACACCCCCTACAACGGGCTCGCGGACAACGACTACAACACCTCCTACCCCGCGGAACTCCGCGGCGTCATCCACATCACCGGGGGCGCCACCACCACCGTTGAAGACTCCACCAAGATCTACGGCGCGCTGGTGAGCGAAGGCGTCATCAACGCCAGCGACAACGCGACCATCATCTACGACCCGACGCTGCTGACCAACGCGCCGGAGGGATACACCGCGTCCGCCGACCGCATGGGTCCGGTCCACGGCACCTGGCGCTGGGAACCCGCGCTCCCCTGAACCGCCGCGCCGATCCGGTCCCGGCAACTGCCGCCGCCCCCACAGCGCACGACCGCGTCACGCCGCGAGCCGCAGCATCCGCCGGTGACGCGACACCAGCTCGTCGTACCCCCCCAGGTCCAGCTTCAGGAACGCGCTGGTCAGTTCCGGGTCGAGCTGGCTGCCCCCGGCGCGGGCGATCTCCGCCAGCACCCGCTCCCGCGGCATCGCCGACCGGTACGACCGCGTCGAACTCATCGCGTCGAACGCGTCCGCCACCGCCAGGATCCGCGCGATCATCGGGATCTGCTCGCCCGCGAGGTTCGCCGGATACCCCGCCCCATCCCACCGCTCGTGGTGGTGCAGCACGCCCGGCAGGACGTCCTGGAGCTGCGGGATGTCCTTGAGGATCCGGTGCCCGATCGTCGGGTGCAGCCGCACCAGGGCGAACTCCTCGTCGGTCAGCCGCCCCGGCTTGGTCAGCACCGCCTCGGGGACGCCGATCTTGCCGACGTCGTGCAGCAGGCCGGAGATGCGGATCCGCTCCGCTGCGGCCGAGTCCAGCCCCAGCGCCAGCCCCAGCTCCGACGCCAGGTGCGCCACGCGCTCCGAGTGACCGCAGGTGTAGCGGTCCTTCGCGTCGATCGCCGCCGTGAGCGCCTGGAGCGTCCCCATGAACAGCGCGTGCTGGTCGGCATAAAGCCCGGCGTTCTCCGCGAAGACGCTGAGGTAGCCGCTCGCCGCGTCGAGCAGCTGCGTCTCGAAACTGCTGATCTCCGGGTCCGGCCCTCGCTTGTTCCCCGCCAGCAGCGCCCCCACCACCATCCCGTCGCGCGAGATCGGGTGCGCCAGCACCGGCCCCCCCACGCACGAGACGACCTCCGCCCCGTCCGCCGAAGCGAGCAGACTCCACCGGTCCGTCGTGAGCCGATCCAGCAGCGCGTGCGCCGCCGCGTCAAACCGCCGCCTCTCGCACGGCAGCGAACCCGCCACCACCAGCGACCCCGCCAGCGCCGGCACCACCTGCGCCATCCGACCGAACTTGATCGCGATCCACCCGAACGGGAGCGTCTGGAACAGCTCCTCGCACGTAATCGAGACGAACTGCTCCGGCGTCGTCAGGTGGTTCATCGACCGCCCAAGCCGGTAGAGCAGCCCGATCTCCTCGTACATCTCCGTGAGCTGGACGCCGAACTCCTGGACCGAGCGGTTTCCCCGCTCGGTCCGCTCCAGGTCCTCGCTCATCCAGCCGAGCATCGCGCCCAGCCGCCCGGCCTCCGCCTCGCCGAACGTCGCCGCCGCCGACAACTCCCCCCTCGCCTGATCCTCGCTCATCCCGGTGCCGACGCACGCCCGCGCGAAGGCCGCGTCCCGCAGCGCCCCGGGCGACAGCATCATCGCCGCCACCACCCCCGACACCCGCCGCCCCTGGTGCTGCCCGATGATCACGACCCGGCACCCGGGGAACAACTCCGCCAGCCGGGGCGATTCCAGCCGCGACGGGTCCTCCAGCGTCTCCGCCACCGCATCGGCGACCATCCGCCGCACCAGGTCGGACGTCAGCCACCGCCCCCCCGGCCCCAGCCGCGTCGGCTCGGCGACCGCCCGCCCCGCCCCGTCGAAGAGCCACACCGGCAGCCCCAGTTCCGCGCAGCGAGCCAGCAGCGCCTCCGCGGAAGCGCTCGCCGGCGCCCGCGTCGCGTGCGAGGCGCCGACGGTCACGCGGCCACCCGGCCCGCATCCGGGCCCCCGGCGGCCCGCAGCCGGACCTCCGCGTCGGCAAGAAGCTCCCGCACCTTCTCCAGCAGGTGCCTCGGGCTGAACGGCTTGGACATCACGGCCTTGATGCTCGTCCTCGCCAGGTCCTCCTCCGTCAGCAGGTGCCCCCGCGCCGTCACCATCAGCACCGGGATCTCCGCCGTCTCCGCGGTCTCCCGCAGCCTCCAACTCAGCTCCAGGCCCGTCATGACCGGCATCTGATAATCCGTCACCACCAGGTCCGGCAACTCGCGGCAGGCGACCTCGTACGCCTCCTCGCCGTCGCACGCCGTCAGCACGCGCATCCCCGCCTGTTGCATCTTCAACGAAACCACGTGCGAGATGTGCATCTCGTCGTCCACGACAAGGATGGTCTTTGGATTGCTCATTTCGGGTCCTGCGGTCAGGGCGAGGGCTGCGCCCGCGCACTTCAGGGTGCATGCCCGGGCGGCCAGAAGCCGCCGGTATCGGTGCATCGTCGCGACGCCCGCCAGACTCAAGACAAGCATTCTCCGCCGCGGCCGCGGCATCCGCGCCGGCGGCGCAGCCGTCGCAGACGCGCGGGCGTCCAATAAGCGACCGCCGCTATCAGACCTCCCGCCCCTCTAGAACAGCCACGGCGTCGCCTCCGCCCCGGCGTCCCCGCCCCGCGGCCGCCCCTCACGCTTCGCCCGCGACGACGGCGGGCTCGACGGGGGCGGAGGAGGCGACGGAGCCGTCGCGCTGAGCCACGCCCGTGTGGCAGCCGCGGCGATGTTCCCCAGCAGGCGAGCCTGGAACTCCGGCTTGCTCTGCCGCTCGACACCGGGGCAGGCGACGTGGATCGTCACCGGCTCCTGCCACGCCGCCGCGGGAGACCGCTCCGCCTTCGCCAGCCACGCCCGCGGGCACTCCAGCAGCCCCCACCCCACGGGCAACTCCCGCCGACGCAGCATCCCCGCCGGCGCGATGAGGAACAGGTAGTCCGCCACGCGGTACCGGGCCATCAGCCAGAACTTCGTCTGCCCGTAGAGCTGCGCGTCGATGCTCCGCAGTTCCGCGAGCACCCGCCGGTACGTCGCCAGCCGGCTGGAGGTGAAGTCCCACTCCTCCAACTCGCCGAAGAGGTAGTTCCCTGTCCGGCGCAACTCCGGCTCATGCGGCTTGATCCGGTGCTCCTCGAGTTCGATCCGGTGCGCCTCCAGCCGCTCCCGCTCGCGGAGCAGCCGCTGCGTGTCCGCGACGTCGCGCAGGAAGTCGGACCGCGACTGCTTGCACTCGATGATCGCCGTCTTCGGCCGCGCCTCGCGCACCAGCGGCCCCGGGGGCGCGGGCGGCTCCCCTCCCTGCCGTGCGCGGGGGCGCGTCGGAAGCCGATCGAGGTACCCCGCCACGTCCGCACGGTACCGCGAGGCCGGCACCCGCACCTCCGTCGCCACAGCGCGGCACCCCTGCCCGCGGAGGAAGATCGCGCCAAGACGCTTCAAGATGGCGTGCCGATCGGTTTCCACGGCGTCCCCTCGCCGGCTCGGACCACGCAGCCCCGCCGGGCGAACGTGTACAGTACGGCCGCGCCCCGGAGGGTGATCGCCGCACCCGCGACCTGTCGCACCGGCGCCGGGGAAGCCCGCCGCCCGGACGGCTCCTCCGTCCTGCGGACCGCCGTTGCTCCCGGTCATGGCGGCGCTATCGCCGGATCAGGCCTGACGAACGTCCGCGTAACGCCGCAGCGGCCGCCCCGCCGTGGTCATGCGGCGGCAGGCTCGCGTCGCCACGGTCTTCATCCCGCAAGAGGCTATTGCCGCCCTCGACGGCACGAACGTCGAACCCGACGCCCCAAGGAGCGGCGTTGACTGCGGCGGTTCCCCCAGAAATGGCCCGGCACCCGGGACTCACTCCGTCTTATACTGCCCCCGCCGGCCCGGCCCGCCCTCTCGCCGCCGGACGAGGGACCCCGATGGACCACGCTACTTCCCCCCCCGCCTCCCCACGCCTCCACAGCGCGGTGCAGGTGCACGTCAACCCCAACGCCGCGGCGGCGATCGGACGCGGGCTGGCAGCCGCCGCACCCAGCGTCGAGGCCCCCCCCGAGGTCTCCGTGGTCATGCCCTGCCTCAACGAGGCCAGGACCCTCCCGGCCTGCATCGAGAAGGCCCGCAACTGCCTCGCCCGCCACGGCGTCGCCGCGGAGATCATCGTCGCCGACAACGGGAGCACCGACGGGTCGCAGGAGATCGCCCGCTCGCTCGGCGCCCGCGTGGTGGACGTCCCCGTCCGGGGCTACGGCGCGGCCCTCGCCGGCGGCATCGCCGCCGCCCGCGGCCGCTACGTCATCATGGGCGACGCCGACGACAGCTACGACTTCACCTCGCTCATGCCCTTCATCGAGAAACTCCGCGAGGGGTACGACCTGGTCATGGGCAACCGCTTCGCCGGCGGCATCCAGCCCGGCGCGATGCCCAAACTCAACCGCTACCTCGGCAACCCCGTCCTCTCCGCCATCGGCCGGTTCCTCTTCAAGACCTCCTGCGGCGACTTCCACTGCGGCCTGCGCGGCTTCTCCCGCGCCGCCGCCGAGAGGATGGACCTCCGCACCACCGGCATGGAGTTCGCCAGCGAGATGCTCGTCAAGGCGTCGCTGCTGAACATGCGCATCACCGAGGTCCCCACGACCCTCGCCCCCGACGGCCGCGGCCGCCCGCCGCACCTGCGCCGCTGGCGCGACGGATGGCGGCACCTGCGGTTCATGCTCCTCTACTCGCCGCGGCACCTGTTCTTCTACCCCGGCCTGGCGCTGCTGGCCGTGGGCCTCGCCCTGGGAGCGTGGCTCGCCCCCGCGCCGCGGACCGTCGCCGGCGTCACGCTCGACGTGCACACGCTGCTGGTCGCCGCCGCGGCCGTGATGGTCGGCTTCCAGGCCGTCGCCTTCGCGGTCCTGACGCAGACCTTCGCCCGCTCCGAGGGGCTCGTGCCGCGATCGGCGCCGGCCGCGAGGCTCCTGCCGCTGGTGACCCTCGAGCGCGGCCTGCTCGTCAGCCTCGGCGTGCTCCTCATCGGCCTGACGATGGTCGCCACCGCGGTCTGGCAGTGGTGGTCCGCCGACTTCGGCCCGCTGGACTACCAGCGCACCATGCGCTGGGTCATCCCCGGCGTCACGCTCACCGCCCTGGGCTTCCAGGCCCTGCTGAGCAGCCTCTTCGTGGGGATCCTGACCATCCGCCGTCGCTAGCCCCCTCCTCCCGCTCCCCCCCACTCCCCACGCCCCCGCATGTTCGAGCACGACCCACTCGCAACGCTGCTCCTGGTCCTGACCGGCTTCCAGGTGGTCGCGCTCGCCGCCGCGTGGCTCCTCCTGCGCCGCCCGCGGCACGCGAACCCCGGCGGGTGCCCCGCGTGGCTGTCTCGCCTCGCTCAACGACCGCGAGCAGCGATCGCCCTGGTCTTCGCCGTCGCCTTCGCCCTCAGCGCCCTGCTCGCGCTGGTCCACTGGCCCGTGCCGCGGATTCAGGATGAGTTCAGCTACCGCCTCGCCGGCGAGACCTTCGCCGCGGGCCGCCTGGCCAACCCGTCACACCCGCTCTGGCAGCACTTCGAGACCGAGCACGTCCTCCAGCGGCCGACGTACGCGTCGAAATACCCGCCGATGCAGGGCCTGAGCCTCGCGGCAGGGAACCTGCTGACGGGCGATCCGCTGCCGGGAGCCTGGCTCGGCCTGGCCGCGGCGTGCGCGGCGGTCTGCTGGATGTTCTACGCCTTCCTCCCGGCGCGGTGGGCCCTCCTCGGCGGTCTGCTCGTCGCGTCGCACCCGTGGATCCTCGCGTGGTGGGGGCACAGCGGCTGGGGCGGGCAGATGGCGATGCTCGGCGGCGCGCTCCTCTACGGCTCCGTGCGGCGCATCGCCGGCGGCGCTGCGGGAGCGCGTCCCCAGCCGGGGCACGCACTGCTCATGGGCCTCGGCCTCGCCGTGCTGGCCAACTCCCGCCCGTACGAGGGGTTCGTCGCCGGCCTCCCCGCCGCGGCGGTGATGGCGTGGTACCTCCTGGGCCCGCGACGGCCGACGCTCGCCGACGCCTTCGCCCGCGTGATCGTCCCCGCCGGCGCGATCCTCCTGCTCACCGCCGCGGCGATGACGACCTACAACCACCGCGTCACCGGCGACCCGTTCACCCTCCCCTACCAGCTCCACACCCGCACCTACGGCGCCACGCCGATGTTCCTCTGGCAGGACCTCCCCCCCGGCCCCGAGCACCCCGAGCGGAAACTCCGCGACTTCTACGAGGGATGGGAGCGCGGCATCGCGCTCGACCAGCAGACGGCCTACGGCATCTCGCGGAAACTGCTGCACAAGGCCATCCAACTCGGCGGGTTCTACTTCGGCCCCGCGCTGGGGCTCGCGCTCGTGGGGCTCGTGCGCAGGCGGACGGGCCAAGTCCCCGACGAGGAGGCCGAGCCCGTGCCCGGCCGCGGATGGTCGTCCTTCATCCCCATCGCCGCAGCGATCACCATCGCGGCGTCGTTCCTGTGCGTCTGGTTCAACCCCCACTACGTCGCGCCGGTCGCGCCGCTGCTCCTGCTGCTGGCCGTGCTCGGCCTGCGCCGGCTCGCCCTCGCCGGGGGCCGCGCCGGCCGCCTCGCCGCCGCGGTCACCATCGCCCACGGCGCCACCACCGCCGCCCTTCTCATCGCGGCGCCGATCGTCTACCCCAACGACGACTGGTCGCACGCCCGCGCGCGGATGATCGCCGATCTCACCGCCCGCGGCGGCAAGCACCTCGTGCTGCTCCGGCACGGCCGCGAGTACACGCCGCACGAGGAGTGGATCTACAACGCGGCCGATATCGACGCCTCCCCCGTCGTCTGGGCCCGCGAACTCGACAGCGCCGCCGGCCGCCGCATCCGCGACTACTACAAGAACCGCACCCACTGGCTCCTGGAGGCCTACCGCCCCCCGATGCCCGACGGCACGCCCGCGCCGGTGCCGACGCTGCGCCCGTATCCCGCGCTCCCCGCATGGCTCGAGTCCCCGCCGCGGGTGCTCCTGCCCGGCGAGGCGATCGCGACCGTCGGCGTCGCCGATCTTGATGGCGACGGCGTCAACGAACTCTTGGTGGCCCCGCTCGGCCGGCCCTCGCTGCTCATCTACCGCGCAGCGCAGTGGGACTCGCCGAGCACCATCGACCTCCCCGCGCCGGCGCTCGCGATCGTCGCCGAAGAGCCGTCGCCCGGCTCCCCGCAGCGCATCGCCGCGACGCTCGCCGGGCTCCCGTCGCTCGCGGTGACCGGCTCCGCCGGCGGCGTCTCGATCATCGACCTCCCCGCCCCCGGCGTCGCCCTCGCGACGGTCCCTGGCGAGGGGATCATCGCCGTCTCCTGTCCCGCTCCCGCGGGGATCGCCCTTGTTCGGTGGAACGGCCTCCCGGCCGCAACGCCCTGGACGCCCGTCGGCGACGAGCCGCACGGCATCGCCGCGGCGGACCTCACCGGCGACGGCGTGCCGGACATCGCCCTGTGCGACCGCACGGGCGGGGCCGTGTGGCTGGTGGCGGGCCGGCGCGACGGCGAGGCGTGGGCCATCGACGAGCCCGCGCGGATCGCCGACGTCCCCGAGGCGCTGGGCCTGGCCGCGGCGGACCTCGACGGCGACGGGCGGTTCGACCTCGCCGCGGCCAGCGCGTCCAGAGACGAGGCGGTCGTCCTCCGCCGGCGCGAGGACGGCTCGTTCGAGCGATCGGCCCTGAACACCGGCATCGTCCCCCTCGCCGTCGTCGCCACCGACGTTGACCCCGACGGCCTGCCGGACCTCGCCGTCGCGACGCGCTGGGGCCACGGCCTGACCGTGCTGCGCCGTGAGGCCGACGGCGGCTTCGCCGCCCCCGCGGAGGTGACCCTCGGGACGCAGACGTGGTTCGTGGAGAAGGCCTCGCGACTTGCCGCGGGAGACCTCGACGGCGACGGCGTGAACGACATCATCGTCGCGGCCGTGAGCGGCGTGTACGTCTACCTCTCCCGGCTCCCGTAGCCCGCGGCCTCAGCCGTACTGCTTCGCGTAGTACTCGCGGTACTCGCCGCTGCGCACCCGCCGCCACCAGGTCGGGTTCTCGACGTACCAGCGGACGGTCCTCTCGAGCGCCTCCGGCCAGGCGGAACGCGTCGGCCTCCACCCCAGTTCCCGCTCGATCTTGCTCGCGTCGATCGCGTAGCGCCGGTCGTGGCCGGGGCGGTCGGGGACGGGGCGGATCATCTCCTCCCCCTTGCCCATGATCTTCAGGATCATGCGCGTCAGTTCCAGGTTCGACCGCTCGTTGTTCCCGCCGATGTTGTAGACCTCGCCGGACCTGCCGCGCTCCAGGACCGTCAGGATCGCCTCGCAGTGGTCGTCCACGTGCAGCCAGTCGCGCACGTTCTTGCCGTCGCCGTACAGCGGGACCTTCTCGCCGTCGATCAGGTTGGTCACGAACAGCGGGATCACCTTCTCCGGGAACTGGTACGGCCCGAAGTTGTTCGAGCACCGCGTCGTCAGCACGTCCAGCCCGAAGGTGTGGTGGTACGCCCGCACGAGCAGGTCGCTCGCCGCCTTGCTCGCGGCGTACGGGCTGTTGGCCCGCAGCGGCGTCTGCTCCGTGAACTTCAGGTCCGGCCGCTCCAGCGGGAGCGAGCCGTACACCTCGTCCGTACTCACGTGCACGAAGCGCCGCTCCTTCCCCGCCGCCTTGGCCTTCCGCACCGCGTCGAGCAGCACCTGCGTCCCCATCACGTTGGTCGTGATGAACGGACGAGAGTCCATGATCGAGCGGTCCACGTGGCTCTCGGCCGCGAAGTGCACCACCGCGTCGCACTCGGCCACCAGCGGCCCCACCGCCTCCGCGTCGCAGATGTCCCCGCGGACGAAGCGGTAGCGGGGGTCCCCCTCGACGTCGGCGAGGTTCTCCAGGTTCCCCGAATACGACAGCACGTCGAGGTTGGTGATGCGCACGGCCGGGCGATTGGCGAGCACGAAGCGGATGAAGTTCGACCCGATGAAGCCGGCGCCGCCGGTGACGAGGATGTGGTTGAACACGCCGCGGTTCTCCGTCTTGCAGGCCGGTTCGACTTCTACGGCTCCAGCCGGCTCACCACGCCGGCGAGGTTGTCGCGCCAGGGCGGCATCGGGCCGATCGCCGCCTCGGTCCGCGAGAGGTCCAGCACGCTGTACGCCGGCCGCCGCGCCGGCCGCGGAAACTCCGCGGTGGTGCACGGCTCGACGCGGCAGTTCGCCCCGGTCAGCCGCACGACCTCCGCGGCGAACTCGAACCAGGTGCACTCGCCCCCGTCGGTGACGTGTCGCGTCCCCCGCTCCCCCGCCGCGAGCAGCGCCGCCGTCGCGCGGGCGAGGTGCTCCGCCGAGGTCGGCCGGCCCCGCTGGTCGTTGACGACGCGCAGCACCTCGCGCTGCCGCGCCAGCCCGGCGATCGTCCGCACGAAGTTCTTCCCCCACGGGGCGTACAGCCAGCTCGTGCGCACCAGCAGGTGCTCCGCACCCGAGGCCTCCAGCGCCTCCTCCCCCGCGGCCTTGCTCCGCCCGTAGGCGTTCAGCGGCCGGCGGGGCTCGTCCACGGCGTACGGCCTCTCGGCCTCCCCCGAGAACACGTAGTCCGTGCTGTAGTGCACCAGCAGCGCGGGCGAGCCCCGCCGCCCGCGGCAGGCGGCCGCCAGACGCGCCACGCCCCGGCCGTTGACCTCCTCCGCCGCCGCCTCGTTCGCCTCCGCCCCGTCCACGTCCGTCCAGGCGGCGCAGTTGATCACCGTCCGCCACGGCCCGTTGGCGATGGCCCGAACGCTCTCGTCGCGGGTGATGTCGATCTCCGACCTGCCCGCGCCGTGGTGCTTGACGCCCGCGCTCTCCAGCAGGTCGAGCCACGCGCGGCCGAGCATCCCCCCCGCGCCGAGAACGAGCGCCGGCGCGGTCAGACTCCTGGCGAACTGGACCGGGTCCCACTGCATCGTCAGCGGTGCTGGCTCTGCCACGGGAAGCCCTGGACGCTGTCGTACGCGCGGCGCTGCTCGTCCGGGTTCGCGGCGTCGTAGCGGTGCGTGACGTAGTAGAACAGCCCCGCCGGCTCGTGCCCCACCGTCGCCGCCCCGTGCCACAGCGGCGGCGGGATGACCATGACCCCCGGCCGCTTCTCCCCGATGACCGCGCACCACGCCGCGCCGTCCTCCTCGCGGTAGACGCCGACCTTGATGTGCCCCATCAGGCAGATCCAGAAGTCGGTCTGCTTCGCGTGGCGGTGCCAGGCCTTGATCACGCCGGGGTACTGCACGGAGTAGTTGACCTGCCCCTCGGGCGTCATCACGCCCTGGAGCTGGTTCATCAGCGACCACCCCCGGTCGTCGCAGTACAGCGTCTGGGGGATGAAGATCGGCTCGCGGGTCTCCCTCGCGGCCTCCAGCGCCGCCGCGGGCTCCGCCTGCATGATGCGCGGGAACTTGGGGTTCACGTCCGCTCCTCCGCCGTCCTCCCCGGGCTCACCGCCCCGCGAAGAGCGAGGCCGTCACGCCCCTGCCCTCCTCCACGTGGTTCGCCCCCCCCTCCGCCACGTACGTGCTCGCCCGCAGCAGGCTCTCGAACGTCCCCGCGTCCGTCCACCACCCGTCGAGGATGTCGTACGTCAGGTCCCCGCGCGCCAGGTACGCGTTGTTGACGTCCGTGATCTCCAGCTCCCCGCGCCCGCTGGGCTTGAGGTCCCTGCAGATGTCGAAGACGTCCGCGTCGTAGAAGTAGATCCCCGTGACCGCGTAGTTCGACGGCGGTGTCGCGGGCTTCTCGATGATCTCGGCGATGCGGCCCAGCCCGCCCCCGCCGCCGTCGTCGGCGAAGCGCACCACGCCGAAGCGCTCCGGGTCGGGCACCTCCTTCAGCAGCAGCTTCGCGCCGCTGGCCTGCGTGAAGAAGTCCCCCGCGGCCTTGCGGATGTTCTTCTGGATGATGTTGTCCCCCAGCACCACGCACAACTTGTCGCCATCGCAGAAGTCCTCCGCGAGTTTGAGCGCGTCCGCGATCCCCCCCTCCCCCTCCTGGTAGGCGTACTCCAGATGGTGCACGCCCAGGTGCTTGCCGTTCTTGAGCAGCTTCAGAAAGTCGCCCGCGTGCTCCCCGCCGGTGACGATCAGGATGTCCCGGATGCCCGCGTTCAGCAGGCACTGGATCGGGTAGTAGATCATCGGCCGGTCGTAGACCGGCAGCAGGTGCTTGTTGGTGACGAGCGTCAACGGGCGGAGCCGCGTGCCCAGTCCGCCCGCGAGGATGATCCCTTTCATCGGCGCAGCTCTCCCTGCGGGTCGGTGATCGCTCCGACCCGGCTGCATCGGCACATCGCGACCGCCGGTCCACCTCGATCGCGGCGTCGGGGCGTGGACGCCACGGCCAAGCGTAGCCGCGGGCGGCCCGCGCCGTCTGAACGGTGTGTAACGACGGTAAGGCCCCTTCCAGGAGCACGCAGCAAACAACAGAGGCCCCCATTTGGGGGCCTCCTGAAGCGTTCGGGATGACGCCAGCCGGCGTGTCAGCGGCGGCGGCGGCCGGTGAGCCCCACGACGCCGATGAGCCCGGCGAGGCCGAGGCCCGCCGCGTGCGGCAGGGGGACCAAGACCAGAACGTCCTGGGCCACGTCCCCGATCTGCTCGCCGTTGGGCCCCTGGACGCGGAAGACCAGGTTCAGCACGCGGACGTTGCCGATGCCGGTGTAACCGCCCATGTCCATGGTGAGGAAGTGGTCGATCAGGTCCCGAGTGGCCTGATCGGCGATGTTCGCGTACGGGTCGCTGATCTCGTGCTCAAGGTACCAGATCGCGTTCTGCAGCGCATCGGCCGAGCGGATGCGGTCGGGATCCGAGTCGAGGCCGAAGGTGTACCCGTCCAGCGTGCCGGTCGCGAAGCGCTCATAGAGGAACGCGGTGCGGCTGGAGATCGGGTCGAACCCGCCCCCGGGGTCGTCCAGGTTGTTGCCGCCGTAGATGGCGCCGGTGGAGATCCCGACGACCTCGAAGGGGAAGACCCCGCCGGGGCTGCCGAAGAAGATGCTCTCCTCCTGCTCAAGGCAGAAGGTGCGGAAGATCTGACCGGTCTGGCAGATGTTGACGATCAGCTCGCCGCCCTGGGGAAGGCCGTTCTTGGCCCCCGGTCCAGCCGAAAAGCGGAGGTGATCACCGACGCTGATCGACACCGGGCCCGCGAGTGCCGACGACGCGCTCAGCACCGTCCCGACAACCGCCGCCGCCACAGACGCCTTGATCATGCCATCTCTCCCTGACTCAGCCGACTTTCGGTGAGCGGCTCATCGCCGCGTGTCTGCTTGCTCTACGTTCCGGAACGAGTCGATGCCACCCAACCATCGACGCCTCAGCCGCCGAACTCCACGCCCGGCGAGCCGGTGCGTTGTGACCATCTCGGCGGCCCACCCGCCGCAGCGCGGTCACTCCTGACGAATCGTACCCGATGCCGCGTCCAGCACGCCCGCTCTGCACACCACCACCGGGATGTGCCGACTATGGCCTCGGCCTCTCTAGTCTACGACCCAATTTGCCTCGTCGCAACAATCAGGTGCGCAAAGTTATCGCCTACGTCCGATAAGAATGTGGCGACGCACCGCGAGCGATGACCGGGGTGCATCGCCGGCGCACTCAAGATATAACTGCTTGCATCACAATCACTTGAATGCAAAGCAACATCCTCGATCGCGCCATGGCGATTTGCGGAGCAGGTCATCCGTTGCCATGCAGGTCGGCATCAGTTCGGATGAATGCCCGTATCGCTCAGCAGCCGCCGGACGGCCTGCAGCCGTCCCTCCAGCGTCGGGCTCACCGTCGCCCCGCCGCTGATCATCGCGTCGATCCGCCCGATGGTCTTGATCGCCGCCTCCGTGTTGCCCCCGCGCGCCTGCGCCTCGGCCGCGCCGACCAGCAAGCCGATGTCCTGCGGGGCCAGCGCGATCGCCTCGCGGAAGGTCTTCTCCGCGGCCTCGAACTGCTCCATCTTCAGGTGGATGACGCCGAGGGTGTCCAGGAACCTGGCCCGGTACGCCGCGGGGAGGTTCCACTGCGTGGCCAGCCCCACCGCCTGCTGGGCTGCCCGGAGTGCCTCCTCCGCCGAGCCGCCGGAGTTGATCAGCAGGTAGGCGTAGTTGTTCAGGGCCGTCGGCTCGTTCGGAGAGAACTCCAGAGCGGCGCGGTAGAAGCGCAGCGCCTCCTGCGCGTTGCCCAGAGCGTCGTGTGAGGCGGCCAGCAGCAGCGCCGCTTCCGCCTTGTCGGCGTGCCGCTCGGGCGTGTCGCCCAGCAGGTCGATCACCCGCCGCAGCGTCTCGCTCTCGCCCCCCTCGGTGGCGACCGCGTACCACGCCCGCGCAAGGTCGAGCGCCGCGCCGTCGCGTCCGGCCACCAGCGGCTCGACCCGCTCGACCCACTGCCGCCGAACCGCCGGCGCATCGTCGATCTGCTGCGCGATCCGCAGGTACGCCCCCGCGAAGCGCGGCGTGCGCTCCGCCAGCGGCCAGAGCATCGCGTGGGCCTCCTCGTGCCTCCCGGCCCGGGCCATCAGCGTGGCCAGCAGTTCCACGCGATCCGGCGCGGCGTCCGCCTCACCGAGAATGCGGTCACGCCAGGGCTCCAGCGCCGCGAGCCCCTTGGCGTGCTGGTTGAGCAGGCCGTTGAGGTAGGCGATGGCGGCGTCGGCGTCGAGCGTCACGCCCACGATCCGCTCGCGCCACTGGTGCGCCATGTCGAGGGCGTCGATCAACTCGTTGTTGCGGGCCAGGGCCGCGACGGCCAGGCGGGCGACGCGCGGGTCGGTCGGGAGGACCCGGGCCGCGACCCTCGCCGCCTGCGCCGCCTGCGCCGTGTTGCCGTCCTCGAGGAGGATGGAGACCAGGAAGTACCACGCCGGATAGAAAGTCGGGCTGGCCTCGGTGATGCGGCGCAGGCGGGTGACCAGCGTCGCCCGGTCCGAGGGATTGGACTCCCACGCCTGCATCGCCTCGAGGAACCGCTGGCGCGTGCGCTCGTCCCCCTCCTCGATCACCAGCGCGGCGACGTCGGTCATGACGCCCGCGGGCAGGTCGCCGCCCCGGGCGATGCGGGCGACGCCCCGGAGGCGGAGCAGGTCGGGGTGGTCCTTGTGCGCCGCCAGGGCGGAAGCGAGGGCCGCGTCGGCGTCGTCGTGCCGGCCGCGGGCGATGTAGAAGCCGATCAGCGCGGCGGCGGCGGTGGGATCGCCGCCGGCGGCGGCCCGCTGGTACGCCGCCTCGGCCTCGGCGGTGCGGCCGCAGCGGTCGAGGTACGCCGCGACGTGCAGGTCGCGCTCGTGCGGCGCGACGGACGCCGGGAGCCGGTCGAGCACCTGCAAGCCGCGATCGACCTGCCCCTGCATGGCGGCGAGTTCCGCCGCGGCGAGCACCGCCGGCACGGCCGGCTCGGGCGCGGCCAGCAGCGTCGAAAGGATCGACTCGGCGCGGGCGAGGTTCCCGCGCCGCATGCAGATCCGGGCGAGGTTGAGTTGATCGGCGGGGTTGCCGTCGGCGGCGAGGGCCTCGAACTCGTGCATCGCCTCGCTGATCATCCCGTTGGCGGCCAGCAGCTGGGCCCGCGTGCGGCGGAGTTCCAGCGGCAGCGCCCCCAGCCGCATGAACTCGCGGAGGCGGCGCTGCACGTCGTCCGTGCGCCCGCTCTCGCGCAGCAGGCCGATCAGCGTGGGGTACATCGCCGGGATGGGATTGGCGTCCATCACGCGGCTGAGGAAGTCGATCGCCTTCGCCCGGTCGTCGAGCAGCAGCATGGCGTCGGCCATGAGCGTCATGCCCGCGGGGCTCTCCGGGTCGGAGCGGAGCAGGTCGGCCAGCAGCTGGACGACCTTCGCGGCGTGCTCCGCGTCCCGCTCGAACAGGAGCATCCGCCGCGCCTCGTGCAGCTTCCACACCGGCGACGACTCCCCCGCCAGGGCGCGGAGCCTCCCGATGGCCGCGGCCACCGTCGCCTCGTCCTCCCACGCCGACTGCGACTCCAGCACCGCCAGCTGCATCCGCGCATCGCCCGGAGACGCGGCGGCGAGCGCGGCCAGCCGCTCCCGCGCCTCCGGGTACCCCGCGCGGTCCAGATAGACGGCCAGTTGCAGCTCGGCCAGAGCCTTCGCCTCCCCCTGTGCGCCGGCGGCGGCTTCCTCCAGTGCGCGGCGCCCCTCGTCCGGCCGGCCCGACTGCGCCGCGGCGAGGGCGCCGAGGTAGGCCAGGTTGGCGTCGCCGGGGGCGGCGCGTCGGGCGGATTCCAGCAGCGCGACCGCCAGGTCCGGCGACGTCCGCCGCAGGGCGCTCACCAGGCCGACGACGTCGTCCGTCGAGGTGGCGATCCCGCCGTCGATGATCGCGCGGACGACCCCCTCCGCCTCCGCCGTGCGGCCGACGCCGAGGTACGCGCGGGCGAGCAGCGGCAGGACGACCGGGTCCGTCGCCGGGCGGCCACGAAGGTCCTCCAGCACGCCGACGACCCGCTCGAACTCGCCGGCCGCTGAGCGCCCCGACTCGATCGCCGCGACGAAAGCGCGGGCGACGCTGTAGACCTCCATCAGCCCCGAGCGAGCCCTCAGCGCCAGCCTCGCCTGGTCCACGGCGTCGTCGATGCGGCCGTTGCGCAGCAGCGTCGAGACCAGGGCGAGCCGGGCCAGCCGATGGCCGGGGTCGCGGTAGGCGACCGATCGCCAGCGAACGGACGCGCTGACCCAGTCGCCCACGCTCTCGTAGACGCGTCCGAGGAGGAACTCGGCGAGCGTGCTCTCGGGGCGCAGCGCCAGCGCGCTGCGGAACCGCTCGCGGGCCTCCGCGGGGTCCCCGCCGCGAGCCGCCGTCACGCCGGCGACGACCTCGCGCCAGTACGACGCCGCGGGCGTCGCGCGGTCCTCCAGCGCGGCGAGCGCGGCGCCCGGCTCGGCGGCGCCGTGGCCATCGGCCTCCAGGAACGCGGCCCACCCCAGGGCCTCGTCGTCCCCACCCTCAAGGATCGGATCGATGTACAGCCTCGCGTCGGGCGCTCGGCCGGACTTCCACGCCCGCTCCGCGGCCAGGATCGCCACCTGCGCGCCGAACGCCTCGTTGTGGATCTCGCGGGCCAGCACCTCCGTCGCCTGCTCCTCCAGCCCCAGGGCGTCCAGGAGCATGAGGAAGTCCGCGACGGCCTCCACGCTCTCGGCGGGCAGGGGCGCCGCCTGCTGCGCCAGCTCCATCGCCTCCTGGTCGGAGCCGAAGCGCAGCACCACGCGGGCGTGCAGCGTGGCGGCCCGCAGGCTCTGCGGGTACCGCGCCGTCAGGTCGCGCGTGTAGGCCAGGATCTCCGGCCCGGGGCTCCCCTGCGCCTCCATCAGCCCGACCACGGCGCTGTGCGCGTACATGTTGTCCGGCAGGGCCGCGGCCATCTGCCGGGCGGCCTCCAGCGCCTCCTCCCGCCGGCCCAGCACGATCATCGACTCGATCCGGGCCGACATCGCGCCCGCGTGGTCCGGCTGGATCCTCAGGATCCGCTGCGCCGTGTCCAGCCGCTCGGTCATGTAGCCGGCGATGCCGTAGAGCTCCAGCAGCATCCGCAGCGCGGCGAGCCGCTGCTCGTCGGACTCGGCGGCCTCCGCCGCCTGCCGGGCGTACGCGACCGCCGCGCCGATGTGGGCGTCGTTCTCCATCGGGACCCGGCGCGTGCTGTCCGCCAGGGCCAGCAGCGCCGCGGCGTTGCCCGGCCGGCGGCGGACGTAGTGGTTCAGCGCGGCGCGCGCGGACTCATAATCGTGCGACTCGTAGGCCGCCATGCCTTCCTCGAGCATCCGCTCGATCAGCCGCTGCTTCTGCGTCTGCCGCAGCGTGTAGCCGCCGAAGGCGCCCAGACCGATCATCGTCCCGGCGATCGCCGCCAGGGCAAGGCGTTTGCGAGCACGTCGCGTCATGATTCCTGTTTCCTCAACCCCTCACCACCCGCTTGATTGTCATGAAGATGATCCACAGGTCCAGCCGCCAGCTCTCGTGCTGGACGTACTCGAGGTCGTAGCGGATCCATTCCTGGAAATCCGTCTCCGGCTCGCGGGTGCGCCGGACCTGCCAGAGGCCGGTGATGCCCGGCCGGACGCTCAGCCTCGCCTCGCGCCACACGGGGCAGTACTGGTTCTCCTTGTCCGGGCTCGGGCGGGGGCCGACCACGCTCATGTGCCCCATCAGCACGTTCCAGAACTGCGGCAGCTCGTCCAGCTGGTACCGCCGCAGGAACGTCCCGACGCGCAGCAGGCGAGGGTCGTCCTTGATGAAGAACTGCGGGCCGTCGCAGATGTTCGCCGCCACCAGCTGCGCCTTGAGCCGCTCGGCGTTGCGGCACATCGTCCGGAACTTGTAGCAGGGGAACTCCCGCCCGCCGAGGGTCTGCCGCCGGTGCGCGAAGAACGGCGGCCAGCCGTCCTCCAGGTAGATCGCCAGCATGATCAGCGGGTACAGCGGCGCCGTCAGCGCCAGCACCGCGAGCGAGAAGCAGATGTCGAACGCGCGCTTCGTCACCCGGCGCATCCGCCGCCGCTTCAGCCGCGGCAGCACCCGCGCCCGCCACAGCCGGACCTCGCTCCACTCGATCGGCGTCGGCTCCACCCGCGCCGACGGCGCATCCGGGATGATCGCCGGCCCGATGGCCGCGTCCCCGGCCCGCAGCCGCACCCCGGCGCCGATCCACAGCGGCGGGATCAGCCGCACCCCCGGCGCGATCTGCGCCGACTCGTGCAGCCAGATCCCCTCGTCGAACTGGTACACCCCGTCCAGCAGCGCGCTGGGGTTCTTCCACGTCTTGAGCAGCAGCTCCTCCGCCTCGGCGAACTGCCCCGGGTCGTCCGCGTCCAGCACCCGCCCCTCGATCGAGCGCGGCGCGATCCGGTTCCGGCCCGTGATCGCACGGATCGCCTTCCACGCCTGCCGGAACCCCGGCGCCGCGGCCCACACCTTCGCCAGCCCCGGCTCCGGCGTCAGCAGCGCCCGCCGCGTCGAGCGCGTCCGCGCGTGGTACTCGCGCCGCACCGCCACCAGACGCCCCTGCGCGTCCGCCACCACGCTCTCCACGTACGGGTCCGCGTGCCGGTCGATCACGCGCAGCCGCATCACCCGGGGCTTGAGCCAGTTCAGCTCCCGCAGCGTCTCCGACAGGTCCAGGAAGAGCAGGTCCGCCTCGTCCACCAGCAGGTACAGCAGCGGCCCGCGCGTCTCCACCACCCCGGCGCCCCGGCGGACGACCTGCACCCCCTTGGAGGCCCACGCGCGGTCGTGCACCTCGCGCAGGCTCAGCCCGAAGACGCGCAGCGTCGACGCCCCCTCGGAGGCGGGCTCGTGCGCCGGGCTCACCTCGGGGCCGGTGATCACGCCGCCGGCCCCCCTCGGGCCGCCCGGTCGGACTCCAGCGCCCGGATCAGCGAGGTCGCCGGGTACCGCTCGGCCTCCTCCTCTTCTTCACGCGGCGCCACGGAGCGGATCGAACGGCTCATCGGCGCCGCGCTGACGCTGCGGTCGAAGTCGTCGCGCCGCGCCCGGTTGAAGACCATCCCGGCGCACTCCGCCCCGAGCTGCTGCAGCCGGCGGATCGCCGCCTGCACCAGTTTCGGGTTCTGCCCCGCCGAGACGATCAGCACCACCCGGTCCGCCAGCGGGCAGACCAGGCTCGCTTCCAGGCTCCCCAGGATCGGGCCGGTGTCGATGATCACCCGGTCGAACCGGCCCCGGAGCTGCTCCAGCAGGCGGTCGAAGTCCGCCGTGGAGAGCTTCTCCGGGCTGAAGTCCTGATTCGAGCCCGCCGGGATCGCCCACAGGTTCGGCACCCGCGTCTGGTGCACCTCGCCGTTGAGCCCCGCCTTCCCCACCAGGTCCGCCAGCCCGGGCTGCTTGGACAGCCCCAGCAGCCGGCTCAGCCGCCGGCCGACCAGGTCGGCGTCCAGCAGCAGCGTCCGGTGCCCCGACACCGCGAACGACATCCCCAGCGCCAGCACCAGGCTCGTCTTGCCGTCCCCCGAAGACCCGCTGGTGACGGCGTGCACCGCCCGCGGCCCGGGGGGCCCGCTCTGCTCGAGCATGTTGCGCAGGTGGTGGACGCTCAGCGCCGCCAGCTCGTCGTGCTCCGGATCGCCCTGCCGCAGGTCCGGGATCGTCCCCAGCAGCGGCACGGACAGGGCGCCGTGCTCCACGTCGTCGATGTAGCGGTAGCCGTAGCGCAGGAACCCGAAGCCGGCGACGAGCAGCACGCCCAGCCCCACGCCCCCCATCGCGCCCACCGCCGCAAGCTCCTTGCGCCGGTCCCGCGCCGGCCCGGTGGGCAACTCGCCGCGCTGGGCCACCAGCACGCGCCCCTGCGCGATGTTCTGCCGCTCGACGGTCAGTTTGTGCAGCTGCGCGCTCACCTCGTCGTGCTGACGCTTCAGGTCCGCCTCGCGGTCCTTGAGCCGGTTGATCGTCAGCCGGGCGCGGTGCAGGCGGATGAACTCTTCGTCCACCTTCGCGAGGCGCTGGGCCGTGCTCTCCCGCAGCCGCTTGAGCTGCGCCAGCCCCATCCCCGCGATGGCCGGGTCGGGCGCACCGACCCCGCCCGCGGCCAGGCGCGCCTCCAGCAGCATCTTCTTCCGCGCGTCCACCTGGTCCTGCACGATCGCCCGGCTGCGCCGCAGCGCGATCATGTCGAAGTGATTCGGTCCGTAGTCCGCCTCCATCGCGCGGATCTGCGCGTCGATCCCCGCCAGCTCCTTCAGCAGCGAGCCCAGCACCTGATCGCTGGCCGCCAGGGCCTCGTCGCTGGGGAGCGCCTCCTCCGGGGACGCCGCCGTCGCGGCCGCCTGCTGCGCCTCGATCGCGTCGATCTGGCGGTCCAGCACCGCCAGCTCCTCCTGCAGGCGGGTGATGTCGTTGACGCGGCTGTGGTAGATCGGGTCCAGGTTCGCCGTCCCGTGCTCCAGCGACAGATTCAGGATCTCGTCCTGCAGGTCCCTCAGATCCTTGCTGAGCTGGCTCTGCAGCAACGTCAGCTTCTGCTCCCGCTGCGTCGCGTTGGTCCCGGAGAACTCGTCCTGGATCTCCTCGAACGCGCTCAGGACCGCGTTGAGCGCCGCCTGCGCCTGCCGCGCGTCCGTGTGCGTCACGGTGACCTTGATCAGCTCCGAGTTCCGCTCGTTCGTGACCGTCAGCGTCCGCTCGAGCAGCGCGACCCCCTGCACGCCCGCCGGCCACCCCGACGCGCGGAGCTTGGGGTCGTTCACCGCCAGGTCCAGCACCCGGCGGGACCGGAGGATCGCCGCCTGCGTCGTCACCAGCGAATCGAACAGCGGCGGAAGCTGGTTCTCCTCGATCCGGTACGCCACGCTCGGCAGCGTCGGCATGACGCGGACCAGCCCCGTGCTGCGGTACTTCGGCGTCGTCGCGTGGTAGCCCAGGAAGGCGAACGGCGCCGCCAGCAGCAGCCCCAGCGCCACCGCGATGGGGTACCGCCCGCGCAGGCACCGGTGCAGCAGCAGCAGCGGGCTCGTCTGGTCGGATGACCCCGGCCCTCGGTCGGGCGCCGTCAGCGACGCCGGGAGTTGGGCGACTGGCTCACTCACTGGTCGGCCCTTTCGAGATCTCGGTCACGGCGGGCTCGATCGCCCGCATGAACTCCCCCACGATGTCCGGATCCTGCAGCAGCGAGCGGTCGAAGGCGACGAGCTGGACCTGCCCCGCCCCCAGCCCCGCGGCCCGATGCGACCCGCTCGCCGCGTCCACCGCGCGGATGTCCCCCACCACCGCCGGCTCCCGCGAGGGGAGCACGAAGAAGTTCAGCACGTGCATCCGGGTCTCCACCGCCCCCTCGCGCTGCGAGAACGTGTACAGCCGCGCCGGCGCCTCCACGCCCCCCACCCGCACCACCGTCTCCTCCTGGCTCTCCATCGTCCACCCGTGCGCCGGGTAGCAGTTCGGCGGGTAGTGCCCCCCCATGTCCCGCACGTTGCCGCAGTGCACCACCAGCAGCGTCAGCCCCCGCCCCGTCCACGGGTCGATGTACCCCCGCTGCAGCAGCCGGTTCGGCCGCAGCAGCTGGATCGCCGACGGCGTCACCGGCACGTCGCCGCCGACGAAGTCGCCGATCTTGTTCGGCGTCGCGTCGATCGCCGCGGCGACCCGCGCGAAGTACGGCTCCGCCGCCGCCGGCCGCAGCGTGTCCAGCGTGCCGAACGCCATCATGGCGCACAGCACCAGCGCCGTCAGCACCGGCGCGGCCCGGTCGGCCAGGATGAGCGGTCGGGGTCTCAAGACGCTACTCCTCCCCGAGGGCGTACGGCGTGATCGGCACCTCGATCCACCGCAGCGCCTCCACGATCAGCCACAGGATCACCACCGCCAGCACCAGCACCAGCCAGCCGCTCCAGTCGTGGAACGCCTCGGCCGTCGTCGTCGTCGAGTACCCGTACAGCAGCGCCGTCGGGATCAGCCGGATCACGTTCACCACCACCGCCACCAGCGGGCTCGCCGCCAGGATCAGCAGCCGGACGCTGTTGCGCATCGGCACGCTGAAGACGTACGCGAACGTGATCAGCCCCAGCGCCGCCACCATCCGCATGCCGTTGCACGCCTCCGCCACCACCACGTCCTGCCCGTTGATCGTCAGCAGGTTCGTCGCCCGCGCCACCGGCACCCCCACGATGTCCAGCCCGAACTCCGTCACCGCCGCGGAGATCTCCTGCATCGGCAGCGCGATCCGCTGGCGGACCCGCCCCGGCACCGGGATCAGGAACGCCAGCGCCATCGCCGCCGGCAGGAACCTCGACACCACGTTCGGCCCCACCACCGTCAGCACCACCCCCAGCACCACCGCGATCACCCCCGCGTGCATCGCCAGCTCCACCCCGCTGCTGTACCCGAACCACGACAGCCCCCACCCCAGCGCCACCACCGGCGGCCCCATGATGCTCCATCGCGGCCGCACCGTCCTCAGCCGCTCCCGCCGCACCCACGCCAGCCACGCCGCGATCGGCAGCGCCAGCAGGATGTGCGACTGCTCGTCGTCCCGGATCGCGATCCGGAAGATCTCCGCCCACACGCCGCGGGTCGCCAGGATCGCCAGCGCCAGCAGGCCGGCGAGCAGCAGGCCGTCGGTGATGCGCCACGGATGCCGCCGGGTCATCGCGCCCGCTCCTTCGCGCCGGTCGGGGCCTCCTCGCTGTCGAGGTGCGCCCCATCGGCGGTGACCACCGCGTCGACGACCTCCTCGCCGGGCCCGACGCGGGCGCCGGGGCACAGAATCGAGCGGGCGACGACCGCCCCCGCCTCCACCCGGGCCCCGGGCATCGCGATGGTATGGGCCAGCAGCGCGCCCGGGTCCACCTCCGCCCCCGGCGCGATGAGATTGCTCACACGCCCGCGCACCAGGACCCCGCGCGTGAACCCGTGCCTCATCCACGACGACGACGGCGACCCCCGCCGCGGCGCGAAGCACGCCCGCAGGAACTGCGCCCGCGTCCGCAGCGGCGACGCCCCCGGCGCCGGCAGCACGAACACCCGCACGTTCATCCCCCGGTCCACCGCGCGGCTGAGCCACTGCTCCTTCAGGTCCATGAACCCCCGCGCCGGCACGATGTCCAGCGTCCCCCTCCGGGCGATGTACACCCCCGCCGGCGACCCGTCCGGGTTCGCCGCCACCGTGATGTCCGCCTCCGTCCTGATGTGCTCCGCCGCCATCGCCCCCAGATCGCACCCCAGGTGCCGCGCCCCCTCGGCGATCAGCACGTGCGACTCCCCCTCGAGGTCCGCGCACACGTCCCGCGCCACCCCCGCCGGCCCGCGATACCCCTGCACATCCCTGAGGATCTCCACCGCCGCCCCCCCTGCCGATCTCGGCGGCGACGGCGCGGGCGTCGCGTTGCAGTGCACCACCCGCACCGATCCCCCCGCGGCCAGAAGCGGCGTCAGCCGCGACACCCAGTGATCCAGCAACGTCATCTCCGTCGCGATCGGCAGGTCCAGCACCGACAGCCCCGATGCCGCCGTCAGCTGCGACGGCCGGAGTCCCCCGGCCAGCAGCACGCACGCCGACACCACGCCCACCGCCCCCGCCGGCTCGATCGCCGGCGCGTGCCCGTTGGTCGCCGCCACGGCCGTCGCGCTGCTCGCCGCGGGCTTGACCGACACGGGGACCGCGTCATCGGATGCGTCGGAGGAACTCTTCACGCCCTTCGTCTCTTCTCCTGGCCGTTCGTGCCAACGCTCGCCCCCACCCTGCCTCCGCGGCGGCCCTGCCCTCTCGTGCCGCCCCGGCGCCGCGCCTCCCCTGTCCGCCTCCGGCGATTCCGGAGCGGGCGGCACCCTGGCCCCGGCTCCCCCCGAATCCGCCCCCCGTAGAACCTTGGCTTCCAACTCCGCGCCGGCCACGACCGACGCGCGCGGGTTGCCCTCCGTCTCTACCATGAGATCGGCCGCGGCGGGCGCGCGGTTCGCGTCAGGTCCGGTTGGCGACGGATCTTCCCTCATCCGAAACGATCTCGACGGCCCAGAATCACACCCACGACGGCGGTTACCGGACAGACGCCCACGCCGTCCTTCGAAGATAGTCACCGTTCAACTCACGTGGAAGACCTTTGGAACGAAGACATCCTCATGGAGATGCACACAAGTCCTTACCCTGACAAGACTTAGGAGCATTCTCCGTCGGAGGCGGCCCGCCGAGATTCCTCTGGTTTCCGCGATCCCCCGCCAACGTCCCGCACCCGCTCCAGGGCGGACCGCAGCAGCAGTTCCATACCGAACGGCACGCCGTACACCAGATATCGCTTCGCCAGCCGCGCCGGCTCCTGCGCCAGCCGATGCGCCCATTCCAGCCCCGCGGCCCGCATCCACCTCGGCGCGCGCCGGATCTCGCCGCTGACGAAACTGAACGTCACCCCGACCCCGAGGAACCACGCCCCGGGGAGCACCGGCCGCAACTGCGCGATCAGCCGCTCCTGTTTGGGAAACCCCAGGCCGACAAAGACAATGTCCGGCCGAATCCCCGCCAAACGCTCCCGCAGCCCCGCCAGGTACGCCTCATCGCGCTCGAACCCCATCGCGGGGCACTCCGTCCCCGCGACCCGCAGCCCCGGCGACCTGCGGCGCAGTTCCCCCGCCGCGGCCTCCGCGCTGCCGGGGTTTCCCCCCAGCAGGAAGACGCTCCGCCCATCCTCCGCGGCACGCCGGCAAAGCCCCCAGATCAGGTCCGACCCCGCCACCCGCTCTGGCAGCGGCGTCCCGCGGATCCGGCTCGCCCACACCAGCGGCATCCCGTCCGCCAGCCGCAGCGTCGCCCCCTCGCACAGCGCCGCCGTCTCCCGCTCGTGCACCAGCCGGCGCAGGATCTCCAGGTTCGGCGTGATCACCCACCCCCCCTGTCCCGACGCGAGCCCGCCCGCGATCCGGTCGATCGCCTGCGGCAGCGTCACCGCGTCGAGTTCGACGCCGAGGAGTCGGATGGTCTTCCGCTGGGTCATGGACCGCGTCGTGCGCGCCGGCGGCAGTGGTGCGCCTGCGCAGAAGGAGCAGGGTCGGCTCAGGCCTTGACGATCCGCGCCCCGAGGCCCGCCAGGCCGCGGAGCGCGTTGCGCGTATCGACGACCAGTCTCGCGCGGCTCGCGATCAGCCGCCAGTCGATGCTGCTGTGGTTGGTCACCACCAGCACGCAGTCGGCCTCCGCCAGCGTCCGCTCGGTCAGTTCGACCGACCGCATCTCGATCTTGTACCGCCGCATCGGCGGGAAGACCGGCACGTGCGGGTCGTGGTAGCTCAGCTCCGCGCCCCGCTCGCCGAGCAGTTCGATGATCTCCGCCGCCGGCGTCTCACGCACGTCGTCCACGTCCGGCTTGTAGGCCACGCCGCAGATCAGGATGCGGGCCCCCTTGAGCGCCTTGCCCTCCTCGTTGAGCGCGTCGCGCACCCGGTCCACCACGTAGTGCGGCATCCCCGTGTTGATCTCGCCGGCGAGTTCGATGAACCGCGTCGGCCGCCCCACCTCCCGGGCCTTCCACGTCAGGTAGAACGGGTCGATCGGGATGCAGTGCCCGCCCAGCCCCGGCCCGGGGTAGAACGGCATGAACCCGAACGGCTTGGTCGCCGCCGCCTCGATCACGTCCCACACGTCGATCCCCATCGGCGTGAGGATCATCTTCAACTCGTTCACCAGCGCGATGTTCACGGCCCGGAAGACGTTCTCCAGGATCTTCGCCGCCTCCGCCACCTCCGCCGACGGCACGGTGACGACCCGCTCGATCGCCCGCGAGTACAGCGCCGCCGCCAGTTCCCCCGAGGCCGGGTCCAGGCCGCCGACGAGCTTCGGCGTCGTCCGCGTGTTGTGCGTCTTGCGCCCCGGGTCCTCCCGCTCCGGCGAGAAGGCGACGAAGAAGTCCTTCCCGCACTCCAGCCCGGCCGCCTCCGCCGGCGCCGCCGCCAGCATCGCCGGCAGCAGGTCGCCGCGCGTCGTCCCCGGATAGGTCGTGGACTCCAGCACGATCAGCTGCCCCCGCCGCAGCGTCCGCCCGATGTCCCGCGCCGAGTTGAGCACGAAACTCAGGTCCGGCTCCTGGTGCCGCCCCAGCGGCGTCGGCACGCAGATCACCACCACGTCCGGCTCCCCGAGCCGCGAGAAGTCCGTCGTGGCGCGGAACCGCTCGCTCCGCGACAGCGTCCCGGTCATCTCCTCGCCCAGGTGCTTGAGGTAGTTCCGCCCCGCCTCGAGCGCCTCGATCTTCGAGCGATCGATGTCGAACCCCAGGATCCGCAGCCCCCCCTCGTGCAGCGCGTGCGCCAGCGGCAGGCCGACGTACCCCAGCCCGATGATCCCCACCAGCGCCTCGCCGCTGCTGATCTTCGACTTGAGCGTCTCGAACGTCGCGTTCATGCGTGTGCCCCGATGGTTCGTCCGTCACCCGCCTCCGTCACGCGCCGGCGGGGCTCGCCCCGCTCGCCGCCGCCCTCCCCGCCGCCTCGCCCATTCCCTCCGCCGGCGCCGACGACGACCGCCACCGCGACGCGCACCGCTCCTCGGCCCGCCTCGCCGCGGCACGCTTGCCCATCAGCAGCGCCTCCCACTGGTACCGCCGCAGGAATCGCCGGAACTCCCGGTCCTCGTACCGCGCCCGCCCCGTCGCCCACGCCTGCATGTACCCCCACCACACCGCCACACCCCCCAGCACCAGCGGCGGCTTCGCCAGCCGGTACACCGCGCTCGCCGTGATGAACACCGGCCCGGTGCCCATGAAGTACTGCCCCGCCCCGTGACGCTTCCGCCCCGTCCAGATCCCCTTGTGGCTGCTCCCCATCGGCCGCAGGTGGATGAACCGCAGTTCCGGATCGTCCACGCTCCCGGCCTTCCACCCCAGCATCCGGCAGCGGTGGCAGTCGATCCCGTCCCACATCACCTCCCGCACGAACCCGCCGATCTGCCGGAAGCACTCCACCCGGTAGAACTTGCTCGCCCCGATCGACATCTCGTCCCCGATCCCCTCGCTGATCAGTTCGCCGTCGAAGTCCTTCGCCGTGTTCGACGGCCCCGGGTAGTACGCCTTCCCCGACAGCGTCCCCAGCCGCGGCTCCCGCTCCATCCGCTCCATCAGCCCCTCGAAGTACCGCGGCGGAAGCACAAGATCGAGGTCCAGCTTGCACAGGTAGTCGTACTCGTCCAGGTCCGCCGCCGCCAGCCCCTCGTAGAACGCCTCGATCACCCCCGGCCCCACGCTCCGCGTCCCCCGGTCCTTCCGCCTCACCACGTGGATGAACGGGTACCGCGCCGCGTACTCCTCCAGGATCGCCGGCGTCTCGTCCGTGGACCCGTCGTCCACGATCACCCACTTCGCGGGCGGAATCGACTGCCCCGCCACGCTGTCGAGCGTGCGGCGCATGAACTTCGCCTCGTTGCGGCACGGCGAGACCAGCAGGTAGCGTCGCGTCCTCCCCATGTCCGCCCTCCTCTCCGCCCCCGTGCCCATCAGATCGTTCCTTCCGCCGCCGCGGCACGCGCCGAGCCCGCCGACCCCGAACGTCCCAGAATCCACAGCGCGGCCGCCATCAGATCATCGGCGATGTGGTCCGCCGTCTTCTCCGGCGCTTCGAGCCGCGAACCGTAGCCCGTCCGCACCAGGATCGACCCGCGGCACCCGGCATTCCGGCCCGCTAAGAGATCGCTCAGCATGTCCCCCACCATCCACGACCGCCCCAGGTCAAGCCCCAGGTCCCGCGCCGCCCTCAGCAGCATCCCCGGCCCCGGCTTGCGATCCGGGTGCTCCACCGTCGTGCGGTCCCCATCCGTCCCCCGCGGCGCTTCCGGGCAGAAGTACCACCCATCCAGCGCCGCCCCCGCCTCCCGCAACTGCCGCTCCAGTTCCGCGTGCACCCGCCGCAGGTCGTCCACCGTGAACAGCCCCCGCCCGATCCCGGACTGGTTCGTCACCAGCACGCACGCGTACCCCGCCTCCCGCAGCATCCGGATCGCCCCCGCCGCCCCCGGCAGCAGGCGGACCCCCGCCGGGTCGCACAGATAATGGCGCTCCTCGATCAGCGTCCCATCGCGATCCAGGAACACCGCCGGCCTCACCTCGCCGCCTCCACGCCGGCGCCCGCCGGCCGAACCCGCCCAGCCGCCACATCCTCCTCCGCCTGCCTCAGCGACTCCGGCGTCCCGATGTCCCGGTGATATCCCCCCCACTCCCACCCGCGCATCCGCCCGACGAACCGCGGCAGCACGTCGAACCCGAGATCGAACGCCTTCATCTCCGCCGCCTCCCGGTACGCCTCCGGCGTCATCGCATAGATCCCGGCGTTGGCGAGATTCCCCTTGGGGTTCTTGGGTTTCTCCTCGAAACTCACCACCCGGCCGTCCCCGTCAAGCTCCGCGATCCCGCACCGCTCCGGGTGCGGCGTCCTGAAGAGCATCATCGTCACCGCATCCCCGTGGGACCGGTGGAACTCCAGCAGCGCCCGCAGGTCCACGCCGCTGAGGTTGTCCCCGTAGACGATCAGCACCGTCTCCGCCCCGTCCGCCAGGTCCGGGTTCGCCGCCACCGTCCCCGCCGACCCCAGCAGCACCGGCTCGTACGCCTCGCGGACGCGGAACCGCCCGCGCCGGTTGACCTCGGCGATGTACGCCCGCACCTGCTCCGGCAGGTGGTGCGTGTTGATCAGCACCTCGCGGATCCCCGCCTCCTCGAACCGGTCGAACCAGTAGTCGATCAGCGGCCGTCCCGCGATCGGCGCCAGGCACTTCGGCACCCGGTCCGTCAGCGGGCGCAGCCGCGTCCCCAGCCCCGCCGCGGCCAGCAGCGCCCTGACCCCCGCCCCCCCGCTCTCCGCCCGGCTCATCACTGGTCACCGTACCCGTTGGGGTGCGACTTGTGCCACTTCCACGCGCTCTCCACGATCGCGCGGATGTCCGTGAACTCCGGCTTCCACCCCAGTGTCCGCATGATCCGCCCCGGGTCCGCCACCAGCGCCGGCGGATCGCCCGGACGCCGCCCCGCGATCTTCATCGGGATCTTCTGCCCCACCACCTCCTCGCACGCGCGGATCACCTCCAGCACCGTGTGCCCGTTGCCCGTGCCGAGGTTGTACGCCTCCCCCGTCTCCGGCGTCATCGCCTCGATCGCCATCAGGTGCGCCCGCGCCAGGTCCGACGTGTGCACGTAGTCCCGCAGGCACGACCCGTCGGACGTCTCGTAGTCGTCCCCGAACACCTGCACGTACGGACTCTGCCCCAGCGGCACACGCAGCACCAGCGGGATCAGGTGGTTCTCCAGCCTGTGCGCCTCGCCGTGGTTCCCGTCCGCGTCCGCCCCCGCCGCGTTGAAGTACCGCAGCAGCGTGTACCCCATCCCATACGACTTCGCGAAGTCGCGGATCATCCACTCCACCGCCAGCTTGCTCCGCCCGTACGGGTTCACCGGCGCCTGCGTCGTCTCCTCGGTGATGGGCATCTTCTCCGGCGTCCCGTACGTCGCCGCGGTCGAGGAGAACAGCAGCTTGTTCACCCCCGCCTCGCGCATCGCGTTCAGCAGCGACAGCGTCCCCGCGACGTTGTTGCGGTAGTGGAACTCCGGGTCCTTCACCGACTCGGCCACGTACGTCGCCGCCGCGAAGTGCATCACCGCGTCCGGCTTGAACCGCCGCATCAGGTCCACCATCGCCGCCGTGTCCAGGATGTCCCCGTGGACGAAGTTCCCCCCGTCGGCCCCCCCCGGCACCGCCGCGGCGTGCCCCTGCGACAGGTTGTCGTACGCGATCGCCTCGTGCCCATTCGCCAGCATGTACCGCAGGCACGCGCTGCCCACATACCCCGCACCGCCGGTCACCAGAACCTTCATCCGACTCATCCTTTCGTGGCCGTTCGCCTCTCGTGGCACGGGCCCTGGGGGGCAGCCCGTGTCTCCCCCTCTACCCTCCCTCCCCCACCGGGCGCCACGGCCGAGCGCCCCGCTCGGCCGTGCTCCTCCTCTCCCACGTCCCTCCCTCTCCCCTTCCGGCCCCTCTCCCCCCCCCTCACCTCCTCACCTCCACACCTCCCCCCAACCCCGGCTCCATCGTTCGCGAACCCGCGCGGAACTTCCACATCCCGCCTCGGTCACGCCGCCCCGACCGTCTCCAGGACGCGGTTCCGCAGCATCTGCGCCGCGATGTGCCCGATCGACATGTGCACATCCTCGATCATCCCGTAGTTGTCGCTCGGAACGTTGATGTGCAGGTCCGCCAGTTCCTTCACCTTCCCCCCGGAGAACCCCGTCAGCGCCACCACCCGCACCCCGTTCTCCTTCGCCCACCGGCACGCCTTCAGCAGGTTCGGCGAGTTCCCCGAGCAACTGATCGCCACCGCCAGGTCCCCCGGCTGCGCGTAGCACTCCAGCGGGAACCGGAACGTGTCGTCGTACGCCAGGTCGTTCCCCACCGCCGTCGTCATCCCCACGTTGTCCGTTAGGCTCAGCGCGAACAGCCGGCACTGCCCGTCCACCGACGCCGTCTTCACGTAGTCCGTCACGTGATGGCTCGCGTTGTACGCGCTCCCCCCGTTGCCGAAGACGAACACCCGCCGCCGCGACTTCCACGCCTCGTACAGCAGGTCCGCGTACGCCTCCACCGCCGCGGCGTCCACCTTCGCCAGCAGCGCCGCCAGCCCGCCGAGATAGTCCGACGCCTTCCGAACCATCGTCCCCGCCATCGCCTGCCTCCTTACATCCAACCCCCCGGGCGCCACGGCCGACCGCCCCTTCCCCCTCTCTCGATCCTCTTCCCCTCCGCGGTCGGCCGTGCCTCCCCCTCCGCCCCACGTCATCCGACCACGAGCGGCGCAGACAGCGACGCCGCCCGCCCGCTCACTCGCTGATGAAGATGATCCGGCTCCCCAGCCGGTCCACCCCGAACTCCAGCTCCCGCGGCCGCCCCAGAACCTCCCGGATCGCCTCGTGCCGCTCCGGCGGCGCCAGCAGGAACACGAACCCGCCCCCGCCCGCCCCCAGGAGCTTCCCCCCGATCGCCCCGGCCTTCCTCGCCGCGGCGTACCACTCGTCGATCTTCCCGTCGCTGATCCCGAACCCCAGCGAGCGCTTCAACTCCCACCCCTCGTGCAGCAGTTTCGCGAACTCCTCCAGGTCCCCTCGCCCGGAGATCACCCGCCGCATCTCCGCCGCCAGGTCCCGCATCTGCCGCAGCAGCGACCGCCGCTCCGCCGTCCCATCGCTCTGCTTCTTCAGGATCTCGTCGGCGTCGCGCTTCTGGTTCGTGTACAGCAGCAGCGCCCACCGCTCCAGTTCCCGGACCGTCTCCGCCGCGCACGGCACCGGCTGCACGTCCACGCTCTCGTCCGCGTTGAACCGGATGTAGTTCATCCCCCCGAACGCCGCCGCGTACTGATCCTGCTTCCCGATCGGCTTGCCCAGCAGATCGATCTCGATCTTGCACGCCTCCGCCGCCAGCCGCCCCGGCGGCGTCACCCGCCCCAGGTGCGCGTACAGCGCGTTGAGCAGCCCCACCGTCAGCGTGCTGCTCGAGCCCATCCCCGTCCCCGCCGGCACGTCGCCGATCGTCACGATCTCCAGGTGCTTGTCGATCCCCGTCAGTTTCAGCGCCTCGCGCACGATCGTGTGCTGCAGGTCCTCCACACGCTCCGCCGTCTCCGTCCGGCTGTACCCCACGCGGATCGACGGCTCGAACCGCTTCCCGATCGTCACGTACAGGTGCTTCGTGATCGCCACGCTCAGCACCGCCCCGTAGTCCTCCCGGTAGAACGCCGGCAGGTCCGTCCCGCCCCCCGCGAAACTCACCCGGTATGGCGTCTGCGAGATGATCACGCGCGCCCTCCTGACTCCGCCCCGGCCACCGCCGGCGCCCCCTCCGCCCCCGCGGCCTCCGCCCCCGACCGCTCCCCCAGTTTCTCCCGGAACAGCCGGATCAGCGGCTGCAGCGCCGCGTTGATCTCGAACTTCTCCCGCACCCACCGCGCCGCCGCCTCCCCCAGCCTCGCCGACAGCGCCTCGTCCTCCACCAGCCGCCGCAGCGCCGCCGCCAGCTCCCGCGTGTTCCCCGGCTCCACCAGCAGCCCCGTCTCCTCGTGGATGCACAGGTCCGGGATCCCCACCAGCCGCGTCGAGACCGACGGCTTCCCGCACCCCATCGCCTCCATCAGCATCTGCGGCAGCCCGTCCACGTCGTTATCCTTCGCCCACACGCAGTTCAGGCAGTAGATGTCCCCCGAGTGCATGAACTCCGGGATCGCCTCCTGCACCAGCGCCCGCCCCGTCAGCGTCACCCGGTCCTCCAGCCCCAGCCGCTTCACCTGCGCCCGCAGCTCCCCCTCCAGCGGCCCGTCACCCGCGATCACGCACTCGATGTCCAGCCCCTCGTCCACGAGGATCCGGCACGCGTCGATCAGCCCCGCGAACCCCTTCTTCTCCACCAGCCGCCCCGACGACAGGATCCGCACCCGCCGCCCCTGGCGCGGCGGCCGCGGCCGCGGCACGAAGTGCGTCACGTCGATCCCGCAGTACGTGATGTGCAACTGCTCGTCCCGCGCCCCCAGGCTCTTGTACAGGTCCCAGTGGAACCGCGAGATGCAGATGATGAACTCCGCCCGCCGGATCTTGTCCTCCAGCGCGCACCGCTCGCGGAACAGGTCCGCCGCGTGCCCCGTGAAACTGAACGGCGCCCCGAGCAGCCACGCCCCGTACATCCCGATCGTCCCGCCCGAGTGGATCCACTGCGAGTGGATCAGGCTCACCGGCTCCCCGCGCCGCTCCCCCTCTCGGAGCCGGCGCGCCCAGTAGCACGCCACCAGGAAGTGCCAGATCCCCGCCACGCGGTTTCGCAGCGACTCCCGCTTCCCGAACAGCGCGTTGGCCAGCGCGGCGAAGAACCGCCCCCCGAACAGGAACGGCGCCGCCGCCACCGACGCCGCCAGTTTCAGCGGCGGGATCGGATAGATCAGCCGCGTGCTCCGGTCCAGTTCCTTCGCCCATTCCGAGGCGAAGAACCGCTGGTTCGACGGCCGCATCGAGTGCAGCACGAACGGGATGCCGTGCCGGCTGACGATCGAGATCTCGTTGCCGATCCAGGCGCTTCCGATTCCGGTCGGTGTGATGTAGTGAATCATGGACGTGGTGCGTTGCCCCCCCGCCCCGGCGCGACGGCCGCCCCCGGCGGCGCGATCAGGCGGTCTCCACCGGCGACTCCAGCGCGACCTCGTGATCGATGTTGAGCGTCAGCAGCGGCCCCAGCCGCGCCGGCGGCAGCCGATCCTGGATCGCCTCCAGCGGCGCCCGCCCCCGCCGCCGCAGCTCCCGCCACACGCGGTACACGCCGAGGTCCACCGGCCGCCGCTCCGACACGCCCGCAGCCAGTATACCTCGCGCCCCCGCCGCGAGGCCCCGCCCCACCGCCCCCCAGCACCGCCCCCGCCGGCTCGCCTCGCGCGCCATCGACGCCACCTGCGCCCCCAGCGCCACCGGCAGCAGCACCGTCGGCGTGTGATGCCACTTGAACATCACCTCGTTCCGCCATCGCCGCACCAGCCGCGCCGTCACGTCCCGCGCCGGATTCGGCTCGTGCACCACCGGCGGGGCCGTCCCCAGCCGCGTCACGTACCCCGCCGCCAGCATCCGCAGGCAGAGGTCCGACTCCTCCGTGTAGATCACCAGCGACGGCCGGAACCCCCCCACCCGCATGAACACGTCCCGCCGAACCGCGAACGCTGCGCCGATGAAGGCGTCCGTCGCGTGCGCGCCGCCGTCCGTCAGCGGCGCCTGCTTCCCCCACCGCCCCCCCTCCAGGAACGGCACCGCGACCGCCCCGATCCGCGGATGATCGAAATCCCGCACCGTCGCCGCCACCGTTTCCGGGTCGGTGAAGTACGCATCGTCGTCGATCGCCATCACCACCGGCGTCCCCGCCGCCTGCACCCCCCAGTTCCTCGCCTGCGCGGCCCCCAACTGCCGTTTCGACCGCAGGAGCCTCACCCGCGGGAACTCGTTCCACACCATGTCCCCCGTCCCGTCTTCGGACGCATCGTCCACGACCAGCACGTCCACCGCCGGCCGCTGCTCCAGCGCCGACGCGATCGCCCGCCGCACGTCCTCCCGCCGATTTCTCGTCGCGATGACCACGCAGGCCTGTCGCTTGGTCTTGACGGTCATGCAGCGATTCTACTGGACGCTTGCCGAGAATTACTTCACTCCACACAGAACACGGGCATATTTCGACACCCTGACCACCCCAATTCAGTGGGTGGCCCCTTATGGGACCGCGACCTCCCCCGCGCACCTCGCCGCGATGGCGTCGAAGTACGCCCTCACCTCCGGCCTCACCCCCCCGAACAACTCCCGCTCCAGCCTCTCGGACTGCTTGCTCAGCCATCGCGCGTGGGCCGCCGTCAGCGCCGACACGTCCACCTCGCGCCCGAACACCCGCACTTGTGGCCTCCCTGGGGTTTCCCCCAGTTGCCCCGCGACCTCCCGCATCTCCCTCCCATCCCCCCCCAGGTAGTAGAAGTACGGGATCATCAGCAGGTTGTTGGTCCCCCGCGGCACCGGCCTCCCGTTCACGTGCTCCACGTACTGGCAGATCATCTGGCTCGGGTGGACCATCCACTCCTCGTCGATCGGCAGCACGTCCGTCCGCCCCGTCACCGACTGCGCGTGCAGGAACGTGTCGAACTCCACGCGCCGCCCCTTGAACCGCCGCACGTTGTTGAACAGGTCGATCGGCCGCAGCCTCCGCCGCACGTGCTCCGCGTCGAACATCAGTTCGAACGTCGTCACCAGCCGGTCGTCGGGGACGATCCCGCCCCCCGCGTAATACCGCACGCCCAGGTACTCCACCCCCCGCTCCCGGATCGCCTCGTACCGCCTCCGCAGCACGTCCCGGCGCAGCAGCATCGCGTCGAAGTCGTGCAGCAGCGCGTACCGCGTCCGCGCCGAGTTGATCCCGATCGACCACGACATCCACGAGTACACCCACCCCCAGTCGAACGCCCGCGCCACCCGCGACTGCCGCCGGTTGTAGAACTCCACCCGCAGCGGCAACGTCGGAAACCGCCCCCTCAGGTCCGCCGCGAACCCCTCCGGCATCTCCCCCTCCGCCCGGTCCACCACCACCACCACCGCGTCCACCCCCTCCAGGTCCTGGCGCGACAGCATCGTCAGGTTCGCGTCGATCATCGGCGCCATCCGCGAGTTGCACGCCACGATCACCGTGTACCCATCCCGATCCGGCGCCCCCGCCGTCCACCGCACCAGCGGCGCCAGCACCGCGCGCTGCACCCCCCGCCTCGCCCTCGCCGCGGCGAACTTCCCCGCGCTCGTGTACTTCTCCGTCATGTCACCCTCCGCGCCGCGCGCCCTTCACGCCACCCCGCTGCCGGCCCGGTCCGCCGACGACGCCCGCGCCCCATCTTCCTCCGCCCCCTCGCCCGCCGCGCCCTCCCGCAGCGGCATCCCCCAGTCCGGCCGATCCTGGCGCTCCCCGAGCACCCACCGGTACACCTCCGCCACCTGCCGCGCCTTGACGTCCCACGTGAACAGGCTCCGCGCCCGCCGCAGCGCCGCCGGCGCCCGCGACTCCACCTCCCCGGGGTCCATCGCCGCCGCCTCCAGCCGCTCCCGGAACCCCGCCACGATCGACGCCCGGTCCCCGATCGGGACCAGCCACCCGCTCTCCGGCGTCACCAGTTCGGCCGGCCCGCCGTACGCCACCACCATCGCCGGCACCCCCGTCACCATCGCCTCCAGCGCCACCGCCCCCCCGAACTCCCGGATGCTCGGCAGCGCGAGGATGTCCGCCTCCACAAGCCTCTCCTGCAGCTGCGCGTGCGGCACCCACCCGTGGAACGTCACCCCCGCCCCGATCCGCTCCATCGCCACGATCCGCTTCAGTTCCGCCATCAGCGGGCCGTCCCCGACGATCTCCAGCCGCACCAGCCCCTCCCGCAGCAGCGGCGCCGCCGCCTCCAGCAGCATGTCCGGCCCCTTGTACGGCACCAGCCGCCCCACGAAGATCACCCGCACCGGCCGCTGGGCCCGCCGCGTCCGCACCCGCGGGAACCGCTCCGGCTCCACGCCGTTCTCCGCGATGTACACCAGCCTCCCCGCGCAGCACCCCTCGAACTGCTTCCACGTGTCGATCGACCCCGCGATCACCGCCGCCGCGCACGACCGCGTCGAGCCGTGCCACGGCATCAGCCGGTGCAGCCCCCGCACGTACGACAGCCACTCCCGCTCCTTCACGCGCGCCGCATTGAACCCCGGCGGCCACGGCACGCCCCCGTTCAGCGGCCCCAGCACGAACGGCACCCCCGCCCGCTTGCACCGCTTCGCCAGCAGGCTCGGCGTCGTCGGGCTCAGCGGCGTCAGCCGGTGCACGATGTCGTACTCCCCCGCGCGGATCGCCGCGCCGAACCGCTGCCACACCAGCCACTCGAAGTACGCGTACGACACCGCCCCCAGCGCGGTCACCATCGTCCACCCCTTCCCCTTCCCCCCGCGCAGCAGCGTCCCCAGCCGATGCACCGGCTTGGCCACCGCCTCCGAGTCGATCGCGGTGAAGTCCTTCCCCTCACGCAGCCCGGCCCGCACCATCGCGTCCCGGTTCCGCACCTGCGTCACCACGTGCGCATCCGCCACGCGCGCGATCGCCCGGCTGTGCGACCACCCCACCAGCGGCACGCTCGCCCACTCCGGGTTCGCCGCCTCCGCGATCAGCAGCACCCGCGCCCGCTTTCCCTGGCCGTCGGCCCTGACGCTCCCGTTGCCGCTCATCATCCCTCCACCCGCCGCGCCGCGGCGATGCCCCCCTCACCCGCGCCGGCGACCTCCTCGACCTCCGGCCCCTTGTACTCGATGATCCGCGGCGCACGCCCCCGCAGCGCCCGCCACCAGTATGTCGCCTGCCCCACCACCTGCGGCCACTTCGCCACCGTGCACGCCACCCCGTACAGCCACGCGTCCCCCGGCGCATCCTCCGGGTGCTTCCGCCGCAGCGCCGTCCGCACCGCCTGCGCCGGGTACACCCCCAGCACCAGCGCGCTCAGCCCGCGCGTCGGCCACGCCAGCGCCGCCGCCAGCAGCAGCGGCCCCACCCCCCACGCCCAGATCGCCAGCGACTCCCGCACGTAGTGCCGCTCCGGCCCCCGCCCGTGCATCGCCATCCCCTGCGCGTACGCGTGCCCCGAACGCACCGCGCGCCTCCACCATTGCCGCGCCCGCGTCATCCCCGAGTCGTGCCACGTCATCTCCCGGTCCAGCCGCACGATCTCCCACCCCAGCCGCCGGATCCGCAGGCTCAACTCCGGCTCCTCCCCCGCGATCACCGACGGGTTGAACCCCCCCACCTCCTTGAACACCCTCGCTCGCATCATCGCGTCCCCCCCGCACGCGCGGCTCGGCCCCGGCCTGCCGCGCCACTCGATGTCGCACAGCCGGTTCCACACCGACGCCTCGATGAACCGCTCCCGCCTCCGCCCGTACACCACCGCCACCTTCTCGTTCCGCTCGAGGTACTCCACCGCGGCCTCGATCCACCCCTCCCGCACCTCGCAGTCCCCGTCCACGAACTGCACGAACTCCAGGTCAGGGTTCCGCTCGCTCAGCCACGCGAACCCCTCGTTCCTCGCCCGCGCCGCCGCGAACGGCCGCGACATATCCAGTTCCACCACCGCCGCCCCCATCGACCGCGCCAGCTCCACGCTCCCGTCCGTGGACCCCGAGTCCACGTACACCATCTCCCCCACGCGCCCCACCACCGACGCCAGGCACCGGCGCAGCCGCTCCCCCTCGTTCCGCCCGATCACCACCACGCCCACGCGGCTCATGCCCGCACCACCCTCTCCGCCTCCTCCGCCGCGGCGCTCGCCCCACCGTCCCCGCGCCGCTTGATCACCGCCGGCACCCCCACCGCCAGCGCCCCCGCCGGGACGTCGCACAGCACCACCGCGTTCGCCCCGATCACCGCGTCGTCCCCCACCACCACCGCCCCCAGGATCTTCGCCCCCGCCCCCACGTTCACCCGCGCCCCAAGCACCGGCGCCTCCTTCGGCCTCGCCAGCGACCGGTTCCCCAGCGTCACCCCCTGCCGGATGATGCACTCGTCCCCGATCTTCGCCGACCCGTGGATCACCACCGCCCCCTGGTGCTCGAACACCACGCGCCGCCCCACCTCCGCCGAGTACGGCAACTCGATCCCGTAGCAGTTCCGAACATACCGGAACATCGACCGGTACAGCACGCTCAGCGGCGCCCGCAGCAACTTCGGCCGCACGCGCATCCGCCACACCCCGAACCGGTGCACCGCCAGCGCCCGGAACCCCGGACGCGTCCAGTCCCGCCCGTGCGCGATCCAGTCCTCCCGGATCTGCGCCAGCAGCGACAGCCGCTCTTTCCCCGCGCCCGCACCGCTCACGTCCGGAACCCCTTGAACAGCACGCTCTGCCTCACGAAGTCGCCCAGCAGGTTCAGCGGATCACGATCCGGCTTGCGCAGCGCCCATCGCCGCACCCGCCACAGCGCGAACCCCGACGCCCACGCCACGTCCGCCAGCGCCGCCCTCACCTTCCCATAGTTGGTCACGAAGAACCGCCGCCGCGACTCGAACCAGTACGCCGGCCGCCGCTTCGGCTTCTCCTCCCCGCCCCGGATCCCCGACGCCTGCCCCACCAGGTGCACCACCCGGCTCCCCGGCACGTACCAGCACGCCCACCCCGCCCGCCTCGCCCGCAGGCAGAAGTCCACCTCCTCGAAGTACATGAAGTACCTCTCGTCCAGCCCCCCGACCTCTTCAAACACCTCCATCCGCACGATCATGCTCGCCCCAGCCACCCAGTCCGTCTCGTGCTCCTCCCCCCGCGCCGGCGGCGACGCCCGCCACCGCGACAGCAGCCGCGACACCACCCCGATCCGCAGCCCGCTCTCCAACTCGCTCAACACGCCGGGGAACCGGAACGCCGACACCTGCACGCTCCCGTCCGGATCCTCCAGACGGCTCCCCGCGATCCCCGCCCGCGGCGTCCGCTCCATGAACTCCACCAGCGCCTTGATCGCCCCCGGCCGCACCACCGTGTCCGGGTTCAGCAGCAGCACGTACGACGGCCTCTCCCCCCGCGCCAGCCCCTCCCGGATCCCCACGTTGTTCCCGTACGCGAACCCACCGTTCCGCTCCGCCGCCGTCACGCGCACCCACGCCCCCCACCCCTTCGACTCCACCTCCCCCCGGATCGCCTCCAGCGACCCATCCCCCGAGCAGTTGTCCACCACCACCACGTCCGCGCGCCACCCCTCCCCCGCCACCTCCCCCTCCAGCGAGCGCAGGCAATCGACCACCAGACCCCCTGTCCGGTAGTTCACGATGACGACCAGCACCCGCATCATCGACGCGCCCACGCTCCCGCGGCCGCACACGCTCCTACTCCGCGACCAGGCCCCCTTGCCCGGCCGCGGCCCCCTCCTCGACGCGCGACCGTGACGGCCCCTGCATCGCCACCGGATCGCCGCAGAAGTGCTTGAAGTAACTGTCCTCCGTCACGCTCCGGTCCCGCGGCAACTTGACCGTATACCCCAGGCCGCTCCCCCGCCCGATCCCCGTCGGGATCCCCGACCCCGCGCCGATCAGCCCCGGCGGCTCCTCCCCGAACGTCTCCTGCCACCACGCCCGGTCGAAGAACCGCGCCACGTAGTCCAACTGCTGCGCCTCGTGCGTGAACAGCACCCCGTACGTCTCCAGCCGCGGCCACAGGTGCACCAGGCACGTCCTCAGCGACTCGTGCAGGTCCACGTCCAGGAAGATGAACGCGTACCGCCCCGTCAGCCCCGGCAGCGTGTCCTGAAAATACCCCTTCACGAACTCGCAGCACGAGATCGCCCCGTACTTCCTGACGTTCTCCCGCACCTCCTCAAGGTCCCCACGGTACTCCCCCTTCTTGTAGGTCTCGTACCGCCGCGCCTCCAGGCTCACGTGCACCTCGTCCTCCGGCGCCACCTCCGGCAGCCCCTCGAACGAGTCGCACACGATCAGCCGCCGCCCCGTCATCTCGCACGCCAGCGACAGGCTCGCCGTGCTCGCGCCCTTGAAGCACCCGCACTCCACCACGTCCCCCTTCAGCGACCGCGGCAGCGCCAGGATCCGCGACACCAGCACCAGCTGCTCCAGCCAGTCCGTCGCGCTCACGATCGCCGTCGCGTTGCGCTTCACCTTCCGCATCAGCGCCAGCTTCTGCCGCAGCCCCACCCCGTACTCCTTCCCCACCCCATCATTGAGGTAGAAGTGCGTGTACCCCGGCAGCGCCACCACCCCCGTCGTCCGCATCACCAGCCCATACAGGCCCAGGCCCATCGCGCCTCCCTCCTCCCCGCCCCGGCCGTTGCCCCCCCCGCGCCCCCACACCACGCGGGCTCAGCTCCCCTTCACCTTCCTCTTGATGGCGTTGATCTTCCCCTTGACCGACTTGGCCAGCTTCTCCGCCGGCATCAGCACCGTCCCCTTGATCTTCTCGTCCGGCCGCGCCCGGAACACCGTTGACCGCGCCCGCCCGTCCCAGTGCGGCGGCGCCTCCTTCGTGTAGTAGTACGCCGCGAACGACTTGCGGCTCACCCCCTCCGGGCACCGCACCGCCGTCACCCCGTGGTAACTGATGTCCGACGTCTCGAACACCACGCACCGGTTGAAGATCGGCATGAACGAGTGATGGCAGACCTTCACCTCCCGGTCCCACAACTCGATGTTCCCCCCCCACCCTTCCTCCCACCCCTTGTTGAAGTAGATCAGGATGTTGAGCCGCCGGTGCAACTCCCGCTCCGGGATGTAGTTGAAGTCCACGTGCACGTCCAGGTGCCCCCGCGGCCCCGTCTCGTGGATCCCCCCGCCCACCAGCTCCGGGTCCGCCTGCAGGTGCGGGATCCCCATCACGTACGACAGCGTCTCCAGCCACTCCGGCGACGCCAGCGCCTCGTGCAGACGGAGGATCGGCGGCGGAAACTTGCTCGAATCCGTGATCTGCACCTTGTTCCGCTCGTTCACCGTCGCGAACATCCGCCCCATCGTCCCCGCCTGATCGAACGACGGGAACGCCGCCAGCACCTCCTCCGCGAACGACTCCTCCAGGAACCCGTCGATGCAGAAATGAGGAAATGGCTGGGCCGTCTCAACACGCCGCCGAAGCTCGTCACGGTCGAATGGCCGAATAACCATGCTGCCTCCATGATGCTTGCCCGACCGCTGCCGACCGATCCGACCGGGCAGGCCGGTTCGCCGCCAGCCGAAGCCCGCTCACGCCCCCCGCCGCCAGCACGAACACAGGATTGGGGATGGCGTTGAACAGACAGTCCGTCGTGAACAGCACCAGGAGCACGGCCAACGCGGCCGCACCCCCGACCCCGGGATGATACCACAACCCCGCCGGGACTCGCACCACGAATCTCATCGCCGGCCATAAAACTACGGCAAGCATCAGCGTCAGCCCCACCACCCCGTTCTGCCCGAGGGCGATGATCCACATCCCGTCGGTGACCACCGTGTCCCCCGCCCCCTCCGGCCGGTTCCGGCCCCACCTGCCCCAACCAAACACCGGTTGCTGCAGCGCCCGTTCGATTAAGACATCCTCATTCTTGAGCCGGAAGTTCAGCGACGCCGCCCGCTCATCCCCCGCCACCGCCCGCGCCGCCTCCACCATGCTCGCGCCGGTCCAGACGTCCGTCGTCCGCAGCCCGATGTACGCCAGCGGCGCCACCGCCAGCGCCACGATCGCCGCCTTGGTCCTCAGTTGCTTCGTCGCCTCCAGCGCCCCCAACCCCGCCACCAGCAACACCAGCGCCCCCACCGACTTGCACAGCACCGTCGTCGCCAGCAGCACCGGCAGCAGCCACGACGCCGGCACGCCGTACACCTGCCGCAGCGCGCCCGACCGCCACAGCCACACCCCGACCAGCGACGCCGCCGTCATCCACATCCCCACCCCCAGCCCGTGCTGCATGAACACCGTCGGCCGGTACCCCCCGAACCGGTAGGTCTGGGCGAAAATGTGCTGGTGGAACCCGTAGAACATCGTGTGCAACTGCGGGCTCATCCGGATCTCGTACAGGCACAGCGGCACGTACACGAGCCCGCCGATGAACACCGCCACCGCCAGTTCCCGCAGCCCCTCCAGATCCGAGAAGTACAGCCGCCCCAGGAAATAGGGGATCAGCCACCGCTGCGCCACCGGGATCGTCGAACCCACCCCGTCGTACAGCCCAAGCCCGTTCGTCAGCGACGACGCGATCGGAACCAGCGTCCACCCCAGCGCCGCCGCGTCGATCAGCCGCGGCCGGAACCGCATCACCCGCCCCGCGTCGAACAGCAGCACCCCCAGCAGCGCCCCCAGCGCCGTCGCCGCTGACTTCCCGTAGTTCGGCAGCCCCGCCAGTTGGATCTCCACCATCGGCAGGAAGAGCCACCCCACGATGATCGCGGCCAGCACCGCCCGCCGCGCCGGGAGCACCGCGAAGAACAGCACCGCCGCCGGCACCCACCCCCACACCGCGATGGCCGCAAACGCGTTCATGAACCGACCACACGCTTCTTCACGCTCAACAGAACCCACACCCCGATCGGGGCGAGCACCAAGCATGCCACCACGATCTGAGGAAGAACTTCAGGCTCCACCGTCGCCCCACCCGCCGCCAGCCGCGGCACGAACACGCCCACCAGCCCCGCCGCCGCCGCCGCCGCGGTGAACCGCAGGTCCTGCCACACCAGCGTGATCCCCCGCCGCCACAGCCCCACCAGGATCACCCCGTGCGCCACCGCCGTCCCCACCCCCATCCCGAGGATGAACCCGGGCAGCCCCCCGATCACGAACCCCGCGTACCCCGCCGCCGCCGTCGCCAGCAGTTTGAAGAAGTTCGCCAGCGCCAGCCACTTCGTCTCCCCCAGCGCCAGAATCGCCCGGTCGGACGACAGCGCCAGCATCGTGACCCACGCCGGGATCCCCAGCATCTGCCCGATCCACCCCGCATCCGCGTACCGGTCGTCGTAGATGTGCCCGAACAGCACCGGCGACGCGAACACGACCCCCAGCACGACGAACATCGCCAGCGGGAGGATCACCTCCCGCGCCTCCTTCAACTTCACCGACAGCAGCGCCGGGTCCCGCCGCGCGAACTCCGACAGCACCGGGTACAGCACCCCCTCCGCCAGGTGCCCGCACACCGCGCTCGGCACCAGCACCACCGACATCGAGATCGCGTACACCCCGAACAGGTTCTCCGGCAGCAGCTTCCCCAGCAGCAGCCCGTCGAACTCCCGCGCGAAGAACGTGATCATCGTGCTCACGAAGATCCACCGCCCGAACCGGTAGAGCTGCCCCGCCGCCTTCCGCTCCCACTTCAGCCTCACCCGCTCCTGCGGCAGCCACGTGTGGCTCAGCACCAGCGTCAGCAGCGACGACGCGTACCACCCCGCCAGCAGCGCCCACACCGACCTCGTCGCCCACGCCATGACGATCGACACCACCACCCCCACGAACATCGTCGTCACCCCCATCACCGTCAGCCGCCCCATCGCCAGCCTTCGGTTCGCCGTGAACAGCGCCGGCGAGTAGAACCCCGAGATCACCGACGTCACCCCCGCCGCCGGCAGCAGGTAGATCAACTCGCTCCGCTGGAAGTACAGCGACGCCGGCCACGCCAGCACGCACGTCGCCACGAACAGCAGCACCCCGCGGATGACCTGGATCGTCCACGCCGTGTTCAGGAACGCCGGGTCCTCCCCCCGCTGGTGCTGGATGATGCTCGGCCCGATCCCCACATCCGAGAACATCTTCAGCCCCCGCAGCACCAGCCTCACCAGCGCCATCACCCCGAACGCCTCCGGGAACAGCAGCGCCGCCAGCACCAGGTTCGACACCAGCGACATCCCGTGCCCCAGCGCGTGCCCCACCAGCGTCCACGCCGAACTCCGCAGCACCCGCGAGCGCAGCGTCGTCCCCCCCAGCAGCCTCCCCAGCGGCAGGTTCTCCAGCCACCGCGCACCACGCCCCGCGCCGCCCTCCAGCACCGGCGCCGCCGCCGTCGCCGCGGCCGCCGCCACGCTCCCCTCCACCGTCGTCTGCTCCGCTCCGTGCCCGTTTCCGTTCATCCGACAACCTTCTTGTGCGCTCTGATCGCGCCGCGCTGCAAGGCGCTCCCCGGCAACCTTAGAGACAACTCCATCGCGCAGATGAGAACGCCCCGCGATCCGCGGTCATGATCCCCCGCCCCCTCCCCCCCGCTCAGTTCCCGGAAACCCCGCCAGCCGACGCCCGTCCCGTCGCCCCGGCCCCCTCCTCCACCGTCACCCCGATCCGCTCCAGGATCCGCTCCGCCACACGCCTGCAGTCGAACTCCCGCTCCGCCCGCGCCCGCGCCGCCCTCCCCAGCCGCTGAGCCTCACCCGGGACCTCCCACAGCCGAACGAGCGCCTCCGCGATCGCCCCCTCATCCCCGGGCTCCACCAGCAGCCCATCCACCCCGTCGTCGATCATCTCCGCCGTCCCCCCGATCCGGCTGCAGATCACCGCCACCCCGCACGACATCGCCTCGATCACCGCCACCGGCGACCCCTCCCCGATCCCGACCGTCGGCAGGATGAACGCATCCGCCGACTGCAGCAGGTCCAGCACCCGGTCCTCCCCCAGCGGCCCCACCATCCTGACCTGGCCCGCCAGCCCCAGCCGCTCGATCTCCTCCCGCACCACCCCCTCGTGCGGCCCCGCCCCCGCGATCGTGTACTCCACCCTCGCCCCCGCGTCCAGCGCCCGCCGCATCCCCCGCAGCGCGTGCACGTGCCCCTTCGCCCCGTTGATCCGCGCCACCGTCACCAGGTGCAGCACCCCGTCCCGTCGCGCTCCCTCCCGCGGCACGAACCGCCGCGTGTCCACCCCCAGCCACGACCAGATCACCCGCTCCTCCGGCAGCCCGACCTCCCGGTGAACCTGCTCCTTGTTCACCCGCGCCGCCGCCACCACCACCGTCGCCCGCGCCATCTTGGCCCGGTGATCCTTCCCGTACACCTCCAGGTCCCCCCCCAGCCTCAGGCTGTACGCCGGCCCCCCCATCCGCTCCGACAGCGCCACCAGGTGCGCCGCGTCCGCGCACGAGTGCGCGAAGATGTGGCCGATCCCCTCCCGCCGGCAGTACCCCGCAAGCCCCGCGGCCGCCGGGATCATCGCCAGCACCTTCATCCGGCCCCTCGCCCCGCTCTCCCTCACCTCCCCCGCGTACCCAATGGCCCTGGCCACCGCTCCCGGTGACCGGGCCAGCGTCCCCAGCACGTCCCCCGTCCGGGGCGGCCAGGCGTAGTACGTCCGCCGCGACTCCTCCACCAGCGCCGGGTGGCACCTCTGCGACGAGGCCGGGCGCCGGGTGCTCATCATCTGCACCTCGACGCCCAGCTCGCGCATCGCCTGTCCCACACGCCACATCGCGACGTGCGTCTGCGTCGGAAACTCCGGGATGAGCAGGCCGATCTTCACCGGCTCATCTTCGCCTCACGCGGCGCCGCGGGCTACTCCCGCCCGAAGCCGGCCCGGATGTACCGGACCACCTCGCGCGCCGTGTACCGCGAGTCCCAGTTCATCTTCGACTGCTGCCGGCAGCGGTCGATGAACGCCTGGTACGACGCGGGGCCGCCGAGCGTCGCGTTGTAGGTCGCCAGCGTCCGGTTCGGGTCCGGGAAACTCGCCGCGCCCTCCACCGCGTTCGACTCGCCGACGGCGTTCCGCCACGAGCCGACGTTCATCGACGACGACCCGATCCGCATCCACGACCCCGCGGGGCCCTGGGAGTAGTACCGGTTCCCGCTGTAGCGGAACCGCGACCCGTCGAACGTCGAGGGCCGGTGGTCCACCACGTGCGACCCGGACACCGGCTCCTGGAAGATGTTGTTCTCCACCCGGATATCGCGGTAGTCCGAGTTGTTCGTCGTCCCGATCCGGAAGCACGGCCAGCCCCAGCGGTAGACGATGTTGTTCCGGATCGTCGCCCGGTAATCGCTCACGCCGTTGCTCGACACGCCCACCTGGATCCCCCACCCCTCCGAGCTCGGCGCGAGCTTCGTCGAGACGATGTTCTCCTCGATGATCCCGCCCGTCTGCGGCAGGACCTCGATGCCCATCCCGCGGGGGGTCCCCGAGTCGATGTCGCGACCCTCCAGGACGACGTTGTACCGCACCGTGCTCGCCGAACGCGACGTCGTCAGCGCCAGCGCGTTCCGCACGAACACGTTGTACTCCATCACGCCGCCCGGACGGAGCTGGCACCCGTGCGACGAGCCGTTGGCGAAGATGTTCCCGCGGATCACCGCCGGGCCGCAGGTGTCCTGCACGTACAGGTTGTGGTTGAAGATCGTCGGCGGCGCCGACCCGTCCTGCTTCCACCCGTTCTGGTCGAACAGGCACTCCTCCACCAGCAGGCCGTTCACCCCGTCCACGTACGCGCCCTGCGAGTGCGCCCCGCCCGGCGAGAACGCGTCCACGATCACGCACCGACGCACCTGCACGTTGTTGAACCCGCCCTGCGACTGCTGGCCGTGCAGGTGGATCCCCAGCAGGAAGCCCTGCGTCATGCAGTCCTCGATCAGCACGTTGCTCCCGCGATCGTTGATGATCCGGATCCCCGTGCCCGTCGTCGGACCCGGCGCCCGGAAGTGGATCCCCACGATCGCCAGGTGGTGCCGCTCCACCCCCGCGATCTCAAAGCCGCTCTGCCCCGCCCCCGGCTGCACGATCGGCCGCGCCGGCGAGTCGCCGTACGCCCCGATCACCATCTTCTCCGTCGGCGAGCGCCCCGACTTCCCGAAGTTCGCGAACCGGTCGTAGAACACGTCCCCTCGCTTCAGCAGCAGCCAGTCCGGGTACCCGCTCCGAAGCAGCGACACCCCGCGGCCGAGCGTCCGCACCGGCCGGTCCGGAGACAGCCCGTCGTTCGAGTCGTTCCCGCTCGAGCTGCTCACGTAGATGATCCGCGTGTCCGGGCTCGGCGTGAGCACCGTCCACCCCCCGCTCATCCCGATCGTCACCCACGGCGTGAACGGCGAGTCGCCCGCGAAGTTCGTCGCCGCCACCCGGTACCGGTGCGTCCCCTGCCCCGCCTGGTCCACCAGCGTCGTCGCGTCCGCGACCGCCGTCAGCGTCGTCACCGACCCCCACGAACCGTCGGGCCGCTGCGTCTGACGCTCGATCCGGAACCCCGTCTCGTTGTCCGAGTTGTCCGTCCACGTCAGCCGCACCCCGTCGTTCCCCTCCGCCACCGCCTGCAGGTTGCTCGGCGCCGCCGGCGCGATCTCCGCCACCGTCACGTTCGCCCACGACGAGTACGCCGACGCGCCCACGTCGTTGATCGCCCGGACCCGGTAGCTGAACTCCCCGGCGCCGGACTGGTCGATGTACCCGACCACGTTCGCCGCCACCCTCACCGTCCCCCCGGGGAACGCCGGGCTCCGCTCGATCTCGAACCCCGTCTCGTTGTCCGAGTTGTCCGTCCACGACACCAGCGCGCGGCGGTTCCCGATGTCCGAGGCCATCGTCCCCGTCGGCGCCGCCGGCGCCGTCGGGCTCGCCGACGCCACCGTCGCCGTCGTCCACGGCGTGAACGGCGACGCCCCGTACGCGTTCATCGCGCGCACACGGTACCGGTACGTCCCCGCCCCCACCGTGTCCATGTACGCCGACACGTTCGCCTGCACCCAGATCGTGAACGTCCGGCCCCACACGCCCCCTTCCTGCTTCTGACGCTCGATCTGGAACCCGCTCTCGTTCGACGAGTTGTCCGTCCACGTCACCCGCAGGTGCCACCCGTTCCCCTGGTCCGCCGCCTGCACGTTCGTCGGCGCCGCCGGCGTCACCTCCGCCACCGTCACCGTCGCCCACGGCGAGTACGCCGACGCCCCCGCGCTGTTGACCGCACGCACCCGGTACCGGTACGTCCCGACCGACACCAGGTCCGTGTAGCTCGTCTGGTTCGCCGACGCCGTCAGCGTCTCCGCGTCCTTCCACTGCGACCCCGACTGCGTCTCACGCTGGATCTCGAACCCCGTCTCGTCCGCGGAGTTGTCCGCCCACGTGATCCGGATCTCGCTCCCGTTGCCCAGGTCCGCGGCCGACACCTGCGACGGCGCCGCCGGCGCCATCCCCACCACCTGCATCACCGCCCACGGCGTGAACTCCGACGCCCCCGCCCCGTTCACCGCTCGAACCCGGTACCGGTACTCGCCGTTGCCTGGTCGATCCACCAGCGCCGTCGTGTTCGCCTCCACACGCAGCGTCGTCGAGCGGTTCCAGTTCGGACCCGCCTTCCGCTGACGCATCACCTCGAACGCCGTCTCGTTCGTCGAGAGGTCCTCCCAGCTCACGTGGATCCCGCCGTCCCCCGACGGCTGCACCAGCAGCCCCCCCGGCATCGCCGGCGCCGTCGTCCCCAGCCCCGCCTGCTCCGGCGCCCACCCCGTGCCCAGTAGCAGCGGCCGCGGCCCCTCGTTCTCCGGCGCCTCGCCCCCCACCACCTGCGGACGCGTCGGCGCATCCATCCCCGCCCCGGTCACCGCCGTTGCCCCCCTCCCCGCCGCCGGCGGCGACACCGGCCCGAACAGCACCGGCGCCTGCCTCGCCCGCTCCGGCTCCGCAGCAGGCGCCGCCTCCCCAACCACCGCCCCCTTCCCCGTCGCCACCACCGGCGGCGCCCCCACCCCGCGAGCCCCCCGCCAGTTCGGCGACACCCGCACCAGCCGGTGACCGTTCGGCGTCGAAATCACCACCCACCCGTTCTCCCCCTCCTCCGCCCGCGCCCCCGCCCCCGCCCCCGCATCAACCGTCGCCCCCTCCCGCGAAACCGCCGCTGCCGCGGCCCCCGCCTCCTGCGCGGCCACACGGCCCTGCATCAGCGGTACACCCATCGCCAGCGCCGTTGCCAGCGCGGCCCGAACACAGTGGGCTGCAAACGTCATTCACGAACTCCTACTCGAGTTCCTGCCCATCGTCTTTTGTCGGTAGCGGGGGGTCGCAGGTCGCCTCCGTGTCGCCGTCGGGACAGTTTTCCCAGGTCAACACGTGGCAAACGGTGCGTAAACAGTGGCGACAGCAAACCTTGTGGAGGCGCTTCAGGCGGCAGATTGCTCCGCGCCGCACCTCGTCCGGCTGCGGGCTCCGCGGCATCCGTTGCCGCTTCTCGGCCCTCCCCCGCCGTCCGTGGCAGGTCCTATAACCTAGACTCCGTCCACGTCGGCTGCAACCCAAGTGGAGCCGATTGGCCAAAATTCCGTTCGCCGATCCCGAACCAACCCCTATTCAACCGGTCGCAGCAGCGTCCGATCGATCTCCAGCTGGGCCGCTCTCGCGATCAGCTCGACGTTCAGAACCAATCGGTCATCCTTGACCGTCTCCGCAACGATCCCCCGGATCCCGCGAAACGGACCCGAGGCAACCTCCACAAGAACCCCTCGCTCGATACGCTCGCACCCCCGCAGCGGCGCCCCCCGCGACAGCGCCAGCCGGATCTGCGCCAACTCCTCCCGCAGCCGCTCCTGGTCCGGCGCCACCAGCACCTGCGCCACCCGCCCCGTCCGGTCCGCCGCGTACGCGTCCTCCACCTCCCCCCTCAGGAACAGGTACCCGGGGAAGAGCGGCTCCATCACCACCGCCTTCCGCCTCCCGTAATACCGGACCACCCGCGTCAGCGGCAGAAAGTGCCCGATCCGCCGCGCCGCCAGGTCCCGCGCAAGCGCCTTCTCCTGCCGGCTCCTGGTTCGCAGCACGAACCACTGCCCCCGCTCCGCCTCCACCCCTCCATCGCACAGCACCCCCGCCTCGCCCGCCGACGGCAGCACCGCCGCTCCCGCCCCGCCACCGATCACAGCCGCATGCGCATCAGGTCTCATAACCGGCTATTCCGTGCCCGCGCCGCCAACTCCCTCCCCGGCCGACACTCCATAGTCGGTTCGATCGCCCCCGCACCCCACTCCCACCCCGCGCCAAGCCCGCCTCCGCCACCCCCAGACGGCGCCCCGCGCCCCCCTCCCCCCGGGCGCGCCGCGGCCGAGATGAGCCGCGATCGGCGCCGCCCCCCCCCCGCGGCCGCCGCGAACGCGCCTGATGCTACGCCCGGCTCACCACCCGGCAGAACAACATACCTTCATACCCCCCCCGACGCACGCCCCATCTTTCCCACACCGCCCCGATTCACACCCGGTCCCCCGGCGACACCGCCCGCAGCACCCTCAGCGCCCGCTGCCCCCGGTGCTGTCCGATGTGCGCCAGGTGCGTCGGCCTCCCCTCCACGCACAGCACCACCGGCTCCGCCGCCGGCTTCTCCGTCACGATCACGTCCCCCACCGCCAGCGACATCAGTTCCCGCAGCGTGATCGTCGTCTCCGCCATCACCCCCGTCACCGTCAGCGCCGCCCCCGCCAGCGACGACGCGATCCGGTCCTGGAGCTGCTTCGACTTCTCGCTCTTGGGGACGTTGAACCAGCTCTGCGCCGACAGCTCCTCCATCACCGGCTCGATCACGTTGTACGGGATGCACAGGTTCATCGTCCCCGCGCGGTTCGCCATCTTCAGCTCGAACCCCACCACCACCACCACCTCGTTCGGCGGCACGATCTGCACCAACTGCGGGTTGCTCTCCGTCGCCGTGATCGCGAACTCCACCGGCTTGATCCCCGACCACGCCTCGCTCAGCGCCGCCAGCCCGCGGCTGGTCACCTTCCCGATCAGACGCGTCTCGATCAGCGTCATCGGACGCTGCGGGATGAACAGCTCCTGGTTCGTCCCCCCCAGCAGCCGGTCGATGATCGGGTAGATGATCAGCGGGCTGATCTCCAGGCACATCTGCCCCTCCAGCGGCCTGGCCTCCATCAGGTTGAAACTCGTCGGGTTCGGCAGCCCGCTGATGAACTCCGCGTACGTCATCTGCTCGCAGCTGGCGACCTTCACCTCCACGATCGTCCGCAGGAACCCCGACAACGCCGCCCCGAAGTTCCGCGCGAACCCCTCGTGCAGCGTCTGCAGCGACCGCATCTGGTCCTTGCTCACCCGCTCCGGACGCTTGAAGTCGTACGGCCGAACCTCCACGTGCTCCAGATCCCGCCGGTGCCGGCTGAAGATCTGCACGGGGTTCGCCTCCTCCTCCACCTCCCCGGCGTTCACCGCCGCGAGCAGCGCATCAATCTCGCTCTGGTCCAGCACGTCCGCCATGGATCTCGCCTCTGCCCCCCCAGGCCCCGCCCCTTGCGCCACCCCAGCCCTCTATCGGACCGCTCCCTTTCCCCCCTTCAACCCCCGCCGCCCCCCTCCCCCCTCACTCGGCCGTCCCACCCATCCCTCCATCCCGCTCGCTCCCCCGAACTCGATACCGCTCAACTTCCCTGAGAAGCGCCCCCGCCCGTTCCCTCCTCGCCCGCTCCGCACGCACCGCGTCTGTCAGGCAACGAACGCCGTTGACCCCCGAGTTCTGCAGCGACCGTGCCCCCCCGTTGATCTGCCGTGAGATGCGCTCCGAGAGACCTCTCAACTCCGAGATCTCAGATCGGAGATGCTCGAACGATTTCACCCGTTCGATGATGCACAACATCGAGCGAGCTTCGGCCGCCGATCCCTTGGCGTGGTAGATGAACGTCAGCAACTGCCGCGTCGTCCCCAGTTCAAACCCTTCGGCGATGTTGTTGCTCACCGTCAGCGCCGCCCGCTGCAACCGATCCGATCCCCCAGATCCCCGCGCCCCCGGAATGCCCGATCCTCCGTCTCAGATCTCAGATCCCCAATCCCCGCTCCCGACCCACTCCCTCCCCACCCCGCGCGCATCTCCCCTCCCTGTGCGCCATTTTCCCGAGATACCAAACATCCCCCTTGCTCCACCCACCCCCGGGCGGTACCTTCCCACCCAACACCCCAATCAACACCCGCACACACACACGGAGCCCCGCCCATGTCCTCCCCCGCCCTCGACCACCAGACCCACCCCCATCACCCCCAGCACCCCCTCACCCAGGCCGAACTGGAGGCCGTCCTCGCCTACGAACTCGTCTGCGCCCAGGTCCACGCCCTGCGCACCCTCGTGGCCATCGCCCAGGACCTGAGCAACCCCAAGGAGGCCCGCGCCGCCGCCACCGCCATCC